>Ga0315338_1000083_pt1 | contig 436438 bp, 387 predicted proteins | sample ASW8metaG_FD_204518 | JGI IMG/M metagenome (GOLD analysis project Ga0315338, IMG submission 204518) | Ammonia-oxidizing marine archaeal communities from Monterey Bay, California, United States - ASW #8 | ecosystem: Environmental > Aquatic > Marine > Coastal | place: USA: California | collected...
CACGACCGACGCGCCGCCTGCCCTCGGGAGCCGCCCGTTCGCCCTCAGCATCAAACGGCGCCCGCCACCACGACCGACGCGCCGCCTGCCCTCGGGAGCCGCCCGTTCGCCTTCAGCATCAAACGGCGCCCGCCACCACGACCGACGCGCCGCCTGCGGTCGGGAGCCGCCCGTTCGCCCTCAGTATCGGCGCGGCGCCCGCCACCACGACCGACGCGCCGGGTCGGTCGCCTCGCCTTCTATCGACGGGCTTTGCGGGCTTCGTCTGCGCGGATGTGTTCCAGGGCGCTGACGGCGGAGCGGAAGTCGGGGCGGCGCTCGACCAGTGCGGTCAGGCTTTGGACCGCGCGGGCGCGCTGGCCTCGATTGTCGTCTAAGACGGCGAGCGTGTAGATCACCCAGGGATCGTCGGGCGCGACCTCGGCGGCGCGGGTGAGCCATGATTCCGCCGTCGCGATGTCCTTCTGGCTGAGGGCGATGTTTCCGAGCGCCAGCAGCGACAGGTAGTGCTGCGGATTGAGCCCGACGGCCTGCGCGTGAAGCTCGCGCGCGCGATCGGTACGGCCGCGGCGCGAATGAAAGTCGGCGAGCTCGTAACGCACTTGCGCCGACATCGGTGCCAGCTCGATCACGCGGACGAACGCCGCCTCGGCCTCTGCGTCCCGGCGCGCTTGATCATGGATGTTGGCGAGGCGGATGAGGGCGGCGGGGCTCGCGGGACGTTGCCGCACGTCGGCCTCGAGCAGGGTGCGCAGATCGCGGAAATCGGCATTGCGCTGCCATACGGTCGGGATCGCGAAGGCAACGGCGCCGAGCACGACGACCAGCCCCGCGGCGCGCGCCCATCCGGCTCGCGCGCTGACTCGCTCGAAAAGCCACCCGATGGTGAGCGCTCCCGCTGCCACCAGGACGTAGGCGAAACGCACCTCCCGATACGCGCCGATCGGTACGAAGAACTGGCTGACGATGAGAAACGACAGCAGCCACCAGGCGACTCCGACGCTGACGGGATGTCGGCGCCACGCAGCGACCACGAGCCCTGCGCCCAGCGCCGCCAGCACCAAAGCACCGATCCACGTTTCCAGGTCGCCCCAGTTCGGCACCACCGGCGGCACATCGAACGCGATCAGTGTCGTCGGAAAGAGCACGAGACGCGCGTAGTGCGCCGCCAGAGCGAGCGCCACCGGTAGTCGAACGGCCAGGGACGTTCCCCAGACGGGATTCCCGCCCAGATCCCAGGTCGTCGTCGGAGCATAGGTCGGAAGGTCGACCGCCACCTCGCGACCGATGAGATACAACGCTGCGGCGGCCACGAGCGCGACCGCACCGAGCCACCGCCCACGATCGGCGCGGCCCGGCACACGGGCCGCTGGACCGAAGATCCACCCCGCGAAGAGAGCCAGCGGCACGAGCACGACTCCGCTCTCCTTGGCGCCGAACGCGACGCACGCCGCCACGAATGCCGCGAGCGCCCGCATGGCCGTCCAACCGCCATCCCGGGCGTGGCGCTGCACGAGCACGAACGCCAGAACGCCGATCACCGCGAGCACGTCCGCCCGCCCGACGATCCGGTTCACGACGTCGGTCGCGACGGGATGCACGAGCACGAACACGACGGCGACCGGGCCGCCTCTCCGCCATCCCAGGGCCACGCACAGCATACCGATCAACGTCGCTGCGAGCGCGTGCAACAGCACGTTTCCCACCCGAAACGGCGTCGCGTCGATCCCCGCGAACCAGGACGTCAGCCAGAAGCTCGCGATCGTCACCGGCCGGTAGAGATTCCGGTCGGTGCTCATCTCCGTCACCAATCCGTCGGGCGCAACGCCACGCCAGTAGTCGGTGACCCAGAGCGCGCGCAGCCCGGTGACGCTCGGCCGCGCCACGGTGGGATTTCCACGCACCGCGAGTTGATCGTCCCCGATGAAGGGATGCCCGAGCGCGCCGGCATACAGCACGAACGCCCCCACCACACTCGCCACAGCGACGAGCGCCGCCCGACCCCTGTCAGTCATTGCCCCGTGGCTACCTCTGGTACCCACAGGACTCAACCGCACGCTACGAGCGGCTCAATCGACGCGCGCACAATCCGAGAGCCAGATCGACATAAGCGGCGGCTCGACCCATGTTCGTCCCACGCGTCCCTGACGGCGCGCGCCGAGTCACCGCACCAAGACCGCAGATCCTTCTCCCACCCTTGAGCGACCGTCCGTTTGTTGCGACGCTCGGCCGGTGCCTGAGCTTCCCGACATCACAGTGTACCTGGAATGCCTCGCCCCGCGCGTGCTGAACACGCCGCTCGAACGCATCCGCCTCGCCAGCCCCTTCCTCGTTCGCTCGGTCGAGCCGCCGATCGACACTGCCGAGGGGAAACATGTCCGGACGCTTCAACGCCTCGGCAAACGCATCGTCCTCGGACTCGACGACGAATGCTTTCTCGTTCTCCACCTGATGATCGCGGGTCGGCTCCGATGGCGAAAGCGCGGAGCGAAGCCACCCGGCAAGGCCGGGCTCGCGGCATTCGACTTTCCCACCGGCACGCTGCTCCTGACCGAAGCCAGCTCGCGCAAGCGCGCCTCGCTGCATCTCGTCCGCGGCGAAGTCGCCCTCCGCGCGCTCGCGCCCGAGGGGCTCGAGATCTTCGAGTGCGACCGCGACACGTTCGTACATGCGATACGGCGCGAGCGACACACGTTGAAGCGCACGCTCACCGATCCCCACACCCTGAGCGGAATCGGCAACGCCTACTCGGACGAGATTCTGCACCGCGCCCAGCTCTCGCCCGTGCGCATGAACGACGCCCTCTCCGAGGAGGAACTGACGCGACTCTTCGAGGCGTGTCGCTCGGTGCTGAGCGAGTGGACGGCACGCTTGCGTCAGGATGTCGGCGACGGCTTTCCCGACAAGGTCACCGCGTTCCGGGAGGGCATGGCCGTGCACGGGCGCTTCGGGAAGCCCTGCCCGACCTGCGCCGCCCCGGTGCAACGCATCGTCTACGCCCGGAACGAAACCAACTACTGCGCCCGCTGCCAGACCGGCGGCAAACTCCTCGCCGACCGCGCCCTGTCGCGCCTCCTCCACAAGGACTGGCCCCGCTCGCTCGAAGAGCTGGAGCGACGACGAAGCACGCGTATGTAGTTCGATCGAATCCTCGCCGACCCGAACCCGCGCACGCGCAGTGCGATACCTCCCCTTAACCACCCGCTTTTCGGATCAAGAACTGGTAGCGAAGGGAGTGGAAGCGAGCGCGGCCCCAACTGGACAGGCCTCTTTCGATCTGAGCAGCGTCAACGACGCTAGCTCGCGAGCGAGTCGTTTGGCTCGGACTCGAACTCGGGCGCCGGAGGAGCTACTTCGACGCCAGGCTCCGCCGGGAGGCGGAGCGCCGCGGGCAACCTGACCGTGAATGTCGAGCCTTCGCCTGGGGTGCTTTCGGCGTCGATGCAGCCGCCGTGCGCTTCGATGATCGCCTTCGAGAGATAGAGGCCGAGCCCGCTGCCTGGGATGCGCGCTTCGACGTGGAAGCGCTTGTTCTTCTGGAAGAGCTGCCTCAGGTCCTCTGCGGTCAACCCGCGCCCGGTGTCGCGAACCTGGAAGACGACGGCGCGGTCGTCGGCCTCGAGCGTCACCTCGATGCGCCCTGGCCCGGGGGTGTACTTGATCGCGTTGTCGATCAGGTTGCCGATAACGCGGGTCAACTGTCGACGATCCGCCGACACGGGAACGCTCGCACCGCGCAGCGTCAGCGCGAGGCCCTTCTCGGTCGCCGCCGGAAGGAATCGGGACACGATGGAGCTCACCGTTGCTCCGAGGTCGATGGTATCTTTCTCGATGGACGGGCGCCCCCGGTCGATCACCGCGAGGTGGAGATAGTTCGCGACCAGGTCGTCCACGGCTTTCAGCGACTCGGTCGAGGCCTGCAGGCAGCGCCGCAACTCGCGCGGCTCGAGGGCGTCGTCGTCGAGGCGATCTCCGATCAGATCGAGATAGCCGAGCGCCACGCTCAGCGGATTCTTGATGTCATGGCGCAAGGTCGCGAGAAAGTCTTCGCGCACCTGCGTACGGGCAGCGTCGAGACCGAGCGCGGCCATCGCGACGACGATGGCGAGCAAACGGCAATCGGCGGCGACGTCCTCGTCGGTGCCCTGCGTATGAATGAGGAGACCGCCGGTCATCTCACCGCGGAGCACGGTCGGCGCCCACACGACGGTGCCCCCGCGGAGACCGAGACGCCACGGGAACGACGGGAGCCGCACGACCTCGGCACGGCCTCCCGCAATCACCTCGGCCAACAACTCGGAGGCGCACGTCGGATCGGCCAGCGCGCTGAACTCCTGCGCCGGAGTCACGGCTTCCCGCCGGGCGCCACGCCCATGCGGATCGACGGCCACGTACGCCACGCTCTCCGCACCGCGCTCGGTCCAGACGAGATCGGTCAGGGTCTGACAGGCGGCGCCGAAATCCGCGGCGCCTGCGAGGCGATCCGACAAGGCGCGCAGCAGCGACAACTCCTCGATCTTCTCGAGAAGTGCGAGCGCCTCGGGCGGCGGTGTATGTGCGGGCGGATCACTCGAAGAAGGCATAGTTCAGCGCATGATCCAGACCGACCTGGAAGCGATCGAAGATTGTGTCGAGGGTGGCGGCATCCAGCCCGAGCCGAGCCCATGCTTCGGGATCGATCGGGGGAATCTTGCTGTCCCCGCCGGATCCGTAGCCGGTGCCGCGAATGAGCGTATTGGCAACGTGGACGATCGCCGTCTCGTCGATCGCCTGCACGGCCGCCCCGGGCTCGTGATGATAGCGAATGGGTTCTGCGAGGACGGCCGGGAACGACCACTGGTCAGCCAGCCAGCCACCGATCTCGGCGTGGTCGACGCCGAGCAACTCGAGTTCTACCTCCCGGAGACTGCGGCGTTCGGCCTGCGCGCGCGCCACGGCCAGGGCGAAGAGATCGGGCAGCTCCTTGCAGAACATCACCTTGCCGAGATCGTGCAGCAACCCGGCGGTCATCACCTCTTCCGCACGTCCACGGCCCGTCGTCGTCGCGATGGCACTGGCCGCCACCGCGGTGCCGAGCGCATGCTCCCAGAACCCGAGCAGTCGTATGTGGCGCAGGTCCAGGACGCTCGTCGCGAGGATCACGCACCGGGTCACGACCGACCCGAGCAACACGAGCGCGGACTTCACCCCGCTGACGCTGCCTTGCGCGCCGTAGAAGGCGGAGTTCGCGAGGCGGAGCAACTGGGACGACAGGACCTGATCGATCTCGATGAGCTCGGCGATGTGATCGACACTGACGTCAGGGTCGTCGACCGCAACAACGATGCGCTGCAGGAGTTTGGGCAACGTCGGCACAGCCTTCAAGCGCGCCACCGCCCGGCGGAGCTCCTCGGGCGAGGGCGACTCGCCCGCGATCAGTTGCCCCTCGAGGCTCACGCCTGCCCTCCCGCCGCCGCATCCCCGCGTTCGCGTTGCTCCCACCGACGCTCGACGTACCGCGCGATCGCCTGATGCAACATCGTAAGCTCCGGCGACTCGGACACGTCGAGCCCCTCGCGAAAGCGCGTATCGAGGGCTCGCAGCTCCGCGTCGAGCGATTGCACCGTCTCCCAGGGCTGCAGCTCGCTCGTGTCGTCCACGAGGACGGTTTGCATCGCCAGCTTCCGGAGCGAGCCCACGACGCGCTCGCTCAGCTTGGTCCCCTTGCCGGCCAACAACCGCCCCTCGGCATCCACGATCGGCCCAGCGAGCTGCATGGTCGGCTTCACGAACTCCAGCGGAACGCGTACAGGCATCAGCCCCTCCTCAACGAATCCAGCAGCTTGGCCCCCTGCGGGCGCACCCCGACTGCCGGCTCTCACCTGGATCGTCGACACATTTGGCGCTGGACTTGAGGGCGCAATCGAGGGCTTACTTGCGGGCCCCGAAGGAGACCATTCCATGACCGCACGCATCGAACAGCCGACCGAGCACCCCCACGTCGCCGTCGTCACGATTGATCGCCCGGAACGCGCCAATGCACTCGACCCACCGACCGTGAGCGCGCTGGCCAACCATTGGCGACGGATCGCCAGCGATCCCGACATCCGATGCGCCATCCTCACCGGGGCCGGTGCGCGCGTGTTCTGCGCGGGCATGGACATGCACGCCACCATCGCGGTCGCGCAGGCCCTCGCACGAGGCGAACGCATCGACGACACCGCCTTTGCCGGGCTACGCGACGTAGCAACGGCGCTGCTCGCGGGCTTCGATCTCGGCACTCCGCTCGTCTGCGCCGTAAACGGTCATGCCCGCGCCGGCGGCTTCGATCTCATGCTTGCAGCCGAGATGCGGCTGGCGGTTCCACACGCGACCTTCGCCCTAGAAGAGGTCGCACTCGGACTCTACCCGACCGGCAACGCGACGGTGCTGCTCCCGCGGCAGATCGGGTGGGTCCATGCGCACGAACTCCTGCTCAGCGCTCAACCCATCGACGCGACCCGGGCCGCCGAGATCGGGCTGGTGAATCGGATCGTGCCGGCCGAGGATCTGATGGCCGACGCCCTCGCACTGGCCGACACGATCGCCCGGAACGCGCCGCGCGCGGTCCGCGAAACGCGGCGGGGGGTGCGCGAAGTCCTCACCCTCCCGCTCGCAGACGCCTACCGGCGCCAGGAAGAGATCGGCGCACCGCTCCGCAAGACCGAGGACGCCCGCGAAGGGCAGCGGGCATTCGCGGAGAAGCGGCGACCGGTCTGGTCGGGACGTTGACCGGCGACCGCGCCTGATCAGTCGGTACGTGTGCGCGTGAGGGCGTCGAGCGCTGCAGCGTTCTCGTCTTCACGCTCGGCCGCAGCAAGCAAGACCGCCTTCGTCTCGGGATCGGTCTCGTCCTCGGCCCAGCGACGATAGATCCCTGCCCCGGCACGCTCGAGGGATGCGAGCCGTGCTTGCTGCTCCGACACGCTCCCGGTGCTGAACGCCTGCGCGAGACGCTCCTCAATCGGCGGCTCGGCCTGCAGGACGGCCTGGGTCTGCGTCACCATCGCGACCAATCGACCGTCGGGACGCGTCATACGGGTCTGCCACACCATCGTGCGCCCGCCGCGATGCAGGGGCACGCTCACGCCGGTCAACGTCGCACCGCCGGGCGCAGCCGCGAAGAAGTTGGTCTTCGACTCGATGGTGGTCGTTCGCGCCCCGGCCGGTAGGTTCAGCACCGCGCCGTACGCGCCCAGCGTATCGGCGAACGCCATGATCGCGCCGCCATGCATGATCCCGGGCGTCGTACAGAGGTCCTCACGGACGACCAGCTCGCCACGTATCTCCTCTTTGGAAGCCCCCACGAACCGCATGCCAAGCACGCTCGGAAACATGCCCTTCGTCGTCGCCTGCAACGCATCGAGATCCATGGGCACGGGATAGTGGGACGTCACCCCAGCCGTTGCAAGCGCGATACAGACGGCGCCGGCTCGCCCATCCCACCAGACGCCGACCGCGGGGCCGCGCCTGCAGCATCGACAGGCGACACCACAACCCTGCGCGCACCCCTGCGCGCTGCCGGTGGGCTACTCGACCAGCATCGACACGCAACACCACGACTCGCGCGCACCTGTAGGCGCTGCCGGTGGGCTACTCGACGCCCGACCGGCGCGCAGCGGCCAGCGCGTCGATCGCATCGACACGCCGCACGGCGAGCCAGATTTCGTCCGCAAAGGCCTGACGAGCATTGGCGAGGGTGGCATCAGCGGGCTCGACCAGACGCCGGTTCCGCGCCAGACGGAGTGCGCTCTGGAACAGGACCTTCGACACCGACTCGGGAGTCCGGATGCGGCGCTGCAGTGTGTACTGCTTCCCGAGGGCGATGCAGCGCGCGAGAAACGGACCTTCCTCGACTGCGGCGGTGGCCTCCCAACCCGCAAGCGTGTCGGCGACGACACGGTACGCTTCGAGAAACGGCCGCAACACGCGGTGCGCGCTGAACGGCCGGAACCCCCGCAAGAGCGCATGGATCTCGGCGGAGCCAGCCCCGACCGCCGAGCGCCACGCAGGGTCGTGTGACGCCACCTCGTCACGCACCTCCTGCACGAACGCGTCGCGCTCGGCAAAGAAGAATTCGAACTTCAGGATGTCACGCACCCGAAGTGCCTCCTCGACGAACTCGGCCTCGCGATCGACGACGCCTTCTTCCGCCGCGCGCAGCAACGCCAGTTCGGCGATCGCGCTCGTCACCCAGAAGTGGATGATGGTGTTCCGGTAGTATGCCGCGGTCAGATGCTGATCGGGACCGATGGCGTACACGGCTTCGGGCCCCTCCGAGAAGCAGGTCAGGACTCCGTTGGCAACGAGCGCGTCGAGCGTGCGCTGCACTCCCTCGGTGGTGTCGAGGTCGAGCTCACCGGTGGTCGGCAAGTTCCGGCCGTGCACCCGCGCCACCAGGTTGCTGAGCGAGCTACACACCTCTTCGGCGGTCAGGGCGCGATCGCCGACGCCGAGGAGTGCCAGCGTGACCAACGACGTCGGGGTGATCGGAGTGACACGGTTGATGCGTACGCAGACGTCGAACGCGACTTTCTGGGTTTCCAGGCTCCGCTCGTCCGGATTCGGCTCGGCCGAGGGGTCGGATGGGCCGAGTGCACCGGCGACCGACAGCGGCTCGCCAAACGAAATGTGAATGTCGCCGTACCGCCGGCTCAGCCGCCGCAAGATACGCAAGAACCAGCTGAAGCTCTCGCGCTCCTTCGCCCCGCCGCGGAGTTCCGCGACGTATTCGCCAACATCCTGGATCTGATCGTAGGCGATGGAGATCGGCACGAGGTAGACGTCCTCGCTCTTCCCCCGCCGGTACGCATCGATCACGTATGCCAGCAGGCCGAAGCGCGGCGGCAGCAGCTTCCCCGAGCGCGAGCGGCCACCCTCGATGTACCACTCGAGCGAGAAACGCTTCTCGATCAAGTAGTCGATGTAGTGCTGCAGGACGAGCTTGTAGACCTCGTCGTCTTTGAAACTCCGGCGAATGAAAAAGACCCCCGCCCTACGCATGATCTGTCCGAGCGGGAAGAAATTCATGTTGATGCCACCCGCCGTATGGGTCGAAGGAAGTCCGTTCTCGTAGAGCACACTGCTCAGCACCGGGTGATCGAGGTTCGACTTGTGCGACGGCAGGAACACGACCGGATGGCGCTGCGACAGTGCAGCGACGCGACCGAGCGCGTCGTGATCGTATTGCAGCTGCTTCCCGTATCCCCGCGAGTACATGAATCGATAGAGTTGCGCTGCGACGTCGATCATCGTCGGTCGATGCGCAGCGGCGATCTCCCGCAGGTCCCGTCCCGCCTCCCGCGCGACGGCAGGCTCGGTGCGACTGAGCCGGCGCGCGAGCCGGGCCAACCCACCACGAAACGCCGGGCGGGCGAGAATGTCCTCGCGGACGAGGCGCGGAACCTTGTAGCGGTTCCCACGTAGGCCGCGCTCGGCGCGCTCGAGCGCGAGCGTCGCCTGGCGGATGACGAAGTCGGCCAGCCCGGCGGTTTCGCCAGTATCGCTATCGCCGGTATGACGCCACCGGTGTCGTAGATCCGACAACGGGGCCGGCTCGCCAACGACGATCTGACACCGCTCCGGGTGTCGGCGCAGCAGCCAAGACTGTCGAACACGCCCGGGATCCCGCACGTCCCCGAGAAGCAGCAGGTCGCGCAACGTCACCGCGCGGTGCCCGTCGAGCCGACGCTCGGCGAGCCATGCGACTCTGAGCGGCGCCAGGACCGGGTCCTCACCCGCGGCCAGAAGAGCCTCGAGATGGCCACGCCTGGGCCGCCGGCTGCGCCGACGTGAGGCCGGAATCGAGATGGCATCGACATCCTCGGGTGAGACCGAGTCCGGACGCACGCTCGCGATCCATTGTTCGAGCAGGCGATGCTCGAGGCCACTCGACGCATCGAGCAGAAACACCGCGCGCCCGCCGTTGGTCGCCGGCCACACCACCGCGCTGCTGGCGTCGTTCACGGTCGCACTATCGGTCTGGCCCGTCATGGCACACGTCGCGGCACCACGGGCCGCACCCGCCCAGTGTATGGCGAGGTCGCCCGCCAGCGCAACGAGCGCCACCCGTGCAGCCTCCGCCTCAGGGGCTCGCACGTCACGTCGCGCATGGCCCGCCAGAATCTGCGCACGCCGTATGCGACCTCGCACGCGACTGCCGCGGTGGGCCGCCCAGCACGGGAGTTTCCCTCAAGATTCCGACCGGGACTGTCGATAGTAGCGACGCAGAACCATCTCAGAGTTCGTCGCCCAGCGACGAGGAGGACAAGCCATGCGGAACCTACTATTCGTCATCGCCGTCGCTATCGCGTGTGCCGCGACTGCCGGCCCGGCCGACGCCGGGTGCGACTTCGAGCACCCGAGGAAAGCCAAATCATTCAAGTGCGACCTGGTCCAGGCGTTCGTGTCCTGCGGCAACCCCACAGGCAACGTACCCAACACGACGTCCGCCAGTGGCGTCCCGGGCTGTACCCCGCCGGAAACCTTCAACGCGCAAGCCGGCAGTCAGATCAACGGCTGGCAGTGGTGGGAGCAGCGCTCCACCGGCAGCCTGCAGTTCCGTGAGATCCAGGGAAACTTCGGCCCGAACACCCGCGACCTCAAGGTCAAGATGCGTCTCCGCCGCATCATCGACAAGACCGGCGGGTTGGCGAGTGGCTCCGGCACGCTCTCGACGTTGGCGCGCACCACGCTCGAGGACACGGTCGTCACGACTCCGGGTATGGGCACCGATATGACCATCATCGACTTCCCGGCACCGTTTGCGTTCACCATGACGAACGGAAACGCCAATCTCACCACGACGGCGAACACGTTGATCGCCGGTCTCGGGATCGCGGCACTGCCGGGCTGCACGTCGCTCGAGGTCGTCTCCATTCAGGTCCTCGATCCGAACGGCAACAATTTCGGCGCGTGCGGTGTCTTCTTCAAGGATCTGCCGAACTAGCGAAGTAGCCCATCGGAGCGGAAGTTCCCGCTCCGCCCTCTACCCCGCCTCGTTCCGGTGCGTGGGTAGGGGGGAGAAGATGTAGACCGCATGGTGCATGGTGCATGGTGCGAGGTCATCCTCCTCGGAATCGAGGAGGGTGGCCTCGTTCGTTCTTGGGCCGCTACGGAACCTTGTGCTTGTCCTTGAGCGGCGCGCCCGATGCGTACGCGTAGTCGTAGCCCGCATGCCATCGTAGCTGAGAATATTCGTTCCGAACCCCGTGCCCACATAATTGCCATTGGCCACGAACGGCGCACCGGTCAATAGCTTCAGGTTGCCAATAGGCGCTCCGTACCGTACTCGACGCAAAGTGCCTCTCCCACGCGCCGCCGTCGCCGGACTCCTCCTGCTGGGGCTCCTCCCGATGTGCACTCCGGCCGTTCCCGACGAGAACCGCGTCGCGACGCTGACCGCCCTCGACGGGCTGCACGGCTGGCTCCAGAACGGGTCCGACATCGGAGACGCAGCGTTCGGCTTTCAATGCCTCGACGCATGGAGCTGGTTCATGTTCTCCGAATGGCATCCCGACGCGGGCGTACGCGCGAGCACGGCCAAAACCGTGGACGCACGCCTCCAGGCCCTCCACAGCCCGCCCACCTGGACCGCCGTCACCTTGAGCTACTGGGCGCTCGCACTGCGCCTCATGGCGCACCGCGCGCTCCCGATCGAAGCACACCTCACACAACTCGCCACCGTCGACGTCAACGACGTCCTCACACGGGCGAGCCGGACCACGCGCTGGTGGACGCTCGCGCTGCTCCAACAGGCGGGCGCATCCGTCGATGCCCCCGACCCTTCTGACACGTTCCTCGCCGCGGAACTCGCGCCAGGAAACCGTGATCGCCCGATGGCCCTCAGCCAGGTGTACAGCCTGTATCACGAGATCGCGCCGGCGGCGGCGCTCGGCCTGGCGCCGATCACGGGTCTCGGTCCCGAGCTGCTCGAGAAAGCGCACGCGCTGATCGTCCCCCAAATGGAGTACGCGGCGACGACCGGCGACACCGACGCCCTCGCCGAAGCCCTCACGACGGGCGCGATCCTCGGGCACCGCGACACCGACGAGTATCGCACGGGGCTCAGCACACTGTTGGCACGGCAGAACCCCGACGGCGCGTTTCGCGCTGCCCGCGACGCGCAACGCCCCGAGCTGAACACAGACCACTTCCGTCACGTCGTCGTCGTCGCGACCTTCGCCCTGCTCACCTCGCTCGCCGAGTACGAGCCGGCGACGAGCGGCTGACCGGCGCGCGCCGGACCGGCACGATCCAGCGCGCCTCGTCGAGGTCGATCCGGCCACCGGCCTCGAAGGGCACGCCCTCGGCCTCGAGCCGCTCGCGCTGGATCTCCGCCCCGAAAAGATCGCGTTCGCTGATCCGCCCGCTCGCGTTCACCACGCGATGCCACGGCACCGTTCGCGCCCGCCCCTCGCCAAGCGCACGCAGCGCCTGCCCGACGGCACGCGCCGCTCGCGGGCGACCCGCCAGTTCGGCCACCTGACCGTAGGTCACGACACGCCCTGCCGGCACCCGCCGCACGATCCGATAGATCGCGCGAAAGAACGGCGACACCCGAGCCCGACGCGCCCCCTGTTCGTTCCGCTGCGTGCGCGTCCCCCCCATCCACATACGGGATGCATAGCTGATTCGCAGCCTCTCCGTGAACACCGGGACGGCCGGCGCGGCCGCGACGCGCCCGTTCCCACCGAGAACCGATCAGGGATATAGGAGACGCATGCGTGCATCGCTCTCATTCCACGGAGGCGCCGGTACAGTGACCGGGTCGCGCCACCTGCTCACGACCGAGAGCGCAACCGTGCTGGTCGATGCGGGCCTCTTCCAGGGCCTGAAACGGCTCCGCGAACTGAACTGGCGAGCGCCGACGTTCGATCCCGCCGCGGTCGACCATCTTCTGCTCACGCACGCCCACATCGACCATGCGGGCTACCTGCCGCGCCTGGCCAAGAACGGCTACGCAGGGCCGATCCATTGCACCACCGCGACCTTCGATCTTGCGCGCCTGTTGTTGCTCGACGCCGCCAAGATCCAGGAGGAAGACGCGCGCTACGCCAATAAGCGTGGGTTCAGCAAGCACCGACCGGCGCTCCCGCTCTACACGACCGCCGACGCCGAACGGGTGTTCACGCTGATGCAGCCCGTCGAATACGGCCACTGGATCGAACTCGGCCGCGACGTCCGCGCCCGCTTCCTGAACGTTGGCCACATTCTCGGCTCAGCGATGGTCGAGGTCCGGTACGGCGATCAGACGATCGTCTTCAGCGGCGACGTCGGCCGCTATGACGTCCCGCTCCACTCCGACCCCGATCCGCTGCCGGCCTGCGACGCCCTGGTCGTCGAGTCGACGTACGGCGATCGCACGCATGGCGACACCACCATGGAAGAGCAGATCCGCGAGCCGATCCAGCGCACCCTCGAGCGCGGCGGTACCGTCCTCATTCCGTCTTTCGCGGTGGGGCGCTCGCAGCTGGTGACGCTCCACCTCCGCAGTTTAATGAACGAGGGCGCGCTGCCCGAACTCCCGATTCATCTCGACAGCCCCATGGCCGTCAACGCCACCCGCATCTACAGCAAGCACATCGGGGACCTCAGTCTCGACGACGAGCTGACCGACGACGGCCGGAACCGCCTCTTCCCACACAACGTCCAGTTTCATCGTAGCGTGGAGGAGTCCAAGGATCTGTGCACCCTCGATGGACCCCGGATCATCATCTCGGCGAGCGGCATGCTCACGGGCGGACGCGTGCTGCACCACCTGAAGCGCCTGCTCCCGGATGACAAGAATCTCATCTTGATGGTCGGCTACCAAGCCGCCGGAACCCGCGGCAGGAAGATGCTCGAAGGTGCCCAGAGCATTCGCATCCACGGCCAGGACATCGGCGTCCGCGCTGATTTCCATTGCGTGAGCGGACTCTCAGCGCACGCCGATCGCGGCGAGCTCATGCGCTGGGTCGGCAGCGCCCCCGAAGACGAACGTCCCCGCACGATCTTCGTCACCCACGGCGAGCCCAAAGCCTCCGCAGCGTTCGCCACCCTGCTGCAGACCGAACTTGGAGTCCGGACCATCACTCCGGAACTCGATCAGTCGTTCGAGCTCGCCGAGTGACGCACGCGCCGGAATCGTCCGCAATCACGACGCTTCTCGCCCTGCGGACGTGACCCTACCGCGGTGATGTGAGGGCGAGGCCTGCCCGTCATTGACGCCAACGACGCAACGTTGGTAGCGTCATCCGGTCGCATCGCCCGCCAGCAAGGAGGCTTCCATGGAACAGCATTCCCGTCCCCGACGCTCATGCGCCGCGCAGACTATCGCCGCGCTGGCCGTCCTGGCCTTTCTTGCCGTGCTGCCGGCTGGCGTCTTTGCCCTGGACATCACGACCTGTGGCACCGTCGTGCCGAAGACGGAGGTAGGCGTGCTCCAGGCCGACCTCGACTGCGGGGGGCTCGACGGCGTCGTCCTCCGAAGACGTGCGACGCTCGACATGAATGGTCACAGCATCTCGAACGCGACGAGCGCGGTGTCGTGCGACAACGGAGGCAAGGGGACACGATGCAAGGTCACCGGACCGGGCAGCATCGATAGCTCGGCATTCGGCGTGCGAACAGTCGGGAAAACCAAGCTCACCATCTCCGACGTCACCGTGACCGGCTGCGAGCAGGGCATCTATGGCGAGAGCTTCAGGATGACGTTGATCGCGACAAACGTAGAGGCCAGCGACAACGTGCAGTATGGGATTCGATCCGGGGGAGCCAGAGCCAAGCTGACCAACGTCGTCGCAAACGGCAACGGGCAGGCTGGCGTGTACATCTTTGGCGGCAAAGCGATCAACGTGACGGCCAACGACAATCAGTGGGGCTTCATCACCGCCAAGCGCAGGTTCCGGGGTACCGACATCACGACCAACGACAACACCGAGACCGGTTTCCGCAGCTTTCACTCCTTGCGCGTCGCCGGCCTGCAATCACACGGCAACGGCCGTGGCGGCCTCATGCACATCAGCGGCGGCACGACGAGTAGCAAGAAACCGATTCGACTCGCGAACGCGTCGGTCACCGGGAACCTCTTCATGGGCACACCGGCCGACATCATCTCGGTGCGCACGCCGAAGGTCGACGACGTCACCTGCGAGTACAGTTGGGGGTTCCTCGACGACGGACAGCCGGACCTGCTGCCACCCTTGGGCATCTGTTCGAACGACTAGGGCGTCCGTATCGCTTCAGGCACGCGAGGGCGTCCGTAGCGCTTCAGGCGCGCGTCGGGAGCTCGATCTTCGGCTCCTCTGGATCCGGTCGATAGAGGATTACCGTGTGACCCAGGACCCCGCAGAGGGCCGATGCGGTTCGCGTGGCGAGCTCCCGCGCGGTGCTCTTCTTGTCTTCGGGTGCCTGTAGCCGGACCTTGATCAACTCGTGACGCGCCAGCGCCTCTTCGATGGCGCGGACGATGGCATCGGTCACCCCCCCGTCGCCCACCTGGACGACAGGCTTCAACGCGTGCGCCTTCGCCCGGAGATGGCGGCGCTGGAAGCCCTGGAGTTCGGGTGCGGGGGACATGACAGCGCCGAGCTTAGCAGAAGCTTGCGTCAAGTGCCCGTGCGGGTCGCGCTCACAGGGTGTCGGGCCTATCGTAGGCACGCATGAAGGATCTCGTCATGGGTGTCGCCGACGGCTACGAGCCGGGGGCGCTGGCACCGTTCGTCAACTCTCTTCGACGCACCGGGTTCGATGGAGACACGGTCTTCTTCGCCCGCAATCTCCCGCACGCGACCCGCGCCTATCTTCACGCGCACGGAGTGACGCTCGTAGACTTCGCCCGCCTGGACCTTCCCGGCATCCGCTACCTTCGAAAGCTCGCGCTGCGGATGTTCCTCCGCACCCCTCCCACGGAGGCCCCATCAGCCCGACAACAGACGCTCATCCGACGGCTCTGGCACTGCCAGGCGAGCCGCTACCTCTTCTATCGGGACTATCTGCGCGCGCATCCCACACGTTACGCGAGGGTACTGCTCATCGACCTGCGCGACACGTACTTTCAAGGTGCACCATTCGCCGACCCGCGTCCCGGCGATCTGTGCGCCTTCGAAGAAACCGCCGCGCTCACGATCGCAGAGGAATCCTCCAACCACTGGTGGATTGAGAGGCTGTACGGCGCCGAGGGACTGCGGCGGCTCGGACCGCGACCGGTCCTCTGCTCGGGTGCGACCATCGGCTCCGCACACGGCGTGCGCAACTATCTCGAGCGGATGATCGCGCTGCTGTACCACCACCACGGTCCGCGCGGGTACGATCAGGGGGTTCACAACTACCTGGTCTGGGAACGCGGTCTGCCCGGCGCCACCGTCTGCGCATTCGGCCAGGGGCCCGTCATGAACATCGGGACCGCCGATCGGGCAAGCTTTCAGGTCGGAGAGGATGGCACCGTCCTCCGGACCGATGGGACGGCCTGCCCGATCGTCCATCAATACGACCGACATGGAGATCTTCTCCGTCATGCCGAGCGGGAATTCGGTCTCGCGTCTGTGTAAGTACCTGTCCTTCCTAGATAAGAGAGTGACTTGTCACTTTCTTATCTGTGCGCTACCATCCCCCCATGCAGCTCGAGGTCACGACCCCTGTCGAGAAGCGCGCCCCACAGCAGGAGCGCAGCAGAGCAACCAGGCGCCGCCTCCTCGAATCGACGGCCGCGGCCCTCGAAGAACTCGGCTACGCCCGCACGACGACCACCGAGGTCTGCAAGCGGGCCGGGGTATCTCAAGGTGCCCTCTTCAAGCACTTCGCGACCAAGGCCGACCTCATCGCCGGAACGACCCGGCATGTATTCGCGGGGCTGATCGCCGACTATCGCCTCGGATTCGCCTCGATCGATGGCCGCGGCGACGATGTGCGCGCGGCGCTCGCGCTCCTGTGGGAAACATTTCAGGGCGCGCGGCTGGCCGTCGTGTTCGAGCTGTATACGGCGGCACGCACCGACGAGGCTCTGCGCGCCGCGTTGCTGCCGGTGATGACCGAGCATCGTGAGAACCTCTATGCCGAAGCCGGCGCGTTGTTCCCGGAGGCGGCGGCGCGGAATCCGAACTTTCGCACCGCACTCGATGCAATCGTCATGGCGCTCCAGGGCGCCGCGCTCGCGCGCCTGGCGATGGGCAACGTCGCCGTCGAAGAACCCATGCTCGCCTATCTCGAACGCCAAGCGCGCACTGAGCTCGAGGAGACTCCCTGATGTCCATTCTGATCGCGTTCGCCGTGCCCATGTTCGTCGGCTGCATTCTGCTCGAGTACTGGCTGGCGCGCGATCGCGACGATGTGCGCGGGTTCGAACTGCGCGATACGGCCGCCAGCCTCACCATGGGCATCGTCAATGTCGGCATCGCCACCGTCACCAAGGGCGGCGCCTACGTCGTCTATTTTGGACTGTACCAGTTGCGCCTGTTCGACATCCCGAACGTGTGGTGGGCCTGGGCACTGCTCATTCCGTGCGAGGACTGCTGCTACTACTGGTTCCATCGCGTATCGCACGAGGTGCGACTCTTCTGGGCGGCGCACGAGAACCACCACTCGAGCCGTCACTACAATTTCTCGACGGCGCTCCGCCAGTCGTGGACCACGCCGTTGACCGGACCGATCTTCTGGCTTCCGCTGGCGCTGCTCGGCTTCGAGCCCCTGATGGTCCTCACCGCGCAGAGCATCAGTCTCGTGTATCAATTCTTCCTCCACACCGAGCTGGTCGATCGCCTGGGACCGTTCGAAGCCGTGATGAATACTCCGTCACATCATCGGGTGCATCACGGACGGAACGTGCGTTACCTCGACCGCAACTACGCCGGCATCTTCATCGTATGGGACAAGATGTTCGGCAGCTTCGAGCCCGAGGGTCAGCCGGTCGACTACGGTCTCACGACGAACATTCGCACCTTCAATCCCGTCCGCATCGCGTTTCACGAATGGGCGACGATGTTGCGCCAGGCGCGGGCGGCCGCGTCCGTACGCGATGCACTCGGCTACCTGTTCGGACCTCCCGGGTGGTCGCCCGACGGCACGACGCGCACCGCCAAGGAGATGCAATCGGCCGACGCCCCCGTGCACGACGTGAAAACGGCCGCCGCGGCCGTCGCCTGATTCGCGGGCTCGCTGACCGTCAACCAGTCGCGGCAACGTTCGCGTCGCGTCCATCGCGGACGAGATTCAATGCGACCGGCACGCCGCGGCGGAGCGTCTGGAGCACCACGCAGCAGTGCTCCGCGGTCTCGAGGAGCCTCGCGTACATCCGGGGGGCCGTCCCTTCGGCGAGTTCGAGGTCGACACTGACGGTCATCCGCTGAAAGGCGACCGGAACGTTCGGGTCGAGACAGAGCGTGCCGCGCACGTCGACCTCGGCCGTAACGCGGATCGAGAGCGCGGCAAGGGTCACTCGAAAACGATCGGCCACAACCCGCAGCGTCGAGTCCAGACAACTCGCAAGGGCCGCGCACAGAATGTCACCCGGAACCGGGCCGTCACCATCACCGCCGACGGCCCGGTGAACCGCGATGGGACAGGTGCCCGTGCCCTCGGGGCCGAGCACGACGGCGCCGTGAAGTGGGTCGTCCAGCGCGCCCGTCGTCCAGGCAACGTCGGTCACCCAGGCGCGCGCGGGGTCGTTCTCGTAGCGCTTGGCCAGCGGTTGCTGGCGGTCTTCCATGATCGATGGCGTCATGACCGTCTCCTCGTTGGAGAGAGCGAGATTGCCCTCACTCCCAAGGCGCTAGAGCCGGCCTGGCAGACCGCTACACCGCGTCTAGCGAACGTCCCACTGCGTGCCCTCGGCAGGGCAGTAGCTACAGAAGGTGCCCGTGGTCACGGCCTGATGCAGGTGAACGCCGGCGGCGGGGAGGGCCTGCGCAATCTTATCGATACTGGCCCGCAGGCGGGCCGTGACCGCTTTCCGGGCGCGCTCCGAGGAGGCATCCAGCTCACGCCGTCGGCCGCCGAGCCCGAGCGCGGCCCGCAACTCACGGGAGAGCGCCTCGCGTTCGTCCTGGAGTTCGTCAGCGCGGGGGCCCTCGGCCTCGCTCAACTCGGCCTCGAGAATGCGCAACCGCTCTCGATAGGCCTCGAGTGCGACGGTATCGAGTACGGGGTCACCGGTCTGGGCACGTGCACCCGCGGTCTCCGCACCCGTCCAGAGACTGTCGGCGGCGATCGCCTGGTTGGGGTTCGCGAGCAACGTGGCGAGGTCCGACAAGCCCCGGGCGTGCTTCAGATGCACCGACGTATCCCCAAACGTGAGCGTCCAGACATCGCCCTCGCGGTGCAACGAGGACGCGGCACGCCCGATACCGGACGAGCTCGGCACGCTGGCCTGGGACGGAGCTTCGCCGAAGAAGCCCAGCATCGCGTCAACCACCGCCTCCGCGTCGCCGGCCCACGGTACGTGCGCGCTGCCCTCGAGAGGCTGGAACGTCGCGTTGGGGAGACTGGCGGCCATCTCGCGGCCCGCGGCGAAGGGAATCGTCTGATCACCTTTCCGATGCAAGACGAGCGCGGGAGTCTCGATCGAGCGCGTCAGTTCCGAGACGTCGGAATCGAAGGTCAGCCGGAGCAGGAGTGCGGCCATGTCGCTGCTCGACGAGGCGCGCTGGACCCGGCACATCTCCTTGCGCTGTGATCCGTCGACGTCAGGGTCGAACAAGTCGGTGAGCACTTTCGCACCCATGCCCCAATGGACGCGCACGAGCTGGGCCAGTGCTTCTTGGATCTCAGGTGGAGCGACCTCCGCACCGCGCACGTAGCTCCCGAACAGAATCAGCTTGTCGACCCGCTCCGGTCGACGCGCCGCGAAGTCCAACGCGGGCGGACAGGCGCACGTAAGTCCGAAGAGGGACAAGCGGTCGAGCGCGAGGTGATCGATCAACGCGGCGAGCGTCGCGACTTCGTCCTCCGGCTCGACCCGTTCGCGCGCCCGGTCGCTCAGGCCCGCCCCCGCCCGGTCGTAGCGGTACACGGTGAAGTGCTCTCCCAGGCGCTCGAAGAAGCGCCGGAAGCCCTCCTGCTTCCAGTCTTCCTCCAGGTGGCTGACCCACCACGCCGAAAAGACGAGCGCCGGGCCGGCACCATGGACCGCGTAGGCGACCCGATGCCCCGTGGGTCCCTTGAAGAAGCGGATCGTCGGCTCGCGAGCTTCCATCGGCAGCAGAATTTCAGCGCCTCGCGGGCGGTGCAACCCCGCCCCGGCGCGCCCGGGTCGAGGACCCCCGCCTCACGTCACCACCGGGTCGGCTGGTAGTCCTTCAGAAACTGGCCCCAGCAGTGCGTGCCGGTGTTGAAGCCGGTGAAGATCGGATCGAGGATGCGGGCGGCGCCGTCGACGGAATCGAGCGGAGGCGCAAAGCGCTGCTCGGCCTCCTTATGGACCGCATGGGCGAAGGGGTCCTCGTCGGTCACCCAACCGGTATCGACGCTGTTCATGTGAATGCCGTCCCGCACGAAATCCGCGGCGGACGTACGCGTGGTCATGTTCAGTGCGGCTTTGGCCATGTTGGTGTGCGGGTGTCGCGTCGTCTTCAAGCTGCGGTAGAACTGCCCCTCCATCGCGGAGACGTTGACGATGTGCTTGTCGCGCGTCGGGCTGCAGAGCATCAGCGACTTCAGCCCCGCGGTGAGCACGAACGGAGCGATCGCGTTGACGAGCTGCACCTCGAGGAGTTCGGCGGTTGGAACCTCGTCGAGTTGCATGCGCCACGAGTTCGACTCGCGAAGATCGAGTTGCTGCCCCTCGCCATCCTGGATCTCGGACGGGAAGAGATGGGCAACGTGGTTCTCCGACAGAAGATCGAGCTGTGTGAGGCCGGCGGCGTCGAGCAGACCTGCGTTCTGCGCGTGGGCGGGCCCGCGCGTCAGCATCCCGTCGCCCTGAGGCGCCGCTATCCCATTGGAGACCGCGTTCCCCCCGTCGATACGGGCAAGGAGATCCTCGTGCGCACCGATCAGGGCACGCGCCGCAGCCGTCAGTTGGCCCGACTGTTCCATGGCCAGAAGGTGCGTGTAGTAGGCGGGAGGCCGACGCACCGTCTGACAGGCGTTGTGAATCAAGAAGTCGAGTCGCGGCAGCGTCGTACGCAGATGCGCCGCAAGCCGTTCGACGCTCGGGGTATGCCGCAGATCGATGCCATGAATCTGGAGCCGGTCCTGCCAGTCACCGAAGTCCGCGGCCGCGGCGAAACGACGAGCGGAGTCGCACGGGAAACGCGTGGTTGCGACCACCGTGGCCCCCGAACGCAGCAACATCAGCGCGGCCTCGTAGCCGATCTTGACGCGCGCACCGGTGACGAGCGCAACGCGCCCACCGAGATCGGCGCGCTGCTGGCGCTTCTCCCAATTGAGGGCCGCGCAGGATGGGCACAAGCTGTCGTAGTGCGCGTGGAGTTCCCGGAAGTCGCACTTGCAGATGTAGCAGGTCCGCGGCGCGTCGAGACGGCGCGCCCTGACCGAATCCGTACCGCCGACATCGGCGCAGGAGTCGGGAGCCGAGACCGGCGCCGCCTGGATCTCGAGGAGACGACGATCGTTGGCGGAGATTGCCGCCTCTGGAGGCGCCACGGGAAAGCGCAGCGCGCGCTTCGTCGCGCGATTGCTGGTCGTATTCAAACGCGCGTCATCGTTCGCGCGCACACGCTCGCGCTCCGCTCGACGACGCCGATTCTTGACCGCCCGACGCGCAAGGCGGTCGGGAAGCGCGATCCGTCCGGCCACGATGCGCAAGCGGCGCGCCGTCTCGGGGTCGAGGGCCGCACGCGCGGCATGATCGTCGGCAAACCCTTCCAGCCAAGCGAGGACAGCGTCGATCTTGGAAACAGGCTTCACGTCGTCCTCGTGGTCCATCCGCTCAGTCTACCGTTTTCACGGCTCGACGACACGCGAATCACCGCGGCTCACCCGCCGCGTGCTACCACCCGGCGAGATCGGCGGCCCGCTGACGGTGGTGCGCCGCGTCACCGAGGAACGCCCGATCGAAGATCGCGCGCCGGAACCACAGCTGCAGGTCGTACTCCCAGGTAAACCCGATGCCACCGTGGAGCTCGGTGCAGTCGCGCGTCGCACGATCGTAGAGGTCGGCGAGATGCGCCTTGGCGAGCGCGGCGTGGCGTTCGGCCTCCTCAGGAATGTGATCGTACGCATGCGCGGCGTACCACCAGAGCGAGAGCGCGGGCTCGAGTTGCGTGGCGAGATCGGCGAGCTGATGCTTCACAGCCTGGAACGCACCAATCGGCTGCCCGAACTGCTCGCGCGTCATCACGTAGTCGCGGGTCATCTCGACGCAGCGTTGCGCGCCACCGTAGGCGTCGGCCGCCAGCAGCACGAGACCGGCATCGCGCGCGCGGTCGATGGCGCGCCGCCCGCTCGCGATCTTCGTGCCAGGGGTCCCGGCGAGGGTCACCAGTGCCACCCGTCGCGTCAGGTCGGTGCCCTGGAGCGGGGCGATCGTCATTCCAGCAGCACCACGCTCGACAAGCCACAGACCGGGGCCATCCGCGTCGCACGCCGCCACGAGGATGACGTCGGCACTCGCAGCGTACGGCACGAGCGGCTTGGTTCCGCTGAGCGTCCCATTCTCCGCACGCGTCTGCAGGCGGTCGGCGTCCCACTCATCACCGTGCTCACCCATCGCGACGGTCGCGAGGATCTCGCCCGCCGCGATGCCCGAGAGCTGGCGCTCGGCTACGGTCCCATCATCCGCCGCAAGAAGTGCGGCCGTCGCCATGACGCAGGCCAGATACGGTCCCGGCGTACAGGCCCAGCCCATTTCCTCGGCAACGAGCGCCGCATCGAGCAGATCGAGACCGGAACCGCCCTGCGCTTCCGGCACGAGCAGGCCGGGTAGGCCCATCTCGGTGAGGCCGCTCCACAAACCCGTATCGTGCCCGTCACTGCCTTCCATGACGGTGCGCACACGCGACGTAGGACACTCGCCGTCGAAGTAGCGACGGACGGAATCCTTCAGGAGAACCTGCTCTTCGGAAAGACCGAAATCCACGACGTGCCTACTTCCGCACTTCGCGCGGCATGCCGAGGCCGCGCTCCGCGATGATGTTGCGTTGAATGTTGGCGGTGCCGCCGGCGATCAGGATGCCGAGGGACCACATGTAGGCGACCGTGAACATGCCCGAGAAGTGCGCCTGCTCTTCGCCCGTGGCCAGGAGACCCTTGTCCCCCTGCACGTCCATCGCCAGCTTCGCGAGATCGTAGCTGAGGCTGGTCGCGTACAGCTTTGGCACCATCGCCGCGAACCCTGGATCCTCGCCGCGCGCGCTCAGCGTGAGCAGCCGCTGCCCGTGACGCTCCGCCGCCAGCAAGCGCGTCTCGACCGCTACCAGCCGATCACGGATCACCGGATCGTCGATGGCGCGCCCGCCACGAAGCTCGACCGTTTGCGCCAGGAGCACAAGCCCGTCGAACGTCCGCCGCTGCAACGCGGCGTTGCCGATCAACGCGCGCTCGTGCTTGAGGGTAGAGCGGCTGACGATCCAGCCCTGACCACGGGCGCCAATGACGCCATCAACGGGAACGCGCACGTTCTCGAAGAAGACCTCGCTGAAATCGACGTCGCCCGTCATCTGACGGAGCGGCCGCACATCGATCCCCGGCGAGTTCATCTCGATCAGCATGTAGGTAATGCCGTCGTGCTTCGGCTGATCGGGCTCGGTCCGCACGAGCGCGAACATCCACTCGGCCTCCTGCGCACTCGACGTCCAGATCTTCTGCCCGTTCACGACCCAATGATCGCCATCGAGTTCGCCTTTGGTGCGGAGCGACGCCAAATCGCTGCCGGCGCCCGGCTCGCTGTAGCCCTGGCACCAGCGAATCTTCCCGACCAGTGTGTCACGAACGAAACGCTGCTTCTGGGCCTCGGTGCCGTGTTCGAGCAGCGTCGGAACCAGCATGCTCGGCCCCTGCCCCATGATCTCGAAGGGCGCCTTGGCGCTCTTGAACTCCTCCGAGATGATCACGGCCTTCAGCGGATCGGGTGCCTGCTCGGAACCACCGTAGGCACGCGGTACGTGGCGGTAGAGATAGCCGCGCTCGATCGCCAGTGTACGAAACGAAGCCGCGCGCTCGTCGGTGCGGACCGCCGCACCGGTCATGGCCGCGACACTGTCGGGATCCACCTCGGTCGCGGCGGCGTCTGCCGCCGTCCAGTGCTCGGCCACAAAGGCGCGTACTTCAGCGCGAAAGGCCTCGTATTCGGGGCTAAAGCTGAGATTCATCTATGAGATTCCGTTCGGCGATCGCGTTGGGGGGATCCACTCGGACAAACGATCGTTTGGATTATCCGAGGCGACCCAACCTCGCAAGCGAACCCTCGTTCTTCCGGCGAGTTAGGCAGCTACCGCAGAGGTCCCCGCCCGGCGCCGCACACGCCACGGATCAACCGTCGCGGCCGCCCTCGCGTGCGGCTGCAAACGCCCCGCGCGCAACCAGCAGCAGGATCACCGGCGCGATGAGCGCGCCGGGATACGCGATCAAGAAATTGAAGATACTGGCGAGGTCGCCCCCTCCAAACTTGTTGGCCCCCATGGTGAGGCCACGCCCCGGCGCACCAAGCGCCGATGCCACGTAGAACCCGACGTTGCCCCAGACGGTGAAGATCAGTCCCCACGCCGTGAACCGTTCCGCGCCCGAGCTCAAGCGGAGATGGGGCAACGCGAGGCCGATGGCCATGACCATCAAGGCGTTGGTGATCATCCCGACGTGCGCGCCGCGCCAACGCGCGGGATCACCGGGAATCTGCACGTCGAGCGAGCCCGGAATCGGCCACAGGGTGATCTCGCCGACGAGATTGAACGCGAACATGAACCCGGTCATCAGACCGAGAAAGAGTACGAGCGCACCGTTGCCGATCATCAAAGCCTGATGGCGTTGCGTCACGACGCACCTCCCTTGCGCGGATCATTCGGCCCGGCACCGCTGGACGTGACCCGCGACTGCGGCCCGCCACCGTCACCGTTCCCATCACCGCCTTTGCCTTGCAGACTCGCCAGGAGCGCCGCCAGCAAGCCGAGCATCAACTCGTCTATGAACGGAATGGGATCCGGCACGATCAGGTTCAGCGCGAACAGCGCCAGCGAGATCGCGAAGAGATACGGAAAGCGCAGGCGCAGCAGAAACGCCGTCAGAAGCGAGATCAGTGGGTTCCGGACGCGTGTCGCCATCGATCGAAACTCGTGCTGCGCCTAGGAGCCACTTCCAGGTGCCGCGACCCTCGCCTCGGCGCGCGGCGGCAGGTGCCACCCTTCGCCGATCCCGAGCACCGGTGTGCGCGCGGGATCACCCCCCGCCGTGTCGATCACCTGACGGAACTCGCGCGCGGCCTCGTCGATGGGTTCGAAGGTCAGATCGAACGTCCCCCAATGCATTGGTAGCATGTAGCGAGCGCCGAGGTCCTGAAACGCCTGGTAGGCCTGGGCCGGGTCCAGATGCTGGTACCCCATGAACCATCGCGGCTCGTAGGCGCCGATCGGCAGCATCGCGACGTCGATCGGATCAAAGCGCTTCCCGAACTCGGTAAACCCCTGAAAGTATCCGGTATCCCCCGCGAAGTAGTAACGATGGGTGCCCGAGTCGAGCAACCATGAACACCAGAGCGTCGTATTGGTCGATTGGCCGATGCGCCGCGACCAGTGCTGGGCGGGAAGACACGTGAGCGTCCAGCGACCGTGCTGCACGCTCTCCCACCAATCGAGTTCGACGACGTTCGGTCGCTCGCGGGCGCGAAACCAGTCCGCCAACCCCCGCGGCACGAACCAGTGCATCGATGCTGGCAGATGATCGACGCTGTAGGCGTCGAGATGGTCGTAGTGGTTGTGCGACAAGACGGCGAACGCATCGGGAGGCACCGCCTCGATCGGAATACCCGGCGGAAACCACCGTGCTGGAACGAGCGCGCGGTAGCCGAAGTGCGGATCGGTCAGGACGACGTCGTGCCCATCGTGGATCGCGAAGGTCGCGTGCCCCACCCAGGTGATCTTGGCCGAGTGCTGCTCGCCCGTAAGGTCGGCTCCGTCGTTCGGCACGACCGCCACGTCCGGGGCCTTGCTCTTGTCCCAGGGGTTCCGGGTGAGCGCGACGCGCAACAAATCCGTCGGCCCCATCGAAAAGGGACTCCACGGATTGTCGAAGCGCTTGCCGTCGAAGTGCTCGGCGAACAAGAGCGCTGGGTCGTCCGCGGTCGGGCCTCCGTGGGTCACATCCGCAGGATACGAGAGACAGGCGCTCAAGAACAGCAGCGGCACCAGTGCCGGTATCAGCCCCGACATCCGGGCCACCCCCGACATCCCCGACCACCCCCGCATACCTTCATGCCATGCCCGTCCCGCGCCCCTCGTTCAAGGGATCCCCACCTACTTGACACGGCGTCAAGCTACCCGTATTCACTTGACATAGTGTCAACCAAGGACCGCGATACACGATCGTTGATTCTCGAAGCGGCGCGACGCCTGTTCGAGCGTGCCGTCACCGAACCGGTCCGCCTCGTCGATGTCGCCCGCGAGGCCGGCATCTCACGGCAGGCGGTCTACCTGCACTTCGACTCACGCGCGCGCCTCCTGCTCGCACTCGTCCGTCACGTCGACGAGGTCCACGGGCTCGAGGCCCAGGTCGGCGATGCCGTCGCCGGGTCTGACGGCGCCGAGGCACTGCGCCGCTTCATCAAAGTCTGGGGGACCTACGTACGCCGCATCGACGGCATCGCGTACGCCATGCACCACCTGGCACACACCGACACGGAAGCAGCGGCGGCGTGGAACGAGCGCATGCAACTCTTTCGGAAACTCTGCCGCGGCTTTGCCGCCGCGCTCCACAGCGAGGGCAACCTGGCGGCGGGCTGGACCATCGACAGCGCCGCCGACCTCCTCTGGAGCATGCTGTCGATCCGCACCTGGCGCGAGCTCGTCCTGGAGCGCCGCTGGTCGATGACACGCTACATCGAGCACATGACCCGGGCGGTCGAGCGCACCTTCGTCTGCCCTCAAGGAAAGGACCCCTCATGAAACAACTCACCCGCCTCGTCCGCTTCGCGGGCTGGTACAGCGTCATCGGCGGCCTGCCGCTCGCCCTCCCCTTTCTCCATCCCACGACGAACGCGCGGCTGCGGGCGCTGACCGACGGCGCGGCGGCGTCGAGCCTCGGCGGACCGGCACTCGACGCCACCCATCTCCTCCTCGCCAACACCGCCGGCCTCCTCATGATGTTCATGGGATTCCTGTTGCTCTACGCCGCCCGCGGCCTCGCGCATCGGGCCGGCATCGTCGCCCTCGTCGCGACCGCACGCCTGCTGTTCTCGGCGCTGGTGCTCTACTATCTGGCGCGGACGGACCTGGCCGCGTTCTGGGCCATCGACGCCGCGATCGATACCGTCTGCTCGCTGGCACTGCTGGCACTCCTGCAACGACAGGGTCTCCTCGGTTGGCGCGACCCGGTACCGCTGCCCGCGCCGAGCTAGTCCTCCGAGCGCGGCGTCGCGGAATGGTCTGACGGACGCCGGACTCGGGGCACTAAGACGTCGGCCGAGCGGCCGCAGCACGACCGGCGCGCCGGCCGAAGAGCGTGCCGTCGCCGAGCGAGAGACCGCTACTGTACCCCGGAGCCGCGAGACACGCCGTCGTCCGCCCGGCGGCATAGAGACCGGGAACGGCAACCCCATCGGGCGTCAACACCTCGCCGTCGATGTTGGTCCAGAGCCCGCCGAGGGTGAACACGGCATAGAGCGAGCTCGCCGTCCGGCAATCGAGTGCGCCGTAGGGAGGACGCAAGGGTACGGTATACGTCGGCGCCTTGCCGAAAAGTGGATCCTCACCACGCTCGGCGTGGCGGTTGTAGAACGCGAGCGTATCGACGAGCGCCCCAGCGGGGAGTGCCAGGGCGGCTTCGAGCTCCTCGATGGTTTCTCCCGTGCCCGCGACATCGCGCTCGACCTCCGGCCGCACGAACGTCTCGGCATCGAGCACCAGATACGCGACACCATCCTGATGGTAGAGCGCCTGCTCCCCCAGGACCCCATAGTAGGCGTCCTCGTTCACGAAACGCTGCCCGCGGGCGTTCACGAGCATCCCCTTCTGAAGGGTTTTCGGCGGGATGATCGGAAGGGACACTGATCCCATTCCCATGTTGATGGCCGCACCACCCGCCGCCATCCCCATGCGAACGCCGCTGCCATCATCCCCTTCGGCACCGACACGAAACTTGCACTTCCGTAGCAGGGGCGCATACGTGCGCAGCATCTGCTTGTTGTTGATGAAGCCGCCGGCGGTCAGGATGACACCGCGCCGGGCGCGAATGGCCGTCTCCACACCATCGGCGCGGAGCACCGCGCCCACGACCGTGCGGTCGGCGTCGATCACCAGCGCCTGACAACGGGTATCGGTGCGCACGTCCGCGCCCGAACCCGTAGCCGCGGTGACCAATGTTTGCATGAGGAGCCACCCGGCCTGGTTCGTCGTCTGCGGCACGTGACCGCGCGGCGCCGGAACCGCGAGCTCGCAGTACGGATGCGCCTCCTCGCTGCCGGAATACACGAGCCCATCATCCGTCGGCGGCTCGCCGCTGTAGTGCGGGTAGAAGACGGCCTTGAACGGCACGCCGAGCCCGACGAGCCAGTCGTAGTGCGCAACACTTTCCTCGCAGTACACGCGAATCTTCGCCTCATCGGGGGCCGGCCCGCACGAGGCCATGAGGTACTTGAACATCTCGTCGACCGAGTCGTCGAAGCCGCACGCGCGCTGCAGTGCCGTCCCGCCCCCCAGGTAGACAACGCCGCCCGACATCGACGAGGTACCGCCCCCACCGCCGGCGCGCTCCACGACCATGACTTCGGCGCCCGCGGCCACGGCGTCGAGCGTCGCGGCCGCTCCAGCACACCCGAGTCCCACCACCAGCACATCGGTCTCACCGGCGAAACGCCCGATCTCGGAGAGGGTCCGCACATGCTGCGGCGGCGTACCCGTCGGGGCACTCATTGGCTACAATCGCCCCCATCGAATCGTGTCGCGCGACACGAAGACGACGCGGCGTCCACTCCACCCGTGCTGCTCCGCCGCGAACACGCCTTCGCGCACCATCGCGTCCGGATCGTCACCGTCCGCATCCAGAAGAAACGGCACCACGCCGCGCAGAAGCGGCAGACGGCGATAGATCACCTCGTCGGACGTGAATGCCAGCACCTGCTGGTGGGGACGATGTCGCGACACGTAGCGTACGGTACTGCCCGTGCGTGTGATCGTCCCGATGACGTCCGCATTCAGTCGCGCGGCCAGCTGACAGGCCGCCAGCGCCAACGCCTCGGCTTCGGGCTCGGGACCATCCCGCCGATCCTCGCTGCCGGTCAGGGTAAGCCCATCGCGACACGCGCGCTCGGTCTCCTCGGCGATCGTCGCCATCGTCTCCACCGCACGCACGGGATACTTGCCTACCGTCGTCTCGTCCGAGAGCATGACGGCATCGCTGCCGTCGACGATGGCATTGGCCACGTCGGCCACCTCGGCCCGGGTCGGACTCGGCTGCTCGACCATGGAGTAGAGCATCTGCGTCGCCGTGATCGCGGGCTTGGCGACGACGTTGGCCTTGCGAAGCAGCTCCTTCTGCACGATCGGGACGCGCGCGAAGGGGGTCTCAATGCTGAGATCACCACGTGCGATCATGATGCCGTCGGCCTCGGCGAGGATCTCGTCGAAATGCTCGAGCGCGGCCTGCGTCTCGATCTTGGCGATCACCGGCACCTCGCCCGCGTGGGTGGCGATCTCGCGCTTGGCAATCCGGACATCCTCGGCGGTGCGCACGAACGACAGGCCGACGTAGTCGACGTGCTCTGCAACCCCGAAGGCGACATCGAGACGATCCTGCTCGCCGAGAATCGGAACGCCGTAGAGCCCGGAAGGTGCGTTCACTCCCTTGCGCGCACTCAAGGCACCGCCCACGACCACCCGTGTCTGGATGTCCTGGTCAGCGACCGCGGTCACTTCGAGCTCCACCTTGCCGTCGGCGAGCATGAGGCGATGCCCCGGGCGCACCTCGCCGGGAAGCCCGGCGTACGACACCGACACCTCGTGCCGCGTTCCCTCGATCTCGCGCGTGGTGAGCGTGAACGCGTCGCCGGGGTCGAGTTCGATCGCACCCTCGACAAACGCGCCAATCCGGACCTTCGGACCGGCAAGGTCCTGCAGAATCGCGACGGGACGATCGAGCTCGTCCGCCAGCGCCCGGATGCGTGCGATCACTTCGCCGTGCTCTGCGTGCGAACCGTGCGAGAAGTTCAGCCGCGCGACGTTCATACCCGCGTCCATCAGCGCCCGGAGCGTCTCCGGTGACGCGGTCGCAGGCCCGATCGTACACACGATCTTCGTTTTCCGCCGCGGAGTCTCCGTCGCCATGCCGGCTCGTCCTATCGTCCGGAACGGGACGGGGCAAAGGGTCCGACCATCGGCCCGCGCCACCTGGCCGACGCGGGGGCGACCGCCGCATTGCTACGAACGCTCGTACCGCCAGCCACTCCCGGACATCACCAGTCGATGCCGCGCACCGGGACACGTCGCGTCCGACGACTCGTAGCCGGCGTCGCCCGCCCAGAGGGTCACCGGTCCGTCGTCGGTCATCGCGACACGCGTCTCGAAATACTCGGGTTCCGTCGCACGCGCCGCCGCGACCGCCGCCGCCGTATTGGCGTGCCTGGCCAGACCTTCGAGCGTCACCCAGGTGGGCGGCGCCAGCTCGATCTCGAGCGCGTTCCGACGCGCCAGCGCGTCGGCCGGACGTACCCAGGTGTGCTCGTGGATTTCGCCCTGGTCGATCGTCACGACGTCGGAGGCTGCCGCCGTGAGGAAGAACCATGTGAGATACCGTTTCGGCGCAATCGACGGTGGGGTCCAATGCGACACCGGCACGAGCGCGGAGACCTCGAGTCCCTGCCCCGTCTCCTCGTGGGCCTCACGAACGGCCGCCCGTCGGGCGGCCCCGAGCTCGTCGTCGGCGGCCAGCCCCTCGCGATCTTCCTCGTCGACGCGCCCTCCGGGGAATACCCACATGCCCCCAAAGGCGATCTTGGAGTTCTTCCGAAGGAGCAACGTCTCGAGCCCATCGGGTCGATCGCGCAGAAGCACGACCGTGGCGGCGCGGCGCATCTCGCTCATGGTCTCTGCATAGCGCGTCGGCCGGCTTCCTGACAGCGGGCGCGCCGTCCACCGGATCGACTCGCGCCGCGCCCCCTTGGATCAGCGAGGCCCGTGCGCTACGGACCGTTCATGGCCGACCGGAACTACTACGCGCGTCGCCGCCAGCCCCTCCTTCGGAGCTTCGACTGGTTCGCGCGCCGTGCGGCGCCGCGAATTGCCGCCCGCACCGATCCCGCATCGGCCACCGCCATTCTCGCCGACGCCCGCACCCGCTTCGCCGCAGTGATTCCCGAGCTACCGTACATCGGCGGCGTCCGGAACATCTTCACACCGGTGATGATCGTCAACGGCTGGATCGTGGCGCTGCACCGCGCCATGCAGGCCCGGGACCACCCACCTGCCGACGTCATCGCCATCTGCGCCGAGGTCTCGGATGACGTCTTCCGGTCGGCACCCGCCCGGATACTCCGGATCGTCGGCCGGCTGGCATTCACCAGCCCCATGCGCGCGCTCTTTCGACGCCAGGCCACCCGTTCCCAACGTCGCGTGCATGCCGAAGACTTCGTGTATCGTTTCCGCGAGACCGACGACGGCGAGATGGCGCTCGTGTTCGACGAATGCGCCGTCAACAAGTTCTACGAGGCGCAGCACGTCGAGGAGCTGAAACCGTACTGCAATTTCTTCGATGTCACCTACAGCCGCCTGATGGGCATGGGCTGCGATGCGACCGAAACGATCGGCCTCGGGTGCCAGCAATGCAGCCTGCGCTACAAGCACGGCCGCGACACTCCGATCCCGGCAACGCTGCAGGGTGTGCTTCCGCGCACCCCAGCGCTGCAGAAATCCCGCCCGTAGCCGGCAGCACACGCGGCGGCAACGACATCGCGCCGGCGCTATTCGACGTCGAGCGGCGGTAGCCGTTGGCCAACGGCAAACGTGCCGATGGCTTGCCCGAAAAGCCCGAACACGCTCGCGCCGCTCGGCGGTACCATCTGGAACTCGACCCGCCCGGGTTCGTCGAGCGTCAGCTCGCCCGCCAGCTCGGCAAGGTCGTGCAGCGTCACCCCCCCAACGATGGTCGTACCGTCATCGAGCAGCACCGTCCCGTCGTGCTCGATGATTCTCACCGAGACGAACTGACTCGCCGGCATGACGGCAAATCGCCCCTCGCCCCCCGGACCCACCGGAGCCGCATACTCCTCGAAGAACGATGCGAAGATCAGCCGGTTGCCGTCATCGGCCGCCGGCGCGAGGGTCTCGGGGTTGAAGTACACGGGGATGGTGAGGGTCGGCGCCTCGGACCCGGAGATCCGTGGCGACGTCGGCGGGGTGATCGTCTGGTAGGCGATCGTCGTCCCATCGACGACCGCGGTCGCCCCTGGCGCGAGCGCGGGACGGACACCGCTCGCGTCCACCGCCAGCCGTGCAAACGGACTCTGGCCGAACCCGGCACCCAGGACCAGGTTGACGATCGTGAAACCACCGGTGAGTGGCTCCGCGTGCAACACCGGCGTATGGTCCGACGCACTCGCGATCGGCGTCACGATGGCGAGCCCGACGTTCCCCGAGACTCCGGCAAACCCGCTGGTCGGATCGATCACGCGCACACCGCCAGCGGGAATCGTGAACGTGTCTTCCGCCAGACGCGCGGTCAGCGGCTGCGCGTGGAACACCACCTCGACGACCACATCGTCCGTATTCGGATTGCCGACGAGGAGGAACGTCGTCCGGTTCTGCCGCGCGTCGTACGGAAACAGGAGTTGGTCACCCGCCCGTAGTGGTTCGGTGAGATTGCCCGCCGGGAGAGTCGATGCCGTCAGACCCGGAAGTCGCTGCCCGACCGCGAAGGTCCCGAGCGCCTGGCCGAAAAGGCCGAAGACGCCGTCGCCCGGCTGCGGTGGATCGCCGAGGGTCAATTCGACGCGTCCGGGCCGATCCAACTCCGTGGCGCCCGCAAGCCCCTGCAGCGAATCGAGATACACACCCGACACGAGCACTTGCTGGTCCGCGGCAACCGCGACCCCGGCATCGTCGAAGAAGTCAGCCGAGACCGTACGAGCCCGGGGTTCCAGAGTGAACCGCGAGGTGCCGCCGGGACCGACGGGTGCGTCGTAGGTCTCGGTAAACGCGGCCAGCAGGAGACGATTCCCGTCCTGCTCCGGTGGCGCGAGGTCCGTCGGATCGAAGTGCGCGGGCACGACGAGTGCCGGAATCGCGAGCCCGGGTTGAATCGCCTGATAGCGGACGCGATTCCCGTCGACGATCACGCCGGGGGCCGCACGCGGAATGTCGGGACGGATCCCCGGTCCGCGACTGACCGCGAGCCGCCCGAACGGGTTCTGACCGAAGCCCGCCCCGAGGGCAAGATTCGCGATCGTATAGCCACCCACCAGTGGCCGCGGCGGTACGACGGGGGCGTGATCGTCAACGCCAACAATCGGCGTCACCGTCACGAGCCCGGCATGCCCGCTCACGCCATCGACGGTCGTCGGATCGACCACCGTCGCCCCCGCGCCGGCCAGCAGGATCGTCTCCTCGGCGAGGCGGGTGGCCAACGACTGGCTGTAGAACACGACCTCGACCAGGACAGCATCCAGACTCGGGTTCCCAATCGTCAGGAAGGTCGTCCGGCCCGAGCGGGCGTCGAAGAAAAAGAGCAACTGATCGCCCACGGTGCCTGCCTCGGAGATCTTCGACGACACCAATCCACCGCAGGCGTTCGCACGGCCGTTGGTCAGCGGCACGGGGACGAAGTCGATGCTGTCGTCGCCCGAGTCGACGCTGTCCGGGCAGCGCGCCAGTGCAACCGATGGCGCTCCGGGAGAATCGACGAAGGCATCGGGGGTGGCCCCATACACCGCGGACACGGCGATCTCGTCGGCCGGAGTGATCATGCGGATCTCCGCCCCCGTATCGGGCAGGATGTCGTTCCGCGGAAATCGGAAGTTGCAGGGCTGTGGTCCGCCGAAATTCCCGCAGATGACGAAATACTCGCCCGGCTGGACGAGGGCCGGCGGGAAGTTGCCGCGCACGCCTGGCACGATCTCCAGATCCCAGTCGCTCAGACTCTGCGGCTCGTCGGTGACGTTGCGGATCTCGATGACTTCGAAGTTGTCGTCGCCGTCCTGGTCGTAGTCGATCTCGTTGATCACGAATTGACCGGACGCCGCCGCCGGCAACAGCACCCCCAGCACCCCCAGCACCAACACCATCGACAGCCAACTACGTTGTGGCATCCCCTCGCCCCCCCATGGCCGTCATAGTGGATGCCTCGGATCGGACGCAACTCCACCACCCGCACCGCGGCGACCCGCGACAGCGCTCAGCGCCGCTGCTACGCTCGAACCCGGGAGGCTCCTATGGCCTGGATGATGCTCGTGGCAGCTGGCATGTGCGAAGCAACGTGGGCGGTGATGCTCCGCCAGACCGAGGGATGGTCGCGTCTGGGGCCGAGCCTCGTCACCGTGGCGTTCATGACCCTCAGCTTCTGGCTCCTCTCGCTCGGCCTCCGTACGGTCCCGGTCGGGACCGCGTACGCGGTCTGGACCGGCATCGGAGCGGTCGGCACCGTTGCGGCGGGGATCGCGCTCTACGGTGAAGCGGCGACGGTCGCACGCCTCGGCGGAATCGCGCTGATCGTCGCCGGCATCGCGACGCTCAGGCTCGCCGAGTAGGAGAGAAGAGAACGGGGCGACGCCAAGCCTGCGTTGCCCCGTACAGGGGGTCGGGAGAAGGAGAAGTGCTCGTGGAGGAGGGGGAGAGAAGAGGACGGTGACGACGCCAAGCGAGCGTCGTTCCCGTTCGGGAGTCGGCGGAGGAAGAAGTGCTTGCGGAGGAAGAGGAGGTACGGGACTTGTGAGCAGAGGTAGAGGGGCCGCGTGGATCAGTCGTGCTGCGCGGCATCGCAGCACGACCGCGGCGTCACCCTCAGACCTCGCTCAAGTGCGATTCACCGGGGGCGGGATCGCTGACCCAGATGTAGCTGTGTTCCGCGTCCGGATGCGATGCCTCCACCCGGAAGGACGTCTCGAGGTCGCCCGTATTCCCGGCGCTGACTTCGATCACGACGTCGTCGACGACGACGCCGTCGATCTCCTCGGCATCGGCCGCGTAGGACAGGTAGTTGCTGTAGTACGCCTCCTGGCCAGTCGCGACCTGCCGGGCCGCACTCGCCACCTTGGCATCGACGCCGTTGGCCTTGTAGGTCGCGTACTGAGAGATGGCGATCCCGGCGAGCACGCCGAGGAGCACGGTCACCACCAACACCTCGATCAGCGAAGTTCCACGGTCGTTGTTCAGCGTCATCATGACTACTGTCCTGAGCAAGGGCGATGCCGTCCCGCGCCTGTGAGCTCCCCGGGCACATCGACCAAACGAGACGGCCGTCGTTGCAGCACTTTTCCCAGTGCGCTGTGCGCCATGATGCGCCAGGACGCGCGCGACGTCTCAGGAGGCGCGCTCCCCGCCGCATCCCGCAAATGTGCACGGTTGGCACATTCGCAGGCGCCAGCGCCCGCACTGCGCCGCACATCGATACGATACGATGTGCGACACGCGCTGCGGGCTCAGGAGTCGCCGCGTACGGCGCGCACCCGAACGGCCGCACCGGGCGCATCACACTCGTCCCCGTGATCGGGCGTGATCACCGAACGAAGCGCATCGGTATGCGCCAGCCAGGCGTCGCGCACATCATCGGGCAACGCGTGGCGCTCGATCGCGTCGGCCAGCAACTTACGCCGACGCATGAAGTGCCCGCCGAGAATCGGATGGCGCGCGTGCACCTCGGCCAGGGGGCGGCCGGTATATGGAACGTCGGCACCGAGCGCACGCAACGTCAGGCCGAGTTCGTGCTCGACCAGGCGGGCCTTGTCGGAGCCTTTGAACAGGAACCCGATCATGAGATCCACGAACACCATCTCATAGAAGTCGGTGAGCACGGCGCGAATCTTCTCAGCGCCACCAGCCTGTTCGTAGAGCGGTTGCGTCATCCCAGGATCCTGACAACGTGCTGTACCACACCCGGCTCTCCCTTCCGAGTTGCTGCCAGACAGCCCCCGTGTCGCGGAGGGCGGGAGCGACGCAACGACCGCAGGACCGAAGCCTTGCCGAACGCGCCCCGAACCTTCTACCATTGCCATTCGGCAACCCACGACCGGAGGAGCCCCCATGCACACTCGTTCGCGCACCCGTCGCACCGCACTTCCCCTCATCGCAGCACTCGCGATCGTCGCAGTGGCGATCCCCTCCCATGCCCAGTGCCCTGGCGACTGCAGCGCCGAGATGCTGACAGCGCCCAAAGCGATCGAGAAGTACGTCAAGAAGTCGTGGAAGGAGATCGCCAAGTGCGCCAAGAAAGGCGAGCCGGCATGCCCGACGGCGTGCCCGCTCCCTGACGGCCTCCTGAAACCTTTCCTGCTCCCCCAGACCTGCGTCGACTTCCTCGATTGCGAGCTCGCGGCGTTGGCCGAGACCGCGTACGACAGTACGTGGGACGAGCTCGGATTCTGCCCCACGGCACTCGAGACGCCCTGTGGCAAAGCGCGCGGGAAGAACGGCTGTAAGATCGTCACGGACACGATCAAACGGCGGCGGACCAGCAAGATGGACAAGGTCGCCAAGGACACCGAGAAGTGCGGCGTCAAGGTCGACAAAGCTGGGGCGTGTGGCGGCGTGGCGCTCTGCGCGACGGCGGCCGATTGGGTGCACGAGCTGACGCCCTTCTTCATGAAGAAGGGCGGGTTCCAGACGCTCCGCTTCACGACGGCGGTCGCCGGAGAAGCAAAGGCGACGCTCGCGCTCTCGACCGACCTCGCAGACTGGGGCACCGCCGGCGACGAGTCCGTCGTGGTCACCATCGACGTGGACGGCGTGCCCGTCGGACAGCTCGTCCTCTTCAACGGTCACACGGCAACCGACTACCACGTCATGCTCGGCGATCTCGCCGCGGGGGATCACGAGATCGGCCTCCGCCACGACAAGAAGCTCACGCCCTCCAAAAAATCTGGCGTCATCGTCGAAGCGAGCGCAACCGTCACGGTCTTCCCGCCGGGCCATGCGAGCTACGATCCGCTGCGCTTCGCTCCGATCCTGCGCGGCATCGACACCAAGCTGAATGCGATCGGTGACCATCCCGGCAATGCAGTCAGCGATGTTCCGGTACTGCAGTACGTCCGGGCCATCCCAGGCGCCGGCAAGACGACCTACCGCTACGTCATGATCTGGAGCAACGAGGACGGGGGCTTCGGCATCTTCCCGGACGTCCTGCTGACCCAGTTCGGACGCACCACCGATATCGAAGGCTACGTCGAGGTCGACGTGCTCACCGGTGGCATCCTCGACGAAGTGCGCTTCCGACCCGACGAGAGCGGCAGCCTTTCGGTCTTCGCCGGCGAGTTCTTCCAGGGCACGCATCCCATCGTCCGGACCGCGACCGCCAACGGCCTGGTCGAGGACGATGGCGAGTCGGCATTCCACTTCATCCCGGCTCCGTTCGAATTCGACGATAGTGGCGTCCCCCGCGAACAGGGCATGGATCTCTACCCGGTCTCGTACGTGGCCATGGCCAAGGAGGTCGTCCGCGAAGGGAAGACCGAGCCCAATCCCAACAGCCCGACCGGCAAGGTCCTGAGCGACCTCCGGAACTATCTCTTCGTCGAGTACGACATCGACGTCTCGATCGGCGGCGACGTGCTCGCCGCGTATGCGGTGGTGGGCGGCGTGACCTACCGCTCCGATCACTTCACGCAGACGACCGGCCTGCTATCGACCCTGCTGAGCGACGGCATCGGACGGACGGCGATCGAGTTGCCCTTCGGCACCGCGATCACCGACGTCACCGCGTGGGGCTTCGTCGGAATCGGCACGATGTCGGGTACGCTCTCCGCACTCGACGGCTTCATGCTGGATGCCGACTTCCTCCCTGATGCCACGACGCTCTCGTTCAGCGGAGCGCTGTTCGCCTCCGGCTTCGGACCGGTGTGGACGGTCGCCCTTCCGTAGACTTGACCGCAACGCCCAGGGCGATAGAGGGGCGGGATGGGTGTCCGACGCTGTCTCGTGGCAACCGCGCTCGTGCTGGCAGCCTGCGCAACGGGCGGCTGTCACACGATGCGTTTTCAGATCTCCCACGGCGAGGAAGCGGGACCGCCGATCACGGAGACACGTACCCGCGGCTGGTGGGGGCTCGGCACCCGCCGGACCGTCAACGTCCGCACACGCTGTCCGCACGGCGCCACGGCCATAGTCGAGCGCTCTTCCGGGGGCGACGTCATGATGGCGATCTTCACCTTCGGCGCCCGGATACAGCACACCGTCACGTTCCATTGCCGTGCGGGCGGTGGCGCATGACCTGGCGCGCCGTCGGCCTGATCGTCGTGCTCGCCCTCGGAACGGGCTGCCACAATACGCGCTACATCAATCTCTATGCCGAGGCGCCCCTCGCCGATCCGGCGCGCGTCGATCGGGGCGAGACCGCGGATTCCGGCTCGCAGGCATTCTACTTCGCGGGTGGCGTGATTCCGAGTGTCCGCACCATCGATACCACCGCCATCTGTGGTGAAGGGTACGTGCAGGAGATTCGGACGAAACGGACGTTCGGCCAGGGTTTCGTGCGGTTCATCACCTTTGGGTTCTACGCCCCGTACACGGGTAAGACCGTGTGCACCTGGTACTGGCGCTAGGCCCCACCAGCACGCGACCATCCATTTCATAGGGCCTGTTCATCGGGTTCGGGGGGCCAGCCTGCGGGAAGTGGCCCCAATTCCTGGTCAAACCGGCGCGTCACGCCCGCCCTGACGTTGTCACGGCCAACGTTACTCCCTCTGGTCAGAACGGCCGCAGCGCCGTTCCAAAACCTGGAGATAGGAGCACCGCGTCATGAGTGAGCCCTGGAAAGTCCTCCTCAGAACCGCACTGGTAGTCGCATTCATCAGTCTCGCCCCGGGCCTCATGCCCGGCCCCTGGACGTCGTGGACCTGGACGATGCAACCGCCGCGACCCGCACCCGAGCCGTCCCAGTACCTCGACCGGGCGATCGTCATCGCAGCCAGTGACGACCAGGACGCGAGACACGCCCGTGTTTCCAGCCGCCATCGGTCGGCCGGGGAGAGGGGCGAAACACGTGATTAGATCGGGGTCGACGTCGGTGTCGGCAGCCGTACGACCGCCGTGTTGAGCGACGGAACGCAGAGCGCGAACGGAAACTCGCGCGGGCGCGGTCGACACCCCTGGTCGCGCGGTATACCGTGACGACGATGTGGAGGGGCGGACATGGGCGCTAGCAACGCCGCAACGACGATCTTCACCTGCCCGAAGCCGTTCATCGGACGCACCGCCTTCCACCAGCGGAACGCACTGCAGAGCTGGCTTCGCCTCGAACCCCGTCCGGAGATCATCCTGCTCGGCGACGAGATCGGCGTCGCCGAAACGGCCGCCGAACTCGGCCTGGTCCACATCCCGGCCGTGGCCTGCAACGATCACGGCACTCCACTCGTCAACGACATCTTCCAGCAGGCCGAACGCGCCGCGCGCGGCGACACGCTGGCCTGGGTGAACACCGACATCATTCTATTTCAGGATTTCGCGACTGCCATCGGGCGCGCCCGCGCAGCGAAACCGCGCTTTCTGATGATCGGCCAGCGCTGGGATCTCGACGTCGCGGCCCCCATCGACTTCGCCGACACCCACTGGGAACAACAGCTACGCGCGCGCGTCACCAGCGACGCCGTCCTGCATTGGATCTTCGGTGTCGACTATTATGTGTACACCCGCGGCCTGTTCGCGCCGATGCCGCCGTTCGCGGTGGGCCGTACGGCCTACGACCGGTGGATGATCTGGCGTGCCCGCGCGCGTCGCGTCCCGGTGATCGATGCCACGTCGGTCGTCAGCTGCATCCATCAGAACCATGAACGCACCTACGCCGCGCTTGGGAAACAGGCGGTCAGCGGCGAGAACGACCTGCGGCACGGGAGCGAAGCGGAGCACAACCAGGTGCTCGCTCGCGAAGAATCCGGGCAGCTCTACGATCTTCGCTACGCGACCCACCGGTTGACACGACGAGCCCTGTTACCGTTCACCGCGTACAACGCCCTGCGACGCTTCGTCTACCGCGTGGTCCTTCGGAACGCCCGCGCAATGCTACGCGGCTCGGTGCGGGCCGGTCGGCCGACGTCTCTCGCGGGCAACTCGTAACACACCGGCGACCCGAACCCGGACCCGGCGCCACGAGAGACGCAGCCGTACGTACTCGGCCCAATCTTTCGCGAGCAGGCCGAGAATCTTCGCCAGCGACAACTCCGACCCCTTCCCGGAACGTCGATGGCTCGCCGAAGCAAGCGCGTCCGCACGATCTTGATGTGGCTCAACTGCAAGCGACTCCTTCGCGAGCCCCCAGTCGGCTCCGTTCGGATTGAGCGCCTTGCCTTCCCCCGCCGCCGCCCAGGTCGGATTGAGCTGCCGGTGCGACGCGCGCGCGATGTTGCCGTCGCCCTGACCACGAGGAAAGTGCTCGAGGTGGTAGAACTCGTAGCCGAGTTCCGCCCCGAGGTTGACCATCGGATACTTCGTCGCCACACGGGTCGCGAGATCGGCGTCCATCCACCAGTAGTAGATGAGCCGCTCGTCAAAGCCGCCGACCTCTTCCCAGATGGCCCGATGCATCATGAGGATGCCGACTGGCGAGCGCCAGAAGTTCTTCGCTTCGTGGACCGGCATGAACCTGCCGATACCTGCGAGCACCCGGGCGAGTCGGGGAAGCGACGGCTCACTTCGAACCCACTCGATGGGAATCTGCCGCCGTGCGGAGAAGAGATACGCGCGGTCGAGCGGTAGCGTCAGTTGTCGTCCACCATCGTAGACGTCGAAGAACGCACGGAGGAAGCGTCGGGACACGATCGTGTCCTGATCGATGCGGCCAATATACGCACCTCGGGCACGGCGCGCCGCAATGTTCAAGGCGTAGACTTCGGCGAACGGACTGTCTCCCTGCAGCGCCCGCGCCTGCGGCGGCGGCGTCAGGACGAACGAGGTAAGCGCGGACGCCTCGGCCGTCAGCTGGACGGCCTCGCGCAGGGGCTCCGTACTCCCCCAGTCGGACACGAGGATCTCGATGTCGTGCGCACGGCCGAGCCGTGTCGCCTCGCGCGCCAGCAGATTGATGCTCGTCTGCAGCCGCCACAGCGAGTTCCCCATATAGTTGTCGTTCCGCGAGCAGAGGATGAACGACAATGCTGGCCTGACCGTCGCGCCGTTCATGGCCTCTCGAACCGATAGTCGAATGCCGCAATGTCCGCGGCAAGGAGCTCGGCGATCTTCGCCTGCGTCTCTGGCCGGTAGTAGCTCGAGTAGTGACGGTGCGCCGTACGATTCTCGTGCGGCAACACGGCGACAATCCCGAGCGCTCCCCCGACCACGGCCCAGTCCTCCGCGAACGTCTCGCACCGACCGAGATGCCCGAACTGGAATCCCGCGTCGGTCCAGCGGCGAATTTCGTCGACACAGGGTGCGACGTGACTCTTGATGCACTCCGGAGATTGGAACCAGTCCCGAAGCGTTGCATGGCCCGGTTGGCGCGTACACCCAATCGCCGGGTCGCACACGAGCTCGACGAGTTCCTCGAACGTGCGGTGCCCGCTGAAGCGCGTACGCCGACGCTCGTCCTCGTACATCTGCCAGACCGAAACGACACGCGCCCACGGATTGCGCACGAACGTGAAGGGATACAAACGCGCCCGCGCATCGTCGTCGAGATCCTCGACGAACGTCACGGTCGACGCGGCCTCCGGGTGCTCGTCGAAATGATCGCGCGCCCAGTCACTGCGGAAGACCATCCACCGCAGATTGTCGTGCGCCGGCACCAAACGGCGGATACTCATGCCACCGCACTTGAGCAGGTGTACGAACCCGCCTAACCTCTCTCCCCACATCCCGGGCGGATTCTAGCCTGATACGCCACCAGGCGCGACCAGGGGGGCCCGCACCCGTCCCTAGTCGAAAGGACGCGCCACGGCACCCAGGCGACCGCGCGCCCAGAGCTCCGACAGCTCGTCCGCGAGCACCCGACACTGCGCAACCACCGCCACCCAACGCCGTTGCCGTTCGGCCGTGGACAGCCCACGAAAATCATCGCGATCGGGCACCTTGCCCCCGGGCAAGGTCGCCACGAACGCCGGTGACGGTGCGATGAGCACCGTCCGATCCAAGGTCGCACCGCGCGCGCGACGCCAGGACAAGGCCTTGTCGAACCAGCCCGGGGTGATCCGATCGAAAAAATGCGGATAGAGGATCAGTCCCTCCCCTGCCTCGAACTCGAAATCGAAATGGTAGTCGATGATGCCCCCGTCCCGATGCGGCCCTGGTGGGGCCCCGACGATACGGTCGACGCCGTCCATCACGAGCGGGATCGAGCCACTCGCCAACGCCGCCGCGTCCAGATTCGCGAGCGACAACGGCACTTCGGTCGTCCCGAATCCGTCGAACCGGAACGCGGGGTTCGGGGAATGAAACACGACTCGCGCGAAGAACCCGGCCAGGAGACGCCGCGACGCCGTATTGGCAATCGCCGCAGCGCCGAGACCCAACGTCAGCGGCACCCGGGCATCGCTCGCCACCGGCCAGAGACTTCGTGCCACCACGATGTGGGTTCGTACCAGTTCGTTGGCAAGCACGTCGCGCCGCCCGGTCGTACCAAACAGGACGTCGAGCACGCGTCTGCTCTCAGCGCTGACCTCGCCCGGAGTCGGCTCGCGCTCGTACGCCTGGGCGATATAGGCCGCCTCGAAGCGCTCGATCGCCGCGCGCCAATCACGCTGCGCGTGGCACAGATGACGAAACGTTCCGATCGACGACCCGAGCACCGCGAGCGGCGTTGTCCGATCTGCAACGACCAGCGGATGGAGCGCCCGATCGAGTTGGCTCAGCACCAACCACTTCGGCCCCCCCGAAGCGCCGACCATCGACGTGATGTCATCGGCGCGGAGCCCGCCGTCGCGAAGCCGAGCCAAGGCTCCTGCTCCGGCACGAATGGACAGATTCCCGGGCGCGGTCATTCCTGTGGGTCGACGTACCGGTCGGGAGCCGCCGCGAAGAGACGCCAGCACTCGGCGGAGCAGAACGCATGCTCGGCGCCCTCCACGGCGAGACGGGCAACGATGTCCCCAGAGCGCAACTCCATCCCGCACACGGGATCGACGGCCAGCCCTCGCAGACGCGCACCATGCCGCCGTACCGCGAACAACTCGATCTCGTCCGCCACGCCTTTCAAACGCCGCCTGGGGTACGGTGCGAAGTCCCATTCGACAACGTCGCCGAGCGCGGTGCGGACGGCCGCGGTCACCAACACGTCGTGCCGGTCGGCCGCGCCCGCGACCCGGGACGCCACGTTCACAGTCGAGCCCACGTAGTCGCCCTCGCGATAGAGCACCGGACCCCAATGCATCCCGACCCGGACCGCGGGGAACCGCACCTCATTCGCCGCGCCAGTCTCGACGTCGAGCGCACACTCGATGGCGCTCCGCGGGTCGTGAAACAGCATCATGAACGCATCGCCGATCTGCTTCACGATCTGCCCGCCACGGCGACCTGTCGCTTCGCGGACGAGCGCGGCGAACCGTTGCAGGACATGCGCCGCCTCGGCGTCGCCCATCGCCTCGGTCAACGGGGTGAAGCTCGCCAGATCGACGAACATGATGGCAGCATCGATCTGCCCGACGACGCGATTCGAGCCACGCTCCCCTGCCTCCTCCGCAAGATGCAACGCCATATCCCCGGGAAAACTTTCGACATAGCGACGACGGAGGAAATACAGCACCGTCGGCTCCAGGAGGGGTTCGAGGTCGCGCGTCACGTCGGCGCCAGACCGCTGTGCCCCCGACGGCGCTGCCTCATGGACGTAGAAGTGCATCAGCCGCGTCGCGGCTTCCGCCGCACGCCCGAGCGAGTCGCCCCACACCTGCACGAGTTGGAGCAGGGCCTCCTCCGGCACTCCCGCATCGAGGACGACGCGGGCCGTACTCAGGAAACGCTGATCGTCCGCGTTGACGACGTCGTCCACCCGACCGGCAGCCGCGGCGCGCCAGATGCGCTCGGCAAGGTCAGGCGCGAGCCCGACCTCGTCGGCCACCTCCGCCAGACTTCGCGCTGGACGCCCGTCCCCGGGGAATCGGGCGTCGAGAAAACTCTCCACGCGGGAGGCCAACTCTCCGGACCGCAGCGACCGGGCAATCACCTCGACGCTGAATCCGCGGGCCAGCAATCCCTGCACGAGGCGACCGCGCTCGAGATCTTCGTGCCCGGCGGTCTCCGAAGAGACAGCTCCGATGAGGCCCGCCGCCCGCCACTCCCGCACGCGCTCCACAGGTTCGTCGAGGCGCCGGGCGAACTCGTCGAGGGTCATGCGTGCGTACATCTGGTCTTCATACCAGAGAAGATTCTTCTTGCCTCACGCCACGATTGGCGGCACGCTACCCTGCGAAGCCCCGACATGCCGTTCACCAGAAAACCCATCGTGCTCGTGTGTACCGCTGCCCTCCTTGCGGTGGTCGGCCGCGGCGCCGAGGCGCAGCTCGTCGAGCACATCACCGTCGAAGGAGACCTCTTGCGGGCCGACACCCGCAAGACACCGCCCAAGCACAAAGTCACGTTCAAGGCGCGCAAGGAGATCGTGGCCTCCTTCCCGTACGACCCCCGCATCCTGCCGACCGAGTTCCTGGTCGTCTGGGCGGGGCCGAACGCCGGGCGAACGGCGCTCATCACCCTCGACCCGGGCAAGTGGAAAGCCCTGGGCAATCCACCCGGTAGCAAGGGCTATTCCTATAAAGATTCCGACGCGATCCATGGCGGGGTCAAGAGAATCACGCACAAGCAGGCTGGCACGAAACGCAAGCTCAAGGTCGTGGTGCGCGGCGACGGCTGGCCGTGGGAGATCGGCGGGCCCCACGACTCGGTGCAGGTGCACTTTCACATTGGCGGACGTCGACTCTGCGCGGAGTTTGGTGGCGACATCAAAACCAACGAGCCCGACCGGTTCCACGCCAGACGCGCCCCCGAACCCACGGCGTGTCCGACCCAGACCTGCGGCAACGGCATCGTCGAAACGCCAGAACTTTGCGACGACGGAAATCTCGATGATGCCGACGGCTGCGTGAACGACTGCGGCGTGCCATCCGCCGTCGCCTGTGCCGGGGGTGGCTACGACACCGGGCTCGACCCCGGATCGTACTCGCTCATCGACTTCCACACCCACTGCGCTGCGACGGAGCCGTGCGCGGCCGAGGCGGTCGATACGCTGATGGACGGCAACATGGTCGTCGTGACCGCGTCGCTTCAACACTACGCAATCGCCGCGACGCTCGGCGACCCCGTCCCACCCGGAGACGAACTCTTCGGGATCCAGAACGAAACCACCCGCCTCACCGCTGCACGTTCCGACCAGGTCGTGTTTCTCGCCAGCCTGGAATGCCTGACCGATACCCCCGCGTCCGACCCAGGGTGGCTTGCCGCCTGCCTTGCGGACGCCGACCAGTGGCTCGCAGCAGGAGCCCGGGGCTTCAAGGACCACGCAGGCGCCACCTTCGACAACGGTGGGGCGGATCTGGCGCGGTGGGCCGGCGCCTACAATCGCCTGGCGGGATGGTGCTCGCCATCCGCCACGAGCACCACTCCCAACCGCGACTGCATGACGGAGCCTGGCGCACGATTTCCGATGATGGATCCGCAGTGGCGGGCACTCGTTGGCGCGCTCGTCGAAGATCGCGGAGTACCACTTCTCACCCACGCCGTGCCATGGACCGAAAGCCCAGAGATGTGCACGAACGCGGTCGGGACGCTGGAGCCCTGTCATGATGTCGCCACGGCTGCGCTCTTCGATTTCGCCGACTGGGCCGTCGTAAACCTGAGTCCGGAAGCACGACGCCGGATCGTGATCGCGCATCTCGGCTTCTTCCAGGACGACCTGACCCGACTCCGGCGCGTGCTCGACGCCGGTCTCACCGTCGATCTCGCCCAGCCACGATTGGCCGACACGGGGTGCGTCCTACGTCAGTTCGTGGCCGACTACCCGACCCAGATCGTTCTCGGCACCGACATCACCGTCGGCCAGGGATGCTCGGCCAAGACCTACCAGGCGTGGTGCCACGGACTCCTTGGCCCCGCTGGCGTGACCCGGGCGTTCACGAATACATGTCGAGGCACCATGCAGACGACCGGAGCCGAACTCGGTCACCCGGCACCCGGAGCGTGCGGCATCGCGCTCGCCGCCGACGCTGGAGAGCGAGCGGTATGGCGAAACGCCGCCGAGATCCTCGGCCTCCCGTAAGGTCCTGAGATCCACCAGCGGAGATCTCCAGGTCCCCGGGTTGCGCTTTCCGGGGCGTGCTTCATGGAGCGCGCTTCGCGGATTGAGCTTCAAAGAGCGCTGCGGCCGAGCCGGCCGCAACGGCCGTTCAGTCTGCCTTGCCTTTGAACTCGGTATCCGTGTTCACTTGAAACTGATCCGCCGAGTAGGTGGCTTCCCAGCACTGATCGGTCCCGACGTGGAGCTGCACGCGGATCGGCAAGCTTATCGGCAGATCGGGCGCGATCAGGTTCTCGCCTCTCCCCTTCACGAGAATCTTCGCCTTACCCTCATCGCCCGTCTTGACGACGATGCGTTCGATCCCCGCCACCGCACGATCACGATCGAGATAGCGCAGCCCACGCTTACCTTGCCTCCAACAGGGATTGTTTCGGCACACGCCCCCGGGCGGTACGACCGTCGCGAGCGTGCTCACTGGCGTGGGGCCCGATTCGTCGTAAACGCACACGGTAAAAGGATCGGTCGTGAGCGGATCCCCAAGGTCGGCATCGGTCGTCTGGCCGCCGCGCACCCACTTCCAGGCGAAGCCGTCGCGACGGTCCGGCGTGCGGTCGCGAATACGGAGGTTGGTCCGCAAAGGCGCGGTCGTCTGCTTGCAGCCCGTGCGCGGCATCGTCAGGCACCCTAACCCGGGGTCGCACCCCTGGCAGGCGGCACACACGACCGCGACACCGCCGCACACGCCCCCGGTACACTGATCGCTCGACGTACAACTGCTGCTGTCGTCACAGAGGGTACCGTCCGGCAGCACGAGATCAGCGGGGCAGCTGCTCGTGAAGCCCTCGCAGGTCTCGAGCGCGTCACAGGGCGTTGCTTGCGCCCGACAGATCTCCCCCGCGGAACGTATCTCGCAACCGGTCGAGCAACAGGAGGTAGTACCGTTCGCCGGGCCTGCATCACAGGTTTCGCCAGGATCGAGATTCCCGTCTCCGCAAAACGGCGGAACGTCGTAGCGCGCCATGGCCAGCGCCCCATCGCTGGACCCGCCTGCGATGATCTTGCCATTGGGCTGCAGAACCACGGTCGTCGCGGCGGCGGCCGTGCCGATCGTCGTGGTCACGATGCCCCCCGTACCGAAGCTCGCATCGAGCGTGCCATCCACATCGTAGTAGGCCACCGCAAAGTCCGAACCGCCGACGGTCGCCGCCGTCCCGACGGCCACGATCCGATCATCGAGTTCCACGGCCACCGCGGCGACGCCACTACTCAATCCGATCGGCGTCGTCACGATCCCGCCGGTACCGAACGTGGGGTCGAGCGTCCCGGACGTATCGTAACGCGCGACCAGAAACGATTCGGGCGGGGCCAAGGATCGACCACCCACGATCACTTTGCCGTCGGACTGCAACGCGACCGCGCTCGCGCGTGCGCCCGTCGGCAGAGTCACCTTTCCGCCAGTACCGAAACTGGCGTCCAGGTCTCCGTCCACTTCGTAGCGTGCCATGAGCACGTTGGTGAGCCCGGGGCTGAAAACGCTGCCATTACCCACCGCGATGATCCGTCCATCGTCCTGGAGCGCCAGGGAGGAGACCAGCGCGGCTCCAGCGCCGAAGTCGGTGAGCAACTTCCCGTCGCCGCTGAACGACGTATCCAGCGTGTCGGCAGGAGTAAACCGTGCCAACGCGAAGTCGATGGCATCCACAGCGCTGTCCGGCCCGCCACCACCTGCAAAGATGAAGTTGCCATCGGGCTGGATGCGAGCGACCAGGGGAAGTCCAAACGGCAGGAAGCTGGGAAGCGACGCGAACCCAACGCCGAAGACGTCGCCGGGGTTGCCATCGACATCGTACCGTTGCCCGCCAAAGTTGCTCGCACCGAGAAACTGGATGTCGATGCGGGCGACGATAATCTCGTCATCGGGCTCGACCGCGACCGCCTCGCCACCTGGCGGCTCCGTACCCGCCGTACCAAATGTTGCATCCAACGCACCGCTGGTCAGATAGCGCGACAACGCCGTCGCCGAGATGACCACGACCTTGCCATCCGACTGGAGGGCAAGGTCGGTGGCACCGCTACCGGCACCGGCGACAACGCCCCCGAACCCGAACGTCGGGTCGAGATCGCCCGGCGCCGCCATTGCGGGCAGCCGATCGAGCATGACGATAGCAGTGAGGATAGCGACGGCAGAGACGAAACGGCGCATCAGGGGCACCTCGGCAAAAGTACGCTGGACTTTTGCAGCCGCACCCGGGCGAAGTCAAGCACTCTTTGGCTCCCCGGCGACCCCGCCCTGCCCTTCAGACATCGCCGGGGTGAAGTTGCCGGGCTCGAGGACACAAAGGATGCCACCCGCGGCGTCGATCAGCGTCGCGCAGCGGTTGCAGTGCGTGCAGCCGTTCACATACCCAGCGTCGGCCGCCGCATGCTTCGGAAAGTCCGGATCGAAGAGCAACCCCCGACCCAGCTGGATGAAATCGAAGCCCTCGGCCATCAGCGTGCCGATGCTGGCGCTGGTGCACACACCTCCGATGTAACACACGCCGCATTGCACCCGGTCGCGCACGCGCTTGGCCGGATCGAGAAAGTAGGTCTCCTCGTAGGGATACTCGCGGAACATCCGCTTCCCCGCGAGTCGCATCCCGAACCGCATGAACGCACTCTTCTCGTGCTCGAGCAGGCCCTGGAGGAGACTCGTACCGCGAAACAGCAGCATCGGATTCATGCTGCTGGTCCCACCACTACAGATGATCGCGTCGATACCCCCAGCTTCGAGGAGCGCCGCGATCTCGGGCGCATCGTCGTAGGTCGTCCCGCCACGCACACCATCGCTCATGCTCATCTTTCCGAGCAGCGGAAAATCGTCCCCGACGGCCGTCCGCACGGCGGCGAGCACCTCGAGGCCGAAGCGCATGCGATTGGTGAGCGAGCCCCCGTACTCGTCCGTCCGCCGATTCGTACGCGGACTGATGAACTGGCTGATCGCATACCCGTGCCCGAAGTGAATCTCGATGGCATCGAAACCCACCGACTTCATGAAGGCCGCCGCCCGACCGAACGTTTCCACCCGCGCACGGATCTGGCGCTGCGTCAGCGTTCCAGCGAACGGCATCCCGGCGGTGACTCCAAGGGCGTTGAAGGCGCGTGACGGCCCGAGCGGCCACCGTCCCGTGAACTCGCGATTCTTCGTAAAGTTGCCGCAATGGCCGAGCTGCCCAGAAACGCGCGCACCCGTGGCCTGCACGGTCCGGATCAGCCGTTCGAGCGCCGGCCGCACCCCCTCGTGCATGTGCATCATGTGTTCGTGGATGCGGCCATCGGCTTCCGCGGCGCAGTACGCGAGCGTCGTCATCCCGACACCGCCCTCGCCGACGCGCTGATGGAGGCGGAGCAGATCCTCGCTCGGCATGCCTCCGGGACTCTTCCCCTCGAAGGTTGCCGCCTTGATCAAGCGGTTCCGGAGCGTCAGTCCGTTGAGTTGCGCTTCGCTGAAGCATCGCTGGAGCGGATCGGCCATCGGATGTCGATAGCGTCCCAGCCAGGTCGGACGCAAACAGGACGCAGAACCTCCGACCGATCGACTACGGCGCGGGGTCGAAGAACTCTTTGAAGCCGTAGCGGTCGTTGGGACCGATGTGGATCTGCTCCAGCACCCCGATGCCACGCTGGTCGCCGCTGGTTGCCTTCACGACCTGCTGCACGTGCAGGTTCTCGAACGCCATCTCGTCGAGATCGGCGCACGTCCACTTCTCGCCACCGATCGCAAGCTCGCCCTTCCATCGTCCGTGTGACCACTCGGGATGCTGATAGCCGATGCCCTTCATGCGAAAGCAGAGAATCGGTTCGAGGTGGATCTCCTCGCGCGCACCTCGGTCGGTCAGCAGCGTCAGGTCCGCCGCGCTGGCGCGCCGTGTCCCGGACACGAAGGTGAGCCGGTGGTCGCCGCCCGCCAGGATCTGGGTCCCCGGATCCTCGGTGCCGGGGATGTCGGCCGGATCCTCGTAGGTGGGGCAGATCATCCCATCGAAGTGCCACGGAATCCCGAGCTCGTTTTCGAAGCAGCCCATGTGCGTGCAGCGATCGTCCCATTGCAGCGGCGCCCAGATGAACGAAATGCCGCCGAACTCCGCGGGCGCCCCGGACGGGGCGGGATCGCCCACCGGCCGCACGCCCCAGCTGCGATCTTTCGTGCCGAAGACGCGATTCTTGTCGATGCGAAGCGAGCGGCCCTCGTAGCGCAGCTCGCCCTCCCACCGACCGAACTGGTTGAAGCGCGTCGCTTGCATGCGACCGACGCGGCGGCGCAGCAACTGGTGCCCCTCCTCCACGTTGGCGGTACGCGGTATCCATTGCAGCTCACCAGCGATGCCGGTTTCGTTGTCGTCGAGGGTCACGCGCAGGCGGTGCATCGGCTCCTGGATCTCGAGGTTCCAGGGACCGACGCGCAGATCGCTCGGCTCAGCCGAGGCGCGCCGTGACGCGTGAAAGGAATGCTGCTCGCCGTCGATGACCAATGAGAGATGGCAGTCGAAGATGCCGAGGTTCGGATACAAGCCCGCCCCGATACCGAAGTAGAACCCGCCGTCGTCCTGGTAGCCGTTGAACCAGTAGCGATCGTAGAAATTCCGATCGCTCGTGGCCGGATGCGCCACCGGCTCGGAGGTCTGGTGGATCGGGTAGTCGTCCATTTTCGAAAGCATTCAGTCTCCTTCCGCGAGCGTCAGAAATCGCGTCACCTCGTCGGCAAAGGCATCCGGCGCCTCAATGCTCATGGCGTGCCCAACCCCAGGCACGACCACCTTGGTCGCCCGGGGGATCCGGCGCGCCATCAGCTCCGCATCGTCCAGATAGTGCACATCGCGCTCCCCGACCAGAATCAGGGTCGGGGCCTGAATGCGATGTAGTTCTTCAACCATAGAAGGCCGGTCGATCGTGACGCGGTAGCACCCACTGAATCCATGCGGGGTCGCTTTCGCAGCGAGCCCCTCGAAAGGGGAGTTCGGCCCGTCCTGCTCCGCAACGCCCTTGAAGAGAGACCCGCCGAAGTAGAAGCGATAGGCGGCCTGCAAACCATCCCGCGCGAGCACCTGCTCCACGGCCCGGGCGCGCTCGATGATCTCCTCCGGCAACCGCGACGCCATCGCCGAAGCCAGCACGAGCCGCTCCACACGCTCCGGCCAGCGCGTAGCGAACCGCAGCGCGGTCGCTGCCCCCATGGAGAGACCGAGGATCCGGGCGGTCTCGATCCCAAGGTCGTCCAGGACAACCCGCAGGTCCTCCGCGAACGTGTCGATGGTATATGGATCCGGCTCACCAGCACGCGGGACCGGATGATCGGAATCACCGCTGCCCCGCTGATCGAACGTCACGAGCCGGTGGCCCGCGGCAAAGGATGCGCGCTGCGACGCCCACATCGACCGGTCCACCGCGAAGGCGTGACAGCAGACGAGCGCCGGCCCCCTCCCCCAGTGCTCGTAGGCGATTCGCACGCCACCAGCATCGGCGTCGCCGCGCACGCCTGCCACGGTTTCGAACAGATCAGTCAACGAATCGCACCCAACGAACAACCATCGCGATCAAGTAGCCGTTTTCTCCGCCGCAGTCACCAAGACGCGCCACCGCCCGCGTCCGCACGTCCGCTAGCGGCTCGGGGGGTTGTAGTGACCGGCGGCGGTCAGCGCCATCTCGAGGACGTTCCGCACCTTGGTTCGGGTGTGGACGATCTTGGTCGGTAGGCTGCCGTCCTCGGGATAGACGCGCACGACCGGAATCTCCCTGACCCGGAAGCCGAGACGAGCGGCGCGGTAGTTGAGGTAGAGTTGGAGATTGAAGCGCACGAAGACGTCGCGCAGCGGTTGCACGCGCGGGTCGAGCAGGAAGCGGCGGCTCATCGCCTTGAAGCCGTTCGTCACGTCGGTGTAGCGACGACCGGCACCCAACGAGAGGATCGGGGACATCACGTACTTGACGCCAAGGTAGCGCTCGAGCGGTGTGTGCTCGTGATGGCCACCCGGAAGAAAGCGTGAGCCCTGCACGAAGTCGTACCCCGCATCGAGCGCGCTGATGAACTCGGGCACGGCTTCGACACCGTCCTTGCCGTTGCCGTCAACGAGAGTAACCCCCTCGTAGCCCTCGCACAGCGCGTACGCCAAGGCCATCCGGATGGCGGTACCAAGACCCCGTTCGCTGGTGGAGATGAGGGCGCGCACGTTGGCCTCGCCGAGACGGTCGGGAGTCGTCGAGCCGTCGGTGCTGCGCCCGTCGGCGACGATCAGGTCGATGCGATCGGCGAAGGGCTGCATGCGCTGCAGCTGCTTCCGGAGACGCTCGCCCTCGTCGAGTGTGATGACGGCGAAGCAGTAGCGCGTGGAGCGAGGACGCAGCTCGGTGACGTCGAAACGCGGGGGCTGCCAGCCGGGAACGGCAAGGCTGTCGGCAAAGGGCGTGGGGTTGGGCATGTCGGCTGCGCGGCGACGCTCCGCAGGGCGGCGATGATACGACAGAACGCGACGAATGGAAGCGGGTGGACGCGCGCGGCGCGCGCTGCAAGGCCGGCGTCAGACGTGGTAGGAATCGGCGGCAATGGTCGCCTTCTGCCTGCGGCACGTGATGTTCGTTGTGCTGCTGAGCGCCGCGTGCGGGGTATACGTCAGCCACAGCGACGAGCGCGGGATGTTCATGTGGGACGAGGCCGAGTACGCATCGATCGGTCGCTCGGTGACACGCGGCGAGGGGTTCGCGATCAGTGGTCGCCCCAACAGTCTCCGCCCGCCTGTGGTGCCACTCGCGGGCGCCGCGATGATGACGCTCACGGGAAGCACCGCCGACGCGACGCTGAGAATCGCGGTGGTGGGATTCGCGCTTCTGGCGCTCGTCGCGCTGTACGCCGCCGTCTGCAGGGCAGCCGATCGGCAGACGGCGAGGCTCGCCGTCGTCCTGCTTGGCGTGTGCCCGAGTTTTCTGATCCTCACGTCCACCTTCCTGAGCGAGGTTCCGTACATCGCTTTCTTCACCCCGGCGGTGCTGTGCTTTCACGTCGGACTCTATGACGACCGCCGCTTCTTCTACGTGGCCTGGGTGTGCGTCGCGCTCGCACTGCTCACGCGGTACACGGGCGTGCTGTTCGCGCCGACGGCGCTCTTGCTGACCGCGATCGCGTACGCGAACGGCGGTCGCCAGAACATCCGGAGTTGGGCCTTCTTCGTCGCGCCGTTCGTTGGACTGTTGGTGTTGGTGCCGTGGCTGAGTCGGCAACAGCTGACGTTCGGCGACGCGCTCGTGGGCTTCAAAGCGGCCAGCGGCCAGCTCGGCGCGTACCTGCCGCACGTCAGGATGCCGTGGTACTTCTATCCTCAGATTCTTCCGAGGATGCTCACCGGCCCGGTGGTCGCGCTGGGCGTCGCCGGAATGCTGTGGGGCTTGCGCTCGCGCAACCGACTGGCGACGACCTGCACGATCGTCGTGCTCGGGCAGATGCTCTGGTTCAGCTTCTACCGTTTCAAAGAGCCACGCCTGGTGGCCTCGGTCATGCCCTTCGCTGCGTGCCTGGCCGCCCTGGGGATGACGCGCGCGCTTCCGATGCTGTGGAGCCGGCTCGGCGCGTGGTGGGTAGTGTGGCCGGCGGTCATGGCGATTGCCGTGGCGTCACTGCTGAGCACCACGCCGCGGATCGAGAACGCGGCCGCGAATGGCTACCCATCGTTTCTCGAGGCGATGGACGACGTACGAGAGCGCTCCACACCGGAGCAGGTGGTGATCGGGGCGTCCGAGCCGCAGATCCATTGGTACGCCGACCGCGAGGTGCGCGGCTTCGGCACCGAGGAAGAACTGCCGCACCAGCTGGCCGAAGCCGACTGGGTGGTCTTCGTCAACTTCGAGCCGGGCCAGCCGCGCTACGTGGCGGGCCTCGCCAACCGCATCCGGCGCCATCATGAAGCGCGCACCTTCGGCAACCCGAAGAAGCGCCGCGGCCCGCGGACGATGGTCGCGCCCGCGGACCTGCTACGCGCCGTGCTGCTGGCCGAGCCGTGAGCGCGCGGCGTGTTCCGCCGACACCGACGCCGACACGGCGCCCCCTGACCCCTCGGTGGCGGCCGACATCTCGGATCGCGATGCTCATGAACACATCGCTCGACAAGCCGCCCACGATGCTCCACAACGGCCCCTTCGATCCTGACCACGGAGGGACCGTCGATGCCAAATAGCTTTCCCAAGCGAGCCTCGCTGCGTGACGGACGTCGCATCGTGCTCCGTCCGTTCACGGACAGCGACACGGAAGCCCTCTTCGAGTTCTTCCAACGACTTCCGCCCGAGGTCCGGCGCTTCGCCTGGGACCGCATCGACGATCGCGCGCTCGTCGAAAGCTGGGGTCGCAACATCGACTACGACAAGGTCTTCCCGCTGCTGGCGCTCGACGGCAGCACGATCGTCGCTGATGCAACCCTGCATCGCCGCCAGATGGGCCCCCTCCGCCTCGTCGGCCGCATCAAGTGGCTCGTCGACCCCGAGTGGCGGAACGTCGGTCTGAGCACCATCGTCGTGAACCAGTTCATCAGCCTGGCCCGCTCGAACGGCCTGCAACATCTGTCGACCCTGCTCATCTCCGATCTGGAGAGCGCCGCCATCCAAGTCCTCACCGACATCGGATTCACCGCAACCCGACTCCCCGGCTACGGAGTCGATCCCGACGGCGGCGTGCACGACATGACTTTCATGATCTGCAAGCTCTAGCTTCCCGAACGATCCTCCGCACGATCCACGAGCCCCAAGTCTTTGTCGAGCGCAGCCCCGCGCATCGACGGCCGACCGACACCAGCGACGCGGCACAGGACGGTCCGACCTCGGACGCAACAGGACCTACGGTTGACATGCTGAGCCGTGCGATCATCCTCAACCTGCCCGTCATCCAGGAGGCACAACGCTCCACCTCGTCGGCGCTGGAACACGGACGTGGCTCAAGTGGAAGCGCGCTAAGTGTCGCGAAAGAAAAGTGGAGCCGAGGAGAGTCGAACTCCCGACCTCTTGAATGCCATTCAAGCGCTCTCCCAACTGAGCTACGGCCCCACAGAACGTAGGTGGTGGGCGATGAAACGAGGAAGGCTCTTTTAGCAGACGGGTGCGTCGGTCCACAAGGACCGGAACTGCTCGCCCGGGGCTAGGGGCGGACGCCGAGACGTCGCATTTCGGCGGCGTGGAGGCGGGCCTCCTTCGTGACCTTGGCGCCGGCGAGCATGCGGGCGAGCTCTTCGATGCGGTCGGCGTCGGCGAGGCGCTCGGCGGCGGCGCGACGGCGGCCGCGCCCCTCCCGCTTCCGGACCACGAAGTGATGATCGGCGCAGGCGGCGATCTGGGGAAGATGTGTGATGCAGATGACCTGGCGGCCTTTGGCGAGAAACGCGAGCTTCCGGCCGATGGCCTCGGCAACAGCGCCCCCGACGCCGGCATCGACCTCGTCGAAGAGCAACGTGGGGACGTCGCCGCGGCCGGCGGTGGCAGCTTTGAGTGCCAGCATGATCCGGGAGAGCTCACCGCCCGACGCGATCTTGGCGAGGGGACGCGGGGTCTCACCGCGTGCGGGCATGAACATGAACGTCACGCGCTCGGCACCGGTGGCAGTCACGATTGCACCATCGCGCTCGTGCGCCGGTGGCGCGCTCGGTCCGGACGCGACGGGTTCGAGGGCAACGGACACCTTGGCATCCTTCAACATCAGCTCGCGGAGGCCGGTCGTGATCCGCTTGCCGAGCGCCGTAGCCGCTTTCGCGCGCGCGGCCGACAGCGCGTCCGCGGCGGCCCAGGCTTGCGTCGCAGCGTCGGCGACGGCCGCTTCGAGCGCTTCGGGATCGGCGCCATCACCGGTGAGCGTCGCCAGCTCGCTTTCGAGTGCGACCTGACGGGCACGGAGGTCGCCTACGGCACAGGTGTGCTTCCGGGCGAGGCGTTGGAGCAACGCCATCCGCTCCTCGATCTGCTCGAGACGGGCGGGATCGGCGGCGATGGCGCGCGCACGCTCGCCGGCACGGAGCGCCGCCTCCTCCAACAACGGCCGTGCCTCTTCGAGCAGGCGGCCGGCTTCGCCGAGCTCGGGATCGAGAGAGGCCAGTGCGGTCAGCCCGTGCGCGAGGCGGCCCACGGTGTCGACCATGGCACCATCGCGCGACTGCAATGCATCCTCGGCCTCCGCGGCCGCGACTCTGAGGCGTTCGGCGTGGCGGAGGATGTCGCGCTCGCGCTCCATCTCCTCGCCGTCGCCCTCCGCGAGTTCGGCGCGGCGTAGCTCCTCGAGTTGAAACTCGACCAGCTCGCGGCGCGCCTGCTGCCCTTCTACCCCCGCGCGGGCACTGGCGAGGCGCGTTTCGAGCGTCACGAGATCGCGAAAGCGTGCCGCCATCTCCCCGACCTTGGCATCGAGTTTCCCGGCGGCGTCGAGAATCAAGCGCGCGGTCTCGGGGCGCAGCAGGGTGTGATGCTCGTGCTGGCCGTACACGTGCACGAGCGCGGTGCCGAGGTCGGCAAGGCGCCCGACGGTCACGATACGATCGTTCAGATACGCGCGCTGCCGGGCGGCGGACAGCACACGCCTGACCGTCGCCTCGGCGGGCTCGCCGAACGCATCGGACGGGAGGCCGGCCCCGTGGGCGTTCTCGTCCCCATCCTCGGTGGGACGCTCACGCACCGCCGCTCCGACTGCGGCGCCGGCAAACAGCGCCTCCACTTCGGCCTCGCTCGCGCCATCGCGAATGAGGTCGCTCCCCCCGCGATCACCGAGCAGCAGTCCGAGCGCCCGCATCAGAATCGTTTTCCCGGCGCCGGTCTCTCCGGTGATGACGTTGAAGCCTGGCTCGAAGCCGATCTCGAGATCTTCGATGACCGCGAGATTCCGGATGCGCAGCTCGGCCAGCACGATCGACGACGGCGCCCTAGCGCTCGCCCCAGTGCAGCTTCTCGCGGAGCACGGTGAGCGCACTCCGCGCGCCGGTCCGCACCAGCGCGACACCGTGGGGCGACTTCTCGACTTCGATGACGTCGCCGGTCACGAGCGGGACGCCCTCCTGACCGTCGAGGGTGAGCGCGATGCCACTGTCGCGGGCCTCGAGTTCGACCCGGACCACGGCCGAATCGGACAGCACGAGCGGCCGTTGGGTCAACGTATGGGGACAGATGGGCGCCAGCAGGATGACGCCGACCGACGGCGCCACGACCGGGCCGCCGGCAGACAATGAATACGCCGTCGAGCCCGTGGGAGTCGCCACGATGAGGCCGTCGGCCTTGTACACGCAGAGATACTCGCCATCGACCGAGGCGGTCAGATCGAGGATCCGGGCGAGCGCGCTCTTGTTGATGACGGCGTCGTTCAACACCTGCGACTCGGCCACGACCTCGTCGGCGCGGCGCACGCGGACGGCGAGCGTGGTCCGGTGATCGAGCCGGTACTCGCCCGCGAACACGCGATCGGTCGCCGCCAGTGCGTCGTCCATCGTCACTTCGGTGAGGAAGCCGAGCGCGCCGAGATTGACGCCGAGGACACGCAGTTCGGGCGTGGCCGAGAGACGGGCCACACTGAGGAGCGTGCCGTCCCCGCCAAGGGAGATGATCAGATCGGCCTGCGCCACCATCGCCGTCTTTTCGACCGCGCGAACTCCGGGAAGGTCCGCCTGCTCCGGCTCGGCCAGGACCGTCACGCCGCGCGAGGCGAGGCGCTCGACCAGGGCCCGGGCGAAAGTCACCGCCGCGGGGTTTTCCCGCCGGACGACCACCCCGATGATCTTCGGCGCTGGAGGCATGGCACCCAGGTGTATGGTGGGGCGCGAGCCGCCGCAACCGGTGCGCCAAGGGGGTCTCTCGCCACGCGTGGGCCGTTCCCCGGCGCGTGTGCTACGGTCCGCACTCGTGGCACGACGAACGACGAGCCCCGATCTCTTCTCGGCACCGGCCGAACGCGAACGCAAGCGCCGGGCGCCGCTCGCCGAGCGGATGCGGCCGACGACGATCGACGAGTTCGTGGGCCAGAAACACCTGCTCGGCCCCGGGCGGATCGTCCGCGAAATGGTGGAGAGCAAGACGATCCACTCCCTGATCCTGTGGGGCCCTCCCGGTACCGGCAAAACGACGCTGGCCCACATCCTCGCCGGGGCCGCCGATGCCGACTTCGTGACCTTCTCGGCCGTGCTGTCGGGCGTGCGCGAACTCCGCGAGTTGGTCGACCAGGCCCGTGATCGCCAACGGCTCCACGGAACGGCCACAATTCTGTTCGTCGACGAGATCCATCGCTTCAACAAGGCGCAACAGGATGCCTTCCTGCCGCACGTCGAGGACGGCACCATCGTGCTGCTCGGTGCCACGACCGAGAATCCTTCGTTCGAGGTGATCGCGCCACTCCTCTCGCGGACGCGCGTCCTGGTCCTGGAGTCGCTGACGGCCGAGGAGCTGGGCCTCGTGATCGACCGGACGCTCGCGGGCTCGGCAGACGCCCTTGGCATCGCTCTGACGATCACTGACGAGGCGCGCACGTTCCTCGCCGAGCAGGCCCACGGGGACGCGCGCATCGCGCTCGGCACCCTCGAGGTCGCGGCCAGCTTCGCGAAGCAACGGAAGCAGACGACGCTCGATCTCCCGATCCTCGAACAAGCGCTGCAGCAGAAGGCGCTCCGCTACGACAAGGGCGGCGAGGAGCACTACAACGTCATCTCGGCGTTCATCAAGAGCATGCGTGCCACCGATCCCGATGCCGCGATCTATTGGATGATGCGTATGCTCGAAGCCGGGGAGGATCCAATGTTCGTGGCGCGGCGCATGATCATCTTCGCCGCTGAGGACATCGGCAACGCCGACCCGCAGGCCCTGCAGGTCGCCGTCGCTGCGAAGGACGCTCTCCACTTCGTGGGCCTGCCCGAAGGGAGGATTCCGCTCGCGCAGGCGGTCACGTACCTGGCGTCGGCTCCGAAATCGAACGCGGCGCTCGCTGCGTTGCACGGCGCGACCGAAGCCGTGAAGCAGCACGGCGCCCTCCCCGTCCCAAAGGCTCTCCGCAACGCTCCGACCGCCCTCATGAAGGGACTCGGCTACGGCGCCAACTATCGGTACCCGCACGACCACGAGGGCGGAATCGTCGAGCAGGACTGCCTCCCGACCGAACTCGAAGGGAGTCGCTTCTACGAGCCGACCGACCGCGGTACGGAGGCGGACATCGGCACGCGCCTCCGCGACTCGCGACGCGTGAAGGACCGGCAGACAACGGCCGACGCAGATACGAGTCCCCGCGACACGCGTCGCCGGAACTGAGAGCATCGGTCGGAACCGATCCTCAGGAGTTTCCACCTTGCATAGATATGGGCTCGAGAGTATGGGTACCCATATGAAGACGACTGTGGAGATCTCCGACGCCCTGCTGTCAGCAACGAAGAAGCTGGCGCAGAAGGAGCAGACTACCGTGCGCGCATTGATCGAAGAAGGTCTCCGGGACACGCTTGGCAAACGAGTAGCGCCGCGACCTTTTCGCCTCCGCCGAGCCAGTTTCAAGGGCAAGGGGCTGCACCCCGACGTCGGCAGCGGCTCATGGGAACGCATCCGCGATCGCATCTATGAGGGACGGGGGGCTTGATCGCCGTCGATACGAATCTGCTCGTATATGCCCATCGTGAGGACGCCCCTTCACACCGGAGCGCGTATGCCTGCTTGGAACAACTGGCGACGGGCCGAACCCCATGGGCGATCCCATGGCCGTGCATCCACGAGTTCCTTGGCGTGGTCACGCATCCGCACATCTACAAGCCAGCCACGCCGCTGCGAAACGCACTCGACCAGGTCGCCGCATGGATCGAAGCGCCAAATCTCGTGCTGCTCGCGGAATCAGCCGATCACTGGACCCACCTCAAAGACACGATCGAGCGGAGTCGCATCGCCGGCCCCCAGATTCACGACGCGCGGATCGCCGCGCTCTGCTCTGCAAACGGCATCGACGAACTGTGGACGGCCGACCGGGACTTCAGCCGCTTCCCCCGATTGAAGGCGAAGAACCCGCTCGTCGCGTAGTGCGCCTCTGCATCGAAGCGCCGCGCACGCCGAGCACCATCCGGACGCCCGCGCGCCCAGCCGGCCGCAAGCAATGTACTCACTCGTAGTTGACGGCGACCAGCGTCAGGCCCCGCGCGGGCGCGGTCGGGCCCGCCCTGCCACGGTCGCGGCTCGCGAGAATGTCGGACATGGCGTCGGCGAGCAGGTCGCCGGTCCCCACCTGCACCAACGTGCCGACGATGGTCCGCACCATGTGCTGCAAGAACGAGTTGGCGTGTACCCGGTAGACGAGCATGTTCTCGGCTTCGGTGACGCCACTCTGGAAGACGCGCCGGATAGGGGTCTTGGCGTTGCAATCGGCGGACCGGAACGCGGAGAAGTCGTGCTCGCCCGAGAGTACGGTCGCGGCGCGGCGCATGGCACGGACATCGAAGCTCCGCGACACGTGCCAGGCGTACCGATGCCAGAACGCCGACGGCCACGGCTCGTTCCAGATGCGATACTCGTAGACGCGGCTGCGCGCGTGTCGGCGCGGATCGAAATCGTCGGCAACCTCGGTCACCTCGCGCACCGAAATGTCCCGTGGAGTGAGCGCGTTCAGCGCGGTACGGATCTGCCGACAATCGCGCACGGTCGCCACGCGAAATGCGACGACCTGCCCTGCGGCATGCACCCCGGCGTCGGTTCGTCCCGACGCATGGATCCGGATGGGCTCGCCGAAGAGCGTCGCCAACGCCTCTTCCAGGGTGCCCTGCACCGTGCGCCCGTTCGGCTGCAACTGCCAGCCGTGGTAGCCCGTGCCATCGTACTCGACGATCAACCGATACCGCACCGACACGTTATACCCGGATCCACCCCAGGACTTCGATCCACAAACGTACGGACGGTGCCGATCTTGCCGTTACAGGTCGCGCGCGACAATCTCCGCGATCTGCACCGCGTTCACGGCCGCCCCCTTGCGAACGTTGTCCGCGGCGACCCAGAGCTGGAGTCCGCACGGGACCATCGGATCGTTCCGGACCCGTCCGACGAAGACCGCGTCGGTACCGCCGACATCGGCGGGAGTCGGATACGGCATCGCCTCGCCGCCGTCGGCGAGGATGACGCCCGGGGCGCCGCGAAGGAGCTGCCGCGCGTCCTCGGCATCGAGCTTCTGCGTCGTTTCGATGGTGAGTGCCACGCCATGCCCGTAGAACGTCGGCACCCGCACACACGTCACCGAGACGGGTAGCTCCTCGTGATGCAGCACACGGCGACTCTCGGCGATGACCTTCACTTCTTCTTTGGTCGAACCGTCGGCGAGAAAGCTGTCGACCTGCGGAATGCAGTTGAACGCGATCCGATGCGGGAAGACCGAGGGGCCGTCCTCGTCGGTGCGTGGCGCGCGCATGTTCAGGATGTTGACGGTCTCCTTCGAGAGCGTGTCGACTCCCCCCTTGCCCGCGCCCGACACAGCCTGGTAGCTCGACGCCACGAGGCGCTCGAGCCCGGCCTCGTCCATCAGGGGCTTCAGCGCGACGACCATGGGAATGGTCGTGCAGTTGGGGCTCGCGATGATGCCGCGACCGCGCTCGGCGATATCGCCCGCATTCACCTCCGGAACCACGAGGGGCACATCGGGATCCATCCGGAACACGCTACTCTTGTCGATCACCACCGCGCCGGCCTCGGCCGCAAGCGGCGCATAGGTCGCGCTTACCTCGCCCCCGGCACAGAAGAAGGCGAGATCGGCGCCGGCGAACCCCTCTTCGTCGAGCAGCTCGACGTCCACCTCGCGCTCGCCGTACTCCACACTCGAGCCGGCACTCCGCTGGGACGCGAACAATCGAAGCTCGCCGATCGGAAACGCCCGCTCGGCGAGCACCTTCACGACCTCCGTACCGACGGCGCCCGTGGCACCGACCACGACCACATTGTACGCGCGATCGCTCATGCCGAGCGAGGAATCATGCCGGTCTCGCGCGCGTAGGCGAACAGGCCCCCCGCATCGATCACCGGCCGGGCATCCCCGAGCGCATTCAGCTCGAACCGTGTGCCCGTGCGAAGATTGGTGATCGCGTTCTCATCGAGATCGATCTCGGCCTCGTCGCCGGTCTGAAATTCATCAACCAGGCGCACCGGAGTCTCCACCGGATAGAGCTCGCCCGTCGCGACACAGTTCCGGAAGAAGATGCGGGCGTACGATTCCGCCACCACGGCCTTGCCGCCGGCAGCGCCGAGCGCGATCGGCGCGTGCTCGCGCGATGACCCGCATCCGAAATTCCGACCGGCCAATACGATCGGGAACGGCGACTTGGTCCCGCCCTCCGGAACGAAACGCGCGTGGCCATCCGGCAACCCGATCAGCGCGTAGCTCCCGAGCTTCTCGTACTCCTCGGCGATGGTGGGGACCAGGTTCAGGTATTCGGCCGGGATGATCTGGTCGGTGTCGATGTTGTCGCCCAGCACGAAGACCTTGCCACGAATCTTGCTGCTTGCCGTCATTGCAGGAGCTCCCTCGGGTCGGTGATACGCCCGGTTACGGCCGAGGCGGCCACGGTATAGGGCGAAGCCAGGTAGACCTGCCCCTCCTTGGAACCCATGCGCCCCGGGAAATTGCGGTTGGTCGTCGAGATGCACACCTCGGGGCCGTTGATACGCCCGAAGGTATCCTTGGGACCACCGAGGCACGCCGCACACGACGCGTCGGCCGAAAGCTTGCAGCCGGCCGCTTCGAAGATCGCGTGCAGGGTCTCGCCGCCGACGGTCTCGGTGCGAAGCCCCTCGGCGATCTCGGTCGTCGCCGGCACCAGGAAGGTATCGACGGCGACGCGGCGACCACGCATGACCTCCGCGGCGTTGATGAAGTCGGTGATCTTCCCGCCGGTGCAGGAGCCAATGTACGCGCGCGTCACCCGCACGTCGCCGAGCTCGCGCGCCCGCGCTTTGTTGTCGGGCGAGTGCGGCCTGGCCACGGTCGGCTCGATGGTACTCGCGTCGTAGCGCTTGGCGAACACGTGCGCGGCGCCCGCATCGGCGACGACCGGCTCGAACGCCTTCTGCGTCCGGGCCCGGACGTACTCGAACGTGGTCTCGTCGGCATCGATGACGCCGTTCTTGCCTCCGCCTTCGATCACCATGTTGCAGACGGTCATGCGCTCTTCCATCGTGAGCCGTTTGATCGCGTCGCCACCGAACTCCATCGCCTTGTACGTGCCGCCCGCAACCCCGATGTCGCCGATGATGTGGAGGATGACGTCCTTGGCCATCACGTAGGGTGGAAACTCTCCATCGAAATCGAATCGCATCGTCGGCGGCACCTTCACGAGCAGCTTCCCGGTACCGAGAATGAACGCGGCGTCGGTGTTGCCAATTCCGGTCGCGAACTGATTGAACGCGCCCGCCATGCACGTGTGCGAATCGGTCCCGAACAGGACTTCGCCCGGGCGGGTATGCCCCTCTTGCGCGAGCGCGACGTGACAGACGCCCTTGTAGTCCTTCGTCCCCACATCGTAGTAGTTCGGGATACCCTGCTCGCGAACGAACTCGCGCAGGATGTCGACGTTTCGGTGGCATTTGTCGTCACTCGTGAAGATGTAGTGATCCGGAATGATCACGACCTTCTCGGGATCCCAGACCCTCGCATTCTTCCCGAACTCGCGCTTGAAGATGCCGATCGTGCCCGGCCCGCACACGTCGTGCGTCATCAGCGTATCGACATTCACCCACACGTTGTCCCCGGGGGCGACTTCGGTGCGTCCCGAGGCCCGCGCCAGGATTTTCTCGGTCATCGTCATCGGCATGGTCAGGGTCCCTCCACGCGCACGCGCTCGGCGTAACGCTGCTGATATTCGATCTTGTTCAGTGCATTCAGAAACGCGAGCGCGCTCGCCATGATCACGTCGGTGTGCGCCCCCTGGCCGGTCGACGTGCGGTCGCCGTCCCGGACGAGGCACGAAACCTCCGCCTGCGCATCGGTTCCACCGGTGATGCCTTTGACCGCGTACCGCTCGAGGCGACAGTCCGGGCGCGTGGCCCGCTTGATGGCGCTATAGCAGGCGTCCACCATTCCGTCGCCCGTGGCATGCTCTATCCGCTCCTCACCATCGACGCGAATCTTCACGGTCGCCTGCGGCACAGCCTCACTCGAGAAGGTCACGTTCAGGTAGGCCAGCGCGTACCGGTCGTCGACCCGCACCGACTCCTCGGCGATGATCGAGACCAGATCCTCGTCGTAGACATCCTTTTTCTTGTCGGCGAGCGCCTTGAACCGGCTGAACGCCTTGTTCATATCGACCTCGGGCGCGGCGAGCCCCAATTGCTCGAGGCGCTCGTGGAACGCATGTCGTCCCGAGTGTTTGCCGAGCACCAGGCGGTTGGAGGTCAGCCCCACCGTTTCGGGACGCATGATCTCGTAGGTGATCGTGTTCTTGAGGACGCCATCCTGGTGAATGCCGGCCTCGTGCGCGAAAGCGTTGTCACCGACGATGGGCTTGTTGATCGGAATGGGAATACCGGTCACCTGCGAGACCAACCGACTGGCGGGATAGATCTGCTCCGAGACGACGTTGGTCTGGAGCCCGAAGGCATCCTTGCGCGTCTTCAACGCCATGACGATCTCTTCCATCGACGCGTTCCCGGCACGCTCGCCGAGCCCGTTCACGGTGCACTCGACCTGCCGCGCCCCGGCCTTCACGGCCGCCAGGGAGTTGGCGACGGCCATGCCGAGATCGTTGTGACAATGCGCGCTCCAGCGCGCATCACGCCCACCCGGCGTACTCGAGATGAGGTAGGTGAACAGTTCCTCGGTCTGCTCCGGGAGCGCGTACCCGGTGGTATCCGGGACGTTGAGCGTCAGGGCCCCGGCCTTGATCACCTCGCCGAACACCTGCGTCATGTAGTCGCGATCGCTCCGGGACGCGTCCTCGGCCGAGAACTCGATGTAGTCGACGTACTTCTTGGCGTACCCGACGGCCCATGCGGCGGCGTCGAGCACCTCCTGGCGACTCATCATCAGCTTGTGCTTCAGATGAATGTCGGACGTGGCAATGAAGATATGAATGCCAGGATGCGTGGCGTTCTCGACCGCGCGGATAGCGCGCTCGATGTCCCCCTCTTTGGTGCGCGAGAGGCTGAGCACGATCGGCTGCTTCACGGCGTCTGCGACACGGACGACAGAGGCGAAATCCCCATCGGAGGACGCGGCAAAGCCCGCCTCGATGACGTCCACCGCCAGCTGCTCGAGCTGTCGCGCGATGGCAACCTTCTCCTCGACGTTCATCGACGCGCCCGGCGACTGCTCGCCGTCGCGCAGGGTCGTATCGAATATCTGAACCGTACTTTGATCGATCGCGTGCATGATCCTTCTCCTCGTTCCCGGTCCCACAAACAAAAAATCCCGCGTGACGCAGCGGCGTCAGCGGGAATTTCACCTCACAGTTGCGAAAGGCTCAGCCGATTCTACGTAGCCCCCTACGTGTACGTGCGGGGTCGTTACGCGAATCGTCGGCCCGCACCCGTGCCCGCCGACGCTCCCGGTAGCCTCGATATCCTAGGCGTCCTAGGACCCAAGCCACCGGGCCGGATAGGGCGTAGAGGAGAAACGCCGTGAAGAAGATTATTTGTGGTTGTGCGATCACGAGTCCTAGTCCAACGATCAGCGCGACGAGTGTCCAGAGGGGTTGCCGCGGGTTGAACCGCACGCCCTTTGGACTCACGTAGCTGATATTACTTACCATGAGTCCCGCCAGTGCGTAAATGACCCCGAGCAAGATAATGTGCTTGTGGGTCGCCCCCTCGCCCCCCAGGAAGTAATAAACCAGCACCGTCGCGGCGACCGTAGCTGCCGCGGCCGGAATCGGCAGGCCGATGAACCCATCGCCGTCGCCCGTCGTGATCTCGGCCTGCACGTTGAAACGCGCGAGCCTGAGCGCACCGCACGCGACGAAGAGCGCCGCCGCGAGCCAGCCCCAGGTACCCCAGGGCTCGAGCGCCCATTTGTAGGCGAGCACGCCCGGCGCGACACCGAACGCGATCAGGTCGGCCAACGAGTCGTACTCGACGCCGAAACGGCTGGTCGACTTCGTGAGACGTGCGACCCGTCCGTCGAGGCCGTCGAACACACCGGCCACCATGATGGCGATTGCCGCCATCTCGAAGGCGCCATCCACGGTCGCAATGATCGAGTAGAAGCCGGCGAGCAACCCACAGGTCGTGATGAGATTCGGCAGCAGATAGACGCCGCGGTAGAGCGGTTCGTCGGGTGTGCGCTCGGACGCGGCATCGTCCCCCGGACTCAGCCCCGACTCGGGCGTACCTTCCGCCGCGCGCGCGCGCCGCTGGCGAATCAATCGCATCCGCCGTCTCATGCGTAGGCTCCGATCACCGATGTCCCTGCCGCCACATGGTCCCCCACTTTCACACGGATTTCTACACCACGCGGGAGATAGAGATCGAGCCGCGATCCCAGCATGATCATGCCGTAGCGATCGCCGCGCTGGACGTCCTCGCCGGGCGCAATGCGACAGACGATCCGCCGCGCCAACTGGCCGGCGATCTGCACGAACACCACGCGCTGCCCGCGTGCGTCCTCGACGACAACGGCATTGCGTTCGTTGAACTCGGAGGCCTTATCGAGATACGCGGCATGAAACCGTCCTGGCGTATGCTCCACGGCCACGACCTTCCCGGTCACGGGGAGGCGGTTCACGTGCACGTTCAGGGGCGACATGAAGATGCTCACTCGCTGGCAGGTCTGGCGCAGGAAGCGCGGCTCCTCGACGTCGTCCAGCACGGCCACGACCTTGCCGTCCGCGGGCGAGGTGACGAGGGCGTCACCCACCGGGGTCACGCGATCCGGGTCACGAAAGAAATTGAGGAAGAACAGGGTGAGCACACCCGCCACCACGGCCACCGGCCACGCGCCGTAGAACGCGGCCAGCGCCGTTACCGTGAGCCCGATGACGATGTAGCGTCGCCCCTCAGGAGCCAAATGCACGATGTCAGTTGCGTGCTTTGTCGACGAGCCGGTTCGAGCCGAGCCACGGCATCAGACCACGAAGCGTCGCGCCCACCTTCTCGACGGGATGATGCTCCCCTTCGGTGCGCAGCTCGCCGAAATGCGGGGACCCGCACTTGTGCTCGGTGATCCACTCTTCGGCGAACTTCCCGCTCTGAATCTCCCCCAGAATCTGCTTCATCGCCGCCCGCGATTCGGGACCGACGACCCGCTTGCCGCGCGTCATGTCACCGTACTCGGCCGTGTTGCTGATCGAGTAGCGCATGTTGGCGATGCCACCCTCGTAGATGAGGTCGACGATCAGCTTCACCTCGTGCACGCACTCGAAGTACGCCATCTCGGGGGCATACCCCGCCTCGATCAGGGTCTCGTACCCTGCGCGGATGAGCTCGGTCAGCCCGCCGCAGAGGACGGCCTGCTCACCGAACAGGTCGGTCTCGGTCTCTTCACGAAAGCTGGTCTCGATGATGGCCGCGCGGGCCCCGCCGATGGCAGCGCCGTAGGCCAGGCCGACCTGCTGCGTCGTCCCGGTCGGATCTTGCTCCACCGCGAGGAGACACGGGACGCCGCGGCCCGCCTGGTATTCGCTCCGCACCAGATGCCCGGGCCCTTTCGGGGCGATCATGAAGATGTTGATGTCGGCCGCGGGGACGATCCGCTTGAAGTGGATGTTGAAGCCGTGCCCGAACGCCAGGAAATCCCCGGGCTTCAGACCGGACGCGATCTCCTCGGCATACATGTCGCCGGCAAGCTCGTCGGGAACCAGCACCATCACGACCTCGCCCCATGCGGCGGCCTCGGCCGTCGGGAGCACCTTCAAGCCGGCAGCCTCCGCTTTCGCTTTCGACTTACTGTCGGATCGCAGCCCGACGACGACGTCGACGCCACTGTCCTTCAGGTTGAGGGCGTGCGCATGCCCCTGACTGCCGTAGCCAATGACGGCGACCTTCTTGCCCTTGATGTTGGCGAGATCGGCGTCGCGCTCGGTATAAACCTTCATGCCACTTTCTCCTTGCCTTCTGGGGTGCGAAGGGTCTGCGTTCCACGAAACATCGCCACGCGTCCGGTGCGCACGATCTCGAGAATCCCGAGTGGTTTGAGCAACTCGAGAATCGCGTCGATCTTGCCCTCGCCGCCGGTGATCTCGATGATGTACGACTCCGGGCCGACGTCGATGACCTTGCCGCGAAAGATGTCGATCACGTTCATCAACTCGCCCCGGGAGGCGGCATCAGCGCGCACCTTGACGAGGACGAGCTCGCGCTCGACGTTGCCGCTCTCGTTGAAATCGGACACGCGAATCACCGGCACGAGCTTGTTCAGCTGTTTGATGATCTGCCCCAGCACGGCGTCGTCACCGGTCGTCACCAGGGTGATGCGCGACACGGTTGGGTCGAGCGTAGGCGCGACCGAGAGGCTCTCGATGTTGAAGCCGCGGCCACTGAACATGCCAGAAACGCGCGCCAGAACGCCGAACTCGTTCTCGACCAGTATCGATATCGTATGCGTCATGTCGTGCCTGCTTGCGACCAGGTGCTCATGAGCCCCAGGCGCTCATGTCCACGGGTCTGCTGGAGGGCCCGGCTCCGCGCCATGGACTCCTCGTGCCTTCGCGTTTGTCTGGGACTGCGTTGTGCCGAACGGTACGCGCGTGGAATCGCCATCGACTCCGCCGGGGCGCATTCTGAAATTCCCGCAAGCAGGTGAATTTCTCGCAAGCGGGGAACGGGATTCGTACTTACGACCGATACTTGCTGAGGATCTCCATCATGCGATCTTTGCCTGCCAGCTTGACCTTCTGCAGGCGCTTGCGCTCGATCTCTTCCTCGGCGTTCAGATAGCCCTTGTGATCGATCTGAGCGAGCCGCTTTTCGAGCGTGACGTGCTCGTCATAGGCCGCTTTCAACGCCGGATCTTGATCGACCAGCGTGAGTATCATCTCTTCGTCCTTAGATTCCATGCAGCACTCCTCTCGCTGACCCGTGAATTCGAACTAGAGAGTGAAGCGAATGGGAGGGGCAAGTACTCAATTTCACAGCGTTTTAGGATTTAATACAGGAGTGGCACCTTGTCAACGAATGTTGGGGCGTTGGCACCACTGGAGGGCCCGGTAGCGCTCTGTTTCAGCTCTGCTTCCGGCGGTCGGATGTAGGTGGGCACCAACGCATCGAGCGGCTCGCCCGCGGGGACCTCGGCGAGACGGCCCGCGCCCAGCTGCCCGACGGCGGACGCGCGAGGCGGGTGCTCGTTCGGCGGGAAAAACCCAGCGCGCGCCCCCAGAACCCCGCGAAAGACATCGCCATAGACGTCGACGGCATCACCAATGAAGGTGCAGGCCCCGTCCCCGGTCGAGGCCAGGACCTCGGCGAGTTTCGCTGCCGCCACGGCGCAAGGCGAGCCACACCGGACGACCTGCCCCTGCGTCCGCTCGTAGACGGCCGCGTAGACTTCCTGTTTCCGGGCATCGAGCACCGTACAAAGCCGCCCCTCCCATGCCGGGGCGGCGACGGCCCAGGCGTCGAGCGTCGGCACCCCGACGACGCGGAGACTCCCCGCGAAGGCCATCCCTTTGGCGAGGCTCAGCCCAATACGCAACCCGGTAAACGACCCGGGACCGATCGAGACCGCGATGGCGTCGCCGGGCTCGAGCCGCTCCCGCGCATCGGCCAGGACCGTCTCGACGAGCAGGGGCAGTGTCGCGGCGTGACTCTCTGCCGGCTCGTCCCGCGCGGCCACCACGACACCGTCACGGAGCAGTGCCACGGCACATACCCACGTCGAGGTATCGATCGCCAAGATCCGCACGCCCGGGCCCGGTCTTCGGTGCGTGACGCGGCCTTCAGCCGGTCACGATGCGCGTGATGTCGTTGTAGAAAACGAACACCATCAACGCGAGCAGCAGAAAGAGTCCGACCTGCTGCGCCATCTCACGGTGGCGAATCGCCAATGGACGGCCGCGAATTGCTTCGAACGAGAAGAACAGGAGATGCCCACCGTCGAGCACGGGAATCGGCAACAGGTTCAGGACGCCCAGGTTGATGCTGATGAGGCCGAGAAACCGGAGCAGATACTCGAACCCGAGATCGGCCTGCTGTCCGGCCGCCTGCACGATGAGAATCGGGCCACCCAGATCCCGGGCAGAGACCACACCCTGGAAGATCTTGACGATGCTGAGGAGCGTCATCTTCATCCAGAAGTAGGTCTGATACGCCCCCTGGCCGACGGCAGTCGGCAGGGACACGGCTTCGACGCGCCGGGCAGGCTCGATACCGATCAGATACGCCTTGCCCATCTCCTCGCCGAAGACCGAACGTTCGACCTGCTCCTGGGGTGCGATGACGAGTTGCTCTTCGGTGCCATCGACCCGACGCACGTCGAACGTGAGGGTCTCGCCGCCGCTCCCGCGCACGGTCCCGGCGAGATCCGCCCATGAGCCGATCGCGGTCCCGTTGATCGTGAGGACGGTATCGCCCGGCTGCAGACCGGCGGCGGCCGCGGGCATGTCCTCCATCACCCCACCGATCTCGGGACCCTCGACCGGCATGGTCACCCCGAAAATCGCGAGGGCGAGGGTGAACGCAACGAACGCGGTCACCAGGTTCATCCCGGGGCCGGCCACGACAATGGCCGCCCGCTTGGCGAGCGACTGGGCCGCGAACGAGCGCGCCACGTCGTACTCGGCGACCTCCTCGTCGGGATCCTCGCCCAACATCTTGACGTAGCCGCCGAGCGGGATGGCGCTCAACGCGTACTCGGTCTCCCCGCGCGTACGGGTCAGGAGCCTCGGGCCGAAGCCGAGCGAAAAGCGCGTCACCGACACGCCTGCCCACTTGGCAACGGTAAAATGGCCGAGCTCATGCACGAAGATGAGCAGCCCGAGGATGACGATGGCGATAGCGATAGAACCCATGACCCGTCCTTACTCAGTATCCGAAGAAGAATCTTGCGTAATAATAGACGAGCGGCGCAGGGAAGACGAGACTATCAATGCGATCGAGGACACCTCCGTGCCCGGGGATGATCCAGCCCGAGTCCTTGGCGCCGAAAGAGCGCTTGATTTTGGACTCGCAGAGGTCGCCGACCTGCGATAGCGACCCGGCAGCGAGGCTGAGGCCGATGACTTCCCCCCAACCGAGGGCCTGAAAGAACACCAGCTTGCAGACGACACCGCCCACCATGTTGCTCAGCACCGAGCCGATACTGCCCTCGACGGTCTTCCCGGGACTGACCGACGGCATCAGCTTCCGCCGGCCGAAATAGCGCCCTCCGAAGTACCCGCCAACGTCACCTGACATGGCAACGACGATCGTGAACGTCACCCAGCGCCACCCACCAGGCGGCACGTCGATCGCGGTCCGGGGGAACTGCGGGTCGGGAAGCCCGTGCATCCAGGCGTAGTGCGGCAACAGGAACGCGACGTACAGAATGCCGAGCAGCGTGAGGCCCAACGCCTCAGCGGCATGCCGCTGCTCGTCCGAGCGGAACAAGCCGATGATCAAGCCCGAGACGACGACGGCCGCGAGCGCCATCGCAAAACGCTCTTGCGTCGGCTCGAACATCGTCGCGAGCAGCAGCGCTCCCGCGGCAATACTGAACAGCCGGTCCAGCCGACTGTCGGGAAACGCCATCGCACTGTACTCCGTCACCCCGACGAGGGTGGCGCCGGCCACGAGCCAGATGAACAGGGACCAGGGGTTCCAGATGACCAGCCAGACGAGAAGCGGAAGCGCGACCGCCGCGGTGGCGAGTCTAGTGCGCAGCACGCAGCTTGGTCTGCTCTTGGGTGCGCCCGAAGCGGCGCTCCCGCTGTTGGTAGTGCGCGATGGCCTCGAGGAAATTCTGCTCGCGGAAATCGGGCCAGCGCGTATCGGTCACGTAGATCTCGGTATAGGCGATCTGCCAGAGCTGAAAGTTGCTGATCCGCATCTCACCGCTCGTGCGAATGAGGAGATCCGGGTCGGGAATCCCCGCCGTGCTGAGTCGCGAGGCCAGCAACTCTTCGGTCACCTCACGCGGCTCCAATTCGCCCCGCTGCACGGCGGCAGCGATGTTCCGCGCGGCCTCGGCGATCTCCTCGCGACCACCGTAGCTGACGGCGAGGACGACCGTCATCCCGTCGTTGTCGCGGGTTTGATGGATGGCTTTCCGCAAAGCCGTCTGCACCTCGAGCGGCAGGCGGCGCAAGTTGCCGATGGCCACCAGCCGGATGCCATGCTTCATCATGCGCTTGATCTCGGAGGCGAGGTAATGGCGCAGGAAACGCATCAACGCCTGCACTTCGGTCTTCGGGCGCTGCCAGTTCTCGCTCGAGAAGGCGTACAGGCTCAGATACTCGATGCCGAGCCGACGCGCGGCCTCGACGACATCCTTCACTGCATCCTTGCCACGCCGATGGCCGGCGATCCTGTTGAGCCCGCGTTGCGTAGCCCAACGACCGTTCCCGTCCATGATGATCGCGACGTGGCGCGGCAAGCGCTCTTTGTCGATCTCGACCATCAGACGGCCATGATCTCCTCTTCTTTGGCCTTCAAGAGCTCGTCGATCTTGTCGACGTACTCCTTCGTGACGTGATCGATCTGCTCCTGGCTCTTCTTGAGCTCGTCCTCCGTGATCTCCTTCTCCTTCTGGAGCTCTTTCAGCATCTCGATCGCATCGCGGCGGTGCGATCGCTGGGAGACCCGGAACTCCTCGGCCGTCTTGCGAAGATGCTTCACCAGCTCGCGCCGACGGTCCTCGGTGAGCTCCGGAATCGGAATGCGGATGATCTTCCCATCGTTGGCGGGCGTCAGGCCGAGATCGGACTGCAACACCGCCCGCTCGATCTCGCTCATGGCCGAGCGATCGAACGGCTGGATCACCAACAAGCGCGGCTCGGGAACCATCACCGTCGCCAGCTGGTTCAGTGGCGTCTTCGCTCCGTAGTAATCGACCACGATGCCGTCGAGAAGGGCGGTCGTCGCCCGCGATGTCCGGATGCGTGCGAGATCCCGCTTCATGATCGTAATGGTCTGCGCCATTTCCTGGCGACAGTCGTCAATGACCGAAGACATCTTCAGCTCCTGGCGCGGCGCGCACCGCGGCGGCCCGGGGCCCGCGTGCTGGCTGGCCCTGCGTGCACCAACGTGCCGATCGACTTCCCTCCGACCGCCTTCCGAATGTTGCCGGGCGTCAGCAAGTTGAACACGATGATCGGAAGTCCGTTGTCCATACACAGTGAGATCGCCGTCGAGTCCATCACCTTGAGGCCTTGATTCAGGACATCGATGTAGCTCAGCTCCTTGTACTTGACGGCGCGCGGGTTCGTTTTCGGATCGGCGCTGTACACGCCATCGACCTTCGTCGCCTTCAGGATGATCTCGGCGCCAATCTCCATCGCCCGTAGGCTGGCAGCCGTATCGGTCGAGAAGTACGGATTGCCCGTCCCCGCGGCGAAGATCACCACGCGCCCCTTCTCCAGATGGCGCGTTGCCCGCCGGCGAATGTAGGGCTCGGCCACCTCCTGGATGTCGATCGCGGAGAGTACGCGCGTCGGCACCCCGAGCGCTTCGAGTGCATTCTGAAGTGCCAGGCTGTTGATGACCGTGGCGAGCATGCCCATGTAGTCGCCGGTGGCCCGGTCGACACCGAACGCGCTACCGGTCAGCCCACGGAAAATGTTGCCACCACCCACGACGAGGGCGAGCTCGCATCCGTGCGAATGAACCTCCTGAAGCTCGCGCGCGAAAGCGCCGACCGCCTCGGGACCGATACCGTAGCCCGCCTCACCGGCGAGCGCCTCGCCGCTGATCTTCAGCAGCACACGTCGATACTGGAGGGGGGGGCTCGACGCGGCAGCCCCCGACGGAGTGGAAGTGCGAACTCGGGAGCGAGCCCCGTTACGCTTGCGTGTTCCCGTCATCGCCTTGGCTCTGGTCAATGCCCTCTCCCAGTTGGAAGCGCACGAACCGGCGGACGGTGATATTCTCGCCGAGCGAAGCAATGGCGTCGGCGATGACCTTGCTCACGGCCTTGCCCGGCTCTTTGACGTAGTCCTGCTCCAGCAGACAGATCTCGCCGAAAAACTTCTCGACCTTGCCATCGACCATTTTGGTCACGACCTGCGGGGGCTTGCCCGACTGCTCGGCCTGCGCCGCATAGATCTCGCGCTCGCGTTCGACCTCGGCCTCAGGAACATCCTCGCGCCCAACGTGCAAGGGCCGCGTCGCGGCCACCTGCATGGCCAGGTTGCGTACGAGGCCCTGGAAGTCGTCGGTGCGGGCGACGAAGTCGGTCTCGCAAGCGACCTCCATCAATACGCCGATCTTGCCTCCAGCGTGGATGTACGACCCGACCAATCCTTCGGACGTGGCGCGCCCGGCTTTCTTGGCCGCCGCCGCCAGACCACGCTCGCGCAGGTAGCGGACCGCGGCGTCGACGTCGGCGCCGCTCTCACGCAGCGCGGCCTTGCAGTCCATGAATCCAGCGCCGGTCTTCTCGCGAAGATCCTTGACCAGCTGTGCACTGACCTCGCTCATCCTACCTCGCCCCCTACAGGCTCCGTCGGCGTCGGCTCTGACGGCTCTTCGGCAGCGGCCGCCTCGACTGCTGGCGGCACCTCGGCCGGGCTGTCGGCCTCGCCCTCACCTTCGGCGGCACCCAACTCGCGCTCGTCATGCTCGGCGCGACCTTCGATCAGGGCATCGGCAGCCGCGGCGCAAAACAAGCGAATGGCACGGATCGCGTCGTCATTGCCGGGAATCTTGTAGTCGATCACGTCCGGATCACAATTCGTATCGACCGCACCCACGACCGGAATACCGAGTTTGTTCGCCTCTTTGACTGCGATCTCTTCACGCTTGGGATCGACGACGAAGAGCGCGTCCGGAAGCTTCTTCATGTCCCGGATACCACCGAGCGAGGACATCAGCTTGTCGCGATCGCGGCGGATCTGGCCCATCTCTTTCTTGGTGAGCGCCTCGCTCATCACTTCGCTCTCGAGCGTCTCGTCGAGCTTCCGGAGCCGCTCGATCGACTGCTTGATCGTCTGGTAATTCGTCAGCATGCCGCCGAGCCAGCGATTGGTCACGTGGAACATCCCGCAACGCTCGGCTTCTTCGCGAATGGCGTCCTGGGCCTGCTTCTTGGTACCGACGAACAGGACCGTGCCACCGCCCGCGGCGAGCGTCCGCAGAAACGCGTACGCATCCTTGAACATGCGCACCGTCTGCTGGAGATCGATGATGTAGATGCCGTTCCGCGCCCCGAAGATGTACGGCTTCATCTTGGGGTTCCAGCGACTGGTCTGATGGCCGAAGTGTACGCCGGCCTCCAGGAGTTGCTTCATCGTCACTTCGCTCATGCCACAGCTCTCATGCTTACTCCTTAAAAACGTGCAGGGTCCTCGACGCGACCTCGGTGAGGAACGTGCCTGTATAGCAAGAACGGGGCGATCGGCGCAAATGCGCCAGCCGGCACCGCTTTTTCTGGAACGGCCCGCAGGAGATTCGAGGCCATTCCAGGCGATTTCAAGCGTTCTCAGGCGTTCTCACGCGTTCATGGACTCCAGGAACTCTTCGTTGTCCTTGGTGGCCTTGATCTTGTCGTGCAGGAACTCCATAGCCTCCACGGCATTCAGCTGAGAAAGCAGCTTCCGAAGGATCCAGACCCTGTTCAGGACCTCCTTCGACAGCAGGAGTTCCTCCTTGCGCGTGCCCGATCGGTTCATGTCCAGCGCGGGGAACATGCGCTTGTCCATCAAACGGCGATCGAGATGGATCTCCATGTTGCCGGTGCCCTTGAACTCCTCGAAGATCACCTCGTCCATACGACTGCCGGTATCGACCAGCGCCGTGCCGATGATCGTCAGGCTCCCGCCATCTTCGAAGTTCCGCGCCGCACCGAAAAACTTCTTCGGGCCGCGGAGCGCGTTCGAGTCGACGCCACCGGACAGAATCTTGCCGCTCGGCGGCACCACCGAATTGTAGGCCCGCGCGAGCCTCGTGATGGAGTCGAGCAACACGACGACGTCCTTCCCATGCTCGACCAATCGCTTCGCCTTCTCGATGACCATCTCGGCCACCTGCACGTGACGGGTGGCCGGCTCGTCGAAGGTGGAACTCACCACCTCGCCCGCGACCGAGCGCTGCATGTCGGTGACCTCTTCCGGGCGCTCGTCGATGAGCAGGACGATCAGCACGACGTTCTTGTCGTTGCTGGTAATGCCACGCGCCAGATTCTGCAGCATGACCGTCTTGCCGGTGCGGGGTGCCGCGACGATGAGGCCGCGCTGCCCTTTGCCGATTGGTGTCATCAAATCGATGATCCGGGTCGTGTACTCCTCGGGATCGTGCTCGAGCTTCAGGTGCTCGTCGGGATAGAGCGGCGTCAGGTTGTCGAACAGGATCTTCTCGCGGGCGCGCTCGGGCTCCTCGTAGTTGATCGCCTCGACCTTGAGGAGCGCAAAGTAGCGCTCGCCCTCTTTCGGAGGTCGGATCTGCCCGGAGACGACATCTCCTGTCCGGAGGTTGAAGCGGCGAATCTGACTGGGCGAAATGTAGATGTCGTCTGGACCGGGGAGATAGTTGTAGTCGGGGGCGCGAAGAAAGCCGAAACCGTCGGGCAGGATCTCGAGCACGCCCTCGCCGTAGACGAAACCACTCCGCTCGGTCTGCGCCTGCAGGATGGCGAAGATGAGCTCCTGCTTACGCATGGTCGAGGAGCCCTCGATTTTGAAGTCACGCGAAATCTGCGCGAGTTCCTCGATCTTCTTCTCCTTGAGAAGTTTCAGGTTGAGCCCTGCGCCACCCGGCTTGGCCGCTGCTGGTTTGGCCACCCCAGCATTCGGCTCGACTGCCTTCGCATTCGGCTCGACTGCCTTGGCATTCGGCTCGACTGCCTTCGCCGCCGTAGCATCCGCATTCGCCTCCGCGACCTTCGGCGTGGCAGGTGCCACGGGCGGGGGAGGCGTCGCGGCTGGATCAGGCTTGGCCGAACCCGACTTGGCCGCGGTCGGCTTGACCGCCGTCGACTTGGTCGCGGCCGACTTCTCGGCGGCCGGCTTGGTGGCAGTCGCTACCGGTGCCGCCGCGACGGGAGCCGCTGCGGCAACGGCGGGCTGCTCTTCATGCTCCTGAGCATCAGCGCGTGCGCGGTTTCGTGCCATGGGATCTGCTCCTACGCTTCGTGTGCTGTCGAGTTGGGATTTGGAGGCGGGATTGTAGAGAGCTTCGGACTATCTTCGGCTGCCCACGGGGAGCGATGGCTTACGCACCATCACCGTACTCGTGATGCAGTAGGCTTACGAGCGATCATGCCAAACACACTAAACAAACGAGGCCCGTCCCCGACTCTGCCCGGCCCGGCGACGCGAATTCCATCCACGACGCGGAGCAGGACTCCATCATCCTCTCCGAATGCTGTGTCTGTTCGAATGCAGTGCTTGTTCGATCGATGCACCAAAGCCCTCTGTGCCCGTACTCCGGGCGACTCTGGTTAGAAATTGATTTTTGGGGAGTGATTTCTTGCGATGAGGGTGAATCATCAAGCCCCTCTCCCACCGCCACAATACGCAGAAAACGTAGACGATGGCCCTAGGGTTGTCAATAGAAAAGTCCCGCCGAACGGCGCCTTCCACCGTCGGACGATGCGCCGTTCACCCCCCGGCCTCCGCCCGCAAACGCGTCAGCAACGATACCATGTCCGGCCACAGTGGAGCCTCGATCGTCACACGCTCGCCGCCGGTCGGATGATCGACTGCGAGGGACGCCGCATGCAACGCCTGGCGCCCGAGATCGACAGAGCGCGCGACACGCGAGCGCCCATACACCCGATCGCCAACCACTGGATGTCCGCGCGCCGCGAGGTGCACACGAATCTGATGTGTGCGCCCGGTCTTCGGTTGCGCTTCGACGAGCGTGGCGTGTCGAAATCGCTCGCGCACCACGACCCGCGTCACGGCGTCGCGTCCGCGTCGCGTACGGGTGGACATGCGCTTCCGATCGGTGGGATGTCGCCCCACGACCGCGTCGATCACGAACTCATCCTGCCGCACGATGCCGCGAACGATCGCGAGGTAGCGCTTCGCCACAGTCCGGCGTTGAAACTGGCGCGCCAGATGCTCGAGGGCCTGCTGGGTCCGCGCAACCACGATGACGCCGGACGTATCACGGTCGAGCCGGTGCACGATGCCGGGCCGCTCGGTTTCGTCGGCGGGCAACCGACCCCATCGATGCAGCAACGCGTTCACCAACGTCCCGTGCCACCGCCCGGGTGCGGGATGCACGACCATGCCGGGGGCTTTGTTGATCGCAACCAACACCTCGTCCTCGTAGAGCGCGTCCAGGGGAAGATCCTCGGCCTCCGCACGCACGGGCGCCACCGCGGGCCGCCCCTCGACCACGATCCGATCGTCGGTGCGCACCAGATAGCCGGGCTTGCGTGGCTGCCCGCCGACGGTGATCTGACCATTCGCGATCAACTGCCGCGATTGGGAGCGGCTCAACCCGATGTCGGCACCTGCGACGAGCACGTCGAGGCGCGTGCCGACGTCGCTCGACGAGACGACCCATGCCTGGTGGGCCTGGCGGGCCTTGTGGTCCTTGTGGGCCTGCTGGGCCATCGGCGCGCTACACGTCGAGGGCGAGCAGCGCGCGCGCCTGCTCGGCGTCACGTCCGATCTGCGCCACCAGCGCGTCCACCGACGGAAACGCAATCTCGCCCCGGAGGCGCTCCACGAATCCGACCTCGCACCGTGCCCCGTACAGATCCCCGCTGAAGTCGAAAATGTGCACCTCGAGCGTGCGCGCCAGCCCCGCGCCGAAGGTCGGCTTCTGGCCGACGTTGGCCACCCCGGGGCGCCGCGTCCCGCCAGCGTTGGTCCACACCGCGTACACACCGTCGGGCGGCAACATGGCGGTCCGCACCCGAACGTTGGCCGTAGGAAACCCGATCGTCGCCCCGCGGGCGGCGCCGCGCTCGACGACGCCCTGAACGCGATGGCGGTGGCCGAGCAACGACGCGGCCAGGCGCATGTCGCCCTCCTCGACTGCTCGCCGCACGACCGAACTCGACACGACGTGCTCGCCGACACGAACCGGCCCAACGACCTCGAGTTCGTATCCGTGCTCGGCTCCGAGACGCTCGAGCAAGGCCGCATCGCCGCGCCGCCCCTGACCGAAGTTCACGCTGTGCCCAACGACGACCTTGCCGGCCCGCAGCCGCTCCACCAGAAACTGCAGTATGAAATCCTCCGCCGTGCCCGCGGCGAAGGCACGCGTGAAGCGCTGCAACACGATGAAATCGAGTCCGGTCTCCCCCATCATCCGGAGACGGTCGGGCAGCGAGGCCAACTTCGGAGGCGCCGCGTCCGGGCGAAGAACGGCAACGGGATGGGGCTCGAACGTGAGCGCCACGGACACGTCACCACGCGCACGGGCATCGGCCACGACGCGACCGAGAATGGCCTGGTGCCCGCAGTGCACCCCATCGAAGTTCCCCAGGGTCACGACGGGCGCCTGGAAGCGCCGAGGGTGCGAGACGATGTGGCGGATGACCTCCACGGGTCGTCCTCAGCTGCGCAGTGCCTGCAGTTGCTCCTTGGCTTTGGTCGCCTCCGGCGACGCCGGGTAGTCCTGGACGACTTTCTGGAACGCCAGTCGGGCCTCGGTCTTGTTCCCCATCTTCTGAAACGCGAGGCCGATCTTGAGCACCGCCGCCGGCGCGCGATCGCTACCTGCGTAGCGCTGGCGCACGTCGTTGAAGTTCAGAATGGCTTGATAGTAGTCACCGAGCATGAAGTACGACTCGCCGATCCAGTAGTAGGCGTTCGGTGCCAGCGGCGACTCACCATTGGTCCTGAGAAAACTACGAAAACTCTGGATCGCCCGGTCGTACTCGCGCGACTGCACCGATGCCAATCCGTTCCGATACTCTTCAGGCGCACCCGGCGGAGCCTCGGTCGTCGATGGAGCGCTCTCGGCGTCCGGTGGCTGGTCGGCAGGTGGCGCGACCGCAGCCGTCTGGTCACCCGGCTCGCCAGGCTCTGACGTCGCCTCCGCATCAAGCTCGGTCGGCAGCTGCTCGCCCTCTTCCATCACAGCGAGCCGTGCCTCGAGATCCCCGATACGATCCGCACCGCCTGGACCGCCGCGCGCATGGCGCACTTCGTCGATACGCCCACGGAGCTTGGCCAGGTCGCGCTGCATGGTCTCGAGACCGACGCGGGTGTCGGCCATGCGGCTACTGAGTCGCCGCTGCTCCCGACTCAGTGCTTGAATGTCGGCCTGCGTGGCGCATCCAGCCGTTGTCACGACCAGTATGCCCACCATCACGACGAGACGCGCACCCATAGTGCTGCTCTTACCATCGTGCCTGGCGTCCGACAATTGCGCGCTACGGACCGGGCGGAATGAAGTGCACCCGGCGGTTCCGTGTGTAGCACGACTCGTTCGGGTCGCGGCACAGCGGGAGTTCTTCCCCGTAACTGATCGTCGACAGGCGCTCGGGCGCAATGCCGAGGGACACGAGATAGTCCTTGGCCGCCTTCGCCCGCCGTGCACCCAGTGCGAGATTGTACTCTATGGTGCCGCGGTCGTCGGAATGGCCCTCGATCTCGGTCCGCGTCCCCGGATTCTCGTTCAGCCAGGACGCATTCGCCGCGAGAATGTCACGCCCGGCCGCATTCAGCTCGTAGGAGTCGTAGCCGAACGGCACGTCCTTCAAGACGCCACCTTCGTCGGGGGCGAGCCCGCGACGGTAGCGCTCGAGGCTGCTCTCCGGGTTGGTGGCGGCGCCATCGGCACCGAGACCAGATCCGGGCGTCGTGCTCGCCGACGCCGCATCATACGGAGTGCCATCGTCGAGCATCTCGGTCTTTTTGATGCACCCGCTGAGCGCGATGCCCAAGACCACGAGCGGAACCACGAACTGGACGGTAGCAGCAGCCGTCGCCAGGCGGATGGTTCGTGCCATACAGCCCCTCCTCACCAACGAGTTCACCCTCAATCGAGCCGTCGCGACCAGGTCGGACTGCTATCATCGCCCCCAGGGGCGGTCAATCGACGCTGGTGGCGTCCACTCACATCGGCGAGGTAAATGCCGCGCGGTCCGTCACGCGTCGAGCTGAACACCAGGTAGCGCCCGTCCGGTGACCACGACGGATCTTCATTGTCGCCCGTCTGCGTGATCTGTACGACGTCGCGCCCTGCGAGATCGGTCGTAAAGATCTGGAATCGTCCCTGCACCCGACTGGAGTAGGCCAGCCGATCGCCCTTGGGCGACCACGTCGGCGAGGTATTGTAGCCGCCGTTGAAGGTCACACGCTTGGGCTCGCCCCCGCGGGCGTCCACCGTGTACACCTGCGGGCCACCACCGCGATCCGAGCAGAACGCGAGCTGCCGACCGTCGGGCGACCAGGCGGGAGAGACGTCGATCGCCCGCCCGTGGGTCACAAAGTGCAGAAGTTTCCCTTGGGGATCGATCAGCGCGATGTCCGTATTGCCGCGGCGCTCGAGCGCAACCGCGATGGCGCGCCCCCCAGGGGACGTGTGCCCCCCGAGATTGAGCCCGTCGCGCGCCGAGACCAGCGTCGGCGCGGGCGCCCCGAGCGTGAGACGATAGAGGCTCGGATTTCCGCGCCGGAACGAGGTGAACAGGAGTGATCGCACCCCCTCGCTCCAACTCGGCGAGAGCACGATCGAACGTTCCTCGGTCAACGCCCGCAGGTCACCGCCGTCGAGCGACATCATGACCAGCTCCTTGAAACGCCCCTCGGTCCGCGAGACGAAGGCAATCCGCGAATCGAACGGGCCGCGCTCGCCCGTCACGAGCAGCATGATCTCGTCCGCAAAGCGGTGCGCGATCCGCCGGAGCTCGCCCGCCGTCGCCCGATAGCGTTTGCCTCCGAGCTGGCGTCCCTCGACGACGTCGAACAACCGGAGCTCGACGACCAACTGGTCGCCCTCGCGATCGAGCTTTCCTTTGACGAGGGCCTGCGCCCCGATCGTCGACCAATCGCGAAAGTCGATCGTCCCGGTGGTCACACCCGAGGTTTGCGGATCTTCGAGGTACGCGGCGCGATCTACCACCCGGAAGAGGCCCGACAGCTCGAGATCCTTTCCGAGGATGTCGGCGAAGCGCTCCCCTTCGCGCGGCGGCATGCCCTTCGTCTGCAGCGGCGAGACGGCGATCGCCTGCCGCGCGGCCCCGGGCCCGACGATGGTACCCCGCACCTGCGCCTCGACGCGTGGGACGGCCACCAGCAGGACGGCTCCTAGCAACGCTGCTCCTCGCACGGCGCGGTCGCGCGCGCGATGCTGGCTCGTCATCATCCAGACACCTCCAGATCCGCCGGGCGGAACGTCAACTCGACGTCGGCGAAGTCTCGCTGATACGCCTCAGGTGGCGGTGCGAACGGGCTCGCACCTTTGATCGCCCGCTGCACGGAGGCATCGTATGTCGCATCGCCCGAGCGCTCAACGAGCCGCAGATTCGCGATGTCCCCGGAGGGAAGAATGCTGAACCGCACCGTGACCTGGAGATCGGAGCGATCCCCCAGCCACGTCCACCTACCTTTGATGCGGGCCAACATCTTCGTGTAGTACGCCACGAACTTGAGCCCGCGAACCTGTCCGCCCCCGCCGGGCCCCTGACCGCCGACACCGGGCGAGCCCTTCTGGGTATCGGCCGTGCCCCCCAAGCCGCCCCCGCGAGCGCCCTGCCCTTCGAGTCCGGCAATCGCGGCCGAGAGCCTGCTGTCGAGATCCGGTTCGCCCTCGCTGCCACCGCTGGCGGCTCCGGGCTTGGCGGCTCCGGGCTTGGCGGGCTTCTTCGCCGCCGGCTTGGTTCCCGTCGGTGCGGTCTTCTTCACGGCGGCCACGCGCTTGGGCGAGGCGGTCTTCTTCGCGGCCGGCTTCCGGACTGGCGTGGCCTTCACGACCTTGGCGACCTTCGCAACCTTGGTCACCGTGGGCTTCGGTTTCGGACGCGCCGTGACTTTCGGAGCCGGAGTCGCACGCGCCGTCGGACGCGCCTGCTCAACGGCCACCGGCTCGGCCTCGGGCGGCTCGGTCTTGGCAATCCGCTCGGGCTCGGGTTCCGGAACTGGTTCGGGGGCGGGTTCTGGCTCGGGCTCCGGGGCTGGTTCTGGCTCGGGTTCAGGCTCGTCCGGCTCGGCAGCCGGGGCCGCACCGATCGGGCCGGCCAGAAGCTCTCCACCCAGCGCATCGGGATCGACGACCTCGACCGTGTACGCCGTCTGCTCGAGGGGCTGTAGACGTGTCGGCGTCATCAGCAACAGGGCGATTCCGATCGCGTGCAGCAGCGCGGACAGAATCCCGCCGAGCAGGATGGTGCCGTCGATCCGCTTCCGGCGGGTCGGCGCTGGTCGATCAGCATCCATAGACTAGCCAGCTCACCGCTACCCGTGGTCGGGTGGCGGTGCTGTCACCATGCCGAGATGCTCGATCCCGGCCTGCTTCACAGCCGCGATCACACGCACGACGTCACCGTAGGGGACGCTGGCATCCGCGCGCAGGAACACGCGCTGCCCCGGACGCTCACGCCCGATGGCCTCGAGCTTCTGACGGAGCTCGTCGACGGCGATGACATTGTCGTTCAGATAGACGGCACCCGCCGCGGTCACCCCGACCACGAGCGGCTGCTCCTGGCCGTCGAGCGCGGCGGCGCGGGTCTCCGGGAGATTGACCGTGACGCCCTGCTGCAGGATCGGCGCCGTCACCATGAAGATGACGAGGAGGACGAGCATGACGTCGACCAGCGGCGTCACGTTGATCTGCGAGATGCTGCCGCCACCGCGGCTATCGAAGGCCATCCGAGAACCCGAGCCTCACCGTTTGAGAAAGTGCCGCTCCGCAATGTTCAGGAACTCGGCACCGAAGTTGTCCATCTCGGCCGCCAGCACGCGGACGCGCCCTGCGAAATGATTGAAGGCCATCACCGCGGGAATCGCGGCGGCCAGACCGATCGCTGTCGCGACGAGCGCCTCGGAGATACCCGGCGCAACGGCCTGGATGCTCGACGACTGGGTCACACTCAAGCCCCGGAACGCGTTCATGATCCCCCAGACGGTCCCGAAGAGGCCGACGAAGGGCGCCGCACTCGCGGTCGTGGCCAGAAACGTCAAGGAGCGTTCGAGCTTGGTGATCTCCTGCGACGTAGCTCGCTTCATCGCCCGCTCGACGTTCGCGACCCCTCCCAGTTCGGTCGATAGCTCCTCGCCACCCTCGTGACGCTTGGCGCGCGTGAACCGGACAAGTTCTTGATAGCCCGAGCGGAACACCTGCGCGACGGGGCTCGCCTTCAAGTCGAGGCTTGCGGTGTTGATCGCACTCAGGTTCTTGGCATCCCAGAAGATCTCGATGAAACGATCGGACTGGCGCTCGGCACGGCGAATCTCCATTCGCTTCATGAAAATGATCGCCCAACTCACGACAGAGAACCCGATCAGCATCACGAGCACGAGCTGCACGACAGGCCCGGCCCCGAGCATCATCTCGAGCACGGACTGCTTCTGCGGGGCGCCCGCCAACGCCGCGATCGGCGGGGCACCGGTCAACGACTCGACCTGGGCCGATAGAGTACCGACGGCGAACCACCCCATACGTCTCTTCCTTACACCCCCGCGCCCGGCCGCAGCAGATCGAGGAGTAGTACAGGGTCTGGGGGCAGTCAATGAGACCTGGCCATTGCCGGGAGCTGATTTGACCACTTCGAGACCCCATGACATACAAATCCGTTAACCCCAGCGCTTTTGAGGAGGACTTCATGGCTGTGCGTGTAGGTATCAATGGCTTCGGCCGCATCGGTCGGCTCGCGTTTCGTGCATGCATGGGCTCGAAGGACATCGACGTCGTCGCCGTCAACGACATCACCGACGCATCGACGCTGGCATACCTGCTCAAGAACGACTCGGTACACGGCTCGCTACCGAACGACATCCAGCATGGCGATGGCTCGCTCAGCGTCGACGGCAAGCAGATCAAGGTCACGGCGGAGCGCGATCCCGCCAACCTCCCCTGGAAGGACCTGAAGGTCGACATTGTGTTCGAGTCGACCGGCCTGTTCGCCGACAAAGAGAAAGCGTCGAAGCACCTCCAGGCGGGCGCCAAGAAAGTCATCATCTCCGCACCGGCGAAGGGTGTCGATCTCACCGTCTGCTACGGCGTGAATCACACCACCTACGACCCGGCACGCCACCACGTCATCTCGAACGCGTCGTGCACCACGAACTGCCTGTCGCCGGTCGCCAAGATCATGCACGAGAAGTTCGGCATCCGGCGCGGCCTGATGACGACCATCCACTCGTACACGAACGACCAGCGCATTCTCGACTTGCCGCACTCCGATCTCCGGCGCGCGCGCGCCGCCGCGCTCTCGATGATTCCGACGACCACGGGCGCGGCCCGCGCAGTCGGCCTCGTCCTCCCCGAGTTGCAGGGCAAGCTCGACGGCATGGCCATGCGCGTCCCGACCCCGAACGTGTCGATCGTCGATCTCGTCGCGGAGCTCGACAAGAAGACGAGCGTCGATGAGCTCAACGGCGCCATCAAAGAGGCCGCCGACGGACCGCTGAAGGGTATCCTCCAGTACTCGACCGGCCCGATGGTCTCGATCGACTTCAACGGCAACCCGCACTCGTCGATCTTCGATGCGCCGCTCACGTCGGTGCTCGAAGGCAACTTCGTCAAGGTGCTGTCGTGGTACGACAACGAATGGGGCTTCTCCAATCGCATGCGCGACGTCGCGACCTTCATCGGGCGTAGCCTGAGCTGATCGACGACCGCGGATGCGCTACATCGATGAGCTCGATGTCGGGGGCACGCGCACCTTCATCCGCGCCGACCTGAACGTCCCGCTCGACGGCAAGACCATCACCGACACCACCCGGATCGAGGCCTCGCTGCCGACGATCCGCTGGGCGCTCGACCATGGCGCGATCGTGGTCGTGGCCTCGCACCTCGGCCGTCCGAAGGGGAACGTCGATCCCGCGCTGTCGCTCCGTCCGATCGCCGACTCGCTCTCCGAGTTCTTGCAGCGCCAGGTCATGTTCGCCCCCGATTGCGTCGGCGATGCGACCGAGCGCCTGGTCCGTGGCTGCGCCACCGGCGACGTCGTGGTCCTCGAGAACCTCCGATTCCATCCCGAAGAAACACAGAACGACGAGGGCTTCGCGCGCCAACTGGCCGCGCTCGCCGACGTCTACGTCAACGATGCTTTCGGCGCAGCGCACCGTGCGCATGCCTCGACGGAGGGCATGGCGCACGTCGTCCCACAGACGGCCGCTGGTCTCCTGATCCGCAAAGAAGTCGAAGCGCTGTCGAAAATCACCGAGAGCCCGGAACGCCCGCTGGTCGCGATCCTCGGGGGCGCCAAGGTCTCGGACAAGATCAAGGTCATCGAGAACCTGCTCGCGAAAGTCGATGCGCTACTGATCGGGGGTGCCATGGCATACACCTTTCTGCGTGCCCAGGGGCACGCCACCGGAAACTCGTTGGTCGAGGAAGATCGCCTCGATCTCGCCCGTACGTTGCTCGAGCGGGCGCAGCAGAGCGGCGTAGCGCTGCATCTGCCGAGCGACCATGTCGTCTCGACCGCTCTCGACGGCAGCGCGGCGGCCGACCAGGTCGGCATCGAGATCCCGGACGGCACCATGGGCGTCGACATCGGCCCTGCCACCAGCGAGCGCTACTGCGCCGAGGTCGCCAAAGGGCGGACCGTCCTCTGGAACGGACCGATGGGCATCTTCGAGGTCGATGCCTTCAGCGCCGGCACGATGGCGGTCGCCGATGCCATGGCGCAGAACCCGGCGATGACGGTCGTCGGCGGCGGCGACTCGATCGCAGCCCTCAGCCGTTCCGGTAAGGGCAGCCAGATCTCCCACATCTCGACCGGCGGTGGCGCCTCGCTCGAGTTTCTCGAAGGCCGCACCCTCCCCGGCCTCGCGGTGCTCAACCGATGAGCCGCCGACCAATGCTCGCCGGCAACTGGAAGATGCACACGACCAGGGCCGAAGCGACGGCACTGATCGCGGGCCTCGCGGCAGCGGCTCGTGGCGCGAAGGATCGCGAGGTCGTCGTCGGCCCGCCGTTCACACTGCTCGAGACCGCGAAGCGCGTGATTGGCGACGCGCCGATCGGCCTCGCCGCGCAACATTTGCACTGGGAGCCCAAGGGCGCGTTCACCGGTGAAGTCTCGGGCGAGATGCTGCGCGATATCGGCTGCTCGCACGTCATCATCGGACACTCGGAGCGCCGGCAATACTTCGGCGAAACCGACGCCACCGTCAGCCAGCGCATCGGCGCCGCGCTCCGGGTGGGACTGCACGCCATCGTCTGCGTCGGGGAGAGCCTCGAACAGCGTGAAAGCAATCAAACACTGGCCGTCATCGAGACCCAGATCCGCGGTGGGCTGCAGGGCCTCGACGCGGCAGCGTTCGGGAAGCTCACGGTCGCCTACGAGCCAGTCTGGGCAATCGGGACCGGCAAAGTCGCCACGACCGAGCAAGCCGAGGAGGTCCACGCGGCCATCCGTACGCAGCTCGGCGCCCTCGCTGGGGGCGGCGTAGCCGAAACCGTCCGGATCCTCTACGGTGGCAGTGTGAAGCCCGACAACGTCGATGCCCTGATGGCCCAGCCGAACATCGACGGCGCACTCGTCGGTGGCGCCAGCCTCGACGCAAACGCGTTCACCCGCATCATAGAATTCTCCAACTAGGAATTCTCCAACCAGAATTCTCGGTAGAAGGAGCACACGCATCATGCTGATCGTCGTCACGACTTTTCACGTCATCGCTTGTATCGTCCTGGTATTGTCGGTGCTCCTGCAAGCCGGCAAAGGTGCCGACATGGGCGCGGTCTTTGGCGGCGCCAGCACGACCATCTTTGGCAGCGGCGGAGCCGGAAACTTCCTCACCAGGATTACGGCCGTGGCCGCCGTCGTGTTCATGATGACGTCCCTGACCCTCACCTACGGGCCGCAGCGCACCGGAAGCAGCAGCGTCATGCCGGAGTCGGTGGCCCTTCCCGGTGCCGCGGCACCTGCCGTCGATGGTGCGGTTGATGATGCGGCCGCGCCGCCGCTCGACGCCGCCCCCGCCGCAGACGCGGATCCCGCACCAGCACCGATCGCAGCGGCGCCCGAAAGCGCGCCAGCAGCAGAGGCTCCGCCCGCAGCCGCTGCCCCGCCGGCGGCCGCACCGGCTGCTGATACCGGCGGTGGGGCACCGGCTGCCGATACTGGCGGTGAGGCACCGCCCGCCGCACCATAACGCGACCCGGGTCGGGAGAACGAACACCCCGGGTCGGGAGAACGAACACCCCGAGGCGGACAACGAACACCCTGAGGGGTCGCGCGCCGATTCCTCGGTCACGCCGCCGCGCGAGTCGCGTCTACGTCAGCTGGATCTCGACGAGCGCCAGGTCACCGATCGCGCGTTCGATGTCGGCGGTGTCCGGCTCGCCGCCCGGACCGATCTTTACGTCGTAGTAGCCCGCATCGCGCGGCACCCGTCGCAGGAGATCCGTCAGCGCTTCGGTCATACGCGGCCGATCCTGATCGAAGGCCTCGCTCTTCCCGCGCCGCTCGGCACCCTCCAGCAGCAGCGTCACCCCGGCACCGTCGCGGCAGTTCCGCCACCACGGGGTCTGCGTGAACAGCTTCACCCGGGAGCCGTCGCGCACGTAGGTGACAGGCGTCGTGTACGTCCGCCCCGTCTTCCTCCCCGTGAACGTGATCAGCATGATGTCTTTGCTCATCAACCCATGCAGCGGCGAGCGCAGCAACGCCGCGACAATCGGGTTCAGCAAACGGACGATGGAAAGTGGAATCGTCATGCGCCCGACCTAACACCCACGCTGGATCCACGCCAACGACGCGGGCCTCGCGTTCAGTCCAGGACGTAGCCGAGCTCGCGCAGGCGTGCGCGCGTCCCGGGGTCAATCGTAAAGCCGGCTGCGTCCGTACCATCACCCGCCGGCAGGCGCGCCTGGAGCAGGCGGCGGAGTCGCGCCGCCACGGCGGGCGCATCGTCGATCCTGTTCACGCGCTCCTCCGGATCGTCACCGAGGTACAGCTCCTCGGCTGCGCGGACCGAGACCGCCGCCGCCGCCCCTTCGGCATTCTGCACCGCGGCGTCGGGGGTCAGGATCAGCTTCCCTTCCGAAGTGCGGACACTGTAGCGCGGCGGGCCATTCCGGACGGCTTCCGCGTACACGGGCCCGGCGCGCACCCAGTCGTCCCCCGCCAGAAGCGCGCTCAGATCTTCTCCATCCATCGGCTGCGGACACTGGACGGCAAGGCGCGTACACAACGTCGGGACGAGGTCGGCGAGGGTCACTTGCGCATTCGACGTCTGCCCCACCACGGCCGATCCGGGCTCGAACCACACGAGTGGGACCCCGAGCAGCTCATCGTAGAGCGTATGCCCATGATAGGCGCCCCGCCCCGAGTGCTGCCAGAACTCTTCGCCATGGTCGCTGGTGACGATGACGATCGTCCGATCGGTGAGATCGAGGCGGTCGAGCGCGGCCACGATCTCTCCCACGGCCGCATCGGCCGCCGCCACGCCACCGTCGTAGAGCGCTTGCACGTAGGCGCGCTCCTCATCAGTTGGTGACAGCGCGCCATACGCGACTGCCTCGTGGAGGGGATACCCCGCCTGCTCATCGGCCTCTTCATAGATGCCGGCGAGGCGCCCCGCCGGCAGCCCGTCGGCAAAGCGCCGATCCCGATAAGGCATGTGGGCGACGAACGTGTGGAAGAACAGGAAGAAGCGCTCCGCACGATGCGCATCCATCCAGGCAACGGCTCGCTCGACCCCGGCCTCATCAAACACCTCGAACCCACGCTCGACTCCAAGACCGTCTGCCATGAAGCCCCCGCCCGTGAACGCGCCGGTACGAAACCCCTGGCTCCGAAGCGTCTCGGCCAGAAGCGGGGTCGGCGTCGTCCGGAGCATCGCCAGATCATGGGTGTCGTCACTCAGCGCACCGGGCCAGCGTCCCGTCAGCATGGTGGCGTGGGACGGGAGCGTCCACGGCGACGCACTGTACGCCCGCTTGAATCGGAGGCCTCGCGCCGCAAGGGACTCGATGTGTGGCGTCGTCCGCCGCTCGGCCCCGTAGGCCGACATCCGATCGCGGGCCAGCGTGTCGATCGAAATGACGACCAGGCTCCGCTCGAGCGACGACGGCCGTTGGCACCCCAGACCGAGGACGCACACGACCGCGACCATCCCACCCACGCACGCCCATCGAGCCATCGGAATCGGACGTTACCCGAAGCCGAGACGACCCACCACGGCGGCACCGAACGCCCGAGATCACGGACAACGCCCTCGAGTCGCCAGGCCCCCTCCAAGCCTCGTGTCCTCCCGACCCGTGAGCACCCCGGCCTCACTTCGATCTGCCGCGGGTGCGAATAAGTCCCAGGAAAGCCTCATGAATCCATTCGCGCCGCCGGGTGGGCACGCCGATGGAGATCCGAAGCCACCCGCCGCCTCGTAGTGTTACTCAAGGATGCCGACCCGCATGCTCATCGGCGCCGTCGCGCTGCTAGTGCTGACGGTCCTTCCCGCCCGAAGCGGGCCCCCACCTGCCGTCGGCGACTGCCTCGGTCTCACCCTCCCCGCCAACATCGTCAGCAACCGCGTGCTGTGCCTGGACCTGCTCTTGCCGCCCCTCTTCGTCGCGCCGCTCGGAATCGTGCTCACCGACCCGAACGACAGCGCCACCGGCAGCTTCGTCGCGACTCCGTCGTTCACCGTCACGATCGACGGCGATCTCGAATTCACCGCGGCCTCCGGGAACGGCCCCGGCTTCGCCACGACCGACATCGACAAGTTCCACATCGTCACCGCCGACGTCTTCAACAGCCAACCGTTCGCGCGCACGGCGTGTGCCGGAGACGGCACGTGCCCCGGCCCCTTCGCGTTCGGCAGCCTGGCGAGTCCAAGTGCCAGCATCATTCCCGCCGCGACCGTGCAGAACCTGCTCGCGCTGCAAGCGGCGGAGCCCGGCAACGTGCTAACCCTGCTCCTGCTGGAGCAGCGTGGAACGATCCTCGGCGGCGGCGTGGAGACCTTCTTCGGGATCCGGCTGGTCGCAAGTGGCGGCGGCGCGACCCCGACGCCAACCGCGACTCCCACGGCGACGCCCGTCCCCGAGCCAACCACGACCCCCACCGCAACCCCGATCAACGTACTCCTGAACGAGATCAAGATCGCCCCCGTCGAGGCACCGTCGGGAGCGACCACGGGCCTTCTCGATGAAGCCAGTCTGGTCGAGATCAAAACCGACCCGAATCGCAATCTGAACGGCTTCTCGTTCGTCATCTTTGGTGGGGCTACGGACACGGTCGTGTTCAGCCTTTCGCTGAACGGCCTGGTGTCGAACCCGCAAGGGTACGTCGGCCTCCCGTTCACCCGACCGTCGTCCGTCCATCAATCCATCGGATTTGCGATCGTCTCGGGAGCCCCACCCGCGGCGGGGACGACCGTCGCCACGGTCGTGGCCACGCGAGAGATCGCCGACGCACTCATCCTGAATCGCAGTGCGTCGACGCCACCCGATGAGGGGCTCGAGCCCCTGGTGCCGATCAACGACGACATCGATCCGTCCGAGCTGGACGACAACGAGTTCTCGTTCTCACTGCAGCGCCTCCCCGACGGCAGCGGCGGCCCACGAACCCACGCACCGTGGCGATGGGCCGCTCCACCGACCCTCCTCGATCCGAATACCGGCCTCCTCATCAATGAGGTCGACGCGATCCACGATGATCCCAACAATCCCGATCGCGTCTTCGTCGAGATCACCACGCCAGGGCCTTCCGACGCGCTCGACGGACACGTCCTCGTGCTCTGGGATGGCGGCCCGAACCGCGTCAACAGCATCGCTCCCCTCGATGGACTGATTTCGGGCTCGAACGCGCACGTGACCGTCGGCATCACGCGCTTCGCGTCCGGAGGCAGCGGCACCGACCTCGAGGGCGAGGCGGTCGCGCTCTACCGCGCCGACGCATCGGAGTTCACGGCAACTACCGCCCCAGGCGAGCACTTGGCCCAGATCTCCGATTCCTTGGTGTACCGGCACGACGGAGCCCTGCCCTCCGACCCCGAGCTTGCCGTATTGATGTTTCCCGGATTGCCGCAGCCCTACGAGGGCGCCGCCGGCAATCCCCAGGCCTTCTCCAATCAGCGCTGCCCCGATTCGTCGGGGGCTCCGATGTCCTCGCTGACCTATGCGTCGAAGCCCCAGAGCCGCGACGACCTGAATCCGTGCTCACCGGTTCCCACGCCGACGGGCCCGACACCGACAGCGACGCCCACCGCGACACCTACGCCAACCGTAACGCCGACGGGCCTGACACCGATCCCGACCGCCACCGCCACGATCTTGGCCACCACGACCGTCAACACGACACCGACCGGGGCAACACCCACGAACACGGTTGCCGAGACCACACCGACCGCTAGCAACATCGCCGAGAACACGCCGACGGCCACCCCGACACCGGGACCCGATGTCCTGATCAACGAGATCGACGTGTTCACCACCACTGCCGACACAGTCATCGAACTCTACGATGGCGGCATCGGCGGCGTACCGCTCGCGGGCCTGAGCCTCGTGTTCTACTACGGCTTCGACGACGGCGTCCTCTTCGCGACCGATCTGGCAGGGGCGGTGACCGACCAGAACGGGTTCTACGATCTCGCGTTCTCGGCCGACCTGTTCCCGGACCCAGCGGACGAGATGCTCGTCAACGTGCCGGTCGAAGCGGTCGCGCTCTATCGCGCCGACGCCAGCGAGTTCCCCGAAGGTGCGGGCGTGAACCTCAATATCGAGAAGTTGATCGACGCGCTCGTGTACAAGACCGGCATCGATCCCAACGATCCGGTCACACCCGACGATGCCGAGTTGGGCATCCTCATGGCGAACGCGAACCAACCCCAGCCACGGGAAGGGGACGTGGGCGGACTCGTTCTCACGCACTCCGTGCAACGGTGCGGCGATGGGGCTGGCGGCCCGCGTGTCTCCGATCAGTACCAGGTCCGGCGCGCAACCATTGGCGGACCGAACTGCGTGATCCCAAGCCCGTCGCCGACCGTGTCGCCCACGCCCACGGTCACGCCGACCCCGACCGTCACAGTCACGCCAACCCCGACGGTGACGGGAACCCCAACAGTCACCGCGACCCCCACGGCCACCGCGACCCCGACCCTGACGCCAACGCCACTGCCCACCGCAACCTGCGCCGTATTCTTCGAGGCCCTCTACGGCGCGGCGCCCGCGCGCCCCGCCCTTCCCAACGCCCGTGCCGTCGCGAGCGACGCACCGTCGCACCTCTACATCATCGACAAGACGAACGGGCTCGTCGCACGCGACATCGGACCGATCGACGCCCTCGACGAGCACGCCATTACGGGCCTGGCCTGCCGCCCGGCACTCCTCGATCCGAACAACGATCCCAATGATCCGAACTCCCCGATCGCCAAGCTCGACCTCTTCGGTACGACCTCGTTGAACAGCCCGACGCATCCGCGCAGCCTCTTGCAGATCACTAAAGAGTCGGCCCAGGTGCTCGCCGTGGTCGGCACACTCTCTCCCACCGAGACGGCGGGCGACATCGTGTTCGACCCGACCCGCTTCTTCAATGGGACGAGGTTGTTCGGATGGCTCGAGCAGTCGAGCGACGACCTCGCGATCCTGGCGCTGCAGAGCGGGCTCGCCACCACGGTGGACGACGCCGGGCTCGTCACTGCCGGCACAGGACTCGCCTACTCGCGATCGATCAACACGCTCCTGTTGGCGGGCAACAACGAGGGCGGCCTGCTCCGGAGGATCAGCCCGGACACCGGACTCGGCATCCAGAGCGTCGCGCTGACCGGCGGGACCGGCAACGGCTTCCCGATCGTCGCCCTCGATGTCGACCGGGACGACGACCTGCATGGTGTGCGTCTGCGGACAGGCGCGGGCGCGACCGATCCCCCCCAGGCCGACCTCCTCCGGATAGATCCCGCCTCGGGGCAGATCACCGAGATCGGTCCGACCGTGGACGGGCTCACCGCGATCGCGTTCTGCGACGTCTGCGTCCCGACACCGAGTGCGTCGTGCGACACCGACCCGCAAAACCGCGGCTGTGATCCGAGCGGCAAGAAACAGAGCCGGTGTCAGGCAACGCTCAAGAAGGCCGCCGCCAAGTTCGTCGGCAAGAAACTGCAGATCCTCGAGAAGTGCGCGGGCGCGATCTCCAAGTGCGTGCAGTCCAAGGAGCCGGGACCACGCCAGGACCGGTGCCTCGCCAGCGCCCAAACGAAGTGCACCAAGGAACTCGGCAAGATCGCCGGGCAGGAGGGCACGCTCCTGAAACAAGCCGTCCGCAAGTGCGCCGACGACAAGGTGGCGTTCACCGAACTCGTCAGCGACACTCGCCTCGGCTTCGGCGCGTTGGCTCCCGACTGCCATCGCCAGTTCGGCATCACGCTCGGCTCGGTGGACGATGTCGGCCTCTGTATAGTCGCTAAGCACGAGTGCGCTGCGGAGCAACTCTTCGCGACCATGCGACCGCGGGCCGGAGAACTCCTCCGCGTCGCCGGGGTGCCGCCAACGCTCCGCGACCAGCTCACCTGCCTCCCCGACCGCGGTGGCGACGGCACGGCGACGGGAGACGTGAAGGCGCTCGGCAAGCCCCTCGAAAAGTGCACGAAGCAGCTCGTGGCATCGACCCGCAAGCTCATCCTGAAACGCCTGCAGAGCCTCGAGAAGTGCGTCGACGCGATCTTCGACTGCGAGCAGCAGAAGCCGGGTGACCTCGGCTGCACCGCCAAGGCCAGTCGCAAATGCGACACGGCATTCGTCAAAGTCGAGCAGGAGAAGACGAAGTTCGACGCCAAGCTGGTGAAGGCGTGCACGGCCACCTTCGCCACGCTGCAGTCCGGAATCGGGGGCAACGTCGATGCGCTCACCGACGAGTGCGCCGCCGTCGGCATGCCGGGCCTGGCAACCCTCGGCGACTACCGCACGTGTCTCGCGCGCCACGTCGAGTGCGTGACCAACGACCTGACGCGCTATCAGGCCCCACGGCTGCGGCCGCTGCTGGCGAGCGCCGCCCAGGGCGCCAAGCTCGAGGCGCCGTTCTGCCCCACGCCCTAGGGCGCCAAGCTCGAGGCGCCGTTCTGCCCCGCCCCCTGAGGGGCGCGGCGACCCCGATCCCGCCGCCCGCGTCGATCAAACCCGCCGGAAACTCACGACTATTCGTCTGCGGGCCGCACATCCGCCGGATCGCCAGCCCGAACTCCCCCGAGCGTCGATCCTTACCGCTTTCCTAACCATTCGCCGGTCCCAGCTAACCATTCCGATCCCTAGGATCCCTCCCATCACAACAGGCAACCGCCCCGGCGGTCGGACCTCGGAGGGACGAACCCATGCATCGGACATTCAACAGAGCACTCGCGCAGGCCGGACTCACACTCAGCCTCCTCACCAGCTTCGCACTGCCCGCGTGGAGCGCGACCATTCATGTCACCACCAAGGCCGATGTGTTCGCCAACGACGGCCTCTGCTCGCTCCGCGAGGCCGTCACCGCCACGAACACCAATGCCCAGTACGGACCCGCCGAGGGCGAGTGCCCCGCCGGCGATCCGTCACCGACCTTCGATCGCATCGTCCTCCCGAAGGGCAAATTTCGTTTGACGCTCGGCCCCCCCGGCGATGACCTGAACCTCGGGGGCGATCTCGATGTGATGGAACCTCTCATCATCCGCGGCGCCGGGCGCCGCAAGACGGTGATCGAGAACCGCCTCGGGAGCCGCAAACTCGTCGGGGACGGGGACCGGCTTCTTCATACGATTCACACGAACGACGATCCGGTACATCTGCAACTCCAGCATCTCTCCCTGCAGCGTGGGGACGTCGGCTGCGCGGGCATCGGCTGTGAGGCCGGCGGCAGCGCGATCGAGGTCGGAACCGACGGCATCCTCTCGCTCGAAGACTGCGCCGTCACGAAAAACGCGGCGATCTGTCTCGGACCGGAGTGCGGCGCCCCGGGTCATACCGCCGTCATTCGACGCCAGGGGGGACGCGGGCCCGTGACATTGCTCCGGACGCTCGTCGCCCAGAACTCCGCCCACTGCGAAGAGTTCGGGTGCCATGCCGGATCGGCCGGCCTCTATACGGTTCCTACGAACTGCCCCGTCCAGGACGATGTCGATGTTCGGGAGAGTCGCATCGAAAAGAACGTCGCGCGCTGCACGGGAGAGAGCTGCATCGTCGACCCCCTGATCCGCGCCCTGGCCGCCGGGATGTTCATGGAGGACACCCTCGTCACCCGCAATCGCCAGTCGTGCGACGGCGCCGGCTGTCACCGTGGCAATCTGCTCGACCTCACGGTGGACAATGGATCCCTGACCATTGATGGGACCATCATCAGCCGAAACGTCCTCTGGTGCAGGGGCGACACGTGCCGGGGCCCGAATCTCCTTCACGTCTCAGCCTTTGCCCACGCCGTCACGCTCCGCGATACCGCCTTCACGCGCAACACCGCACGCTGCACCGGCACCCAATGCAATCTCGATAACCTCGTTCGCTTGATTCCGACCGGCGGGGGCATCACGATCGAACGTGTCGGCGTCACCCGCAACGAACTCCGCTGCGACGGCGCCCAGTGCGACACCGACGATATCTTCACCGGGAGCTCGAAGGCCGACCTGGCCGTCACCGACCTGCTCGTCACCAAGAACCGGCTCGCCTGCCACGGGGACGACTGCGACACCGATGATGTCGTCGACCTGCACGTAGACGGGGCCGCCTCGCTGACCCGTGCCACGGTCACTCGCAATCTCCTCGTCTGCTCGGGCCCCAGCTGCGACCTCGACCAGGTGCTGGCGGCGTCCGGAGCGACCCTGGTCGCCGACCAGCTCACCGTCTCGAAGAATCGAATACTCGCCACTGGCTTCGACAACGACCTGGACGAAGTCTGCAACCTGGGCGCGTACGACGGCTCGGCAACCATCCTCGACTCGTCATTCGAGCGCAACCGGATGGAGCACATTGGCGATCAGGGCGACGTCGAGAACGTGCTGACCCTCATCGCAGGGGCTGGATCCATGATCAGCGGGATGGCGATCGTCAAGAACCGCTCCCGGTGCGACGGGGTCGACTGCACGTCGCGCAATGGTGGCGGTCTGCAGAACTTCTCCGAGGATCTCACCGTCATCGACTCGGTCTTCCAGAAAAACGTGACGGCTAGCGATGGCGGCGCCATCAGCAATGCCTCCAACGGCTTCCTCACGTTGGCGGGCAGCCTCGTCGCCGACAACACCGCGGGCAACCGCGGCGGTGCCATCATGAACCAAGAGCCGTTCTCCACCTCCCCGGCCGGCATGCTCGCGGTCGTCGACAGTACGATCATCAACAACAAGGCGACCACCGGAGGCGGAATCTACAACGACGGCACCGTGACCAGCCTGACCGGCACGATCTTCAACGGCAACACGCCGTCGGGCACCGACTGTGTCGACGGCGCGGGCGGCATCGGCTGCCCGTAAGTGCCGGCGCGAGCCGAGCGCCGCGGTCCGACTATCCTAGAAGAGGTTGGCCGCGGCGCAAAGCTGGCAATCGTTCGTGCACGTACCAGGCATAGGAATCGGGGCCACCCCGACGAGAATGTTGCACAACGAGTCCACGCCGCAGAGCGCGAAGCAGAAACTTCCCGCCTCGCACCGCTCGTTGCCTTGCAGAATCGTGTCGCCGCACTGCTGCGGACCGAAGAATCCCGCCGGCAGCGCGACCGTCGAGATGAACGTGTACTGATCCTCGCACCCGTCCTCCACGCACGGCCCCGCGCCCCAGCATCCGAAAGAATCCGGCACGCTGAACGTCTGCTGACACGAGACGAACGACGGATCGCCCCCACCCGGCAGAAACACGTTCCCGGTCAGCGTACGATCGGAGCGGTTCAGCGCGATCGCCCACCGCTCGTTCCCAACGTCACTGCTCACCAACACATGCTCGCGGTCGGGCGTCTCCTGAAACCCGACGTTGGTCATCGCCGCATGTGCCGTCTGGTCGGGCGTGTCGCCTCGCGATGTCGCCACCGTCGAGAGGTCGACACCGGGGGGCAGAAAGAAGTCCGCGGGCAATGACACGACCCCCAGATCGACGAACTGCTCCACGCACGAGTTTCCGGTACACGGCCCCGCCCCCTGACACGCGAAGGACGTCAGCCCGACAACCGACTCACAGAAAATGAATGACGGCGGGCCGCCGTCGGCCGTGAACACGTTCCCCGTCACCGTGTTCGTCAGCGTGTTCAAGCTGATAGCCCAGCGCTCGTCCCCGACATCTTTGTTGACGAGCACCCGGGTCCCGTTGCGACTGAGCTGGATGCCGCGGTCCTGAGCGTGCACCACCGGCGCACCGAGTCCGAAGATGACCATGAGCGTCAGGGCGTGACGCCAACCACGTGATGGGCCACTGGCCGGAAAGATCGACATTGCGCAAGTCTAGCGCGACGGTACAGCACGGGCCACCTGGTCGTGCCCCCGGAAACAGACGCGTTGGGGCGATGTGCGTGATCATGAGGCTTTCATCCGGAAGCACTCGTCAGCTAAGGAGGGCAGATGCCCGCAGAGAGTGGATCCTCGCCGGACGTCGCAGCGCTCGTAGCCCCCCTCCTCGCCCGCCTGCCGGAGGACCACGTCCCCATTTTCCTCGCTCTCGCAGAGCGCCGCGCCGCCGACCGCTACCGAGCCTGGGCAGCAACCGCCACGAACGACAGCGTGTGCACCGACCTGCTGGCCTGCGCCGATCGCGAAGAGGAGATCGCACGCCGCGTCGAGGAGCTGTTCGACGACGTGGCCGCGATCCACGAGGCCATCGCACAGAAGATCCCCGAGCTGGAAGACCTCATACAAGCCGCGTTCGCGGATAGCTCGATCCGCCAACAACTTGCCCTGCAAGCAAACGGCGAACGCGCAGGCGCCGCGACCTGGCGATCCCTAGCCACAAAGGCCGCAGCCCCCGCCGCACGCGACACCCTCGCCAGTTGCGCCGAGCTCGAAGAGCAGAGTGCCGAGGTCCTCGAAGCCCTACTCGCCACCTCGCCCTGGCCGTTCAGCACGCCGTAGCGGGCACGAAGCGCCTACCGCCCGAGCAGAGGCAGTCCGGTCTCCGACCTCCGGTGAGCCCCGCGAACCCACCAACGAGAGCCTCGCGGCAGCCAGAATTCCCCGCCGACTCGACACCTTCCGGGTCCAATGCTAACAACGCTTCGCACCTACGCGAGGGTGGCGGAATGGCAGACGCGCTAGGTTGAGGGCCTAGTGGGGTAACACCCGTGGGGGTTCAAGTCCCCCTCCTCGCATCCTTTGTCGCCTTCCAGATCAAACACTTGCGAGAGATTGTCCCCCACAACTTCATCGAGGGGGGACAAATCATGCCCCGAGATGGCGGTATCTGAACTCTCGAAGGCGCGCTCTAGTCGCCGTTGCTCGGCAACATCGCGTCGAGGCACCCACTTCGCGTAGTGCCGCTTGAGCGTCGCGTACGCGACGCCAGTCTGCGCCTCGACCCACACCGCCCCCTTCACAGGAAGCGTCAACGACACGAAGGTGTCCTTTGTGGTGTAGAGACCGCGCACCCGAAGGCCGAGCGCCCGGAGGCACCGATACCAATGCTCCGAGAACGACTTCGGCTCGATGGGACCGCCCGTAGTGCTCGTGAACACGGGCATCTCGGGAGTGACGTGCAAGGGTTGGATGTCTCGAAGCACCCTGACGGTCTCCGGCAGCAACTCGACTGTCCTGTGGGCTCCTCGGATCTTGGGGGGACCGTACGTGCGCAGGTGGTACGAGCGGCGCACGTACAACACTCCCTGCGCCAGGTTCACATCCTTCCACCGTAGCCCTGATGCTTCCGACGGTCGCAGGCCACCGCCCATGAACAGCGTGTGCACGTAGGCGTAGAACGGCGGGTGCGGCAGGCGACGAAAACCCTTCGATCTCGGCGCAGCGGGCAAGCCCAACCTGTGGGGACGGAACCACCCGAAGATTCGGCGCATCTCCTCAGCCGTCCATGGGTCTGGATCGGGAGGCTGCCACTCCGGCCAGGTCAGCGAATCGAAGATGTCGCGCGTCACCAACTCGTCGGCCTTCGCCTGCCGCCAGAGCGCGCGCAGGCTGCCACTGATGACGTTCTTCACCGTCTTAACCGAGAGTGGCGCCCCCGTCCGAACATTGCGCCGAGAGAGCAACTCAGCCTGTATGCCACGGGCATCTTTCGGCGTGAGCGCCACCAGCGGAATATCGCTGAACGGCGACGGCAGAACGTACCCCTCGAAGTGACGACGGTAGTCGCGGGCCAGCGCAGGCCGCACGAGCGGAGCCTGAGACGCGAACCACTCAGGGTAGTAGCTGCGGACGGTCGGACCTAGCGGCGGCGCTCCACGATCGACCGAGTCAGTCGGCGTGGAACCGATCTCGTATAGCTTCAGCGCGTCCTTCGGATTCTTGCCGGCACGAACGAGCCTGCCAACGACCTCACGGAGCGGTTCAAGTTTTTGCCGGTTCTCCTGGGTGGCCTCCAGGCCTGTCGGATGCGCTCGGTGACTACGGCGACCATCCTCCGCCCGCCACCACCAGCGGAGGCGCAGCCGTCCGCGCCTAGCCTCGATCGAGCAGCTTTCGTATTTCGACTGTGGCCTTCTCGACATCCAATACCGCCTTACCATTGTAGCCCTTGACGACGGCTTCGCCACTCTCTGCCACGATGCCTGCGTCGCCCTCGATCAATCTCACGATCTCTGTCCACTTGAAGATCAACCGACCGCGCGAGCCTGTCGGCTGGAAGTAGTGCACGCCGATCCTCAGAACTCCGCGCTTCTTCATTGTCTCGATGGCCTCAACGGTCCAGGGCGTCAGAGCGGCCAATTCCTCGACGTAGAGATACGGCTTTGGAAGCGCGGCGCTCTCGGCAAGCATCGTCACCGGCTTGTTGCCGCCGCGTTGTCGGCGCCGTCGCTCGCGCCCTCGACCCTCCACCCCCGGTCGTCATCTGCCTGTTCAGCTTCACGACCGACCTGCACAGCGCGAGACAACGCTCTGATGCTGGCGATCCGCTCGATCAAGGCCCCGACGGTCCCGATGTCCACGATGGTGAACTCGACCGAGGCCTGCACCGTCAGGTATTTCGCGCGATCACGACCGCATGCGCCTGGGGGTTTCGCCCTCGACGGCCCGAAGGACGCCGAGGGCGAGTAGCAAGCAATCGCAGGTAGGTAGCCGCGCGCCTGTTTGCACGCGGGTGTGGGGAGGCTACGCCTCACGGCAACCCGGCTCCCCGCAGCGGTGACATGCACGGCGTCCAAGTTCCCGATGCCGTGCCATTTCCTCGGAGGGTTAGTAGGTCAAGGTCAAGGTGCAGGTGTAGGTGTAGGTCTAAGTGAAGATGGAAACCCGTAGATTGCGAGCACCCGGTCTCGCTCGGGAGGACGTTGGGCAAGAGCGGGACCTTCATCGGCGTTGGCCGCCCCCCGCGATGACGCCGATGACGGCGGCGATGATCGAGTACTGAAGAATTTCAGGCAGGCTGGCATGGGCGCCGTCCTTCGTCACGGTCCTCACGACAACCTCCGCCATGACGCCCTTGAACGCTGAGGGCACCAAGCGGTCACTGCGGGTCGGACGGCGCTGCATGATTCTGACCCACTCGCGCATGTAGTCCGAGTGCTCGCCAACCGTGAAGCGTCGCCTATCGAGCCATTTGATGTTGTAGTGCCGAAGAAGGCGCACCCGCCGGAAGCCGTGAGCCTCGTTCGTATCGGGGACCATCACGTCCCACTCGACTGCCAGCTTGGACTGGTTGAACGCCCAATAGGCGTGGGACTTGCCGCCGACAGCCCGGTAGCGCGCCTCGGGGATCAGCGGCGGAGCTACGCCGACTCCTCCGATCTCTCGGTCGTCGGCTGCGCGTGACCTTCCATCGTGCGACTTCGGCGTGGCGACGTACTTCGCGTCGCCCTTCCGGCCCTAACCGCCGGACTTGCCATCTCGTTGCCCTCCAGAACCCTTCGCATCGTTGGGTGAGGGTGACCCCTTGCCCTTCATCGCTGCGCCTCCTGACGGGCCATTTCGTCGGTGAAGTATTGGCGCTGATGCATCGTTGGGCGGGGGCTGAGGCCACCAGCGGCGGCACGAGCACGAAGCCGCGCATCATGGGCACGCTGCCGTGGTGTACGACGCCGCTTCTCAATCGGGAGTCCAAGCACACGCCGCACGAACCCCTGCTTGCGGACCGGGATTGTGAACGCCATCTCGATGATGGCGCCATCGCGCAACACGTTCGCGTAGGGGCGGCTGAACGCCCACCGTCGAACCCGAGACCACACCGTGCGATCTCGACACCAGAGCACGCAGATCGAGGGTGCGATTTGCCACATCGAGGTTGGAGCCGTTGACGTGCTGCCGCCTCGGCAGTACGAATCTGTTGGCACTGTAGTTTCCTCCACTCCAGCCCGGCGTGGTGTTGGCGACACCATGCCGGGCTGCGCTGTGGTCAGGTGCAGTCGGTTCCCTGCGAGCCTTCCAGCGCCACCAACCGATCCAGTATGGCGGCGCGTACGAACTCGCTGAGGCGTTCCTCCCGGCTGCGGGCGGCACGCTGCATCCGCTCGACGACCTGCCGCGACATACGTGCAGAGACCGTTCGAGCGTACCGTCGCGTCTGACCCTTGTTAGACATCGTCGCCATCAGGCCAGACGGGTGGGTTGAGCACCATAACGGCGTTGGGGCTTCTAGCTCCCAACCGCAACGCCGCTTTCGGAAACGGGCGATACTACCGAGCGCGGTCGTCCGCACGCTGCCGTCGCAACCGTACGATCGTTCTCATGCGGTCTAGGTCGCTCGGGAGTCCAGGCAGGCGGAGGTTCACCAACAGCATCGCGGTCAGTGTCTCCGCCCGATAGGCAGTAGCGCCCCGCGCTTCACACACGTCAGGGAGCCGGATCGACACCTGCGTCGCCGGGCTCCTGAAACCGCGTGCCGGTGGTTCTTCGTTACGGAACACCTGAAGATGGCGGGCGAGGCGCGACGTGCCGCTGGCTTTCGCCAGGATGGCCGACGCATTCGACGAGAGATGCCGCTTCAGCGCCGGATCGAGATGCTGGCCCAATGGGTTCGTCAAGAGCGACGACAGGGCACGTCGGAAGTCAGCGACCTTGCGTCCGGGCACGCACGACCGTCGCGCGCTGGTGTAGAGATCGCGTAGGTTCTCGACGGCGCGCCACTTGAGGGCGCCACTCTCGTGCAGAATACGCTGCACATCCCGCAGCGGTACACCGAGCCGTCGAAACTCCGCTCGCACCTGGGTGTAGGCCGGCGCATGCGCTGCTTCCGTCACCCATAGCTGGCCGATGCGCCGTTCCTGCCGGGCGAGTACATCTCGCGCTGCCTGGGCGATGCGGTCCTCCCAACGTCGCACCCACTGGCGAAGCAGGGTCCACCGAAAGGCCCATTCCCGTTCGCTCGGTGCGCTCTCAAGGCACGATCGAAGAACGTCAAGAAGCGCAGAGGCTCTCCCGAGATCAGCTAGTTGTCCGAGACGTTGGTCTAGCCACTCGAAGAACGTCGTCAGGGCCTCGACAGCGGGGTCGGACGACGCTTCGGTCGGCAGCTTGCCTCTCGGTGTCCGCCGGGCTCGGGGACCTCGCCGCGTTGACTTGTTCCCGCCCATCTCCCTCCTGCGCTCCCCTGAATGACGCGCGGGCAGAGGGTGGGAGTACCGCCGTTCGGGAGCGACCCTAGCCCGCGTGCTTTCTGTCTAGCGCCGGGGCGCGGGCGACGCCATCGTCCTCGGTCGGTGACTTCCGGGACCCCGAAGGCCCTTTTCGGCCAAGGCATTCCCCCTCCGACCAGCGACGCCGCTCCGCAACTTCGTGTCGGAGGCGAAATCCGGACCGTCGAGGTTGCCGCATCTGGCCTCAACATGCATCTCTTGAGGGATGCCCGGCAGCGACCCTGGCAGTCCGCCAACTACCCTGAGGGATGTCTTGTCTGACGCTACCCTCTTGGCCCTCGCAACGGCGGGGTCGTACGGCTTCGCCTTTCTTTACGAGGCCGGCTACTTGAAACGATTCGGAGTGCCTTTGAGCCTGGTCCGTGTCGAACTTCAATCCGCACTTGTCGCGGCGCTCTCGATGGCAAGCCTGCTTTGGGTGCTTTTCGCGGCGGCCAACATGCTAGCGATGTTGTTGCCGGAGAAGGCAGAGTTGAGGGGCAAGGTGATCAGGGTATTCGGGACGACGCTGATTCCCGTAGTTCATCTTCTTCTGTACGGATTCAGGCGCGAGGATGTCTGGCTGTATGTGTTCTTCTTCGGCCTCATCCTAGTGTTTGAAGTCCTCTGGCCTTTGTTGGTCTTCGAGGGATCGCCACAAGAGAAAATCGTTGCAGACGAGAGGGCCGAGGATGTGCCACGAAGCCGAGGGCTGCTTGCACGCTTCCAGGCGGCGACGGGAATGGGCGGAGAACTTCTGATGGTTCTCTACTTGGGTGCTTTCTTCGTCTATGAGGCGGGTGCTGCCGACGCGGCTAAGCGAACAGACTTCTACGTCAGCACGGTTCATGAGCCGCTGGTCGCGCTGCGTATCTATCCCGACATCACTATACTAGCCCCCATTGACCTGAAAACCGGGACGATCAGTCGCGGCTTGCAGGTCCGCCGAACTACCGAAATGGAAGCGCCTATGGTCGAGAGACGGATCGGGCCTCTCAAGAGGCCACCGCTTGTGGAGCAGGGGCAGAAGCCAGAGACATCGCCAGTTGCGCGCGTCTCGCCGTCAATAGGGTCACCATCGGACTGATCCCAACGACTTCCTGGGCTCCCGGAAGACAACGCTCGGGCAGGCGTTAGGAGTGTCGTCGTTCTGGGGCGCCCCTAGCCCGTGCGAGCGACGTTGACCGTGTCAGAATGTGCCGCAGCAGGTTCGAGGGCGCCAGCAGCAGTTCCTACCCCTTGCGAAAGAACAAGCGGTAGCTTGACGCGGGGCTGCCAGACACGGGAAGAGTACTCCGCTGACGCCTCGGACCTTCCAAGGACCGGGCCGAAGGGTCGTCGAACAAGCGATGGCTGCTTGCGTCCACAGCAGACTCGAGAGGGGGAGCCGATGTCGCAAGAGCGTGTCCCGATCACAGCTTCGGTCAAGAATCCGCTTGGCATCATCGCCTTGTTCATTTCTCTTATCTACCTGATCGCCTCCGCTGTTCTTGCCGCATCGACCCTTTCGACAACCGAGCGGATGGTTCTCGTCTACTTCATCGCGTTGTTCCCCGTGTTAGTACTGCTGTTGTTTGTCTGGATGGTTGTGAAGCATCACACCAAGCTGTTCGGACCAAGCGACTACCGTGCCGACGATCACTTTCTCAGATCCATCGATCCAGAACTCAGGCACGCAAAGCTAGAGCGTGAAGTCCGGGAGGCTGAGGCGCCCGGCGAGATCGAGGATAGGGCTTCGCCAGTGACCGAGAGTGCACAACCGATCTCGACCGACGTGAAGCCGCGTCGCCCACCACTGCGAGAGATCGCTCGACGATACCACCTGGCTGAAGAACTAGCATTGAATGCCATCCAGGAAGAACTCGGCCTTCCGATCCGCCGTGCGGTTACGGTGGGTAGCGAGGGGTGGCCTGGCTACGACGGAGTAGTCACTGCGGGCGACGAGTTGATTGTCGTCGAGACGCGGTTGCTGCGGCGGAGTTTCGCAACTCGTCTGGCTGAGACGCTGGACCGCGCTCGGAGGACCACAAGAGAGGCGCGAGATTCCGGCAAGGCTAAAAGTGTCAGAATGATTCTCGCCTGGGTACTGGACATGCCGAAGGGGCAGCAGGGGCGAGTCCGCAACTTGATCCCCCAATCCTTGAAGAATGCTCCCCTCGAAGCCGGGCTGATCGTTGAAAATCGATTCTTCGATTTCGAGGATTTGCGGGAGCAATTCGGTTCTGCGCAAGACTAGGTCCATCCTCAAAACGCAGCGCGCAGGCCTAGAACCGGGAGATGGCGAGCATGCAAGTACTAATAGCGTCGATCTCACTCGCTCTCGGATGCCTGGTTCCCGACATAGTGCTGGCGGGGCCAAGCTGGTCTGAGTGGGAGCGCGCGAACTCCGTTGCGCACGAAGGCGACTGGTTGGTGATCCGACAGCCTGACGAGGGCTTCTGCTACATCAAGCAAAGCTACGATGCCGACCCGAGCAAGATCGTGATGTTGATGAAGAAGGATCGCGTTCCGTACCTGGTGACCCCTTTCTTCCACGGGGTCGAGGGCGACGTATCGTATCAGGTCGATTCGCAGCCGTTGCGCCTTGTTCAGGAGAGCAAAGCGACACAGGTGCCCATTGCGCTCTCAGGCGAGGTCGTTCCTGAGATGGAGAAGGGAACCCGACTCCGGGTGAGGGTGAAACCGAAAGGGAAGCCCACGCTGGAGCAAATCTTCTCCCTTCGAGGCTTCTCAGCAGCAAGCAAGCGGTTAGGCAGCGACACCTGCCGCAAGAAGGTCCCCGATCAGTCCTGAGCGTTCTCCCCTTCGCCTTGAAGCTGCTTCAGCGTCCGACCGCTGTCGTCCTTCCACTCGACACGACCGTTGGCCGAACGCCCAAGCAGCGTGCCGGCAGCGGTCGAAGGCGAGTTGAAGGTATAGTCCTGCGTCACCGTCAGAGATTCGCCAGCGGGAGACAGCACTCCGCGTTGTGTGAGCGTCCGGCGCAACGTCGAAAGGTAGTCGTGAATCGAGGCAACCTCGTCGGCAACGGCTTGGGACCCTTCCATGACCACGAACCCATCCGGTGCTTCGTAGCCGCGCGCCTCGATACCCTTCGCACGCAGATGAAGGACACGAGTCTCCGGTGCTGGAAGCGACGGGCGCTCGAAGATGTTCAGGCCGATGACCGGCGCACAAAGCAGGACTTCGTCGAGAAACCCCTCGGCCTCCGCTTCGTCCGCTTCGGAGAGCGTGGGCGGGGCGGGTTGGTTCAGATTGTCCAGGTCGGATCGCTTTGCCGCCTGAGCGAGTTCGTACAGCCGCGCCTCCAGGTACTGGACGTGCGCCTTATTGAGATTCGCGTCCTTACTCGTGAACATCGCCGCCCAGGTCCAGAAGTCCTTCTTCGCGGAGTGCTGTTCAAGCCGGGGACGGACCGGGTCGCCTTCTCCGATGTAGGCACGCGGCAGTTCTCCCTCCCCGGCGGGGCCGACGAGGACGTAGACCCCGGTACGCTCAAACTCGGGACGCTTCTTCGCTTCGGGAAAAATGGCCCTCGGACAGACCACACCCAAGCCGTTCCAGTTCGATTTGTCGATGATCCGCAGCCCGTCCGGCATCCCGCCTGGAAGGAAAACTCGGATCGAGAAGCCACGCCGCTCCGCACCCATTCGGGTGCGCATAGCGTGATCCGTGGACGCCGCGCAAGGCTGGCAGACGGGACGCGGTCGAACCGTGCCAAGTCGCTACTGCGGCGAACCGTTCGCCTTCCCGCCTAGCCTTTGCAAGTGGCCGCTGATCTCGTACAATCGAGAGAGTTGTGGGGCGATGCCCGAGTGGACGAAGGGACCCGCCTGATAAGCGGGACGAGCCGCAAGGCTCCGAGGGTTCGAATCCCTCTCGCCGGGATGATCTCACCGAGATCGTCGCGTCGAGGGGGATAGCGACCTCTCTTGTAGGAGCGCCTGTGATTCCTCGCGTCTCGAACGCTTGACCGCATGTCTACCCGGATCGGAGCCCACCTTCGCCGCTGACAACAGCAGCCGTCGCCTCATCGCATGGGTGCGACAAGTGTTGCGCCCGCTTGCTGACGATCTGCCGCCTCGACGGGGGGGATCAGATCTTGAGTCTCGTACGCTTTCCCTTTGGCTCTCCTTGGGAGAGACGCCATGTGGCGACACGCCGCTCGTGGCTGGCCATCCAGGCACCATGACGGAGCCCGAAACGGCTGTTGAGCAGAGACAGGCAATCAACAAGAAGTCCTGCACTTGCGATCAGCGCCTGTGGAACCCAAGCTGGACCCGGCTGCAGGTAGATTTCGGGCACGAGGGTAGGATCGGTTGGCGAGGTTTCCCTGAGGGTTACGTATTGCTCGATGTCGTTCGCATGGGTGCTCCACGAACCTGTCCGATAGAGAACGACCCACGCTTGTCCGTAGCCAAGGCTGAAGGCCGTGTCGCGCAACGACACTCCCGAGTATGTCCGGGATTGCTTAAGGCGTTTCGTCCACTCAGGCCCGATTGATTGGGCCGTCTTTGCGGCCTCCGAGGCAAGAGAGGCGCGGTCAATCTTGTTGGCGGTCCGCTTCCATCCCGGCGTGCGGGCGAGGTCCTGAACCATAAGATTCCGTTCGACGACGAATCGGGCTAGGTAGAGATCCGCGCGAAAGCCCGTCGTCAACGGCTTACCGGAAACGGGCGGCAAGCGGATTCCGCCTCGGCGGATCGTAACCCTGGGCCTTAGGATGAAGTTCAGCGCAAGGGTTGTCTCGAAAAGTGCGCGTGTCAGCGCGTGAGCATCCTCTCCGAGGCCGCCCTCGCATAGCGTTAGGATGGACCGTGCTTGCTTGCACGCTTTCGTATACAGACCGAGAGCAACGAACAGGACCGTATCGTTGAGTCCTCTGCGCTTCTCGACGCGGAGCCGATCGCGGTTCACAACCGCCACGCAGTGATCGAGAACTTCGCGGGCGAAGGCAAACTCTCGACGAAACTGCGCCGCAACCGCGACGCGGGCATCATCCTCGTTCGGCAGCATTCCGACACCATAGTGCATGATCCAGGCTGCCCTCAACGTGCCAGTCACAGGGTAAACACGCCTCGGGCATGAGACGTGGAGGTCACCGGAAGAAAAACCATGAGGTCTCCCGAACTTTGGTTCAAGGAGGTCTGCTATGAAACGAATCGCAATTTACGCTCGCACATCGACAGATCGCGGGCAGAGTCCCGAAGTTCAACTGCGCGCTTGGACTGCACGCATCGGCGGCGAAGTTGTCGCTGAGTACGTCGATCAGATCAGCGGCGCTCGTGCCGATCGCCCGGCGCTGAAAGCAATGCTACGGGGGGCACCCCGAGCCGAGTTCCACGGTGTCCTCGTGCGGGCGCTCGACAGGCTGAGCCGCGAGGGAATCGCCGCGATGGTCGGCTCCACCCGCTAGCTCGCCCGACGCCTGAAGCATCCATATTGATCGGCGTCTCTGTGCGCGACAGCGTGAACGCATATCCTGTCTAGTAGGAGTGGAGGTCGCGCCGCGACCGTTCTCGCTCCTGAGATCATCTTTCGCCGTCCGGCGACGACCTCCGCCAATCCCACCCAACGGAGGTCGAAACCATGCAGATACGAGTCGGAATCTACCTGCGGGTCAGTACCCGCGACCAAGACTGCACAAACCAACTTCGGGCGCTCCGGGAACACGCCGAGCGGTCGGGCTGGACGATCGTCAACGAGTACCAGGACACCGCCGTCAGCGGCACCCGCGAGCGTCGTCCCGGTCTCGACGCACTCCTGGCCGACGCCAGGCGTCACCGCTTCGATCTCATCGCCGTCGCGGCGCTCGATCGTCTCGGGCGGAATCTTCGGCACTTGGTCACATTGCTCGACGAACTCCAGCACCTGGGCGTCGGGCTCGTGTCCCTGCGTGAGTCCCTGGACTTCACGTCTCCGATCGGGCGCGCGATGTTCGCCCTCGTCGGCGTGCTCGCTGAGGTCGAGCGCGCGTGGATCGTCGAGCGGACACACGCCGGGCTCCGCCGTGCACGCGCCCAGGGAAAGCGCCTTGGGCGCCGCCGCGTCATCACCGACACGGGACGGCTCAGGCAGCTTCTCGCCTCGGGGCTGAGCTACCGAGCCGCTGCGAAGCGCCTCGGCGTCTCCGAGGGCGCAGTCCGGCGTGCGGTGAGGGAGAACCCCATACTCGCCACCCTGCGTGCTTACCAGGGCAAGAAACGCCCACCAGAAAGAGAACCGACTCGACCTGCGTATCAGTCGTCCGTGCAGGAAGCATCGGAAGTCACCGAAAACCCGGCGCCCGACCGGCCCGTTCCGGCTGCGTCTCAATCGACCGTTTCTGAGTCGTCGCTGACGATCACCGACGGCACCACGCCGGGGCATGCCGTCGTGCTCCCGCCGGTCGCAGCGAACGGAGCCGCACGATGACCGCAACGGGGAACCGACGCCGTGAGCGTGCGATCGTCCGCGACATGCTTCGCGTATACGCCGTGCCAGCAAACCGCGAATCGAATTGGAACGACTTGCAACCCGCACTCGAAGCCGCTGCCCGCCTACATGGACTGACGGTGCCGTGGGGGTCGCGCCAGCTACGCCTGCAACTGGTCGTCAGGAACCGGACGCCTCGACCCGAGGAAGCCCCGCGCACGCCGCTCCCGCTGGAGCGGTTGCTTCAGCAGGCAAAGCGCCGGCGCCGAACGGGACGCGAGCAAGGCGCGCTGTTCGACGACCGATGACCCAACCCCATTCGAGCATCCACTTCTCGTTCAATCGGCGCCTACTCGAATCGTGAACGGAGGGCTCAAGTCTCCGAGGTCCTCGATGGTTTCGACGAGGGACCACAACCCACCGCTGGAATCAGAGAGGCAACAACCCTCAGGCGGATCAAAAGACAGAGAGTCCGCGTTTAGCGTGCATTCTTGCTCTGTAGTCGTCATCAAGAACGACTCGTTCTCCACTTCAACCAACGTCTCTGACGCATAGTAGAGTGTGTCGTTGATCTCCGCTCCGGGGAGCATGATGCAATCCTCGCAGTCGTCCTCGCGTGTGATGTCAAGAAACGCTCGCCCCGCACAGTTGGGACCCTCGAAATAGACGATGCCTACTGCCGACCAGTCCAAGGAACTATGCGACACTGTAAAGCGCATCGTTGCGCCGCTCTCGTGCTGGCGCAGTCCCGTCGCACCGTTGACCGTCGCGTCCAAGAGGATGCCGATCGTGACACCCGCCGAATCCTCCACGACGGGACCGCCTGCACCTGCGGCTTTCCGCTGCCCCGGGACACATCCCTTCACGTACGCAGCGCAGTCGGTGCTGGTGTCATCCGCAACGTAGAGGGTACAGAGGTCGGGCGGGGTGATTCGCTCCGCTGTGCCCGGCCCACCAAGTACGCACTTACGCAGCTTGCCGTTCTTGAAGCAGTCCGCCTCGTTGAAAAACGGACTCGTCTGGTGACCAGGCATGAAGCCCCAACGGGGGTTTGCGCCCACGTTCTTCGCGGAGACCAGCAAGGTGCCGTCGCGGCGCTCGATCTTGACCTTGCAATTCTCGATTGCGTGGCCGATCGCGGGCGGAAGCAGCGCGACGAGTAGCGCGAACAGCGCCAAGATCACTTTCCGGTTGCCCATGATCAGTCGGCCTTCCCCTTGAACTGATGCTCGTCGTTCCTCTGCACGCCTACCGCCGAGTATGTCGCCTCCCAACACGCATCCGCCACATGCATCTGCGCGAGCAGTGGCACCGGCAAGGGGAACAAGGGCATCGACAGGCTGCTCCCCTTTCCCTTCAGCAACACCTTGGCGTCACCATCCTCGCCGGCACGGGGCTTCAGTAGCTCGATTCCGTCCGGCGTGCGCTCCACGTCCCGATACCGGAGATTGCCGCCGCTGATCTGCCAACAGCCCTCGCCGTCGCATGTCCCCCCGGCGGGGGCGACGGCACGGAGCACGAGAACGGGAGCAGGTCCCGATTCGTCGTAGATGCAGAAGGCGTAGTCGTCGGTCGTTAGTGGATCACCGAGGGCGCCTGGCGGCGTTAGCTCGCCCGCCTTCCACTTCCAGTTAAGCTGGTCTCGGTCGTCGGAGTCATCATTCTTGAGTAGAAGCTGAGCCTTGGCCGGCTCGGTGGGTTTGCGGCAGTTCGGACGCGGAGCCGGGACGCACCCCATGTCAGGCTCGCAGGCTTCACATGCTGTGCAGGGTACTGCGCCTCCGCTCTGGCAGACGCCGAAACTGCAAGTGTCATCCAATGTGCACGCTGAACCGTCATCGCACTCGGTTCCATCGGGTAGAAAGTCACAGGCTTCTCCGCAACAAGAATGCATCGAGCCGTTGGCGACACCGTCGTCGCACAACTCGCCGAACTCAGGAAATCCGTTGCCACATACCTGGCCTACGTAGCGAGCGAGAGCGAACTGTGCGAGTCCATCACCTGCGACGACGAACCTTCCGCCCTCCTGCAAGGCAAGCGCGTATCCATGATCCGAGCTCCCGATGTCCGTCGTGGTCTTGCCGAGCCCGGCGAACGCGATGTCCGGGGAGCCGTCGGGCAGGTAGCGGGCAACCCCAAAGTCGTTCCGAGCGCGGCCTGCGGCGAGGACCTTCCCATCCGGCTGTACGGCGACGCCGAACGCCTGGTCGATGGACGACGCCGTAGGGGGACTGACCGATGTCGTGACGATGCCGCCGGGGCCGAACGTTGGATCGAGCGCGCCGGTCGCATCGTAGCGTGCAACAGCGAAGTCGTGGTCGATCGAACCCACAGTCGTGTATCCGGCGACGACGATCTTCCCGTCGGATTGTAGCGCCACCGCATTGATCTCGTCGTCACCGCCGGGGCCGAGGTCCTCCGATACTAGGCCGCTCGTACCGAAGGTCGCATCAGGCGTTCCGTTGGAATTGAGGCGTACAAGGCCAAACTGGCTTGGGCCGGGCAAGAAACGACCCGCTGCAACGATCTTTCCATCGGGCTGGATGGCAACAGCGAAGGCGTTGCCCGCTGCGGGCGTCGCTATCCCCCCGCTACCGAAGGTTGAATCGAGCGTCCCGCCGGCACTGTAGCGGACCACTGTGAAGAATATGTCACCCCCGTCGAGGGAGTCGCCAGCGACGACGATCTTCCCGTCAGCTTGCACCGCAACACCATAAGCGGTCGCTCCGGTCCCGATCGGGGTACTAACCGTCCCGCTTCCGTTGCCGAATGAACCGTCGAGGGCTCCATCCGGCGCGTAGCGCGCCAGTGCCAGCACGTTCGACCCGTTCTGGAACGAATGGCCGACGACAATGATTTTGCCGTCTACTTGGCTCGTAGCAGCGAACGCGGTATTCCGCTCGCCGATCGGCGTCGTTGTTACGCCGCTTGATCCGAATGTGGGATCGACTGTCCCTGCCACGTCGTAGCGGACCAGCGTGAAAGCACTGTCTCCCGCAGGGCGTGAAGTACCAACTGCAACGATCTTGTCGCCGGGTTGGAGAACGAGCCCGCGAATGGGACCAGGAGAGTCGCCCATCGGCGTGACAACGATCCCACCAGTACCGAACGTCGTGTCCAGATCGCCAGCTAGAGCCCAGGAGTCCGTTGTAAGAGCCAACGATGCGGCTACGGCGGCGAACGTGAGTGTGTAGAAACCGAGCATCAAGTGATCTCAGCGGCGCACCAGTCAGTGTCGCAGGAACGGGAAACTCAGGTCAAGAATCGCGGCTATGAACAAGGTGCGGTCAACCTACCAGCCGCGACAGGTTGCTTCCGGTAGGCAACGCGATCCACCCCTCGCGTTTCGCACGATCTCGGTATGCGACTGGAGTCGGCTCGCAGAGCCCGAGCGCCGCAGCCCGCGCGATCAGCGCCGCCACGAGGGAGTCGAGTACGTCGTCCGACGCCTCACACGCGGCGCGCACGTCGTCCGACCAGGCGAGCCACGAGCCTGTTCGCTCATGGAGTTCCGCGATCAGGTCCCGCCGCCGCCCGGCGCCCTTCGCCCCCTTGTAGCCCGACGACGGCAGCTTCCAGATCGCCAGCGCCGCCGCCGGGTAGACTTCGACCACGCGACCGGCGCCGGAACGATCGACGGGCTCCCCACGCTCGGCCAGCCTCGCCAGGAGCACCGCCGCACGCATGGCCGGAATGGCAATCCGATCGGCTGAGACGCTGAGCGGCCAGCGACCGCACGCGGCGTGCACGGTACGGTCGGTTTCGCGGAGGCGCAGATGAGGACGGTCAACGTCAGGGAGCGGCTGGTTGGTGTGGTGCGCCGAGACGAACTCCACGAACTCGTCCGGCCAGCCGAAGGGCACGTCGAGCCCCGCCTTGTCGGCGCCCAGGATCAGTTCGACGAGTTGGTCGTCGTTCACCCGCTCGAACGTCTCGACCGGCGCCGGGCTAGCGGTCCAGTCGATACGGCACGCAGCGGTGTTCTCGTCAGCAGCGGCGAGGTCTACACCTAGGGTCGGCAAGCTATGGCTTCCCGCATCGTTGCCCCCGGCCTCATCAACGCCATAGAAGATCGTCCCAACCTCCCGCACTCCGGTAGGGGCGTTCCTCCGCCATTCTCGTATCCAGCCAAAACAGGGCCTGCCGAAAAGCTACTTCAAGGAACTGTCGCGCTTCCCCTATCGTACCGAATCCCACGTTTCGCAAGTTGCTCTCGATCGACCCGCTGTCCCCGCCGTGCACTATCGCTGAACGACACCTGTAGAGAGCCTTCATTTGCCGCTGGATCGACTGCTCTTCCCGACCGACGCCCGCCTCACGCAGCAGCAATGTAGCGTTGATCGAGAAGCGGTACGACAACTCGTCGATAACAGGGTGGCCGTTCACAGTGAGCACAAGAGACTCGAACGCGACGACGTAGTCTACGATCGCGTCTCTCCAGTCCAAGCGATCACGTCCCAACAAGAACCTACGCACGGCACGACGCATCACCGCGTCCGATAGCCCTTGCTTGACGATAGAGTATGCTCGCTTGAGGCATTCTTCGTCGCCCGATCCGATCCGAACAGATGCCGCTGGTATCGGCCCGTGTGAAAGAACGAAACACTGCATGCCTCCGAAGGGATTCGAAACTTCAATCGGCCCTAACTCCAGGCTGCCGCTTGTGCACAGCATGAGGGCTTCGAGCACCGCTGGGCACCTTTCTTGGGCCTCTCTTCCACGCTCGCTCCAAAGAGCCGGCGTACGATAGTCGTCCACCAGGTAGGGGACGGAGTACCGAATCTCCGCCCTGTGCTCCAGGCGACGAGATTCTTCGAATTGAAACGGATCATGCTCTGGAATGAACGACTGCCGGATATTCATCTCCTCGTCGTCTAACCGGACCAGCGACATCCCATCGGGCAACCGGATACGCTCCTCCTCAATCACAATGCCCCACACCCGCGCGTTGACCTCAGAGTTCAGCGTGACGTGCCCCGACAAGAACGCCTTCAAACGTTCAAGTTCCGCCGCAACTCTAGAAGCGTCGAACCGGACTCCCTGGCCGACGACCTCTGCCCTCCGCGCCATCGCCCCTTGGACGATTCCTGTGAATCTAGCCCTAGTTGCGTCATCGTCACCAGCATCCAGGCTGGCAAAAACCGGATCTGCGCGAAGATGCTTCTTGAGGGAGTCGAAAGAAGGAACTTCACGCAAGCGGTCCAGGGCGCGAGAAAAGGAGAAGGACCTGACCAAGGGGACATCAGGAACGACAACGCGCAGCGTGCCGTCGGGTGTCGTAATCCACTTGCAGCCAAAGATCGGGACGGATTCGAAGATCGGCTGAACCTCTTCGCAGAGCCGTTCGCACAGAGTCTCAAGAGTTGGGGTTTCTGGCGAAGTCATGAGACCTTCACCTGTCTGGGTCTACCGAACGCCGCTGAGCCAAGCGACCCTCGCCTTCCCCCTGAAGAGCCGTCAGAGCGCGGATCGAGTGACGTACGACGCAAGATAGCCCTAGGCGCTTCGGTCGTCGGCGAGCAGCCGCAGTTTCCGCGCCAGCGCCTCGTGCCGCTCTGGGGGCACGTAGTCCGGCAACAGCTTCATCAAGCGGTCGATATACTGCCGAAGCGTCTGCGGATCGACGTAGCCCTGCGTCTCGGCGGCGACCCGCGCTTGCAGCGTGTGCGTCTTGGTAACCGTGAGCAGCGCCAGCGCCTTTGCCAACTCAGGCACGGCGACGTTCACGGCCTCAGACAGCAAGAACTCGCGGACTGCGGTCAGCGCGACGAGGTCGCCGTGCAGGTCGGCTCCGGCACCCTCGGATTCAAGCCGCCTGATGCGGTCTCGGAGGGCGGGTAGGTAGTCCGGCTCGGCGGTCGCCTGGGATGGGCGTGTGCGCGCCGTTCGCATACGCTACCCTCTATTGAATCGAGGCGCGCATGCAAGGGGGAGCGCCCGGTTGACCCTCTATCCATGGGGTCAGCCGAACCCTGGTCGGGGGTGCCGAGGGCGTTCGCCCTGGGTTTCGACACCGAGGTAGGATCAGTCCCACAATGGGCACAGAATCAGGATCGAGTGTAGCGGGCGATGGTCAGTGGGCTCTACGGATCAACGCCCGAATCGCGGAGGACGCATCCCTGAGCCCTGAAGGGATGCTTGCCGGATTCCACGAGCACGAGATCGACCTCGACGGGATCGCCGTTCGCCTGGAGTTCACTACCCAACCCCCTACGTCGGTCACGCAACTCGGGATTCAGGCCGGCGGCCTCTCGTCCGAGGCGACGGCGAAGCAACTTGGCGAAAGGCTACGAGATGGATTGCTGGTTTGCGGTGTCAGTCTGCGTATGGGGATCGACTGTGTAGACGGTGCTTCCGACACGCTTGACGAGGCGCTTGCCATGATGAACGCGGACGCCGATCCGAATCCCATGCACGCAACCCGTTCGGGGTTGAATGTGCTCCGCGCTCCCCCGGACGCGCACGTCGCCGTGGTCACCTTCGCTCGTAGGCCGCAGCAGATCGGTGTGGAGGACTTCGCCGTGAAGCTAGGGGAGAGCGTATCCACGATGCATATCTTTTCAGAGAGACATCGGTTGGCTCTCGAACTGTACGCTTCATCGCACTTCGAGGGCGCGCCGCGTAGCCGCCTTGTCTCTTTAGTCACGACCCTAGAAGCGCTGGCGACACCCCGCCCGCGCAGCGATCGGGTGCAGCATTTGATCGCCGAACTCGTAGAACACGTAACTTGCGCGCTCCCCGCCGAGGCGGACACGGAGCGCCTGAAAGCGGGCCTTCGTTCGCTCAAGCGAGAGGGGATAAAGCAGGCGTGCCGCGCCCTTGTTGCGGCACGCCTCACGGATGCCGACGCCGAATGGTTCGGCGAGATGTACGATACACGCAGCCGCCTGCTTCACGATGGGACGGTTTCAGTTGAGCGAGACTTGCCAGGGGATGTCGAACGCCTTGACGCTCTCGTGTCGCAAGTCGTTCTTCGGAGCGCCGGCATCGCCCCTTAGCGCAGTCAGGACTCCCGTAGCCGACAACGAGTTGAAGGCTCTATACTGAGGACGTGCTTCTTGGGTTACGCAGGAACGACCACGCGATTGTCACGTCGCCGATGGCGAAGCGACTTCGGGCCGCGTCGAACGTTGCTGCAATGCTACGTCAAGGAGGAACACTCTCGATGCCGAAGCGTGAGCGGTGGACGGAAGCGGACGTAGTCGCCCTGCCATCGGGCGAGCACGATTGGTTCGAGCTCAAGAGCGGGTTACTACTTCAAGGTTCTGGCTGGCGTGACGACCTTGCCAAGCCGATAGGTGCGATGGCCAATTCCGGGGACGGCAGTCTCCTCCTGGGTGTTGAAGATGACCGAACACTGACTGGCGTAAGTGAGCAGCACAAGGGCCAGCACCGTACCAGGGAATGGCTGGAACAGGTCGTCCCGACGCTTCTCAGCTATCAGTTGGAGGACTTCCGCGTTCACGAAGTAGAGCACGATTCTCCGTCCGCCATTCCAGCGGGCAAGGTGCTGATCGTCATCGACGTTGGGGACAGCGCGCTGGCACCGCATCAAACTTCAGCCAGCAAGACCTATTTCTGCCGACAGGGAGGCCACTCGGTTCCAGCGCCCCACTTCTACGTAGAGACCCTGCGGAGCAGGTTAACCTCGCCAAGCTTGAAGGCGGCCCTGGCGGGAGTCCTGCTGCGCCAGGCCTACCTACACGGCGATTGCGTCGTAGCCGAACTCACCTTCAGGTTCTCAGTGGAGAACAGCGGACGGGTTGCGGCTTACAAATGGGCGTTGGTCATCGAATCCGCCGAAGGGCGCGACGGACGCGAGGACGACTACTTGCCGCCAGACAAGTACCCCAAGGGGGGCATGCGAGAAAGTTCGATCTCACTCGATGATACAATCCTTCCCGGACTTCGGAGAAATCACGATTGGGAATGTGGTCTCCGACTGCAATTCGTCAGCAAGAGGAGTGATGTGGATGGAGAGGTCCGAGCGCTGCTCGCTCCGCTGACAATAACCTATCGTGTGGTCTCGGAGACATCGAGGGGAGAATCCACAACGACGGCGGCCATCAACGCGGCGAACGTGGACGCCCTGGTCGCGGACATCTGGGACGCCGTGAAGCCCGCATCCACCTGAACGAGCGAGCGTAGGAGGTCACCAATGGACACCAAGGGCCCTTGCAGTGATTGCGAGCGCTATCGGCAGAGAGGCCACAACTACTGCCGGATGTGCGGGTACCATCTGACGAAGGGGTACGTTCAAAATGTGCGCATCGCCGATGCCTACTACGTGAACGAAAAGTTCTGTGGCTATTGCGGCGGACAGAAGCATCGCTGCCAGTGTAGCGGCTAAGCCACCGGCAGCTATTCGCGAACGCTGGCCCGAAAGCACCAAGATCTGAGCCGCACTGCACCCACCAGAAGGAACTCTCGGAATTGTCCCCCGGGGGGACAATTCGCGCCCGTAGATGCCCACTGGTGCCTACCGGCGTCGTGATTTTCCTCGTGTTTTCGTCGCAGAAGGCGGGTTCAAGTCCCCCTCCTCGCATTTTGTAGCCCCTCGCAAGTTCAGGCGAGTCCTGGAACTCCGCTCACAGCGGGTCGCGCCCCGGTCAAGACGCAGCGGCGCCCCGAGGAACCCGATCCGGTTGTTGGCGCCATCTTGCGTCAGCGCCCCAGCGCCACGAAGACCTCCGGATCGTCCATCGCCAAGCTATCGTCGTAACCCCACCGAGACCGCCAACGAGCTGTGCCCAGCCTGACGCCGGCACCACTCGGCCGACGAATACGACGCCCGGATTGCTGGAAGTACAATCACCGAGCCACGGCGCGCCCGTGGCTCGACAAGTGTCCCAGACTGGCGCTGTCGCATGCGCATAGGCATTTTCTGCTTGATCCGTATCAACGCACGCGCGCATAGCGAGAGTGCTGGATCGATCGCTCTCGCGTCTGATCCATGAGTGCCGTCCGAGCTCTCGCCACTGCGCCCCTCGCCGGCGGTTGCGCACCGACCTTGCCAGGATCTGTCGCCGTCTACGGTCGCCTCCAGACATTCGAGCATCACGGAGGATTGGCACATGAGACTCGCAATTGGTCACAGGATAGGTGCGCTCGCAATCATGGTCTTGCTAGCGTCAGGCGGGACAGCGTCCGCGAAGCTGACGGACCTGGCCATTGGCACCGATGAAGCGAAGGCAGCGAGCAAGTGCGTTGCGACCATCCAGAAGGAAGGCGCGAAGTACGCAGCCGCGCACATGAAGCTGATCATCAAGTGCAAGTCGGGCGTCATCAAGGGTAAGGGCGGCACGCTCGGCGGCTGCAACCCGCTCGTCGGCGATCTCGCGACGAAGGATGCCGGCAACGCGGGCAAGCTCGCCTCCAAGATCGAGGGCAAGTGCGGCGGTAAGGACAAGACCTGCGGTGGCGGCGTTGGCGACAATGCCGACATCCCGCTCGCCAACATCAGCTGGGATGTGCCCGGCGGTGCGTGCCCGGTGCTCGAGGGCAACGATCCGTCGATCACGATCAGCGACTGCAGCGACATCGCGCCGTGCATCGTGGCGCAGGCGCAGTTCGCGAATCACCAGATCGCCAACGACATCGGGGCCGACCTGATGGACAGTGGCATCTTCGGCGCCGGCTCGGATCCGGGCAAGACGGACAACAAGTGTCAGCAGACGATCTTCAAGGAGCTGACCAAGTTCGCGCTCGCCAAGGCCAAGATTCTCGGCAAGTGCTGGACCAGCAAGACGAAGCTGAAGGGCGATGACTTCTCGGATGGCGATCCGTGCCCGGAGACGGACGTGGTCAAGGCTAAGACCAAGGCCGGCATCGAGAAGGTCGAGCAGAAGTTCGCGGCCGCCGTCTGCAAGAAGTGCGGCGCGGTGGGCGACAAGACGAAGGACGGTCGTTGTGACGACGGTGCCGGCGGCGATACCGGCGGCGCGCCGATCAGCGGCTTCATCACGGGTCCGTTCGCCTGCCCGGCGGTCACGGTTCCGCCGTGCACCGGCCCGGGTTGCCCCGTGCACCACTATGACGTCGGTGGCGATCCGTCGGACGGCGTCGACTGCGGCTCCATCGGTGGTGGCACGGTCGACACGGTTCAGGAGTACATCGACTGTCTGACCTGCGTGGCCGAGTACAAGACCGACTGCATGGGTCATCTCGGCAACGGTGACGATCCGGGTCTCGGCATGGTGTACCCGACCGAGTGCTCCAACTCGCTTTGTGGCAACGGCGTAGTCGACGCCGGCGAAACATGCGACACCGCCGCCGCCAGCCCGCAGTGCCCGGGCGGCAATGGCACCCAGGACTGTGGCACGGACTGCCAGTGCCATTGCCCCAGTGCTGTCACCTTCGAGCCGGACCCGAACGATCCCGCCTCGACCCTGAGCACCGGGTTCACCGGGAACGCGCATGGCTCCAAGGTCATCGGCCTCGGCGCCGTAACGGTCGCGCTGACCGGCGGAGACCAGGGCGTGCCTGGGCTGCGCGACCCGACGTGCGGCGTGATGAACATCGCCGGTCCACTTCAGAACCCAGCCGCGGGCGCGGGCCAGATCGACGTCCTGCGATGCAGCATTGATTCGTCGCGCTCCTGCATCGTCGACATCAACTGTCCGGGGATCTGCACCGGCACCGCGCTCGTCGTCACGTGCGCTGCCGACAGCGATTGCGCGGCGTCGCAGACGTGCACCGAGCAGACCTGCGAGACCTACTTCGGTTCGCGGCTCCCCCTGTCAGCGGGCGGCGTGTCCGCGTGTGTGACGAACCGCTTCGTGGGTCCAATCATCGGTACGGCCGACATCGAGACTGGCGACAGCGCGATCGCCGTCGGCATCACGTCCGAGGTTGTCGTTGGTCCGACGGTCGACAAGCCTTGCGACAATTGCATTGGCGACCTAGTTGCCAACGATGGGAGCCGCGACGGCACGTGCGACAGCGGCGGGCGCATGGGTGAGGCATGCGACGTCGGGGGCGTAAGCCCGGTGCCGGCGTTCAACGGCGGCGTGCCGAGCGGAGGCATGATTAACGGGACCAGCCTCGACTGCCCACAGGGTCCTCCCGGTGCCAACGCGGGCGTCCTCCCGATCAACCTGTCGAGCTCGACGGGCACCGAGAGCCTGACGGTGCAAGCCACAGGCCCGACATGTACGGCGGCCGGCTTCGGCGGCTCAACCTGCATGTGTGACACCTGCGCCACGCTGGCGGCGGAGCCGTGCAACTCCGACGCCGACTGTCCAGCAACGGTCACCTGCGGCGGCCTACGCTGCCTCGGCGGTACCAGCGCCGGGAACCCCTGCGCCTCGCCGGGCATCGGCGATCCCGCCTGTTCCGCCCACTGTACTGGCGCGGGCACGCCAGAACCCTGCTGCACCGCGGCGGGCATGGGGACGTGCGCGGCGTGTGGCGGTGTCGGCGAACCGACCAAGCCGAACGCGTGCATCAGCGGGACGTGCACAGCGGGCGCTTGTGCGGGGACGTTCAACGGATTCTGTGGGCCAACGGAAACGTTCAGGGGTTGTCTGTTGCCGAGCGACTGCCCCTTCCCGGGGGATAGCTGCGGATTCATCATGCAGCCATGCTTCGATGACAACGGCGTTGTCGGAAGCATCATCGCGACCACTGGCCTGGCGGATCCGCCAGTCAACGATCTCTCGAACCCGACCCTCGCATCGACGTTCTGCGTGCCACCAGTAGCGGCGGCGGCGATCAACACCGCCACCGGGCTGCCAGGTGCGGGTGTCCTGACCCTGAGAGGTGCCGCGGTCGGTTTCGATGGCCCGTTCCAGTGCTCAGCGGATGCTAGCGTAGGTGCGGGCCCCGTTCCGCGAGGAACGGATCAAGATTGCCTCGATGACTGCCTGGACGAGTTGATACCGAAAGCCGACGAGGACTTTGTCGATTGCGTCGTTCCCGGCACAGTCACTGGGTCCGCACTCGGCATCTGTCTTACCGGATGTCTTGCCCTGGCGGGCCCGGCTGTTGGACCATGCGCTGCTGGATGTGTGGGGGGAGCTGCGGTGGGTGTTGCGACGACTGCCGCAGCCTGCTTTGCCAAATGGACGATCGACCGTTGTAGCATCAGCTTCGGTTGCTGGTGGAATTGTTAGCGAAGTAAGTCCGGCGTCGCGGAGTCGGGAGATCTCCTATCCCGACTTCGCGACGCGCCCTAGCCCTCCCGAAAGTTCAGGCGAGCCCGGTCGGCCCACGCTCGAAACGTCGGGTCCCGGTACGTTCTCGTATCCTTCGGTTCGTCGACGCGTTGCATCTCTTCCGACGAACCTACCCATCCACGAACCCTGCGAAATCCGTCGCATGCGTCGCATTAGTCCGAAGCCCAACTGACCTCAAAATCCCGCGGGGGCAACCTCGTGTCGGATCGATTTCGTGATCGACAGGTCGAGGGTTCGGGTTCCGCCTTTGACTCGAGCACAGGTCGCCGTCGATGAACGCGACGACTCGGCTCTTGAGCCTCGGATCTTAGGTCGCAGAGCTACGATGATCGAATTGATCTCCCGGAGATCAATTCCTGCCCATTGCTGACCATCCACGACCATCACCGCCCCGATTTCGCTTGCCTTTTCAGCCCGCGCATCGGGTTCAAGTCCCCCTCCTCGCATCCTGTCGCTACTGGGTTTTCTGGGCGTTTCTGGGCTGTGGGCACAACCGATGGGCACAGCGCGCCCCTAATTGGGGCCGTCATCGGACAATCCGAAACCGCTGCGCCGGAACCGTCGGGGCGGCGGCGTCAGTGAGTCGCCGTATCTGCGACGTGGCGTGATTCTTGGTCGCCTTCGCGTAGTGCCTCTTGAGCGTCGCCAGGTCGACGCCGGTCTGCGCCTCGAGCCAACGGAGATCGTCGAACGACTGCGCGTCTTTCATTCGTCTCGGACGTCTCGACAACGCGTTGAGCAGCGACGATCTCGTCGCTGCTCTGGTCGATGGGATGGGCTACCGCGCCTGGCTCGTTCCCAGCGGGTGGCGTGTGCCCTGGGGTTTGAATGCGCGGGCTCTGAGAGCTGCAGCTTACAAGGGCGATGAGCAGCGGCAGGGACATTGCTGCGTTGGGCAGACGTAGAAGTCGATGGAGCGCGCAAGGCATGAGCGATTCCTTCTGGTGGAGTACCCCGGGGACCTCGACGTCCGGCGGATCACGAGCGCCGGCGACGGTTTCCTATCACCGACCGCGCAAGTACTGGTACCAGGCCCTCAGTCCGAAACCCATGAGGCCGACGCCGGCACACCCCACCAAAATAGAAACCGGGTTGATGCCGCGCTGAGTATGCGCCACCGCATCGACGATCCAGATGGCTCCGATGAAGAACGGCCCCGCCGTCCAAAGAACCTGCGCCCACGATTCCGAGTTCTGCGCCGCTTGCCCCGCTGCGGGTCTATCTTCGTCGTCGGACACGGCTGGCTTCTTGGCTTCATTCACGAGATGAGAACCTCTCTCCGCCTACTACCGCTCGGGCCGGTGATCAGCCGGACCCCCGGGGCAAGCACCCAGCACGTCCATGATTTCCGCACGCGCAGTCTCCCATGGCGGGGGGCCCACCATCGCGGTCACGTCCCACTCCCCGCCGTCTCGAACAAAGGGGTGGGGACTTCCTTCATATCTTTTCTTGAGGATCGGATAGGCGCCTACGACGACTTTGTGCTCATCGTACACGACGCGCCCGCTCACGGCAGAATGATGGCCGACGTCTAACTCCCCCTGAGGGAGTTCCAGCCCGACATACTCTGTAACTAAGAACAGTTCAGATGTCCCGTAGTTCACGAATCGTACCTCCCAGACCATCTGGTACGTCTCGAAGTGCGAAGCGTCCTCACGAACTTCCCGCAATTTCCCTGTCGCGTAGAATCGCTCATGATGGCGTGCTCGTGGCAGTAACAACACGACGACTTCCACTTCACTAGGATCGTCGGCCCGAATCGTTCTCGGCAACGTTGCGTGCAAAGGATGTACACCTCTTGCCTCGACGTTGAGGATCAACCCGCGGCAAGGTGCCCTCCCTCCGCGCCGACGCGTCTCGGTCGCCTCGATCTCGAAGAAGGGCTCCAGGTCTCCCGCTTCGAAAGAAGGGACTCCAACTAACGGCGCCGAGAGCTTCCGCATTCTGTCGGCCAGCGTCAGCCGATCCCTGACGCTGGCGGCGACGAGGGCCACCCCAAGGAGCATGACGACGAGAATGGTGCCGTTGATCGCGGCCCATCGGAACAAACGGGCAATCGAGATCTTTGGACCCGAGACTTGCGTGTCAGCCTCTTCCGTCACCATCGATCCTCCATCCGCGCTCCCGCGGTCTTCGTTGAAACGATCGGGAAACTACCACGGATGCGAGGTCGCGAAAATCTCGTGGCACGTCTCGAAGACCACGCAATCGTTCTCACCGACAAGGGAGTAAACGTCTTGGCCATGTTCATCTCCGCCTTGACGCCGCCCGTAGCAAGGATCGGCAGGCTAAGTCGAGATCCACCTACGACGCGGCACCCCCAGGCAACTGCAGAGCCAGGACAGGAGTATCGCAACGGGTCGCGACAACCGTCCGCGAGCGGTAGAGCGGGACCGCCGGCCGCGTCCTCGGTCTCACGGGCGCATCAGAACCGATACCACCAAGGTAGGTAAGCAGCGATGACGGCAGCGTCAAGCAGCATGGCTAGCGGCAAGACTGCCAGCACCCAAGGACGGGGATCCCCCCGGACCTCTACGTCCGCTAGAGCGGCATCTCTCGTCATCACATGGAGAACCGCTGACGTAGGGGGGTCGGACACCGAAGCAAGAGCTAGCACCGCGCAGCGGCTGTCCGACACCTCCCCCCACGCCCGTTCGGCAGTACTCGCGGGAGCCTGTTCCCCGAGCGGAAGCAACGCAAGACGCTGCGAACCACCGATCTGTAGATCCTGTGGGCCATCAGCCTGTGCTGCAACAACCCTGAAATGTTCGCACGCCTCGCGTCGCGGGTCCGCACGCAACACCCCGGAGGCTCGAACGTTCCTGCCGGTGCCGTGCCAAACGATCTCGATAGCGGACGGCGTTGCCACCCGAACCTCGATCTCCAGAGTTTCAATCGCCCCCTGATTCTTCCAGACATTGTGCACCTGCGTCGAAGCCGCACACCCGGTAACGGATGCCAGGGCTAGAAGAAGGACGGCAGTCGATCTCGATGGGACCGCCCAACGAGCCGCACTTCTTCTCACGCCCTTTTTGGGCATTCTCGCTCGACGGTCCACGCACACCCCCCTCGCAGACAGATCGGCCGTTCGATGACCCGGTTCTCTAACAGCGTCGTGCAAGTTCGAGACTCTACAATCTCGCCAGCACAACCGCGCTCACATCGTGGAGGTCACCAACGGCACGGGCCGACTCACGATCCAGGAAGGAACTTCTCAGACGGAATGCACAGCTCGTCCTCTTTCGTTGTATCCAGCTGACGCGCTCCTAGCTGGTTGTTGACGAAAATGCCCTTCAGCTTCGCATGCTTCTGTTGCTTGGGATCGATCTTCGTCCCCTTGCCCCCTGCCCGCACCGGGCCGCACCCGTCTTGCTCGATCACCTTCTTCGAAAGCGCGGCCTTGTAGCACACCAGATGCCGCTCCGGCTGCCGAATTGTGGCTGGCTCTAGCGCAAACGAATCGCCCTTGTTCGGTCCGGCCAAGAGATCTGGAGAGCCAGACTTGGCCACGGGGTTGCACAGCTTGGTGATCTTCTTCAGATCGTAGCGCCGAGCTTGAAACTGGTCCGTGACCTCCACTTGCATACCCTTCGGAAATCTCGGCAGTCGGGTACCGTCAGGAAGCTTCTTCTGCAGTGCGGCTTTGTAGCAGAGATAGTGATCCAACGTCCCCGTCGCCGGTGGGTCAACCGGGCTACTCAGATCCTTGGCCGTCGGGACGAGAAGGCTCTCAGGCCTCAGCACCTCCACCAACAGATCACTACACTGGTTCACGACTCGAACGTTGGTCAGCTTCTGGAACTTCTCGCCACGTCGCGCTCGGCCCTTCAACTTGTACTCGGCGAAATGCGTCAGCTCGTCGAGTACGCCTTCGCCATTCTTGTCGGCCGGCAGACCAAGCCTCACGGGCTTCAACACATCGTACTCGGCGGCTCCGAACTGATCTTCGAGAACGATCGGACCGAACTTGAAGAACTTTGGCGTGCTCTTCGTGTTCTTGATCCTGTAGGACATGAAATGATCAGCACCTTCAGGCTCCAGTGACGTCAGCATGAAATTGTCGACGCCAATGGTATCTGGTCCATCGAACGCCTCTGTGCTGAACGAAATATCCGTGACGTCAGCAAGAATGGAAGCCCAGTCCCCTTCCGAAACTCCCCAGGCTGCGGCTGTCAGAGGCGCAACGTACTCAACCCACGTATCGGGCGGCGGAGCCGTCGCAGCGGAATCGAACAACACGCTCACTCCGCCGCCAGTGATCTGCACCGTCCCGAAGACGGGCTCCGTTGCACCGCCGCCGATGAACGTAGCCATGTCGTAGGACAACACCCCGCCATTGAAGGCTGAGAGGTCACCGATGAACTTTGCTGGCGCGATCGCGCCCGAGCCCAAGGGCGCTCCCACACCGATGTCCGTCACCCGAATATGACCGTCGGGGTTGCCGCCGGCACTCACATAGGAAACCTGTCCTTCACCTGGGAGGCCGACCCAGCCCTCCTCATCGGTGTCGAACGTGCTTGCGATCGTCGCCGCGTGACAGATCGCGCCCGCGAGGCTGACAAACGCAATCACGAGACCGCTGACGACCCGTGCAGAGAATCTCATCCTGTAGTCCTTTCGCTCCGCGCTGCTGCGCGACGACACCGACAGACCGATGGGCCGCCGCCGCCAATTCCGCAGGGCACACCAGTGGTCGAATCATTCACCATAAGCTCTCCCCCAACGGGGCCGCCGAGCGCCCGGATCGCGCAGCGCCAGTCCGGCGGTTACAGAACTAGGACGACAGCAACCCGAGATCGGATCACCGCTGTCGGACGAGCGGCACTATGCAAAATATGCACGGCGTACGTTCTGCTCGGCACGATGCTTCGCGGAGAACAGCGTTCACTCAGAGATGTCGCTCCGAGACAGCTCCTTGGGAGGTCTACGCGACAGCCAGCATCGACTCCTCAGCCCGAACGACAATGATTTCCCTAGGTTGCGGATCGCAGAGGTTCCCACTACTTGGGATCGGCATGCGACGTCCTGCAGACGAGTGGGGCGCTGTACTTGATCGTCTTCTCACCGGAGACCGCGAGGCCTTCCTTGAGATTAACGGCCTGATCACGCGCTGCCTCAACCGACTTCGCGCGTACGACTTTCGTGAGGACTGGGACGACCTTCGCCAGGACGTAGTTCTAGCTGTGGTCAGAACGGCACAAGCTGGCAAGCTCCGAGATTCAAAGGCGATCCTTGCGTACCTGATGACAGCCACACGAAATCGAGTCCTCGACCGCATCAAGGCCCACCACCGCCACCGCGAGAAGGCAACCGTTCCCTGGGAGGATGCGATGGAGCGGATTCCTCTCGAGGGGGACCAGGCGATTGAGGACGCCAACGAACTGCGACGCGCGATCGAAAATCTCCCCGCCCAGCAGAGGATCATCATCGATGGCGTGTACCGACAAGGAAAGACCTATGCGGCCGTAGCCGCAGACACAGGCGTACCGCTCGGGACCATGAAACGCCGGCTCCGCGAAGGGATAGCGATGCTCCGTCAGCAATTCGGCAGAGATTCTCGCACTGGCTGATCCGATTCCAGCCCACTGTCGTCCTTACGTTGAGTGAGGGATCGCCCGCCGGCCGGGCGCCTACTATGAACTGCCTACGGACACTCCAGATCGACCTTGCAGCCTTTGTCGCCGAGCCTTCTGCGGAAGGATGGGCGGGCTTCCTGAGCCACTATCCGACCTGCATGGACTGCTCCGCGGCCGTGCAGCCCTGGTTCGAGTTGCACGATCGCCTGCTGGCCTTGGCACCGAGTGACAACCCCGCTCACCCGACCAAACACCACCTGCTCGCCTTCGAGGAGAACCAGGAATCTCTTGGAGTCGATCAACGCGCGGCCGTTGAGGCCCACCTCACTAGCTGCCGCGCATGTCGAGACGAACTCTCCGCTCTCCGAGGGTTCGATTTCGCCGCACTCGCGCGTGCCGCCCCGGAACTCGCAGCGCCGGTCGCACAGCGTCGCGACCATTCTGGAGAAAGCTCGAGATTTCCCCTCTCGTGGCTTCTCCCACGACTCGCACCGGCTCTCGCGTTCGCGCTCGTTCTCGCGGCCATCCTACCCATTCTCTACCAACAAGCACGCATCCAACCGCCCCACAGATCCCAAGTCAGGCTAGCGCTGAACGACGGCCAACATGAGACCCTGGCTCATCCCGCCAAGGGTCCCCCGCCAGACGCACCGATTCCTCCGAGCGAACTTGAACCCGTTGCCGAATTGCTTCCCGATGCGTCCGCGGTCGCCATCCCAAACAACCCTCCGCGAGAGAATGTTCAGGGAGGAGATTCAGCGAAAGAATCGCTGAAAGGAGAAGGCCATCGTGAGCCGGGCGCGGCTGGGACCTCCGCCCAGAGGGCACCTGTTCGCGTTGCCAAGGTGCGCCCTCCGATGGACACGAAACTCGAACGCTCCCCTCCAGCGTCTTCGCCGCCAGACGGGCCTCGGGGAAACATTCCTCTAGGAAAAGCAGGCGAGCGCCCGATCGAGCTCGCGGCGCGCGGCCTGCAACCGGAAGGGTCCCAGAAACTCGAGGTCGCGTCCGTAGATACTGGCGGCGACGGACGCCACGGCGCCACCGCGCCCCCGGTCAAAGAACGGATCGAGCAGGCACCGCCCCCTTCGCGTCGAGCGAGGGAAACACGCCAACCGCCAACCACGACAGACGCCCACGAAACAGATGCAACGCAAGAGAAGCGAGGGCTGTTCGCTTGGCTCCCGGGCCGAAGCAATCAGGGGCCCCGCGTTTTCGGGCTCCGGAAGCGCCCAGCGAACGCTGCCCGAGACGAGCCCCCTCCCCTTGTCGAGTCCGGAGACAATGCAGGTCGGGCTACCGACCTGCGAGAAGCCGGCGCCCCGCAGAGAATTAGCCTTGCAGCCGACCATGAGGTGACTGTCGCGCCGCCAGTGGCACGAGCAGGTCTACTCATTGAGGTTCCGGTTCCAGGGGCTTCCGCCGGGCCCGTTGAACTCGTGCATCCGAACGGTACACGATCCTCGCTCACCGTACGCCCTCACGTGACCTCTAACGACTACCTCACCGTCCAGATTCCCCGCGGAACTATCTCAGACACCGGAATCTACCGTATCGATCTACGCGACAGATTCCCTGAAACGGCACCTTCAACATCCCCCCGGAAAGACACCCGGGTGTTCTCGTTTACGGTTCGCTAGCCTCCCCGCTTGCCGAAACGTCGACGCTCGATCCTTGCGAAGCCAATCGGCTAACAATCTCGCGCAGCGTCCAGTCTTGTCGAGCACGCGCGGACGTCGAGGGCACGAAGTCCTCGACATAGCGCCAGCGGTCGGACTCGGGATCGATCCCCTCCCATCTTGCCATCCGAAGCAGTCTCTCCATGTCATGAGGATGGCTCGCGAGGATCGGTAGGTTGGCAACCCCGTCGTCCCGCCGGAGCGCGCTCAGCGTCCTCAGGAATCTGATACCAACATCCGGTCGATACCCTGCAGATCGCAGGTATCCGAGTGCATAGTAGTCCGCTTCACATTCCATATCGCGGCTATACGCAGGGATCGCCCCCCACGAGAGAATGCCTGAGGCAATCTCATCGCGCGTGTACCAAGTATACCCTCCGGTCATGAGCCCCATTAGGAAGTCCTGAACCGCCCGATCCCTCGTGTGGCGCCGTGCGATATGCGCGATTTCATGCGCCAACACGAAAGCGAGTTCGTCGTCTCGACTCGCGAGGAGGACGAGATCTGGCCCAATGAGAACACGGCGCGCCGACATTCCGACCTCGGCTCCTGCGCTGAGGCCCAATCGATCATCCAATCTCGCGGTCACACCCTCCGCCTGTACGTGCGCGACGAGAGTTCGCGTAACCCGCTCGACCCTTCGCCGCAGCGGAGCCCTGGCCTCAGCAACCGCTGCTACGAGGCGTCGGGCAGCAAGCTCGGAAACAGTATCAGGATCGAAATCGCGTAGGTTAACCATCGCCAGGACCGCTGGCGGAACCACCTCTTCTTTCTCCAACCGTTCCCTAAACTGGCCCAGGGAATCTTCTGCAGTGTGGACGCGTTCGGAGTAAGCGATCGTGTAGTATCCCGTGCGCATTCGCGCCCACAGGTATCCTTCGGGAAACGCCAGCGTGCTGGCCGTGAAGGCGCCGCGTTCTTCGGAGCTGATCCGCGACACTGGGATCTCTGTGAAGATTCCACTGCATCCCGCTAGGCTCGGAGCGCGCGTCGCCTGACAGCCCGCCATCGCGGCGAGGCTACATGCCGCTAGCACGGCCCTCCCGAGATGCGACGCGAAACCTGAACGGCGCACGTCTGCTAAACGATTATGATCACAAGAGTGCCGTTCCGGTTCAGCGACCGATTCGCATCCCGACCCGAATCCTGAGCGTGAATAGTCCAATATCGGCGCAGATACTTCGCTGCCCGCTCTGCCGTCAACCGAGGACCCACCTTCGGGTTTGTCACCGCTGAACCTAGGCACGCACTCCTTCGAGGTCGCCGTCAGTGAGGAGGCCCCTTGAACTGCGCAGAGACGCCGTAAGCTCGCGACCGTTATGGGGTGACCGCCCCGTCGCGCCTCTCGCAAGTTCTACGAATCCGTACGCCCCGTGCCGGGCTAAGGCCCAGCACGAGCGGTCATCGTAGGCGAATCGACTCAAATGATCCGATCACCAGCACTTGTCGTCCTAGTCCATAGCTCGAATGCTCTTTCGTCGATTCTGACGACCCGGGGCGACGCTCGGAACTGACTGGGGCTGGATGGAGACATGGCGCATCGAACAACATCGGACTTGTGGAAACCCGACAGTTCCTCGAAGCCCCCAACCCGTGCGCCTGCGGCAAAGCACCTCCCGGCAGCGAGACTTCTGCGTTCAGGTTCTCGTTGGGCCCTTCTTGCCATGTTCTGCACCGGTCTAGCGGGCTGTTCACTCGCCCTGCCCCTGCCTGACGGGCCCCTTGAAGCCGTGCTACTTGGAGCAGTACTCCAAGTAGCTACCGAAGCAGCCTTCGACGCGGCAACGGCAGCGGGACCAGCCCCGACGTTCGCGGCGATCGAATCCTCGTTGCCGCCCCCGCCGACCGGTCACGGGCGCCTAGTGGTCTTCTCCTCTCCGACGAACAAGCGTCAGGATGCCTTGGCATTCTCCGTTGACGGTGGACAAGAGAAGGCCATAGGGCCTTGGGGTTTCCTCTTCATCGACCTCACGCCCGACACCCATTCGATCGTGGTGAGCCCCCACGTGCCCTCTCGCGCCGCACGTTTGTCCATCGTGACCGAGAAGGAACGGCTCTCGTTCGTCAGCCTGCTCGACTATGCGCCCCCGCTTCTGGTGGAGGAGGAGGACGCTCGGAGAATGCTCCGTGCCTGTCATCACGAGTTCTCTGCGGGCCACACGCAAGCACAGGCCGACCGCGCGAGCTCACGAGTCGGAAGCAGTGATGCTCGATCCTACTAGCTTCGTTCGCTACGATGGTTGCTTCTGCTTGCTTGCCGAAACGACGGCGTTGGCGTTGGGACACCGAATCACCAGCATCCGAAAAGGGGGACGAAATGCAGCTAACGAAGATCCTGGCACAGATGGGGGCTACGATATCGCTCGCGCTGTTGGTGGGCTGCAGTGGAGCTGGAGGCCCCGCCTTCTCACCCAAGGCTCCTGAACCGGGGACCGCACTCGTGTACTTCTACAGGGTCGAGCGGTCTATAGGAGCCGTGGTCAAACTACACCTGAGCGTCAACGGGACGCGCGTCGCCATGGTGACGAATGGAGGCTACTACGACTACTCGACGCCGCCAGGAAACGTCACGTTCTCGACCAGATTGAAGATGGGTGCGTTCAGTTGGTTCAATTCGCTGATCCAAGGAGAACGCGAGCTCCTAACGGTCAACGTACAGGCGGGCGAAACCAAGTTCGTGAGGTTCAATGTCGTGGGAGCGACTGCGGTACTCGTACCGAACTCGGTTGGGATGGAGCAGATCCAAGGCCTGCGGAGGTTCGAATAGACCGATGCGAAAGACTCGCATGCCGAGATGCCACTACAGTAGGGCCTGGCGACACGGACTTCCTGTGTCTATCGCACTCGGAGCGATCCTGGCGCTAAGCACCCTGCTAGGATGCTCGCCCGCGCGGGTGCCACTCAAATACGACTACCCGGGAACGCCGGGTGCGTGCCAGGGGCCGTCCGTCGCAGTAGCGCCCGTGATCGATCAGCGTGACGACCGGAGCCTCGATCGCAGCCTTGCGCTGGACGTACGGGACACGGTGCACGGAATCGTCGAACGGGAGGTCAAGGAACTCGGGTTCTGTTGTGCGCTATGCCAACCGGACGAGCCATGGCCTATCCCGTTGGCGCGATTACAAGATGAAGGGGTTGCCCTGCTCGTCGAGCCCACGCTTCGGGACCTCAGGGCCGGTCCGCGACATCCTGGCCGAACGAGCACGCGCGCGACTGTAGGGGCATTATTAACGCCCATCGGTTTCCTGATTAGTCGCCCCCCAGCCGACGTGGATGGCTACGCCGCTCTTGACGTTGCACTGACGAATGTCGCTTCGGGGGCTGTTTCTGAGGTCCATGCCCTGGGTCGCGCGAATCAACGGGTGCGCGGCGACCGTGCGGGTACTCCCCCGGTCAGAAGTACCGTGGCTGGCCTAGCTCTCAAGAAGGCGATGATCGATCTCATAGGCGCGCTTCCCTCCCACCCGTCACCGTGAACATCGACTGGCGAATCGCTCGCGGGACGAAGCGATGGAAGCATGCTTCTGCCAGAGAGCGGACCTCCCGATCCCACGGCAACTATCCGATGTTATACCGACGCAGGCTCACGCCCTTGCCGCACCCCCCGCCCGCCTGGCCGGCTCCCAGCGAACGAGCTATTGAGCGTTCGAGGTGGCAACCCGGTGCACTTCCCGATCGTGCGGTCCGTGAGGTATACGTGGGCCCCGACTAACGCAGCCAAGGATATCGGTAGATGAGGCGCGGAACAGTGATGGACAGACCCTCTACCTGCGAGAAGCACGGCGGGTTGAAGCGCATGTTCCTGATTGTGCTTGTTGTGCTGGGGGCAAATTTGGCCTCCTGCATGAATGGGGACGAGAAGCAGGCCTACGAGATTGTTCGCGAGGCATCTTCGAATTTTGACGACGGGCGATACGACCGCGTAGTCCAGGGGATCACGCAGGCCTTTGAGCTAGTTCGAGATGGCGAGGCGTCTCTTGCTTCGAACAACGACGGGGGCGGGGATTGGAGTTTTCAGAGAGGGCGGGCCTATGCGGCCCTCGGGAATCTCGCCAAAGCAGAGGAGGACTTCACCGTTGCGATCCGAAGAGGTTCCGAGGGTCTGGTGCAAGGCCATTTGCATTCTACAAGCTCAGCCGCGAAGCAGGAACGTCACTATAGGAGGTTCGGTGCCTACTATGGAGCCCGCGCGCGCGTTCGCGCACAACTTGGGGCGTGTTCGAAGGCGATTGAGGACTATACATCAGCGGTCAACTGGTACGCCAGGGGACTGCGGGGGCAGCTTGACCTGGCTGCAGTCAACCCATTGCTCCTGGCCGATCAGAAGTATCAAGCTCGCCAGAAGGGAGCGCGAGGAGAAGCGCTTCGAGAGATGGGCCGGCTGGTCTGGGAGCGAGGTGCTCTTCATGGCGAGGTCGGGGACCGAGAGCGGGAGTCCGAGGACAGGCGGGTGGCGGCAAGCCTCGGGCAGGCAGGTGAGCCGCCCTACGAGATGCACCGATGCGGCTTGAGGTAAGGAGCACAGCCGCAGGCTGGGTCCTGTCCGGTCACGAATTCACCGCATGTTCGACTAGTGCTGCAGTTGCGCAGCCGTAGGGGTCGTCGCGGGCCTTGCCGGAAACCCTTCCATCGCGAAATTTCTGGCGGGCGTCAGTCCGCAGCATGAAGCTAGTTGCGCATGGAACGCCATAGCTATGAGGTCGACAGGAATAGAGTCGACGGGAGGTTCGGGAACCTTGACGCGATCGGCGGTTGATTCGCTACTTTGCTATCTGCGGTTCCCAAGAAGTCCTTCTCGCGTCGCGCGCAGGGTTGCTGCTCGGAGGCGCCAAATCATATTCGGGCAAACGCTGCTCGTTCTGTCCGTTGCCATCGTGTCCTGTTCCCATCAAGCCTCGCAGTCTTCACCTAGCGTTGCCGTGCCTGGGGGCGCATATGCCTCTCTTCGACCTACCTTCGAAGTAGACTCAGAGGTTGACGCAGCGTGGGAAGCTCTTGAGGAGGCCGAGATCCAGTTCGGATCCCAGGATAGGATTGTAGCGACTCGTTTGCATGAACTATCCGACCTCTATCATGACCGAGGGAGATACGATCTCGCGCTAGCACTCCGAAGCAGCCTGCTTGCGGAGCAAGAACGAAGACTCGGCTCTGATCACCTAGATGTCGCAGAGAACCTTGAGTACCTATCCGTAGATTACTTCGGCAAGGATGACTACTCGAGCGCGGAGCGTGCTCTTAGGCGTGCAATCGCCATCCGAGAGAAGGCTCAAGGGCCCAATGATATAGAGGTGGCCCCTACGCTGGATCTGTTGGGGATTTTCTATGACTCTCAGAAGCGCTATCAGGAAGCTGGCGCTGTCTACGAGCGGTCTCTGACTATTCGGGAGAGCGCCTTAGGGGCCGAGCACCTAGATGTTGCAAACTCCCTCATAAGCCTTGGTTCGGTTTACCTAGACCAAGGGCTCTCGGCAGAGGCCTTGCGCTTGTACGACCGCGCGCTCGAAATTCGGCGGAGCAAGCTCGGCAAGCAGCATCGGCTTATCGCGAGCAGCCTCTATTTAATAGCGAGAGCTAGAGAGGAGCGGAAGGAATACGCCCTAGCGGAAGAATCCTACCTAAGATCTGTTAAGGTCCAAGAACTAGCATCGGGTGTGAACGATGCCCGTGTTGCGTCGCGATTGGACAGCTTGGCGTTATTCTACTGGCGAAGGGACCGGTACGGAGAAGCCGAATCCATCTACGAACGTAGTATAGCCATTAGAGAAAGTGGACTGGGCATCGCCCATCCGGATGCGGCTGAGGCTCGCGACAGCCTGGCCACATTCTTCTGGGTTGAAGGGCGCTACGCCAAAGCTGAAGCAGTGTACCGCCGCTCCTTGGGGATAGCCGAGGCATCACAAGGGGCCGAGCATCCTGACGTATCGAAGATACGGGAGGACTTAGCCCGAGTGCTCAAGATGCAGGGGCGATACTCAGAGGCCCAGGCGTTGTACGATGCTCACTAGGGGCGACAAGCGAAGCGAAAGGCAACTCGTGTCTATGAGGCTCGTCAGTGCCCCCTCGATTCGCGTGATCGTCCCGCAGCCCTTCTGAGCAGTGGGTGGTAGGTTCGAGTTCTACCGGGCCTGCTCTTTTTCCGCGGCCCCTTGGTCGGCTTGAGGAGTACGGACAGGGAGATGCAGAAGGCCTACGCTACCCTTTGAGATCTGTCCACTTCCATCAAGAAGTGAGACACGGCGTCCGACGCTGACTCTCCAAACTTCCTCGACGCATAGCGCGCTCGCGAATCGAATTGAGAAAAATTCTCCGAATCCTTGTGTGATTGAGCCATAGCAGTCCCAAGACGCCCGAGTATGCACCCCACGAATTGCGTTGTCGCCGCGCAAGCGTGGGATGTATACGCACAGTCGACTTGGCTAACCGCGGGATGGGCTCTCTCCTCCCACCGCTAGAGGGCACTGTGCCCATGGGCACAGCGCGCCGGGAAACGAGGGGTTTCGAGGGGCATGGCACCCTGAAAAACCGCGCAGTTTAGGCCGCAGCGTTCGGGTTCAAGTCCCCCTCCTCGCATTTGATCCGACCAGCAACATCAACCCTGTCGCTGGTCGATGTCCCGCTCGATCGCGTCCAAGGCCGCAAGACGCTCATCATCTGGGCCCACCAACTCCGCGAGGGTCTGTCGGACGTACGCACGATCGAGTTGGGGCCCCTGCTCTACCATCACCGCTTCGACATCGGCGAGATCCTTTCGCCGGTTGAACATGAGCTTCAGGACCACGAGGTCCGCCGCGCCGAGGATCCATAACGGACGCCCGAGCAATGGAACCTGCCGACGGTGTTCCTGGAGCCTCGCGTAGAATGGAATGGCAGGGACGAAGACGTCGATCCGCATGTCATCGATGTGCCCGCGAAACTGCCCCTCGGTACGCGCCTGAGCCGCAAGAGCGTGAGCGTCTTTGTCGGGCACGAACCCCGCATCGCTCAACGCCGCGAGGGCCGTGTCGAGCGCTCGCGTGGGAGACACGAAGATGTTGACATCCACATCGATGGTTGCGCGGGGAGGCGCATAGAATGCGAGCGCGAGCGCGCCTCCAATGGCATACGGCAGCGGTCTTTGCTCCAACACATCGGCGAGAAGCCGTGCGATCTCGACCGCCGTGCGTGACGCCGGCATCGGTCTCAACCTCGCGCGAGACGACGCAACAGATCGAGGGTCGATGGAGGTAGCGGGTCCCCACGGGACAGGCGCCGCTCTCTATCCGGGGAGCCCTCCAGAATCTGCATCGCTGCTCGGCAGGCGGATTCGATCGCCAGCGCTCGCTCCTCGAGTGAACGATCGCGCCAGGAGTCGGCCCCCTCGATCTCGGGCCAAGAGCGATCAGGTCTCATACGCACAATGTACCCTCGCCGTGCCGGCCCAACAACCGAGCATGGCGCACTGTGCCGGACGGCACAGTCCGCCGGGAAACGAGGGGCACCCAGGGCACTCACGCGCCGAAAGACCGTGTAGTTACAGCCACAGCCCTCGGGTTAAAGTCCCCCTCCTCGCGTCCCTTGTCGCCTTCGAGATCCACGACTTGCAACGGCTTGTCCCCCACGACCGCCCGAGTTGGGGATCGCCCTCTGAGACGACGGTGTCGGCACGCTCGCCGGAGCCAACTGCGGGGCGGCCGCCGAGGCCGTGTGGAGTAGCGGGCACCGGGTACTGAGCGTGCCGGATGCCGGAGCGCGGGCCTAGCCAGGGACTGGCCGCTTCCGGCCTCGATAGACCAGCCGCGCTCTCTCCTAGCCGGACCACGCGCTCTCGTCGCGCTACTGAAGGGGGACGCTCAGCGTCGTAACGAAGTTGTTGCCGCCGAGGTCCTCCTCGAGGGTGAAGCTGCCCCGGGCGTTCTTCTTGCTCACGCGTTCGACCTTGCAATACGTGAACTCGCTCGACCGTGCGGTGAGGCTGCCTCCCTCGCCCGGATCAATCGTGCGCTCGGTTGGTCCTGCGACCGGGTTGCCGCTCGTGAAGCCGATGATGGAGAACGTCACCGTCGCGGGCTTCTTGCCGAGATTGACGATCATGCAACGGAAGAGCTGCTCTGTCCCCGCTGGGTTGAGGGCGGACGAAGAGAGCGTTCCCGCGTCCGCGGCGCTCACACCGAGCGGTCCAAGAACCATGAGGAAGAACAGCGCGGCGGCGGTCAGGCGAGAGCTGGCGAGAGGTCTGGACATGAGTTCTCCTTTAGGTGGGCGCCCTCGTGCCCCGCGTTCCACGGGCGCATGACGCGCGACATTCAGGGTTGCGAGGAGCGCCTGCGCGGAACGTTCGCACGGCCACGCTCGCCCAGTCAACCCAACAAAACTCCGCCAACCAGCACGGCATCCAGAGCTTTCACCTCACCGCAATCGTCACCTTGACGATATCTCCCGTGAAGCGGGTCTCGTCTGTCGCCTTCGAGATCAGCTACTCGAAGGTGTGGTTTCGTCTATGCCCAATCGCCCCATTGCCGGCTGCTAGCGCAGACGGCGGAACTCGAGGACCCGATTGGCACTCGGAGACAGCGCGTAGACGTGCCGCCCGTCTGGAGCAACTGAGATCGCTTCGATTTGATCGGTATCGTCTACGATTCCCTCACGCTCCACTTGCACGAATCGAAGCCCTTCTGGTTGCCTTCGCAGCACAACGATCGCTTTACCCTCTCGTACGCTCTCATCCGGGTCGAACTTTCCGCTTGCGTTCACGTATATGTTGCTGCCATCCGGGCTCAGAGCTATCAAGCGTGGTTCCAGTAGTCCCTCGATGCCTGCGACCCCATTGCGCAGCGCCTCCTCTTGCATCAACCGTCCCGTGGCTTGGTCGCGTCGGAACACAAGCACGCTGTCTGCAAACTGCGTTGTCACGTAGACGCGCTCCCCATCGGACGTGACGGCAAGATCGCTGGGCCCATCACTCAACGGCAAGCTCTCGCGAACCTCGACGGCGCCAGTGGCGGCATCGCGGTCTAAGACCAAGAGCTCACTTGTTGATTTTGGCAAGCAGTAGACATTCAGTGCGTCGGGACTCACCTGGATCTTCTTAGCGCGGCCGCAGGGGCTCACTGAAGCCATAGTGAGCGTTCCGGCGACCGGATCGCGCGCGAACACGACGCCCGAGGCGTACAAGTGCGAACCATCGGGGCTCAACGCGAGCGAAGACGCCGCGTCCAGTTCGATCTCTTGAACAAGGCTTAGGGCGCCCTCAGTGTCGTCACGTCGAAACACCGCGACTACCCCAGGGCCAGGCAAGACCGCGGTGAGAGCCTGGCTGAAGTAGACGTACCTGTCGTCTGAGCTCATGACAACGGCCTGGGCGAAACCTGACGCAGCCGCACACTCCCGCAGCCCGCATGCCTCACCTCCGAATGACAGGCTCCCGTTTCCATTGTCACGGCGCAACACCTCCACGCGACCGTTTCTGGCGAGGTACACGTTCCTACCGTCCGAGGAGGTTGCTATCCGCGGCCCGACGCAACATACGAAACCCGCCGTCGTCCGGGCGGGAAGATCCTGGAACCGGAGAAAGGACAAGAAACCGTCCCCACCGCCGTTTCCATCACCACATGCCGAAAGGACTCCCGCCAGTAGACCGACTGCCACTGCTGTGGGGAGCGAGCAGCTAGCGGAACGTACTCGCCATGTCTTTCGGCTCATGACTTCCTCCCTCTTGGGCACCTCAGCGAGTACGGTCGTCCGCCCAGTCACAAGGTCACGGTACAGTAACGCTCGGTGTAGAAGGGTCGTCCCACGGTTCAGGCGCCGCCCTGCTTCTTCCAGGTGCGGAGGTCGAAGTACTCGCGCCACCGTTCCTGGACGGCATCCTCCCGCCCTTAGCGGACATTTCCCAGATGGACCGAGCCCATCCCGGTCTCGCGGCCTGATACCCCGCCTCGCGGGTCCGGGGCAAGAACCTTCTGGCAGGGCATGCGGCCGTCGAGGCCTCGCGGCTCGTCATCACCATGAGGCCCCCACTACAGAGCAGAACCCCTGAGTGACAAGGTGGGGACCCGCCTTTTGGGAGATTAATTTGACCCTGATTAGCCTCGATCATCCCGTCCGTTCAAGCGTCGCTCGGCCTGACAAAGAGCAGGCTCGCGAACTGCGAAAGGCAGAAGACTAGGTACCAGAGTAGGCCCAGGAGGAACGGCCAGAGGTGAGTTGGACCGAGCATTCCAGCAGCGTTCGCGAGCTGCAGCGCAAGGTTCAGCGCGCCACACACAACGAGGGCCCATATAAGGGCCGCGTGGCGCGGCGCTTCGCTGAGCATGGTGCCCCGAGGAATGAATCCAAGGCCTGGGAGAGCAGTGAGAGCCATTGCACCGCTGGAGAGCCGCCAAGCCGTGGCGGATTCGAAGCCTATCGCAGCAAGCAGGGATGGGAGTAACGCGAGGAGAAGAGTGGCGCTCGCGTACGCCAACAGATACACCGATCGGACGACATCCTGCCGAGCGATTCCGCCCCCCGGCTGGCGCAGAACGGAAACGATCGCAGTGAACCCAGCGATGCCAAGCGAAATCTCCGCGATTACAGGCAGGGAATCGGCGGGATTCACGACTCTGCTCGCCGCCTAACTGGGATTGGACGTTCTGTGTAACACGCCGAACACTGCGGCATCCGTCTGCATAAGCCCCGGGCGTTCGGTATCACGGGCGAACGGGAAAATGCCAACGGAACGCGGACTTGCCTCGCTCAAGGGAATCGCCGCCGCGTGTTAGCCTGCGAAGAACGCGAGATAGCGCGTTGGTGCGTGGAGGCGACCTCCCCGCACCGGATCGGCGGTCAGTCCGACCCGTCTAAGGATAGTAAGCGTGATCGTCAGAAATGATCCAGCGCGGTGAGTCGCGGCATGGCGAATCCTCCTGGCCGATGGTTGAGAGGTGGGGAGATCGATTTCACCCTGGTCGCCCTCGATCACGTCCTCGATCGAACACGACTCGCTACGATACCGCAACGGCATCCAGAGCTTTCACCTCACCGCAATCGTCACCTTGACGATATCTCCCGTGAAGCGGGTCTCGTCGCGCCCGATGCCGATGCCTTCCGCGACGGGGGTCTGATTATCAAGCCCGACGTCCGCGGTTTCATCGGCGGAGAAGATGAGCGGCTGAGTCCTCTGAATGCGGCCGCTTGCCACCTGCTCTCCGTTCACGCTGAGAGTCGCCATGCCGCCCTTGCCCAAGCCGTCCCCATCGTACTCGAAGTCGAGCACGACAGTGGCTTTCCCTGCCTCGAGCGGCTTGCGCGCAGCCACCGTGTCGCGGGACAGGCCGAGGAAGTTGTAGGTATACGCCGGCTTGCCGTCCTTCACGTAGAGTGACCAGCCGCCGAAACGCCCACCTTGCGTCAGGATCACACCGTTCGCTCCCGTCTTCGGGATCTCGAGTTCGGCGGTGATCGTCTTCGACACGTTCTTCACGTTGATGAACGTGTTCTCCAGCATTCCGTTCATGCCGTCGTAGACGGTGAGCGATGTTCGCCCCCCCATCACGTCCGGGCGCCCCGCGATCGCGGGGTTCACGCGCTCGATCACGCGGTCGTCGATGGGATAGACGTTGTACCGCTCCGCATCCTTGGCGAACAGCTTCCTCAGCTTCTTCAGCTTTTTGGGGTGCTGATCCGCCACATCGTCCGCGAGGCTGAAATCCTGGCGAACGTCGTAGAGTTGCCAGGTGTCCGACTCGAGCGGCGGCAGGTCGCTCGTCTCCCATGGCGCGCGATGGATCGCGCGCGCCAGCCAACCCTCGTGATAGATCGCGCGATTCCCGAAGATTTCGAAGTACTGCGTCGTGTGACGCTCCTTGGCTTCGCCATCGTCGAATGAGTAAAGCAGGCTGGTCCCCTCGATGGGCGTCTGCCGCGTCCCGTTCACACTCTTCGGCTCCGGGAGCGTCGCCGCCTCGAGGACTGTGGGCGCGATGTCGATGACGTGGCCGAACTGCGTGCGAGTCTCACCCTCTGTCTCGATTCCTTCGGGCCAGTGAATGACCATCCCGTTGCGAGTGCCACCGAAGTCTGAAGCCACCTGCTTCATCCATGAGAAGGGCGAGTCGAAGGCAACCGACCAGCCGGACGCCATGTGCGGGAAGGTGTGCGGGCCACCCCACTGGTCGAGCTTCGGGAGAAGATCCTCCACCGTCTCGACCACCCTGTTGAAATAGGTCATCTCGTTGAACATGCCGACGGCACCGCCCTCACCACTCGTGCCGTTGTCGCCAGCGATGTAGATGAACAACGTGTTGTCCATCTCCCCGATGTCCTCGATGGCGGTCACCAGACGACCGACCTCGTGATCCGTCTGCTCCAGGAAACCCGCGAACACTTCGGCTTGCCGCGCGAACAGCTTCTTTTCATTGGCGGTGAGGGCATCCCAGTCTTTGATGTCCCGTGCTTTCGGAGGAAGTTTCGTATTCGCTGGGATCAGCCCCATCGCCTTCTGGCGAGCGAACGTCTTTTCGCGGACGTTGTCCCACCCCTCGTCGAACTGGCCTTTGTACTTGTCAGCCCACTCCTTGGGTACGTGGTGCGGGGCGTGCACGGCACCGGGCGCATAGTAGACGAAGAAGGGCTTGTCCGGCGTCATCGACTGCTGGGCCTTCACCCACCCGATCGCCTGATCGGTCATGTCCGTCGTGAAGTGATAGTTCTCGGTCTTGGGCGGCGTGACGCGGGTCACACCATCGTAGATCAGCGGATACCACTGGTCCGTTTCACCCCCGATGAAGCCGTAGAACTTGTCGAAGCCCTGATGCGTCGGCCATCGATCAAACGGGCCGGAGACACTCGTCTCCCAGGGTGCCGTTTCATGCCATTTTCCGAAAGCGCTGGTGCTGTATCCGTTCAAGCGAAGCATCTCGGCCAACGGCGCAACGCTATTCGGAAGAGCACCCGTGTTGCCGGGAAACGCAGTCGCTGTCTCCATGATCGAACCGGTGTTGGCCGTGTGATGGTTGCGGCCGGTCTTGAGCGCCATCCGCGTGGGTGAACAGAGAGCCGTCGAGTGAAAATTCGTGTAGCGGAGCCCGCCGGCGGCGAGTTCGTCGAGCGTTGGCGTCTGCAGAGGGCCGCCAAACGTGCTCGGGCCGCCGAAACCGATGTCGTCGATCAAAACGATCACGACGTTGGGCGCCCCACCCGGCGCCTTCACTTCGAATCGTGGCGGCGGCTTAGCGTTGCGCGCGTCCAGCTCAGTGTACGTCGGGGGCTCGGGCTCCTGGATCGGCAGCGTCGTGCGGTCGATCTTCGTTTGTCGGGCCATCCCGACCGACGCATGCAGGCCGGTTGCGACCAGCACAGCCAATACGAGTAGAAGTCGTCCCTTGTTCATCTGGGCCTCCGTCGTTGGACGCGTAGGATCGCGCCGATCCGGGGTTCCGCTACCCCATGGAACAACATCATGCAGTCATGGATTCCATCAGCCTGGGGCACATACCCCCACGTGGCCTCGGGGTCCAGCGCTCAAGCTCGCCCTGCAGGTCACAGCATCCCCTCAACAAGCCGACTTGACCGCTTCGGAGTACTCCTGCGACACTGCGGCAGTACGCCCAGGAAGACATTCCCATGCTTCGTGTCGTTGCCACACTGCTCGCTGCCCTCGTCGCTTTCGTGCCCCGCGCGAGCCTCGCGCTCGAGCCGCCGCCGTGGGTCGCCTATGACTGTCCCGGGTTCGAGAATCCGCATCAGTGCTTTCTTGACGTGGACAATGACGGTTGTTTCGGTGCGGGCGATGGGGTCGTTCAGTTGCCGCTGCTCGAAGGGCTCGTCGAACTGGACGGGGGGCTTGTTTGTCCGCCGCGGGTGCCACCGATCGATCTCGCCGGGCCTCCCCTGGCGTTGCGGGTACTGGGCGATGTACGGTTTCACGGTACGAGAATCACGTTGGCTCCCGATACCACCCTGATTCTCGTTGCGCGAAACGATCCCGGCCTCAGTCGCATTGGCCTCGATGCCGTGGACATTCGAGGCGCCGAGGGAGCCGAGTTTCAGGCGGGCGCGACGGGCTCGATTCACTTTGGCGGCAGGGCAATCTTTGCCAAGGGTATCCCCGGCGCCGATGAAAGTGACTTCCGCCTAGCGGGCTTCTTGATCTTGCCGGGCGTGCAAGAACTGACGGTCGCCAATAGCGCGCGCATCGCAGCCGGCGCGATCACGCTAGCCCATACTGACAAGGTCAGCGTTGGCCTTGGCGTCAATCTGCAGTCGTTCGGAGCGCCGAATGATACCGCCATGCGGGTGCCGGAGGTTCTTCTGAGCAGTCGCGGCTCTCTCGAGACCAGGAACCTGAGGATCCGGGCCCGCGGGCTCATTCAGATCACGAGCGGTGGCCCGCTTTCCCTACGAGGTCGATCGGCGTTGCGGGCGGAAGCGCCGGAGGGCGACCTTCTCGTGAACTCGACTGCGAGTGCGGTGACTATCGACCGTCTGGCGGCCAGGGTCCAGCGGTGTCTCACGATCGCCGGAGACTCGGTACAGATCGGTAACCCTGACGATGCGCCCGCGCGGCGATCATCGGTAAGAGCCGGCGGCATAGGCTGCAGATCGACGATCGAAGCGCGCGGGGCTCTCGATTTGGAGCGGTTACAACTCAGAGCGCATCGCGTCACACTGACGACGGAAGGAACCTCCGTTGACCTTCGGAAGAGCAGGGTTCGTGGACGCACGAGGCTCAGTAGCATCGACGTGACCACTGGTGCTGGTTCGACCTGCGACTTCACCGGGTCGAAGTTCCTCAAGACGACGCTGTCGGAGAACTGCGGGAGTCTGATCGGGCCGTAGATCGCCCGGCCTCCGATCCGCTCGTCTGCGGTCGCCTCCATCCAGAACGAACGACGAATGGCCGCACAGACGAATCGTATCGTAGGAAGTTGCGTCACGGTTATTCGCTCATCCCCTCGCCGGTCTGATTCCCTACCTTACGCACCGCCACCCCGCTTTCTGGGACGATCCGCTACGCTTCGACCCCGAATTTCCGCGTTGTTGCGTCGAATGTAACACCGTCACGCTCAACGTGACGGCACTCTCATAGACACGCACATCCCTTCGAGCAGGACGCTCGGAGTCAGGAGTCTTGGAGAATGCCCGAGCGTACAAAGGCAGGATGCCGCATACTGAAGGCGCACACGGCCGATCGAGTCCGTAGCGATCGCGACACGGATACGGATGGGCTTCGGCACCGGCTGGGTCCGCACGGGCGGCGTAGCCCCTCGCGATCAGTCACGGCACGACTCAGCTCGATTATCAAAAACCACTCGCGGCTGATCCTCGCGATCTTCGGGGGCCTGACCGTTCTCGCGGCCATCCTCGCGAGCCAGGTCACCATCGACGGAAGCGTCGACCAACTCCTGATATCCGGCGACCCTGCTCGGGAGTTGGACCGCCTGGCCAAGGAAGAGTTCGGCAACGACGAGGTGCTGATGGTCGCGCTCGACCTCGGCTCCCCCTACACGGAGGCGGACCTCCGCAAGCTCGCCAGGCTCTCCGACGCCATCGCCGAGGTGCCCGGCGTCGATCGCGTGAAGCATCTGGCCAATACCGAGGACATCCGTGGATCGTCCGACGACCTGGACGCTTCGCCCTTGATCGAGCTGGATCACCTCACCGAACAGTTCGAGGGGATCCAGGCGCGGACTCGCAACCACCGCCTCTATCAAAGATTGCTGGTCTCGCCTCAGCAGGACGTCTTCGGGATGCTCGTGTACGCAGACAATGCCGAAGCCAACAGCGAGGCTATGAACGCGCTGACCGCAGCGGTCGTCGCGTTGATCGACGCAACAGCCCCTCCCTGGCAGGCCTATTATGCGGGGTATCCTGTCACCGCGTTCGAGGTCGACCGGATCGTGAAGCGCGACCTCGCCTTCTTGACGCCCATCGCTCTCCTCACGATCAGCCTGATCCTCGTCTGGTTCGCTCGGAGGCTATTCCCCATCGTCGTCCTGCTCGTGCTCATCGGCTGGGTCGAGGCGGTCGCCCACGCGTGGCTCGCCTTCTGGGGAATCTCCCTGAACGTCGTCGTATCGGCGCTGCCCACCATCCTGATCGCCACCTCGGCAACCTACGTGATCTACAGCGTCGGGCTTCTGGCTCGCGTCTCGAACGACCCCGATCCGGGCGCCAGCCTTATCCAGCTTCTGGCCCGCCCCGTGGTGCTCTCGGGACTGTCCACCGGCATCGGCTTCGCGTCTCTGCAGTTCATCGACGTAGAAGCCATTGGCGACCTGGGCGGCGCGCTGTCGATAGGCATGCTGGCGGCGATGGTCGGGGCGCTCCTCCTCGTGCCCGCGCTCGTGCAGACGTTCGATCTGCGGATTGGCAGCCCACGGGTTCAAGGGATGCAGAATCTGGCGCTGACCGGTGTGCGCTGGGCGAGGCGACCGTGGCGCATCATCGCGACCGTCGGACTCCTGGTCGCCACCGCCCTGCCCGGCGTCCTCCGGATGCACGTCGATACCGAAACGCTCGACTACTTCACGAGCGACAATTTCGTCCGCACCGGCGCCGACTTCTTCGGGCAGAACTTGTCGAGCGCGTTTCTGATGAATTTCGTCATGCGAGCGGAAGACGAGGATCGCATCCTCGAACCCGACGCGTTGGCGTTTGCCGAGGAGGTCGTGCAGACACTCGAAGATCTTCCGCAGGTCGATCGCACGATCTCGATCCTCGACTACTTCTACCTGATGGATGCAGCGCTGCAGCCAGATCGGGAGCCGTCTTCCAACCCTGGAAGCCGGGCAGCAGCGGCCCAGTACCTGCTTCTCTACGAAATGAGTGGAGACCCTGAGGACTACGCGCGCTACATCAACTTCGATCGCACGGCCCTGAGCATCGTCGTGAGCGCCCACGGAAGCTCGAGCGGCTACATCGACGCGGCGCAAAGGGTCAAAGCCCTGGCCGACAAGGCTCCGGACGGCATCTCTGTCGAACCTCTCGGCAGCGTGTACCTCTACGCTCGCGCCATGGAGAACCTCACCCGTGGGATGCTCGTCGGCCTTGGCGTCGCCGTCCTCCTGATCTGGTTCGTCATGGCCATCGGCCTGCGCTCCGTCTCCCTCGCAACCCTCGCCGCGATCCCGAACCTCACGCCACTGCTACTGTGCGGTGGTGTGCTCGGGTGGATGAACGTCCCCGTGTCGATGGGAACGAGCCTCGTCGGCTGCCTGGCCCTGGGCCTCGCCGTGGACGACACCGCCCACGTGATGGGGCATCTGGAACCGGGAACATCCCTAGAGTCCGTCTACCGCACAGTCGGCCCCGCGGTACTCCTCACCACGCTGGCTCTCGGCGTCGGATTCTTCACCCTTGTGCTGAGCGAGTTCCAAACGATTCGCTTTTTTGGCATCGCGACGGCCGCGACCCTCGTGATCGCACTGGTCGCCGATATCCTACTCCTCCCCTCGCTGCTCGTCCTCATGGGCTACCCGCGAGCCGATGAGGTTGAGGTAGGCACGCGCCACCCCCAGTACGCACGTGCGGCATGACCGCGGACGACTGTGAGCGAAGCAGGCTGTCGACCCGGATCGAGTTGCGTGCCGATCGGCATCGGCGAGAGGAGGAAGACCGATCTGAAAGACGATGTCGGGTTTCGCGAGATCGTACGGGGCGCAGAGAGGCTGCTAGAGCGTCAGCAGGAGATTGATGGACAGGATGTGGTTCATCCGGTCGGTCGCCCTCGAATTGATGAACTGGTTCAGGTAGCCGATCTCGAGCGACGTACGCCGCCCGGCGTCGAGGGCCCACGCCAGGCCGACGAACAGCCGATTCTGCGCGAAACCTCCGCGCTGTCCCCAACTCGTATCGTTGAGGTCGAGGAAGAACTCCTCATAGCCAACGACACTGAGACGATCCACAACGGGTACGGGCCAGCCGGCCTTGACGAACTGACGGAAGCGCCAACCGGTGTCGGAGCCAGTGTCGAGGAAGCGCTGCTCCAGCCGCGTGCGACTCTGGAAGCGCACATCTCCGTAGCGCGGCCCCCAGAGGAACTGCTGCCAGATGCGGTTCTCATCGCTGTCACTTCGCGAGCCACGGTCGGTGGTCACGTAGGCGTACCCGAGCCAGACCGAGGTGCGCGCGCCAAGCGTGTACCCGACGCCCGGACGCAGCAGTCCCTGGTGCAGGCCGGAGGTGTCCTCGAGAAACCGGGGCTGTGCGTCGAACCACCAGCGCCACCGGCTCTCACTTTCGGCGCCTCTGCTGAGCGGCCCCTGCCCCGCGAACATGAACCAGAGCCCGGCGTCCTCCCGCGTACCCGCGCTCGCCGTCCCGTTCGGAGCGAGCCCGAGCAGTAGAGTTGCCGCACACACCGCCCAAAATCTCGTGCTCATGGCGGGAGTCTACTCGAATCTAGAAAAACGATCATCCCCCCAGCGCGGCGAGAGGGGATGATCGCAAACGCGGGATTTCTCTATGCTGATCCCAGCTCCGTCTCCTCGCCGCCCACCCGCAGCGACTCACTCGCACGTGCACTCGTCCGCCGCGCCACGCGGGCGGCAGGCGCCAGCGCACACGGCATTCGCGGCGCCGTCGCACTCTTCGTACGGCAGATCGACGATCCCGTTTCCGCAGGCGGGGTTGATCGCCGTCGGGACGCACAGCTCACCGGTCTTCGCCACGTCGACCGTGAACTCACCGAACTGGTTGTCGAGGAGAACACTCTCGATGTTGGCCTTCCGTGGATCGTTGCGGGTCTTGTAGCACAGGAGGTGCGCTGACGCCGTGGCCACACCTTCGCCGTTCTTGTCGGTCGCGACGCACAGGCGCGTGAGCTTCTTGACGTCCACGGTCAGGGCGCTGTCGGTCCGCGGACCGAGCGCCGACGGGAAGAACTGATCCTCGACCATCACATCCTCGACGCGGAACGCGCGGCGCTTCACATGGTAGCACTTGAAATGACCGACCGCCGGATCGACGAGCGGTGCGGGCGCGGCGCCAACGCCCTTGGCCGTCGGTACGAGCAGCATGTCGGGCTTGACGATATCGACGATGAAGCCGTCGGGGTGAAACTGGTTGACGACCCGCACATTGCGCCCGCGCTCGAACCGCGGAAACGACGCAACGCGCTTGAGATCGTAGCCTGCCAGATGGACGGGCTCGCCAACCGCATCGGGATCCTCGCCGTTCTTGCTGGCGGGGTTGCAGAGGCGCTGCAGGTCGCGGACGTCCGCGCGGTAGGGACCGAACACGACGTCGTCCAGCGCGACGTCGAGAATACGTTCAGACGGGAACCGACGCGTGTGGTGACACATGAAGTGGTCGAGCGGCGCCCGCTCGATCTGCACGGTCTGGACGCACGAGCTCTCCAGCCCCTGGTCGTCGGTCGCTGTATGCGTGACGGTCGTGAACCCGAGCGGGAACGAGGCCGGCGCGTCGTGGGTGAATGCGACCGCGCCACAAACGTCGGCGCCGGTCGCGGTGCCGACCGCGACGACGGCGAATCCACTCCCCCCGGCCTCGGCGACGATGCCGGGCGGGCAGGTGATGCTGGGCGCGGTGGTATCGACGACCGCCACCTCTTGCGTGGCGCTGTTCACGTTGGTGTTGTCGTCGGTCGCCGTCCAGGTGACGGTCGTCGTCTGGCGAAGCGGAAGGACCGGCGGCGCGTCGTTCGCGACGGCGGGCGACGTATCGCACGTATCGGCAACCGTCGGCGTCCCGAGGGCGGGCGACGCGCCGGCGGCCGACGTACACTCGACTGCAAGCAGCGCTGCGGGTGCGGTGATGCCGGGTGGCGTCGTATCCACGACCGTCACGTCCTGCGACGCCGTATCGCTATTGCTGCTCCCGTCGGTGGCCGTCCACACGACCGTCGTCGTCTGGCCGAGCGGGAACGTGTCGGGGGCGTCGTTCGTGACGGCCGGCGCCGCGTCACAGAGATCGGTGGCAGTCGCCGCGCCGAGACCGGGCGACGCGCCTGCCGCCGAGGTGCACTCGACAGCCACCAGATCGGCCGGGGCCGCCATGGTCGGCGATCCCGTATCCCGCACGACGACGTTCATGCTGCAGGTTCCCGTATTCGACGACTCATCCTGGGCCGAGCAGGTCACAACGCTCGATCCGACCGGAAAGCCGGAGTTCGATATCGGTGCGCAGGTTGCGGTGGACGCGACGCTGCACTCCTCGGTCGCGCTCGGCGGGCTGAACGCCACGCTGGTCGTCACGCCGGTGCACTCCGTCGTGAGATCGGCCGGGCATGTCAGCACCGGCGGGGTCCCGTCCTCGTCGCGACAGTCGAAGCAGCCGTCGCGCACGGTCTCGCCGCGCGCCCGCTCCCACAATTTGACGTACTCCTCGGCGGAGCGAAACAGCGGATCGAGGTCGGTGTCCGAGAGCCCGATGGCCTGCAAGTCGGCCACGAAGTCCGGCAGCAGCCCGACGTGCGCCATGCCGATCGTATTGTAGTCGAAGGTCTTCGGACCACTCTTCTGCTTGGAGAAGGTACCGAACTGGTCGAGCGTGAACGGGTACGCGAGCTTGTTGTTGGCGCGGAGTTGCCTGCTCCGCTCGCCCGCATCGCCCCCGCAGGCGTCGCTCCCAAAGCGGGGTCCGAAGTGCCCCGCCACGCCGTTGAAGTCGCTGCCCATGCCGACCCGGCCGCCCATCTTGTCGACAGCGTAGGTGTACATCTGCGCGAAGGTCTTCGACGAGTGGCGGCAGTTGTCGGTAATCCCGCTCTGCGCGTAGTCGACCGACAGGCGGTCACCGCGCGCATCGGTGTCGAGCAGATCGTCCTTCAGCATGACGCCGAGCATGCTGCCCATGGCATCCATTGCGGTGAGCTGCGCCGCCGTGCGCATGCGCTCATGTCGCCGTGACTTCTTGTTCAGGTCGAACAGCTGCGCGTGACTGGCCACGAGCGGATAGCCGCCCCGCTGCTGCGCGATGAAGATCGTGTCGTCGAGGGTCCGGGTGGACATGTGGTCGACGTCGATGATCATGCCTTTGTTCATCATCTTCTTGACGAGAACCTCGCCGAGCGGTGTGATTCCCAAGAAATTACAGCTCGCGTCCTCGCCGCGCGCCGGGATGTTGATCAAGTCGTTGAAGCCGAACTGGCCCGCGAGAAACTGGATGAGCGCCCCCTCCTGGCCGAGCTTGAAGCCGTAGTTCTCGGGACCGCATTCCCGCGTCCCGTACCAGTGCCCGGCGATGAACCGGTTGCCGACCTCGATGGCGCTTTGCCAGGTAGCGGTGCCGCCGAAGGAGTTGTCGAAGTTGTGGATCGGGAACATGTGCCGAACGCCCCAGTGGTCGTGGTAGTGGTCCACCTGCTCCTGCACCCACTGCTTCGAGGTCTTGGTGGGGTCGTTCGGGTCGCGGCAGAAGTCGGTGTCTTCAGTAAAGTTGCACGAGACGATCAGGTTGCCGACCTCGGTGAGCGTCTCCTCGGTGAACGTGCACTCGTCGCGCGGAAACTTGCAGTTGAAAAGATGGTCGACCTCGATGCCGAGGACGACGGCCATCTTGCCCTCCCCCATCGCCTTCCGCGCCTGCTGCGGAGTCAACACGATACGGAACCAGCCGTCTCCGCCGTTGACCGAGTCGACGAACTCCTCGAAGTCATAGGCCGCCTGGAGTTGCTGGTCGACGAACGCCATCGAATCGTCACAGTCGATACCCGTCAGATGCTTGTTCGTCTTGCAGAGCGCGGTGTTCGTGACCGCCATCTGGACCATCAACCGGAGCCCGCCGCGCCAGGCCCGCTCGAGCCACTTGTAGTAGACCTGCTGATGGGTGGTCGTGGACCACTGCGGCCACGCGGTGAAGCTGGACGCGCCGAAATTCGACGCCGCACCGTCGAGCGTGCCGAGCTCGGAGCCGACGGCGTCGTCGAACAACGTATGATGCCCATGCATGAGGCTCTGTCCGCAGCTGTCGAACCAGCATGGACAGCCGGCGCCAACGCCGCACAGGCCGGTGTCCGGGTTGGCCAGGGTACCGCCCGTCTTGGTGACGAGATCGCGATCGGTGCCGAAGCACTGCCCGATCGCGTCATTGACATCATAGGTGCCGGTCAGATCGCAGTAGCTCTTGGAGCATTCGTCCTTCGCGAGCTGTCCGGGAGCAAACGCCTCGGAACAGTACGTCGTGCTATCGGTCGGGCACGGCGCGCCCGCGAGCACGCCGCCGCCATGCGCAATGTCGGCGAACAGGTGCATGTGCAGATCGGCGTACCCCCGCACCGAGCATTCGGCCGGCGGTGCTGCCGGGGTGCCGTTGATGGAGGGCTCCGCGATGTCCCGCACCTTGACGCAGCTCGTCGTCGATAGGCCGAAGGCATCGTCGTCCACGACGCCGGTTTCGCTGCCGCCGCAAAAGCAATCGCCCGTGCACCCGGGAACCGGCGTGAGGCCGAGGTCGCACGGGAGTACGTTCTCGGCAAAGCAGCAGGCGCGCTCCCCCTCGCCGCCGCACGGCGACGGACGGTAGCAGGTGCCCGAGGCCTTGAGATCGAAGGCGAGGAGCCCTTTGCAGTCGCAATTCCCCGCGCAGCCGACCAGCTCGATGAGACCGTCGTCGCAGTTGTCGACCCCCGCCGCGACCTGCTCGTTCAGACAACACGCACGCTCACCCTCACCGCCGCACGGCGGGTCGATGCAGCTCGTGAACGCGCAGCCGCTGCCCCCGAAGACCTCGAGGACGCCGGACTCGCACGCCGGCCCGCAGCTGAAGATGCCGTCGCCGTCGAGCGGGAACGCACAGCACGCCCGCTGGCCGGCGGCGCCGCACTCGGAGCACGAGGCGGCGTGTCCGGTGGTGGGGAGGAGGAGCAGACACGTAAGAGCAGCAAGAGCGAGCAGGCGAGTCAGCATGAGAGGAACTCCTTCGCGTGCAGACACGCACGTATATACACCTATCGTCTCGAGGGTACCGCGATCCATGGCTCGATCCATACGATTCCGGAACGGTGAGAGCTTGAGGAGACTATGAGGAAAGTCTGAGAATCGGCGACGTGGCCCGGTTCGCCGCCACCTCAGAATGCTGCTAGCATCCGGCGACTACGCCAACCCCCTGAAACTCTTGGCATTATTCATGTCGACGAGACTGTGAAGACTGGGCGATCCTTTTGGGAACGACGGGAACAGGACACGATGACGCTCCCCTGCGGTTCGCGGATTTCGTCGTCGACCCGAGTCAGCGGAGCATCCATCGCCGTGCCGACACCGTCACCCTGACTCCCAAGACCTGGGCGGTACTCTACTACCTGGCCAGCCACGAGGGTCGGATCGTCACCAAGGACGAGCTGTTCGCAACCGCCTGGCCGGACACCGTGGTGAGCGACGGCACGCTCAGCTGGTGCATCAAGGAGATCCGCCGAGCGTTGAACGATACGGGGCGCCAACCCCGGTACCTGAAGACCGTATACGGCCAGGGCTTTCAATTCATCGCCGCACGCCCGGACGTCGTAGGCGACCCCCGAACCCGCGAGCCCACCCCTGCCGGGTTCGTCGGCCGATCGGCCGAACTCGGCAGGCTACGACAGCTCTGGGAAACTGCCAAGCACGGGCAACGCCAGGTTGGTTTCGTGACGGGCGAGGCCGGAATCGGCAAGACGACGCTGGTCGACGCTTTTCTCGACAGCCTGACAACGGAATCTGTCGTGATGGTTCAGGGACAATGCGTCGAGCAATACGGGCACGGCGAAGCCTACTACCCCGTACTCGACGCCCTGAACCAGCTTGCACACGACCCCGAGCGGGACAGATTCGTAGAGATGCTGCGAGCCCACGCGCCGAGTTGGCTACCACATCTGACAACCTTGCTCTCCACGGAGGAGCGCGAAGCCGTCACCGCGCGGCAACAAGAAACGACCCAAACCCAGGCGCTCCGCGAACTGGCCAACGCCCTCGAAGCATTGGCGGCGCATAAGCCCGTCGTCCTGGTACTGGAGGACCTGCACTGGAGTGACACGGCCACCTTGGCGTTCATCTCCGTGCTAGCTCGTCGATCGGCAGCCGCGCGGGTGTTGGTGCTCGGCACCTACCGCCCCGCCGACGTCGCCGTGACAGACCATCCACTCCGCGAGCTGAAAGCCGAACTGCAGCTCCACCGGTTGTGCGCTGAGATCGCGCCACCGCAACTGAACGAGACGGACGTGCACGCCTACGCGGCGCACCGACTCGGCGCGGACGTCGAACAGATCGTGGCCGAGCTCCATGCGCGCAGCGGAGGCAATCCGCTCTTCCTGGTCAACCTGGTGGACTATCTGGAGCGCGACGCCGGCGCGGACACCCCTTCTGATCTTGGGGCCCGCTGGGAGGGGATGAAAGGGGTCGTTCCGGATCAAGTGCAAGCGTTCGTCGTCGTGCAGGTCGAGCATCTTGCGACCGAAGAGCGTCGCGTGGTCGAGGTCGCGAGCGTGAATGGCGCAACCTTCTCGCCGACGCTCGTCGCCGCGGCGCTCGCGCAGAAACCCCTAGAGGTCGAAGCAATCTGTGAACACCTGGATCGACAGGGGCGCTTCATCCGCGCACTCGACGACGTCACCCGCCCGGATGGATCCGTCGAGACGCCCTATGAGTTTCGGCACGCCCTGTACCGCGAGGTCCTGTATCAGAACATCACGGGCGGGCAGCGAACACGCCTGCACCACGTCATTGGCACCCACCTGGAGGCTGCCCACGGGGATCAGGCCAAAGACGTGGCTGCCGAGCTCGCCCTGCACTTCGAGCACGGGCGGGAGATCCCAAAGGCCGCGAAGTACTATGCGTTGGCCGGCGACACCGCTCTCCGGCGCGGCGCACATGAGGAACTCGTGCTGCAGGCGAACAAAGGGCTGGCGCTGGTGGAGACGCTACCGCCCGGCGCCACGCGGCTCGCCCACGAGCTGCCCCTGCAGACCCTGCGGGCACAAGGCTACTCCGCGACAAAGAGCCACACGGCCCCAGAGGTCGAGCACGCGTTGCAGCGAGCGCGCGAGCTCAGCGAGGAGGCCGGTGAGGTCCCCTTCCTGCTCCTCATCCTCCTAGGGCTCTTCCACGTCTATCACGGGCGTGGCGCCATGATGCCGGCAAAGGAGTGCGCCGAAGCGTCGCTGGCCCTCGCCACGAAGGAAGATCCGGTATTTCTGTTCGGCGCCCACTACGCGATGGGCGTGAACGCCCTCTACCGTGGCAGGCTCGGGGAAGCGCAGAAGCATTTCGATCAAGTGGAGAGCCACTACGATTCCGAACAGCATCAGACGCTGCTGCTGTTGTACGGGTTCAACCCGGCCGTCGTCTGCGCACTGTTCGGCGCCATTGCACTCGGGTTGCGCGGCTATCCCGACCAAGCAACCCGCCGGATCGAGCACACGCTCGGCCTGGACCGAGAGATGGAACATCCCTTCACCAACGTCTACGCCCACAGCGTTGCCCCGCTCGGCTATCATTGCCTGCGCAGGGAGCACGCGATGACAACCGAGGTCGAAGCCGGCGTCACACTCGGCACGCAGCAGGGATTCCCGATATGGATCGCGTTCGGAACCGTCTTGCGAGGCTACGGTCAAGTCGCCCAAGGCGCGCTCTCCACGGGTTTGGCAGAGATGCAACGAGGCTTCGCGTCGATGGAGGACTTGGGCGCGAAGAGCCAATGGCTGCACTACAAGACGATGCTGGCCCAGGCCGTTGCACAGACAGGGGACCATCGTCAGGCGCTGCAGCACCTCGACGACGCGCTCGCCGCTGTCGACGCAGGCGGCGAACGCTTCTACGAGCCCGAGACGTGGCGGGTGAAGGGGGAGTTGCTGCTGCAGTCATCAGGATCCCAAGTGGAAGAGTGTTTTCAGAGAGCACTTGCGCTTGCGCGTCAGCAGGAGGCCGCGTTGTTCGAACTGCGCGCGGCCACGAGTCTCGGCAGATTGTGGCACCAGAGTGGCAAGACGGCGGAAGCGCGAGACCTGCTGGTGCCCGTGTACGGGCGCTTCAGCGAAGGCTTTGAAACCCCTGACCTGCAGGACGCCAAAGTGCTGCTCGCAGAGATCTGAGCGACACGACCGCTGCCCCGCGGTCAGAACGCCAGATCCAGGCAGTGTAGCGCGAGCAGGTGCGCCGGGTAGTACGCGTAGAAGAAGAACGTCGGGAGGCGGGGCACGAAGCGCGACAGGTTCGGCGAGGCGAGAGCGACGGGAGTCGCAAGCAGCGCCCAGCAGTCGACGGGGGTCAGCGCTGGGGATTCGAGGACGATGTTCGACGCGACACCGAGTGGGCCGAAAGCGAGCAATCCCGTCCGAAGGTCACGGCGCGAGGCCATCGCCATCGCCGCCGGCATCAGGACCCCGACTGGGCCGAACTCGCAGAAGAACGCCAGCGGACCAACGGCCACCAGCCACCACGCGCGCCTCCGGTTCCGACCACTGAGGAGCGCATCCATCGCCAGCCAGACGACGACGCCGAGTGCCAGCGTGAACAGAATGTTCCCATCGCGCCACGGGCGTCCCGCAAGGACGAACACTGGCTGCGCAATGAATGCCCAGGTGACGAGGCGGCGCAGGTAGCGCATGGCAAGCGTGGGGGCGTTGGCGAGGCGCAGGCCGATGATGCCAGCGAACAAGGGGAAAGCGAGCCGGCCGATCGCGTGGGTCTCGGCGAACAGGTCTGGCTGCACGATCTTGCCATAGTGATCGAGGGTCATCGCAATCAGCCCGATCCACTTGGCCGCCTCGAGACTCCCCGGGTCGAGAAAGGTCTTGTGCGCCGCGCTCGGCATGTCCTAGACTCGTCCTATACGGCTCAGCGTGTTGATCGCGCCGACACCAGACGCAACCACGCTTCGCGTGCTCCCGGGAGATCATCGATGAAACGATACGTTACTGAAGGATTCATGATCGGCTGTCTAGCAATGCTCGTGCTGGGCGCGGCGGGCGACGCCTACGGGGCAAAAGAAAAGTTCGTCCGCAACAAACCACACGTGAACGTCAGTGGACCGCACAGCCTGTCGAACGAGACGCTCAGCGTCGGGGTCGGCGTCGTCGAACCAGGAACGATCGGTGGCGCCCAACCCGCGCAGAAGCCCTGCGCCGGCGAGGTCGATCTGCGCATCGAAGACGCGAGCACCGGGGCGTCGCTCGCGTCGCGCACCGCGGTTCCGTTGCCCTCCGGCACGTTCGAGTTCGTGAGCCACGCGTCACCCAGCGCATCGATCTCGGTACGCGTCGTCATTGTTGCCCGCAACATGCTCGTCGATGGCAAGGAGTGCGTACTCCGTGGCGAGATGGAGTTTCAGGACATCGCGAGTGGGCAGGTCTCACGCCGAATCCCGATCCGTCGCATCGATTTCGTCAAAGCGAAATAGGGCCTCCCTTCACAGCACCAGAGGGCGGCGAGGAAACTCGCCCCGTTTGGGAGTCCCCGGCGCCCGCGCGGTTGTCAGCGGCCGTCCCGCGTAGCAGAAATGGACGCATGACATCGAAGGTCGTGTTGATCACGGGGGCCTCGTCCGGGTTCGGCAAGGCGTGCGCCGAGCATCTCGCCGGCCTCGGGCATTGGGTGTACGGCACCAGCCGGCGGGCACGCTTCGAAGACGGGGCCGTCGTGCCGGGTGGCGTCCGCATGCTGCCGATGGACGTACGGGAGGACGACTCGGTCGCGCGCGCGATCGCGTTCATCCGGAAAGACGCCGGGCGGCTCGACGTGCTCGTGAACAATGCCGGACTCGCGCTCGCGGGCGCGATCGAAGATACGACCGTCGATGAGGCGCGGGATTTGTTCGAGACGAACCTGTTCGGCGCGCACCGGGTCTGTCGAGCCGCACTCCCGATCCTCCGCGCGCAAGGTGCGGGACTGATCATCAACGTCAGCTCGCTGGCGGGTCTGGTCACGGTCCCGTTCCAGGGCTTCTATTCGGCGTCGAAGTACGCCCTCGAGTCGATGACCGACGCGCTTCGGATGGAGGTTGCCGCCTTCGGCATACGCGTCGTCTTGATCGAGCCCGGAGACTTCAAGTCGGGATTCACCGCGGGCAGGGTCTTCGCCGCGGCAAGCGGCGAGGGCTCTCCGTACGCCGAACGATGCGCGCGCGGTGGGGGTGATGGAGCATGACGAGCAGCACGGAGCCGACCCCACCCACCTGGCGACACTCCTCGCCCAGGCGATTGCCGCCAAGGTACCGTGCGCGCGTTACCCGATGGGGGCGCGCGTGCAGACGCTCGCCGTGAAACTGAAGCACATCCTGCCGACCCGTGTCTTCGATCGCGTGCTCATGCGCACCTACAAGGTGTAGAGGCGGCGAAGAGTGCCGGCTGCCTCCAGAGGTCGGCGCCTACGGTGAATTGTTCACGAGCGCGTCCGCGTGGCCGCACGCAATCTCAATCATCGTCGGGAGGAGCGCGTAGAGGTCGACCTCGGGACGATCGTGGAGCCATCCCAAGGACGCCAACAGGCGCGCCACCAGGAACTGCGGCAGCAGAGCAAGATCCTCATCAGACAGTGCACGCCGCGCACGGTAGCCCTCGACCAGAGCATCCCGGATGGGCTCGTAGTCCGAGTCCAGGGCGTAGGGCTCTGCCAACGCCACCGCGACGTCGTACAGATGCCAGCCGAAACCGGCGTCGTCGAAATCGATCACGTGCACCTGGTCGCCTGCGACGAGCACGTTCGTGGAGCGGAGATCGGCGTGGATCATGCTGTACGTGCGAGGGTCCTTCCCGTACTCGGACAATCGCGTGTGAAGCCTGCTGCGCGCGGCGATCAGGACGGCGCGCTGCGGCGACGTCAGCTCGGGCACGTCCCAGAAGCGGCCCCAGAAGGGAGCCTCGCCCATCAGACCCGCCTCGTCGAATGCGTGGCGCTGAAAACCCGGTGGTGGCGTCCAGGTTGCCGCCTGCTCGTGCATCGTCGCCATGAGGCGCCCGAGTTGCTGGAAATGGGAGTCGCGCGTCGTCGCGTCTGGCGCCTGTTCGATCATTTGATCCAGGCCCACGCCGTCGAACCAGGGAATGAGGCCGACGTGCCGGACCTCGTCGGTCCCGGGAACCCCGACCGCCGCGTAGTGGCCCCCCGTGCGGGTCTTCTCGGCCACCGGGGCGCCAACGCCTGCTGCGTTCAGCGCCGTGGTCCACAGGGGCTCCGACTCCAACTCGGCCAGCGTGTGGTAACCGGGGCGATGGACCCGAAGCGCGTAGGCGTGCCCCTCCTCTGCGTCGATACGGAAGACGACGTTCTCGGTGCGTGACACGAGCGCGACTTTCGCCGGGCGGACGTTCCACTGCAGGAGCGCCTCGTCGGCGACCTTGCGGATGATGTCGTCGGCGTATTCCATTGCTAGTAGAGTTCCCGGACCGTCTCTTCGAACGCGTGCAAGAACAGGTCGGCGTGCTCGCGGCCGAAGACCAACGGCGGACGCAGCTTCACGACGTTGAACAGTGCACCCGCATTGCTGGTCAACACCCCCTTGTCCTTCAGACGGTTGACCACACGGCTCGCACCTTCGATGTCCGGGGTCTTCGTCTTGCGGTCGCTCACCCAATCGAGCCCGACGAAAAGACCATGCCCCCGCACGTCGCCCATGGCTTCGCACTCGATCTTGCCGAGCGCGTCCCGCAGGTAGGCGCCCACCTCAGCCACCTGCTCCTGGAGGTGCTCGGTCTCGATGACGTCGAGCACGGCCGCGCCGGCCGCCGCCTGGAGTGGACTGGCGGCAAAGGTATTGAAGTAGAAGGCGCCCTTGCGGAACGCCTCGACGAGATCAGCGCGCGCAACGACACCCGCCAGTGGCATCCCGTTCCCCATGGGCTTTCCCATCGTGGCAATGTCGGGCACGAAATCGGTCGTTTCATAGCCCCACCAACGACCGCTGCGGCAGAACCCGGCCTGCACCTCATCGGCGATGAGCAGGCCACCGGCCTCGCGAATCATCGTAGCCGCGCGCGCCATGTAGCCTTGCGGAATATCCGGCAGGCCTTCATTGGCAAAGATCGAGCACACCAACATGCCCGCCAGCGGAACCCCCGCGGCCGCAAAGCTCTCGATCGCCGCGGCGACATCGGCCAGGTAGCGGTCGGCAAGTTTCGCCTCCGAGAGTCCCTCCTCGATCGGCCGGTAGGTTTCGGGAAAGCGCACCGAGCGGATCTCGGGGTCCTTCCGACCGCCGGCGAAGGTCAGCTTACTGACCAGCGCCGAGTTGCCGTGATAGCCCGCGTCGCTGCAGATGATCCCACGACCGCCCGTGGCCAGCCGGGCCATGGCAATGGCGACCTCGTTGGCTTCGGTGCCGGTGCACGTCAGCACGAGGCGCTCGAGCGACGCCTCGTGTTTAGCGACGAGGCGCTCGGCGTACTCGAGGACGCCCTCGTGCAGGTAGCGGCTATGGACGTTCAGCGTCGCGGCCTGTCGATGCATCGCCTCGACGACGTGTGGGTTGGCGTGACCCACACACGGGACGTTGTTGTACATGTCGAGGTAACGTTTCCCACCGGCATCGAACAGAAAGACGCCCTCACCCCGGACGATGTGAACCGGCTCCTCGTAGAAGAGCGGTGTACCGACGCCGAACACATGTTCGCGACGTGCGAGCAGTTCCTGGGTCGCGTCGGTCATGCAGGTTCCTGCTCATGACGAGCCAGCATGAAAACGCCTGTACACGTATTCCGAACGTTTGCCCAACTCTTGAAATCTACGGTGAGGAGATCGCGGCGACCGACACCAAGGCGGCCTCGAGTCCCCCAAAATCCAACCCGGCCGCGGGATCGCTCGCGAACGCGATCCTGCCCTTCTTTTCCACCACATAGACGCGGGCCGGTGCTGCTGCGTAGGTCTTCATGGTGGCATCGTCCATCCCGTCGACCACACAGGCGATCGAGACACTCATCCCGCTCACGAAGGCGTTGGCAATCCGAATCCGCTCCAGATGCGTGTCCGGCTCGCGCCGCGCCTCGGCGCCGGGGATCGGATTGCCCTCCCGGATGTACACGAACAGGAACTGCACCCGATCCGCGAAACGCCGCTGCAGCGCCTCGAGCGCGAGCGCATCGGCACGGGGCACAGAGGCCGCACTCCCGAACACCAGCGCCACCGGCCACTTGTTCCGGAAGGCGCCGAGACGGACGGGCTCGTAGAGCTCCCACGCGTTCGTGCGCGTGATCTCGCGCGCATCGAGTCGGAAGTCGTAGAAACGCAGCGGCGTCAACGCGAAGTCCGGCGCCAGCGCGCCGACAGCGGGACCGGTTGGTTCCACGCCTGCGGCATCGATCTCTGCGATCCCGCGCGACGCACCTACGAGCAACGCGACGAGAGCGATGCCGGCGAGAACGCGCCGCCAACGCTCCTCCCGACCCCCGCCCACGGACCGGGCACAACGCACTACCGCGACCCCTCGAGCGCGGCGAGCTCGGCTTCGATGGCCGCTTCGAGCTTCGCAGGCTTGAATCCGAAGGGACCGTGTCCGCCCTTGAAAGCGATGCGACCGTCCTTGCCGACCAGATAGAGACGATCCGGGAGGGCATTGTAGGCCTTCATCGTGGCGTCATCCATGCTGTCGATGAGACACGGCATCGAGATCTCGAGATCGGTCACGCAACTGTTGGCGACCTGGAAGCGCTGCGTGCTCGTCTCGGGCTGCTTCACGTAGCGGAGCCTGGGATTGACCTGCGCGCTCCAACCGTCCGCGGGATGCGCCTCGCGGATGTAGATGAGCAGAAACTCCACCCGGTCACGGTATCGCTGATAGAGTTGGTCGAGGGCACCCACCTGGTCCCGAAAGGGTGGTCAGGTGTAGCTCCCGAAGATCAGCGCCACCGGTTTCACGCCCCGGAAGCTGCCGAGCGCCACGCCGCGATAGGCGTCGGCGCGCGCGTTCCGCTCTTCGTCGGGCTCGTCGCGGGCAAAGTCATAGAAGCGCAGCGGCACCAGGTCGAAATCCGGCGCCAGATCCCCGACGCTCACCCGGTCACTTCGCTTCAGGTAGCCGACGAGCTCGCGAAAGAACCCACCGATCCGCGTGCCGGGCCCATCTCCGGGGCCCACCGCCTCGGCCCGACACACGGGAAGCCCGGTGGCCACGAGGCAGAGGACGAGCAGACCAGAAAGGAGCGATCGCGGCACGGATGTCCCTTCTCACGCCGACGCCCGGGTTCGCAAGGCTCCTCTTCCGATTCGAGTTCCGCTATGAGTACGGCGCCAGGTCCAAGGAGGTTCCGCATGGCCGATAAGGAAACGCGTGACTTCAAGGTCCTCGAAGACGACTTCCGGAAAGCTCTCGCGCAGGCTCGCGACGAGTCGCAGGAGTAGCACAACATCGATGACCCGCCGCCTGCTCTTCCTTGGCGACTCGGCGCTCGGCGGCTACGGCGGGTGGGCGCAACGCTCCTGGCATCTCATCGAGGCGCTCACGCCCCTGGGCCAGGTGGATATTGCGACGATGTCCGGAAGCCCGGCGCTCGTCGCACAGAATCACGAGACGTGCAGGCGTCGCGCGGAGCGTCATGTCCCGCTCCTGTACAAAGACGGAACGTGGGGCACTCGCGTGCGCCGGCTGGGGCTCGCGCCACTCGCGAATCTCGCGAGGATCGCGCGAAGAAACGAGCTCCTGGAGCGATACCTGCGGACGGCGCAGTACGATGTCATCATCGTGCGACTGTTGAGAAGCTCGCTGCATCTTCCAATCGCGGCGAGACGCAACGTCATCTTCGATGTCGATGACACTGATATCGAGTATCGCGACGCGTTCGGACACACGAGGACGGCGCTGCGGCGGAGATCCACGACGAACGCACTCCGGGGAGTGTCCACCAGAATGGCGCTCCGTCGCGTCGCCCGGGCGTGGGTCGTGAATGCAATCTACGTCCGCTCGTACAACTTCAGCGATGCCACCGTGCTCCCCAACATCCCCAACGTCGTTCCCGAAACCTTCGGTGCCGACTCCGGCAATGCCCTGACCCTCGTGTACGTGGGAGAACTCGCAGGCAATCGAACGAACATCGCCTCGATGCGGTTCTTCATCGCGGAGATCTTCCCGGAGATTCTGAAGCGGAGACGATGCACGCTGCTCCTCGCGGGAGCGATGGACGACAACTCACCATTCGAAGGGATACCGGGCGTCGAGCTCGTCAAGAATCCCGACACCCTCGCGCAGGTCTATCGGCGCGCCACCCTCGCGATCGCCCCTCAGCTCTCCGGGAGAGGCACCAACATCAAGGTCGTGGAAGCATTGGCGTTCGGTCGACCCGTCGTGACGAGCCCAGCGGCCAGCCGTGGTTTCGAGGAGTTCTCGAACTGCGGTCTCTTTGTGGCCAAGAGCCCTCGAGAGTTCGCCGAGACCTGCCTGCAGTTACTCGGCGACGATGAGTACCGGCATCGCGCGGCACGAGCGGGGTACGAGATCGTAAAGCGGAAATACACCAAGGCTGCGTTCGCGGCGATCGTCAGGCGCTCCGTCGAAGAGGTGAATGGCGCGTCGCACTAACGCGCCGCCGTAGCGAGGCCGTGTGATGGTGCCTACGTATCGAGCGCTCCGCTCGCTACGCACATGCGGCGATGCTACAGCTGCGAGACGATCGGTCATGAGTGAGACGGAGTTTCAGCTGCTGCGCGGGGGCGGCGTTACCGTCGCGCTCGCATTGGCGCTGGTAGCGCAGCGCTGGTCGCCGCACGCTCGCTCGGCGGGAAGCTGGCGGACGAACGGCATGTTCTGGGCGCTCGACGCCGCCATCATGGCCACCGTGTGCGGTGCCTGCGCGTGCGCCGTCGCCCGGTGGGCCGGGACGCACGGTGTCGGTCTCTTTCATGCCCTCGCGGCCCCGAGATGGGTCGCCGTGCTCGGGACCATCGCAGCGCTCGACCTGGTCTCCTACACGTGGCATCGCGCCAACCACGTCGTGCCGATGCTGTGGCGCTTTCATCAGGTGCACCATTCGGATCCAACGTTCACGGTCTCGACGGCCATGCGCTTTCACCCCGGCGAACTGTTGCTGTCGTTGCCGCTTCGGCTCGTCACGGTCGCCGCCGTGGGCGCGTCCCCGCTCGCGGTCGTCGCGTTCGAAGTGGTGTTCGCGTTCGCCAATCTCTTCGAGCACGGGGACATCAATCTGCCGCGGCGCGCCGAGCGGCGGTTCGAACGGCTCTGCATCACCCCGGCTCTGCATCGACTGCATCACTCTCGGAAACGTGCCGAGCTGAACAGCAACTTCGGGACGGTCTTCGTCGTGTGGGATCGCCTGTTCGGCACCTACCAGGCGAGCACATCGACCCGACTGGTCGAGAACGGCCTGCCGTACCGGGTCCAGGCCGACACCCTGGCGCAGGGGATGGCGCTACCGTTCAGCACGCGCGCCGCCGCATACGACGCATGACACCCAGGCGTCGCTAGAAGCCTGCGCACATACAGGTAGCGGCCTCGCCTTCGCCAATGGATTTGCAGATCGGAAACTCCTCGGGGCAGGCGCCGGTGCACGTCGGCGGCCCCTCGAGCGCGCCGCACGGGGGCGTCGAGGGCGTGAACTGCAAGCAGAGGCAGCCGTCGCCGCCAGGGATGCACGCCTGGACCGGAGGGCACGCGCCGTCGCAATTCGGGGGATTGGTGCAGGTCTCGCACAGCTGCGGGGTATCGGGCATCGGATTCCCACCGTACTTCCGGCGCAAGGGCAGTCCGACGAAGGGCGATGTACGGTAGAGGTTCTCGATGATCACGGCGTCGACCTCCTCGGGATCGATGCCGTTGATGTCCGCACCCGTGGGAATCGTGCCCGAATCGACCTCACACGCGTGCCCCAACTCGTGCGCCAGCACCGCGACCGGATCGCGCGCCACGTCGTTCGGATACGCACGCGTGTTGCTACGGTTCCAGCGGGTGGTCGATCCCGTGCCAGTCCCGTTCGTCGCCGAGCGTCCATCGGTCGTGCTGTTGGAACTCTTGGTTCTCGAGCCGCGCGCCTCTTTGATCAGGTGGGTGTTCGAGGACATCTCGAGGTTGTCGAGCTTTGCCGCAAGAGCGGGATCGGCGACGCGGATCATCGTCAATGCGTCCGCGACGGCATCCTTGAACGCCTGATCACCCTCGACCACGATCCCCGCCTGACCATCGAGTGGCATGGCGAGCACGAGCGCGACCAGGAACAGCGTACGAGCCCTCATGGAGCCGCCACCAGAGTGAAGGTCACCGTATTCGAGCGCAGTCGGTGCCGGAAGACGTTGGGGAGGCCGCCGTCGTCGCCACGATACCGGTACTCGAGGCGTACCGTGTACACCCCGGGCACGGTCATCGTGCTGGCGCGCGCCTGGTGAAACTTCCGGGACGCCTTGGCGAGTCGAATCTCGAGGATCTCGGCGCCCGTCGGGCTCGCGCGGCCGACATCATGCCGGACGTCCACGGACTCCGTGGGCTGGAGCGTGCGCAGCGCCTCGACCTGGTCGACGAGCGGATCGTCCGAGAATCGGATCAACAGGCGTTCGGGTCGCACGCGGCGGCCGTCGCGGGTCACACGCACCCGGTACGTCCCCTCGGTGGCTTCCGTGACGGTCGTCGGCTCGGTCCCGATGTTCTCGAGCCGGAGCGTCAGAACGATCGTTTCGTCGAGCGCGTACTGCGTCTTGTCCGTACTCGCGGTGAGCGAGAGCGGCGGGCCGGCCGTGACAGCCGGCGCCGCAAGCGCAATGATCAATCCGAGGGCGATCCCGAGACGCGCCATAGGAGGAAGCGTAGGTCCGGTCACCCCGGGGAGTCAACGCTACGATCGGGTGTCCGCGTTGCGGACATCCCCCTACGGACGCAGTTCAGGTAGCCTCCGCGCAAACCTGGTCATGCTGGAACCCATCGAAAGCACACGCCTCGCCTCCCCTGCCACCTCGCGTGGGAGCATGCGCGAGGTCGTCACCCTGGCGTACCCGGTGGTGCTATCGACCCTGACGGCGTCGGCCACTCATGTGATCGATTCGGCGTTCGTCGGACGCCTCGGCGCCACCGAGCTGGCCGCCGTGGGATACGGGGGCATCTGGATCTGGACCGCGCTGACGCTCTTCATGGGCACGGCCTCGGGCGTGCAGACCTTCGTCTCACAGTGCGACGGCGCGGGGCGCCGTGAACAATGCGGTGGGTGGGCGTGGCAGGGCTTCTATGCGCTCGCCCCGCTCACGATAGCTGGCACGGGGCTGTTCGTGTGGGCGCTCCCGAGCCTGCTCGGTGCGCTCGGGCCGTCGCCCGCCCTGCAACACCACGCCTACGCGTACGTGAGCTGGCGGGCGCTCGGCGCGCTCGGACTCGTCACTCTGATGGTGTTGTCGGCCTTCTTCCGTGGCCTGGGCGACACCCGGACACCGCTGGTCGCGGCGGTGATCTCGATGCTCGTGAACGTCACGCTCGACTACGGCCTCATCTTCGGTGAGCTCGGACTGCCCGCCTGGGGCGTCGCAGGCGCGGGCGCCGCCACGGCGGTCGCCGAATGGACGGGCGCCGTCGTGCTCCTGGTCGCGTTCCGGCGCCCCACCCTCACCCCGTACCGCACAGCGACCGTCCCCGCCGACGCGACCGAGATCCGCCGTTTTCTCCGCACCAGTCTCCCGATCGGCGGACAGTGGGCCGTCGAGATGTCGTCCTTCGCCCTGTTCTCGACACTCGTTGCGCGCATGGGGGATGCCGCCATGGCCGCGAGCCAGGTACTGATCGCCCTGCTCTCGCTCTCGTTCATGCAGGCCATCGGTATCTCGATGGCCTCGGCCACGCTGGTAGGGCGCTACATTGGCGCGCGGGACTTCGCGTCGGCCGAGCAGAGCCACCGCACCTCGATGGTTCTGGGCTTCGCGCTGGCGGCAGGGATCGCCGGCCTGCTCATGGGTGCTCCCGACTGGCTCCTCAGCGTCTTCACCGACGATCCCGAGGTCGTTCGGCTCGGCCGACCACTCATCGTGCTCGGGGGGATCTTCCAGGCCTTCGACGCGATGCAGATCATTGTCGGCGGCTCGCTGCGCGGCGCCGGGGACACCCGCTGGCCTTTCCTGACCCAGTCGGCGCTGGCCTGGGGCTTCATGCTGCCGCTCGCCTACCTGATCAGCATCACGCTCGGGCACGGCCTGATGGGCGCCTGGTGGGCGTGCACCGCCTACGTCCTGGTGCTCGCGCTGGTACTCCTGCAGCGCTTCCGCTCGGGATCGTGGCGCACGATCGAGATCTGAGCGCGACGCCAGGATCCGGGTCGACCAGCGTCAGCGCAGGACGCGGGCGTCCGACTTCGGCTCCGGCATTGTGCAGCCCGTTCGCCACCGGCATCGTGCATGCTGTGCGTAAGGACACGAAGCCCGCGAGGCGCCATCTGACGACCCGTGCTCTCCTAGGAGCGTTCGTCATGGGCGCGCTCCTCACCACGTGCTCGGCTCCGCGCACGCCCGGACCCGCCGATGTCGTGCTCATCGTCATCGATACGCTGCGGGCCGATCATTTGTCGCTCTACGGCTACGAGCGCGCCACCTCGCCACACCTCGACCGTCTGGCCGAGGATGGCGTCACCTACACGCGGGCGATCTCGACCGCCACCTGGACCGTCCCGGCGCACGGCTCGCTGTTCACCGGGTACTGGCCCTCGTACCACGGGGCGGAACGCGTAGCCGGCAACCGCATGCTCGCCTACCCGCTCAACCCCGAACTCGACACCCTGGCTGAAATCCTCGGAGCACGCGGCTACTACGCGGCGGGGTTCGTCGGCAATGGCACCTACGTGTCGGCACTCTTCGGATTCGCGCGTGGCTTCGCGGAGTTCACGAACGAGGGCCTCGAGCATCCCCCCACGTTGGCACGCAAGGTCGGAGACTGGATCGGCGCCCAGCGCGACCCGGTGTTCCTCTTCGTGAACGTGCTGGACCCCCACGAGCCGTACGCACCACCGCCGCCCCTCGACACGCGCTTCGCGGAGAAACGTGCGGACTTCGGCACGATGATCACAACCGTGGTCAACGAACGGCGGCCGCTGACGCCCGAGATGCGTGCGCACTTCGTCGGCCAGTACGACGGCGAGATCGCCCTCAGCGACGCGGCGCTCGGCACGATCCTCGACCGACTGAAAGCGACGGGACGCTACGACGATGCGCTCGTGATCGTCACCTCCGACCACGGAGAGTTGCTCGGCGAGCACGGTCTGGCCGGACACGGCGTCGCACCCTTCGAGCCCGAGCTGCATGTCCCCCTCGTGGTCAAGTACCCGAACCAGCGCCGGGCTGGCGAGCGCGTCGCGCGCCGCGTCTCGACGCTCGCGGTGTTCGCGACCATTCTCCAGACTCTCGACATCGCGGCGCCGGCCGGCATCGACTCGCGCCCGCTCGATGTCGAGCATCCCGTATGGGTGGAAGACATCAGCGGGGCTGGGGATCGCATCCGGGTCGGGTACGACGGATCCTACAAGGTGGTGGAGACGGGCCAGGGCGCGACGAAGCGTCGGACGGCATACGATCTCGCCGCCGACCCGGAGGAGAACCACGAGCTCGGCGATGCCACGGCGCTCGGCCCGCTGCACTCGTCGCTGGCGACGTTCAGCCAGGCGCCACGTCCGGTCAATCCCGCCGCACGCCCTGTCATCGATGCAGAGGATGCGGCGAAATTGCGCGCGTTGGGCTACCTCGAGTGACCCCCGGTCAGCCGATGACTTCGAACGCGCGAATGCTCTCGTTGCTTCCCATCACGAGCAGGACATCCCCATCGCGAAAGGCGTAACTGGCGTCCGGCGCCGCGTCGAGGCGGCCTCCCTCGACCCCGGGCGCCGACTGCTTGACGACCAGCACGCTCACCCCGAACCGCTGGCGAATGTCGAGTGCGCCGATCGTCTTCCCGATGAAGTCGCGCGGAACGGGAATCTCCGCAACGCTCGTATCCTCGACCGTCGGGATCGGCTCCGCGTGTCGCCCGTGGCTTACGGCCGCCACCATCTCCTGCGCCATGTCGCGCTTGAAGATCTCGGTGTTGTAGCGCTCGATCACATCCTCGGGCCAGATGACGCCAACGATCCGTCCATCGTCGACCACCGGCAACTCCCCCCGATAGCTCCCGAGATGGCGCATCACGTCGGCGAGGGAGTCCCCGGGTGCGACCGACGGCACCACGGTGGCCCCGATCAGGTCCTGGGCGACGACGAGCGTCTCCAACGTCGCCGCCTCGTTCATGACCCCGCGTACCTCGGCACTGGTGATGACGCCGCGCAATCGACGCTGTGCATCGACGACGAAGAGCGTCACCCCGGGATGGTCGATGAACGCGGAGAGCACATCGATCAGCCCGTCACCGCGCTCGACGGTGCGGACATCGGTCCGCATCTGGTCCTGCACGAGCACGTGCTGCAGCACGTTCAGCGCCTTCCCCTTGTGGATGTCGACACCCCGTCGGAGGAGCTTCAGCGTATAGATCGACTCTTCCTTCAAGCGGGTCGCGAGGAGCGTCGCGATGATGCAGCTCACCATGAGGGGCAGGATGATCTGATAGTTGGCCGTGAGCTCGAACAGGATGAGGATGGCGGTGATCGGCGCGTGCGTGCCCGCGGCGACGACGGCGCCCATCCCAACCAGCGCATACGCCCCTGCCCCGGCCGTCGTTTCCGGCCACACGCTGTGTACCACCGCGCCAACCGCACCGCCGAGCATGGCGCCAATGAAGAGCGACGGCGCAAAAACGCCGCCCGAGCCGCCGGAGCCGATGGTGATCGAGACCGCGAGGATCTTGACCAGCACGAGCAGCAGCATGAAGGACCACCCGAGGTTGCCGTTCAGCGACTCGTTGATCGCCTCGTAGCCGACGCCGAAGATATGCGGCAGGAAGAGTCCGATGCACCCGATGATGAAGCCGCCGATCGCAGCCTTGAACGGCGGGTAGAGCTTGATGGCATCGAAGTAGTCTTCGGCGGCGTAGAGGACGCGCACGAACCAGACTGCAACGACGGCCGCGAGGAGCCCGAGCACGACATAGGCGCCGAGCTCGTAGACGTGCACGAGCTCGTAGGGCGGCACCTCGAACGCGGGGAAGTCGCCGAGAAAGTGCTGGCTGACGACGGTGCCGGCCACCGAGGCAATGACGATGGGCGAAAACTGGGCAACGCCGAAATCGCCGAGAATGATCTCGACCGCGAAGAGCGCCCCGGCAACCGGCGCGTTGAAGGTGCCTGCGATCCCGGCCGCCGCGCCACAACCGACCAGAGTTCGCAAGCGCCGCTCATCGACGCGCAACCACTGCCCGATCGAAGATCCGAGCGCCGAACCGATCTGCACGATCGGCCCCTCGCGTCCGACCGAGCCGCCGGTTGCAATGCTGAGCCCCGACGCGAACATCTTGGCGACGACGACGCGTGGGCGGATCCGGCCACCGCGGAGCGCCACAGCCTCCATCACCTCGGGCACGCCATGCCCCTTCGCCTCGCGCGCGAAGTTGTGGATGATGAGCCCGACCAGCAGGCCGCCGGTCGCCGGCACGATCAGCTTCCACCAGAACGGCAACTGCGCCAGATACTCGAGGGTGTACTGCCCCTCACCCCAGGCCAGCTCGTTCAGCGACTGAATCAACAACCGAAACCCGACGGCACAGAGCCCCGCCAGGAGTCCGATCGCCAGCGAGACGATGACCATGTAGATCTGCTCGCTGCGCCGCAGATTGTCGTGCAGGTCACGCAGCAATGTCGTGAGACGCGTCAACATGCGGACCGCATAGCCACTATGTAGCTATGGCAAGCGGACGCTGCGGGCAAGACACCCAGCGGCAGACGCGCGGTCGCCAACCCGCTCAGGTGCGTCGATCGCCCGCGTCCAGCCCTCCGAGGATGCGGTGTCGTCGTTACGGGCTCGGGAGACGCAAGTCGGAAACGAGATGGTCAGCGACCTCCTCCGCCCCCGCACCGGTGAGATGACCGAGATCATCCCGGAAGCCGTCGGCCCGAACAGCAGCGTGAAGATCCAACACCCTCGCGCCATGCTTCTCAGCCGCGGCCCGCAACCATCCGATACGACGCTCGTAGCGCGCCCGCACATAGAGGCCCTCTTCCTGGAGACGCGCAACGGGCACCGGGCTCACGAGAACAAGCACCGAGACGCCGCGCCGCCGCGATCGGACCAGGATCGCCTCCAACGTCCGCAACATCGGATGATGCGGGTACAGCGGGACATCGTAGCGGCGGAAGTGCGCTTCTCGAAAGCTCGGATCGTCGGGCACCATGCCGGGCGACTCGGGGAGTACCCATGGACCAACTTCGCCGCCGAGTTGTCCGCGAAGACCGGCCGCGAAGTAGAACGCGTCGCGCGCCACAGGAAACCGCAGCAGCCGGCTCAGCAGCAACGTCGGAACCGTGATGCCTCGCCGATGCAGCGAGAGGCCCGCCGTCCGCGGAAGCTCCGAGACCGGCAGCCAGGAACTGAGCTCTGGGTATGCCCAACCGGCCTCCTCGGCAACCATCGTGCGCAGATGAGCCACCAATACGAGCCAACGCGGTGCAGCGTCGAGGATGGGCTCCAAGAGAAAGTTGTAGTGGGTAAAATCGAAACCTGGAAAGAAGATGCTTCGCACCTCCATACGCCCATCGACGCGACGAGCCACGAGCGTGGGGTACGATGGGTGATCGGGGACGGGCCATAGCGTCGAGTCACCCAGGAAGATCACCCGCGGCAACGCGCTCGTTCCCAGGTCGAGCTGCGTATCTGCAACCGCCAGCACGGGACGCGCGCTACGCCCGAGAAGTACCGCGCCATCCCAGCGGCTCGCCACCATCCCACCGAGCAGCACCATCGACACGACGACGAAGCTGATCGCGATGATGGCGACTCGTTTCATCTCCGATCCCCTGCGCTTCATGCGTCGGATCTCATCAGAATTGGAAATAGATGAAGCGCTGACTGGCCGCCGACGTCAAGAAGAGCACGCAGGCCAGGACGGCGTAGGTCGCCCCCTGGATCCACGCGGGCCAGCGGGGAAAGCGCTCGACGATCGTCACCGGCATCGTCGATAGCGTACTCGCGCCCACGACGGCCACGAGCAGGAGGGTGCGCTGCGCGTCCACCGAGGCGTCGAAGCCTCCTCCGAACATGCTACCGAACGCACGCGTCACCTCGCCCATTCCAGGAAGACGGAACAACAGCCATCCCACACAGACCAGATGGAACGTCACGACTCGTCGCACGAGAAGCGGCGTCGTCGGGCGACGGCGCGCAAACCAGGCGCGGTACGTCAAGAGCAACATGCCGTGGTAGCCTCCCCAGACCACGAAGTGCCACGCCGCACCATGCCACAGCCCGCCGAGGAGCATAGTCACCATCAGGTTGATCGCCGTACGCGTCGCGCCACGGCGATTGCCCCCGAGCGGAATATAGAGGTAGTCGCGGAGCCAGCTCGACAGCGTCATGTGCCACCGCTGCCAGAATTCTCGAATGCTGGCGGCACGGTAGGGGCGGCGGAAGTTCTCGGGAAGCTGAATACCGAACAGCAGACCAAGACCGATGGCAATGTCGCAATAGCCCGAGAAGTCGAAATAGATCTGAAAGGCGTACGCGTACACGGCGAGCAACACGTTGCCACCCAGCGCGTCGCCAGGAGCCGCGAACACTGTATCCACGTACGCGGCGAGGGTATCCGCGAGAACGACCTTCTTGAACAAACCGAATCCCATCCGGGCCAGACCCTGCTCGACATCTGCCGGGCGCGGCGTGCGCAGGGTTGCCAACTGCGGCAGCAGCTGACTGGCCCGGACGATCGGTCCGGCCAACAATTGAGGAAAGAACGACACGTACAACGCGAAGTCGAGCAGATTCCGCTCCGGCGCACGCTCGCGCCGGTACACGTCGATGGAGTAGCTGAGGGTCTGGAACGTATAGAAGGAGATCCCCAGCGGTACGGTGATGTGCACGAGCCACAAAACCCCCTCGGGCGGCTCGGACGCGAAGAGAGGTCCGACGCTCTCGGCAAGAAAACCGCCGTACTTGAACACGGCGAGCAAGCCAAGATTCCCCACGAGGCTCACGCTCATCAGCCCGCGCCGCAGCGCGTGGGTGCCAGCGCGGGCCATGCCAAGCCCCAGGCTGAAATCCAACAACGTCGAGAACGCCAGTAGGAGAACGAAAACGGGGTTCCATGAAGCGTAGAAGGCGTAGCTCGCTGCCAGTAAGACGCCCTTGCGCGCTCGCAACCAGCCACGCGGCACGATCCCGTAGTAGACCGCTACGATGGCGACGAAGAAGAGCCCGAACTCGACACTGTTGAAGAGCATGCCGTCAGGCGCCTCCTGACCATCGGCCGTACGGTTACCCGGTGTCACGACCTCCTGGGCCTCGACGAACGCCTCGGGCTAGGACGCAATATAAATTCCGCGATAGCCGAGGGCAAGTCGCAGCGCCGCCTCGTCCGGGCGCGCCGGGAGTCGTCGACACCACGCGATGGGTAAGCTAAACAGGACTAGTGCGCTGCGGGGAACCGCGTCGCCACGGCAGCGCCGGTGGGCGCCACTAAGCGCATCTGGGAGGTTGTGAATGAAGCACTACTATGTAGTCATCTTGGCCGTTGTCTTGCTCGCCGCCTGTAGCTCCCCCGTCCATACGCTCGATACACATGTGGAAGAGTTTTGGGGTTGGAACGGCGAGGCAGGCAAAGCGGGCGACCTCAAGACACAACACGCGGCCTGTGAAGCGACCAAGAAACCGGCGAATCCGCCGCTCCTCCAGGTCAAGACCTACATGGACTGCATGACCGCCAAAGGCTGGAAGACGAAGCCCGCAGCCTGGCAGAAGTTGGCCGCCTCCAAGAAGGACGCTGCGAAATAGCCAACGTCAACGCGCTGCCGCACGTGGGACCGCGGCCTGGCCTCCCAGCGTCGACACCAGCACAGGCATCTCGAACCCTCCCATCTTGAGTCGCTCGCCTTCGGGTCGTTGGGTAGCCGTCGCGAACTCGAGCATCACCGGCGCGCCGGCGAAGTCCGCCAGGTCGATCTCGAACTCGAACCACGCGCGATCTTCGAGCTGTCGATGCGGGTCGAGCCTGCGATGAAACAGCGGAGTCCTCCGCCCTCCCCTCACGGCGGTCACCGAGAAGCTCACCCATGAGGGCCGAAAACTCGCCCAGGCATCCGGGCGCACGCTGACCGCGCTCCGCAGGCGATCGCCCTCCTCCGGCACGACCGGCACGCGCAGAACGGTCTTCCGTCCGCCCGATGCCGGGCGAAGGGCCAGCACGCGCCGCAACGGCCACCGATCCTCCCGGACCCAGGTCTCGTATCGGTCGGGCGGCGGTTTCAACTCGGCGTCGGCGCCGACCACATGAATCGGAAGCTCCTCGAACGAGCCCGCAATGAGCGGCCGACCCACGCGCGCAGGCTCCCGCAGAGCAACGGCCATCCGCAAACCAAACAGGGCATGGCTGAAGACACGCTCGATCCGAAAGTTATCGACAAGATAGTCGAAAAGCTCCGGCGCATACTCGGCGACGCGTGGAAAATCGAGAAAGTAGTTGAAGTGGTAGACGAGCAGATTCGTGTCCGTGAGCCGCATGGCATCAATGATCCGTTGGTCCCGATCCGGCAGCTCGGCAAAAGGCCAAACAATGTATCCCGCAGGATGCGGCCCCCGACGATCCGCAAGAAAGTGGAGGACCGGGAAGTAGGGCATGACGGCAATCCGTTCCTCCGGCTCGCTATGGGTCGTAATGTACTCGACGACGCCCTCGATCACCGAAGCTTCGTTCGGCGTCATCTTGATCCCCGCACGCTCGAGGTCGACGCTCTCCGACCGCATCTGCCGAAGATTCATCGGGAGCTGCGCGGAGTAGATGCTGACCGGCACCAAGACGGCGCCAAGGACGAGCGCGACCGTCACGCGTAACGCTCGCGGTCGCGCTCGAAGCGCCGCCGCTACGTACACTGATGCCAGCAGCGGGATCGGCCAGTACAGCACGGCGAGGTGCACGAAGTCCTGCGGACGGTTGAGGGTGAACAAGAGCAGGAGGGACACCCCGAGGCTCCAGACAACGAGCTCGGTCATGACCGCGACCCGTGCAGTCGCCTCCCCCAAATACGCGCGTCTACGCCACAGGCGAACGGCTCCCAGTGTGTAGAAAAGGTAGGGGCCAAAGAAGAACGCCTTGACCAAGATATCGACGACCACTGTCTCCCGGAACAGGTAGCTGCTGAAGAACTGCCGGGCGTCCGCGGTGTAGAGAACACCCGGCAGGTAGGTACTGATTCCCGGCGAGACCCGCAGCGCCGGGTCTTGCCGAAACAAGGGGAACAAGGACGGCACGGTGCTGTAGTCGAAACTCGCGATGCCCAGGAGGTGGTTCAAGACCGTGAACTGGATCGCGTCGCCAAGCGTGCCCTGGGACAGGAACCAGAGCCCTGCCAGCGCCCCCACACCCGCGGCCGGGCCCAGGAATCCGAGGGCCAAGCGTGGCCCCGAGAACCGTTCGTGCGGCGGGACCCAGCGCACGAAGACCAGCAACGCGAATCCCAACGACAGGAGTGCGGAGCCACCGTAGTCCTGCTTGCAGAAGACACCCACGCCGTACAGCAGTCCGCTGCCGTAGAGCCATCCCGCCCCTCGGCCGTCGAAGAAGCGCAGGAGGACAAGCGCCGCGAGCACGAAGAACAGAAGGGCCGTGGTCGAATAGCTGAACATCAGCCAATGAGGAAACGTCCAGATGCGATAGAGGAGCAAGCCGAAAACCGCGCACAAGCCGGCCGTCACCGACGTCATGCGCCGAGCCGTCAGGTAGAGCACCGTGACGAAGGCCGCGAACTGCAGCGTGACCGCCACACGCCCGATCCAGAGGGAGGGGCCGAAGAGATCAAAAAGGAACGAGAGGATCAGGAACGCTCCCGGAAGGGGATAGAAGGTCGCGTCGCGATACAGGGCGCCGCCCGTTCGCTGGATATCGGCGAAGAGCGCGATATGCCCCTCGTCCATGGCACTCAGCCAGAGATCGAAGAACGGCAGCTGGACCGCAATCGTACCAACGAAGACGAGCACTGCCACGAGAAGGTCGTTGGCGGACGAGGTGGCGAACTTCCCCTCGGAACGATGCGCGCTCGTCATGGAACCCAACCGCACCCGTGCTACCGCGGGACGGGACTATCTCTATACTCGACGAGCGCGGCCTCGGCGAGCGTCAGGACCGCACGCGCGTCGCGCACGCGCTGGCTCTCCGGCCGGCCGCGAGCGACTTCCTTCTCCAACGCCCGTCGCTTGCTCTCTGCGTCCCACGTCAGCCGACGCAGCTCGTTGAAGCCTTTCAACAGGAGAATGTTGGTGAACGGCCAACGGTCGGGCGCGTAGCCCTTGATGAGTCCTTCGGGAGTGACCTCCCGAAGATCCATGATGCCCGGCATGCCTGGACCGAGGTCGAACATCCGGAAGTCGTGGGCCCGCAACCGGGCGAGAAACTCTTCACCGCTGGTGCCCAGTTCCTGCAATGCCTGAGGCGAGAACTCCACGGCCATCACGATGCCGGGATTGTCCCGGATCGTATCGTCCATACCCGCGATGATCAGCGCCTCAGCCCCCTGTGTATCGATCTTGACGAAGTCGATGGCCCCGCCGATCCCAGCCAGATAGTCGTCCAGCCGAACGGCCTCGACGTCGATCGCCGCACGATCATCGGTTTGGTAGATCCGATGATCGCCTTTGTTCACCGCCGCGAGAAAGAGCTGCAGGGTGCCGTTCTCGTTCGAGACCGCCTTCTGCTCGAGGACGACATTCCGCGCACCGCTCACACGGACGTTTTGTTCGAGCAGCGCAAAGGCCGTCGGCTCCGGTTCGAAGGCGTAGACGCGCCCTTGATCGCCGACGAGCTGTGAAGCCAGCACGGTGTAGTACCCAACGTTCGCACCGATATCGATGACGGTGTCCCCTGGGCCGACGAAGCGCGTGAACCAATGGGTCTCGTTCTCCTCCCAAACCCCGTCGGCCATGATGCCCCGCGTGACGACCGAATCCTGGGGGTTCAGGAACATTCTGACCCTACCCACCCTCTCGATCTCGAAGTCTGCCACACTGGCAACACGAACCAACCACAGCTGCACCGCGTGCCGAAGACGCAATCCCGTCGTGGTCCGTGACACGAACGTCGCCCCGAGCGCAAAGCTCAACGCCAAGCCGACTACTATCGTCCACCGCTTCATACCGTTCGCCCCTCGCCATACCACGCTCCGGCATCCCGGTCACTCCGCTGTACCGTGCAACGTGCACACGCCATCACGAGCGCCGACCTGCACCGAGCCTCGCGACGCACAACGTACCTGGCGCCAGTTTGCCCGGCGTCCCGTCGAACTGGTACGAAACCCGGGGTGCAGAACACCGGGTAAGAAGGACTCGACGTGACGAACGAACGAGATACCCGTGGGCGGAGCGGCTCGACCTCGGCTGCATGGGCACTGGTTGCCCTCCTGGTGTTCTTGGCGACGGCGGCCGTTACATTCGAAGGGCTCTGGCGACATGGCCCATCCACGTTTGTCGCGACAGGCGCCGTCCCCGACGGCGAATACGCCACCGTATGGCAGGACTTCACCCGCGCGGACGCGATCTTCGAAGCGTGGCTGGTCGCCCGCAACGCCCGCACCCTCGCACATCGCCCATGGGCCTTGTTCGACACCGAGCATTGCGCACCGGCCGAGCGCACACTCACGCTCGGCGTGCCCATGATCACGATGGGCCTGCTCGGCATCCCGATGTACCTCGCCTCGAGCGAACCGGTTCTCACCTACAATGCTTCGATCCTACTGCTGTTCCTGGCGGCGGCGTTTTGCGCCTTCGCCGTCATCTCGGACTGGACAGGGGAGCCTGCGGCGGGCGTCGTGGGCGGCCTCGTCTTCGGTTTTGCCGCGCTTCGCCTCGACAACATCACTCACCCGTCAGTGCTGGATATTGCGTGGACGGGGTACGCGCTCTATTTCGCCCGCCGCCTGCTCACACACGGCAGGTGGCGCGATGCCATCGGCCTCGCAATCGCGGGAGTACTCCAGGTCTGGGCCAGCTTCTATACGCTGCTGGCAGCGGTCTTTCTCCTGCCTCCGTTGGGGATCTGGCTTCTCCGTCGTTTCGGTCTCCGGCGCGTGCGAATCGCGCAACTCGCGCTCGTCGCTGGCGCCGTACTAGGGGGTGCGCTGATTCTGTTCCCCCCCTATCTCGCCGCGCGCGAGTCCATGGGAATACTCTCGCGAGCGGAATCGGAGTATCACTTCGCGGCCTGGTCCGACTACCTCCCAGGTGGGACGCTCTACTTTGGATCGACCGCCTGGGTCCTGGGCACGGCGGCGCTCTTCTTCCGAAGCCGCACGCTCTTTCCCAAGGCCCTCGGGAATCCTCGCCCGGTACTGGCAATCGCCGCGCTCCTGGTTGCTGCGATCTCGACCGGCCCGAATCTTCTGCACCCGGGATCTGATACCCCCGTCCGCTGGGGAACGATCGAACCCCTACCCGGCCTGAATCTCAGTCTCTACCACACCGCCGCGCAGATCATTCCGGGAATGGACGCGATTCGGGTGGTCACCCGCTTGTCAGTCGGCGCACATCTCAGCCTCTCGATCCTGGCTGGCATCGGTGCAGCCGGCCTCCTACGACTGTCCGGACGATTCCGAACGATCATGGCGATCGCATTGATCACCGCTGCGTTCTTCGATGTCGCGCGACCGGGAAACTTTGCGGGGCCCAAGCGCCACGCCTGGACGTACCACCAGGCCCGGTCCAGCGACGCCGCCATCGGCTTCTTCGAAACGCTCGCGAAGATGGGCAACCACGGCCCTCTGCTCGAGCTTCCGATCGCCAAAGGCTTGGGCGTGTCGGTACAGCCACCGCGACGGATCATGTTGACGGTTCACCACGGGCGCCGCACATCCTCGTGCTTCGGGTCCTACGTCTCGCCTGCTACGGCCGCGCTCGAGGACCTGTCAGCACGGCTCCCGGCTCCGGAGGTCGTCGCACAACTCCGTGATCTGGGATTCACGACGGTCATCGTCGACAAGAATACGTACTGGGCCGCTGGCTTCGAAGCACGACAGCGGCGGGCCAAGAGCGAGGGATCCACGTGGTTGCGCCTCCTGCACTCCAGCGAGGACACGGACGCCTACTCTCTCGGCGCGCCGACGCGGGTGCAACTCTGACACGCGCGCGTTCACGGGGATGGGCGGTCGTGGCCCTGCTGGTGTTCGCCACAGCAACGGCAGTCACATTCGGAGAACTCTGGCATCGGGGCCCGACGACCACTGTCATCACGAGAGCGGTTCTCGTCGAGGACTACGGCGAGGGCGCGACGCTATGGCGAGGCTTCGCCACGGCAGACGCGACCTTCGAAGCGTGGTTGGTCTCGCGCCACGCGCGCACCCTCGTCACCCGCCCCTGGGCGCTCTTCGACACGGAGCACTGCGCACCGACCGAACGATCGCTGACACTCGGCATCCCCATGATCACGATGGGCGTGCTCGGGATTCCCGCGCAGCTCGCCTTCAACGAGCCGATCCTCACCTACAACATTTCGATCCTGCTGCTGATTCTGGCTGCGGCGTTCGCCGCCTTCGCAGTCGTCCGCGATTGGACAGATGAGCCGGCGGCCGGCATCGTCGCCGGTCTCCTGTTCGGCTTTGCCGCCTCCCGCCTCGGCCATATCGAGCACCCCTCGGTGCTCGATATCGCGTGGGCTGGCTACGCGCTCTACTTCGCCCACCGTCTGCTCGCGTACGGCAGATGGCGCGATGCCGTCGGCCTCGCACTCGCGGGAGTGCTGCAGATCTGGGCGAGCTTCTACACCCTACTGGCCGCCGTTCTGGTGCTCCCCCCCGTGGGGATCTGGCTGGTTCGCCGGTTTGGCCTCCGTCACGTCCGGATCTCCCAGCTCGCCTTCGTCGCCAGCGCTACCCTGGGAGGAGCCCTGGTGCTCTTCCCGCCCTATCTGGCCGCGCGCGACGCGCTAGGAATTCTGACGCGTTCCGATGCCGAGTATCAGTTCGCCGCGTGGTCCGACTTCTTCCCGAGCGGAGAACTCTACTTCGGCTCGATGGCCTGCGTGTTGGCCGCCGTGGCGCTCCTCGTCCGAAGCCGTACGCTCTTTCCCGGTGCGATGGGCAATCCCCGTGTGGCGCTCGTGATGGCCGTCCTCCTCGCCACTGCGATCTCGACGGGACCGAATCTGCTGCACCCCGTGAGCGATGCGCCCGTGCGCTGGGGAATGGCCGCACCGGCCTCCAGTATCAATCTCTACGGTCTGGCCGCGCAAGTGATTCCGGGCTTGGACGCGATTCGCGGTGTGATCAGATTGTCGACCGGGGCACAGCTCGCGATATCGATCCTCGCGGGAATCGGGGCGGCCGGCCTACTCCGGCTGTCCGGGAGATATCGGGGGATCGTTGCGATCGCCTTGATCACCCTGGCCTTCGTCGATGTCACCCGACCAGGCGACCTTCCGCTGCCCAAGTCGTTCTCATGGGACTACGCTGACGCACGCGCCAGCGACAGCGCGATCGAATTCTTCGAAACGCTCGCGGTGCAGGGAGATCACGGACCGCTGCTCGAGGTCCCGATCGCGAAGAAGCTCGGACTCCTGGTGGTCGCGCCGAAGCGGATCATGTTGTCGGCGCATCACCACCGTCGGACATCTGCGTGCTTCGGGTCGTACCTTCCCGCGTCCAACGTCGAACTGGAGTCGCTCTCGTTACAACTCCCGGATGCGGACGCGGCCGAGCGACTCCGCGATCTGGGATTCGCAACGGTCATCCTGGATCGCCGCGCGTACTGGGCAGCGGGCTTCAAAAGCCGGCAGCGCCAAGCGGTACGCGACGGGAACAGACCTCTGCCTCTCATTCACGCCAACGACGACCTGGCCGCCTACTCGCTCAGGGTGAACTGAGCCCTACGGCAACGAGGCACGAACCAACAAGTTCTTTCCGAACACGCCTCCGAACACGCGGTCTAGCCTACGGCTGAGCGGAAACACGACGCGATCGTAGGTGCGCACCGCGCGCACGTCGAGGCCACCGTCTCGATTCCCGAGGAACCGGTACCCCAGCGCCGCCACGAAGCCGATGGAGTCGACGTAACTCGCGTCCTCTACCGCGAACCCCGCGCGCTCCACCCGATCGACCAACGACGCCCGGCGATAGCGGCGGACGTGACCGACCCTGACATCGTTTGCCGAGAAGAGCACCTGAAACGCCGGGACATACACGAACAGGCGACCCTTCGGCGCAAGCAGGCGGGCGAATCTCTCCAGCATGGAACAATCGTCCTCGATATGCTCCAACACATTGATCGTGTAGATGCCGTCGAATCGCGCCTGGCCGAGCGCATCTAGACTCTCCACGACCTCCACTCCCCGCTGCATGATCGACGTCCGCAATCCTGCGTCGGGCTCCACGGCGCACACCGGGACTCGACGCTCCTGGAGCGCGATCGCGAACCGCCCGTTCCCTGCACCAAAATCGAGCACGGAACCGAGATCGGCTGCCCAGCGAGCCACCTCCTCGATGAGGAACCGGTTGTACTCAACCGCCTCCTCCATGACCTCGATCAGGTCGGTAGCCTCAAAGTCCCGATCGGCGCTCACCGCCGACCGCCGAGCTCGCGTTTCCAGAACTCGACCGTCTCTTCGTGCAAACGCACGACGGTATCGAGGATGAGCCCTGCGGTCAGAGAAATCGTCGCCAGGATCCCGAGCGCCGCCGCCAGAATCGCGCGCGGCACGTGAAAGACGTAGCGGTGCTCGATGAAGTCGCGAATCGGCACTGAGCCGACGACCAGCCCCGCCACGGCAAGCAAAAACGCAATCGCCGAGAAGAACAGCAACGGGCGATAGTCCTTGAACACCAGTCCGATACATTTGAGGATCAGCCACCCGTCACCCCATGTACTGAGCTTCGAGTGGCTCCCCTCGGGCCTCGCAGCATAGGCCACGGGAGTCTCCGCCACCGCGAGCCGCTTCGTCAGCGCTTGCAGGGTAAGTTCGGTTTCGAGCTCGAACCCGCCACGCCGCACTCTGACTACCCGCATGAAGGTTCCCGAAAGCACCCGGTATCCAGAGAGCACATCCGTGAGGTGCATCCCGAACAGCAGACTGATGAATCGGGAGATGAGCCGGTTGCCGAACTGGTGGAAGACGCGGAAGGAGCGCGACTCGAATTGATCGAGCCTGGTCCCCACGAGCATGTCGAGACGCTCGCGCGCGAGCCTCTCGACCATGGCTGGGGCGGCGTCGGCAGAATAGGTATCGTCCCCGTCCACGATGACGTAGATGTCGGCATCGACCTCGGATGCCGCGTGGCGAAATACATTGCCCTTCCCTTGAGCGCGCGACCGGACGACGATCGCACCGGCCCGCTCAGCCGCCTGGCCGGTTCCGTCGGTCGAGTTGTTGTCGAAGACGTAGATCGAGGCCTCGGGCACGGCCTGCGCGAAATCCCGCACGACCTTCTCGATCGTCGTTGCCTCGTTGAAGCATGGAATGATCACCGCGACGCGCTGCGACGGTCGCTCTTCAGGCTCTTCGAGTCGTGGGTCCATGCTTGCAGACGATTCTACACGTGCGGCCCCCGCAGGAAAGTCATCAACGCCCTTCGGACCGCCGAGCGCCATACCGTCTCTCGTAGTCATTCCTGGCCGGGCCGGATACACTGCGGTGATGACTCGGGATTCGCGCCCAACCGAGGGCCCCGCCTGCGAATGATCGTTCGACGCTTCTGGTGGGCCGGACTACTCGCGATCGCGGTCCTGACCTTCTCCGCGCACTACAGCCTCCAGGCGCCTACCGGAGCCTGGGGCAATCGCATCTTCGGAGAACCCGCGTGGGGCGAGGCCGACCCCGGCAACTCCTATTTCACCGCGGCGCACGAGATCGGGTGGGGAGAGGCCCCACTCTTCGTGGGGCATCCAGGGACGCCACTGCTGCCGCTACTCTATGTGGTGCAGATCGCACGCTACCGCGCCTTGGCAGATGCCGGAACGTCATACACCCGGTTCACGGCGCAGCACCTCCCCGCGACCTTCGTCGCATCCAAGCTGATGATGACGGTGCTCCACCTACTCTCGTTCTGCGCTCTCTACGGCATGACGCGACAGCTCCTCCACGATCATCGGGCCGCAGCACTGGCCACGCTGGGCTACGCGACCTGCTTCCCGGTCCTGTACTTCCTCTCCCGGATCTCCCCCGAACCGATTCTCATCGGCGGCATCGCCGCGGCGTTCTGGGGCACCTGGCGCTACGAGGATCTCGTCCGCGCGGGACGCCCCGCGGCGGCACTCACCTGCGCCGCAGGCGCCGCGGTAGCCGCCGTGTCCGCCGCTCTGGCCAAGATCGCATTCGCAGGCCCGCTCCCCTTTCTTCTCGCGCTCCACATTGGCGCCGGCGCCTGGCGTTCCGAACCCGGCGGTCCCATCCCGTGGCGTGTACGACTGCAGGCCCTCGGCGCGTTCGCAGCGGCGAGCCTCGTGTCGCTGGCGCTCTACTCTCAGATCATCGATTGGACACGCTTCATCGGGATCTGGAGGCTGATTGCCGGGTTGACGGTGACCGACGGGTGGACCCTTGCTGACGCAATCCCAGGACTGGGCGCGCACCACATCTATCTCGTCGCCGAGCCCGCGTTCATCGTCTGCGCCGCGATCGGATGGTGGCGCTTCCTGCGGCGGCGACCCGCCGACCGTCGGCGAGCCCTCTGGCTATCGGTCTTCGGGGCCTACGGCCTGCTCTTCTTCGTGTATCGCGTCGTGATCGCGGGCAACTTCCTGCCCTTCCACTACTCCTTTGTCTTCCAGGCCACCGCCGCGGTCTTCTTCGGCTACGCGGGTGTCGAGGCGTGGCAAAGGCTGCGCATGCCCTGGGATTGGCGAGCCGGCGCCGCCACGGCCACGTTGCTCGCGACCCTCCATGGCGTCGGCCTCGCCGCGGTCGTCGACGCACGACGCTCGGACATCGCGGGTTTCGCAGGCGGCGAGCCGGCCTACCGGCTGGTCGAACAGCTCCGCCCCGGCGACCGGATCGCCATCCCGAAGCGTCCCGGGCAGCGGAAGCCGTTGCGGAACGAGCTCATGCTCGTCCACGGTTTTTTCTATCCCTTCTTCTGGCAAGAGCGAGAGTCCGTACTGGCCGAAGAGTTCGCCTCCTACTTTCTATCGGTTCCGCCGGCGCAAATGCCTGCGCAGGCGCAGCGCACGCTGATACCCGTGCTCGACACGCACGTCGCCGTCATACGTAGCGGAGAATAGCCGGCGCGTTGGTGGCTTTGAACTTTGGCGTGGCTCGACTAATCTCATCGTCGTGAACCAGCCCATTCCTCTCGACGCACGGATCTTCGTCGCGGGCCACCGCGGACTGGTGGGCTCCGCCATCGTCCGGAGCCTCGAGGCCGAAGGGTTCCGCAACCTCCAGCTTGCAGGGCGCGAGCAGCTCGACCTGCGTGACCAGGCGGCCGTGGACTATTGGTTCCGCGCCAACCGCCCGGAGTATGTGTTCCTCGTCGCAGGAACCGTCGGCGGCATCCTCCCCAACTCACAACGACCGGCCGACTTCATCTACGACAACCTGATGATTCACGCGACCGTCGTCCACGCCGCGTATCACTTCTCCGTCACCAAGCTTCTGTATCTGGGAAGCTCCTGTATCTATCCGCGCGAGGCCCCGCAGCCGATGACCGAGGCACAACTGCTCGCCGGCCCACTGGAGCCTACGAACGAGCCCTATGGGATCGCGAAGATCGCCGGGATCAAGCTGTGCTCGGCCTACAAGCAGCAATACGGATGCAACTTCATCTCCGGCATGCCCACGAACCTCTACGGTCCGAACGACAACTTCGACCTCGAGACCTCGCACGTCCTGCCGGCACTGATCCGAAAGTTCCATGAGGCAAAGCTTCGAGGCGAGCAGCACGTCGAGGTGTGGGGAACCGGGGCACCGCGTCGCGAGTTCATGCACGTCGAAGATCTCGCTGGCGCTTGCCTCTTCCTGATGCGGCACTACGAGGGCGACTCGCACGTGAACATCGGCACCGGCGAGGACGTCAGTATCCGCGAAGCGGCGGAGCTGGTGCGCGATCTCGTACACCCTGACGCGGAGATCGTCTTTGATGCTTCGAAGCCCGACGGCATGCCCCGGAAACTCCTCGACGTGAGCCTGCTCCACGATCTCGGTTGGCGGCACGAGGTGGGCCTCGCCGACGGCGTCGCCAGCACCTATCGCTGGCTGACCGAGCACTACGATGAGGCGATCGCCGGCGGACGTCGCGCCGAGGTCGCGCCGGCGCAGACGCGCCGCGTCGGCGACTCCCAGCGGCTTCCCTGACGCCCGCGCCGTGGACGCGTCGCTCGACGATCCCAGCCGGGTCGAGGCAATCCGGCGCTGCATTCAAGCGAAACCGGCCCTCGAACGCTGGTATCGCGAATGCTACGCGAAGTACGCAGCATGCATCGGCCGTACGCAGGTCGATGGCGCGGTGCTCGAGTTGGGCTCGGGAGGCGGGTTCGTCCGAACGCTCCTCCCCGACGTAATCACGTCGGACGTCCTGCCTTACGATGGAGTCGACCGGGTGATCGATGCCGCCGCGCTCCCGTTCGACGCAGGCTCATTGCGCGCGATCCTCATGCTGAACGTGTTCCATCACATCCCGGACGTCGGTGCGTTCCTGGGCGAAGCGGAACGCTGTCTCGCGCCGGGCGGACGACTGTTCATGATCGACCAACACGTCGGCTGGATCAGTCGACCGATTCTCGCCCGAGCCCACCACGAGCCCTTCGATGCAGACACTCGTGACTGGCGATTCCCGTCCGAAGGACCACTGCGATCGGCGAACGGCGCCCTCGCCTGGATCGTGTTTCAACGCGACCGCACCCTCCTCGCAGCGCGGCATCCGGCGCTACGGCTCGAACGGTACGACCCCCATACGCCGCTGCGCTACTTTCTGGCCGGCGGCCTGCGGCCCTGGTCGCTGCTGCCGGGCTGGGCCTTCCCTGTCGCCAGCGTGTTCGACCGCTCGCTGGTGGCCCTGTCGCCGAGGTTCGGGAGCTTTGTCGACGTCGAGTTGGTCCGGGTCTAACGACTCAGTTCGCCGAGCGCAACACTCGCGCAACGAAGGCTGGATCGAGAGAGGCCGGATCGATCCGTTCCACGTCATTCAGGATCGCGATCTTGCCGCCAAACTCATGCGCGCTACGAAACTCCCAGACGATCTCGCGTTCTGGTGTGATCTCGATGGCACGACCCTCCATGGAGACGATCCCCAGCAGATTGCCGTTCTTGAGTGGATGAACTCTCCCGCAACACTCACTGAACAACTGGGGATCCGAGGCGCCGCCGTAGCTCCATAGTTCGGTTCCCGATCCAGGATCGAGCGCAAGGATTCGCGAGCGCTTGTCGCCGCCCCCTTTGTTGTCGAAGAGCAGTACGCGACCATCATCGGTCAAGGTCGGATCGTGCTGATAGCGGAAGGAGCCAGCGAGCGACCAGACTACCTCGCCACGCTCGAAATCCATGATCATGATCCGACTGTTCTTCGGCGTACTGAGCAGCAGGCGACCTTCCACGAAGGCTTCGGGAGCGGCGGGGGACGGTGCCCCCAGGATCTGGAGCGCGTTCAGGTGGGTCACATCCGGACGCTCGATCCCGGAGGCCCCCAGCTGGAACTTCCGAAGCTCCAGGAGGATTTCCTCCTGCCCAGCATCGACAAGCGCCTTGAGCAGCGACACGCGGCGGAGCTCAACGCCGTTCGCAGCGAGCTCCACGACGAAATCCTCCGTTAAGGGATGCACGAAACGCTCGTGTGTGATCACACCCTTCCCTGTAATCAGGAATATCCGACCGTCCGGCGCAACATCAAAGTCGTGGTGGCATACCTCATCGTACGTCCAGAGGAGGCGGGAGTCGGCGTCGACTTTCATCAGAGAACCAAAGTCGGCTTGCGCCAGAAGATCCCCATTCGGGAACAGTCGGACGGTGCGCCACCACAATCCGAGCTGGATCTGCGTCCCGTCGCCTTGGGGCTCACTCGGCCCGGTCCAGCGGTGCAACTCGCGCCCTTCCATATCCATCAGGATGGCTTCCCGAGCGTGCATCGAAGCGTACAGATTCCAGCCGGGCTGGGCGCGGACTTCGTCATGCACCGTCACGCCAACAACGCCGCGCTCGAGGTCGGTCGCAATGACATAGCCCAACGCCTCCAGCTGCGCTTGCACATCGTCAGGCAGCTCGCTGAAGTCGGTGGCCGTCTCGGCGACCCGCTCGTGGGCCGGTGACTTCCCCCGAGATTCGCAACTCGCGGAGAAAAGGAGGAGCGTCAGCAGGACCCAGAACGAAAGGATGGGGTACCGCATGGCTAGAGGCGGGCGGCCTTGATGCGCAAGAGCCCCACGGCGGTCATCCGCAGGAGCTCCCAGCCGTGTCGGAAGCGGTGGATCTGCGTCGAGCCGAAGGTTCGGTCCCGGTACCGGATCGGCACGTCGACCACGCCGAGCCCGAGCACCGCCGCCGGGAAGAGTAGCTCGAAGTCACCAAACGGGTCGAAGTCGCCGAAATCCTCGCGCCAACGTACGAAGCGCTGGTAGTCGTCGCGGGAGAGCAGCTTCGTGCCACAGAGAACGTCGGAGAGCGGCGTCCCAAGAATCCAGCTGAGCGTCTTCGCGAAAAAGAGGTTCCCGAGCAGATTGAGGGCGCGCATCGCGTTGCCCTCCATCGGATAGACGAGACGGCTACCGTTGACGAGGTCGGCGTCTCCCCGACAGTAGGCTTCGTAGAAGCGCGGCAACAATTCGGGCGGCATGGTGAGATCGGCGTCGAGAATCGTAAGGACCTCGCCCGACGCTCGCGTGAATCCGAGACGCACGGCATCGGCCTTGCCAACCCCTGACTGCTGAAGCGCCACACAAGAGAAACGCGTATTGGACGCCGCGACCCGCTCGATCTCCTCCCACGTGCCGTCGGTCGAATGACCTTCTACGAACACGACCTCGACTGCGGCACCGCCGAAATCCGGAAGGCGCTCGAGGGCGGGCGCGATGTTGCCACGCTCGTTCCGCGCCGGGATCACGATCGACAACGAGGGGCGCTCGGGACCGGGACAGATCGGCCGCAGGTGCACGATCTCCACCACCGCCAGGTTCCGCAGCAGCGGCAGCGCGGATAGCATCCGGTCGAGCAACGTACCGAAGCCGAACAACGCGAACGGAAAGTGGGCAGCCGTACGCTCTCGTACTACCTCGAACCCTGCGAGCTTCGCGATACCCATCAGCACCGAGCGCGTCACGAAGGTTGTGGGTAGATCGCCTTCGCGCAAGCCCAAGTGGGCGGCGAGCGAGAAGAGCCAGCGCAGATACGGATTGTAGCAGACGGCGAGGACACGCGAGGTACGCGAAAGCTTCGGCTTGAGGTCGCTCAGAATTTTTTGAATGTCGAAGTCGTAGTTGAAGTTGGCGTAGAGGAGAAGCGCCGAACGCTCGGCGCGCTCTCGAGAAAAGTCCGGAAGCTCCGCCTCCGTCTCCGCCCGCGCTTTCGTGGGACAGTCGATCGCATCGAGCAACTCGCCCCGGTCCCATGCGTGCGGGAGCCACTGAATCAGACGATCGTAGTATCGGGTCGTCGCGGAGATCTCTGCGGCGATCTGCTTCATGAGATGAGCGGTTGAGAGCTTCCAGCGCATGATCATCGATCCCGTTCGAGCACCAGATTCACAAACAAGCCTCCACCGACGCGGTTCTCGAGCGCAAGGAGCAGCGATGTAGCCTGGGTCACCAGCGGGTGTCCATCCATCCGCTCACGCGCGAGACGATCGAACCAGCGATCGCGGATCCTCAAGCGCGCCGCCGCTGCAATGCCTTCGAGCCCCTCGGTTGTGAAGAACACGAGATGATGGGCCTCATGGCTCCGGCGCACGGGGTATTCGAGGCGTCCCCCCGTCAAGCCGTACGCGACGCGCCCGAGCCACGGCACGAGGCTTCGCTCGTTGATCGTCTGGACATATATGACGCCGTCACTCGAGAGCTGGGCCGCAAGCTTCGCCAGGAGTTGGCGCGGATCGGACACGTGCTCGAAGACGTCCCACAGGGTGATCAGATCGAAGTTTCCGCCCGTGGCAGCGAGCGAGTTGGTAGCATCGCCGGCGTGAATCCGGGCCGACGGATTGCGCACGCGGGCCTCCTCGGCGCGGGCCACCTCGACCTCGATCCCCTCCAGTCGCATGGACGGGCTCAGCCCCCGGAGATAGCGGAGGTAAGCGCCCGTGCCACACCCGACATCCAACGCGGCGCCCATGTCTCCGGGAGCGCGCTCGAGACGGCGCCAGAGTTCCGCCCATTTGTCGCGATCGCACTCGGCGTTCCTGAAGTAGTTCTCGGGCTCGAACGACGTCGCGGCACCGCGGACGAGCGCATCGCTCGACCAACACCCACATCTGGAGCAGCCGAAGAGCCGGTAGCTGTCGAACTCGACTCGCACCCGCGCCGTCGCGAGACATGCCGGGCACGAATCCCCGCCTTCGGTACTCAATCCCGACCTCAATACGTCCACGCAGGCCGGATGCTAGCGATGCCGTCCCTCGATGTCGACGGGCTCAATCGTGGGAAGGCCATAACCACCTGCAATCACACCACTTCAGCTCTCGATCTGAGATACAGAGCCCCAGAGTATACACCGTGTAAGATTTACTTGACAGTGCGTCACTTCGTGCAGTAATCCTACGCATCGTGGAACAATCTCCCGCCCCGCTCTCGATCCCGTTCGAGTCGCAGGCCGACCGACGGCGCGCGCAGCTGATCCGTACCGCTGCCCTACTCATCGAATCCGAAGGAATCGAGAACCTGAGCATGGCCGCCGTCGCACGCGCCGCTGGCTGCACCCGGCAGGTCGTCCACAGCTACTTCGCTCGACGCGAGGATCTTCTGCGCGCTGTCCTCGTAGACTTCCACAAGGTCCTGCGGCGGAAACTCGCGGCCCTGGACGAACTCGTCAAAGATCCCACGGCATTCGACCCGGAGCAGCTGGCAACCTGGGGAGTGCACGTCCGAGATGCGGCCTGGGACCTCCTCGAGGAGGAGGGAATGGCGGGCCTCATCCTCATGGCGGCGCCACCCGCCAATCCCTCGGTGAAGCAGCCGCTCGACCAATTGCGCCGCCCCCTCATCGACGAATGGATGAGCTACATCGCGCCAATGGTGCCGGCCAAGCTCGATGCGGAAATGATCATCGAACTCTGGATCGCGACCTTCCATCGACTCGCGGTCAAATGGCGCACCGGCGACCTGACCAGAGCCGAGGGAATCGCACTTTTGAAACGCTATAGCGAGTCGCTCCTGCTCGCGTTCGCACCCTGAGCTGGAACGGCGACCTCGTCACCCAATCAAGAGATGGTCAAGGCCACCACAACAGGAGGAGGAAACCCAATGAGACAGATCACAGTGCTTCTCGGAGCGATCCTCGCGATCGTATTCGCGACCACGGCAAGCGCCCAGCCACTCCGCGTGCTGGTCGTGAACGATGACGGAATCACAGCGACGGGCACGGACGGAGGCATCGACGTCCTGGTCGATCACCTGAGAAACAATCCAGAATTGCTCGTCAGAGTCGTCGCACCGGACGTCAACAAGAGCGCCTCGGGGGACTCGATTACGTTTCCCCCGACCACGATCGGCGCAACGCCTGGCACGACCGTCGGTAGTCTGACCGACCCCAACGACGTCGCCGTCGACGGATTCCCGGCGGATTGCGTGACCTACGCGATCACAGGACTCGGATTCCAACCCGACCTCGTCGTGGCGGGAATCAACGGTGGCCAGAACCTGGGCCGAGAAGTCGGCACCTCGATCTCGGGAACTGTCGGCGCAGCGTTGACCGCTGGCCGGAATGGTATCCCCGCGATTGCCGTCAGCATGGAACGGGACGTGAGCGACTACACGGCGGCGGCGCTCTATGTGTCCAACATGGTCGAGGCCTTCCGCAAGAAGAAGGGATTCCGCAAGAAGTTGGCGAGCAAGAACGGCCTGGGCATGTCCGCGGTCCTCAGCATCAACGTCCCCGGCTGCACATCGGGCGGCTCGCTCCGAGGCGTCGAAGTGGTACCCCTCGCGCAGCTGAGGACGATCACGGGGTACGTCGAGGGCCCGCCGGAGACATTCACGGCGACGGCCGATGACAACTTCGTTCCCGCGATCTTCGGCGTCCCCGATTGCACCTCCACACTGGAAGATCCGACCAATGATCTTGATGCCTTCATGAACGGGTTCATTAGTGTCACAGTGCTGAATCCAGATGAGACCGTCGATAACAAGTTGCGACGCTTCCGATTCGTCCGCAACATCGACTTCGAATGATCGCCGAGCGGGCGGGTCTTTGGTGACCCGCCCGCTGCGCTCCCTCGCACCGACCCCCGACTGCACCGGGGCGTTCCACGCGGAGCCACCCCGGCCATGAACGCGGTACTCAGCAGGCTACCTCTGACGCGGCTGCGGATTGCCGTTGCAGGTATCCTCTACCGCCTGGTCCACCTCGTGTACCGCAACGACCATCGCGTCGTCACGCGACGAGGGATCATCTACGAGCTCGATCTCCGCGAGGGGATCGACTTCGCGGTGTTCGTGTCCGGCAATTTCCAAGGACACGTATCCGACAGCAAGCACCTGGGCCTCGGCCCCGACGCCGTCGTCATCGACGTCGGCGCCAACTGTGGGGTCGTGACACTACAGTACGCCAAAGCGGCTCCCGCAGGGAAGGTGTTCGCGTTCGAGCCCACCACGTACGCGTTCACGAAACTGCAACGCAACCTGGAGCTCAATCCCGAGCTAGCCAAGAACATCGTCGCGACTCAGCTGTTCGTCAGTGACTCCACCGACGCCACAGACCTGGAAGCCTACGCCAGCTGGCGAGTGAGCGGAGGGTCTGGCGAACCGACCCACCGCGTACACGGCGGCACGACCAAACCCACCGAGGGCATCGGAGCCGTCACCCTCGATGCCTTCTGCGTCGAGCGCGGCCTCGACCGCCTCGATCTCATCAAGATCGACACCGATGGCCACGAGTTGGAGGTGCTCCGAGGCGCGCGCGAGGTACTGCGAACGTACCGGCCGGTCGTGGTCTTCGAGATCGGCCTGTACCTCCTGGCCGATCGGAACGTCGATTTCCGCGACTATCTCCGCCTGTTCGACGCGCTGGACTACCGCGTGTTCGACATCACCGGCCGCCACGAACTCGATGCCAGCAACTTCACCGCGCACCTCCCGCAACAATCGACCGTCGACCTACTCGCCCGCCCACAATAAGACGAGCGCGCCGCCAAAAGCGTCGCCGGGCACGAAACGCCCGAGCCCCCAACGCACTCGGATGGTGACGACATCCCCCGCGCCCCCGGATCTCTCGGCTGCCAGAAGCGCTTACCCAGCGAAGACGACCCTCGGCCGATCTCGAAAGCGATTGACCATCGCGCTGGGAGTCCACTACATTCTGCGGACTGTGATCTTCGAGCGCCGCTCCTCCAGTCTCTTCGGCTTCTCGCTCGCGCTTTGGCTCTCCTGTGCAGCAGCGACGGCGCATGCCGACTTCGCGCACTTCGAGTCGAGCCACGTGCACCCGATCGCGCTCTCGGAGGACGAGAGCGCCCTCTATGCGGTGAACACACCGGAAGGAAAACTGTCCATCTTCGCGCTCGACGAGGATCACGAGCTCGTGCTGGTGGGAGACATACCGGTCGGGCTCGAACCTGTAAGTGTACACGTCCGAACACCGTCCGAGGTCTGGGTCGTCAATCACCTCTCGGACTCGGTCAGCGTGATCGACGTCGATGCCATGCGTCTCACGGCCACCATCCACGTCGGCGATGCACCGACCGACGTCATCTTCGCGAACGGGAAAGCCTACGTTGCGGTGGGTGGCGTCTTGGACCAGGTAGAGGTGTTCGATGCGACAACGCATGCACCACTCACCACGATCGAGATCTTCGGCGACAGTCCGCGTGCCCTGGCCAAGAGCAACGATGGCTCCACGGTGTACGTCGTCGTCCTGTTCTCGGGGAATCAGACGATTGCGGTCAACCGATTCTTCATCGGCCCCAATGGGGGACTCCCGCCCCCGAATCCCCCGAGGGATCCGTCGCTCCCCTATTTTCCCAACGCCGACCTGATCGTGAAGTACGACGAGGGCGCCGATACGTGGGAGGACGAGCTCGCGCGTGATTGGGGCTTCATGTTCAACAACATCGCGCTGCCCGACTACGATCTCTTTGCGATCGACACGACGACCGACGTCGTCACCGGAACCGCACCACACGCCGGAACGACTCTCTTCGACGTCGTGGTCCATCCAACGAGCGACGCGATCTTCGTCGCCAATACCGACGCGCTGAATCACATCCGCTTCGAGCCCAACCTCCGCGGCCATTTCATCGATACGCGCCTCTCCATGACAACTCCCGCACTCGACGCGTGGACGCACTACGACCTCAACTCCCACGTCGACTACGGCGTGACACCCGGCCCGACGACGGAAACCGAGCTCAGCACGGCGCATCCCGGCGACAGCGCGTTCTCAGGCGATGGCACGCGTCTCTATCTGACCGCGTTCGGTTCGGCGAAAGTCGTCGTGCTCGACCCGGCGACCGGCCAAATTCTCGACCGTATCGACGTCGGCGAAGGGCCGAGCGGTGTTGCCCTAAGCGATGCGCGCGAGCGGCTCTACGTCGTCAATCGCTTCACGAACACCATCTCGGTGGTGGACAGCTCCCGCAATGATCACATCCGGGAGTTCGGCATCGCGGGACACGCAGCATTCGATCCGAGTCCCGACGAGATCAAACTCGGCCGAAAGCTTCTGTACGATGGTCGGCTCAGCTCGGGGCACGGCGACGCCTCGTGTGCCTCCTGCCATGTGTTCGGCGACCTCGATCAACTCGCCTGGGATCTCGGGGACCCGCAAGGAGCGTTTCTCGACTACGACGACACGTCATGGCTGACGCCGTCCGTGCTGACAGCGCCGGCCCAGGACGGATTCCATCCGATGAAGGGCCCCATGGCGACTCAGACCCTCCGGGGACTTCCCGACGTCACGCCGCTCCACTGGCGCGGCGACAAGCCGGACATCCAGGCGTTCAATCCCGCGTTCGTCGGACTCATGGGACGAGCCACGCAGATCCCCACCGGGGACATGGATCTGTTCGCGACCTTCCTCGACACGATCTTGATGCCTCCCAATCCGAACCGATTGCTCGACGACACGCTGCCCATGTCGCTCGTGGTGGACTCGATCGATGGCGGCGGCGCCACCGTCGTGGCCTCCCCAACTGCCGGCTTGAACACCTGGGTGAACGAAACGCTCGACGGCGGTGTCTTCTCCTGCAACGACTGCCACACCTTACCGCTCGGCACGAGCAATGAGCTCACCGGCGGTGGGCTCACCGCGCAGGATGTGCTGGTCGCTCAGACGCGAAACACGTACCTCAAGCGATCGTTCAACGTCATCCGCAATCCGAATGTCGATGGCATCAATGTCGGGACGCTCGAACAAAAAGGCGGCTTCGGCATCTTTCACAATGGGACGTTGGGGCTGCTCGAGTTCCTGCGAGGTTTCATCTTCATCGACGACACCCGTATTCACAACCTAGAGGCGTTCCTGATGGCCCATCCCTCGGACGTCGCGCCATGCGTGGGCCATCAGATCACCGTAACCCCCGCGACCAAGTCTGACGGAGCGCTCATTGCCGAAATCGGCATACTGCTCGGACAAGCCGGCAGCAACTGCGATGTCGTCGTCAAAGGGAACGTCGCGGGCAATCCGCGTGGCTACCTCTACGATTCCGTCTCGGAGATGTTCCTCCCGGACTTCGCGGCGGACCCACTGACCTCCGAGACCTCATTGCGAATGGCACTCGTAGGAAGCGACGTCCTCACCTACACGGGCCTCGTCGTCGGCACGGGACTTCGCGCTGGCATCGACCGAGATCGCGATACCGTTCTCGACTTCGACGAGGTGTCGGGCGGCTCCGACGACGCCGATCCGGGCAGTGTGCCCGTCGTCTGCGCGGGAGGCCCCGCGCTCGTCGACAAGGCCCAAATCAAGGTCCGGAAGAACCTCCCCCCCTTCGGCGACGAGAAGCTGACCATCAAGGGCGAGTTCACGCTCTCGCTCCCGATCGCACCGACGCTCGATCCGCTGAGCCACGGTCTGAACTTCGAAGTGCAAACCGCCGGCGGAACGACGCTCATGCATCGGCGTGTCCAGGCTGGAGTCAGCCCGGCGCGCGGGGAACCGGGATGGAAGGTGAACGGCACCGGCACGACGTGGAAGTTCAAGGACGCGAAGCTCCTCGCTCCGGGCGGCATCAAAAAGGCAAAGATTCGAGATCGCGGCAACGGAATCATCGCCTTCACGATCGGCGGGAAAGCCGGGGACTTCCACATCGAACAAGCCGACCTGCCGCTACGGCTCGCGATCACGCTCGGGGCGCTCGCTCAGAACCAGGCGGGACAATGCGCGACACACGCGTTCGCAGCCTCGGAATGCGCGATCGCCTCGAACGGCAACGCCGCCAAGTGCAAGTAGCGCGGCGGCGCACCCCTCCCCACCCTGAAATCGCGTGTTCGACATCACCGGCCGCCACGAAATCGACGCCGACAACTTCACCGCGCACCTCCCGCAACAGTCAACCGTAGACCTACTCGCCCGTCCGCACTGACGCGAGGGTGATACGTTCGTTCGAGGACGACTGCGTCGCCGAGAATACGGCAAGGGGGAGCCTATGGCGAAGGCTACCTTCCGCGCAGGATTGACCGGCATGCCGGGGCCCACTAGGCTCGGGCAACCGTGATCTCCGGGCGTCGCTCCTCGAATCTCCTCGGCCTAGCGCTCTCGCTTTCGCTCTCCTGTGTAGCAGTGGCGGCGCGTGCCGACTTCGTACACTTCGAGGCCAGCCACGTGCACCCGATCGCGATCGCCGCCGACGACACCGCTCTGTATGTGGTGAACACCCCCGAAGGAAAGCTCTCCGTCTTCGAACTCACCGATGATCACGAACTCGTGCTGGGCGGGGACGTCCCCGTCGGACTCGAGCCGGTGAGCGTACACGTGCGGACACCCTCCGAGGTCTGGGTCGTCAACCACCTCTCCGATTCGATCAGCGTGGTGGACGTCGACACCATGCATCTCACCGACACCATCCAGGTCGGCGATGCCCCAACGGACGTCATCTTCGCGAACGGCAAAGCCTACGTTGCCGTCGGCGGTGCCAACGACCGCGTCGAGGTCTTTCACGCGACGACCCATGCGCCGCTGACCACGATCGAGATCCTCGGCGATAGTCCGCGGGCACTGGCGAAGAGCAATGACGGCTCCACCGTGTACGTGGTGGTCCTGTTCTCGGGAAATCAGACGTCCGTCGCCAATCGATTCTCCGTTGCTTTCAACGGAGGACTGCCCCCGCCGATTCCCGCGATGGCCCCCCTCCTGCCGCCACCTCCCGCCGTCGATCTCATCGTCAAGTACGACGAGGGGACGGGAACGTGGGAGGACGAGCTCGCGCGCGACTGGTCGTTTCTGTTCGACAACATCGAACTCCCGGACTACGACCTCTTCGCCATCGACACGACGACGGATCTCGTCGCCGGAACCGCGCCCCACGCTGGAACGACGCTCTTTGATGTCGTCGTCAGTCCCACGACCGACGACATCTTCGTCACCAACACCGACGCGAGAAACCACGTCCGCTTCGAGCCCAACCTCCGGGGCCATTTCATCGACACACGCGTGTCGATGACGACGCCCGCGCTCGGCGCCTGGACCCACCACGACCTCAATCCACACATCAACTACGCCGTAACCCCGGGTCCGGCTGCCGAGATCGATCTGAGCATTGCCCACCCGGGCGACGGCGCGTTCGCGGGCGATGGTTCGCGTCTCTACCTCACCTCGTTCGGGTCAGCGAAGGTCGCCGTGCTCGATCCGGCAACCGGCCTGATCCTCGACCGCATCGACGTGGGTGACGGGCCGAGCGGGGTCGCCGTGAGCGACGCGCGCGAGCGACTGTACGTCGTCAATCGTTTCACGAATACCGTCTCGGTGATCGACACCGCGAAGAACGACCTCGTCCGCGAGGTCGGGATCTCGGGGTATGCGGGATTCGATCCGAGCCCCGATGAGGTCAGACTCGGCCGAAAGCTCCTCTACGATGGGCCACTGAGTTCCGGACACGGTGATGCATCGTGCGCCTCCTGCCATGTGTTCGGCGACCTCGACCAACTGGCCTGGGATCTCGGCGATCCCCTTGGAGCGTTCCTCGACCTCGACGACGCACCGTGGTTGACGCCATCCACCCTCACACCGCCGTCCCACGATGGCTTCCATCCCATGAAGGGCCCGATGGTGACGCAGACCCTGCGGGGACTCCCCAACGTCAAGCCCCTCCATTGGCGCGGCGATAAAGCGGATGTCCAGGCGTTCAACCCCGCGTTCGTCGGCCTCATGGGGCGCGATGCGCCACTTTCCGCCACCGACATCGACCTGTTTACCGCGTTCGTCGAAACGATCGTGATGCCTCCCAATCCGAACCGCCTGCTCGACGACACACTCCCCATGTCGCTCGTGGTCGACTCGATCGATGGCGGCGGCGCCACGACCCTCGGCTTCCCCAACGCCGGCCTCAACACGTGGATGAACGAGTTGGTCGATGGGTTCATGTTCACGTGCAACGACTGCCACACGCTCCCGACCGGGACGAGCAACCAACTCACCGGTGGAGGCGCAACGGCTCAGGACGTGCTCGTTGCCCAGACGCGGAACACATACCTGAAGGGCGCGTTCAACGTCCTACGCAGTCCCGATTTCGAGGGCACCAACATCATGATGACCGAGCAGAAGGGTGGCTTCGGCCTCCTGCACGCTGGGTCGGGTGGCCTGCTCGGGTTTCTGCAAGGCTTTGGGATGGATACGACCCGCCTCCACAACATCGAGGCCTTCCTGATGGCCCACCCCTCCGACGTCGCACCGTGCGTCGGTCATCAGGTGACGGTGACCGCCGCCACCAAGTCCGACGGTGGCCTCATTGCCGAGATCGGCACGCTGCTCGGGCAAACGAGCGCCGGCAATTGCGACGTCGTCGTGAAGGGGCACCTCTCCGGAAACGCACGCGGTTATCTCTACGACGCGGTCTCGAGCATGTTCCTACCGGATTCAACGGCCGACCCCATGACCTCCGAGATGTCTCTGCGGATGGCCCTCACCGGGAGCGACGTGATCACCTACACAGGCCTGGTCGTCGGCACCGGGCTCCGTGCCGGCATCGATCGCGATCGCGATACCGTGCTGGATTTCGACGAGACGTCCAGGGGCACCGACGACGCCGACCCCGACAGTGTGCCCATCGTCTGCACCAGCGGCCCGACGTTCATCGAGAAGGCGCAGATCAAGGTACGCAAGAACCTCCTCCCAGCGGGAGACGAGAAACTGACGATCAAGGGCACCTTCACGCTCGCAACGCCCGTCACACCCGCGCTCGACCCGTTGGCCCACGGTCTGAACATCGAAGTGCGGGCAGCAGGGGGCACGACCCTCGTCCATCGTCGGATCCAGGGGGGCGTCAGCCTGACCCGCGGGGAACCGGGCTGGAAGGTGAACGGCAGCGGCACGACCTGGAAGTTCAAAGATGCCAAGCTCGACGCACCGGGCGGCATCAAGAAGGCAAAGATTCGAGACCGGGGCGACGGCAACATCGCCTTCGGGATCAGCGGCAAGGAGTCGGACTTCCGCATCGAGCAAGGCGACCTCCCCCTGCGCCTCGCGATCACGCTCGGGGCGCGCCCCGAAGATCTGGCAGGACAATGCGCGACACACACCTTCGCCGGATCCGAATGCGCGATCTCCACGAACGGCAACGCCGCCAAGTGTAAGTAACGCCGCGACGCCCGCTCAAGACGCGGGCCGGTTCCCCGGACCGCCGAGTTCGCCGACGCCCTTCTTCCGCACCTTGTGCCAGCGGCCTCGACCGCAAGTGGGACACGCATACAGCTGGCGTGGCTCGCCGACGGCCTTGTAGCGCACGCCCCCCGCATCCCAGAAGTCTTCCGTGCGACCGCAGGGGCATTCGATCAGCCAGTGCCGGGTGCCGGTCTCCAACGCCCGGAACGCCCTCTCCGGAAGAAGCCGCTGCAACCAACGATGCTCACCCGGCCCACGATAGCCCGGAAGGAACTTCTGTCCGCCGACGACGATCAGGAACGCGACCGCGACCATGAGTCCGACGAAGACCGAGGTCCAGGTCGACAAACCGAGCCCGAACGCCGCGGTCGCCAGCGCCAACAGCGCACCGATCGTGATCAGGCCGTTGCCAACGTGATTGCCGAGGCCCGTGACGTCGTATCGGGCCTGCTCCTCCGGAGGCGCCGTGTTGTAGCCGGCGAGCAGAGCGTAGCTGCCGTAGTACCGAATCCGGACACCCACCACGATCCCCAGAAGTGCCAACGAGACACCCCCAAAGCAGATCCACACCATCCAACGCATCCCCATGCGCCCTCCCTGCACGGAAAGCGTAGCGGAACGGCCCACCCGCGAACAGGTGACTTTCGCGGTCCGGCGATCTAACGGCGCTGCGTTACGATACCGCGCAACGTATGGGCAAGGGCCGTCGCTCCCCCGAGCAACACCACGTGGAAGAGCCATCCAAGCCACACCGCCACCCCGCGCTGCTCCGTGTGGTACTTCAGGCGCTTGCCACCTTCCCAGCCAGTCCATCCGATGGCGGCCTGCGCGCGCAGGTAGCCGAGAACGTCGTCGTCCAGACTTGGCGTGAACGTCGTCAACCAGCGGCGATAGACCTCGTCGCGGGGAAGCGTCTGCCACGCGACCGGGTAGCGGTCGGCCGCGTTCTCCCTCACCGTCTGGTGCACCATCGTTTTCAGGAATCGATAGCCGAGCATATGCCCGCCCACGATTGGCCCGAGCGCCAACGCCACCCCGAGTACGATCGCACCGCGTGCCGTCCAGGCCGATCGCAGCACCCGTGACAACAGCAAGAGCAGCGCACCACCGTACGCGAGGGCGAAGATGGTCGCATGTGTCAGCGATCCACTGCGGACGAACAGCATCGCATAGATCGCTGCTCCGCCCACGATCATCAGCGCCGAGACGCCGAGAAGGAGCACGCGTCCTCCAACGGAGGTGACCTCCACAAGGGTAGCCTTCGGCGGAACGGCAACCGGCTCGCGCGGCCCATGCCGCTCCCGCGCCAGGCGGACGGTCAACTCGTGATACTCGAGCGCCCCCTTGTATCGCCGGTCCGGAATCGCAATCGGCTCGTATCGACTTGCCGCGCCCTCCCGATAGCTACCGATGGCTTTCGTCACCTCGCGTGTGCTGCTGAACGAGATCACGCTCCCGCCCCGGTCGGTAACGTAACGCGGATCCGCCCCGTGAAAGAGGAGAAGCTTGACGATGTCGACCTGCCCATGCCGGGCGGCCGTGATCAGTGCCGTCTCGGCGTCTCCCCACGAGGTTTCAGCGTCGAGTCCGGCCACAAGCAGCCGCTCGACGAACGAGGCCGGCCCGAAAGCCAGCGCTTCCCGGACGGCGGGACCCGGCCGACCCGCGGGACACAGCGAGCGCAGCAACTCCTCGCCGGTCAACACCCGAGGGCGGTCCAGCAGACGCGCAGCCTCGTCGGGCTGCGCACTGATGATCGCACGGATCAGCTGCGTGATCTGTGGATCGTCGCCAGCCACTGCCTCTTCGTCGCCCATCGCCCCGACGACGAGCGTAGCCGGACCCGCAGGGGACTGCCTAGTCGTTGATGGGCGTCAGGCTGAGCGGGCCGGTACGAGCCCGTGTTCGATCAGCGAATACCCGGTTTCGAGCAGGCTCCGGTCGACCGATCGCATCTCCCAACCGAGTTCTTTCTCCGCCTTCGCGCAACTGACTTCCTCTTTGCGCCCGACATATTGAAGCGCCAGCCGCAGCACCTTGTCGAAACGCGCGGCGATCCACATGATCGGATACGGGAGACGCCCCGTTGGCACCCGGTACCCTTTCGGATTGAACTCACCGGCGAGGATCTTCGCCATGTCCTGGATCCAGACATGGTCTCCGGCGCAGATGTAGCGATTGCCTGCCGCGGCGGGAGTCTCCATAGCCAAGCGATGTGCGATCGCGATATCGCGCACGTCTACGGGTGCGAATCCAAGGTGTGGACACGCAGGCATCTCACGCTTGAGGAGCTTGCAGATGATCTCGACCGAGGTTCCCGCATCGGCATTCATGACCGGACCGAGCACCATCCCAGGGTTGATCACCGCGAGCTCGAAACGTCCGTCAGCGGGAAGCGACTCGATGAAATCCCACGCCGCCCGCTCGGCCAGCGTCTTGCTTTTCGGATATGGCGTACAGTGATCGACGTCGGACCAGTCGTCTTCGTCGAGGACCTTCGGGGCGCTTCCTTCACGCCCGTACGCGACCGCGGCAACCGACGAGGTCTGGACGACGCGCTTCACCGTACCACTGGCCGCGCACGCCCTGAGTACACGAAGCGTTCCATCGACCGCGGGCCGAATCAGATCGTCTTCGTGGTTCGGCACCTCGAGGGGAAACGGCGACGCAACGTGCAAGACGTAGTCGCAGCCCTGGACCGCCTCGCTCCAGCCAGCGTCACGTGAGAGATCTGCCTGCGCGAACTCGAGCGCGCCGCCAATCTGGTCGGCCAGCGCGCGCAGGTGCGCGACCTTGTCTGTCGCGTTCAGATCGCGCACGGTCCCCCGCACCCGGTAGCCGTGCTCGAGAAGCTCGCGCACGCAGTGCCCACCGATGAATCCCGATGCTCCCGTGACGAGAACCAAGGCATCTTTTGACGCTATCGCCATCGTGTCGCTCCCCCTGCCCTGTCACTTCGCAGTTTCGCCACCTCTTGTCACCAGGGGCTGCTGGCGCGACACCTCGAGTACGCGCACATGACCTGGACAGATTCCCCTTGCCTGCGGAGAGCGGGGCCACTATGGCCTCCGCAGCATGGAGGAATCTTCCGGGAACAGATTCGATCAATGGTCCCTGCGCTTGGGCTCGCTCCTCGAGTGGAGCGCGGTCGACAAGTCCATTCTCGGCGCGAGCGTGTTCTTCGCGTTCACGATCTCGTACTGGCTGGTGAACATCTATCTCCTGCAGAATCCGGAGGTCGCCCCGTACGTCGACCGCGGATTCCTCCCGACCGGGTTCAAAGTTCAGATCGGATTGCTGGGTGCCTGGGGCCTGTTCATCGCCGTCTGCCTGCTCGTTCGCACCCGACAACCGGACAATCAGCTCCTGGTCTACGTACTCCTGCTCTTGTCCAGTGTGGAGGTGCTGTACGGATCGTACATCTTCGGCTTCGTCACGAGCCCTTTCTTCGGCGTCGCCGCGCTCGCCATGATTGCGACCGGATACGTGTGGTTCGAGCGGCGCCCGATGACGGTCACCGCGGTGGCCCTCGGCGCCGGCGCGATCGCGCTCGTCCTCGCCGAGGCGCTCGGCCTGATCCGCGCAGCGCCGTTGTTCTCGCACATTCCGCTCCAGGACGGCGTGCTCGCCCCGTCGTACTTGATCACCCTGGGCGGCGTCGTCCTGGTCATGATGCTGTTACTGGTGTTGTGGGTGGGGTTCATCATCTCGGAGTTCCATGAGCGTGGCGCCCGCCTGGCACAGGCGAACGACATCATCAGCCGCTACGTTGCGAGCCAGCTCGCCGAACAGATCCGCACCGGCGACTATGCGGCCATCGACCGACGGGAGCGGCGCAAGTTGACGCTATTCTTCTCCGATATCGAGGGGTTCGCGGAGACGGCCGATCAGACCGAGCCCGAAGATCTCGCCGGCGTGCTGAACGAATACCTCGTCGCCATGACCGAGATCGGCAAACGCTACGAAGCGACCATCGACAAGTTCGTGGGCGACGCGATCATGATCTTCTTCGGCGCCCCGGAAGCCACCAACGATCGCGACCACGCGCTCCGCGCCGTCCGGATGGCCATGGACATGCAGGAGTGCATGGAATCGTTGCAAGACAAGTGGCAGCGCGAGGGCTTCGAACGCCCCTTCCGGATCCGCATCGGCATCAACACCGGCCAGGCGAACATCGGCAACTTCGGGTCGCCGGAGCGCCTGGACTACACCGCCATCGGGCGCCACGTGAATCTGGCGGCCCGGCTCCAGGCCCAATGCGAGCCCGGCAAGGTGCTCATCAGCAACGCGACCTGGGTGCTGATCCAGGACGACGTCCCGTGCACGCCCAAGGGCGCGATTCAGGTCAAAGGCTTTCATCAGTCGATCCAGGTCTATGAGGTCGATCGCCGCCCTCCCCCCGTTGCCACACAATCGGGTCGGCGATAGACCAGCCCGCAGGGGGATTTCGCCATGACGAGCGACCCGCAAGACGCGATTCCGACCGCCGACCGGCTCACTGCGAGCAGACGCCGATTTCTCCGACTCATGGCCATGCTTGCCGTCGGAGGCCGCACGCTCTTTCGTACCGGCAATGCACGCGCCATGGTCGACGCGGCGCATGCACTGTTCGACGCTGAAGAGCAGCAGCCGACGATGCCCCGTCGCGCGCTCGGACGTACTGGATGGAATGCCAGCCGCCTCGTCTTCGGCTGCGGCGCGGCACTGTCGTCCAGACGGCGCGACGATCTGCTCGAGGCCGCGCTCGCGGCCGGCATCAACGTGTTCGACGTCGGCTTCCGCGGATACTATCGCGACGCCGAAAAGAACCTCGCGCCCTTTCTCCGCCAGCACCGTGACGAGATCTTCCTCATCTCGAAAGCGATCGCCTCCCTCGAGGTCTCCCCGGGCCAGTCACTCTCCGCCGAGCAGCGCACACACGCCGCAACCGCCTGGACGCGTCGGCTGGACGGCAGTCTCCGCGAGCTCGGGGTCGACCACGTCGATGCCTACTACCTGATGGCGGCAAACAACGTCGACCTCATCGCGAGCGATGAGATCCGCTCGGCGTTCGAACGCGCCAAGCAGGCGGGCAAAGTGAAGCATCTCGGCCTCAGCACCCATCAGAACGCCGAGAAGGTACTCGCCGCGGCGGCCAAGACCGGCACCTACAGTCTCGCCATGATCGCGATCACGCCGGCCGGTTGGTACGACTGGTCCAACAAGGGCATCCTCGAAGGCTCGAAGCCCATGACCGACCTACAGCCTGCCCTCGCCCGAGCGCGCGAAGCCGGCATCGCGCTCGTCGGCATGAAGGCCGGGCGCTATCTCGCCGGACGCTGGTACAGCCGTGGCAAAACCGATGTCTTCGATCGCCACTACGAGGCCGACTTCATCAAGTCTGGCCTGTCGGCATTTCAGCGAAGCTATGCCTACGTCCTCGCCCACGGCCTCGATGTCGTGAACGCCGACATGCAGTCACTGGCACATCTACGCGAGAACATCGTGGCGACCGCGGGGGCAGCACGATACTTTGCGTGACCTGCTCGCCTAGAAATTAATCTCCATCAAGCGCGACGGCACGCAGAGCTCCTCTTCCTTGCTGGTGCTGAACTGGTGCTCGGCGAGCCAGCTGTGCACGAACACCGGGCGCGGAACGTGCTTGGCCTGCTTCGGCAGAATCTTCTCCTTACCCGTGAGGCCGTCCTTGGAGGCAACCTTCTTCTGGTAGCAGGTGAGGAACTGGTCCTCCTGCTTGGGTGGGCCCGTCGGGGTCACGACGCAGTTCGAGTCCGTGCCGGTGCTCTTCGCGACCGGCACGCAATAGCGGGTGGGCTTCTTCAGATCATAGACGCGCGCGCCCTCGAATTCGGGATGGCCGGCGGTCTGCTCGCAGAACGTGAACGCGCCTTTGTCGCCGCCGCACGTCTTGTCGTCCTTGCACGCCTTGCCGATGCCCTTGGGCGAGCCGGGCTGACACGTAAACGGGCGACCACTCTCGAACTGATCAACGACGATCGCCTGGCGCTTCAGGAACTTACCCTTGGCGTCCTGCTGGCTTCCGGGAAGGTTCTTCGCGACCTTGATCTTGTAGCACTTGTAGTGATCGACCTCGATGGCGCCGTTCGGCATCGGCGGCGAGGATGCGAAGTCCTTGTTGGCCGGCGCCAGGAAGCGGTCTTCCTTGTCGGTGTCGAAGCGCAGGGTCCCGAACTGATTCTGCACCAGCACACCGATCTGCTTCTGGTGCTTCTTCGGCACCTGCCCCTTCTTGCGCTTGATCTGGTAGGCGACGAGGTGCGTCGCCTCGTCGATCAACGAGTCGAGCTCGGGAACGATCGGCGGGAACGGCGCCACGCGGCCGCCCTTCTCGCTCTTGTCGGCCGGGGCGAGGAGCGCCGCGACCTTGCTGGCGGTGTACTCGATCGGACCGTCCCAGCCTGTGCTCAGTGTGTCGTCGAGGGCCAGGTGGCAGTTCTTGGGAAGCTTCGGTGCCTTCTTGAGCTTGTAGCCCTCGAAGTGATCAAGCCGCGGCTCGAACGTGACCTGCATGCCGCCGATGATCGCGGCGCGATCGACGCCACCGGGCGGCAAGCCGCACGTGTTCTCGCACACGCCGCGCCGTTCGTTCGACGCACTGCATATCTCGCAATCGCCGGCCCGATCGCAATCACCCTCGGCCCCCTGGCAAACGAAGCACGATACCGGCGCGTCAGAGCTGAACTCCCATGCCTGCGCACAGGACGCTGGATTGCCGTTGAACTGCCCGCAGCCGCCGTTGTCGTCGACGAAGATCTTGCGCTTGCGATCTCCGCAGACGCGTGGGCCGAGGCCACAGTCGTTGTCGCACAGTTCCCGAACGCTCTCGTTCCGGAACCCGCAGCCGCGGCAATCGCCGACCGCGTCACAGCCGCGCCCCCTCCCGGAGAGATCGACCTCGTCGCATACGAAGCAGCTGGCGGGATTTCCCGCGCGGTCGAGATGCCACGCGGCGAGACACGCCCCGGGGTCGCCGCTCAACGCCAGGCAGGACTCCCCGTTCTGCCCGCGCCCGGGCGGCACCAGCGCCGTCCGCGAATTGTCGGCGCACAGCGGGCTGTCGCCAGTGAGGCAGGTATTGTTGCACACGCCTTGACGCCCGTTGCCGTCACGACCGCAGCCGCGACATTCGCCCGCCGCGTCACATCCCCCGTCGTCATCGGGGCAGAAGAAGCACGTCGTCGGGATCCCGTCGTCGTCGATGTGCCACGCTTCCTCACACGCCGTCTGATCGCCGTCGAGAGCGCGGCAGGCGCGCTCGCCCGCAACGAAGCGGGTACGCGCCGGATCCGTACAGCGCAGCGGCGGCTGGAGACACGGTTGGGTGCCGAGAACGGCAAGCCCCCCGATGTCTCCGGCGAATCCGCCTTCGACCCGACGCACACTGCTCAGGTTGTCGTCGGTGAGGACGCCGAACGCGGCTGCCCCGTCGGGCGTCAGGGTCGTGAGATCCTGGCAGTCGTTCCGCGTGATCAGGAGTTCCGGGAGCAGGGTCAGCAGCCAATCGTAGCCGGTCGGGGTATCGCCCAGACTGTGCGTGAAGAGGCCGCCGCCATTCGAAACGAAGCTGCCGATCGCCGCCGCGTTCTGATTCACCACCCCGAGCTGGTTCGGCAACATGTAGCAGCTCGCGGCGCGGCCGCTCCGGGTCACATGCCAGGCGGTGGCACACCCCTCTGGGTCGAAGCTGAACGCCTGACAGGCACCGGCCTGCGGGCCCCCAAGCGCGTTCGTCCGCCCAACGTCGGCGCAGGTGGGGGGCGGAAGCGGCGAGCCGCAATCGTTGACACAATGACCGTTGACCTCGTTCCCGGGGCTGCAGGCGACACACTGGCCGTTCCAGGTGCAACTCACACCGACGAATGCGCCCGTCACGTGCCAGGCGTTCTCGCAGTCCGTTTGGTTGGAGATGTTTCGACAGCCGGATCCGGATGCGGGACCTCCGAGGGCGATCGTACGTCCCACGTCGTCACACGTCGGCGGCGGAACACACGTATTGGTGCACGCAGCTCCGTTCTTGCCACAACCCGAACACCCACCCCCGTCCCAATGGCAGGTCGACGGCACGCCGAACTGGTTGGTGTGCCAAGCCTCCTCGCAACTCGCCTGATCACCGAACTGCCTGCACGCTCCCGTCTTCGGGCCTCCCGCGTTGACCGTCCGTGTACCGTCGAGACAGGTCGCAGGGGGCGCGAGCGTACACGAGTTCTCGCAGCGCCCGGCGAGATCGTGTGCCGGGCCGCAGCCTCGACAAACAGCCGGGCCCGTGATGCCGCTCGGGTCGGGGTTGTCGCGGGTGTCACTCGGGAGATAGATGATGCCCGCCTGCGCGATCTTCACGGTGCCGGAGTTGTCGAAAAAGTCCTCCAGGTCTTCGACCGTGGTCAGCACCTCCCGTGTCCACCCCTGGCCGGGCAAAGACGACTCGTCGAAACCGCTCTCGAACGCCTCCAGCTCCGCGCCCCCGTTGCAACCCAAGCAGACCGCGAGCTTGCTGGCATTGCGCACCTTCGGACCGAGCGCCTCGAAGCCCTCCTGGATGTAGCGATACCCACGTATATTGCCACGGTCGTCGAAGAAGCAGCTGGCCGGCAGGCCGTCGCCATCCAAGTGCCAAGCCTGATTGCAGCTGGTGGAATCACCGTCGAACGCCCGGCACGCGCCTGGCATGCCCATAGGGTTACCGATTCCTCGACTCTTGCCCTTGCTCTTACCGCTGCTGCCCCCGTCGTCACCGTCTCCGAGCCCATCGCCATTCGCAAAGATCGTGCGGCTCGAGTCGGAGCACGGCAGGCAGGTATCCTCGCACACGCCGGCGTCGCGATTGCTGGGGCCGCACCCGCGACACTCACCTACGCCCTCGCACTGGCCTTCCTCGTCGGTACAATAGAAACAACTCGTCGGCCGCCCTTCGTCGTCGAAGTGCCAGGCACTCTCACACGCGGACTGGCTTCCGTCGTGTTCGCGGCACGAACCATCTCCGAGGCCCTCGCCGGGGCCGCCAACGAAGTCCGTCCGGCTCGTGTCCCGGCAGGTAAAGCACGTCTGCGTACAGCCGGAATCCTCCCGCAGATTGTTGCCGCCACACCCACGGCATTCGCCGACGTTCTCGCACGGCCCATTGGTGTTCGCACATACGAAACACGGCGACGGATATCCCTCGCGCGTTCGGTGCCAGGCCCGCTCGCAGTCGGTCGAATTGTCATCAAACTGACGGCAACTCCCCCCGCCCTCGCCCACACGCGGGCCGCCAACGAAGAGCGTCCGCGCGGGATCCTCGCAGGTAAGATCCGTGACGCAGGTATTGGTACATGACTCGTCGGCGTTCCCCGGCCCACACCCGCGACACTCCTGAACCCGAAAGTCGCCGGCGTCATCTGCCTCGTCGGTCCCGATGATGACGGGCCCGCCGTGAATGGGCGCGCCGTTGGCCCAGACCCAGGCGACGGGCAACGCCGTACCGAAGAGCAGCCCCACCAGAACCCACCGCGCCCAGCCTGCTCTCATCCGCATCTCGAACCTCCGTTTGGCCTCGACTGCTCGCGCCCCAGCCTAGCTGCGTGCCGGAACCTTACCTTAGATATTGCACCGTCTCCAAGAGAGAGAAGCCTTCCACGAGAAGGCCGCCGGCGAGACCAGCCACGCCAGCGCGCCTCCCGGCCATCCGTCTTGGCGACCTGCAGTATCTCGACCCGCGGCCAGGAGGATTTGGCGGACTCGGCACCACCCGCTAGAGTCCGGTCGCTCATGCGCCAGAACCTCATCAAGAAGGGCGACGAGCACCTGCGGTACGAGATCCGCGAGATCGTCGAAATCGCCAACGAGATCGTCAAGCGCGGCGTGCCGATGATCTGGGAGAACATCGGTGATCCGGTCGCCAAGGGCGAAAGCCTGCCGACTTGGATGAAGGCGGTCGTCGAAAGCGCGGTGCGCGAGGACCGCGCGTACGCCTACACCGCCACCAAGGGCGACCTCGAGACGCGGCGCTTCATCCTGGAGCACTACAGCGACCCACGCATCTGCACGACCGAGGACATCATCTTCTTCAATGGCCTCGGCGACGCGATCAACAAGATCTTCGCGAACCTCCCCGCGACGGCGCGGGTGATCGGACCAAACCCGACCTACCCGTCGCACGCCACCGCCGAAGCCATGCACCACGGCGGGCATCACATCACCTACCCGCTCAAGCTCGACGAGGGCGGACGGATCGATCTCGACATCCTCGAGCGCACGGTGGCGGACGACGATCAGATCGTCGGCATCCTGGTCATCAATCCCAACAACCCCCTCGGCGTCGTGCACCCGCGAGAGGATCTCGAAGCCGTCGTGCGCATAGCGCGCGAACACCAATGCTTCCTCGTGTTCGACGAGATCTATCAGCACCTGGTGTTCGATCCGTCGAAAATCGTCCGCCTGGCGGAGATCGTCGGCGACGTGCCGAGCATCTCGATGAAGGGCGTCAGCAAGGAGATCCCGTGGCCCGGCAGCCGGTGCGGTTGGATCGAGGTCTACAACGCCCAGCACGACGCCAACTTCCGCGACTACATCAACATGATCGTCATCAGCAAGATGCTGGAGGTCTGCTCGACGACCCTGCCGCAGATCGTGTTTCCAAAGCTGGCGACCCACCCCGAATTCCGTGGCTTTCTGCAACACCGTCTGGACAAGTACCGTCGCCGTGCCGACCAGGCCCTCGAGATCTTCGGTCCGTGCGAGGTGATCCACCCGGTGCCCCCGGACGGCGTGTTCTACCTGACGGCCACCTTCGACAGCGCGCGCTTCCCCAACCACCAGGCCCTCCCGAGCCAGAACCAGGAGGTCCGCACGTTCCTCGACACCCTCGAGGCGCAGAACACGCTCCGGCGCGACAAGCTCTTCGCGTACGAACTGATGGGGTCGGAGGGCGTCTGCGTCGTGCCGTTGTCGGGCTTCGCGAGCCCGCACGACGGCTTCCGGATGACGTTGCTGGAAGAGGACGAGGCGCTCTACCTCGACACCTGCCGCCGGATCCGGCGCGGCGCGGAGGCGTTCTTTCGCACGTGATCGCAGTGAAGCGCCGGCGGCACCCCCTTCACGCGGTCAGGGTCCTGCGCGTACGATCTCGTCGAGGATCACCATCAACCGCTGCGCATCGCGCTCGGAGATACTGAGAAATGCGCACGGAGAATCGATGGCGCTGCGAGCATCCCAGCGGAAAAAGTTCACGAGGCACGGCCGCTCGGACTGATCGCAGGCCGGATCCCGGCCGAGAAAGAGCTCGACCGAGCGAAACGCGCTCCGCACTCGGGTGAGTTCCGCCGATGTCAGCTGGCGCTCAGCCAGAGAGGTGTCAAAACACTGCGGATTGCCGAACTGCCCGCGACATCCAGGGGCATTGGAGGGCGGTCGATTCAGGATCGTGCCCGTGACGAATCCGACCCCTCCCACCTCGACCCTCAGCGCGACTCGGAAGATCGCGTCGGATGGTGGACAGAACCCAGTGTGTCGTTGGCGCGTGAACAAGAAGCTCTCGAAGCGTGACAGATCCTGGCATGTGAATCCGGGCATCTGACCGTCGCCGCACAGGACCGGCACTGGGGTCGCCGCTGGTGTCGCCGACGGTGTCACCGTCGGTGTCGCGGCTGGATCGCTGCCGCTGCCGTCCCCGCAGCACACAAGCATCGCGCCCACCGATAGTACCGCGAAGATTGCCCCAATCGATCGCATGAACGTCCCGAGCACGGCACCGAGGATCGCAGTCGGTCACGAAGCGAGTCAACTGGAAGCGAGGACGCTTGCGAAGTTCGTGGTTCGGTCCGGAGTACCTCAGAATGGCGCAGTTTCTTGGGGTCGCGCCACCGTCGCGCGGCCTCTGACGTCACAACCCCTCGGGGCGACTCCCGAGCACGCCCTCGTCTTCGAGCGCGCGCAGCTCGCTCGAAGACAGACCGAGGATTCCGCACAACACGCGTTCATTGTGCTGGCCGAGCGTCGGGGCGGGCGTGCGAATCCATCGCTCCGTGCCCGCATAGCGGAACGGCAGCGACGGAAGTGGCATCGCTCCGACCACCGGATGCTCTGGCGTTTCGAAGTATGACCGGGCGCGGAGCTGTGGATTCGCTTCCAGGAGCCTGCACGGGTCCGCCACTTCGGAGGCGGGAATACCACGCGCCCGTAACTCCTCCACGAGGCCGGCACGCTCACGCGTGCGCGTCCACGTCCGGAGAGACGCATCGATGGTATCGTGCGCATTCTGGCGGCCCGCGAGCGTTTCGAGCGCTGGGGCCACCGCCCAGTCGGGATCCCCGAGCGCCGAGCGGAGCGCGATCCACTGCGCGTCGCTGGCGACCGAGAGCGCCAGCCATTTCTCCATGCCCGGTTGCCCATCCGCGCACGGATAGAGACCCTGCGGTGCGACGAACGGCGAACGATTGCCATCACGGCCCATCACATCGCCGTACGCGCTGGCCGCCAGAACCTGCTCGGCAGCCATGTTGAGCGCACTCTCCACCATGGTGCTCTCGACGTGATGTCCCCGGCCCGAGAAGCCACGCTCCGCCAGCGCAACGAGAAACGCGAACGTCGCGTGCATCCCTGCCACCGGATCACACGGTCCGCGCGGAATGCGTGGCTGATCGTCGCGATGGCCGGTCAGCCAGGCCAACCCCGAGAGTTGCTCCATCGTCTGTGCGAAGCCCGTGAAGTCCCGCCACGGCCCCGTAAGGCCGAACGCGGGCATCCGCATCATGAGAGCCCTTGGATTCAACGCCTGCACGCGCTCCCAGCTCAGACCGAAGCCGTCGAGCACCCGCGGCGTAAAGTTCTCGACGATCGCGTCGCAGTTCGCGATGAGCTTTTCCAACAGCGCGAGACCCTGCGGCTTGGAGAGATCGAGCGTGATGCCGAGCTTGTTGCTGTTCGCGTACATGAAGTGCGGACTCGCCTCCCACCACGCGTCGTAGTGGGCCCCCATCATGCCGCCGATCATGCGCATGCCGTCGGGACGACTGGCGGACTCGACGTGGATCACTTCCGCACCGAACGTCGCGAGCACATGCGAGGCAGCCGGCCCCGCCCACCACGCGGTCAGGTCGAGAATGCGCAGACCCGCCAGAGGAAGTGTGGTGGGCGCCGGACGGGTCCCGGACGGAGAGGATACCCCGGGCGAGAACGTGGCGGACTGCGCGTGGTCCCCGAGGGCCGGTGCAGGACGTGGCGCGGGAGGATCGGCGTCGTCGATGCGATAGGGGCGCCGGGGCTGCACGAACCTGCCCTCCGCGTCCGGGCCGAAGACCCCGCGCGCGTGCAGCTGCTCGTGGCGCTGCACGGTCTCGCCGTTGCAGACCGGCGCCACGGGGATCCGCAGCAAGGACGCGCGCTCGACGATGTCCGCGGTCGTCTTGTCGGCCAGCCAGGGACGCATGATCTCGTTCCACTCCTCGAAGCGCATGAGACGCCCCGCGAACTGGGCAAGCTCTTCATCCACCTGCAGGTCCGTACGCTCGATCATGAGCAGGAAATCCGAGAACTGCTGGCGCGAGTTGGTACAAAACCCGACGTAGCCATCGGTGGTCGGCTCGATGGATGGCGTCTCCACCGTAGGCGCGAGAAACGCATGCTCCGGATTCTCGGGGCTGCCGTTCAGCAGCCGATTCATCGACTCCGAGAAATTGGTGAACACCATGTTCGCGGTCTCGAGCATTGAGAGATCGATGTGCTCCCCCTGCCCCGTCGCCCGCGCGTGCATGACGGCCGGCAACGCCGCAACGGCACCAAACGACCCGGAAGCCCACTCGGTGATGCGGCCCCCGGCCTGGAAGGGCTCCTTGCCCATGACGCCTCGCATCCCGATCGACCCTGACTCGGCCTGCACGGTGAACTCGGTCGCGCACCGATCGGCCCATGGCCCGACGAGGCCGTACGGCGTGATCGACAGGATGACGAGCGCGGGATGCGCGGCGCGTAGCGCGGCGATGTCGAGACACACTCCGGTGTCGGACTCCAGCCCGTGCGCCTCGATGACGAGATCGGCCTGGGCCAGGAGCGGCTCGATGCGCGCGTCACCCACCGAGCCGACCACTGACTGCTTGCCCGCGTTCAAGAACGTGAACAGCGCCGAGTCCCGACCGCCAAGCTCGGCGCCCGTCGGCGCGTGGCGGCGCATCGCATCACCCGCGGGCGTCTCGACCTTGATGACGTCCGCCCCTGCATCGGCGAACAGCTTCGAACAATAGGGTCCCGCGATCTGCTCAGAGAAATCGAGTACCCGGACTCCGGTCAGGCCCTTTTCCATCAGGACATCCTCAACGACATCTGGCCCCGCCCCACGCACCGAGCGCCGCTCGATCGGTGGCGTGTCAGGGGGATATTGTCAAAATTTGAAAAGTGGTTCAATATTCGCCCGTGCCAGGAACCGCCCTCCTGCAACGATCCCATACTCCCTCCGGGCGCGCCCCCTACGCCAAATCCCGCGACACGAGGGCCAGAATCCTCGCCGCGGCGCTGGCCGAAGCCAGCGAGTCGGGGTTCCACAAGACCTCGCTCGCCCGCATCGCCAGGCGAGCCGACGTCGCCATCGGGAACCTCAACTATCACTTCGGTTCGCGGCGCCAGCTGCTGCGGGAGTTGATGGGCTCCCTGGTCGCCGACCTCATGTGGCGGCTTCACGCGGCCGACGCCGACGATCACGCCGACTTCTTCGAACGCCAGCGGGCCGGCATGCTGGCCTACCTGGACTACCTGCGCGCGAATCCGGCGCACGTACGTCTTTCCGATGAGATCAAGCTCCACGAGCCCGACCTGTATCGACGCGCGGTCGCCGAGTGGGTGGAGCGCATGGAGTCGAGAATCCAGGTCGGGATCGCGCGGCGAACGCTCCGGCCGATGGACGATGCCGAAATCACGGCGCAGGCACACTTTCTGCTCGGTGCGCGGCATCTGCTCGAGCAAATGCTGGAGAACGGCAACCGTCTGGGAGACGAAGCGGTCGTGGATGCCTATGTCGCCCTCGTCCGCGATGGGCTCGGGCGCGGCCGGCGACAGGGAGCCATACACACCGGCGCTCGACCCGCCAAAGGCAGTCGCCCCACACACCGGAAACGAAAGCTGACACGATGACGACGAAGAAGCAGGACTTCGATCCCGATGCGCTCCGCGACAAGTACCGCGCGGAGCGCGAGAAGCGGCTACGGCCCGACGCCAATGCACAGTACCGCGAGGTCACGGGCGAGTTGGCCCACTTCGTCGACGATCCACACGTCGAACCCGGATTCGCGCGCGCACCGCTGACCGACGACGTCGACGTCGTATTGATCGGCGGTGGCTTCGGCGGACTCCTGGCCGGCGCCCGCTTGCGTGAGGCCGGAGTCACCGACATCCGGATCATCGAAAAGGGAGGCGATGTCGGCGGCACCTGGTACTGGAATCGCTACCCGGGTCTGGCGTGCGATGTCGAGTCGTACGTCTACATGCCGTTGCTCGAGGAACTCGAGTACGTCCCCAAAGAAAAATACAGTCGCGGGTCGGAGATCTTCGCCCACTGCAAGGCCATCGCCGAGAAGTACGACCTCTACCGCAATGCCTGCTTCCAGACCGAGGTGACCAGCGTCCGGTGGGACGACGACAGCGCACGGTGGATCATTGCGACGAATCATGGCGACGCGATGCGGGCCCGGTTCATCTGCCTCGCAAACGGGTTCCTGCAACGGCCGAAGCTCCCCGGAATTCCCGGCGTCGAGACGTTCAAGGGCCGCGCCTTCCACACCAGCCGCTGGGACTACGGGTACACGGGCGGCGACGCCGACGGCAACCTGACGGGTCTCCATGACAAACGTGTGGGAATCGTCGGCACGGGAGCCACCGCGGTACAATGCATCCCGCACGTCGGCGCAAGCGCCGAGCATCTCTACGTCTTCCAGCGCACGCCGTCATCGATCGACGTGCGCGCCAACCGTCCGACCGACCCCGACTGGGCCAGCGCCCTGGAACCCGGCTGGCACCAGCATCGCATGGACAACTTCCAGATCCTCACCACCGGCGGCTACCAGGAAGAAGATCTGGTCAACGACGGCTGGACCGACATCATGCGGAAGCTGCTCTCCATGATGCTGGCCGACGAGACGCCGGATCTGTCTCCCGAGGCGCTGGCCAAGACCGTGGAAACGGCCGACTTCATGAAGATGGAGGAGATCCGTGCCCGCGTGGACTCGCTCGTTGATGATCCCGTGACGGCGGAAGCGCTGAAGCCCTACTACCGCCAGTTCTGCAAACGCCCATGCTTCCACGACGGATACCTGCAGACTTTCAACCGCCCCAACGTCACGCTCGTCGATACCAAGGGCCTGGGAGTGGAGCGGGTGACCGAAACGGGGGTCGTGGTCGGCGGGGAGGAGTACCCACTCGATTGCCTGATCTACGCGACGGGCTTCGAGGTGGGCACGGACTACGCGCGCCGGGCCGGGTACGAACTCGTCGGGCGCGACGGATTGACGCTGACCGAGAAATGGAACGACGGCGCCCGCTCGCTCCACGGCTTGCACATCCGAGGTTTTCCCAACTGCTTCATGATGAGCATCGCGCAGTCCGGCTTCACCGTGAACTTCCCCTATCTATTGAATGAGCAGGCCAAGCACCTTGCCTACGTCGTTCAGCAGGCGCTCGAGAAAGACATCCGGTCGCTCGAGGCCTCGGAAGAGGCCGAGAACGAGTGGGTCGAGGCCGTCATCCGACTCGGGGGACGCACCGACGAGTTCGCCGCGCAGTGCACACCGGGCTACTACAACAATGAAGGGCACATCGACACACGAAGCCGCCAGAGCTTCTTCTACTTTGGAGAGCCGACGGAGTTCTTCGACATCCTCGCCGCCTGGCGCAGCGACGGCACGATGAAGGGCCTGGAGGTCCGCCAATGACACAGAGCGCATTCGATCCCGGTCGCCACAAGTGGCGGGAGGTCACGGGCGAGCCCGGACTCTCCTACAAGGTGCATCACGACTACACGATTCTTGGCTACGATCTCACCGCCGGCACCCTCGACATGGTGGTGCGATGGGCCGGCGACGGCGGGCATTGTCCGATCCATCGACACACTGCGACCACCACCGTCCTGGTCCTCGACGGCGAGCAGCACCTGGCCGACATCCATCCCGACGGCACACGCGGCGCGCCCATCGTGCGGCGTGCCGGCGACTACGCGTTGAGCGTGGGCGACGCGCTCCCCCACTACGAGTGCGGGGGACCGGCGGGCGGCCTCGCCTTCTTCGGCAACCACTCCTCGAACGGCCTGCTCTACGAGGTCCTCGACGAAAAGCTGAACCTGATCGTGAACGTCACCATGGAGCTGTTGATCGCCGACTGGCAAGAAAACGCCCGGGCCGCCTGATCTGATGGAACTGGACTTCACTCCCGAGCAGCGCGCGTTCCGCGATGAACTGCGCGACTATTTCGCCGCCATGATGACCGACGCTCTCACCAGCGAGTTGTCGCCCGGGTGGGAGGGAGGCGGCCCGGAGTTCCGGAACGCAATGCGCCAGATGGGGAAGGACGGCCTGCTCGGCCTCAGTTGGCCCAAGCAATACGGGGGGCAGGAGCGCTCGCCCATCGACCAGTTCATCTTCGCCGATGAGGTCCAGGCCGTCGGCTTCCCCCTCCCCTTCCTGACCTTGAGCGCCATCGGCCCGATTCTTCGCGAGTACGGAACCGAAGAGCAACGCCAGCACTTCTGCCCAAAGATTCTCGCCGGCGAGATGTTCTTCGCCGTCGGCTACTCCGAACCGGCCGCCGGTACCGACCTCGCTTCCCTCCAGACGAGCGCCGTCCGCGACGGGGACGATTGGGTGATCAACGGACAGAAGATGTGGACGAGCCTCGCGGAATACTCCGATTACATCTGGCTCGCCGCCCGCACCGATCCCGATGCCAAGAAGCATCGCGGCCTGTCGATGTTCCTCGTTCCCACCACGGCCAAGGGATACTCGCGCCAGGATGTCCGGACCGTCGGCGGCGTGACCACCAACGCCACCTTCTACGACGATGTCCGGGTGCCTGCCGAGAATCTGATCGGCGGCGAGAACAACGGCTGGAGCCTGATCACCGGGCAACTGAACCACGAACGCATTTCACTCATGACCGTCGGGCACCTGCGACGGAGCCTGGGCGACGTCACCGCCTGGGCGCGGGAGACCGAGGTCGACGGCCGGCGCGTCATCGACTCCTCGTGGGTGCAACACAACCTCGCGCGGGTCTATGCCAAAGTGCAGGTGCTCCGCCTGATGAACTGGAAACAAGCCTGGGCCGCCACGAAAGACCGGCCGAACATGGCCGACTCGTCGGCCATCAAAGTGTATGGCAGCGAGCTGAGTATCGAGGCGTATCGCGCGCTCCTGGAGGTCACCAACGCCGCGGGAATCCTCGGCAAGGGCAGCCCGGGGGCCGTTCTGCAAGGCCGACTCGAGTCGGCATATCGAAACGGATTGATCCTCACCTTCGGGGGAGGCACCAACGAGATTCAGCGGGATATCATCGCCATCGCGGGCATGGGGATGCCCCACTACAAGAACTGACGCATGGACTTCGACCTTCGAGACGACGAGCAGGCGGTCGCGCAGTTGGCGCGCGAGATTCTGGGCGACCAGATGACCAATGCACGACTGCAGTCGCTCGAAGCCCGCGCCGACCCCTACGACCGCGAACTCTGGGAGACACTGGCCACGTCCAGTCTGCTCGGAACCGCCCTGCCCGAAGCCCACGGCGGCGTCGACCTCGGGTTCGTGCCACTCTGCCTGCTCCTCCAGGAGATCGGACGGACGGTAGCCCCCATCCCGGCCTTCGCTACGCTCGTGCTTGGCGCGCTCCCCATCACGCGGTTCGGCAGTGATGCGCAGCAACGACGATGGCTCGCGGGCGTCGCGAGCGGCACGCGCATCCTGACGGCGGCGCTCAGCGAACACGCGTCGAGCGATCCGCTGACACCGACGACCCGAGTCGAGCGTCAGGACGACGGCTACCGCCTCACAGGAATCAAGACCGGCGTCCCGTACGCGGCGCAGGCGACGCACGTCCTGATCCCGGCGCGCTTCGACGATGGATCGATCGGCCTCTTCGTCGTGGAGCCCGATGGCGCTGGCGTCACGCTGGCGGCGCAAACCACGTCCGACGGCCTGCCGCACGCCCAGCTCACCCTCGCCAGCACCCGCGTGACCGAGGACGATCGGCTGGATGCCCACTGCGACGGGGCAACGGCGCTGCAGTGGTTGGTCGAGCGTGCGACGGCCGCACGGTGCATGATGCAGCTCGGCGTCACAGAGCGCGCGCTCGAGATCACCGCGGAATACACCCGCGAGCGTGTCCAGTTCGATCGCCCGATCGCCAGCTTTCAGGCCGTGCATCAGCGCGCCGCGGACGCCTACATCAACATCGAAGCCATCCGGCTGAGTGCCCTCGAGGCCACGTGGCGCTTGTCGCGCAATCTCCCCGCCGCCGAGCACGTGGCCGTCGCGAAGTTCTGGGCCGCCGAAGGCGGCCAATCCGCGGCCTACGCGTGCCAGCATCTCCACGGTGGCATCGGAATCGATATCGACTATCCCCTGCATCGCCATTTCATCTGGGCCATCCAGATCGAGCACGAGCTCGGGTCGGCGAAACATCAACTCGATCGACTGGGTCGACACATCGCAGCCCACGGGTTGCCTGTAGACTAGTGGAGACGACACATGCCCCAACCAAGTAGCGCCCCCAACGCGCCCACCCCTCTCACCGCCGGAGAGGGCGACGCGCGGATGCGGGAGATCTTCGACCGGCAACGACGCGCCTTTCTCGACGACGGGCTGGTCACTGCCGAGACGAGGATCGACCGCCTGGATCGAGCGCGGCAGATGATCGGCCGCAACCAGGACGCGATCATCGACGCCTGCCAACGCGACTTCGGCAACCGCTCGCGGCATCAATCACGCATGTCCGAGGTGATGTCGGTCATGGCCGGACTCCAGCACGCGCGCGACAACGTCAAGAAATGGATGCGCACCGACAGACGGAAGGTGATGTTTCCGCTCAACCTGTTCGGCGCGCGGGCACGGGTCGAGTATCAGCCGAAAGGGATCGTTGGCGTCATCGGCACCTGGAACTTCCCCGTCTATACGTCGATCATACCGTTGGCAGGGATCTTCTCCGCCGGGAACCGCGCCATGGTAAAGCCCTCGGAGGTCGTCCCGGAGGTCTCATCCCTGCTGCAACGATTGGTCGGCGAATACTTCGACGAGCGCGAGTGCGCAGTGATCACGGGCGGACCCGAGGTCGGTGCCGCGTTCGCCGGTCTGCCCCTCGACCACATCATCTTCACTGGCGGCACCGGCATCGGACGCCACATCCTGCGTGCGGCCGCCGAGAACCTCACCCCCGTCACGTTGGAGCTTGGGGGCAAGTCCCCCGTCATCATCAGTCGCTCCTACGACCTCGACAAAGCCGCGGGCCGCATCATCGTGGGGAAGGCCTTGAATCTCGGTCAGGCCTGCCTTGCTCCGGACTACTGCCTGGTCCCCCGCGAGCATGTCGAAGATTTCGTCACCGCGGCCACGAACCATTTCTCAGCGCTGTTCCCGACGATCATCGACAATCCGGACTACACCGCGGTCATCAACGCTCGTCACCACCAACGCATCGCCGCCATGGTGCAGGACGCACGCGACCAGGGCGGCGACGTCCGCGAGATCAATCCCGCAGGCGAAGACTTCGCCACTCAGCCGGACGGCCTCTGCAAGATGCCGATGACCCTCGTGGTCGAGCCCACCGACGACATGCTGGTCATGCAGGACGAGCTTTTCGGCCCGGTGCTCTGCATCAAGGGCTACGACACCGTCGATGACTGCATCCGCTACGTGAACGCCAAGCCTCGCCCCCTCGGCCTCTACTACTTCGGGACCGATGCAGCCGAAGAACGCCGCGTCCTCGATCGCACGATCAGCGGCGGCGTCACGATCAACGATGTCATGACACATTCGAGCTGCGAAGATCTCCCCTTCGGCGGCATCGGGGCATCCGGCATGGGCGGGTATCAGGGCCGGGACGGGTTCCTGACGTTCAGCCATCAGCGCGCCGTCTTCCACCAGACGCGGGTCGAGCTGATGAAGCTATCCGGGATGCAACCACCCTACGGTGAGAAGTGCGAGAAGCAACTGGATCGCATGTGCAAAATCGAGGAGGGCTGACCATGCAATGCACCGACTGGTTCATCGACGCGGACACCCACATCACCGAACCCGGAGACGTCTGGACGTCGCGTCTCCCGCAGAAGTTCCAGGACGCGGCGCCGCGCATCGTCCGCCGCGACGACGGCTTCGACATGTGGCAGTTCGGACGCGCCGAGCGGAAGATCCCGGTGGGCGCGACGGCGGTCGCAGGGTGGCACGAGCCCTTCCCTTCCATTCCGAAGAACCTCGACGAGTGTCCCCCAGGGGCCTATGACGCGAAAGCGCGTCTCGCCTACATGGACGAGATCGGCGCCTGGGCCATGGCCCTCTATCCGAACATCGGTGGCTTCGGCAGCGAGACCTTTCTCGGCCTCGGCGATCCCGAGCTGATGCTCGCCTGCGTGCGCGCCTACAACGATTGGCTGATCGAATGGATCGCCCCCGATCCGCGCCGCTTCATCCCCGTCATGGCGACACCCTTCTGGGACGTCGCGGCCACCGTAGCCGAGATCGATCGCTGTCGACAGATGGGACACAAGGCCATCCTGTTCACGAGCGCGCCGCAGGACTTCGGCATGCCCTTCATCGGAGACCAGCACTGGAATCCCATTTGGGACGCGGCGCAGGACGTTGACCTGCCCATCAGCCTGCACATCGGGAGTGGGGACTTTCAGGACCAGATCATGAACCCCGAACGATTCGCCGCGCACGGCATCGGCCCCACCACCGTCTCGGGGTCGATGTCGGTGCTGCTCACCAACGGCATCCAGCTCATGGACATCGCGATGTCGGGCATCCTGCCGCGCAATCCGCGTCTCCGGGTCGTCTCCGTCGAGAGTGGCATCGGGTGGCTCCCTTTCGTGAAGGAAGCGCTCGACCACGGATTCGACTACGCCAACGTGACGACCGAGCGACCCGAGTTCACGAAACACCCCAGTGAGTACCTGCGTGAGCAGGTCTGGGCGTGCACGTTCTTCGAGGAATTCGCCACGAAGCACTGCCTGGACGACATCGGCGCGGACCGGGTGCTCTTCGAGACCGACTATCCCCACCCCGTCTGTCTGTACGGGGACCAGGTGCGCGAGAAGATCGACGCCGCGCTCGGGCATCTATCGCCGGAGAGTCGCGACCGGATTCTCTTCGCGAACGCCGCCGAACTCTACGGCGTAGGGGCGCCGGACCACCCGTGGGACAGGAGCAGGCCTGCATCTTGAACGGGCCCTGGTGGAGCGCGCGACCGCTGCGAATTCGCTAGGCGACGCTAGCTTGACTCGGGAGTCGGATCGGACAGGCGAGTCGGATCGTGGTCCCGGATCCCAGCGCCGACCGCACTTCGAGTGTGCCACCTAGCGCCAGGGCTCGCTCTTCCATACTCACGAGACCCAGCGAGCCGATGGTCTCGTCGGGGTCGAAACCCCGACCGTCGTCGGTGATCTCGAGGCATAAATCCGTCTCCTCGATGGAAAGGGCGAGCGCAATCGTCCGCGCCGAGGAGTGGCGAAGAGCATTCGCCAGGGCCTCCTGCGCGATCCGGTACACCCCGACCTCGACCTCCTCCTCGAGACGAGGAATCCCGGTCGAAAACGTAGCCAGGACCCGGCAGGTGTTCGACGACAAGCCCGCGGCGAGCGACTGGAGGCTGTCCTCCAATCCGAGCTCGCGCAACTGCATCGGCTGCAGCTCGCGCGCGAGTTTCCGGAGATGCTCGACCATGGCGTTCAGATAGCCCACCACGCGATCGAAATCGCCCGACGTCTGGACCGAGGTGGGGCCAACCCGATGCCGGATGGACTCGACCATGATGCCGACACCCACCAACTCCTGGCAGACGTCGTCGTGCAGGTTGAACCCGAGCCGCTTGCGTTCCTGCTCCCGCACGGTGACCTGCCGCTGGCTGAGTCGCCGCAGTTTCTCTTCGCTTTGCCGGAGACCCTCGAGCGCGCGATGCTGCGACTCGACGAGACCACGGGCCCGCGCCTCGCTCTCCCGCAAGGCCTCCTCGGCCTCCTTGCGTTCTGAAATGTCGCGGACGACCGCGACAAGCCGGTCGCACCCCCCAAGCCTGACGCGCTTCAGGCCGACCTCCGACCAGAACAATTCCCCATTCTTGCGTTTCGAGTGCCATTCGAACGTCTGGGGGTGACCAGCAAGCGTCTGCCGAATCTTCTCGAACGCCGTCGCGGCTACGTAGGGTGGCTCGCCGGAGCACAATGCTTCGGGGGAGACCTCGCGAATCTCTTCGCGCGTGTAGCCCATCAACTCGGCGACACGGTCGTTCACGTCGAGGATGGCTCCCGTCTCGACATCGTGAACGAAGATTGCCTCCTCGGCGGCGTTGAAGATCGTCCGGTAGTTCTCTTCCGACGCCCGCAGCGCCTCCTCGGCCTTCTTGCGCTCGGTCACGTCGCGACCCACACATTGGATCTCGGTGACGACACCCTGCGCATCGCGAAGACCGGTCGCGCCCCACTCGAACCATCTCCACCCTGTGGTGGTCCTGCTGCGATTCTCGACCGTCTCCCGATAGGGCGGCCGTTGCACACGCGCGATCGCCTCGCGTGTGCTGCTGAGGTCATTCTCGTCGATCAAGGGCACGAAGCTGAGACCGGACAGGTCTTCGTCGACTCTGCCGAGATGCCTCCGGTAGGCCTCGTTTGTCATTGAGATGACGCCGTTCAGATCCATCCGCAGGATCGGATCCGGTAGAGAATCGATGAGGGAGCGGTAGCGTTCCTCACTCTCCCAGAGCCGATCGCGCGCGTCGGCCTCAGCATCCGTCTCGACGGCCGAACGCAGGCGCGCCGACGGCAGCGCGGCGACCTCGCCCCGGCCGCGCACGAGCCCCACGGTCCCGTCGGCCGGCACAGGAGGCGAATCGTCCTCAAGGTTCGACGTCGTGACGTCGGATCGTGCCATCCCCCGGGCCTCCCATCCACGAACGACCCGCCGTCACCCGCGGCCTTCCTCAACCAGGCGCCGCTGCGGCGGGTACTTCGACCATTGTAGCGAGTCGAGATCCCAGCAACTACTGCCTTCCTGACGGGATCCGATACGTGGTGCCCGCATTACATGCGCCCACGACCGGTATTTCTTCAACGAGGCGTCTTGCCCTGCAAGCAAGCACCTGCGCCCAGTGGGGCCAGGAAGGCGCGGACTTCCCGCACCAGGGCCGCGGGCTGATCCCCTTGCACGGTGTGCCCCGCACCCTCGATCCGGACCCATCGCCCGTCGGGAAGCCCACGAGCGAATCGCTCGGCGTCCTCGTCACTCAACACATCACTGTCGCCCCCCCGCACTACGAGCGTGGGACACGTGATCCTGTGCACGGCCTGCCGCAGCGCCCGCAGTCGGACCTCCATCTCCTTCATATCGATGGGGCGCCGCCGATCAGTCTTCCACGTCAGCGCACCGTCGGGCAGTCGTCGGAGGTTGTGAAGCAGACTGCGACGCAACAAGCGCGGATCTCGCCGTGGATTGAAACGCATGGCCCGCTCCACCCACTCTTCGAGTACTCCGGCATGCTGGGAGGAGTCGGCAACGAAGTCGATGATACGCCGTCCTCCGTTCATCTGCACCCAGGGGCCGGCATCCACGGCCACGAACGCCGCAACACGTTCAGGGTGGTGTGCGGCCAGATGGAGGCCGTTGATGCACCCCATCGACATCCCCACCACGATCGCGCGCTCGATCTTCAGCTCGTCGAGCAGCGCGAGGATGTCCCCGACATGATCCTCGGGCCCGTAGGCAAAGCCGTAGGACCACTCGGAATCACCGTGCCCGCGCTGGTCGAGCGCGATACAGCGGTACTCCCGCCGTAGTGCGAGCGCGACCAGGTCCCACGTCCGCGCGGTCTGCCCACCACCGTGCAGCAAGAGGATGGGAGGGTGCCCGTCCGACCCCCAGTCGAGATAGTGCAATCGCAGACCGTTCAGCACGGCCTCCCGCGATCGCGGAGCCACGAAGTCGTCAATGCCGATCCCGGCCAACGTTGCGGCGAGACGATGGTGGGCGCGCTCGTCGGCGCGATCGATGGTGGGCGATAGGTTCGTCATGGGGCCTCCCTTTCGTCACGATCAGACCCCTACTTAGACTAGTATAGGTAGTATGTCTAGAGTAGTCTAAGTAGCTGCGAAGGGCGCCGACCAGTGCGCCCGAACTGTCGCAAGGGGGAGGAGACGCGCCGCATGATGCCAGCACACCCGCGCAAACGACCATCGAGTTCCGCCACGCAGGAAGACATGACACCCCATCGGGTCCGCCGCTCAGCCGAGGAAGCGCGTCGCGCCATCCTTGCGGTTGCCGAGAAACATCTCGCGCATGGCGGGCCCGCCGCGGTCAGGGTCCAGGTAATCGCCCGCGAGGTTGGTATCAGCGATGCTGGTGTGCACCATCATTTCGGCAATCGCCAGGGGCTCCTCGAGGCCTTGATACGACACGCAGCGCGGTCTCTCCGAGCGGAAACGACCTCGGTGCTCGAAGACTGGAACGGCGATCCGTCGGGCCTCCATCGCCTCGCGGACGGCATCGCAGCGATCTACGCCGATCGCGGCTACGCGCGGCTCGCGTTGTGGCTCTCCGAGGACGGCTGGAAGAGTCGCGGCAGCGGTATCTTCGAACCGTTGGTGGACGCAGTGCACCGCGCGCGCCTGACACGCGCGCGCCTCGATGGTCGCGTGCGACCGAAGCGGGAGGACGCGCAATTCGCGGTCGCGATGCTGAACCTGACTCTGTCCGCAGATCCGCTGATGGGTTCCGGCTTTCTCCGCAGCGTGCAGTTGCCCGAGGACCCCGAGACGCGCGCCCGCTTCCGCCGCTGGCTGGTGCGGACGCTCGTCTCGGTACTGCTCCCCGACTAGGCTCGACGGGACCGAGCCGCATGCGCTCTCACTCGCAGACGAGCCTCGTCTCGCGCCTGTTCCACCGACACCCCGTTGGTGTGAACTCATGCACGGCACACGCGCCCGCCTGGCCATCCGCGGCATCCGCGCCGAGCACGATCGTCATCCGAAGCGGTCCGACCGGCGCGGCGATTGCCGCCCGCTGCGCGGCCAGGCTGAAGCGCACGTGCCCGGAAGAGGCCCGACGGTCCTTGAGCGCCAATCGGCGAAGACCCTGGGCGGAGCCCGGCGCGCATCCATCAGCGACGAGCGCGCCGGTCTTGTTCTGATACACGTAGGCCCGCTGGTTCCGGCTGGACTTCCAGCCATCCTTCTTCCTCGCCCGCGGATCGCACGGCGACGTGGCCATCGCCCCAGGGGGCACGGGATGCGTATCCGTCGTAAGATCGAAGAGCACCGCACCGGTGCCGAGATCCTCGATGCGCACTTGCGCTCCCCGACTCGCGGCATCGAGCGTGGTCATCCCACTCGGGGATCCGGAAGCGAACTCGAGTTCACCCTTGAGCATGAGCCGCTCATTGCCGATCGCCCCACCCATCCCCCCGAGGACGACGCGCGGCTTGGCGATCGTCGTCCCACCGAGGCAGAGCGGCAGGGCTGGACCGGACGTATCGTCGTCCACAATCACTCCCTCGCCAGTGCCGTCCGTGACTGTGGCGTTCGATGCGCTCGTCGGGCGCAGGAAGAAAACCTCGTGCTCTTCCGGATCCGTGTCGCCGAGGACAGGGACCACGACCGTCTTCTCGCTGTCTCCGGGATTGAACTGGAGCTGACCGCTGGTGCTCTCGTAGTCGATCCCGGCCACCGCAGTCCCGTCGATGGTCTCGAAGCCCATCGTGACCGGCACACTGGTCGGGGAGATCCGGATCGTAAACACCGCCTCGGCAACACCGGCGTCCCCCTCGACGATCTCCGCATCCGAGAAGGACAGGGTGGGAAGCTCGGGATCGCCATCCCCGAGGAACAGCGACGCCGTCGCGCGACCGAGCGTCCCCCCTCCGGTCGGATTCTCGAGCATGAGGCCGATCGTCTCTCCGTGATCGGGAACCAGGTCGAGCACGACCGGCACGTCGAAGGTCTTCAGCACCTCACCCGGCCCGAATGTGAGCGTTCCCGAGACCCCAGTGTAGTCCTCCGGGTCCGTAGCCACGTCGTCGATGGTCGCGTAGTCGACACTCACCGTGCCCGCCAAGCCGTGGGAACGGGTAACGGTGATCGTCACGACGCCGTCATACTCCCACCCGACGAACGGATCGAGCGACAGCTGCAGGACGCCGGGATTCGGACCACCGACGAGGGCGCAGGGTGAGAACTCGGAGGTATCGCCGTACGCGCTCGTCGCGGTGGCGGTCACGTAGGGATCGGTAATGCCAACCGGCAGTGTCTCGTCGATGAGCGCTCGACCGGCTCCATCGCTCAACACCGTCGTCGAACCAAGAAAGGTACGTCCCTGACCGAAACCCGAGGGATCACAGCCCGGGCTCGAGAAGAACTCGATCCGGTACGAGGCGCCCGGCTCGCTCGCCAGCTCACCGACGATCGTCGTCTCGGCGGGACTCGCGAGGACCGACTCGAGGAGCGGATGGTTCTGGCCGCGATTGGGTCCGAAATCAGCATCGCCCGCGTCATTCGCAGTTGGTCCGTACAGGTGGTGATCGATACCCAGGAGCCCGTTCTCGAAGATCGAATTTCCGAGGACGCCGTTACCCATCCCGCTTTCCACGAACACGCCCCAGCTGCCGTTGCCCGCGATGACGTTCCCCGCACCGGGCGCCGTCCCGCCGATCGTGTTGTCGAACGCGTTCGAGATACGGACGCCCGCCGAACCGTTCCGGAGCGGATTCCCGCCGGGAGCCACCGCCCCGATCTGATTTCCTTCGATCGCGTTCCCGGAAGCAGCGGCTCCCCAGAGGAGCACCCCGTAAAAGCGATTCCCTGCGATCACGTTACCCGCGCCGGGCGCAGTTCCTCCCACCTGGTTGTCGGGCCCATGAATCCCGATGCCCGTCTCACCGTTTTGCACCACGGACGTCCCGGACGCATCGAGTCCGATGATGTTGCCCTCGACGAGGCTCGCCGACGCGTCCTCCTCCAGAGTGACACCCCGCAGGTTGCCCGAGATGACGTTACCGGCGCCCGCATCGACGCCACCGACACGATTTCCCGTACCGCTCACGACACGCACGCCCGGCCCGAGGTTGCCGCGGCCGTAGGACCCCGAGGCCCCCGTGCCGATCAGGTTGCCGACGATCGCATTGTCGTTCGCCGACGCACCGCCGATGGACACACCCGTTTGATTGGCCGAGATCACGTTCCCGGCGCCGGAATCGGTCCCACCAACGATGTTGTTCGAGCCCGAGATGAGTATCCCCGTCTCTGCGTTGCCAAGGGCCTGCACTCCGTTGGGCCCGAGTCCGATCATGTTCCCCAGCACCAGATTCTCAGCGGATTCGATATCCACGCCGCGGTTGTTGGCCGAAATGACATTCCCCTCCCCCGCACCGCTTCCACCGAGGATGTTGGCATCACCAATCACGCGAATCCCGACATGATTGCCGAGCTCCGGAGCCCCGCTGGCGGTGGTGCCGATGTAGTTCCTCTGCACGAAGTTGAGCGATCCGGTGCCGGTGATGACGATCCCGGTCCCGTTGGCCACGATCACATTGCCGGCGCCGGGATCGGCCCCGCCGACGCTGTTCTCCGAGCCCGAGATACGGACACCCGCCTCGCCATTGCCGAGCGCGTGCACGCCACTCGCGTCGAGGCCAACGACATTGCCCAGCACCCGGTTGGCGACGGATTCGAGCGACACGCCGCGGTTGTTGGCCGAGATCACGTTGCCCTCCCCGGCCGTACGTCCGCCGACGACATTCTTGTCGCCAAGCACGCGCACACCGGTGTGGTTGCCGAGCGCTGCGTCTCCGGTCGCCGTGGTACCGATGTAGTTCCCAACAACCACGTTCGTCGATCCGGCGCTCGAGATCGCGATGCCCGTTCCATTGGCCGAGATCACGTTGCGCTCGACCGGCGTGCTCCCACCGATGCGATTTCCGTCCGATGAGATCCGGATGCCCGACTCTGCATTCCCGAGTGGAAGCGTGCCAGCCGCGTCTGTACCGATGTGACAACCCCAGACGTCGTTTCCGCCGTTGGTGAGGATCGCGATCCCGCGATTGAAACCGGTGATGGCAAGCCCCGCGATCGTGCTGTCGCCGGCGACAACGAATAGCCCCTGGCCGCCGGCGATGCTGCCGTCGATCTCGACCAGAGGCCTGCCGGACCACCCCGGCTGCGAGGTGCCATCCAGGACCACAGGATCGGTGATCGTCGGAAGCGTCGACAGGGGAACGATGACCAGCTCTGCCGGATCGAGCGCGAACTCGATCGTGTCGACGCCTGCCGCCGCATTGGACGTCAGGATGGCCTGCCGGAGTGAGCCGGCGCCCGCATCGGCGTTGGTCGTCACGAGAAGCGCCGCACTCGCGGGGGTCGCGAGAACAGCAGTCAGTACCAACACGCCAAAGGCCTTGGAGCATCCGGCCGCGATCGCTTTTGCAGTAGTCGTATTCATCGTCGTGCTCTCCTGTGGTCGCCTTGTCTTGGAGGGCGTCTGTGCCCCTACCCCCAAGGCGCCAGAATCAGCGTGGCACGAAGCTAGAGCGGCTCTAGCGATTCGCCTGCGGGCCGCGCAGGCGGAAACTAGAGCGAAATTCAGGGCTTACCTCCTCCGCCTCCGACTTCAGGCAGGCACTTGCCCCCGTACTCCTACCCGGCTAAACGCTCGACGTGATCTCGCTCGAAGCCGTTGCCTCGGGCCCAACCCAGCCAACGAGATGCGAAAGGACCGCCCATGAAGCGAGTTGCCGTTTTTGTCTACGGAGTGGTGTCCTATCTGATCTTCTTCGGAACGTTTCTCTATGCGATGGCGTTCGTGGGGAACCTGGGTGTGCCCAAAGCCATCGACGGCCCGCTCGAGGGATCCTTCGGAACAGCACTCATCGTCAACCTGGTGCTGCTGACGATCTTCGCCGTGCAGCACAGCGTGATGGCACGGCCCGCCTTCAAGCGCTGGTGGACGACGATCATCCCGGAAGCTGCCGAACGCAGCACCTACACGCTGTTGTCGAGCCTCGCACTGATTCTGCTGTTCTGGCTGTGGCGTCCGATGGGCGGCGAAGTCTGGACGGTCACCAATCCGATCGGCCACGCGATCCTGCTGGGCCTGTTCTTCTTCGGCTGGGGGTTGGTGCTGTTCTCGACCCTCCTCATCAACCACTTCGACCTCTTCGGTCTGCGCCAGGTCTGGCTCTACCTGCAAGGCCGCGAGTACACGCCACTGCCCTTCGCGACGCCGATCTTGTACAAGTACGTGCGTCATCCACTGTACGTGGGCTGGTTCTTCGCCTTCTGGGCCACGCCGACGATGACCATCACGCATCTGACGTTTGCCATCGTGACAACGGCGTACATCCTGGTCGCGGTGCGGATCGAGGAGCGCGATCTCGTCGAAGCGCTGCCAGAGTACGCCGCGTACAGCGCACGTGTACCGCGGTTCGTCCCAGGCACGGGTGGCAATCCGCAGGGCTAGCAACGGACGCCGTGGCGCGGGCGGCGCCCCGAGGTGAATGAGCAAACCCCACGCGAAGCGCGAGACTTCGACGCCAATTCTGTCAGAATGACGGACATGAAGACTCTACGGACCCCCGACGAACGCTTCCGCGATCTGCCCGGCTATCCCTTCGCCCCCCACTACACCGACGTCCCGGATGGGGCGGACGGTACCCTGCGCATCCACCACGTGGACGAAGGGCCGCGCGATGGCGAGATCGTCGTCTGCATGCATGGCCAGCCGACCTGGAGCTACCTCTATCGGCACATGATTCCGCTGCTCACCGGCGCAGGCCTGCGCGTGCTCGCGCCGGACCTGGTCGGGTTCGGCCGCTCCGATAAGCCCGCGGCCCGCGAGGACTACACCTACGAACGCCAGGTCGCGTGGCTGAACGCCTGGCTGCGGCAGAACGATGTGAACAATGCGACGTTCGTCGGCCAGGATTGGGGTGGCTTGATCGGCCTGCGCATAGTCGCGGAGAACCCGGAGCGCTTCGCGCGCGTGGTCGTCGCCAACACCGGGCTCCCGGCCCCGGCCGACATGGCGCCCGAGCAGGCCGAGGCCCTGCGCACATTCCAGCGCACCCTGCCCACTCCAACCCTGGAAGAGATGGCCGCGGCCCTCGCCACCCCTGATCCGGCAGCGCCTTTCCACGCCTTCGCCTACTGGCAGAAGTGGACCTGGGAGACCGAAGACATTCCGGTCGGCCTGCTCATCGCCGGCATCCTGGATGGCAAGGCCCTTTCGGCCGAGGAAATCGCGGCATACGACGCCCCTTTTCCCGACCCCTCCTACAAGATGGGTCCGCGGGCGATGCCGAGCCAGGTCCCCACCCTGCCTGACGACCCTGCGATCCCCGGTAACCTGCAGGCGTGGAAGGTGTTCGAGAACTGGAACAAACCCTTCCTGTGCTCGTTCACCGACAACGACCCCGTGACGCGCGGCATGGCCCAGGTCTTTCGCGCGCGAGTCCCCGGTTCGAAAGGACAGCCCCACCAGACGATCGAGGGCGGCGGTCATTTCCTGCAAGAAACGCGCGCCGAGCGCTTCGCGACAACGATCGCAGATTTCGTAAAGACCACCCCGACGGCTGGCGGATGACCGACGAACCGCTTCGTATGGTGGGCGCGCCTGGCTCGCCCTACAGCCGGAAATTGCGGGCTGCGCTTCGCTACCGCCGCATCCCGTACGTGTGGATCACCAGCGGCTCGCCCGAGAGCCGGGACCTCCCGCGACCGCGCGTGGAACTCCTGCCGCAACTGATTCTGACGGGCGACGACGGTGCGCCCGAAGCCCGCACCGACACGACGCCGCTCCTACGCGAACTCGAACGCCGGTACGACGAGCGCTCGATCGTCCCGGACGATCCGGTCGTCGCTTTCCTCGACGCCCTCGTCGAGGACTACGCCGACGAGTGGGTGACCAAGTGCATGTTCCACTACCGGTGGGCGTACGCCGCGGACATCGACAAGGCCGCCCGGATCCTGCCGCGCTGGTTCCGCACCGACACACCCGAGGAAACCGCCGTCGCCATGGGCACCCAGTTCGCCGAGCGACAGATCAATCGCCTCTGGGTGGTAGGCTCCAACGAGACCACCGGCCCGGTGATCGAAGCCAGCTACCGGCGTCTGCTCCAGATCCTCGACGCACGTCTGACGACCTCGCGCTTCGTGATGGGCGCCCGCCCCGGAACCGCGGACTTCGCACTGTACGGACAGCTCACGCAACTCGCGACCTTCGACCCGACGCCCGCGGCCCTTGCGCTGGCAGACGCACCGCGGGTCATAGCGTTCGTGGATCTGGGTGACGACCTCTCGGGCGTCGCACCCACGAAAGAGGATTGGCTCGCGCGGGGAGACATTCCGGAGAGCTTCCGCGCCCTGCTCGTGGAGATCGGCCGCGTCTACGCTCCGTTCCTCCTCGCCAACGCGGAGGCGCTTGCGCGATCAGCCGACCGGGTCGAGTGCGAGATCGACGGCCGGCCGTGGATCCAGAAGCCGTTCCCCTACCAGGGCAAGTGTCTGGCCTGGCTCCGCGAGGGTCGAGCGGCACTCGCCGATGCCGATCGGAACGCCGTGGACGCGATCCTCGCCGACACGGGATGCGAGACACTCTTCAGCTGAACCCGAACAAACCGGTCTGGAGCACGCGTTGCAGAGCCACGATCTCTCCGACGGTACCGTAGATGACCTGCCCGCGTAGCTTATGCGCAATGGCGTGTTCTTCTGACCAGAAGAATAGACACCGTCGTCACAAGGCGTCGTAGATCACTTTGACGCCCAGTTTCTTGAAGTTGTTCAAGGGAACGGAGATGACGGGCTGGGCGCCCTCCGTCAGCAGCTCGACGGCGAGATCGCTCTCGACGCGGAACCGCAACGTCTGCCCGGACTGCGCGCACTCGGTCGTCAGCGTGGCGGAGAGTGTTCGATTGGAAAGCTTCCCTTGCACGAAGGGAGTCGCGAGCGCGTCCGCTGCTCAGGCCGCGGTCATCCGCTCGCCGGTCTCGAACGCCAGGTGATGCGGTGAGCGGTCCGCGGTGACCGGGTAGGCCCAGGTCACCGCGCCCTCCTGATTGATGGCGAGGAATCCCAGCTTGCGGTGCAACGCCTCGAGCGCCTGCGCAACGTCAGACGCAGCATAGCCCCCGAGTTCCGCGATGGCCTCCGCCGTGAGCGGCGACCCCGATGCCGGCAGGTGCCGGACCGCCAATCGGCGAACCTCGGCTTCCAGAGGGCTGAAGCGCGCGTTGATCCTGCCCCATCGTCCAGCCTCTTGCCGGGTCTGATAGCGCACGAGGGGCCCAGGAATCGGGATCATGTGGCCGGCCAGGATGATCTTCACGCCGCACCTCCGTTCGGGCGAATCGTACGCTGCGGAACGCCCAAGCCGCAAGCCGCCGCCGACCAGGACACGCGCAGGCTGCATCGACGATCGGACGTGCGTATGCCAAGCTGGCCCCGATGGCCTCGCTCGAGACCGGAACGACCGAGCTACTCGCCACACTCGAAGAAGGCGTGGCACTGCTGACGCTGAACCGCCCTCGGTCGCGCAACGCGCTTTCCGACACGCTGAGCCCAGCGTTGCGCCAGATGTTCGCACGCCTCCGCGACATGCCCGACGCCCGCTGCGTCGTGCTCACCGGAACCGGCACCGCCTTCTGCGCTGGCGGAGACATCAAGGGCATGGGCGGACAGCAGGAGCCGCGGCCCGATCGTCCCACGACGCGGGAAGGCTTCGTTGCCGAACTGACCGAACGCCAACGCACGTTGACGGGAGCACTGTACGCGTTGCCTCAGCCTACGATCGCGGCCCTCCCAGGAGCGGCTGCCGGAGCCGGCTTCTCGATCGCGCTCGCGTGCGACCTGCGCATCGCCGCGGAGAGCGCGTTCGTCACCACAGGGTTCGCCACCGTCGGGCTCGCGGGAGACTACGGCGCGAGCTTCTTCCTCCCGCGCCTCGTGGGTCAGGCTCGCGCCCGCGAACTCTTCTTCACCGCTGACCGGGTCGACGCCCAGCGGTGCCTCGATCTCGGAATCGTGAACCGCGTCGTGCCCGACGCGGCTCTGATGGACGAAACGCTCACCCTCGCCCGACGGCTCGCCGCGGGCCCTTCCGTCGCCTATCGCTATATGAAGGCGAACCTCGACCGCGGCGCGCGCGAGGACCTCGACACCTGTCTCGCGTACGAAGCCGAAGCCACGGTCGCCACGGCACAAACCACCGACCACGCCGAGGCCGTCCGGGGTTTCGTCGAGAAACGCAAGCCGAACTTCCGCGGCAGCTAGTAGGTGGGTTGCCAGTGCACGACCGCGCGGGGTACCGTATCCCTGCCGGGCCGCACGACATGCACCACTCAAAGGAGTAACGAGATGCGAATACCCCCCACCCTGCGATCCATACTCTGCGCCGTCGGCCTGCTCCTGGCTGCGACTCCGGCGCTCGCGCGTGACACGGTCTTCACCTCCCCAGCGATGCGCTCACCCGTCGATGGTGCGTTGCAATGCACGGTGTTCAACGCGTCCGTCAAGAAACCCATGGAGGGAATCACCCTCACCTTCCGGCGCGTCGATAGTGGAACCGCCGGCGCGGTCGAGAACTGCGGTTCGAATCTGCAGCCGGGTACGGGGTGCATGGCGACCCTCGCCGGCTTCTGTGAGGATGAGGCCTGCGCCTGCGTGTTCACGATGAGCAAAGGCAGCAAGAAAGCCTTCCGCGGAACATTGATGACGATCGACAGCGAAGACACGGTGACGGGAGCAGTCGAGCTGCGTCGCTGACCCGAACGGGAGAACCCGGGAGCGGCCGAGCTGCGTCGCTGACCCGAACGGGAGAACCCGGGAGCGGGCGAGCTGCGTCGCTGACCCGAACGGGAGAACCCGGGAGCGGGCGACACGTTGCAGATCTTGGACGGCCCGCACGGACGGAGGTTGATACATGAGACAGGGAACGCGGCACGTGGCGCTTGGCGCTTGCCTTCTCATCGTGGCTGTTGGCTACGGGTCGACGCGCGCGGCGGCAGCAGACGACGGCTGGAACCCCGCGGCGTTCGGCGAGGAGAGCACCCTGAAGTTTCTCACGGTCGGGCCCGAGGAGGGCGATCACTGGACCACCGTGTGGCTCGTGATCCTCGACGATCAGGTGTACATCCGCCTTGGCACGGCGGCAGCCGGTCGCATGGATCGGAACACGACAGCGCCGCTCGTCAAGGTGCGGGTCGCTGATCACGAGTTCGCACGCGTGCGCGCCGAAGCCGCCCCGGACATGGCGGCACGCGTCGGAACCGCGATGGGCGAGAAGTACTGGACCGACCTCCTCATCCGTCACACGCCCCATCCGCTGACGATGCGCCTCGTCCCGAGCCAGGACTAGCTGGGCGGTTCTACCTTCAACTTGAAGGCGTCCACACCGGACGCGCCGTCGACGCAGAACACCTGGCCGCTCACGAAGCGGGACGCCTCGCTCACCAGGAAGAGGACGACGTTGGCGATGTCCTCCGTGGCACCTGCGAATCCCAGCGGGTTGCGGCCACCCGTGCTCCCATCGACGGCTTCGCCGAACCGGGCAACGCCCTCCGTTTGCGCGATCTCACCGGGAGCGATCGCGTTCACGCGAATCCCGAGCGGCCCCCATTCGACGGCGCAGGTACGCGTGAGCGAGTCGACGCCCGCCTTGGCCGCCGCCACGTGAGACTGCAATGCCACGCCCATGCCCTCGAACGGCGCCGAGATGTTCACCACCCCACCGCCGTGGTCTTTCATCCAGGCCTCGAACACGGCCTTCGATACATTATAGGTACCGAGGAGATCGATGCCGACGATCGCACGAAACCCATTGTAGGAGATCGAACGCATCGGTGCGGGGAAGTTGCCGGCCGCGTTGTTTACCAAGATGTCGATCGCGCCAAAGCGCTCGAGGATGCCCCCCACTACGCGCTCCACTTGATCGGGCTCGCGAATGTCGCAGGTGTCGAAGAAGCACTCGATCCCTGCGGCTTCGAGTGCGGTCGCTGCCGACTCTAGATTCTCCCGCTTGCGGCTGGCGATGGCGACCTTCGCACCATGGCGGCCGAGCACGTGGGCAATGCCGTTGCCGATGCCGGTCGCTCCCCCCGTAACAAACGCCACCTGACCAGCCAGCAGATCCTTCCGGAATGCACCCATGGACCGCCGTCACACTCCTGATCAGGTCGCCTTCGAGGGTGCCGAGCGGCCTCGGCCGCCGCGGCGTCTTCTCCCGCCCCGTCCGCCTGGCTTCTTGCCCTTCTCGGCGGCCACGGGAGGCGGGACGTGCTCGTGGGTTCCGTGATCGAAGTTCGGCAGGATCACACGCGGCAACGTCAGACTGATCGCCTTCTCGATGGCCAGCAGCGCATCCTCTTCTTCGGGAGCCACGAACGTCAGCACCTCACCTGCCGCGCCGGCGCGTGCCGTCCGGCCGCCGCGGTGAATGTAGTCGTCCGGCGAGAAGGGCACGTCGAAGTTGACGACGTGGGAAATACCATCGACGTCGATGCCCCGCGATGCCACGTCGGTCGCAATCAACACAGGGTAGTCGCCACGGCGGAACGCCTCGAGTGCAGCGACGCGATCCTCCTGGCGACGATCGGAGTGGATGCTCGTGGCCGGCACCGTCGCCCGCGTGACCGCCCGCGCCAATCGGTCGGCGTCGGCCTTGCGCTTCACGAACACCAACACCGAGCGCATGGGCTGGCGCTGCAGCAACGTCGTCAGCAACTTCACCTTCCGGCCTTGCGCCACCGGATAGACACTCTGCACGATACCGCTCGCCGGCTTTTGTGGTCCGATGAGAACTGGCACCGGATCGCGCATGATGTCGTTGGCGAGCCGCCGGATCTCCGGCGCCATCGTCGCCGAAAACAACAGCGTCTGCCGCTCGGCGGGCAGCGCGCGTAGGATCCGCCTGATGTCGGGAAGGAACCCCATGTCGAGCATACGATCGGCCTCGTCGAGCACCAGGATCTCCACCGACGCGAGATCGACGTAGTCGAAGCGCATATGATCGAGAAGCCGCCCGGCCGTCGCCACCACGATCTCGGCACCGGCGCGAAGCGCCCGCTCTTGCGGCCGCATATCGACACCACCCACGACGGACACGGCCGTGATGCCCAGATGGTAGCCGATCGCCAGCGCCAGTTCGTCGATCTGCATCGCCAGCTCGCGCGTCGGCGACAAGACGAGAGCGCGACACGCGTTGCGGGACCCCGTACTGAGGCGTTGGAGTATCGGCAGCAAGAAAGCCGCCGTCTTTCCGGTGCCGGTCGAGGCACATCCGATGAGATCCCGCCCAGCGAGCCCGATCGGAATCGCCTCCGCCTGGATGGGCGTTGGGCGCGTATAGCCCATGTCAGACACCGCCTCGGTCAAGGCGGGGATGAGACCGAAATCATTGAACGTTGTCGTCATGGGACCCCACCAGGGCTTATCCGACGAATCCCGGCTCCGAGCAAACGATCGGCGTGCTCCACTTTGAGGCGCGTTGACGCCGTCGCGCGGTGGTCATAGGGAACGCGGATGAGATCAACAGCGCAGCAGCGGCTGGGAAGACCATGAGCGGGCTCCTGGATGTCACCACCTCGATGCTCACGACCGTCAGTCGGCTCGGCGCGGGCCTTTCCGCAACTGCGGCGACGCGCCAGCCCGAGCAGCTGCTCGAGCTCTACGAGTTCGAGGCCTGCCCATTCTGCCGCAAGGTCCGCGATGCGCTCTCCGAACTCGACCTCGAGGTCATGATCTATCCGTGTCCGAAGGGGGGCACGACGTACCGGCCGAAAGCCGTCGAGCTTGGCGGCCAGGCGCAGTTCCCCTACCTCGTCGATCCCAACACCGACACCCGCATGTACGAGTCCGACGACATCGTCGACTACCTGTTCGCGACCTACGGTGGCCGCGAGCCGGGCGTGCTCCTGCGCGGCCCTCTGGCCACGGTGACCTCGGCCCTGGCCTCCGCGTTTCGCCCGTTCGGTGGCGCCAGCGCCCGACCATCGCGACGCCCGGACACACCGCTCGAGCTCTGGAGCTTCGAGGCAAGCCCGTTCTGCCGGATCGTTCGCGAGACGCTCTGCGAGCTCGAGCTCCCCTACCGGCTGCACAACGTTGGCAAGCACAGCCCCAGCCGCCCCGACTTCGTCACGCGCTCCGGGAAGATGATGGTTCCCTACCTCTACGATCCCAACACCGAGCGCGAGATGTTCGAGTCGGCGGAGATCCGTCAGTACCTGAACGATACCTACGGCGCCTAGCCGCCAGCCACATCGCCCTGCCCGGCGAGCATCGCAGTGACCCGCGCGGCGAGAACCTGCGCCGCGATCGCGTGCCCTGCCGCCGACAGGTGGCTGGCGTCGAGTAACATTGACTCCCCCGTCGCATCGGCCGCGTGCACCAGATGCGGCAACAGATCCACGTACGACAACCCGCTTCGCCGCGCGTACGCGATCAGATGATCTTGCGGCTGACGTAGCTCTCGAGGGTCGTTCAGCTGAAATCGATACGGGGCGATCAGCAGCAGCACAGGGATCCCGTGCTCGCGAGCGCGCGCCTGAATGCGATCGATTTCACCCGTGACGTCCGCCCACGCCCCCTGGAGCTCCCGACTCAGCGGTACATGCGTGAGCTTCTCGACCTGAAACGCGAGCGCCCGCCGCCCCCTGTTCTGGAGGGCGCGGACGAGCGCCTCGACGGCCCGGGAGTGGCGCACCAGCACACCGAGCGCGCCCTGCACCGCCTCACGGGTGTCGACTCCCAGGAAATAGTTGTCACCACCGTACTCGGCGATCGACAAATAGGGTTCGACGAGATCGTTCAGACAGAACTGCAGGACGATCAGATCCGGGGACAGCGCGAGGCCGTCCCGCTCCAGGTACCGGCGCTCCTGGAACGTCGAGTAGCCGGGGACGCCAGCGTTGACCACTTCGACGACCCGGCCCGGCATCTGTTCCTCGAGGAGGCGCTCCAGCCGCTGAGGGTAGACCTGCTGGACATCGCCGACGCTGTCTCCCCAGGAGACCGAGTCGCCGAGAACGAGCACCGTGACGTCGGCCGACGCGCGATAGGGTGTATCGCGCAAGCCCAGTTCGTTGGTGCGCCCTGGGCCCGATGGGACGGGCTTCAGCCGCCAGATCAAGTGCGGATCCGCAACGACGAGCCCCGTCCGCGGGCCGTCCCTGTCCTGGTGCGGAAACAGGCGCGCCACCCCTTCGACGAGCACGAGAAGGAGACAGGCCAACAGAACACCAATACCGACGGCGCGACCTCGCACGATCCTGCCAGTAGCCCGGGAATCGCGAAAAGCAAACGGGCCTGCACCCCAGCGCGGGCCGTGCGCTCAGTGGCGCACCATCGCTCGCCGGCGAGACCGGGCGCAGCCTCCGGAACGGATCGTGGCTTGCCGAAAAGCACAGGTTGAGGGACGATGTCGAATGCGATCCCGACCGTGCGGTGCCGAGCTGCGGTCGGATCGACCAGATGTCATCTGGATCCGGCCAGTGACCCGATGAGTATGTGGCGCAGCAAACCGAAAACCCGTTTCCGGCGGCTCGTCGTCCGCCATCCCACGCCCGACACCGCGGCTGTCAGCGCGTCGGAGATCGAGGAAGGTATCCTTCATATCCTCGAGATCTCGGAGCTCCGAAAGGTCGGCATCTGGTCGGACGCCGGAGGCATGCGCGCCTTCGATCTGCAATGCCCCCACATGGGGGCCGACCTCTCGGAGGGATGGATCGACGACGACACTAGACTGCACTGCCCGTGGCACGGCTACCTGTTTTCACCGCGAGACGGTTCCCTGACGTCCAATCCCAACGTCGGGCCCATGCGGGTGGCGCGCGAACGTAGCCCGGAGTTTGATCCCGAGCTCGCCCCTCGCTGCCGCCTGCGCATGCTTCCGCTCGATCGCGTCGGCGACGATCTGCACATTCGGGTGCGTCCATGAAGTATCGCTTCTCGCTCGTCTACGATTTCGACGCGACAGTCGCCGAGGCCGTCGCCGCCTACCTGGACGCGGAGCACTACAGCTACCTCCACCGCAAATACGCGGCCGACTACGAGATCCTCGAAGCGGATGAGCATCGCATGCGCATCCGGGGAAGCTGGTCCCTCGGATGGCTGCGCGCAGGGCACAGCAACGTCGTCGAGTACGTACCCCCAGCGCGCTTCATTCAATACGCCACACGTCCGCACCCGGCTTGGCTCCCCAGTATCCACCACCTGATCGCCGTTCGCACAGACCTCCGTTACTTCACGGACGAAGCACGCCAGGTGACGATCAGCCAGCTGGATGTAGAACTCGACCTCCCCTTCTGGCTCTGGCCCGTGCGGAAGCTCCTGCGGCGCCAGCTCGAGCGTCTGAAGATCGAGAAGGACGAAGAGGACATCGCGATGCTCAGACGGCGCCGAATGCTGTTTGGAGACTCGACGCTCAAGGCCTATCTCGCCCGACACCAGTTCATGCTCTTCAAAGATCAGTTTCGCGAACACTTCGGAGGGGGGAATTGAGCGTCCCCGCGTGCGGTCGAACGATCACGACCCAAGCCGCCGTTTGCCCGTTCCGGAGCTGTGAGGCCTCGGCGCACGACAATGTCGTTGGCCGTGCTCCCGACTTCGAATACGCCAGCGTGCCCGGCGAGTGCGCGTACATGCGGTGCGAGGATTGCCAACTGGTGCACCTCTCACCCCTGCCCGACGACGATGCGATGTCGACGATCTACCCCTCCAACTACTACGCGTTCAGCGAGGCGGTCGACGAGCCAGCGCTCGTCCGTCGGGTGCGCGGCCTCCTCGAAGTGCGCCGGATTCGCGAGTATTGCCGACATCTGAACCCAGGGCCCGTTCAGGTACTCGACGTGGGGTGCGGTGACGGCCGACTCCTCGACATCTTCGTCCGTCATCCCCTCCGGGACTGGACCCTCGCGGGGATCGAGATCGGGGATACCGGCGCGCGCGCCGCTGCCGCCAAGGGACACGAAGTTCGAACGGGCGACGTCATGTCGGTAGACACCAGCGATTGGTCTGACCGTTTCGACCTGGTCCTCATGCACCAGGTGATCGAGCATGTGCACGATCCACGAGCGGTCGTGGAGAAAGTCTTTCGCCTGATGAAACCCGGGGGGCTCCTCTCCGTCGAGACCCCGGACACGCAATCCTGGGACGCGCGCCTCGCCTCTCGACGTTACTGGGGTGGGTACCATGCCCCACGGCACTTCTATCTGTTCGACAAGCCTTCCCTACAACGCCTGATGCGGGAGGTCGGCTTCGATATCCTCTGGAGCCGCTCGATTCTCAGCCCGGCAATCTGGGCGCATACCATCCATCACTGGCTGAATGACAAACCGTTCTTTCGAAGACTCTTCACGGTGCCGCCCTTCCGGAACCTCGCGCCGTACTATCGAAGTGCGCCCATCCTCGCCGTGTTCACATTGGTCGACATCGCCCAGGTGAAACTCGCGGGGACGAGTTCGAACCAGCAGATCGGCGTGCGAAAGCCATCGGGCGGAGCGTAACGTGCGCTCACGCCGCTGACGGTCTCGGCGTCATCACCAGCTCGGGGGCAACGAACCGCAGGCCTTCATCACTCGCCCGATCGACGTTCGAACCGAACCAGTGGCTGTTCGATGCCTTCACTGAGCGTAAAGTAACTCTTTCCGTCCGGCCCGAACGCAATGGCTTCGCCCTGGGGCTCGTCGGGCGCACCGACGATCGGTGTCGAGACCGAGGCCCCTGCGAGCGCCTCGGCAACAGACTCGCCCTCGGCCCGCTCCCACAACAACGCCTTGTTGTACGTCCGCACGACGATCAGCCTGCCGGACGCATCGATGTCCCCGGCCGTCGCGGCGACGTCCGAAGGCCCCGCGCCACGGAAAGTGATCTTCGCCACTTCCTCGAGCGTCGTCGGCGCGTCGGGTGTGTGGGGAAAGGCTGCGCGAAACACACGGCTCTCGCCGCCGACGTCTCTGGTGACGAGAAACAGATCGCCCGTCCGCGGGTCAGCCAGCAGCGTCTCGGCATCGTACGGATGGTCCGGATAGCGAAGCTCGAGGGCAGCGACATCGTCGAGCTGGAGCTCCCCGCTCGCGCCCGCGGTATCGGGCTCGCGCACGCGGTAGACCGTGACCGAGGACCGCTTGGCCAGGTTGTCACCAATGTCGCCGATGTAGAGGTAGTCGACACCCGATCTAGGACCGCGGCCGATGGCGATGTCCTCGTAGTCGTCGGCGGTCACACCCCAGAGCCCATAGATGGCGATGACTTTGCCATCCAGACCGATGGCGAAGACGCGGGGCTTCTCGCCTGAATCGTTGTGCACCCAGAGCACCCCGGCGTTCTTCCGACTCACGGCGAGCCCCGAGGCCTCGGTAATCTCACCGCCGGCGACGGTGGCGACGACCACGCCTTCGCTGAACGGCGGTCCTGCACCAACCGTGCTTGCCTGGACCAGCATCAGCGACAGAAACGAGATCGCACGCCGCCAGAACAGCGCCACTCCATCCTGACCGTAACTCACTGCCAGCCTAGTTAGGGCATCGAGCCGCTCGCCCGCAAGCCGGCCGCTGGCTCACCCAGCCTTCTTCTGCTTAGAATCTCCTGTATGGGAAGCATCAAGGCGGAGGACGATACGGTGGAGAGAGACCTCGAACGGCCGCAGCATAGACGACGCGAGCGACGCATCCTGACGATAACCGCAAGGATGACAGTGGGCATGCTTGCCTGCTCCCTGATCGCGGCGCCCTACGCGCTGGCCTTCACCACTGAGGAAAAGGCCGCCCAGAAGCTCTGGAAAACGATCACGAAGTCCGAGCTGAAGACCCTGAGCACGGCAATCAAGGCTGCCACGAAGGACTACAAGGCCGACCGGATTGCCTTGTGCGACGATCTGGAGTCCGGCGCCCTGGACGTATCCGACTCGCAGGAGGGATTCGGCGCGATCCTTCAGACCCTGTACGACAAGGTCGAGAACGCGGTGGAAGACGCGGTGCAGAGCATGGACCAACTCGGCAGCGCCGTGTTGATGGGACTCCCGTTCTCGCCAGGCGCGCTCCAGAACTTCGGCGCCGGTGACGGCGGGACCCTGGACAAGACCATCGCGACCATGCGCAAGCAGCTGGCCAAAGTCGACAAAGCCGCCGCCAAGTCCGTCAAGAAGGTCCGGAAATGCGTCGCCGCCGTCCCGGGCGAGGACTACGAGCTATCGGCCACCCTCTACCCCATGCCGTTGGCGTTCTTGCCGCAACCGTTCGGCGGCAACGCCGGAGGCCTCGATGGTGCGCGGCCGACGCAGTTCCTCTTCGCGATCTTGGCCTGCAACCAGGTGAATGCAGCAGCCATCAGCGGCGGGATCACGGGCCTCACCACCAACGTTGTGGGCATGTTCGTCGACAACGGTCCGGTAGCAAGCCTGGCGCCTATTGCGACGGCCAGAGGCATCTTCACCCACTCCGTCGTCGCAACAGTCGCAGCGCCAACCACGCTGATGTTTCAGTTCGATCCTCTGGGTAATCAGTCGTACATGGCCGAGGGGATCTCGGTGGGCTGCATCACCCGCTAGCCGCGGCCTGAAAGCGGCCGAGATCGGCGTCCGGATCGATCCGGCGGATCCTCTCCTCCAACGCGGCAGCGAGCGCGGGGCGCTCAGCACGGCGCGCGTCCTCGGCCAGCCGCTGCAGATGAAAGAGACCGACCACCCAGGCATCGATGCGGGGGTTCGCAACGAGGGCATCGGCCATCTCGAGAAACATGGTCTCGCCCTCCTCGGGGTGCTTCCCACGGAGCGCGATCTGCCCGCGCAGGGTGTCGAGAAATGGTGCGCTATAGCGGGGGACGAAGGGCTCGTAGAACGTCCCCTGCGTGACCTCCTCGAGATCGGCGTAGGCTTTTGTCGCGCGCTGCAATGCGTTCGTCGCCTCGTCCACACGTCCGAGCGAGACGAGCGCCTGCCCACCGAGCGACGCACCCACCAGCCGTGCCATGGCCGACGGACGTGCTTCCACTTCCTCGGCCGCCACTCTGGCCTCGTCGAGTCGCCCCCGGAATAGCAGATACTCGATCCAGGGCGCTGACCGGACACTGGCGAAGTGGTCACGCGCTTCGAGTCGATAGGCCCGTTGAAACAGCGCCTCGGCCGCCTCGACATTACCGAGACGCAGCTGCACCGTACCCAAGAGATGGAGGTTGTGGCCGTGATGCCAGTCTTCTTCCGGGGAGATACCTTCCGCCGCGTAGTAGGCGCGCTCGAGGGCATCCGCCTTCTCGAACTGCTCCAGTGCCTCCTGCCAACGCCCGAGGCGCGGCAGCACGTGCCCGTACATGTGTTGTGCGTGCGGCACACCCTTCGCCCCGGCGGCATAGATCTTCCCGTGCTCCGCGGCGAGCGCGTGATTCCCAACGTTCTCGTACGAGTGCACCAGAAAATGGTGCGCCCCCAGATGACCGGGATCGCGACGAAGTGCCGTCTCATAGTACGCGGCCGAGGGCAGACGCCCTGCCTGCCCTCGGCCCCACGCTCCGGCTTCCTCGGCATTGCCACGGAGCACCCACGCGTGCGGATCGCTGGGATCGAGTGAGATCAGCTCCTCGATCGCCCAACGGTAGGCCTCGTGCCACGCCTGGCGCTGGTCTGCCGACGCACGTACCGCGTCTTGCTGCTGCGTGCCGAGCGCGATCCACTTGCGCTCGATCGCGCCGAGGTCATGCTCCTCGGCGAGCGCCGTCGCACGCGCGAGGTGGCGGCTCGCTTCCGCGTACGCATGGAGGTTCCCGTACGCCTTCGCCAACTGCAGGTGCGCCATCGCGAGCGCAGGATCCAGCCGGAGCGCCTCGTGAAACGACCGCGCGGCGTGCACGAAGGCGTACGAGGCCAGATACGCGATCCCCTGATCGTAGTAGGACTGCGCCTTGGATGACGACGTCGTCACCTTCTGATGCATGCGACCCGCTGCATCGGTCAACGCCAGCGGGCGCTCGATGAGTTCGCGACTGACGTTACCCGCGCGCGGCGCGTCGTCCTCGTGCGCCCGGAGGTCTGGAGGATATGCGGCGAGCACCGCCACCAGGACGACCCTTCCGAGAACGTGGGCTGCCGACACCATTGGGCGAGTTCCTTTCACAATGCGCGGAGACGACGACATGCGACGACGATGCAGGGGAAGAATCCGAAGGTCAACGCCTACCTTCACCCGCCGGCTACGGTCGGAGCGCGGATCTCGAGACGCGCGCCCTACCCCCTCTCGAGCACTCGCTTACAAAGGATCTTGGATACGTTCAGGAGCAGCTGCGCCGCAACTTCGGGATCCGCGGTGATTGATTCCCGGATCGTTCCCTCGCTGAGGCTCAAGACACGGCAGTTCGTCGCAGCATCGACGTGCGCCGAGCGCGGTTGCTCGAGCAGGAACGCCATCTCGCCAAAGATGTCGCCGGGCGACATGACGCGAATCAGGTTGCCCGAATCATCCCGTACCTCGAGGGTGCCCTCGAGGACGACGAACATGTTGCGGGCCACGCTGCCCTTCTTCAACACCCGATCACCGGCCAGGCACTCGATGATGTTGCTCTTCCCGAGGGCCCTACCCGCCGCATCCTCACTGAGGCCATCGAGCGCCGACAGCTGATGTTCCGCAAGGTCACCGAGCGCGCCCTGGACCTCCTGCAGATAGTCGGCCGACGCGATCAAACGCTGGCTCATCACGTTGCCGCCGTTGGTAATGAGACGATCTACACATGCGGGGATGCGCGCGTCGTCTCCCCAGTCCTTGGCGGTTTCCGCCGTGGGCGAACCGATGCGGCGGAAATACTCAACATCCTCGACGACCGTCACGATGGGAATGAAATAGCCTGCATCGGCGCTGCACACGTTCTGCTTGGCGTACGTTCGCACGCCCTGACTGACGTAGCGGCTCAGGAGATGGGGCTCACACAGCCCAAAGATGAGCTGGATCCGATTCTCCTGCACGAACTTCACGCTGAACTGACCCAACTCGGTGAAGATCGGGCTTCCACGAAGCGCGGGCTTCACCATACCGCGCTCGCCGACCGCGATCGCTTCCGGCGGGAGTTCGGCCAGAAACGGCGCGAGATTGTAGAGCGCGATCATCCGCTCGCTGAAGGGGGCATCGCCACCCCAGCTGAACCGGGACGTCGCGACCACGTCCCCGTCGACGGCGGCGTAGAAGATGCGGGCGGTCGCGTCCTGCGGTTCGATGAGCCTCTTCGTGTCGTGATCGGCCACCTGGCTCAAGCGGCCCATCTCCGTGACGTAGATCTCATAACGAAAACGGTAGACGGCTTCCTTCTCTTCGTCCGTCTCCGCCAGATGGATGCCAGATCGAATCACGCCCGCGCGCCTTCCCGCCTCACCGCCAACCGACTGCGACGAGGCGATGCTCTCCCGAAATGCCTTTCAACGTCACGAGCCGATCGTCGATAAAGCGGAAGTTCCCGACGACCTCGATCTGCTTCCGCACCTCTTCCGAAATCAGGATCTCGTCCGCCCGTGCGAGGTCCGCGACGCGGAACGCCTGAATGACCGTCTTCCCGAAGAACTTGTCCACGTCCCGGATCGCCTCGCCGATGTGCAGGCCGATGCGTAGGCGGACCGGCTGCTCGGCATGCTGCTCGCTGTACGCGACGAACGCGCGCTGCAGCGCAATGCCGCACCGCACACCGGCAAGCGCACTGGAAAAAGCAATCAGGAAGCCGTCGCCGCGCAGTTCCACCTCGAAGCCGCCGTGCGCCTCACACTCGCGCCGTACGATCTCATTGTGCGCCTGCACGACACGCAGGGCCTGACGGTCGCCGAGGCGCTCGGTCATCGCAGTATAGTCGACCATGTCGCTGAACATCAGCGTCACGATGCCCTCTTCATTGGCGGCGCTGCTAAAATCGGGGCGACGGGCACCCACCGCCGAGGCGACCATTGCGATCGTGCCTTTGATGCTGCTCGAATCGCTGCCCTGGGCGCGCATCTTGAGCGTCAGTGCGCGCTCGAGCCACGCCGAGCCGGCACCGATACGACGGTAGATCGCCAATGCCCCGTCGAGTTTCTCCAACGCGCCCGCGCGGTCGCCCTCGGCGATCAACATGCGTCCCCAGGTGTACAGGGTTTCCGCTTCCTCGAAGGGAGTGCGCCAACGACGGAAGACTTCGAGCGCGTGGCCGTAGAACTCCTGCGAGACCTCGACCTCACCGCGCGCGCTCGCGATCGCGCCTTCGGCCAGCGCCAACGATCCGACGCGCCCCCTCCAGTCTTCGCCACCTCCCAGCGTTTCGCGAAGAAAGGCCAGATGCGGCTCGGCGTCATCAGGGGTGCCCAGATCTGCGTACGCCATGACGAGCTCGGCTGTTGCCGCTACCCTATGGATCACGAAACCCGAGCCGTGACCGATGCCCTTTCGTAGCTGCGTGACCGCGGCGGCGGGGTCACCCCGAAGTCGGGCCGCGCGGGCACAGACGGTCAGCACCTGCATCCCTCGCGTTATGAACCCACGGCGAAGGGCCTCGTCGGCCGCAGCCGCTGCCGCCTCGACCGTCGCCCAATTCCCCTTCGCGAGTTCGATACCACTGCTCAACGACCACTGCGCCACTCGCCCTTTGTCGAACAGCGCGTACGCAGTCGCAAGATCGCCCAATGTCAGAAAACCATAGATCTGAGTCTCGACGATCATCGCGCGATTGAAGTCTTCGGGAGGAAACCGATTCCTCTCCAGTTCGCGCTCGCACAGTGCCAGCGTAGTCTCGCCGTCGAGAAGATCGTATGTGACCTGCCCCGTCGTCGCGAAGCCCGCGACCACGCCGATCCCGAGGCGATCGGCAATTTTCCACGCATCCTCGCAGGCCTTCAGCCCCTCCGCGAAACGCCCAAGCAACATGCGATTGAAGCCGAGAATCGCCAACGCACCAGCGGCCAATGCCTCGATTCCCGAGCTGGTGGCAATGCGCAGGGCCCTCTCGCACGCCTCGGAGCCTTTGTCCGTCTCGCCGCAGAGCAAGTGGGCTGCACCGCGCGAGATCAGCAGCGCCCCCAACGCAACGCTGTCGGGATCGCGCCCGAGAACTGCCTCGGCGGCCTCGAAGTGCGTCGTGGCACGCTCCATATCGAAATGCTCGAAGGGAATACCCGAGAACACCCGACCCAACCGCGAGTGGACCTGGGCCGCACGCTGCTCGTCGCCCAGTTCCTCGTAGGTCGCCAGCGCCGCCTCGAGGTGGTCGATACCGCGCTGACCGTCGGTACCTTTCGACCACAGCGCGTCGCCAAGCCGTTCCTCGAGACGCGCCCGCCGCTTCGGCTCAGCGCCGCTGTCGCGCATGATCTCGACCGCCGCCTCCCAGTGCCCAACCGCCTCTTCCCACGCCATCACCTTCATGGCCGCATCCCCAGCCGCGACGAGATACCGCAACGCGCGTTCGGGCTGGGCTGCGGCACCGGCGAGGCGATAGTGCACGGCGAGCTGCGTGACATGCGGTTCGATGCGGTGCGCATGCGCGGCCTCGATAGCCTCGGCGGCGCGCAAGTGGGCGCGTTGCTTCCGCGGCAGCGACAGCTCGTCGTAGAGGGTCTGCCGCACCAGGGCATGGGCAAAGGAGTACGCGGCAGTGGCCCCTCCGGTGACCTCGCTGACGAGTTGGTGCCCGAGCGCCTCTTCGATGGCTTCCAGCAACGCGTCTTCGTCGAGCCGCGACATCCGGGACAACACGTCGAACGAGAACTCCCGCCCGAGCACCGCTGCCAACGAGAGCGTCTCGTTGCACGTGTCCGACAGGGCAGAGAGCCGCCGTCCGATTGCGTCGCGCACCCCTTCCGGGATGCCGACTTGATCGATGCCTGACGCACTGGTGCTCCACACGCCGTCGCGCATCGCGATCGCGCCAGTCTCGGTCAGGTGCTGGACGACCGCCCGGATGAAGAACGGATTGCCCTCAGTCTCGCGGTGCACTGCCTGCGCGAACGCGGCGGCCGCAGGATCGAGCGTCGCCCCCTGCGCCAGAGCCTCGAAGAGATCGAGTACCTCCTGGGCGGCCAGCCCACGCAGCGGGATGCGTTGAAAGCCGGGGTCGCGGCGCAGTTCACCAAGGGCGGTCGAGAGCGGATGCTTGCGGTCGAGTTCCATGTCTCGATAGGTGCCAACGACGGTAAGCCGGCTGCCTTCGAGGCGGCGCGCCAGGTGTTGGAGCAAGCGCAAGGTCGGCCGGTCAGCCCAGTGCAGGTCGTCGAGCACGACGAAGAGCGGCGTGACGTTGGCCGCGCTGACGAGAAAGCCGGCTACGCTCTGGAAGAGCCGGTGGCGCTCTTGTTCGCCGCCCGGAAAGTCGGCCGTCGGGAGATCGGCGATACGCTCGCGCACCTCGGAGACCAGAATCGCGACATCGGCCGCGCCGCTGCCGAGCTCCTCACGGAGCGCGTCGTCGGGCCGACTCTGCACGTACTGACGCAGAGCCTCGACGAACGGCAGGTAGGGAATGCCGGCCTCGGTCTCGTGACAGCGACCGAGCAACGTCTGTGCGCCGCGGAGCTTCGCGTAGGCAGCCGCCTGCTCGGTCAGAAACGTCTTGCCGATTCCCGGCTCTCCGGAGACCATCACGAGCGAGCCGTGACCGCCAAGCGCGGCATCGATCGCACGCTTGAGCGCGTCGATCTCGACGCTCCGCCCGACGAAGAAATCACCCGACGCGGTGCGCGGCGCCGACGTGGCTGCCTTCGGCGGCTCGATGCGCGGCGCGCTCCGGATCTCTGCGATCCTCTCGCGCACGGCGACTGCACTCGCCGGCCGGGCGTCCGGATCCTTGTCCAGCAGCGAGAGCACGAGGGCTTCGATCTCGGGCGAAATGTCCGCGTTGTGCCAGGAGGGCGCCACGGGGCGAACGTTCAGGTGCTGGCTGATGATGGCCACGGAGTCGTCGCCGACGAAGGGCGGGCGGCCGGTCAGCATCTCGTAGAGCATCGCGCCGAGCGAGTAGAGGTCCGACCGGGGCGAGGCGCTGCCACCGACGGCCTGCTCCGGAGGCATGTAGGTGGCAGTGCCCACCATCGCGCCCTCGTGCGTCAGGCGCGAGCGATCGAGCGCCACCGCCAGGCCGAAGTCGCCGAGCCTCGCCTCGCCGCTTGCTGTCAGCCACACGTTGCCGGGCTTCAAGTCACGGTGCACGATCTCCTTGTCGTGCGCGTGCTGGAGCGCGGCACAGACCTGCTCGGTGATCCCGAGTGCGTCGTCGATCGGAAGCCGGTGTCCGTCGCTCTCCGCCAGCTTGTGATCCAGGTCGCCGCCGTCGATGAACTGACAGACGAGATAGACGCGACCGTCTTCCTCGTCCACGTCGTGGACGGTGACGATGTTCGGATGGTCGCCGAGCCGGCCCATGGCCTCGGCCTCGCGCCGCACGCGAAGCATGTCGAGCCCATCGCTCTTCACGAACGCGATGGCGACGTCGCGGTCGAGCCGGGAATCGCGTGCCAGGTGCACGCGCTTCTTGGCCCCCTCACCGAGAAACCGCTGCAGACGATAGCGACCCTGCGCCAGCACCTCCGGCTCGTCGGCATGCGCGGATGCGGCCGTGACCGGCGACCCGTGCGCTGCCCGCGTCGTTCCGCCTAGTTCGCTACCGCACTCGTCACAGAAACGCTGGCCAGCCGGGTTCTCGCTCTCACACTCGGAGCACCGCACCGTAGCGGCCAAGGTTGTCCCGCAGCTTCCGCAGAACTTCGCGGACTCTCGATTCTCTCGACCACAGCTTCGACAATCCAAGGCAGAACCCCGACAGGGGCGCGGATTACATCAGGGTGGATCGAGGGAAGCAACTTGGCAGCGCGGTGGGTCCGTTCGTCGAAGCACCGACTGACTGCAGTCAGCCTTCCTTCGCGGGAAGCGGACCGAAGAAGCCAAGCACCCTAGCGACCCGCCCCGACGCATCGGCCTCGACGACGTCGAACCCCGGGAGGACGAGTTCCCCGTCCCGATGGATCGCCCAGGCGTAGCGGTAGATCCCGTGATGCGCATCGACGCCACTCGTCCGGGAGTACACCGCCCCGGGGAGGCGCGTGTGCACCTCATGCACATTGGCCTCGAAGCCGTCGATGCCCGTTACATCTATGGAGGGGTCGACGAAATGCACGTCGGGCGCCAGGGCTTGTTCCAGATGCCCACGCACCTTGCTCGGCTCCGCCTCGTTCCAGGCGGCGAGCATCTGGTCGAACGCCGCGGGGTAGTCACTCATGAAGGCCTCCTCTTCGGGCAGGGTCAGAATACCGACACACAGTCGGTATCTAGCAAACCGACACGGTGTCTGTAAAGTAGCTGGATGGCGACCCAGGCGCATAGGCGCGCGGCCACCCGTACGCGCCTGATCGAGGTCGCGCGCGGATTGTTCGCGCGCGACGGCTACGACCAGACGCCAACCGAACGGATCCTCGAAATGGCTGGCCTCTCGCGAGGAGCCATGTACCACCACTTCGCCACCAAGCGCGATGTCTTCGAGGCGGTCTTCGTGCAGGTCTCGGACGAGGCCATCGCGCGCGCCGTGCAGCGCAGCCGGCCGAGCGATTCACCGCTCGAGGATCTGATCGGCGCCTGCCTCACCTGGCTACGAGAGGCGCGGCGTCCGGAAGTCGCGGCCATCCTGATCGATCAGGGGCCCCAGGTTCTCGGTTGGAAGCGCGCGCGCGATCTCGAAGCACTCTCGAGCCTCGGACGGATGACGCAAGGCCTCGAGCGTGCGATCGCGGCGGGCGAGGTCCACGTTCCTTCGGTCCGGCTTGCGGCTCGATTGATCAACGCCGCGCTGGCCGAAGCGGCGCTGGCCGCGTTGCATCGCGAGCCGCGCACGTCGCAGGCCACGCAAGAAGCGGCGATCCGGCAGCTCATCGAAGGACTGCGCGCCGCCTGAACTGGGAAGGCCCGGGCACGTCCAACGCAACCACTGAGCCCAAGACGGGCAAGCCGCTCAGCCTTCGTCGAGTGCGGCGAAGGTTGCGTCGAGACCCGCGAGGAAGGCAGTGGGCTGCCAGCCGAGTTCGCGCTTGGCGCGCCCGGCATCGGGCTTGGCACCCCAACTCAGGAAGTGGATCTGCTCACTGGTGACCAACGGCGGCGTGCGAGTGAGACGACTGACCAGCCCCCCGAGGAGCGCGAGGACCTTGACGGCCGGCAGGGGCGCGACCATCGGGACCTTTGCGAAACGCGACCGCTTCGTGACAGCCGCCGCCATGGCATCGAGACTCCAATAGGACTCGCTCAGGATGAAGCGGTCTCCTGCCGCCGCGCGCTCGCGAGCCAGCACGTGCCCCTCACCGACGTCGGCCGCGTACACCACTGGCATGCCCCCGGGGAGGAGGACGGGCACCGTACCGCGATAGAGGCCCTCGAGGAGATCGTTGAGGGTCTTGGACACCCGCGGGCCGGGGCCATACACCGCAGACGGGTGCAACAGCACCGCGTCGAGACCGCGCTGCAAGGCCTCGAGGACTACACGCTCGGCGTCTTGCTTGCTGCGCTCGTACGGCGTGCCTTTGGGCGCACCCGCGAGCACGGATTCGTCGTAGTCCTGTCCGTGCGCCGCGTCGAACACGTCGATGGTACTGGTGTAGACCAATCGCTCGACACCAAGGGAGATGGCCGCATCGACGATGTTGCGAGTGCCCCCCACGTTGACCACCGCGAAGCGCCCTGGGTCGGACAACCACTGCTCGGGCAAGCCCGCCGAATGATAGACGACGTCACACCCTTCCATCGCGGAGCGTACCGACGCGCTGTCGGTCACGTCACCACGTACGATCTCCACACTACCGCCGGGCAGAAGCTCTCGCGCCCGGGCCGGATCACGCACGAGCACGCGTACCGATTGCCCCCGGACGCGCAGCGCCTCGACAATGTTGAAGCCGACGAGACCGGTCGCGCCGGTCACCAGATTGGTCGCCACGACTCCCGCGTATCACATCCGGTGCCGCAACCCAGGGGACCTCACCCAGAACGCACGCGTCCGAGCCAACCGCGAGCCCGCGCGAGGCCCGCTCACCCGAGTGGTGTCAGCACACCCGTAACGAAGTTCAGCAAGAAACTCGCGCTCGACCCGTCGTCGAAGTCCGCAAGAAGATTCGCAGTGACGTCATCGTTGACGACGAAGGTTACGACGTCGAGAGCGAAGTTGTCGTCCGTGTCAGCGGCTGAGGCGGCGCCGTCGCGCGGCCGCCCATCGCTGTCGACGACCATGCCGTCGAACGTCATGTCGAAGTTGCCCTGGGGCGTCGCGATCACGACCGGGCCACCGTCGAAGATCACGGTGTCGCCGCTCCCGAACGTCGCATCGATGGGCCCCTCGAAATTCACGGTCCGACCGTTGGCAAGATCCGTAATATCGGCCGTGATGAAGAACTGCGGCAGCGCCAGATTCAATGCCACGGTCCCGTCGATCTCGAAGCTTCCGAGGAGCGGATCGTCGATGCGACAGAGATCGAAACTAACCTGAAGCTGTGTCACGAGATCGCGGTTCGTACGCGTACCTCCCGCGGGACAATCCTCGGTGGTCACCTCGAAACCCCCAGCACCCGCCACGCCCACCCCGGGCGATTCCGGCAACAACACTCCGAAGAACGGGGTAACGTCCGCGCTGAGAGTTTCGACCTCCGAGGCAACACCACCGCCAGAATCACAGGCCGTATCGACGGGCAGATCGGCGGCCAGACGGAGCGTCAGCACGGCATCGGTGCAGTCGGTCGCGCCGTCCCCGTTCACATCACACACGCCCCCGGCGCACTGATTCGGAAGCAGCGCGGCTGCCCGCAACACCTCGAGGCCGTCGGCTTCGGTCACCACTCCGTTCCCGGTGGCATCGCCACAGACCTGAGCGGAGGCCGGAACCGCGACGCTGGCGAACATGACTCCACAGATCGCTTGCATGAAGCACCGTCGAACCATTCGCATGTCGCCCCCCTGCTCCCGGCAAGACCGCCGATTCTTGCGTGTGCTAACGCAAGCACGGGTCCCGAAGCAAGACGGACGCGCCTGCTCCCCTCGGCGACGACGAAGCCCTGGCTACGCAACGTTCTCGAACTCGCCGCCGACCGGGGCTCTGGGGCTACTGCGTGTCGATGGACGTACTCTGAGGCGGCTGCGGCACGAATAGCTTGTGCTTGCCAATGGCAGTGCGTTCAAAACCCTCGACCGCAGTGACCGTCACCTCGACCTCGGGGAGGTCGAGTGCCGTGAGCGCCGCGATCAGTCGTTCGGCGAGCAGGCGCCGGTCGTCGTCGGATCCACCCGCGACCAGGACGTCGGCGCCGCGCGCGGTCTGACGCACCTGATACTCGCGCACCGATGGCACCCGGGCGATCGCCGAGCGGAACACGTGTGGATGCACGACCACTGTATTGTAGCGAAAGAGATCGTCCGACCGACCATCGACCTGAGCGACCCGGGCGAACGTACCCAGGGGCCCTTCCCCGTGCGGCTCGACGACCATGATCCTGTCCTCAAGGCGGTAGCGAATGCGCGGGAGCAACGGGTACGCGAACGAGGTGATCAGCACATGGTGCGAGAGCGTCCCCGGCGGCACCGGCTGATCATCCTCGTCGACCGGCTCGACGATGAGCATGTCCTCGTTGATGAACATACCGTCAACTCCCGGGAGACCGCAGGCGATCAGGCCAACGTCGACGCAGGGATAGCTTTCGACCGGGCGGGCGCCAAGAACGCGCTCGGCGTGCGCGGCGACCTCGGGCAACAGCCGATCCCCTCCCGTGCTGATGCTCTTGAGGTGCAGTCCGAGTCGCCCCGATTCGGCGGCCTCGATGAGGATGGGAAGATAGGAGGGGAACAGCTGCAACCCCTCGGGCTGCAACTCGTTCAACGCGTCGATGACCGCAGCCGTCGGCTGATCGAGCGGAACAGTGAACATCGGTTGCACACTCGCGTCCGAGAACGTCATTGGCCCCGCCGCAGTCATGTGGTGTGCGTGGCGCGCACCCAGAAAGGCGACGGACTGTGGCGCCGCGTCGCTGCCGCCAAACGCCATGCCCCAACGGAGGCTGCTCACCAGGACCGACGGCCATTCGTCCCAGTCGTAGACAAACACCGCTGGCTCACCGGTCGATCCACCGGTCGTGAACACATGGTAACGATCGTGAAGATAGGCAGGCCCTTCCTTCAGGCGTTGCACGTGGCTGCGACACTCGGCGAGGGAAAGTGCGTCGTTCGTCACGATGTCGTCCCAGTGCTCCATCAAGTCGGCCTTCGTCATCGGAGGGATCGACCCGAGATTGTCGGGCGTGACGGCCTCGAGGTCGGCCCCGGCCAGCCGGCGGCGGTGCCACGCAGAGTGCGCGCTCGCGTGCGCGAGCAGCGCTCGCAGTTGCTCCGTTCGGTAGGCATCCAGCTGCGCCCGACTCCAGCGCAACCTCTCGACGGCGGGGCCCATCAATTCGACGGCGCGAGCCCGCTGGCTGGTGGCGATTTCTTGGTAGGCAGAGCCTGGGTTGGCGGTCATCGAGTCGGTCGGGGTCATCTAGCCTTCGCCTCCGTTGCTCCAAGTTAGAGTATAGCATATACTCCAAACTAGAGTACGGTCAAACCATGTCAGCAAAGTTGACCCCTACATCGTACGCGCTGCTGGGACTGCTCAGATTGCAGCCCTGGTCGGCCTATCAGCTGACGACCTACATGCAGAGCACCGCCCTGAATTTCATCTGGCCGAGAGCCAACGCGGGGATCTACAACGAGCCGAAGAAGCTCGTGGCGCACGGCTTGGCGACTGCACGAGTGGAGCCGAACGCCGGACGCCGCCGAACGATCTACGAGATTACCGGCAAGGGGCGCCGCGCGCTGACCGAATGGCTTGCCCGTCCCAACGGCGAATGGTCGTTCGCGTCCGAAGCGGCGTTGCAGGTCTTCTTCGCGGACGCCACGGGGATCGATGAGTTGCAGACCTCGCTCCGTACCCTCATCGAGCGCGTACGTGCCACCTACCAGATCGATCAGCCCCTGATCACGCGCTGGCTCGACGAGGGACCGCGTTTTCCGGGCCGCCTCCACTTCACTGCGATGATGGCCGACCTCATCAGCTCACTCACTGGCGCCATCGACGATTGGGCCTCGCGTTGGCTCCGCTTGAGCGAAAGCTGGCCCGACACCACATTGAACAGCATCAACGAAGCGCAAGCCCGCGAGATTCTGGAAAGCCTGCGCGAGACGCTCCGTACCCGAACCCGATAGTTGCGCCCAATGCCGAAGACCTGCGTCTCCGACCGACCCGACCCTGCGGGAATCCGTCCTCAAAAGGCGCGTTCGACGTCCAGCACCCGCGCCCCACGAACGAACCGTACAGCACGCATCGATGCGGCGATGGATACCGCGCCAGGCTATCGTTGGTTTCTTGCCGGCGCCGCGTCCTGGTACGGGGCGTTGGGGATGCAGAACGTCCTGTTCTCGTGGTTGGTCGTGGGCGAACTCCGCGCCAGTCCGGAATGGGTCGGCGTGCTGCAAACGTCGACGATGCTTCCCACGATCGCTTTCCTGTTGATGGGGGGCGTAACGGCCGATCGTTATGACCCCCGGGGACTCTTGATGCGGTTGTACCTGCTCGGGTCGTTGCCTGTCCTTGCACTGGCCGTGGCCGTCAGCAGCGACCGGCTCACGGTCGCGGGTCTCTTCACCTACGGGATCTGCATCGGCACCGTGTCATCGTTTGCTATGCCGGCGCGAGACAGCATGCTCTCACGCGTCGCCGGGACTGACATGATGCATGCCGTAACCGGGACGACCGCTACGCAGTTCGGGGCACAGGCAGTCGGTGCCCTCGTCGCGGGCGCGGCGCGATGGGTCGGCAGCGCGCCGATGATCGTCCTTCAGGCGATGTTGCTGGTGATGGGATCCTTCGTAACGGCGCGCGTGCCCCCACGGCCCCCGACCGCGCCGCTACATCCTCGCTCCTCGGTCCTGCGCGACATCCAACACGGAATGATCGAGGTCGCACGCACCAGCCGGTTGCGCTCGGCCACCGCACTCGCCATGGCCGTCGGATTGTTCTTCATCGGGCCGTTCGTCGTCATCTACCCGCTGCTGGTTCGCGACTACTATGCCGGAGGCGTGGATCGGCTCTCGGTGCTGATGATGATGTTTCCGCTCGGGACGATCGCAGGCTCGATATTGCTCCGCCGGATGGGGGGCCTGCGACGGAAAGGCGTCGCCGCGCTTCGTGCCCAGGCCATGGGCTCGTGCGTCATGGCAAGTATCGGGTTCGGCATGCCGTTCTGGGGTCTCGTCGTCACCACGTTCCTCTGGGGCCTGAACGCCGCGATCTTCATCAACTGCACGAGGACGATCTCTCAAGAAGCCGCGCAACCGGAGAGTCGCGCGCGGGTGCTGTCGATCCACCAACTCGGATTCATGGGCACGACCCCCGTGGGCGCCGTGCTCGCTGGTGTGGTGAGTGGACGCGTGGGTCCGCTTACGACGTTGTGGATATTCGCGGCGGGGATGCTCACGGTCGTCGCCGCCACGACGTTACTCACCGACACCGCGAAGATCGAGTGACCCGAGACAGGCCGAGCGAGATCGCCGGGTCGGAACGGAGGCGTCGTCTCAATTCAATCCGCATCGACGGTCCCGCTACGGGACACCGACGCGCGCGGCCTCCTCGCGATACACGCGCATGATCTCGTCGCCGAGCCAGTCACGCGAGACCAGGACGGAGCCCTCGAGGCTCATATGGGTGCCGTCCGGTCGATAGCGCGGGTCGAGTTCCCCACCTGGCAACGTCCGCATATACCGCGCCAGATCGACAACGCGGATCCGGCCCGGACGGAGCGATTCGAGCTCGAAAATGAACTCGTTGTAGCGGCGCATGCGCTGCGGGTCCGCCTCCGGGAAGGGAGGGTCAGGCGTGACGCCGGATCGGTCGTGCACATCTATGGCTGGGTGCGTGAGCCAGATGACGAGTGGGGTCTGCTCGAGAAGGATGTCCGTCGCCGAGAGCAACTCCTTGCGAAGGTAGGCATCGAGGGTCGGGTCGCCGGGAGCGCGAAACTGATCATCGCCCGGAAGCTTCCGATCACAGACGTCCCATGGCGCGGCCGCGAAGATCGCGACATCGGGTTTCGCCGACCGAAGCGCTTCGGGCCATGCGGTCTCTCTGTCCTTACAGTGTCGCGGTCTGGTCAGGACGCGCGCCATGAAGCGGTACTGCCCGTGGCGCGCGACGCCGCAACCGAGCTCGCCCACGCCCATCCGAACGCGCACATCAGCCGTGTTCTCCAGCCAGTCTCCGAGACCGAGCCCCAAGGTCACCGCACTCGAATCGCCGAAGATGGCCATACGAGGCGGCGTGTGCCGCAGGCTCGGCGCGGGCTCGTCCGCCGGAACCTCGAAGTTCCTGGCTCGTTCGATGAGCGCGTGAATCCGCTGCACATCTTCCTCGGTCACGGCACCGCCACCGGTCGCAACGTCGCGAGTCACGACCGTTACCGCCAGCACCACGCCTGCGAACGCCAGGGGCGTCACCACGAACGGCCGCCAGCCTGTCAAGCGACGACCGGATCGAATCGGCGTCTCGACATAGCGATAGGAGAGCTCCGCGACGACGAACGTGACGAGCACTCGGACGGCGAACAATTGGACGGTCGGCAGCCCCGTACGCGCTTCGGTCAACCAGAGAAAGATCGGCCAGTGCACGAGATAGGCCCCATACGAAATGCGACCGATCCAACAGAAAGGTCTGGCCGAAAGGAAGGCGCGCACCAAGCCCGAGGGCTGCACCCCAGCCGTGATCACGAAGGCCGAGAGGATCGCGTATGCCCCGAAGCCTCCGAGGTAGAGCCATCGGGAAGAAAGATCGACGGTCATCCACAAGCCCAGCATCGTGAAGAGCGCCGGCACGCCCAACCATTCGACGCTGCGACGAAGAGCCGGTCCAACGATCGCCCCTCCCCTCGCCGCGACGGCCAACAAAGCACCCACCAGGATCTCCGTCACTCGGACATCGGAGCCGTAGTAGGTGCGATCGATGGAGGCGCCTCCCACCGTAAGCCCGACCGACGTCGCCATCGAGAGCGCGAGAAGTGCCAGCAGAACTCCGGCGAACGCGGTCCGCGAACGCAAGAAGCGTAGGCTTCCGAGGGCGACGAGCGGAAAGACCGCGTAGAACTGTTCTTCGATGGCGAGCGACCAGAAGTGCTGGACCGGCGACGGCGCCTCGAAGAGCCGCGTGTACGCGGCGTCGGAAGCCAGGAAATGCCAGTTCGCACCGTAGAAGAGCGCCCAGACCACGTCGCCCCGCAGGCGTGCAATCTGATCCGGCGTGGCGACGAACGCCCCGAAGACCGCCATCCCGGCCAACGTCAGAAGCGCACCGGGCATCAGACGCCTGAATCGTCGTCCCCAGAACTTCCCCAAACGGATCTCGCCCGTCCGCTCCCATTCGATCAGGAACAGCGCCGTGATGAGGTAGCCGGAGAGCGTGAAGAACATCGAGATCGCGAGGAAGCTACCCATCGCCCAGGCGAACTCGGCATGAAAGCAGAGGGTCGCCAGCATTCCGATGCCACGCAGACCGTCGAGCGCCGGCTGGTAGGAGATGCGGTGCCCAACCGCCGGGGCGCTCCCGTCCATCGACGCATGATGGCAGAATCATCCGGGATGTCCCAGCAACGACCCGCGCTGCCTTGGTCACGCGAAGCCCTAGGCAGACGCGCTTCGGTTACTCCGTGCCACCGGGGACACCGTCGCCGGTGCCCTCCCTCCGGGCGCGAAAGAGTGACTGCGTCCGTGTGCGCCGCTCTCGCATCAGCTCGCTCATCGCGGCTCGGTACTCCGGCGATTCCTTGTCGTTGCCGTACTGCTCCTGGATGACCGCACGCTTCTCGCGAAACTCCCGCCCGAGAGTCCGCAACTGCGCGCGCCGTTCGATGTCAGACGCGTCGGAGAGGGGGTCGCGGACGGGGCCGCGCTGCCGACGAACTGCGATGGCACCGAGTCGGCGTTCGAGATCCCGGAGGTCGGTGTCGAACCGATCGAGTGCCTCAGCGACTTCAGCACCGCGCTCGTTTTCCTTGTCGAGGCGGGCCTCCAGCAGATCCAACCGCGCCGAGGTGTCGTCGCCCCTCTGACACCCGCCAGTGAGCAAGACCGCCAAGACGACTATTCCAGCTACGCCGATCCGCATGCTGCCATAAGAGCACACGCAGCACCCGGGACAATGCCGGCGCGCAAGAACGGCTCCTCGCACAGGCAGAGCCCTTTTCGTTCCCTACGCGCGCCGCGAGTCACGCAGGTCGCGGGTGCTCTACAGGCGGCTGCAAGGGTCCGGCCGAGGATGGGCCGCCGCGCGGAGGCGGTCGTAGCAGGTAGAAGGGCCGCGATCGGTCTGGACAGCGCAGGGGGCACGGCGTCTGCTATTCAGTCGACCTCGGCCCGAAGCTTCCTCCGAGGCCCAGGCCTCATCAGGGTCCCGTCGCACGACAGAGTTCCGGGCAAGGGTGCCTACGTGTTGCGTGTATGGATCATGCGCCCAGGGAGATGGTATCGTAGTTTGCCTTGAGACTCGACGTGGACAGTGACGTGGCCAGCATAGAGCGCATCGTTCCAGACGCGGCCGAGGACGGTGAAACGCCTGGCGGGACATACGTAAGAACCTGGCCCGATGACATGTCGAGCACCCGGACCTACTCGTCCGGAGGCTCTGGTCGACCGTGCGACACGGTTTCGTCAGCAAGGGCCTGACCGTGGCGATGCGAAGATGACGGCGAACCCGTCGACGAACGGCACCGTGATCCTGCCCGCGTACAACGAAGCGGAAAGGCTACCCGACGTGCTCCGCGGCATCTCGTCGTGCAACCTCGGACTCGAAGTCGTCGTCATCGACGACGGCTCGCACGACGCGACGGCGGCAACGGCCCGGACGCACCGGGCCACGGTCATCAGCCATCCGCTGAACCTGGGATACGGAGCGGCCTTGCAGACGGGCTACAAGTACGCGTTGCGGACGCAAACGAGCTTTCTCGTTCAAATGGACGCGGACGGACAGCATGACCCGACGCAGATTCCGCTCCTCGTCGAACCGCTGCTCGGCGACGAATGCGATCTTGTGATCGGATCCAGGTTCGCCGAAGACACCGGCTACAAGATGGGCCCACTCCGATCGATCGGTCGCAAGATCATGACGGGCGTCGCCAAACTCGCCGGGCTGCAGGTCACTGACCCCACCTCGGGGTTCCAGGCCATGAACAGGTCCATGCTCGAACACTATGCTTCGGACGACTTCCCGGCGGACTATCCAGACGTCGATGTCCTCGTTCGGGCGCACTGGGGCGGGTTCAGGGTTCTCGAACGATCGGTCGATATGTCGGAATCACTGCGTGCCTCGACGTTGCACGGTGGCACGCGCTCCATCTATTACGCCTATCGGATGATTCTCTCTCTGCTCGGCGCCGCCTTCGCGCGGCGTTCGGCGTAGGAGCGGGGCCATGACTTCTAAGATTGCCATCGAAGAACTCCGGGAACTCTTCCTCTCGGCGCCAGAGTCGGCTGCCACGCGCTGGCTCGGGATCGTCATCAGCCTGACGCTCGTCAGTGTCGTGCTCTGGCTGGTCAGCCGGAGAAAGCTTCGTGAAGAGCTGACGCCGATCTGGATGGGTGCCACGCTCGCCTTCGCCATCGTCAGTGTCGAGCCGCGGGCGTTGTCTGCCCTGACCCGCGCCATCGGCGCCTGGACACTCAGCTCGACGCTGTTCTTTCTTGGCGAGTTTTTTCTGTTGGTGATCTGCCTGAACTATGCCGTACGTCTCTCCAAAGCGGGAGACCAGATACGATGCCTTGCGCAGGAGGTCGCACTCCTCCGCACGGAGTTGGACCAGCGATGCCGCCGGGATCCCGATCTTGATTCAGCGAGCGTTGAGCGACCAGGATTGTAGCGCGACCGCTCGAACGGCCTTGAACGCGGCGCCCTCAAGGTACGGCAGGATCCCCCGCGCCTCTTGGAACACCTCGCTAGCGTAGGTATGGTCCCGGGATGGCCTCAATTTCCGGAAGAATCGTCAACTTCGTGAGTCGTCGGCTGCCGTTCCTGGTTCGCCAAGGGACCGCGCGCCAGGTCGCTCAGTTCCGCGCCAGCGAGGGATCGAAGGGCAACGAGCTGATGGGCAAGCCCGTATTCATCCTCGACGTGGTCGGCCGATCGAGCGGCGAGTCTCGCCCGGTCGCGCTCATGCTCGTGCGCCGCGGCGATGATCTGGTCGTCACCGGCTCGTACGGTGGCAACCCGGAGGCGCCCAATTGGTACAAGAATCTCCTCGCGGCCGGTAAGGCCCACGTGGAGGTCGGCGCCGACCGTTGGGCCGTCGATTTCCGCCAGCTCGACGAAGGGCCCGAGCGTGAAGAGTGTTGGAAACTCCTCGTCGCGGGATACCCCGACTTCGCGTCGTATCAAGAACTCACCGATCGGCGACTTCCGGTCGCGGTCCTGGCGCGGACAACGAGCTGACACACAGTCACGCGGCCCAGCGCGGAAGGTCTCCGTCAGTCGCATCGTCGCCGCGGCCGCCCTCCCCGGACGCGGCATTCCGCCGACGAGTAGACGGGCCGCGCGTCAACTTCCGAAGCCCCGCGATCTAGGGAACCTCTGCACCTAGGGCAGCGGCCTCCCGGTGCATGGTCGCGTAGTGCGCTCCGAGCTCGTCCAGCGCCCGCGCGCAATCACCGTCGAAAGTGGGCCCGTGCATGAGGGCGAGGGCTTGGGGCGCGAGGCCTGCCAGTGCCCGAATGGTGGAAGCCGTGGCCGGGGTCAAACAGGTCGCACGAAACGCAGCCTCTGCCATGATCGCGGGCTCGACGATATCGCTTGCGGAGCAGGGCTCGTGTCGGCCGGTGGCAGTGAAAAGATCCCCGCAGAACAGGGTCCCCGTAGTCTCCTCGAACAGGAGGTGGGCATCCCACCCGTGGGGGACGTGTGGCGTATCGATGCTCCGGACACGATGGGATCCGAGATCGAGCACCTCGGCGTCGGCCAGAGGACGCGGCATCCGGTCTGCCAGGTCGTTCACCTGCACCATGCATCCGATGGCGGTGTGAGCGACGGTCGCGCGCGGAGCGGCGGCAAGCCACTGATTCAGGGATCCACATTCATCACCCTCGACATGCCCGAAGGTAATCCACCGCAGCTGGTCGAGCGCGACGACGGTCGCGACGGCTTCGGACACCGCTGCGAAGGTCGTCCGATAACCGGCATGAAACAGCAGGGGCTCGTCGGAGGCGATGAGATACTGGTTGGTCGTAAAATCGGCTGCTGCATCATAGGTCGAGATACGGAATATCCGATCACGAACCTCATCGATTCGGGTATCCATGGAATCGTCACGTATCAGCCTCTCCCGGCAACCGCGAGGTCGCCCCGAGGTGCGCGCGCTGCGTGCGCACCTCGGGGTGCGCCAGGGTGGCACATTGGCACCCTGATTGCCTTTGGGAGTACAATCGCTCTGTCATGACGCCTTCGGCGCGCAACACGGCCATCGGGCGATCGAGCGACTGGCAGGGGTTGCGCTGGCGGTTGCTCGCGGATCGACTACCGCTCTTTGCGCTCGTCTGGTCCGTCATTCTGGTGCTCTGGATGGCGGTCTATGCGCTCGAGGCGCGCCTCGTCGCCCTCCCGGCGATCGCCCTCGTGGTGTGTCAGGCCACGATCCTGTGGCTGGCCATCGTTCTCGCGCGTCGGGATCCAGGGGCGAGGCGTGTCCGCGTCATCGCGGTCGTAGCCGGTGCCCTCATTGGGATCACGACCACGGTGGGTTTCGGTGTCATGGGCGGATCGGGCGATGCGGTCGCCTTCGTACTTCTGGCGCTCTATCTCACTCTCGCACTCCTGTTCGCCTGGGGATGGCAGGCCGAACTCGTGGTGTTCGGGCTCACCATCGGCCCCGAGATCGCCGCGCTCTCTATCCAGGGGATGCTCGTCTCGACCTACATGATGGGCGGGGCGATCCTCCTCGGCATGATCGTCTCCTTGCTGGTCGCGGAGGTGTCACGACGAAGCCTGGAAGCCGAACTTGCCAGTCGCGAGAGTGAAGCCCGCTTTCGCGGCGTGTTCGATCACGCGCCGGTGGGGATGGCCGTCGCCAGCGCCGACAGACGCTTGATGCAAGTGAATCGGTCGTTCTGCGAGCTGTTGGGCTATCCGGAGCAAGAGTTGCTCGGCAAGAGCATCGCGGACATCACGCATCCGGAGGATGCTCCCGCGACGGCCGATGCGTTACGGAAGCTCATTGCCGGCGACGTGCAGTCGATTGCGATCGGGAAACGCTATGTCCGGAAGGACGGCCAGGTCATCAGCGGGCGCGCGAGCCTCTCGCTCGTACGCAACCGCAGCGGGGCGCCGCTGCACTTTGTCGCGCAGGTGGAGGATGTGGGCGAGCGCGAACGGCGCCAGGAAGCCCTGCGAGAAAGCGAGGGGCGTTACCGCGCGCTCGTCGAGTCGCAGCACGATCTCATCGCGCGCAGCGACCCACGAGGTCGGCTGACGTTCGCCAACGACGCCTACTGTCGGGCACTCGGCCTCGGCAGGGAGCATGTCGTGCAAGGCCGCGTCGATTTCCCCGATCTGGTGCATCCCGATGACCTGGGCACCGTGATGGAGATGCAAAAGGGCCTCTCGCAACCTCCCTATCGATCGCGCGTAGTGAATCGTAATCGTACACCCGAGGGGTGGCGCTGGTTCGAATGGGAGACCAGCAGTATTCGGGATGCTGCTGGCGCGATCGTCGAGTTGCAGGCGGCTGGTCGGGACGTAACCGAACGGCGCGCGGGCGAGGAGAAGCTCCGCGACTCCCTCGATCAGCTCCGACGCAGCGAGCAGAAACTTCGCGCGCTGGCTGCCCGACAGCTCGTGATTCGCGAAGATGAACGGAAGCGTTTGGGACTCGATCTGCACGACGATGTCTGTCAGGAACTCGTCGGCATCGGCATCCACCTCGAATCGTTGCGCCGCCGTCTCGGCCCGATGTCGACCGAGAACGCGGCGACATTCGAGCGCGTGTCGCGGTACCTGAATGCGCTGGTCGAGCATCTTCGGCTGCTCGCGCGGGACCTCCAGCCGCTGCCGCTGCGTGACTACGGTCTGGTCGATGGGCTGCGATCGATGGTCGCAGGGCTGTCGTCGGAGACCGTCAGCGTCAGCGCCGTCTTTCCTACCGAGATTCCCCGGCTCGAAGAGAGCCTGGAGGTAGCCATCTACCGGTTCGCGCAGGAAGCGGTGATCAACGCCGTCCGCCACGCCGACGCCAGCACGATCGATCTCGTCGTCTCCGTGGAGGGAGACATGCTTGGGCTCGAAGTGCGCGACGACGGATGCGGGTTCGATCGCGATCAATGCCAGGACGCGCTCGGTCTCGTCAGCATGGAGGAGCGCGTGCTGGCGCTCGGCGGGAAGTTTACGCTGGAGTCCACACCAGGTGCAGGAACGACGGTGGGCATGACATGTCCGGGCTCGCTTTCACGTCTCGCGCGGACTGTGTCAACATCGGGGGTATGACCGACGTAGCCTTGAACGTTGCTGACGCTGTCGCCACCCTCACGCTCGACCGGGCCACCAAACGGAACCGGCTCTCGGTCGCCCTCATGGAGAGCCTGATCGACGCCTGCGAATCGCTTGCCGAACGCGATGACGTTCGGGTCGTCGTGCTGCAGGGCGCGGGCCGGGATTTCTCGGTGGGCGCCGACCTCACCGATCCAGCGATGCAAGCAATCGCTGCCGCACCACTCGGCGAACGTCGGCGCCGGTTGCAGGTCGGTCCACGGTTGACCCATGCCATCCAAGCGCTACCGCAGACGACCATCGCGGCGATCCAGGGCTACTGCCTCGGTGGCGGAGCGGTCATCGCGCTCGCTTCGGATCTCCGGGTGGTTGCAGCCGATCTCACCTTCGGCATGCCCGAGGTCCTGCGAGGACTGAACATGAGTTGGCACTCGGTGGCCCTCCTGGTCGGACACCTCGGCCCGGCACGCACCAAAGAGCTGCTGATCACGGAACGGACCGTCGATGCCGAGACCGCGGTCGCGTGGGGGCTGGCGAATCGATCGGCGGAGGCGGGACCCACCGCCGTCCAGGAGGCGGCGTCCTCCTGGGCTCGCGAGCTGGCGGCGATCGTACCACCGATCCAGGCCTCGATGATCAAAGAGACCGTGAACGCGATTGCCAACGCGCAGACGCCGATGCTCCACATGGACCGCGATCAGTTCATTCTGGCACAGAGCAGTGAGGATTTCCGTGAAGCAGTTCGGGCTTTTCTGGACAAGCGCCCTCCCCGCTTCGAGAACCGCTGAACCGTCCGGGAGTTGCCGGAACCGGCCGACGGTCGTGCACGCAGGATCGCTCTCGCAGTCGTGCACGGAAGCAGCCTCCCCGTCCCGCATCGCTCGCCCCGTAAGTTGAGGCCGGAGGGTACGACTACGGAAGGAGTTTCGGCAGGCTTTTTGCATGCCACCTGCCAACGCATCTGCTTCGTCCGCCCTACCCAAATCCCTTCAACCCATCGAGGAGGAATCACCCATGCATCGAGTCATCGCCGCTGTAGGCATGTTCGCTGTCGTGACGCTCGCCGCCACGACAGCATCCGCCCAACTGCTGAACCAGCCCACCAAGGGCAAGAGCTTCAAGTCCAACATCATGATGGCCTACGAGGAGTGCACCGTTCCGACCACGATCACGGGCACCGGCGTGGCCGCATGCGTTCCGGTGCGGGTGGATGGCGTCTGTGGCTTCTCCGAGACGAAAGGCCAAGGCAAGTTCCAGCTGAAGTCAGGCAACACCGGCAACTACTCCGTCCGGGCCAAGTTCAACAAGCTGTCGCCCGCCTGCGAGGGAAATCAGCTCAACTTCGACGTCCGCGTGCGACGCTCGGGCGAGCATTGCTCGGGCGATCTGGGATCGCCGGGTAACTGCACGATGGTCGACCAAACGCAGCCGATCACGAGTTGCACGGTCATCAACGGTGCCTGCAAGGCCAGCGAACACTTCTTCATCGATGGCGGCTCGGAGCAAGGGCAGAACGAGATCCGCGAGATCATCATCACGAACACGTCGACGGGGAAGCAGGGCTTCTACCTCGGCATCGTCAGCGGCAAGATCCTCCGCTAGACACTACCGCGTTGTCCCGCCTCGGCCGTAGCGGTCGAGGCGGGAACGCCCCTGGGCGCTACAGCTTACCGGCCTGGATCAACTGCACCGGATCCAGGAGATCCACGGCCCCGAGGTAACCACCCCCCGCCTCGATCGCATCGTGGGCGCTGTACCCGAGGAGTTCGAGCGCGCGACGCGGAAGCGTCCGTGCGGTCTCCGGCGGCATGCTGAGATACTGGTTCTCTTCGGTGCGCAGCCACCCGACGCAGAAGCTCATGTGCATGCCGCATCGGTGCTCGTCGGCGGTGGCATTCGTCCCGCCGGCGTGGATCGTCGATCCGAGATAGATCACGGCCGAACCGGCACGCATCTCGGCGGGCACGAGATCGTCGGGCGTTGCCTGACGCTCGCGGGGCCAGCGATGGCTCCCCGGCGCGACGACCGTCGCGCCCAACTCGGCGCGGAAGTCGACGAGCGCAATGACCGAGGCCAGCTGGACCTCGGGATGGGGCTTCGGAAGGTGCACCCACACATCCTCGTCGCGATGCAGGAGCTGCTGCTCGGCACCCGGACCGCGATCCATCACCTGGGCCACGTTCAGCTGGACGGTGGAGCAATTGGGCGCAAGCACCGTGTCGCACACCGCGGCATACAGTGGGTGACAGAGAATCTCTTCGGCAAAGATCCGCGACTTCGCCGCCACCCCGACGACCTGCCGAATGCGCTTCCCATAGAAGGCGTCGATCAGCGGGTTCAGATAGGGACGGTCGGGTGCGACCGCCGCGAGCATCGGCGCGAGCTCGGCGTTGAAGCGAGCCAGGAGATCGGCATCAAGCAGGTCCTCGACGATGACGGCACCGTCGGCAAGCAGGGGCGTCGTGATGGTCTCGATCGGCGAGGAGGCGGAAACCCGTTGCACGGTAACTGGCATCCGGAAACCTTGCACCAGCACTCGCCCCGGACGCAAGCCGCACAACGGGGCCGCGCGGGCTTACGCGATCATCCGCGCAAGCGCCCGCACCGCCACGGCGGTAGCAGGCGCTTACACGGACCCGGCCAGCCTCTGCGCCCCTACGGCAGAACCGTCTTCGTCGACGGCACGCACAGAAGTTTCGCCGCTTTGCGGCGGGCTTGCAGCGTGAGGTCGCCAAACTGGTCTTCGGTGTTGACGTCGATGCGCGGCAGCGGGTTGTCTGGGCGGAAGTCGAGATCCGCCGCCGAGCCGGCACCGGTGTTGCCGACGACCGTCGTGGTGCCATCGAGCGCGAGGGTGACGATGACGTCCGACTTCCCGCCGCCCTGATTCATGCCACCTGACTCCGTCGCGAACAGGACCCCATCAGAGCGAATCCCGAGTCCATCGATCCCGCGATCGGTCACGACGGTCGACTGCACACTGGCATCCGTCGGATCGAGGGTGACGAGTTCCAGCGTCGAGAATCCCGTCGTCGCCAGATACAACGTACCGCCAGGCGAGAACGCGAGACCACCGTTGTCGGCAAGGCCCGGATTCCCCACGAGCGTGGCCAGCGCCGTGCCAACGTCGATCGTATAGAGCTGCGCGTTCTGCGCGATGCCGAAAAGGACGTCGGTCCCGGGCTCGAAGGCGAGATCCCCGATGCGGAGGTCGCTGACACCGTCATTAATGGTCGCGACCGTTGCCAGGAGCGCGCCCGTGTCGGGATCGATCTGCACCAGATCGCTGAACGTACCGACGCCCGCGGCGGTCGACCCAAAGAGCTGGCCCGTCGAATCGAAGGCAAGGCCGGCCAGACCGCCCGGGGTCACCGGGTCGGCGAGGAGCAGACCGATGCCATCACCCTGATCGATCGTCAGCACGGCGCCGGGATCCACCGCCGAGCCGTTGGCGACGCCGCCGTACATCGCATCCTGAAGTGGGCCGAGATCCTTCAGGCGGTAGCACATGAGATGCCCTTCGTTGTTCAGGATGGCCTCGTCGTTCTTGCTGACGGGGTTGCAGAACCGTGCGCACTTCTTGGTCCGGTAGAGCCGCCGATTGAACTGATCTTCCAGCTCGACCTCGACCTCGGGAATGAACGAGTCGCGGGCGGGCTTCGCCTTGTAGCAACGGAAGTGGTCGAGCGTGGTCGGGACCGCACCCGGCTGGTCCGGGTCGATCGCTTTGGCCGCCGGGAGACAGACGTTGTTCGGACGATGCACGACCAGCGTCTGCAAGCCGAACTGGTTGCTCACCTCGATGGTGCGCTTGGTGAACTTGCCGATCGCCGACCGATCGTCCTTGTTCGTGTAGCAGACCTGGTGCGCGTCCGGATCGATGATGCCCTCACCGTTCTTGTCTGCGGGATTGCAGATGAAGCGCGGCTTCTTCAGCCGGCTCTCCTCGACGACCTCGAACTGATCCTCGAGCTTCACGGTGACGGACTGGAATTTGTTCGTCTTCACGCGCTCTTTGATCTGGTAGCACTGGTAGTGATCGAGATTGAGACCGCAGGTGACGTCGGGAGTCTGACAATCGGCCGAGCAGCAATCGCCTCCGACGACGTTGCCATCGTCGCAATTCTCGCCCCCGTCCACGACTCCATCACCACACACCTGGGCGCTCACGCTTTGAGGACTGAGGAGGCTCGCCGCCAACGCAAGCATCGTCACGGCAACGAGGGTGGAAGGGAGAACGTTCGGTTCGCGCATTGGGCGGCTCCTTCTCTTGGCGTTTGATGAGGCATCTACCATAGCAGAACCCTTAGGGGTTGCGACAAGCTAGCAAACGCTATGCGGCCCCCCACAACCCTGCACCCGCTCGGCAAAGCGGGCTCGTGTGACCATTGCCGAACGACCGACTACAGTGGACGGCGAAACGCAGTCCTTGGAACGGAGAACCCCAATGATCACCGACCTCACGGGAAAAGTTGCTGTCATCACGGGCGCGGCCCACGGCATCGGCGCTGCCCTCGCCGAGGGATTCGCGGCCGAAGGGATGCGGATCGTTGCGGCCGATGTCGATCGCGACGGCGCCCACGCAACTGCGAGCCGGATCGGAGCCTCGGCGGAAGCGGCGCACGTCGACGTCGCCGACGAGGCATCCGTGGCAACGCTCGCCGACAGGGTCTTCGAGACCCACGGTGCGGTGGACCTCCTGATCAACAACGCGGGCGTGTTCCAGGGCGGCTTGTCGTGGGAGCGGAGCGTCGCGGACTGGGAATGGACGCTCGGGGTCAACGTCTACGGCATCATCCACGCCATCCGGAGCTTCGTACCACGCATGATTGCGCAGGGAACCGAAGGCCACGTCGTCAACACTGCCTCGGTGGCCGCCTTTGTCACGGGACCGTATTCGAGCCCCTACATCGTGTCGAAATGCGCCGCCCTCTCGTTGACGGAATGCCTCGCGCACGACCTCGCGGCCGTCGAGGCAAAGATCGGGGCCTCGGTCCTGACGCCGAGCGCCTTCGATACCGGCATAGCGCGCACGGGGCGCGTTCGGCCTGACCGGTACGGTGCCGACCGCACGGCGGATGGTCAGATGACCGTCGACGCTCTCGCCGCCATCACCGCGGAAGGCGCCGCTCCCGCCGAAGCGGTGCAACCCGTGGTCGATGCCGTCCGCACCGGCCAGTTTCTGATCCCGACCAAGCCCAGCTACGCCGGCCAGCTTCAGAACCGCTACGAGGCGCTCCGTGACCGACGGCTGCCGCCACTCATCGACGTCGATTGATCGACGCCCGTCACCGATCCACATCAGCCCACCCCGCCCACGAAATTCACGCTGAGAATCCGTAGGTTAGCTCCCGCAGGCAGTCTTTACCCTAATCCTAACCCTCCGCGTCTCCGTCCTAACCACCCGGAACCCTAGATTCGGGCTCGTCAGCGCGAAGCTGGCGCACACAACGAGCACCGGATCGAAACCAGGAGGTAGGACATGACGGCAACCACACGCTTCTCTCGGAGGAACATCGGCCGAACTGGCTATGGGCTCGCAGTCTCGCTGCTTGCCATCACGCTGCTGGCACCAGCCCCCGCACACGCAGCCGGGAACGTGACGGTCGTGCACAAGGGTGCGAGCCTGCAGATCGTCGGCGACGCCGCGAACAACGACATCGACCTGAGTCAGACGGTCCCGGGCGAGTTGGTCATCACCGGCGATTCCGGCACGACGGTGAACGGTCAACCCAGCGAGACCGTCGCGGGCCTCACGGGCAACGTCATCATCAAACTCCGGGACGGCAATGATCGTGTCGCCGCGCTCGGCGTCGTCGCCTTCCCGAAGTCGCTGAAGATCGATCTCGGCGACGCGCCCACCACCCAGTTCGTCTTCCTGAACGGTGTCCAGGTGGAGCGGAATCTCATCGTCGTCGGCAAGAACGGCAACGAGATGATCTCGATCGCACCCCACATCGGGACGTTGACGAACCCGACCGTAGGAGGGGTCCTGGCGTTTCGGCTTGGCGGCGGCATCAACAGCGCCGGCCTCGATTCCATTCAGGTCGGCAAGAACCTGGTCTACGCTGGCCGCGCGGGAATGGACTCGCTCATCATTCGCACGCACGGCGATACGTTGACCGCCCCGGTCATCGAGGGCTCGTTGAGGATCGCCCTCGGCGGTGGGGCCTCGAATAGCGCTCTGGTGCAATCGGCGCAGATCGGCCGAAACCTCGTCTTCACCAGCAAGGAAGGTGAAGACACGATCCAGGTCACCGAGCACCACCTGACTGGTACGATCCCGACGATCGGCGGCTCGGCCACCGTCCGCCTCGGCGACGGCAAGGGCACGGCGACGTTCCTGTCGGCCCAGGTCGAGAAGCAGTTGCGAATCGTCACCGGCGACGGGTTCGATCAGGTGAACGTGCTGCCGTCGCCCTTCAGCGGAGCGTCACCGACCATCGGCGGCGTGTTGAGCATCGAACTCGGCCATGGCACGAACTTCCTCCACCTCGAGAACGCTGCGGTCACGAAGAAACTCAAGATCCGCGGTGGCGACGACGAGGACTCGATCGACATCAACGACGCCACGAGCATTCCGAACGGTCGTGGCATCGGCGGCAAGACCAGCGTCGAAACCGGGGCTGGTGAAGACCTCGTCACGGTCGACCAGGTCGAATTCGCCGGACGGGTCGCGATGCTCCTCGGCGACGCGGACGACACGCTCGGCATCACCGACTCGACGTTCGACGACGATGTGCTCCTGGATGGCGGTGCGGGCGGCAACGTGCTCACCGATACCGGCAACTTCTTCGCCGCCGGCCTCGACGCTCTCGGGTTCTGAGGACGTCGGACACCCATGAAGCACAAATCACACGCCAGTGTTGACGCCCGACGAGCGGGCGTCGACACTGGCAACCGCCGTCAACCTCACGGCCGAAGGAGACTCCACATGCGCCACTCTATCCTGTCCATTGCCCCTGTCGCCCTCGTCGCGACGCTTGCCCTCGGACTTCTTGCCCCGGCACCCACGGCGCACGCCGTCACCGGTGCCCTCTCGCAACTGCCCGGCACCGAGGGGTGCGTGAGCCAGGACGGGACCGGCGGGCTGTGCACCGACGGAGCAGGCCTCACCGGCGCGCTCGCGATTGCCGCCAGCAAGGACGGCAAGAGCATCTACGTCGCCTCGTTCTCGAGCAGCGCCGTCGCCGTCTTCGCCCGGAACAAGAACAAGAGAGCGGGCACCCTGGGGGCGCTCACCCAGCTCGCCGGCGCGGACGCCTGCGTCAACGATAGCGGGAGCGACGGCTGTACCGCGGGCATCGGCCTGGAGAATCCCTTCGCGATCACCGTCGCGGCGGACGGAAAGAACGTCTACGTGGCGACCGACACCAGCAACGCGGTCGTGGCGTTCGCTCGGACCAAGAGCAAGAAGCAAGGCACCGTCGGCGCGCTGACTCAACTCAGCGATACCGACGGCTGCGTCAGCGAAGATGGGACCGGCGGGCTCTGTGAGGACGGGGTCGCGCTCGACCGCCCGACCGGCATCATGATTCCCCGCGACGGGAAGCACGTGTATGCCGCAACCGACGACAGCAACTCTGTGGTCACGCTGGCGCGCAATCGAAAGAAGCAGGCCGGCCCGGTCGGCAGTCTCGGACAACTCGCGGGACAGGACGGTTGCGTCAGCGAGGATGGCACCGCGGGCGAATGTGTGGTCGGGAAGGCGCTGCTGAGCGGATTGGACCTGGCGGCCAGCCCTGACGGGAAATTCGTGTACGTGGCCAGCTTCGCCGGTGCGATCGCCGTATTCTCTCGGGACAAGAAGACCGGCGTGCTCACCCAGCTGACCGGCACCGATGGCTGCGTCAGTCGCGATGGGAGCGGCGGCGCCTGCGTCGATGGACGTGGATTGAATGGCGCGCGCAGTCTCGCGATGAGCCGGGACGGGAAGTACCTCTACGCTGCGGCAGAGCTGGTGAACGCGGTGGCCGTCTTCAGCCGCGACAAGAAGACGGGCATCCTCACCCAACTCACGGGAACCAATGGCTGCATCCACGAAACCGGCGCCGACGGCTGCGCGGACGGCAAGGCCCTGATCGGACCGCGCGGCATCGCGATCAGCAAGGACGGCAAGACCGTCTACGTCGCCTCGGTCTCGAGCCATGCGGTGGCCGTCTTCGCTCGCGACAAGAGCACCGGAGTACTGACGCAACTCGCAGGGACAAACGGCTGCGTGAGCGAGGACGGGACCAGCGGTGACTGCATCGACGGTACGGGCCTGACGGGCGCGGGAAGCGTCGTCGTCAGCAACGATGGCAAGAACGTGTACGTCGCCTCGGGATCGAGCAGCGCCGTGGCCAGCTTCTCACGCGCAACTAAATAGCGGAGCTGGCTGGCCCCGATTCGCGTTCCACCATGGCGACGCGCACACTCTCGGCGACCGATCGGCGTCCGCCATGCGCTGTGCGATGGGCCTAGTCCCGCGAAGTCCCATGGGCTTCGCGGCTGCAGAGGCGCCCGCCGGATGCCGATACAGTAAGAATGGGCCCTTCGATCTTTCGCGGTGCGTCTGGTGAAGTCGTTCGGGGATTCGTCCACCCGCGCACGTTCCTGACGCTCATCCCCGTCGCAATCGCGCTTGGCATCTGCGGACTCCCGGTGATGGCGCTCGCGGTGGGGATGACCCTCCCCGAGATCCTGCTTGCGCCATTGGCCCTCCTCGTCGCGGGACCAGTCGTCGGGCGCTTCGCGCTGGCCGCACGAGAGGGCCGACTGACCGCTGGTTTCGCCGCAGCCCGTCCCGAGCACGCGCCATTGTTCGGATTCGTCGCTCGGTACTCGATCCTCACCACCCTCTGGAGTGCGGGCGCGATCGGTCCGGAATGGCTCGGCATGCGTACGGACCTCAATGAGATGCCTCTCAGCACGACCTTGGGAGCGCTCGCGGCAACGACCGCTGCGCTGGTCACGATCGTCCTGGCGGCACGCACGGATTCGGTGGGTGAGCTATTCGGATTCACGCCCTGGCGCTGGCTCCTTGGCGAGCGGCGTGGCGACCTCGTTGTACTACTCGCGACCTTCGTAGGCGCCGGTGCGACGTTCAGCCTGGCGGCATGGCCGCTCGGCCGCGTGCTCGAGCCGGTGGCCGCCACCTTTGTCCACGACCTAGGCTTCGAGCCAATGCCGGGGCTGGCCTGGGTGATACCTGCGCTCGGATTCCTGGTGCTCGCGGGACGGCTCGGCGGCGCATTCAGCGCCGAGGGGTTGGGTGTTCGCGAGAGTGAGGATGATCTTCGCGAGCGGCTCCTCGCGAGCGGCGAACTTCCGCCGAGCGCCTTGACGGCGCTGACCGGTGCCACGGCGACGCCGCCGCCCGTCATCGTACGCGCGCCCGAGACTCCCACAGCGGCGCGCACGGCCGCGGATCGCCTTGGCGCCGTCCCGGACGACGATCTGGGCAAAGCCGTGATCGAAGCCGAGCAACTGATGCAGATGGAACCCCACAAGCCGAACGTCGCGGCAGAGCTCGCCCGCCTCTATCAACGAGCGGGTTGCCCTGAAGAGTCGCGGCGCGTGGCTGGAATCGCCATCGAGCGGGCGCTGGCAGCGGCCATGTCTTCAGTGGCGGCACAAGTGTTCCATCGCTTCGATCCCGAGGAACGCGACGGCTTTGGCCTCACCCCTGCCACCCTCGAGCAACTCGCCTGGCTGCTGCTTCGCCGCAAGGAGATCGAGGGCGCACTCTGGTGCTTCGAAACGTTCGGTCGCGAAGGAGGATCGCGCCGTCAGCTCGAGAAGGGCCTCGTTGCGATCGCCGACGCAGTCGCGCTCGACGGCGATCGCCTGCGGGCGATCGCGCTGCATCGAAGCTTCCTCCGACACTTTCCCGAGTCTCCCTCGGCCGACTACGTCCGCAGCACGCTGGTCCGGCTGGACGCCGCAAGCCGACGGCCGTCTTCGGCGTACGCGTCCTCGCCCGCGGGATAGTTCGAAACCTCTAAGCGCGCTCCCGCGCCACGGCTTGGTGCTAGTTCCGAATTTCCCGGGGCATCATGATCGTCACCGCGGCGCTGGTCTCGCATTCGCAGTCGTCACGCGAACCGGTTCCACCCGACCCCGACCCACTGCCCGAACCCTTACCGCTCCCGGACCCCTTGCCGCTCCCGCTGCCCGAACCACTGCCGGAACCTTTGCCGCTGCCGCTGCTCGAACCACTATCGGAGCCCTTACCGCTCCCACTGCTCGAGCCACTATCGGAGCCTTTGCCGCTCCCACTGCTCGAGCCACTGCCGGAGCCTTTGCCGCTCCCACTGCTCGAGCCACTGCCGGAGCCCTTGCCGCTACTGGAACCGCTGCCGGAACCTTTGCCGCTACTGGAACCGCTGCCGGAGCCCTTGCCGCTCCCGCAACTATCGGCGTCTTCACCGTCGTAGCTACTGCTTACCCCGCTCTCGCTCCCGCTGCCGCTCTGGTCGTTGCTGCTACCGCTGCTGTGACCGCTCCGGCATTCGCTCTCGTCATCGCCGCTGCTGTCGTCATCGTCCGGATCGTCGCCCTCACCATCGGGCAGACTGCAGTCGCAGCTCTCATCCCCACCGGCACTGTCCCCGCCACCGGAACCGGACCCACTTCGGGAGCCAGAACCAGATCCACTGTCGGAGCCCTTGCCACTACCCGATCCGCTCTTGGATCCGGAATCCGAGCTGTCGTCGTCGCTACTGCCGCCCTTCGAACCGCTGTCGCTCTTCGAGCCGCTACCGCTGCTCGAGCCGCTGTCGCTGCTCCCGGCCCGAACCTCGGACAACAGTACCGGAGCAACGGTCTCCCGAAGCAGACCGGCCAGACTTCGTGCGGTTTCTCCCACACGTCCAGCAGTGTGCACGACCACGCCCCCTTGCAGGACAAGGACCAGCGCGAGCAATCCCAGCGTCAATCTCGTCTTCATCGTTCCACCCTCACGTGGGACTTCCCTACCGGGCCGTCCCACGACCTGTCGCCGAGGCGACTGATCCACCCCTCAGAATTCCGTTAGTGCTTGCCTACCCACCAACGACCGCCATCCTCTTCACCATCACCTTCTTCATCGCCCACACCGAGCTTGGAGGCTTCATCCGGATCGAGCCGGACGACCAACCCGCGGACGACGCGTTCGGCACCGCCGACGCGAGCGCGCGACTCGATGTACACCTGCCGGTCCCGATCGTTGGTCGGATCGTTCGCCCCAACTTCCTCGTCGTGATTGTCGACGATGCGAACAAAATACCCGCCGCCCGGCTGATTCCCAAACGCGCGGAACCGATAGTTCTCGCCGTCGAGAGCGACCACGCCTCCAATACCCGCCAGCACGCCGCCGGTGCCTCCGTTGGTGAGAAGCGTGTCGAACCCAGCGGGGCTCGCACGCACGAGGCTGAAGGCATGACTCGTCCCGGCCTCCGCGACGGTCATCGCCTCCTTGGCCGATCGATGGCTCGTGGCCATCTGCAACTCGGTACGCGTGCTCGCGGCCCCGACAATCCCGAGGAACGACAGCGCCGTAATGATGAGCAGGACGGCGAGGAAGGCAATCCCCTCGTCACCACGGCGGACGGGCCGGTCGAACTCCCGCTGAACGTCGAAGGCGTGTCGCATCAGTTCCTCAGTGTCACGTCGGACTGCAGTGTCTGTGTCACGACGGCGCCGGTCCGCGGGTCGGGCCGTGCGCTCTGCGCACCAAGTTCGACCGCGAATTGCTCCCCGGGCGTGACGATCGTGATCTGCAGGTCGTTGATGCCGTCGACGACCGCCTCCGGGCCTGCCCCCTGGTTGAGATTCCGCATCAGCTGCGGATAGCCACGAGCGTCCGCTCCGATCGAGAAGGTCGTGACATCGATCCGGCGCAGCGGTGTCGTTGCCGGATAGGCGCGGGACAGCCCTTGATTGCCCGCCGTCGTTGGATCGGTGTCGATCGTCAGGATGGGCCCGGCCGCTCCAACGACCAGCGCGTTCTCCGAGTCGTCGATGAGCACCACGCCGAGTGCCCCCGGCGCGATGGCCGAGGCATCGTCCACCGTGATCTCGGTCGCTCCGGCGTCCGCACGGACGGCGAACTGCGCAACTTCCTGCGGCGTTGAGGACGCAGACGAAAGCTCATCCGGCGGCCCAACCGTAATCGTCGGATTGGTCACGAACCCTGGCACCCACGTAATCCAGTTGACGACGCTCGTCTCGACACCGTAGCCGCTATCCCGGAGGGTATCGGTGACGACGTCGATACCGATGCGCAGATTGGTCTCCATCGCGAGGCGCGTATCGAGGCCGACGTAGGCGCGATTGTGCGTGGCAAAGACCGCGGTGACGCCGACCATGGCCACCCCCAGAAAGACGAGCGCCGAGAGCAGTTCGACGACCGTGAACCCGGCCCGCGCTCCCGCCAGGGCAGGCGCGGAACGCGTGTATGAGCGGGACGTACTCATGGCGTGATGAGGGTCTGCAAGCTCACCTGGTGGCTCGTGCGATCGGTCCAATCGACGGTCACCGTGACGATCTGCGTATCCCCCGTCGGCCCCGCGCCGACGATCCATACCCGGTCGTAGCTGGCGCCGCTCCCCGTCTCGGTGATCTTGTCGACGCCCGCAGCCACGGCAGCGTAGTCCGTACTCCGAATCTCTTCGATCTTGTCCCGTGCCAGGATGGTCGCCGCGGTCGTCCGTCGCCCCTGGTCCATACCCTGCGTACTCGACACCAGAAGCGGCACCAGGCCCGTAAGCACGATCGCAAACAGCGTGAGTGCCGCCAGCACTTCCATCATCATGAAGCCGCGTTCGCCCCGCATCTCAGGATTCCTTGACCGCCACGGGCGTTTCCACCCGGACCCGGCCCGCCCGACTGATGGTCACCCTCCGGGTCTCGCCGGTCCCGGTCGCCAGCGCCACCGTCTGGGCACCCGCCGCCGTCGCACTGGCAAAGAACACCACCGCGCCACTGAAACTCATCTGGATCGTCGGCCAGGGACCGCTGAGGTTGACCGTATCCACGTTCTCACCGTCATCGACGACGCCATCGCCGTTGTCGTCATCGTGGATCGTGTACGTATGCGCATCGACCAGGGCGACGGCGTAGCGATTGTTCTCGGTCGCGGCCTGGATCCTCGCTTTCCGGAGATCGCCAACGACACGGCGCGCCGCGCCGTGCAACGAGTACGTATCGTACATCGTCGCGAAGTTCGGTGCGGCCGTCCCCACGATGATCACCGCGAGCGCGAGCGCGAGCAGCGCGGTCGCAAACGCATCTCCGCGTTCGTTCCAGAACCCAGCCCCACCCGTGCACGCACGTCGGGCGCCACGCATCCAACTCCGAACCATCCGCCCCATGGGCATGACCCTCTCCACCAGTAGAACTTCGACCAACACGCCGTAAGACTACAGTTAGCAAGGCAGAGGCCGATGTCGTCTCGCCCTAACGCCGCGGGATCGCAAGGATCCCTGCGCCGCAGCCGCGTACCAAGTGTGCCGTGGCGGCAGGAAAGTGCCACCAGGGTGTCGCACGTCAACTTCCTGACGCACCCGCCATGGCGTCCCTTAAAGCAAACCGACGATTCCGCCGAAGAACAGGGTGCACGCTCAACAAACAACCACCACAGACGAGGGCACATGAGCCGACCAACAGACGAAACGCGGCGACCGGGCGACGCCAAGCTGCTGCATTTCCTCCAACGCCAGGAAATCCTGAGCGCCGAAGACGCGACGCACCTCGCCAGCTTGGCCGAAGAGACCCAGGTGTCGCTCCACGAGGTCCTGGAATCCGAAGGCAAGATCACGGAGAAGGATCTCGCACTGCTCCTCGCCACGTCCCTCGGGCTCCGCGTCATCGACCTGAGTTCGTTCGCGCTCGACGCGCAGGTCGCCCGCGAGGTCAAAGAAGAGCTGGCGGTCCGCTACGAGATCCTCCCGATCCGAAGCGATGCCAAGACCATCGACGTCGCAACGGCCAACCCGCTCGACCTCGACAGCCTGAAGGCCGTGGAGTTCGCGGCCGGCAAGCGCGTCCAGCCGTTCGTCGCCGCCCGTGTCGATCTCCGTGACGCGCTCGCGCACGCCTATCGGCTGCAGGAGTCACTCGATCAGTTCTTGCGCCACGTCCCCGGCGATGGCGGCATCGAGGTCAGCGAGATCCCCGACGAAGACGGCGATCTCCGCACGATCGCGCAGGACGTCGAACTACCGCCCGTCATCAAACTCGCGAACCTCGTCCTGCTCGAGGGCATCAAGGGCCGGGCCAGCGACGTCCACATCGAGCCCGGCACTGACACCGTCGCCGTTCGGTATCGCGTCGACGGCGTGCTCGTGGAGTCGTTTCGCTTCCCGAAGTGGGTTCAGAACTCGCTCATCGCGCGCCTGAAAGTCATGTCGAAGCTCGACATCACCGAGCGCCGCGTACCGCAGGACGGACGCATTCAGCTTCGCCACGAGAACAAACTGATCGACCTCCGCGTCTCGAGCCTGCCGGCGCAGGACGGTGAGAAGATCACGATTCGCATCCTCGATGCCCAGGGCGTCCAGGCGCTCGATCGCATCGGCCTGAACGACGTCGACCTCGGCCGCATGCGGGAGGCGCTGCGTCGTCCGCAGGGCATGATCCTGGTCACCGGACCAACCGGGAGCGGCAAGACGACGACGCTCTACGCGCTGCTCAAGGAACGGTTCAGCCCCGACATCAACATCGTCTCGATCGAGAACCCGATCGAGTACCGCCTGAAGGGCATCAATCAGGTCCAGGTCAACGAAAAGCAGGGGCTCAGCTTCGCCGGAGCGCTGCGCTCGATCCTGCGCCAGGATCCAGACGTGATCCTCATCGGGGAGATCCGGGACGCGGAAACGGCCCATATCGCGTTCCAGGCCGCCCAGACCGGCCATCTGGTGCTCAGCACCGTCCACACCAATGACGCCGCGGGTGCCATCAGCCGACTCGTCGATCTCGGCGTCGAACCGTACGCCGTCGCCTCTGGCCTGCACCTGATCGTGGCACAACGACTGTTGCGACGCACGTGCCGCGCCTGCGGCGCCGACTACGAACCGGAACAGGAAACCCGGGCCCTCCTCGCGCTCCCGGCCGACCATCCCCCGCTGCGCCGCGGCGAGGGTTGCCCCTCATGCCGGCAGACCGGCTTCACCGGACGAACCGGCAGCTACGAACTCCTGCCCATCTCACCGGCGATCTCGAAGATGATCGAGGAAGGTGCGAGCGAGGGCGCCATTCGCGGCCACGCGCGCACCGAGGGCACGCGCAGCCTCCTCGAGGATGCGGTCGACAAAGTACAAGCCGGCATCACACCTGCCGAAGAGGTGCTCCGCGTCGTCCAGATCAACGAGAACACACCGCGCTGCCCGGGATGTCAGCGCGAAGTCGAAAGCGAATACGCGGTCTGCCCGCACTGCAGCCTGGTGCTGCGGGTCACCTGCTCGGGTTGCGCACGTCCCTTGAACAAGGAATGGAGCGCGTGCCCCCACTGCGGCGGCGCCCCCACGGGGGGATCGGCCCCGGAGACGGATCCGACCGAGGTCGACGATGCGCGCTCGTACACCGCACTGATCGTCGACGATACACCAACCATCCTGACCGTGGTGCAGGACGCACTCGAGAAATCCGACCTGGGACTCAAAGTCGTCCCCGCCGAGAACGGCACCCTGGCGCTCGAACGCGCCGCCGAGCTTCGTCCCGATGTCGTCGTTCTCGACATCAACATGCCGGGCATGGACGGCTTCGAGGTCTGCCGGGCACTCCGCTCCGACGTACGGACCGCGTTCGTTCCCGTGCTCCTGCTGACGGGCGACGACAGCGAGGACTCGATGGCACGCGGTTTCGGCGTGGGCGCCGACGACTACATGACGAAGCCCGTACGACGAGACGCGCTCGTCGCACGTGTACGCCGGATGCTCGAGCGCACGTACGGCGCCAGTGCGGTCGGTCGCCCGGCAGTGGCTTCGTCGCCCGCGGCCACGCCGACCCCGGCCCCCGATCCTCCTCCAGGCATCGACGCGCTCCTCGACGAGGTGCGACGCACCGTCAGTGAAGTTCGTGGCGAGGTCGAACGCGCCTTGGCCGAAGGCCGAGCGGAAGTCGCCGAAGCGCGGCGGCTTGCGGAAGAGGCCCTCGCCCTCGTACGCAAGCAGTAGCGCGCGACGCCGACGGGCAACACGCTCGCCAACCCGCGACGCCGACGGACAACACGCTCGCCAACCCGCGACGCCGACGGACAACACGCTCGCCAACCCGCGACGCCGACGACTGATCGCTCATCCCTGCCCTGGGCTGGTCGGATCCAGCCCAGACCGGTCACCTCACCCGGGTGTGCGCTCGAACGCCGGCACGCCTTCCGGAAGCTGGTGGAAGGACTGCTTCTCGGCGGTGAAGATCGCCATCTCGGACGTCCCGAAGACACTCGGGTCGTCGAGAGTCCCCGCCTTCAGCATCACCATACCCGGCATGGCCGGCGATCGTGCCAGGAGATGCGTGCCACAGTCCGCACAGAACTCACGCGTCACCGGATTCTCGAGATCCGCGCGGCGGAACGGCTTCGGCGCGCCCTTGGTATAGGCGAAACCCGGCTCGGGCACGCCCATCACCGCATTCGGGAAACCACCAGCAATGTACTGACATTCCCTGCAATGACACTGGCCTTTGAACGCCGGGTCGGCGCTCACCTGGTACCGGACGGCACCACAATAGCATCCACCTTGGAGATCCATATGAGCCACTCCTCCTGACCGGATGCGTATCGAAGGTCCACCGCTATCGCCAGCACGACCGCACCCGTAGAGTTCGAGAAAGGTCTGGCCTTACCACCACCGTCTGGGTTAGAGTACGCCCAGTCTATCGCAACGTGCCGTTTTTCTTGGAGGATTCGTGAGTTCGTGCCGCGCGCTTCGCCTGTTGGCCGCGATTGCCATCGTTGGACTGCTGCCCTCAGCTGTACCAGCCGGGGTCAATACCTGGACGAGTAACGGCCCGAGCGCGTTGATCATTCGCGCGCTCACCTTCGACCCGACCGCACCATCGATCCTCTACGCCGGGGCAGAGGGCGGCGGCGTGCATCGCTCGCTCGACGGCGGCGACAGCTGGGCGGACATCAGCGACGTGACGCTCGCGAGCGCGACCGTGCTGGCCCTGGCCGTAGACGCGAACGCGCCCGCAACCATCTACGCGGGCACCGATGCAAGCGGCATCTTCATCACGACCGACGGCGGCACCACCTGGGCGCCGACCAATTCTGGCCTCACGACCCTCGATGTGCAGGCGCTTGCGATCGATCCGACGGACTCCTCAGTCATGTACGCCGGAACCGACGGCGGCGGGGTGTTCAAGAGCCTCGACGCCGGCGGGACCTGGACCGCAATCAACGTCGGCCTCGTCGCAACCGTCGTCAATGCAATCACCATCGACCCCACCGACGCCTCGGTCGTGTATGCCGGTGTCACGGATGGCGTCTCGAAGAGCATCGACGCCGGCGCGAGTTGGACCGACACGGGAATCGCGGCAGCAGTTCTGGCAGTCGCCATCGATCCCTCGACACCGGCGACCGTATACGCGGGAACGGTCTCCTTCGGCGCATACAAGAGCACGACGGCAGGCAGCTTCTGGTCGCCGATGAATGCGGGACTCGCGGCAGTGACCGTGCGCTCGCTCACCGTCGCGCCCGATCTCCCGACGACGGTCTACGCCGGGACACCGGACGGCGGTGTGTTTCTCAGCCTGAATTCGGGTGCCAGCTGGGTCGGGCTGGACGACGGCCTGACGTCGGGGAACGTGCAAGCCGTGATCCTCGATCCCATCGACACCGACCTGCTGCACGCCGGCACGCTCGGCGGCGGAGTCTTCGATTACGAGTTCGACCGCTGCACGGACGGCGGCGGTCCGATCGTCTGTGGCTCGTGTGAGACTTGCGACCCGGCCTTCGGGTGCATCGGCGAACCGGCCGCTGGATGTCGACTCACAGCAATCCCCGAGAAGTCACGCCTCATCATGAAGAACGATTCGGCGGTGACCCGCGATCGCATGGTCTGGAAGTGGAGCAAGGGCTCGGCAACGTCGTTGGCAGCCTTCGGCGATCCAACGACGACGACCGCCTACGAGATGTGCATGTTCGACGAGTCGGGACCGGTTCCGATGCTTGCGATGCGCTCAGTGATCCCTCCCGCGGGTACCTGCAAACGCGGCAAGCCCTGCTGGAAGGCGTTCAAGGACAAGGGATTCCGCTTTCGCGACGGCCAGGGCGTTCCTGACGGCATCACCAAGCTGCAGTTGAAGGAGGGCGAGTCGGAGAAAGCCAAGGTCCTGCTCAAAGGCTCGGGCGCGGGTGAAGGCACGATCCTCCCACTGCCGGACTTCCCGCTGGGCCTCCCCGTCCGGATGCAATTGCGAAACGACCTCGGCGAGTGCTGGGAGGCTGTCTTTACCGAGGTAGGCCTCACCAAGAACGACGGCATCCGCTTCCACGGCAAGTCGGAATAGAGGCCCAACCCGGGGCTCTCCGTCGCACCGCAAGCGCCCGCCGCTCGCACCCGCCGCTCGCGCCTCCTACTTGCGACGGCCGAGGCCGAGGCGGGCCTTGACCTTCTGGAACGCGGTGCGGCCGATCAGCAGGCGCAGTTCCCATGACCAGGCGTCCAACCCCCGCGTCTCGCCACGCGCCGCCAACGTACAACACGGCCGCAAGCCCGCGGTGAGCGGATCGAAGTCGATCTTGTCGCCGTCGCTGGTCAACGGAAAGAAGTAACACGCAAACGGCTTCAAGCGCGTACCACGAGGCAGATCGATATCTGGCTCGGTGGCCTGCAGCGAACACAGCCCGTCGCGCCTGCGGAACCCGCACTTGCGCCGATGAACACGCGTGCCGTAGCTAACGCCATCAACGAACTCTTCGTCGAAGTGTCGGTTCTTGGAAAACCATTCCGACACCTTCCGCGTCTGACTGCTGTCCATGTGCTTCTTGACTGCCGCAGCATGCTTCAGAATCAGATCGCGCTCCTCGACCGACGCCCACGCGCCATAGCGGCAGCAGCTGCCGTCGCAATCGACCGCCGGGCCTCCCCCCTTGATCCGCGCCCGCAACAGCCGTGGCACGATCCGCCAATCCCCCGCCGCAACGCTCCGCATCACTCCCCGCTTCTTCTTCACCGCCATGCTTCCCCCATCTCCTCGTGGCTCCTCGCCACTCCTGGCCGTCACACGCACGAGCGCGACGGACGTGCGACGCGGGCTCAGTCGCGACAGCGCAACACCGGTTGCCGCTGCCATTCGTTTTGCAGTCGAAGAACCCCTCCACCGCGGCACACGATCCAGCCACGCATCCGATACGCTTGCCACGCAAGACCGCGATCGTGCAAACGACAGACTGGCTCTCTTCGGGCAACGCGAACCCTTGCGCCCCCATCCACCCAACGCCTATGTTCGCTTCCCAAACGGGATAGACATGCAGCCCGCATACAAACCGTGGGGTATTCGACGGTGGGGAAACCCGAGTCCGTCCAATACCTCTTATGCGGCTCAGTCGTGACCGTGAGACAAGACAGACGTCATGCCTGACTTCATGGACGACCGAGCGGTGGCCGAGCGAATCCTCTCGCACGTACGCGACGGCGCGACCGACGAGGGTCACGAGGTGTGGCGCGAACCGGTGGAGAACTATCGCAGCGAGGAGCGCCTTCGTCGGGAGCTCGCTCTTCTGCGCCGACTGCCGGTGCCGTTCTGCCCCTCCGCCGCGCTCCGGGAGCCCGGCGCCTACGTTGCGCGCCAAGCGGCTGGGATCCCCATACTCGCCGTGCGCGGGAAGGACGGAAAGGTGCGCGCATTTCGCAATGCGTGTCGCCATCGAGGAGCCGAGGTGGCGAGCGGTATGGGCTGCGCGAAGGCGTTCGTCTGTCCGTATCACGGCTGGACCTACGGGCTCGACGGGCGCCTCATGCGCGTCCAGCACGAACGCGGCTTTCCGGACATCGACAAGAGCACCCATGGCCTCGTCGCCGTTCTCGCCCAGGAAAGATCCGGGATCGTCTTCATCACCCAGAGTGGGCAGCCGAGCGAGCAGGATCCCGGTGCGGGGCTGCCCGACTTGATCGCAACCGACCAGGACCTGATCGATACGCACGACAATGAAGCCGACTTCAACTGGAAGGTCTCGATCGAAGGATCCCTCGAGGGCTACCACATCCGCTTCGGCCATCCGAAGACTTTCTACCCGTACGGCTACGACAACCTGAACGTCGTTGAGCACTGCGGGCGGAACAGCCGCGTGACGTTCCCCTTTCGACGCATCGAGAAGCTGGCCGACGTTCCGGAGGCAGAGCGCCGCATCGAAGGCCGAGTCACCTACGTCTACCTCCTGTTTCCGAATGCGCTGCTCACCGTCTTGTCTCATCACACGATCCTGGTCGTGCTCGAGCCCATCGCCCCTGGGCGAACTCGGAATATCGCCTATTCCCTGGCGCATACCGGCGGAGACCCGGCTGCTGCGGAGACGGCGAAGCGAGACGCGCAGTTCGTGACCCAGACAGGTGCTCTGGAAGACCGCGCGCTCGCAGAGAGCGTCCAGCGGACCATGGAGAGCGGAGCGAACGAGCACTTCACCTTCGGTCACTTCGAGAGCGCGCTCATCCACTTTCATCGCAATCTCCGTGCGGCGCTAGAAGAATCGCATCACAAGCATGGATGACCTCTCGATCCTTGCGACGACCGCCGAAGTATCCGTCGCGTTTGCAGGCTTCATCGGCATCTTCTTGGTCCTCGCCACCCGCGATGGCAGGTTCGCTTCCCGCGATGCCTTCTCGATCCGAGTAATCGTCATCTGCAGCGTGTCACCTGTGTTCTACTCCGCGGTGCCTCTAGTGCTTCACTCTCTTGGGGTTTCCGGGGCAACGCTTTGGCGCATCTCGAGCGGCCTCGTGGCGTTGGCTTGCGGCGCGGTCGGGGCGTACCTGGTGCCTCAAGGACGCGCCTTGGAGATCGCGCGGAGCCTGTCTGTTCTGGTTGCATGGGGGCTTGGGGTCCTTTCGATGCTCTGTCTGGTCGCAAACGTGCTCGCGTGGCCTTGGGCGCCGTCTGGTGGCTTGTATATCGCCGCAGTATGGTCGGGGATTACCGTCGCGGGCATGAGCTTCGTGAGGCTCATCCTGATCAGAGTTCTAGACTGAGGTGGTCGCCGCAATACTCGATGATGGGCCCTCGCCGAGCAAGGCGACAGCTGACCGCCTTACGGCTTGCCAACGCGACCGTCTTCACCGTACGGTCTCTGATCGTTGTGCGGCGTTGGATGACACCGAGCCGGGCGGCAGCTGAGCGCCCAATCCGTTGGGCGGCGGGATCTCTCACTTGAGCTGGCAAGACCTCGGTAGTATCGGTGAGCTCGTCAGCGCGGTGGCCGTGGTCATCTCGCTGGTCTACCTGGCGTTTCAGATCCGCCAGAACACGAGGCAGATCGAGGAGAACACCAAGGCGGCGCAAGCGACCGCATTCGACTCGAGCATCAATCACACGTTCAACGCGAGAGCGGTGATCATCGAGAACGAGGACCTCGCTCGGATCTACCTCGAGGGATCAAACGCCCCGGAATCGCTCTCAGAGAAGGACCTTCTCCGCTATCGCCTGATCCTTCACAACATACTGTGGTCGATCTGGAACATGCAGTCGCAGGCACAGGTCGGGGAGCTGTCCTCCGAAACCTGGAGCGCGCAGCTAGCAACCTTAGAGCGGATCGTATCGACGAATGGGTTCCAATGGTTTTGGGCCAACTACTCGCAGGAACTCGGCCCAAGCTTCCGGCGAATCGTCGCGGATCTGGAGGCGAAGCGGAGTTGAACCGCCGCCCAACAAGGCGCCGCAACTGACCGCCCGAAGCCTCGGCACGAAAAGGCTGGAGGTTCGGCAGCAGGACCCAAGTTGGGCTAAGGATGCGACCCGTAACGCCTGCGCCCGTAGCTCAGCTGGATAGAGCGGCAGACTTCGAATTCGCCGTCCGTGGCGCTTCGGGAATCTATAACCGGCCGAGGCCGTGGAGCATCTCGAAGCAGTCGACCTGGCCGACCAGGCGGCCGTCCTCGACGACGGGGATGTCTTCGAGATCGAACTGGACGGCGATGCGAAGCGCACAGTCGACGTCGTCCTGCGGGGCGACCGCGATCGGCTCGATCATGATGTCACGCGCGCGAGTGGCCAGGATGTCTCCGGCGCGTCCGAAGCTGCGGCTGATCACGTGATGGCGGCCGACGCGGCGTAGGATCTCGCGCATACGAATGACACCCTGCAGCTGCGCGTTCTCGTCGACGACGAATACCGCCCGCGAGCCGCGGTCGCAGGCGGCGTTCGCGATCACGTCGGTGATCGGAGTCTCGGGTGAGGCTGTGGCGTGGTCCTTCGTGTACTTGCCGTAGACGTCTCCCACCTTCATGACGCTGCCCCCTCTGGCATGGGTCCGACCGCGACCGGGCGGCGGGCCAGCAATTTGATGGACGGCGGTGCGAACAGAATCGTCGCGACGCACGCAAACGCGGCCGCCGAGAATGTGAGCGGGTCGAGGAAACCGCCACTCGCCCCGATCCCGGCAACGATCAGCCCGACCTCGCCGCGTGGCACCATGCCAGAGCCGACGATCGCGGCGTCGCGCCACGACATGCCGGAGGAGCGCGCCGGCAGTACGCACCCGAGCAGCTTGGAGGCGACCGCAACGAGCGTAAGCACCATGGCGAAGCCGAGCGAAGAGGCCATCTGGGCCGGAACGATCGCGAGCCCGATGGACACGAAGAAGACCGGCGCGAACAGCCGCACGACCGGCTCGATCTCGTGCTCGATGTCGCGGGCTGCGGGCGTGGCACCGAGGAACACCCCAGCGAAGAACGCTCCAATGATCGCCTCGAGCCCGGCGAAGCTGGCAACCCATGCCACGCCGAGCGTCGTCGCCACCGCCACGACGAACCCCGCCTCCTGGCCCCCGAAGGAACGTGCGACGCGCAACAGGCGCGGGAGGACATACGCGAGAACCGGAATCCCGATGACCAGGAAGATACCGATCGGAACGAACTTGGCCGCGAGGCTGCCCTCGCCGCCGGACGCCACGGCAACGACCGCCGTCAGCACGAGCAGCCCGACGACATCGTCGATGATCGCCGAAGCCAGAATCACCTTGGCCGCCGGTGACTGGCCAAGGCCGAGGTCGATCAGGAGGCGCGTCGAGACGGCGATCGACGTCGCGGTCAGGATCGCACCGAGAAAGAGCGAGGGAATCACGGCCAGGCCGTTCATCTGCGCAAGCCCGTACCCGGCCGCGAACGGGACGACGACGCCACCGATCGCGACCGCGAGCGCGGTACCACCCACCGCGCGTAGCTGGTCGATCTTGGTCTCGAGCCCGAGCGAGAAGATGAGCAGCAGCACACCCATTTCGGCGAAGGCATGCACCGCATGGCTCATGTGCACGAAGCCGAGCACGCCGGCGCCGAGCACCACGCCGACGAGAATTTCACCAATGACGGCGCTCAGGCCGATCCGGCGAAACACCTCCCCGGCCACCCGTGCGGCTGCGATCATCAGCGCAAGATCGAGCACCCATCGAAGCTCGTCAGCGTGCATCCGCGCCCTCCAACCCGGTCGTTGGTTTGCTCACCAGCCCTACTGAGCACTCCGGGACACCTCCTTATCGGCCTAAAATGCCCCACACTTGAGCCCCAGGCCGCGGAGGAAAGCCCTGCTTTTCCAGGCAGTTACCCGATCGGGAGAGCAGCAGGACGCGCGCGTCCCCGGACGCCCGGCTCAACGGCCGCCGGAAAGCTCCTCGAGCGCCGCCCGCTCGCGAGCAAAGGCCCGGGCTGCGGTCTCTTCCGACAGCAAGGCCTCGGCGTCGCCCAGCGCCGCCGCGGCCCCCTCAGCGTCGCGACGCGCGAGGCGCAGCCGCGCCAGATACAGATGGGTGTGCACACGGTACCGATCGAGGTCGGCGGCACGCGCAAGAAGCACCTCGGCCTCGGAATCCCGATCGAGCGCGGCGTACGCCCGACCGAGATTGACGAGAATGTTCGGATGCGCGGGCGCCAACGTGGCGGCGCGCTCGAAGCCGGGCAGCGCCTTCCGGACGCGCCCCTCCGCGTAGAACATGGCGGCGTGATTGTTGTGGGCGATGGCCGATGACGGGCGGCTCGCCACGGCCTCGGCCAAGAACGCACGCTTGGCGGCATGGTCTGGAATCGGGCGACCGGGCTCATGCGCCACGAACGCCGCAACCGTGGCCTCCGCCCGCCAGAGCGAGAAAGCGCTGTCCCAGATCTCGACCTGGCGGACCGTCAGAGCTCCGACCAGCACGACGACGAGACTCGTCACTATGGCCGCGAGACGACGACGACGCGCCGTCCGGACCCGAGCATCGATCCAGGTAACCACCAGCGCGATGGGGCCTAGAAGCGGCAGGTACATGAAGCGGTCGTGCATCATGCCGCGGAACGGGATGACGTTCAGCATCGGCCCGAGGCAAATGAAGAACCAGGCCAGCCAGAACGCCTCGCGCCGGCGCCGGACGATCAACCAGAGTGTCGTGAGCACGAGCAGCGTCAACGCGATGACCGACGCCAGAACCGGGGGATCGAGCAGCCCACCACGCAGCAACACATCGTAGCGCGGCGCGAGCCCCGTCGGCACCACGACGGCTGCGAGATAGCGAAAGACGACCACGGCACTGCTGAGCCAGGTCACGATGGGACTCCCGCCGTGCCATTCGGTTCCGTGCATCGGGTTGCCGTAGAGGTTGTACGCGACGACGACTGCCCCGAGCACGAAGAGTGGCACGGTGGCACGCACGATGCCTCGCGGAATCCGATAATGCCACGCCAGCTCGAACGCGAGCATCAGCGCGGGAAGCACGACCGTGTTCATCTTGCTGAGCAGCGCCAGCACGTACAGCAGGACGAGCACCAGATAGCGCGCGACACCCCCACGCGCGCGAAAGCCCAGGTAGACGTAGAACGTCGCAAAGAAGAACAGCCCCGACAGGACGTTCTTGCGTTCGCTGATCCACGCCACGGACTCGACCTGCAGGGGATGGAGTGCCCAGAGAAGCGCCACCGCCAGCGCCGCCCCACCCGACGCCTGCAGTCTTCGTAGGACCAGGTACACGAGCAGCGCGCAGCCGATATGGATCAGGACATTCGTCAGATGGTGGCCGACGGGATCGAGCTCCCAGAAGTGGTAGTCGATCGCAACCGACAGCACCTTCACGGGAATGTAGTTCGCATCGTCGAAAGTCGTGGCGATGCGAACGAGGTGGGCGCCGTCGAGACCCCGGATGACCTCGTTCCGGACCACCGTCACCGTGTCGTCGGACACGAAGGCCCCACCCAGACTGCCGGCGTAGGCGAGGGCCACGAGGCCAACGATCGCAACGAAATGCCACCACCGCCCACCCTGTGCTCGCCGCGCACCCATGCTGGGCGCGACTATAGCCACGACTGAGATCCGCCGGCCAGACGCGCGGCCCGCGCACCCGACCTTGCCGGAGGGCGCCGGTCCGGGTAAGCGAGAACGTCATGCTCCTCAGAAAGATCTTGGGAATCGGTCAGTCCACCCCCGCCCCGACACGCTCGGCGCGCCTGGTCGAAGCGATCCGCACGCGGCTCGGCTCGTTACCGGGTGCCCGCGCCGAGTTCGTAGCGGCGTTCGCGGGATTGCTCGTTCGCGTGGCGCACGCTGACCTCGAAGTGTCCGACGCCGAACGCACGACGCTCCGCGAGCTGATTCGCGATCATGTCGGGCTGAACGACGCCGAGGCGGATGCCGTAGCCGCGATCACAACCGAGCAGGCGACCGGCCTCGTCGGCATCGACTACTCCGCCCTGACCAAGGCGTTCAACGAGCACGGCACGGTGACTGAGAAGGAAAACCTGATCGATTGCCTCTACGCCGTTGCCGCCGCCGGCGATTCGGTCTCGGTGGTCGAGGACGAAGAGGTGCGCAACGTGGCGCGCGCGCTCGGACTCTCGCACGATCAGGTGATCACGATCCGCAGCCGTTACAAAGAACAGCTCGCCGTCATTCAAGCGCTCCGCGAGCAACGCGAATCCTGACGGCCAATGCTGGTCAGGACGTAAGGGCCGCCTGCACCGCCAGGGCGTCTGACAAGGCCGCGACATCGTGCGTCCTGAGGTACTCGACACCGCGCCGCGCAGCATACAGTTCCGCTGCCAAGGTAGCCGCGCCGCGCGCACCGATCGGTCGCCCGGACAACACTCCGAGGAACGACTTCCGCGAGACCGAGAGCATCGCCGGAAGCCCCAGGGTCTTCCGAAGATGCGGCAGCTCACGCAGCATCCGCACCGAGGGCGCCGGATCGCTCCCGAGGAAGAACCCCATCCCCGGATCGATGATCAGTCGGTCGCGGCCGATGCCGGCCGCTTCGAGTCGTGGAAGCCGCTCGGCAAAGAAGGCATAGGCACCGCGAACGACCGCCTCCGCGTCAGTCGATGTCCGGGTTGCCGGCCCGACTCGTTGCACCGAATGCATGACGACGAGTCGACAGCGCGCGGCGGCGAGCGCCCCGTACACGCCCTCGTCGGGAAAGCCCTGAATGTCGTTCAGGTAGGCGGCCCCGTGCGCGGCGGCCCAGCGCTGGGTCTCGGGGCGCCACGAATCGATCGACACCGCGACCCCCTCGGCAACGAGTGGTGCCAGGAGAGGCTCGAGCCGACGGATCTCCTCCGCCGGCTCGACCGGCATCGCATCCGGATTGCTGGAGGCGGGGCCCAGTTCCACGACGTGGGCGCCGTCAGCCACGAGCTGGCGCGCGTGCGCCAGGGCCGCGTCAGGGGCGAGATAGCGCCCGCCATCCGAGAACGAATCGCTGGTGACGTTCACGATACCGACGAGGAGAGGGCTGTCCGTCACACGTCCGGCGTTACCAGGGCCCCCCGCCCCGCTCAACCGACTGCCGACGCCCGCATCGTGGCATTCTCCGAAGCATGTGCTAGGAGGACCCGCGCCATGAGGTCCCGGACTGGGTGAAGCTGTCCCTGCTCATGATTCCCGTCCTGCCGATGATCTTGGCAGGACTGCTCCCCGGTGCGGGCCGCCTCGGTCACCGCGGCCTGCCGCTGGCCTGTGGCGCGGTCGCAAGCCTGACGCTGCTCCTGGCACTCCGCGTCGCGGCACCCGCGTTCTCCGGTCATGCGGTCACCGCCACGATTCCATGGGCACCGGCGACGGGCCTCAACCTCACTTTTCTCGTCGACGGGCTCTCGCTCCTCTTCCTGCTGCTGATTCTCGGCATCGGCCTGCTCATCATCACGTTTGCGCGCTTCTACCTCTCCCCGGACGAGAATCTGCCGCGATTCTACGCCTCGCTGATGCTCTTCATGGCGGCGATGCTCGGCATCGTCACCGCGGGCAATCTCTTGCTGCTGGTCGTGTTCTGGGAGCTGACGAGCATCTCGTCATTCTTGCTGATCGGCTTCTGGGATCGCGACCCCGCGGCGCGAAGCGGCGCCTACCAGTCGCTGATCGTGACCGGTATCGGCGGGCTTGCTCTGCTCGCGGGGGTGCTCGTCCTCGGTAGCGCCGCGGGCACCTTCGACATTACCGCGCTCGCTGCCCGGGGCGCCGAGATCCGCGCCCTCCCCGCCATGCCGATCGCCCTCGGGCTGATCCTGGTCGGGGCCTTTACCAAGTCGGCGCAGGTCCCGTTCCATTTCTGGCTGCCGAGCGCGATGGCCGCCCCGACTCCGGTCAGCGCCTACCTGCACTCGGCGACGATGGTCAAAGCGGGGATCTTCCTGCTGGCGCGACTGTGGCCGATCTTCGCCGCGACCGAGCTCTGGTTCTACGCGGTGACGGGCTTTGGCGCCGCTACCATGCTGGTCGGCGGCTGGGGCGCCCTCCGCCATACCGACTTGAAGCGGCTGCTGGCCTACTCGACGATCAGCCAGCTCGGGTTGATCACGATGCTGTATGGGATCGGCACGCGTGAAGCTGCGATTGCTGCCACGTTCCACATCCTGAATCACGCGTCGTTCAAGGCCGCGCTGTTCATGAGTGCCGGTATCATCGATCACGAAGCGGGCACCCGTGACTTCGCCCAGCTCGGAGGATTGCGTCGGCACCTGCCGCGCATGACGATCCTCGTCGGACTCGCCGCGGCATCGATGGCAGGCATCCCACCGCTGAACGGCTTCCTGAGCAAGGAGCTCTTCTACGAAGCCACGCTCCCCGCCCACATGGCCGAGAGCGTGGGAGCAGGCCTCGGCGCGAGCTGGCCCTGGCTACTCCCGGTGGTGGCCGTGCTCGGAAGCACCCTCACCATGGCGTACTGCCTGCGGCTCGTCGTTGGTACGTTCTTCGGTCCGGACGGCCCGTATCCGCAGCATCCGCACGAACCCCCGGCTGGGATGCGGGCGCCGGTCGAGCTCCTGGCGACGTTCTGCGTCGCCGTCGGCCTGCTCCCGGCTCTGATCGCGGAGCCGCTGATCACCACCGCGGCGAGCGCCGTCGTCGGCGCCCATGTGCATCCGCATCTGGCGCTGTGGCACGGCCTGAATCCGGCCCTCGTGATGAGTGCGATCGGCCTCACCGCGGGCGCCCTGCTCTACGCCGCACGCAGAGGAAGCGCCCGCCAGACCCTGCCGCCCCGACTCGGACGGACCGCCAGCGAGCTCTACGACGTCGCCATCCACGCCATGATGGACGGGGCCCGCACACTGACGAATCGGTACCAGAACGGCCGTCTCCGCACCTACGTCATGACGATCCTCGGGCTGCTGCTCGCGCTCGCAGGCTGGCACGCGCTCCAGGGCATCTGGCCGGGCGCCGGCGCGACCACACCGCCCCCTGCGCGGATGCCCATGACCGACGTGCCGCGGGGCGCCCTCGTCATCACCCTGCTCACCGTGGCCGGCGCTGCGTCGGTGTGCGCACTCTACCGGCATCGCTGGCCGAGCATCCTCGCGCTCGGGCTCGTGGGCGCCCTGGTCGCCATCTACTTCGCATGGCTGAGCGCACCCGACCTGGTGCTGACACAGCTGCTCGTCGAGTCGGTGACGACGATCCTCGTGGTCCTGGTGCTCTACTACCTGCCGCGGAAAACCCGGGCCCGCGAACCACGCCGTCGGCTGATCCTCGACGGGGCCTTCGCGCTCGTCATCGGTGCAAGCGCGAGCGCGGTCATCTACGCGATCCTGCGGCGTCCCTTTGAATCGATCTCCGGCTACCATATCGCCAACAGCCTCGAGGGCGCAGGCGGGGGCAACGTCGTCAACGTCATCCTCGTCGACTTCCGGGGCTACGACACCCTGGGTGAGATCACCGTTCTCAGTATCGCCGCCCTCGGCGTGCTGGCCCTCGTCCAGGCCGGGAGGCGTGCGACGTGACGTCCCTCCTCCTCTCCATGGTCGCGCGCATGCTTCTGCCCCCGGCCCTGCTCTTTGCGGCCTACCTCTTCTTCCGTGGCCACAACCTGCCTGGAGGTGGCTTCGTTGCGGGACTCATGACGGCGGCGACCATCATGCTCCAGTACGTCGCCACCGGCCGCGCCCGGGTCTATGCGCCCGTCGATGCACGACGCCTGATTGGCTGGGGCCTCGCGCTCGCGGTCATGACGGGCATTGGCGCCCTGATAGCTGGGCAGCCGTTTCTCACCAGCGTCTTCGGCCACGTCGAGATACCGCTGCTCGGCCACGTCGAGGCCTCGACCGCGTCGCTCTTCGATCTCGGGGTGTTCCTCGTCGTCGCCGGGGTCACGCTCACGATCTTGCTGGCGATCGAGGATTGAGATGGAGCTACTCGTAGCCGTGACGATCGGTGGGCTCTTCGCAGCAGCAACGTTCATGCTGCTGCGTCCGAGCAGCTTTCCCGTCGTCCTCGGGACCATCCTGCTCAGCCACGGCATCAACCTTCTGCTCGTGGCGATGGGACGGGTCCGGCTCGGCGCCGCGCCCATCCTCTCGAGTACGACCGGCCAACCCGCAGACCCCCTGGCGCAGGCGCTGGTCCTCACCGCCATCGTCATCTCGTTTGGCATGACCGCCTTCCTGCTCGTCCTCGCCTACCGTGGCTATCAACGCGCCGAGAGCGACAACGTCGACCTGGAGACCGACCATGGATAACTGGGCGATCGTCCCGGTCCTCTGGCCGCTCCTCACCGCCATCGGTCTGATCATGCTGGGCGGGTCCCCGGAACGGCAGCGGACGGTCAGCATCCTTTCCCTTCTGGGCCTGCTCGCACTCGAGGTGACGCTGGCCGCCTCCGTCTCCGACGGATCGATCCTCGTACACCGCGCCGGCAACTGGCGGGCGCCGTTCGGGATCGTCCTCGTCATCGACCGCCTGGCGGTGATCATGCTCCTGCTCGCCGCGGTCACCGCGCTCGCCATCCTGTGGTACGACGCCGCCGACCCCGACCCCGTCATCGCACGCCTTCCGTTCTTCTTCCCGCTCTTTCAGTTCCTCCTGATGGGCCTGAACGGCGCCTTCGTTACGGGAGACCTCTTCAACCTCTTCGTCTTCTTCGAAGTACTGCTGATCAGTTCGTATGGCCTCGTGACGCTTGGCGCGACCGCGCGTCAGTTGCGCGCGGGCCTGCAGTTCATGGTGCTGAACCTCGTCAATTCGGCCCTCTTCCTGTTTGGCGTGGGCCTCCTCTACGGTCTCACCGGCACCCTCAACATGGCGGACCTCGCACAGAAGATTCCGCTGCTCCCCGCGAGCGACACCGCACTGATGCACGTCGCCATGATGACGCTGCTGGTCGTCTTCGCCGGCAAGGCGGCGCTCCTTCCGCTCGCGTTCTGGCTCCCCGACACCTACCCGACCCCGCCGCCGGCGATCTCGGCGATGTTCGGTGGTATCGCGACCAAAGTCGGTGTGTACGCGATTCTGCGCGTGTTCACGACGGTCTTCGCCGACGTGCGTGCGCCGGGCGCGGAAGTGCTGATTGCGCTCGGCATCGCCTCGATGCTGATCGGCGTCCTCGGCGCCGTCGCACAGACCGAGCTGCGCCGTCTGCTCTCGTTCCACATCGTGAGCCAGATCGGCTATCTCGCCTTCGGCATCGGACTGTTCACGATTGGCGGAGTCGGTGGCGCGCTCTTCTATCTGGTGCATTACACCATCGTGAAGTGCGCCCTGTTCCTCGTCAGTGGCGCCGCCGAGCGTCTCGGGGGCTCGCCGGATCTCAAGAAACTCGGCGGCATCGCCCACCTGTCTCCCGCGCTCGCCGCGCTCTTCTTCGTCGCTGCGGTATCGCTGGCCGGCTTGCCACCCACCAGCGGGTTCTTCAGCAAGTTTCTGGTCGCGGCCGCCGGAATCGAGGCCGAGCGCTACTTCGGAGTCACCGTCTGCTTCGTCGCCGGCATCCTGACGCTCTTCTCGATGATGAAGATCTGGACGATGGGATTCTGGGGTGACCCACCCGCGACGGATGCGCCGACCCCACCGCGGCGCGGGGTACTGCTGGCGACCGGACTCCTCGTGTCGTTCTCGGTCACGCTCGCCGTGGGCGCCGAACCGCTTTATCATTTCACCACCGCGACGGCGGCGCAGGTCCTCGACACAGCAAGCTACGTCGAGGCCGTGTTCGCCCCGGGAGGCCGACCGTGACGCATCCGATCTACAACGCAGTCCTGGCACTCGTGTGGATGGCACTGAACAACGCGTTCACGATCGGCGACTTTCTGATCGGCTACCTGCTCGGGCTCCTGATCCTCTACATCCACCGTGCCTTCTGGAGCGAGCGGGTGCAGATCGTCCGCCCCGGAGCAGCTCTGCGCTTGCTGGGCGTCTTTCTCTGGGAGATCGTGAAGGCGAATGGGCAAGTCGCACGCATCGTCCTCGACCCGCGCGTCCCGATCACGCCGGCGTTCATCGCCCTCCCCCTGGAGCTGAAGGACGACTTCACCATCACCACGCTGGCAAACATGATCACACTCACCCCCGGCACGCTGTCGGTCGACGTCGCCGAGGATCGCTCGGCTCTCTACGTCCACTGCCTCTCGACCGACGACGTCGAGGCCGTGCGGGCACAGATCAAGCGGGACTTCGAACGCCCGCTCGCCGAGTCCATCCGATGCTCGCCACTGTAACGTCGATCGTCATGTTCGGCCTGGCGGTGTCGATGGCGCTCTGCGCCTATCGCCTGTTTCGCGGCCCTGCCGTCGTCGATCGACTGCTTGCTGTCGATACCATCGCCACCAACCTGCTGGCGTTCCTGATCGTCCTCTCGATCGATCAACGCACCGACGTCTATCTCGACAGCGTCATCGTCCTGGCCCTTCTGGCCTTCGTCGCCACGGTGGCCATCGCCAAAGCGCTCGTATGGGGACGCATCATTGAGTAGCGGCGCCGAAATCGTTGCCAGCGTCCTTCTGCTGATCGGCCTGGCCTTCACGCTGCTCGGCTCCATCGGCCTCGCGCGCTTCCCGGACTTCTACACGCGCATGCACGCCCCAACCAAAGCCACCACGCTCGGCGTGAGCAGCATGGCCCTGGCCGCCGTACTCGTCGTTCCAGGCGGCGTCGTCGCCGTGCTGATGAAGGCACTGACCATCATCGCCTTCTTGTTCCTGACCGCGCCGATCGGGGCGCACATGATGGCCCGGGCCGCGCGGAGCGGCGGCATCGCCCCGTGCGAAGAAACACACGTCGACGAGATGCCGGCGGCGCCGATCGGGGAGGACAGCGAGGTCACCAAACCGTCGGCGTGAAGGTGGCCACCGGATCCGGCAGGCATTCCTCGGGAGCGCCGGCAGGGCGAACGCCCCCGCCCTGCTCCGCACCGGCAACCGCGATACGGTCCGCGCCGGCCTTGCCACGGAAGCGATTCGGTTCGTTGGTGCCAACACCGGCATCCAGGTACCGGGCCTCCCAGCATTCGCCATTGGTCGCTTGCAACTGCACCGTCAGGGGCAGCTGCAACGGCAGGAGCGGCATGGGAAGCGCCGCCCCGGAGCCGCGCACGATCACGGTCGAGCGTCCGGCTACGCCGTTCTCGAGTTCGATGCGCGTCAGGCCGTCGGTGGTACCAGGGCGATCACGGTAGATGAACCCGCTGTCGTCGATCTTCCTCCAACACGGCTCCTCATCGCAAAGGGCACCCGCCGGCACCTCCGCCTGCATGAGCAGCTGCGGCACCAGCCCGGGATGCTCGTAGACGCAGAACGCGAAGCCCTCGGTCGCGAGTGGATCTCCGAAGGCCTCGGCCGGGGTCACGTCGCCTCGACGCCAGCGCCAGGCAAGCTCGTCGCGGTTGTCCTGGACGTGATCCTTGAGGAGCAACGTGACATCCGAGAACTTCGTCGACTGCCTGCAGGCACCCAGGGGAAGCGGCGCACAGCCGGTCATCTCCTCGCACCCCGGCTGGGTCGTCCCAAGGCAGTCGCCGGCCACGCACACCTCGTCGAGCGTACACCGGAGGCCGTCGCTGCACGGGCATCCGCTCGGCTCGATCTGGCAGGTCGCACCGCAACAGTCGCCGCCCACCGTGTTGCCGTCGTCACACTCCTCGCCGATGTCGAGCATCCCGTTACCGCAGATGCCGTAGTAGTAGTAACCGCTGGCGTGGAGTTCTTCGCGCCAATCGGGCCAGGACACCGCCAGACCTATGCTCGCAAGAGCCAGAACGACGAGCGGGACGTGCCTCCACGATGCTCCGATGACTCTCACGGGGACTCCTTTCGTGGCGCACTCATCCCGAGCAGGGTGCACAGAACCACCACAACCCATTGACGAACGAAGGTGAGTTCAACTGTCGCGGCGCCGCAAAACACTACCAGGGCGGCAAGAACCCCCGCCCTCAAGGTACGCGCCTCGCCCGAGCTGCGACGAAACGATCTCCACGCCGCGCGAAGACCGCACGCCATGAGCACGAGCAAGGCGCCGAACCCGACGAGCCCCTGCTCGGCGAGCGCTTCGACCCACAGACTGTGCGCCCAGGGAACAATGCGATCATCGATCGGGAGCCAGGCTGGCAAGCTGAGCGCGTCGCGATACTCCGCGTAGAGGAGGCCGAAGCTCCGTGGACCATGGCCGAGCAGCGGAGCGTCCATCCACATCGCGAGCCCCGTGATCCAGAGCGCCACCCGCGGATCGAGCATCTGACCGAACTTCCCGACGAGCGCGAAGCCCTGGGACGCGTCAGCTGCCAGCGCCAGCGCCGCAAGTCCCGTCAAGACGATCAGGCCCCGACGCGACCGGCAGAGCACAATCACCGCGATCAAACCCCCCGCCATGGTCAGGACACCAATCCGACTCTGCAACACGACCAGCACCGTTCCGGTCACGGCGAGCGACAGGATGCCGAGTATGCATGCGGCACGCCCACCTCGGCTCAGCACGAGGCTCAGCGACAGCGGCGCGATCAACGCCAGGAGCACAGCGTCATTGGGCACGAGCAGAAGCGGACTGCCCGTCGCGGCCACGAGTGCTGCCGGGCCTCCAACCGTCCCTGCCCAGGCAGCATGTGCGAGCATTCCCCCGACCACCAGCACCGCGGTCGACAGGATCTGAGCGAGCAAACGCACCCCTTCAGGACGTGCCAGATGGCGCGCGATGATGACGAACAAGAGCAGCGCCGGGAGAAACGCCGCCGACAGGCGAAGGCTTCGTGCCGGATCCATCGATGTCGCGATCGAGAGACCACTCGCAAGCAGGAAGACGACGAGGGCACCGTCCAGAAGGCGGAAGACACGGCCCTGGCTCACCCGACCTGTCGTAAGGATGGTGAGGAGCGCCCCGACTCCGAGCGCGGCAGACCCGAAGTCGGTCCGAAGCGGGAGCACCAGAGCCGTGAAATACGCCGACACCGTCATTGCGGCCACAGCATCCGACCACCGGGCTGGGCCAAAACGCGGAACGAGCAGAGTCAGGGAATCGTGGGTCAGCGAGCCAGCGGACATCAGAGCACCTGGAACGGTGCTAGTCGCCAGGTCGAAATCGAGTCAACGACCTCACGTCAACGAAGCTTCCGGATCGGAGCAATCCCGAGATGATTGCGCCGAAATGGAACGACAGAAGGGCCGAGCGGTAACTCGAGTTACCGCCCGTTCATGGAAACGTATCTATCAGCCGCGCTTGTACATCCCGATCACGCACGCGCCGCCGAGACCGAGATTGTGCTGCAGAGCGACTTTCGCGCCTTCGACCTGGCGCTCGCCGGACAGGCCGCGGAGCTGCTGGTTCAGCTCGAAGCACTGGGCGAGACCGGTGGCGCCGAGGGGATGGCCCTTGGAGAGCAGACCGCCGGACGGATTCACGACCCACTGGCCACCGTAGGTCGTGGCGTCATCGTCGATGAGCTTCCCGGCCTCACCTTCGCCGCACAGGCCGAGTCCTTCGTAGGTGATCAGTTCGTTGGGTGTGAAGCAGTCGTGGAGCTCGATGACGTCGATGTCCTTGGGACCGAGGCCGGCCTTCTCGTAGACCTGTTTCGCGCCGGCCTTGGTGAGATCCTGACCGACCATCTTGATCAGTGACGGCGGATCGAACGTGGTGGGGAAGTCGGTGGTCATCGCCATGCCTTCGATGGTGACGGGGTTGGTAATGCCGAGCTTCTTCGCGAACTCTTCGGAGCACAGGACCGCGGCGGCGCTGCCGTCGCTGGTGGGGCAGCACTGGAACTTCGTCAGCGGCTCGAACACCGTCGGCGCCGCCAGCACCTCTTCGAGCGACGAGGCCACCCGGAACTGCGAGCGCTCGTTCTTGACGGCGTGGCGACGATTCTTGACCGCCACCTTCGCCAGCTGCTCCTTCGTCGTGCCGTAACGCTCCATGTGCTCGCGCCCGGCACCACCAAACATCTGCGCTGCGGCCGGGGCGTCTTCATATCCCTGCTTGTCGATCATCACCTGGATGTGCCGATCCATCGGATGCGTACGATCCGAGTACTTGGCACCGAGCGAGCCCTTTTCCATCTTCTCGAAGCCGAGCGCGATGACGCACTCGTTCAAGCCACTGCCAACGGCCTGATAGCCCATGTACAGCGCCGTCGAGCCGGTGGAACAGTTGTTGTTGACGTTGTAGACGGGCACGCCGGTGAGACCGAGCTGGTAGATCGCGCGCTGCCCGCAAGTCGACTCACCGTACACATAGCCGACGAAGGCCTGTTCGATCTGATCGTAGGCGACGCCCGCATCCTTCAGCGCCTGCTCGCCCGCGTCCTTGCTCAACTCCGGGAAATCCTTCTCTCCCGGCTTGTAGAACTTGGTCATCCCGACCCCGATAACGCATACCTTCCTGAGATCCATGTCGAGCCTCCTTATAGTTCGATGCTTTTCGTCACGATGATCTTCATGAGGGGTCAGGACGCGGAACGCACCCGACGCCGCTGGCGCGGCGGCACCGGTGCCAGCGCCCGATTCCCCATCCGCACGAGCGTACTCGCAAATTTCCCGAGTTCTCTCGGTCCACCCGCGCCCGTCGTCGGGGTGAGCATGTCACGCGCCGTAAAATACATGAGCGCAGCACCCCAGCTGTTCAACGTGAAGAAGAACGGGTCGATGTCGTCGGCGAAGGTCCCGCGCTTCTGACAAGCCGCGATAAACGCGACCGCCTGGTCGATCAGAGGCTGGATGTACGTCTGCACGACCGTCACCGCGCTCGGGTGCCGGTCGACGGCGGTCCGCGCCACCAACCGTGCCAATTCGGGTTGTTCGCGCATCAGATGCAGGACGGACCGGGTCAGCTTATCGAGCTGCAGGAACGGGTCGCCATCGGGCACGAGACTCTCCCGATACAAGGGTGCGATACGCGCGAACACCTGCTCGTGCGCCGCCACGAACAGCGCTTCTTTGTTCTTGAAATGATAGAAGAGGCTGGGTCGCTGGATGCCGACAGAATCGGCAATCTCCTGCATCTTGGCGCCCGCGAATCCATCGCGTGCGAAGATCGCCTGCGCGGCCTCGATGATCCGCTCGTACGTGTCGTCAGAGGGTGAAGGGCGGATCGGCACGGGCTGCCTACTTACATGTTAGTAGGCATTTCAGCAAGTCGCAGAATGGCGCCCGCCCCTGTCAGTCGATCTCGATGAGCCGGGCTCGCGCCTCCCGCGCCTTCCCATCGCGCCGATAGCGCACCAGAATTTCGTCGCCTGGATCGTAGCGGTCGAACGCGTTCGAGAGGTCGTCAAAATCGGAGATGACCCGCTTCCCGATCCCAATGATAACGTCGAAACGCTCGACCTCGCCGCGCCGCCCGACCTCGAGCGATCGGAGGCCGGCCCCCGCGGCGGGGCTGCCACGCGCGACGCTTCGAACGACCACCCCGGAGACGCCCCAGCGCTCGGCGACGTAGTCGGGAAGGACGGTGACACCAAGCCCAGCGCGCCGCACCTTGCCGTGGCGGATCAACTGCGGCACCACGCGACGGACCGCGCTGACCGGCACAGCGAATCCGATGCCGGCACTCGAACCCGTCGGACTGAAGATTGCTGTGTTCACCCCGATGAGGCGGCCGGCGGAGTCAAGCAGCGGGCCGCCGGAATTCCCGGGGTTGATTTCGGCATCCGTCTGCACGACGTCCTCGATGACGCCCCCGCCCGCCGTCGGTATCTCGCGACCGAGCGCGCTGATGACACCGGTCGTCAGCGTCTGATCGAGCCCAAATGGATTGCCGATCGCCAGGACCTTCTGGCCGACCACGAGCCCGGTCGAGTCGCCGAGCTGCACCGGCGTCAAACGCGCGTCGTCGGCCTCGATCCGGAGCACCGCGAGATCCTTCCGCTGGTCATAGCCCACCACGCGCGCACGGTGCGTGGCCCCGTCGGCGAGAGTCACCGACAACGCGTCGCCGCCACGGATCACATGCAGGTTCGTGACGACGTGGCCTTGATCATCCCAGAGAAACCCCGACCCTGCTCCGCGGGGAATCTCGGTGACGTTCAAGCTGAACCTATCGCGCGCCAGGCGAGCGTTCCGCACGTACACGACGGAAGGCGACACACGCCGGAAGACCTCGATGGTGTTGCGTTCGTTCGCAAGCAGGCCCGGCGGAATCGGACGCTCGGCGAGTGCCGCAAGCACGGGGCCGGCGACGACACCAACGATGGCAGCGCACGTCGCCACGCACATGCCTATGGCTTTGACGCCGCGCACGACCCACTTAACGTAAGCACTCTTCACGCATCGTCAAGCCCCCCAACGACGCGTGTTTCCTGCACGCTGCGTCTTGACGAGCACCAAGTCGTTCTTACCTTTCACGTCGAGACGGCAACCGGAACGAAGCCGTCGCACTACCAACGTACGAAGGAGGACGACCATGACACGATTTCGATTCGCATCACCATTCGATCCCGCGCGACGCTTGCAGACGTTGCAGAGCGAGGTCGAGCGCGCACTCGGCAATCCGTTCGACGCCGAGCAGAGTCCATCCGGACGCGGTGTCTTCCCGGCTGCCAACGTCTTTCGCGATGAGGACGGCCTGACACTCCGCATGGAAGTCCCAGGCGTCTCGCCCGCCGAGATCAAAGTCGAAGCGCGCGAGAACACGCTGACCGTCAGCGGCGCGCGCGCCACGGACATCCCCGAAGGCGCCAGCTACCACCGGCGCGAGCGTGGGAACGGCCGCTTCTCGCGGGCACTGCAGCTGCCGCGCGACGTGGATCCGACGAACGTCACGGCCACGTGCAAGAACGGCATCCTGACGGTACGCGTCCCGAAACGGGAGGACGCCAAGCCACGTCAGATCACCGTGCAGGCGGCGTAACGCGATCCACAGCGACGAGCAGCGTAACGCGATCCAGCGACGAGCAGCGCAACGCATCCAGCGACGAAAGGAGACAGCACCCATGACACAGGAACTGAACGCACGTGACAAAGAAGAAGTACGGCAAGAAGAATCGACGCGTCCGGGTCGCAGCTATCGGCCGGATGTCGACATTTTCGAAACCGCGGAGGCACTCGTGCTACGCGCGGACGTCCCTGGCGTCGACGAGAGTTCGGTCGCCGTCCGCCTCAATGACGGCGTCCTCAGCCTCGAGGGCCAGGTAGCGCTGCAGGACTACGAGAACCTCACCCCGGTCGCCACGGAGTACAGCATCGGGAACTACCTCCGGCGCTTCCAACTCTCGAACGACCTCGATCCCGAGGGAATCGCCGCCCGCGTGACGGACGGCGTCCTGGAGGTGACGTTCCCGAAGAGCGCCCAGGCGCGGCCGCGTCAGATCCAGGTCACGGCCGGCTAGGACAATCCCACGGGGCGGCGAACGGCTAGGACAATCCCAAGGTCTGGGGGCCGACCGCCGCCCTCGTGCCATGCGCTCACGCGAGGGCGTGGCACGATGCGAAGTTGATTTCTCTCGGCGCGTAGAACAAGCTGCGCATATCATGAGCTACAATGCGTGGTTTCAGTGCATCAACGGATGCGCCGGGCAGTACAGTCTGCTCGAGATCATCTACCGCTGCCCGTCGTGCAACGACCTGCTCTACGTGCAGCACGACATGGAGGCACTCAAGTCACGGGCGCCCGCGGCGTGGATCCAGCTCTTCGACGAGCGCTTCCACGTCAATACGTACCCGTACGGCTCCGGTGTTTGGGGCAAGAAGGAATGGGTCGTACCGTTCATCGACAACGAGAACGTGGTGTCCACCTTCGAGGGGAACAGCAACCTCTTCTGGGCCGATCGCTACGGCAAGCAGCTCCACGTCGAGGACCTGTGGGTCAAACAGTGCGGTAACTCGCACACAGGATCATTCAAAGATCTCGGCATGACCGTGCTCGTGTCGGTCGTCAAACAGATGATCGCCGACGGACAGCCGATCGATGCTGTCGCCTGCGCGTCGACCGGGGACACCTCGGCAGCGCTGGCTTCGTACTGCGCCGCCGCAGGAATCCCGGCGGTCGTCCTGCTGCCGCGCAACAAAGTCTCGCCAGCCCAACTCGTTCAGCCCATCGCCAACGGTGCGCTCGTGCTCTCGCTCGAGACCGACTTCGATGGCTGCATGAAAGTCGTCCAGGAAATCACGAAGCAGAAGCGCATCTACCTTGCGAATTCGATGAACAGCCTCCGGATCGAGGGGCAGAAGACCGTCGCGATCGAGATCGTCCAGCAATTCGACTGGGAGGTACCCGATTGGGTCATCATCCCCGGCGGAAACCTCGGCAACGTCAGCGCGCTCGGGAATGGCTTCCTGATGCTTCAGGAACTTGGCCTGATCGCCAAGCTCCCCCGCATCTGTGTGGCGCAGTCCGCGAACGCGAATCCGCTCTATCGCTCCTATCAGCAGGGCTTCGAGAACTACGAGCCCGTGACCGCGCACCAGACCCTCGCCAGCGCCATCCAGATCGGCAATCCGGTGAGCATCCAACGGGCCATCCGCACGCTGAAGAAATTCGACGGGGTCGTCGAACAGGCCACAGAGCAGGAACTCGCCGACGAATCGGCGCGCGCGGATCGCACCGGGATGTTCAACTGCCCGCATACCGGGGTTGCGCTCGCGGCGCTCCGGAAGTTGGTCGAGCAGAAGGTCATCCGGTCACACGAGCGTGTCGTCGTCGTCTCGACCGCCCACGGTCTGAAGTTCGCCGATCAGAAGACGCAGTACCACCTGGGCACGCTCGACGGCGTACGATCGACACACCAGAATACCCCCGTCGAACTCGCCGCCGACCCGGCCAAGGTCGCCGATGCGATCTCGCGCCACGTCGAGCGTACGCGCCTCCTCGTGTAGTCATGGCCACCAACACGGACGACAAGCGCCGCGGCCTCAGTACTCTCGCGGTCCACGCCGGCGAATCACACCCGAAACCCGGGAACTCGTTGGCGACACCGATCATCCAGACCGCAACGTTCACGTTTGCCAACACTCAGGAACTCTCGGATCACTTCGAGCGGCGCATCGAGCGTGAAGAGTACGGCCGCTACGGCAATCCGACCCAGCGGATCGCGGAGGTGAAGCTCGCCGCGCTCGACCGCGCCGAGGATGCGCTTCTGTTCAGCAGCGGCATGGCCGCCATGACCACGACGCTGTTCGCGGTGCTTTCCCGAGGAGCGCACGTCGTCGTCACCGACGACTCCTATCGTCGGACCCGCCAGTTCCTGAATCAGGTCCTGCACCGTTTCGGGATCGAGGTCTCGACCGTGCCGGCAGGCGACTACGACGCCATGAATGACGCGATCCGGCCGACCACCCGGGTCCTGCTGAGCGAATCACCCACGAATCCGTACAATCGGGTGCTCGATCTCGAACGTTTTGTCGAGATCGGCCGCCGGCACCGGGTCAAGACGATCGTCGATGCCACGTTTGCCACGCCGTATAATCAGCGACCGCTCGAGTTCGGCGTCGATCTCGTGATGCACTCGGCGACGAAGTATCTGGGCGGTCACAACGATCTCCTTGCTGGCGTCGTCCTCGGCTCGGCCGACCTGGTCGACGGGATCCGCTCACTCCAGGCCGTCACCGGTGGCGTCGTGGATCCGTTCGCCGCCTACCTGCTGGTTCGCGGCCTGAAGACGCTGGCCCTTCGGATCGAGCGCCAGAACGCCAATGCAATGGCACTTGCCGAGTTCCTGGACGGCCACGCCAAGGTCGAGGCTGTGCACTACGCGGGACTCCCCAGCCACCCCCAACACGACATCGCCCGCCGCCAGATGAAGGGCTTCGGTGGAGTCGTGTCCTTCGAGGTGAAGGGCGATCTCAGTGCCGCAACGCGCGTGGTGGATGGCTGCAAGATCCCGCAGATCGCACCGTCGCTCGGCGGAGTGGAAAGCCTGATCGAACAGCCCGCACTCATGAGCTTCTACGAACTCACCACCGAGGAGCGGCTTCAGGTCGGAATCAAGGACAATCTGATCCGCTACTCGGTCGGCATCGAAGACGGCGCCGACCTGATCGACGATCTCGCCGCCGCCCTGGCCAACGCCTAGCGGGGCGGCACGCCCTGGCCACGTGATCACGCTCGGCGAACTGAGGCGGCTCTCCAAAGCGGTCGGACCGATCCTCAAGAACGCCATCGTGTCGGGCCGCCTCTTCCGGCCGCAGTGCGTACTGACCGAGCCCGAGCCCGACATCCTTTGCGAGTACGACGTCCGGATTCCGCTTGCCGATGGCACTCAGGCCACGGCCAACGTCTTTCGTTCGAAGCGGGCCGACGACGCGAGCGAGCGATTGCCCGCGATCATGTGCGCACACCCGTACGACAATCACCTCATTCCGGCGCTCGGAAACACGCCGTTCGGCGGCCCCCCGCGGCAGTACCGTCTGATACCCCAAGAAGGGAAGCCCTCGTTCTCCACCCTGACGAGCTGGGAGTCTCCCGACCCAAACTTTTGGGTCCGCGCCGGCTATGCGGTCGTGAACATGAACATGCCGGGCTTCGCCAATAGCGGCGGAGCGCCAGGCCTCTCCTCGCTCGAGCAGGCCGAAGCCTTCGCCGAGGCGATCGACTGGATCGGTGCACAACCGTGGTGCACCGGCAAGGTGGGACTGAACGGCGTCAGCTTTCTCGCCATCAGCCAGTACGCCGTCGCCGCCGGGCAGACGTCGCGCGGAGTCCCGGCGAGTTTGAAAGCAATTTGCCCCTGGGAGGGCATCGGGGACATCTACCGGGAAATGTTCTTCGAGGGCGGAATCGAGGAACAGGGCTTCCCGGTCTTCTGGTGGCACACGGAGGTCAAGCCGACCATCAACTGCAGCGAGCAAGAGTTCGTCGAGATCGAAGGCCAACTGCCGCAAGACATGGCGCGGGCTCATCCCTTCTACGATGACTACTGGCGCGCCAAAGTACCGAAGGTCGCGGACATCGACGTCCCCATGATGATCTGTGCGAGCTTCTCTGATCAGGGCCTACACACTCGCGGCAGTTTCCGGATCTTTCGGGAGGCGAGGTCCAAACAGAAGTGGGTGTACACGCATCGACACCTCAAGTGGGATGCCTACTACTCGCGCGAGGTCCAGGAGTTGACGAAGTCCTTCTTCGATTGCTTCCTCAAGGACGAGGGCGCCGACGCGTTCCTGCGGCGTGATCCGGTGCGACTCGAGGTGCGCTCGGCGCGAGAAACGATCCACGAGGTCCGCGGCGAGCGCGAGTGGCCGCTGGCCCGCACCCGCTACGAAACACTCTTTCTGTCACCAGGGGGCATCCTCGCCCCAGACGCGCCCGCAGCGCCGGGCGAGCTCAGCTACGACGCCCAGACGGGCGAATGCCGAGCGTCCTACACCTTCGAGGAGGACACCGAACTCACCGGATACATGAAGCTCCGCCTCTGGGTGGAGGCGCGTGCGGGGGCGCTCGGCCCGCCTCCTGACGACATGGCCCTCTTCATCGGCGTCGAGAAGCTGGACCAGCATGGCCGGCGCATACGGTTCTTCGGCTCGGTGGGAAACTTCGACGACCTGATGACCCGCGGGCTACTCGCCGTCTCGCGTCGCGCTCTGGACGAGGAGGCCTCCACGCAATGGGAGCCGGTTCTGCGCAACGAGAAAGACGAGAAGCTCAGCCCGGGCGAGATCGTCCCGGTCGAGATCGCCCTGAACCCGAGCAGCACCTTCTTCCGGCGAGGTGAGGGAGTCGAACTCGTGATCTCAGGCCACGAGATCGTGGCCTCGCCGCCGTACATCAAGGCCAACCAGTGCAATCGCGGGATTCACATCATGCACGCCGGAGGCGAATACGACTCCCACCTGCTCATCCCGGTCGTGCCTCCGGCCGCGGAGCCGCCGCGGGCACAGGGGTGAATCCCTACGCAGCGAACGCCTGGTCGATGATCTGTTTCAACTCGCCGCGCGCATGGAGCTCGTGGATGATGTCGCAGCCACCGACGAACTTGCCATCGACGTAGACCTGCGGAATCGTCGGCCACGCCGAGTACCGCTTGATCGCATCGCGCTTCTCCGGCGATGCAAGCACGTCGACAGTCTCGAACGGCTGGCCGAGCTCGCGAAAGATCTCGATCGTTGCGGCCGAGAAGCCGCATTGCGGAAAGACAGGCGTGCCTTTCATGTAGATGAGCACCTTGTTTCCGTTGATCTCCTGCTCGATCTCACTGACGATTTCGTCTGCCATGGGGCAACCTCCTGGGGACTTTCAGCTCTGGGGCAATCAGCTCTCGGTCGAGGTGACCGTCTTGAGCTGCAACGCGTGAATCTGTGGCATCAGCGCCGCCAGTGCCCGGTAGACCATCTGATGGCGCTCGACGAGGGACTTCCCCGAGAAGGCGTCGCTGACGACCGCCACGGAGAAATGGTCTCCCCCTCCGGTGTAGTCCTCGGCACGGATCTGCCCATCAGGAAAGACCTGCGCGAGCTCCTGTCGAATTTCCTCCGGGTCCAGCATCGTGCCAGCTATACTAGCCTGCCAGGTACTGGCAAGCGAGCCATGCCTTTGGCACACTCACCGGATCGTGGCGCCGCTCATATCGTCGAGCACGGCTCGCACCGAATATACGAGCCTGGTCCTCGTCGCCACGCTGATTGGCTTCCTCGGCGCGGTCGCGAGCAGTGTGTTCCATTGGGCGATCGTCACGGCCACCGTGGCCTTCGGCGACCTGCGTGACCTGCTGACCACCGTGTTGCCAGGCCCGAGCGGCGCGGCGATCCCCGTGGTCCTCATCGTAGGCGGCGTCGTCCTGCTCCTCCTCGAGCGGTTCTTCCCGGACCATACGCTCGGGTACGGGTTCCCCCGTTTCCTCGAGATGATCCACCTCGAAGGGGGCCGCGTGAAACGCCGGTGGATGGTCGTGAAGACCCTCGGCACCGCCATCTCGCTCGGTGCGGGCGCGTCCGTGGGACGCGAGGGCCCGATCGCGCAGATCGGCGGCTCGATCGGCTCGGCAATCGCGCGGCTGCTCAAAATGAGCGGCGATCGGATGCAGCTCATCGTCGCGTGCGGCGCCGCGGCTGGAATCGCGACGACATTCAACGCCCCCATCGGCAGCGTGATGTTCGCGCAGGAAATCGTCCTGCAGGGCCAGGTGCAGCTCGCGCACTTCAGCCTGATCGTCATCTCGACCGCGACCGCCGTCATCGCCGCCCGCTCGATGGGAATGTCCGAGACGTTGTTCGGAGTGCGGTCGTTCGAGCTCGCGAGCTATTGGGAACTCCTGCCCTACGGGCTGATGGGACTCTGTCTCGGTGTGCTCGCCGTCGTGTACTCACGTACGTTTCACACCGCGGTCGAGCGCGCGCAGAAACTCGACATCTCGACACCGACCAAGCTGCTGGTCGGACTGGCCGTCGTCGGCGTCGTCGGCATGGTCCTGCCGCAAAACCTCGCCGACGGCTATCCGGCCATCAATGCCGCGCTGGCCGGCGAACTCGCCTGGCCGCTCATGGTGACTCTCGCCTTCGCCAAGATGGCAACCAGCATCGTCTCGCTCGCAAGCGGCGCGCCGGGCGGATTGTTCGGTCCGATCTTCTTCATCGGCGCGATGGGCGGGGGATCGTTCCGCGCGCTGTCCGAGACCCTGCTTCCCGGGCTGACCGGCGCCCGCGGCTCCTACGCCCTCGTGGGTCTGGCCGCGTTCCTTGCCGCCTGCACGCATGCACCGCTGACGGCCATGTTCCTTCTCTTCGAAACCACGCGTAGCTACGAGGTCGCCCTTCCCGCCCTGATCACGGTCATCCTCGCCGTCATGGTCTCGAGCAACGTCGAGCAGGAATCGATCGATACCCTCGGACTCGCCCGCGCCGGCGTCAGTCTCCAGCCTCCCCGCGAGCAGATCATGGACCTCATTCCGGTCTCTACCGCCTGTCATCAACAGTTCCAGATCATCCCTGCCGACACGCCGCTCCGCGACGTACTGCGCATCGTCAGCGAGAGCACGGCGACCAGCTTTCCCGTCGTCGACCGCAAGGGGCTGCTCCGCGGCATCCTCTCGCTTCACAACGTGCGTCCATTGTTCAACGACCCCGCTGCCGCCGACATCGTGATCGCCGCTGACATCTGCGAGAAGAACGTTCCGACGGTCACGCCCGCAACGAGCCTCGGCCGCGCGCTCGGCCGCATGGAGGCCGATGACCGGGACGAGATCCCGGTGGTCGATCCCGAGGATCCGAACCACGTCGTCGGCTTGTTGTCGCGCGCCGACGTCATCCGGGCCTACAACCGGACGCTGCTGACCATGCGCACGGTTCCGGGCGCTGCCGCGGGCGACCAGATGCCACAGTGGTCCCGTGGGTACCGGGTGACGAGCCTTCTCGTCACCGAGAACTGGAACGGGCACACCCTCCGCGAACTCGACTGCCGCGCCCGCTTCGGAGTGAGCGTGCTGGCCGTCGAGCCGCGCGACAAGCCCGGTCACACGTTCGAGGTCCCCGACCCCGACCGTCGGCTCGATACCGGAGACTCGCTCGTCATCGCCGGCCCCTCCGCCAAAGTCGCCAGGTTCGAGCGCGCGTCCCTCACCGAGCCCGTGACCTAGCCGGGCGACCCGCAGGCCCCGGAAAACGCCGTACGCACGGTGAAAAATCGGGGTGCATTGACCGTAGGGAAGTTGCGGGTGTAGTGCGGGAAGGTGGTCCGTATGGCCGTCGCGCAACGGCCTGGAACCGGGAGGTACGTTCAATGTCGACCGACGAGCTTCTGGAAGAACAACTCCGCGAGGATCGTCCCGAGGAACTGAGTCCGCAACGCCTCTACGAGCATCTGATCCGCGAACCCATCGGGAAGAGCGATCCGCGAACCGCGGTAGCCGTCAACCCCCACACGAGTGTGGAAGACGCCATAGCCTTGATGAAACAGCATCGCTTCGGCTGCCTGCTCGTCGAAGCCGACCGCCAGCTGGTCGGCATCTTCACCGAGCGCGATGTCCTCACCAAGGTGATCGGAAACGGGCGCGAGCCCGGCGCCCTGACCGTCGAAGAGGTCATGACCCCGAATCCCGAGTCACTGACGCTCGACGACGAGATCGCGTGGGTCCTGAACCTGATGGCGGTCGGCGGCTTCCGTCACGTCCCGATCGTCGATGACGCCGGCCGACCCGTCGCCGTCTTCTCGGTGAAAGACGTCGTCGAGCGCCTGGTCGAACTCTTCCCGCGCGACGTCCTCAACCTGCCCCCACGCCCCGGCAAGAACATAGCCCGCACCCGCGAAGGCGCGTAGGCACAAGCCCGCGAAGGCGCGTAGGCACAAGCCCGCGGAGGCGCGCAGGCACCAGCCCGCAGAGGCGCGCAGGCACCAGCCCGCAGAGGCGCGTAGGCACCCTTGCGGGGGCAGGACCGACTATCTATTCCACGTCCCAGGTGTCGCCGCGATTGAGCAGCGCGTCGAGGTCACCGGGGCCGAGGCGATCCTTCGCATCGACCAGCTGCGCGTCCAACGCGCGCTCGTAACTCGGCCGTTCGACCGCGCGGAAGACACCGATGGGCGTCGGAAAATCCGGAGGTCCCATGTGCGACAGGAAGTAGGCCAGCGTCGGATCCTGCTCGTCGTGGACGATGAGATCCTTCTCGGTAATGCCCTTGCCCAGCTCGACCACTTCGGGCCGGAGACCTGACCCGAGCCGGATGCCCTTGTCGCGATTCTTGCCGAAGATGAGCGGCTGACCGTGCTCGAGAACGAGCTGCGCCTCCGCCTTGACCGGCTTGTCGGTGAGCTCGGCGAAGGCACCATCGTTGAAAATGTTGCAGTTCTGGAGGATCTCGACGAATGACGTTCCGCGATGTTCGTGCGCTCGCCGGATCACCTGCTGCAAGTGCTTGGCCTCGACGTCGATCGAGCGTGCCACGAAGGTCGCGTCGGCCCCGAGCGCAACCGCGAGCGGATGGAACGGATGATCGACCGAGCCTGCCGGGGTCGATTTCGTCACCTTGCCCACCTCGGAGGTCGGCGAATACTGCCCTTTGGTGAGCCCGTAGATGCGATTGTTGAACATCAACATGTTGACGTCGACGTTCCGTCGCAGGATGTGGATCAGGTGGTTCCCACCGATGGAGAGCGCATCGCCGTCGCCCGTCACGATCCACACCGAGAGGTCGGGACGCGCGACTTTGAGCCCGGTCGCGATGGCTGGCGCGCGACCATGAATCGTGTGGAATCCGTAGGTATCGACGTAGTACGGGAACCGACTCGAACATCCGATTCCGGACAGAAATGCGAACTGTTCCCGCGGCACCCCGAGATCGGGCAGCACGCGCAGCACTGATGCGAGAATCGCGTAGTCACCGCAACCGGGACACCAGCGAACATCCTGGTCCGACTCGAAATCCTTGCGAGTGAGCTTGGGCGCAGCCTGGGTTGCGGTACTCACGTCAGTTCCTCCAGAACTTTCCTTACGCCGGCGACGATCTCGCTGACCTTGAAGGGTCGCCCCTGGACTTTGTTCAGCCCAGAAGCATCGACGAGGTACTCGGCCCGGAGCAGCTTGATGAGTTGGCCGAGATTCATCTCGGGCACGATCACCCGACGGAAGCGCTTCAACACGTCGCCGAGATCCGGCGGCAGTGGATTCAGGTACCGCAGGTGCAGATGGCCCACCGACTCCCCGGCGGCCACGAGCTCTTTGACCGCTGCCGAGATCGATCCGTAGGTGCTCCCCCATCCGACCAGCAGCACATCGCCCTGCGAGGCACCGTCCACGACCGAAGCGGGGATGTCCCGGGTGATCCCGCTGATCTTACGATCGCGGGTGCGGACCATGTGCTCGTGGTTCATCGGGTGGTAGCAGACGTTGCCGGTGACGTCCTCGCGCTCGATCCCGCCAATGCGGTGCTCGAGACCTGGAGTCCCCGGGATGACCCACCGGCGAGTCAGGGTCTCGGGATCACGTTGGTAGGGTTGATAGCCTTCGGGATCAGTCCGGAACTCGACCTCGATCTTCGGAAGATCGGCCTCGCGCGGCACCAGCCAGGGCTCGGCGCCATTGGCGATATAGCCATCGGACAGGAGAATGACCGGCGTCATGTACTGAATCGCGATGCGCACCGCCTCGAAGACCGTCTCGAAACAATCGGCCGGCGTCGCGCAGGCCAGAATCGGCAGCGGACACTCGCCGTGCCGGCCATACATCGCCAGCATGAGGTCCGCCTGCTCGGTCTTGGTGGGCAGACCCGTCGAAGGGCTCCCGCGCTGAATGTCGGCAATCACGAGCGGAAGCTCGACGGCGACCGCAAGCCCAATGGTCTCCGATTTGAGGCACACCCCGGGGCCGCTCGTGGTCGTGACGCCAAGGGCACCGCCGAAGGCCGCTCCGAGGGCGGCGCCGACCGCGGCGATCTCATCTTCGGCCTGGAACGTCCGGATGCCGAAGTGCTTGTACGACGACAATTCGTGCAGGATGTCGCTCGCTGGAGTGATCGGGTAACTGCCCAGGAACATCGGCAGGTCTGCGCACTTCGCGGCCGCAACCAACCCGAGCGCCGTGGCGGTGTTGCCGGTTACGTTCCGATAGCGCCCCGCGGCGATCTTGGCCGGCCGCACCTCGTACGCGGTGTGGAAGAGTTCTGTGGTCTCACCGAAATTGTAACCAGCCTGCAGGACGCGCTTGTTGGCCTCGAGCAACTCGGGCGCCTTTTTGAACTTCTGCTCGATCCACCGAATGGTGGGCTCGATCGGGCGCTGGAACAACCACGACATGAGGCCGAGGGCCAGGAAGTTCTTGCAGCGCAATACCTGCTTGTTCGAGAGACCAGAATCCAACAGCGCCGTCGACGTCAGCTTGGAAATGTCGATCGCGAACAGATCAAAGCCATCGAGCGACCCATCGGTGAGCGGACTGACCTGATACTCGGCCTTGCGAAGGTTCTGGTCGGTGAAAGTCTCTTTATCGACGATCAGCATGCCGCCCGGCTTCAGGCTGCCCTCGTCGATGTTGACCTTGAGGGCGGCCGGGTTCATCGCGACGAGCACATCGCAGGAGTCGCCCGGGGTAAAAACCTCGCGTGAGGAGAAGTTCAGCTGGAAACCGCTGACACCGGCGAGACTCCCCGCGGGTGCCCGGATCTCGGCCGGGAAATCGGGGAGCGTCCCAAGATCGTTCCCCGCGAGCGCCGACTCGATCGTGAACTGGGTGCCGACCAGCTGCATCCCGTCGCCCGAGTCCCCCGCAAAGCGCACGACGACCCCATCGCGGGTCTCGATCGCTTTAGCGGCCTTGCTCGCAGCCTCCGCTGCCGCCCCTCCACCTAGGTCAGTTGGTGACAAGGCTTCCCCCTTCTCTGGGCCGGCATCTGCCGTACGACCCCATATAAAGCCTGCTCTAGTTTAAGGTAGGCGATGGGTTCGGGCAACTGTCTCATACTGCCCCCGTGCGCGCGGCCGCGGAGCGGCCGTGCTCCGGTGGGCGTCGCGAATCGCGGCAAAGCCGCGATTGCTCCCGGTCGTGACGGGGGAGCCTGCGAAGGCCCCGTGATCCGATGGGCGTCGCGAACCGCGGCGAGGCCGCGATTGCTCCCTGGCGAGGCGGGGGAACGCGCGTGGGCCCCAGGAGCTTGGGGGTGGCTGGGAGGGCTAGATGTAGGAGAGCCAGGCGTCGTGTTGGGGTTTGCCGCCTCGGATGAGGGCGAAATAGGCTTCTTGCATGGCCTGGGTCACGGGGCCGGGCTTTCCGGTGCCGATGCGGCGGTCGTCGAGCTCGCGTACGGGCGTGACCTCGGCAGCCGTGCCGGTGAAGAAAGCCTCGTCGGCGATGTACACGGCATCGCGCGTGAAGCGCTCCTCGACCACGGGCATCCCCTGCTCGGCCAGGAGGGCGATGATCGTCGCTCGCGTGATGCCCGGTAGCACCGAGGTGAGCGGCGGCGTCTTCACGACGCCGTCAGCCACGATGAACAGGTTCTCGCCGCTGGCTTCGGCCACGAAGCCGTCGGTGTCCAGCATCAAGGCCTCGTCGTAGCCGGCCGTCCGAGCCTCGCGACTCGGCAGAATGGAGTTGATGTAGTGCCCGACTGCCTTCGCCTTGGTCATCATCGTGTTCACATGGAAACGCTGAAACGACGACGTCTTGACCCGGATTCCGTTCTTCACGCCCTCGTCACCGAGATAGGCGCCCCAGGGCCACGCCGCGATCGTGACCCGCACCGGATTGGTGGTGGCGGAGAGTCCCATCTCCCCCTCGCCGACGAACACCAGGGGGCGTAGATAGCACTCCTGGAGCTTGTTCCGACGCACGATCTCGAGACAGGCCTCGTTGATGGCGTCCTGGCTGAAGGGGATGTCCATCGACAGGATGTGCGCCGACGCGAACAACCGCCGGGTGTGCTCGGGCAGGCGGAAGATCGCCGAGCGGCCATCGTCGGTGCGGTAGCACCGCACCCCCTCGAACACGCCGAGTCCGTAGTGCAACGTGTGCGTGAGCACGTGCACTTGCGCCTCTTCCCATGGGACGAAGCGGCCGTCGAGCCAGATGAGTTCGCTCTTCTCCACCGAGCCGCGAGAGCTACCGGAGGCCCGATAGGTTGTCAATTTACGGGAACGGCGCCTCCCGTCTGCGGACCGACAACGGGGGTGCTCAGGCGCGCCCGCAGCTCACGCGTCCGGTTCCAACCAGCGGGCGTAGATGGCACGGATCGCCTCGCGATGCCCTGCGTGATCTGCCAGGAGGCGGGCCGCGACCTCGTCGGCAGGCCCCTGGTAGCCGAGGCGACGCGCAACGGCGGCAAGCGCGGGGCCTTCTCGCTCGAGGGCTTCGACGGGCTGATCGCGCTCGATCCGGAGCCGATTGGTGAGCGCGCGGAGGAAAGCGTAGCCCTCCTGCAGCGCATGGGCCTCCTCCGCCGGCAGCACGCCCGCGTACGCGAGCGAGGCAAGGGCGGCCCGGGTGGAGTGCTGCCGGACCTCTGGCACCGCTCCGCCATGACGGAGCTGCAGCATCTGCACGAGAAACTCGATGTCGACCAATCCTCCGCGCCCGGTCTTGACGTTGATCCCCTTGCGTTCGCTGCCGGCAAGCTCGCGCTCCATGCGCATCCGGATGCGATGGATCTCGGCAGCGCCGTCATCCGGGAAGGTAGGCTCGTAGACGAACCGGTGTACGATCTCGGCCACCTCCGCGGCGAGCGAGTCGTCGCCGGCCACCACCCGCGCTTTGATCATCGCCTGGCGTTCCCACAGATGCGCGCGCTGCGCGTGATACCGGGCGAACGCCTCGAGCGACGACACCAGCGGCCCGGCGTTCCCCGATGGTCGGAGGCGCGTGTCGATCTCGTACATGCGACCTTCGCGCGTCTGCACCTGGAGCGAAGTCATCAGCGTCTGCGCCAAACGCGTCACGTACTCGTGCACGGCCACCGACCCGGCCGTCTCGGCGAGCGGCACGTAGATGAAGATGATGTCGAGATCGGAATTGTAGGTGAGTTCCCGCCCACCGAGCTTTCCCATCCCGAGCACGACGAAGCGCGCCGGGCTCGTCGTCACGTCGTAGCGGGCCTGGGTCTCCTCGACGGCGACGCGCCAGGCGGCGTCGAGGCAAGCCTCGGCCAGATCGCTCAGCTGATCGCTCACCGCGTAGAACGGCAGCACTCCCTCGACATCGTTGATACCGACGCGCAGAAACTGCTCGTGGCGGAACCGCCGCAAGACATCCAGCCGCGACTCGTAGTCCTCCGCGGCAGCCACGAGGCCGGCCAGCTCGGCTTGCATCTCGTCCCTGGCCACGGTCACACGCGCCAGATCGGCGCGGACGAGATTGTCGAGCATCTCGGGATGCCGAATCAGGAGCGCCGAAAGAAACTCGCTCGTGCCGAAGAGGCGCACGAGCACGGCGAGCGTCCGCGGATTCTCGGCCAGGAGCGAGAGAAAGCTCGAGCGTGCCCCGACCGCCGCCAGGAAACCCGCCAGGTGCCGAAGCGCCAGGTCGGGATCGGGAGCGCGCGTCACCGCATCGAGCAGCGTCGGCCCGACCTCGCGCAGGAGCTTCTTGCGGCGCGGCGTGGCAGGCGACTGCGACGGGCCATCCCAGAGGAGATGCAGATGGCCGCTGCTGGCGTCGAGATCCCGAAAGCCAAACTCGGCGAGCGCGGCCCGGGTCGCCTCCTCGTCGTCGAGGTGCGCCAGCACGCCCGCAAAGCGGGGGTCGCCCTGCGCGGTCGACTGCTGGCGCGAGTGAAACACCTCGGTAAACGCGGCATGAACGATGTCTCCATGGCGCGTACAGTCGTCGCGAAACTCCGTCACCGCAGCGGTGGGCTCCGCCTGCCCGTACCCCAGACGACGGGCGAGACTACGCTCCCCCTCCCCCTCCGGCACGACCTGCGTCTGCCGCTCGTCCACGAGCTGAATCTTGTGTTCGACCTGGCGGAGGAAGCGGTAGGCGGCGGCAAGGGCCGCGCCGTCTTCGCGCGTGAGATAACGATGCTCGACCAGCGCGGTCAGGGCCGCCAGCGAATTGCGCTCACGAATCCGCGCATCCTTCCCCGCGTTGACGAGCTGCGTACTTTGAATGACGAACTCGATCTCCCGAATGCCCCCGCGCCCGAGTTTCAGGTTCCACCCCGTGGCGCGCGAGCGGGCCAGCGAGGTCTCGATCCGCGTCTTCATCGCCGCAATGTCCTCGATGGTCGCGTAGTCGAGGTAGCGCCGGTAGACGAACGGCTCCATGTCGGCGAGGTAGGCGTCGCCGAGCGCCCGATCCCCGGCGATCGGGCGGGCTTTCAGAAACGCCCCGCGCTCCCACGTCTGCCCCCATGCCTCATAGTAGGTGAGTGCCCCTGCCCGTGAGTTGACGATGGGGCCGTTGCCGCCTTCGGGACGCAACCGAAGATCGACGCGAAAGACGAAACCGTCGTCGGTGTTCTGGTGCAAGGCACGGGTGACGCCCTCCGCCAGCCGCGAGAAGAACTCCTGCGCCGACAGCTCGCCGCGCGGCCCACCCGCCGAGGCCTGCGCATCGTCCGCACGGAGATAGATGAGATCGACGTCCGAGCTGAAGTTGAGTTCCTGCCCCCCGAGCTTCCCCATGGCGAGCACGACGAAACCCGCAGGCCCGGCCTCGTCGAAGACATCGCCGTGGTCGGCAACCAGCCGTGCGCGTGTCGCCTGCACCGCCACCTCGAGCGCGTCCTCGGCGAGCACGCTGAGCCCTCGTGTGGTCTCTTCGAGCGTGGCCTTTCCCAGCAGGTCGCGCGCGGCAATCACCAGCATGCGGCGGCGCTTGAGCGTGCGCAATATCCGCCAGAGCCCATCGGTATCCGCGGGATCGGACACCGACGGTACGGGGACGAGCGCGTCAGCCGTGCCGTCGCCATCGAGGGCCGCCTGCCAGAAATCGGGCTCGGCCAGGAGCAAACGGGTCACGAGCGAGCTGGCGCCGAGAAGCGTCACCAGCCGAGCCGCCGACGCGGGATCGCTACAGACCGGGGCAAGCGTCGCGGCCGCCGCCTCGCGAATCCGCGCCAATGCGGCAAGGGCGAGCGACGGATCGGCCGCGCGCGCCATCGCGTTCGTCACTTCGTCCGGGACTGCCCCCGGCCACACCTCGACCAACCGGGTCCCGAATGCGGCTGGATCCGCTACCCCACCGGCGCCAAGCAGTTCGTGCGCGCTAGCACGCATCGCTCACAGGGGCCTACGGCGGCAGCCGCTCGCCCACGACCTCAAGACGCCGATGGACTGGACGCGGCAGGTGACGACACGTCAGCGCTCGCGGGAGCGAGATCGTGCGCCTTCGTCCAACCGTCGAATACCGACAATGCGCGAGCGGCCAGGGCCAGTTTCTTCTCTCGCCCCCGCATCCGGCGCTCGAGAGGGGGAAACAAGCCGTAATTCGCGTTCATCGGCTGGAATGATTTCCGGGTCCGATCCGTCACGTACGCGAGCAGTGCCCCATGCGCCGTCGCGACGGGCGGGACCAGCAAGGGAGCACCACCGACCAACCGCGCAGCATTCATGCCGGCCAACAATCCCGCGGCTGCGGACTCGACGTAGCCCTCGACGCCCACGAGCTGACCGGCCAGAAAGACGTTCGGGGCCGCTCGCAGCTGTAACGTCGGCTGCAGCAATGCGGGCGAGTTCACGAAGGTGTTCCGATGCAAACTTCCGAGCCGAACGAACTCCGCATGCTCGAGACCAGGCACCGTCCGGAAGACCCGGCGCTGCTCGGGATACGTCATCTTGGTCTGAAAACCGACGATGTTGTAGAGCGTCCCCGCGGTATTGTCCTGGCGGAGCTGCACGACCGCATGCGGTCGCCTTCCCGTGCGTGGATCGATCAAGCCAACCGGGCGCATCGGTCCGAACGCCAACGTGTCAGGCCCGCGACGCGCCATCTCCTCGATCGGCATGCACCCTTCGAAGTAGACGGTGCGCTCGAACTGCTTCGCGGGCACCTTCTCGGCACGCACGATCGCATCCACGAACGTGTAGTACCCTTCCGGCTCGAACGGACAGTTGATGTAGTCCTCACCACCCTTGCCGTAACGCGAGGCGCGGTAGGCGACCTCCATGTCGATCGAGTCGGCAGTGACGATCGGCGCAATGGCATCGTAGAAGTAGAGATGCGTCTGGCCGAGCAGCCGCTCGAGCGCCTGCGACAGCCCAGGCGACGTCAGTGGCCCGGTGGCGAGAATCGTGATGCCGTCCTCGGGAAGCGCGGTCGCCTCTTCACGACGGAGCCGGATGCGCGGCTCCTGCTCGATCGTTCGCGTGAGTTCTTCGGCAAAGCGCTCGCGGTCCACCGCGAGCGCTGCTCCTGCGGGCACCCGCGTCGCCTCCGCAATTGCCATGGTGAGGGACCCCAGACGGCGCATCTCCTCTTTCAGGAGCCCGACGGCCGTCTCGAGCGAGGCGTTGCGAAACGAGTTGGAGCAGACGAGCTCGGCGAGCTGGTCGGTCTGATGCGCCTCCGTCCCACGCACCGGACGCATCTCAAAGAGATCGACGTCGATCCCGTGCTGCGCGAGCTGCCACGCGGCCTCGACGCCCGCGAGCCCCCCGCCGATGACCGTGACGCGGGTCGAGGTCATCGGAGCGCCGTCGAAGACATGGCGACCGCAGCACGCCACGCCATCGCGCCACTCGCGCCACCCGCGCAACGAGATGCAGGCACGCTCAGGTCGCGGCCTCGCCCATGTTCTCTTGGAATTCGCACTCTTCCTTGAGGCATCGGCGCACGGTGCCGGCACGTTTGGTCGTCTTCTCGACCACGAACGGCGCCTTGCACAGCGGGCACGGCACCGGCACTGGCTTGTCCCAGCTCGCGAACTTGCAGTCCGGGTAGCGATTGCACGAGTAGAAGATCTTGCCGCGCCGCGAGCGCTTCTCGAGAATCTCGCCCTCGCCGCAGTCGGGACAGGCGATGCCGAGCTTGGTCGGCTTCACCAACGGCATGACGCTGCGGCACTCGGGATAACCCGAGCAGCCGAGGAACTTGCCGTAGCGACCAAAGCGGACCGTCATCGGCTTCCCGCACTTTTCGCAGATCTCGTCGGTGGTCTCCGGCTCGGCGACCTTGATCTCGCCGTCGTCGGTGCGGGTGAAGTTCTTGGTGTTCTTGCATTCGGGATACCCGCGGCACGCGAGGAACTCGCCCTGACGGCCCCAACGAATGACCATCGTCTCGCCACACTTCTCGCACTTCAAGTCGGTGGGGCGCTCCTCCGACTTGACGTTCCGCATCTCGGTCTCGGCCTTCGTGAGATCCTTGGCGAACGGCGCATAGAAGCGCTTGAGGACGTCGACCCGGGCCTGCGTCCCCGCCTCGATTCCATCGAGCGTGTCTTCCATCGCGGCGGTGAACTCGACGTTGAGGATGTCGGGGAACGACTCGACCAGCAGATCGGTGACGAGCATGCCGAGCTCGGTTGGACGCAGTCGCTTCTGCTCGTCCTCCTGCACGTACTCCTTGCCGAGGATCGTGTGCATGATCGATGCGTACGTCGACGGCCGCCCGATGTCCTTCTCTTCGAGCTCGCGGATGAGCGACGCCTGCGAGAAGCGGGGCGGCGGCTGTGTAAAATGCTGCGCCGGCGTCAAGGTCTGCAGCGACAGCTGATCGCCCTCGGCGAGATCGGGCAGCGTGCGCTCGTCGTCGTCACCCGCCGCCGCGTCGTCCTTGCCCTCGGTATAGACACGCACGAAGCCGTCGAAGACAACGACCTGCCCGGTCGCCCGGAAGATCGTGTCGTTGGCCGTGATGTCGATGGTGGTCTGCTTGAGCTGAGCCGGCGCCATCTGACACGCCACGAAGCGGTTCCAGATGAGGGTGTACAGGTTCAGCTCTTCCTTCGAGAGGTACGGCGCGACCTTCTCGGGGACATTGTCGATGCTGGTCGGTCGAATCGCTTCGTGTGCGTCCTGGGCCGCCTTCTTCGACCGATAGGCGTTCGGCTTCTCCGGCACGTAGGGCGCACCGTAGCGCTCGCCGATATAGCCGCGTACGGCCTCCAACGCGTCGGGGGCGATCCGAGTCGAGTCGGTACGCATATAGGTGATGAGACCCACCGCCCCTTCGTCCCCGAGTTCGATGCCTTCGTACAGGTGCTGGGCGATCCGCATCGTCCGACTCGGCTGATAGCCGAGCTTGCGCGAGGCCTCCTGCTGCAACCGCGACGTAATGAACGGCGGCGCGGCATTGCGCTTGCGGTCACGCTTCTCGACCTTGCCAACCACCCAGTTGGCACCGTCGAGGCTCTTGACGACCTCCTGGGTCTTTTCCTCGTTCTCGAGACGGAACTTCTTGTGATCGAGCCGATTGCCGCTGACTTCGTGCAGGTTGGCCTGAAACTGCGGCGGCTTCTCCCCCTCGAGGTCGGCGGTGACCGTCCAGTACTCTTCCTTGACGAAGGCGCGGATCTCGCGTTCGCGCTCGGTGAGGAGCCGCACCGCCACCGACTGGACCCGCCCCGCGGACAAGCCCCGTCGAACTTTGTTCCAGAGCAACGGGCTCAGCTGGTAACCCACCAGGCGATCGAGAATACGCCGCGTCACCTGGGCGTCGAACTTCTGCTGATCGATCTTCAGCGGATTCTTGATGGCTTCCTGGACTGCCTTCTTCGTAATCTCGTTGAAGAGGACCCGATGGACGCCGTCCGTCCGTCCGATCCGATCGGCGATGTGCCATGCGATCGCCTCACCCTCGCGATCGGGATCGGGCGCCAGATAGATGTTCTCTTTATCCTTGGCGGCCTTCTTGAGTTCGTCGATGACCTTGGACTTGCCGTGGATGACCGCGTACTCGGGCGTGAAGTCACCTTCGATGTCGACGCCAAGCTTCGACTTCGGGAGATCGACGACGTGGCCCACCGAGGCCTTCACCTGGAAACCCCGGCCCAGATACTTCGCCAACGTGCGCGCCTTGGCCGGTGACTCGACGATGACCAGGTTGCCCTTCCGCTTCCCCGGCACCTTCGGCTTGCCCGTCGCTTTTGGTCTATCCCCCGCGGGAGCTTCGACCGTGGGAGCCTCGACAATGACGAGATCAGCCTTGGACTTCGATTTCGTCTTCGCCTTGGCCTTCGGAGTTGCCTTGGCCTTCGGCTTCGGAGTCGCCTTGGCTTTGGGCTTTACCGTCCGCTTCGCTTTCGCCTGTTCTTTTGCCATATGGGTGTTCTCATCCCCCGATCTGCGGGGAATTCCCTCCCTTACTGGAATCGACCGGGCGCGGCAATCGTGCACCGGTGCGCGATAAAAGCTCTACTTGTTGCCCTGGGCGCTGCGTCACGAGCCCCCGTAGCTCGAGATCGAGTACACGAGCGAGCACGTCCGCCGGCGCCAGACCGCTCTCCTGCACCAGTCGATCGAGGCCAACCGGGCCCCCTGCCAAACACGCCAGCAGCGGATCGTCGTGCGCTGTCTCATCGGTCGATCCCGGAGCGGATGTCCGCGCGGCGCTGAGCACGGGCCCCAACTCGTCCAGCACATCCCCGACATGCCGCACCAACTTCGCCCCGTCCTGCAGGAGCGCGTGCGGCCCCGCCGAGACCGGCGAGTCGATGCGACCCGGAACCGCGAAGACCTCGCGCCCCGCCTCGAGGGCCATGCGTGCGGTGATCAGCGCCCCGCTTCGTCCCGCCGCCTCCACCACGATCGTACCCACTGTCATCCCTGCAATAATGCGATTGCGCGCCGGGAAGTGAGGCGCGAGTGGCAGCGCTCTCATCGGGCGTTCCGAAAGCAGCGTACCCGTCGCGGTGATCTCCATCGCCAGATCGCGATGCTCCGGAGGATAGACACGGTCCAGACCGGAGCCGAGTACGGCGATCGTCACGCCACCGACACGCAAGGCTCCTCGGTGCGCCGCCGCATCGATACCACGCGCCAGGCCACTCACGACCGCGAAACCCGCATGCGCGAGATCCTCTCCCAACTGCCGCGCGACGTCGCGCCCGTAGGGCGTCGCCCGACGTGATCCCACAATGGCGATCGCAGGACGCGAGCCGAGCTGCGTTCCAGACGCGATCAACGACAGCGGCGCATCGGCCAGTTGTTGAAGCGGCGCCGGGTACTCGGAGTCGAGGCACGAGATCAGCCGCGCACCGTATGCATCGATACGCCTGGCGTCTTCGGTTGCCGCCGCGCCGCGCGCCGCAGCCAGCCGCCGCACCAGCCGTTTCGCCTGGGCGGGAAGAAATCCCGCCGCGGCCAATGCGTCTGCCGACGCGGCGAACACATCCGCCGGCCGGCCGAACCGCGCGATCAAGCGCCGGCCCAGTACGTCGCCGACGCCTGGCGTCGCGCGTAGCGCGATCCATTCCGCTGCCTCGTCCATCCCCACCATCCAGGACCATTGTCCCGGATCGCGTCGGCAGCGTGAAGACGCAAAGTAGTTGCTATGTCCCCCCGCGACGCCGCGAACGGGCCGCATCGAGCTGGCCCCGTAGCCTCTCAGCCCGCGCCCGGGCTCGCTCCACCGCGAGCCGCGACTGCTCGAGCCGCCGGTGGAGCTCGGGAAACGATTCGCGGTCGTCCCAAGCGTCTTCCCGGTGCATCTCGGCGGCAATCGCGTTGTACTCATCGACACGGGCATTGTGCCTCCGAACGGCCGTCCGGTACTGGGCGTTGATGTCGCCGGGCGGGCGGGCCACAGGTGGGGCGGGCACCGCCTCCGGCGCTCGCGGCTCCGAAGTAGAGGCAGTCGAACCCGAGGCTGGCGGTGGTGGGACTGGGGCCACGGCAGGCTCGCTCGGCGGCGCGGCCGCGGCTGCTGGCGGACGTTCCTCGCGAACTGGGGGCGAACGCGACTCCGGCGGCGCCTGTGAAGCAGGCACGGGAGGAACGGCGGGCGCAACGCGACGTATGTCGGCCGATGGAGCAGCGGGTACGGCTTCGACTACGGGCGGCGCAGGCGCGGCGCGACGCGCTGGGACCGGCGGAACGGCCGGCGCGGCATCTCGCGCTGGGACCGGAGGAGCGACGGGAGCAGGGCGACGGGCTTCGACTGGCGGCGTCCTTGGTTCGGACGCGGCAGCCGGCAACCGCCCGGCGGCGGGTGCGGCCGGGCGGGACGCCGGCGGATCCGGTACGGGTGCGACCTTGCGAGCCGCCGCAGGTCGCGGCTTGGGCGGGGGCAATACTATCGGGTCCTGCTCGGAGGTGACGGTGAGCAGCTTTCCGATCCAGTAGATGAGGATCGTCAGGATCAGGAAGGCAACGATCGCCGCCGGCCATACCCATTGTTCCTGGTACCAGGGCCGCCGGGCCTGCCGTCGACCGGGCGCCGCGGCGCCCGCCGCCTCCACATCGGTCGTCGTTGGTGGCTGCTCGTCGGCAGTGCGCGAAACATCCTCATCCAGCGGGGCGGAGCGATCGGCAGCTCCCGGCGCAGGATCGCGGGAGGGCTGAGGATCGTCCCCGGACTCCTGCGGCTCGTCCGGTACGGGCGCAGACGACCGACCACGAACGGGCGGGACCGCTGGAGCGGGCGGTGCTGTCGGTACGGATTCCCGGGCCTTCCGCGCTTCAGGTGCAACCGGCGGAGCGGCTGCTGGTGGCGATGATGCCGGCGGCTCCTGGCGTGCGCTCGGTGGAGCGGGCCGAGCAGGCGGCAATGGAGACGGCGGCTCCTGGCGCGCGACGGGCGGAACCGATGGAGCGGCGGGTGGCGCCGATGCCGGCGGCTCCGGTCGTGCGCTCGGTGGAGCGGGCCGAGCAGGCGGCGCTGGAGACGGCGGCTCCTGGCGCGCGACCGGCGGAACCGATGGAGCGGCGGGTGGCGCCGAGGCCGGCCGCTCCTGTCGTAGGCTCGGTGGAGCGGGCTGAGCAGGCGGCAATGGAGACGGCGGCTCCTGGCGCGCAACGGGCGGAACCGATGGGGCGGCGGGTGGCGATGATGCCGGCGGCTCCTGGCGTGCGCTCGGTGGAGCGGGCCGAGCAGGCGGCAATGGAGACGGCGGCTCCTGGCGCGCAACGGGCGGAACCGATGGGGCTGCTACCGGCGGCGGTGACGGCTCTGGCGATGCAACAGGCGGAACGGGCGGAGCAGTCGGTGGTGGAGGTGGAGACGGTGGCTCCTGACGCGCAGTCGCTGGCGGCGGTGAAGACGGTGGCTCCCGACGTGCGACCGGCGGGGTAGCTGCCGGCGGCGCCGAAGCCGGTGGCTCCCGACGTGCGACCGGCGGAGACGGCTGCGCAGTCGGTGGCGGTGGGGATGACGGCTTCTGGCGGGCCGACGGACGCGGGGTGACGGATGGCGGCCGGGCTGGTGCGTCTCGTCGAACCGCGGGTCGCTCGGGTGGCACAGGGCCTGGCGTCGGTGCGGGCGGAGCGGCGGGTGGTCGCGACGACGATCGCGGACGCTCGCGCTCGGGCGCAGCTGGTGATCCCTTGGGTTCAATCGGCGGCGGCTTACGCGCCGGCGGGTGTGGCGTCGGAACGATCGGGGTCGGAGGTGGATCGGAATCGACGGGCGGGTCCTCCTCGGCGATCAGGGACGTCCCACAGATCGCGCAGAGCTTCTGCCCGGGGCGGTTCGACTTTCGACACGCCGGACAGTCCAACCCGGCAGCGAACTCTTTGGGATCTCGCACAGCAGACACGGTATCGATTTCCGTAGATAGAGTGGCAGCGGCATGGCAGGAGGGCAACCAGCTTTTCCGCCAGTCCGCCGCCGCGTCTGCACGAATGGGGGCCGGTTTGCACGACTCCGGCCCACCGTATAACTCCTGGCGATCCCATTTTGATGCACGATGGAGGACCTTTCATGGGCGATGCCAACGACTTCCAGCGCTTCCAGGGCACCCCCGGATACATTGCGTCCGGACCGCTCGTCGATGCGGTCAACTGCGCCTATGCGCTCGAGCGCCCGCTCCTGATCAAGGGCGAACCCGGCACCGGCAAGACGCTGCTCGCCCGCCACGTCGCGGAAGGTCTCGGCATGCCGCTGCTGTCGTGGCACATCAAATCGACATCCAAAGCCGCCGACGGCCTGTACGTCTACGACACGGTGCAGCGCTTGAACGACAGCCGGTTCGGCGGTGGGGATGTCGCCGACATCCGGAACTACATTCGCCTGGGACCGCTCGGCCAATCGTTCGCCGCCGACGATCGGCAGGTGCTCCTGATCGACGAGATCGACAAGGCGGATCTCGAGTTCCCGAACGATCTTCTCCTCGAGCTCGACGAGATGCGGTTCACGATCATCGAGACCGACGAGGAGGTCAAAGCGAAGCAACGCCCGGTCGTGATCATCACCTCGAACAACGAGAAGGAGCTGCCCGACGCCTTCCTGCGCCGATGCATCTTTCACTTCATCGACTTCCCCGACGCTGCCCTCATGCGGCGAATCGTCGACGTTCATCACCCGCACCTCGATGCGGCGCTGCTCGATCAGGTACTCATCAAGTTCTACTGGCTGCGCGAGCAGAGCGAGCTCCGGAAGAAGCCCTCGACGTCCGAGCTGATCGACTGGATCTCGGCGCTGCTCCGCTCGGGCATCTCTCAGGACCAGATCGAGTCGCACATTCCGTTCCTGGGTGCGCTCCTGAAGAAGGAGCAGGACGCGGAGGCGCTCGCGCGCTACGACGACAAGGGCGGCAAGTACCCGTCGAACTGGAGCGATCTGGGGCCGCGTTACAACCAGTAACCGGCGCGCGGTAATTCGATGTTCCTCGACCTCTTCTACGGCATGCGCGATGAGGGCATTCCCGTCGCACTGCAGGAGTGGAATGCCTTCCTCGAGGCACTGAAACGCGGGCTCCACGGCTCCAGTCTCTTCCGCTTCTACCACCTGGCGCGGGCCTGCCTGGTGAAGAGCGAGACCTACTTCGACGCCTTTGATCGCGTCTTCGCCCGCGTCTTCAAAGGCGTGGAAGGCGAGCTCGACATCACCGACGAGATCCTCGAGTGGCTCCGCGACCCCGAGAACTTCCAGGAACTCACCCCGGAACAGCTCGCGGAACTCGAACGTCTCACGAGCGACGAACTCATGCAGCGCTTCCTCGAGACACTCGCCGAGCAGGACGAGCGACACGACGGCGGTGGACGCTGGGTGGGCACCGGCGGGCGATCCCCGTTCGGACACGGCGGCCAGCACCCCACCGGTATCCGGGTCGGCGGCAAGGGCCAACGACGCTCGGCCATGAAGGTTGCCGAGGAACGCAAGTTCAAGGACTACCGCACTGACCTGAATCTCGACGTCCGGAACTTCCGCCTGGCGCTGAAGCGCCTCCGTCAACTGACACGCACCGGGCTCGCCACCGAGCTCGACCTCGACGAAACCATCGACCATACCTGTCGGAACGCCGGCGAGATCGACCTGGTCTTTCGCCCGCCACGCAAGAACGACGTCCGCCTGCTGCTGCTGATGGACGTCGGCGGCACGATGGATCCTTACTACGAGCCGATGAGTCAGCTGCTGACGGCGCTCCACGAGGAGCGTGGCCTGCGTGAGTTCGAGGCCTACTACTTCCACAACTGCATCTACGACCACGTCTATTCCCGTGCGCGACTGCTGCGGACCGATGCCCTCCCGACGGGCGATCTCCTTCGCCGGCTGGACGAGCGCTGGAAGGTCGTCATCGTCGGCGACGCCGCCATGCATCCCGCCGAGTTGATGGAAGCACACGGCGGCATCAATCCACACGCGACCTCGCCGACGCCGGGCGTGGTGTGGTTGCAACGGATCGCCGGGCACTTCAACCGGACGGTCTGGGTCAATCCCGACGATCGCTCACTGTGGAATCAGTCACACACCACGCGCGTCATCCAGCGGCTCTTCACGATGTTCCCGCTGAGCGTCGATGGCATGGGCGAAGCCGTGCACGCTCTGGTCGGCGCGCGGGTCTAGCCGCCCGCACCACCGAAGACCATGCGTGGACGAGCGGTACCGGTCAACGATGCGATCGAGATCGCCCCTGGAGAGATCTCGCTCAGCTACGTACGCGCGAGCGGACCCGGCGGACAGAACGTCAACAAGGTCGCCACGAAGGCCGTGGCGCGCTTCAACGTCGCGACGTCCGCATCGCTCCCAGAAACGGAGCGGGCACGCGCGCTCCGTCGACTCGCCGCGCGCCTGACCCGGGACGGCGAACTGGTCCTCACCTCCAGCCTCCACCGCGAACAGCGACGGAACCGCGCCGTCGTCCTCGAGCGACTCGGCGAAGTGCTCGCTAACGCGGTACGCCCGCCACAGCGCCGGAAGCGCACCCGACCGTCGCGCGCAGCCATCGCGCGCAGCCGCGACAGCAAACGGCACCAGAGCGAGCGCAAACGTGCTCGCCGACCCGTCCTCGACTGAGAGCGCCGACGACCACGGGAAGCGCGACCGTCGAGCGCAGCAGGCGGCCGTCTACCGTCAAGACTTCGGCACGCGAACGACGGAGCGTTGCGACGTCGTAGCCCTGAGTCACGCTGGGCGGCGTACTAACCTCGGGACTTCGGGACGCGGGCTTTCGGTCGCTTCGGCTTCGCGGCGGCTCGCCGCCGTGGCGCGCGCGGCTTGGACTCGACGCCAAGCCGCGGATCATCCTGCAGGATCAACTCGACGAGCTCGCCGGCGCATTCTTCGAAGTCCGGCGCGTCTTCCCCGAGGTAGAGCCACTTGCTGATGATCGGATGGACGATCAGCGTGGGCAGCGTCTGACGGAGCGAAGCGTGTGACTCGTGCCCGGTCGCGACCAACACCCCCCGCCACGGGGGCCGCCGGTCGGTCAGGATGAGCATCATGCGCCCGTGCAGGTAGCACGCCATCCCACCGAACATCGACTTGGCGAGAAAGGACGGCTCATCGATCAGCCCGTCCACGAGCGCGCCGTAGCGATGCCGCCGGAGCCGGGCGATCGCACGCGTGGTCGCGTTGTCCTGCACGCCGTCCCGCATGCGGCCGGACGATAGCGAGCGGGCGACGGCCACTCAATGGCTACTCGCGGCGTTGTCCCATGCGGGCCGATCCGTAGGGTCGACTGGATCGTGGCAACGTGAGGAGAATTGTCCGACTGGGCGTTGTTGTAGACAACTGCAGCGTGCCGGAAGTCAAGAGAAGCGGCGTCGAGGCCGTCCACGTAGAGAGCCCCCCACGGAATCGACGACGGCCGCGTGGGCAAGGGGACGCATCATAGTTACTTTAGCCCGAGGATCTTGCAGTCTACAGGCTCCAGTGTGACGGACGGGCCAGATGCCGTGCCCACGGTGGCGCCACTGACTTCCAAACTATTGCCATTGATGGAGTCGCCTTCGAGTCGAATTTCACCTGCGAGACTCAGGCACGTCCCCCAGAAGGGGCTCAGAGCGCCGTCATTCAGAACGATCCCATGAACCCTGCTGACCTTCGGTGCCTTACCTGCCGGTCGCGCACTGCACGCAGGCCTGATGTCGAAGCGATAGCGATTCCCGCCTTCTTGGCCGTCCGTCACACAGATCGTCCGAGCATGAGTCGTGGCCGCGACGAGCAAGAGGATAGCAACCAGAATGAGAGAACGTCTTGTAGGCATAGTGTACTCCATAGCTCTCCAGAACGGCCGAGAGCGCACTACCGCGCTCCCCACGGCGTTGCCGACAGCCTTACGCTTCTCACGCGGCTGTCACAATCGAGAATCGACACATACTCGCCCGAAGAGCCCGGACCCGACTCCACGCCATACATAGGCGAGCGGGCGACGGCCACTCAATGGCTACTCGCGGCGTTGTCCCATGCGGGCCGATCCGTAGGCTCGACTGCGATGCCCGCCACCGTGACGACCTGCGCCCTCCTCGGCATCGAGGCCCACTGGGTCCAGGTCGAAGTGGACGTCGCCTCCGGCCTGCCACAAACCTCGACGGTCGGACTCCCCGACCACGCCGTGCGTGAAGGCAAGGATCGGGTGCGCGCCGCCCTGCGGAACTCGGGCTACGTGTTGCCGCCGAAGCGCGTCACCATCAACCTTGCGCCCGCGCATCTCCGGAAGCAGGGCTCGGCGTACGATCTCCCGATCGCGATCGCAATTCTCGCGGCCACGGGCCACACGGAAGCGGCCCCGCTCTCGAACGTGGTGATCGCGGGCGAGCTCGCGCTCGACGGCGCGCTGCGTCCGATTCGCGGTGCGCTGTCGATCGCCGTTGCGGCGCTCGCCGCTGGTCAGACCCACGTCCTCCTACCCCACGCGAACGCGGCGGAAGCCGCCCTGGTCGATGGGATCACCGTGCTCGGAGTCCACTCGCTCCGCGAGGCTGTCGAGACGCTCGTCGGCCGGCACGTGCCCGACGCTCCCAGCGCACCGACCGAACCCGCGACGTCCGCAACGCCCGTCCCCGATCTCGCTGACGTTGCCGGACAAGAACCGGCGAAACGCGCGCTCGAGGTCGCGGCCGCCGGCGGCCACAACCTCTTGCTGATCGGCTCGCCAGGCGTCGGAAAGTCGATGCTTGCACGCCGTGTGACCGGCATCCTCCCCGAGCTGGCGCTCGCCGAGGCGCTCGAAGTCACCCGGGTACATAGCGCGGCGGGCACGCTCGGCCGACAACCGCTGATACGCACGCCTCCCTTCCGTGCGCCGCACCACACCGTCTCGGCCGCCGGGCTGTTCGGGGGCGGCGGCAGCGTCCCACAACCGGGCGAGCTCGCCCTCGCCCACCACGGCGTGCTGTTCCTCGACGAACTGCCCGAATTTCGTCGCGACGTACTCGAAGGACTACGCCAACCCCTGGAGTCCGACGTGTTCACCGTCGTCCGGGTGGGCTGGCGTGCTACCTATCCGACCCGCGTCATGCTGGTCGCGGCGATGAATCCGTGCCCATGTGGCCACCTCGGCGATCCGCGACACGCGTGCCGTTGCACCCCGCACCAGCTGGCGCACTACGCCACGCGCGTCTCGGGCCCGCTCCTCGATCGGATCGATCTGCACGTGAACGTCGCGGCCGTCCGCTCCAACGACCTCAGCGGCGCGCGTACCGGCGAGCCCTCGGCCGCGATCCGCACACGCATCGTCCGGGCACGCGCGCGTCAAACTGCACGATTCGGCGCCGACCGTTCGATCACCAACGCCCGCATGAGTGACCGACTCCTCCACACCCATGCCCAGCCCGACGACGCCGGCCGCCAACTCCTCGAACGCGCAATGACCCGTCTCGGCCTCAGCGCACGCGCCTACACCCGCATCCTGAAGGTCGCACGCACCATCGCCGACCTGGCCGAGCGCGATGCGATCAGCGCGCCCGATGTCGCCGAGGCCATCCAGTACCGGTGCCTCGATCGCCCGCCCGGGTAGGTCCCGGGTCGCACCTGAGACCAGGCCCGCCGACGCTTCGTGCAAGGAACGTCGCCTGGATGGCCCAGGAAGTCACTCACGGACGCCGACACACGAGGTGTCGGCGTCCGATCGCGAGTGGATTAGTCGTCGATGAGCGGCACGCCGAAGGTATCGTTGAAGCCTTCGTGCGGTAGCTCTTCGCGATTGTTGATCTCGGACACGTCCGGGGGCTGACTGCCCTTCTCGTCGTCGACGAGCGTGGCGTTCAGGATGTTCACCGAGGCGCCCGCCGTGATGACGATCTCACCCGGCTTGCCGAAGTCGTTGCGCACGGTCGCGCCTTCGAGATTGATGTTCCGTCCGGCAGTGAGCTTGATGTTCTCTGCGATCAGGAACTCGCTGCCACCGCCGTCGATGTCGATCTCGGCCGTGACGAACATCTCGCTCTCGACTCCGCCCGTGAAGACGCTGCAGCACGGTGGGGTCGCCGTCGGTGTCGGTGTCGGTGTCAATGTCGGCGTGTCGGTGAAGGTCGCGGTCGGCGTCGCCGTGGGCGTAACCGTAGCCGTGGGCGTCACCGTCGGCGTCGCGGTCACGGTCGGCGTGACGGTCGGCGTCGCCGTGGGCGTTGGCGTCACGGTGGGTGTCGTCGTCGGCGTGGCGGTCACCGTCACCGTCGCCGTCACCGTGGGAGTCGGCGTCGGGAGATTCGTCGGCGTCACGGTTGGCGTCGGAGTGATCGCGGGCGTCACGGTGACGGTGGGAGTCGGCGTGACCGTGGGTGTCGTCGTGACCGTGGGTGTGACCGTCGGCGTCGCCGTAACGGTCGCCGTGACCGTTGGCGTCGGGCTGGGATTGATCAGCGGCGTCGTCGACGAACTGGGAAGCGGCGTCGACGTCAACGTGGGGGTCACCGTCGGCGTCGCGGTCGGCGTAGTCGATGGCGTCGGGGTCGGGTTCTGCTCGCAGTTCTGGCAGAAGGCCAGGGCTTCCTGCACGGCGTCCGTCACCGGACCAAGGTCGTTTCGGAGGCCGCGCTCGTCGAAACCGGAGAGCTGGTCGGCCACACGACGGACCGAGGCCTCGTTCGATGTGATCCTGATGAGATCGCGCGGGCCGTGGGTCTCGATCAGCGAACCTCCACCCCAGAAGATGTCGCCCTCCGCCTCAACCTCGAAGCGATTGCAGATGATGTGGGCCCCAAGAAACGAGATCGTGCAGTTGTCGTTGGTACACAGCAGATCGACGTTGTCGCCCGCGGTGAGACCCACCGGGCCCTGAACCGTGATCGCGTTGCCGGCCTCGATATCGACATCGGCATTGGAGTCGGCGGCGAGAAGATCACCGGTGACCATCACGGTGTTCTCGGCCTCGAGGACAATGGCTTTCCGGGTGCCGCTCGAGGCGATGGCTCCACCATTGAGGCCGTCGATGAAGATCGACTGGGCCTCGATCCGAACCTTCGTCGTACTACCGATGGGCTCGATGAGGCCCTGAATCACGACGGTATCGTCGGGCACGTCGATCACGGTCGTGCTCGACTTTACTTCGCAACGCGGGTCGATCGTACAATCGGTGATCGTCACCGTCGCGGACGCTGGTGCAGCCAGCAGTACGGCCGCAAGAAAAACGAAATATCGGAACTGTACCGTCACAAAGAGCCCTCCCAGGCGTTGCGCACATTGAACCACACCGACTCGGGCAGGAGCAAGCCACGGAAATCAGGGAGAATTGGCGAAAGCCCAAGCACGCGACACCGCATACTACATGCGTGAGGGGCCGGCCGCGAACTCCCTCCCCAGCAGGGCATAGAGATGCTGGTCGAGAAAACGCCCGCCGACCCAGTGCGCCTCCCGCAGTCTGCCCTCGCACGCGAACCCGAGCCGCTCGGCGACGTTGCGACTCCGCTCGTTCCCGACTGCGCAACGAAGCACGATCCGATGCAGCCCCGCGGGCCCAAACGCGAACGCCAGCATGAGCCGCGAGGCCCGGACGACGTAGCCGCGTCCCTCGACACCCGAGGCGATCCAATACCCGAGCTCGGCGGATCGATCGAACCACTCGACGTAGTGGAGCCCGATCGTCCCGCACAGCTCACCAGCGACGAACACGCCGAGCACGACACTGCGGCGCCGGCGCCGCTCTTCCGCCGCGTCGGCGATGAAACGGGCACTGTCCCGCTCGGTGCGGGTCTCCTCGACCCAGGGAAGCCAGCGCCCCAGACGCTCCCGATCGGCATCGATCAGCCGGAAAAGCGAGTGTGCGTCGGCCGAGGTGAGCGCCCGCATGACAATCTCGGCTTCCCGGAGCTCGACCGCTTCGAACGGCGAGGCGGGCTGAAGACCACGACGTTGGGCCATGACCTGCTAGTGGTAGATCTCCATCAATTCGATCACGCCCAGCTCCTTCAGCCGCGCGAACAGGCACCCCCGCACCTCCTTCGAGGTCGCCAGCCCGCGCACTTCCCGCGCCACATCCTCCGCCTCGGCGAAGGACACCGAACGGATGAACCGTTTCACGATCGGGATGAAGAACGGCCCCATGCTGAGATCATCGAGGCCCATGCCGAGAAGCGGCAGCGTACAGAGGGGATCCGCGGCCATTTCGCCGCACATTCCGACCCACTTCCCGGCATCCTTCGCAGCCCGTGCCACATCGGCGATCGCCGCCAGAACCGCCGGATGGAGCGGCTCGTAGAGCGGCGCTACCTTGGAGTTGTTGCGATCGACCGCCAACAGGTACTGAATGAGATCGTTGGTGCCGATGCTGAAGAAGTCGACCTCCTCGATCAGTCGAGGTGCGAGCCACACCGCCGCCGGCACCTCGATCATGATCCCGATCGGCATGGCGCGATCGTACTGCAGCCCTGCCTCGTCGAGCTCGGCACGCGCCTCCTCGAGCAACTCTTTGACCCGTCGGACCTCCTCGAGACTGGAAATCATCGGGAACAACATCCGGACGGGTCCCAGCGCCCCGGCCCGTAGGATGGCCCGGAGCTGCATCTTGAAGATCGCCGGCATCTCCACCGAGATGCGGATCGAACGCCACCCGAGGAACGGATTCTCCTCCTGGTGCGTCGTGAGATAACTCGCGTACTTGTCGGCGCCGAGATCCAGGGACCGGATCGTCACCGGCCGCCCGCCCATTCTTTCGATGACGACCCGGTAGAGCGCCAGCTGCTCTTCCTCGCTCGGAAACTCTTTGTGCGAGAGAAACGGGATCTCGGTCCGAAACAGGCCGACCCCCTCGGCTCCGTGCTCGTCTGCGAAGTGCACGTCGCCCAGAAGACCGATGTTCGCGTAGAGATCGACGCGATGCCCGTCGGTCGTCTCGGCGGGCTGATCGCGAATCGCTTCCAGCTCGCGATTGAACGCTTGATATCCACGTTCGAGCCGCTGGTACTCACGTACGACGTCGGGCCCGGGATTCACGTAGACCACGCCCGAGTTGCCATCGACGATGACATGGTCACCTTCGTGGAGCACGTCGGCAATGTGCCCCACACCTACAACCGTCGGAATCTCGAACGACTTGGCCAGGATCGATGCGTGCGAGGTCACGCCTCCGGTGGCCAGGACGATGCCTTTGGGACGCTCGCCCTCCATCATGGAGAGATCAGAGAATGTGAGATCGGAGCCTACGAGGATCGCGTCGGCGTCGAAGGCCCGCTCCTGCTCTTCGAGCCCGAGCAGGTTCCGCAGAATGCGCTGGCCGATGTCGCGGATATCCGACGCGCGCTCGCGCAGGTAGCCGTCCGACATGGCGAGGAACGCGGCCGCGTAGTCGTCGACGACGTACTTCAGCGCGCTCTCGGCGGCGTAACCTTCGAGGATGCGGCGCTCGATCTTGCCGATGAAACTCTCGTCCTCGAGCATCATGCGCTGCGCATCGAACAGGGCACCGTCGACTTCGGGGGCCAGCGCGTGCATCTTGCCCTTCAACCGTACGAGTTCGTCGCAGGACTGCGCGACGGCCTTGGTGAGATGCTCGCGCTCGGCGGCCGGATCCGGCGCCGTATGCTCCTCGATCTCGTCCAGACGTACTTCCGGGTGCTGCAGGTGTGCCCGTCCCCGCACGAATCCCGGCGCCGCACCGGTCCCGGTGAGTCGGTGCTGGGTCGACCGCCGCTTGGCGCCGGATTTGGGACGTGTCCCCTCCTGCTCGTACGCGTCGAGGCGCCGAATCGCGTCCATCATGCGCGCGCGATAGGCCTGGCGTTCCTTCTCCTTGCTCTCGAGCGACTCGAGCAGACGCGCCTGCAGGATGATGCCCCGCACCTGGACGGCGATGGCCCGCAGGAGCCGCAGCTCGGTCGGAGTGAACCGTCGGCGCCGGAGCGTCTGCACCACGAGCACGCCGAGCGCGGTGCGGCGCTCCTGGATCGGGACGCCGAGAAAGGAGTGATAACGCTCCTCCCCGGTCTCGGGAAAATACTTGTACCGCGGGTGGGCCAAGGCATCGACGACGACGACCGGCTCTCCCTTCTCGATCACGAGGCCGCTCAGTCCCTCGTCGAGCCCCATCGTCACCTTGCCGACGGCGCCACGCTCGAGCCCGGTCGTGGCCCACAACGTGAGCTGTCGATCCTTGGGATCGAACAGATACAACGAGCACACCTCGGAGCGCATTCGCTCGGCAACGATGCGCACGATGTTGTCGAGCGTCCCCTGGAGATCCTGCGAGTGCCCGATGAGCGTCCCGATGTCGTCGAGAACGGCCAGTCCCGGGCGCTTTGATGCCCGAGCCTTTGCGGGCTTGGCCTTTCCCGAAACTGTCTTTCGATTGCTGACGCGCTTCACGTTGGGACCCACATCGATGTTTCGAGCACGAGCGTACGGCCGCGAGAAGGGAGTCGCCGGAAGGCGTGTGCGCCGCTGCTCTGTCTCAAAGGAGCGAAACCAGGGCCTGTACTATATCGTAGGCCCCACCGAACAAACAACGCGCAAACCCCACCGGGCTCCGCCCGAACGACGCAGCGCGGCGTGCACACCTATCGAGGACGATACGCGAGGTGGCCAAGCACCCGCTGCCCCGCACCAAGTGCGCGCGCCCGCCGGATGCACGCCGCGGTATAGCGCTTGGCACTGCGAGCAGCAGCCTCAACGGACCCACCCTTGGCAAGCTCGGCTGCGAGCGCCGCGGCAAACGTGCATCCTGTACCGTGCACTGGCGACCCCGGCACGCGCTGAGCGCGCAGGAGTTGCACGCGACGTCCGACCGCCAGCACGTCGACCGCATCGCCGGAGAGATGTCCGCCCGTCACGACGACGGCGCGCGCGCCCAGGACGCGGATGCGACGGGCAGCCTCACACATCTCGTGCACGTCGCCGACCGGCTCGCCGATCAACGCCGACGCCTCCGCGAGATTTGGGGTCACGACAGCCGCCAGCGGGAGCAACCGCGTCCGGAGCAACCGCCACCCTTCCCCACGGAGCAGGCGCGTGCCCGCACTCGCACGCATGACTGGATCGACGACGATCGGGCCAACGCGACGACGGGCGAGCGCATCAGCAACGACCGTCACCACCGCGGGCCCGGACAGCATGCCGATCTTGACTGCGTCGGCTCCGACATCGTCGAGAACCGCGTCGATCTGCGCGCGCACCATGCGCGGCGAGACCGCCTGAATCGCGCGCACGGCCCTCGTGTCCTGGGCGGTGACCGCTGTCACCACCGACATCCCATAGACACCACGCGCGGCGAAGGTCTTGAGATCCGCCTGCAAGCCGGCTCCAGCACCACTGTCAGAGCCGGCGATCGTCAGCACGCGTGCCACGGCGCGTGCGCGCCGCCGCTCAGAGGCCGCTGACGACACGTGCGAGCGCGCTCACGACCGCTGCAACCTGATCACCGGACAACTCCGGGCGCATTGGCAGCGCCAGACATTCCCGACTGGCACGATCGGCTTCGGGGAAGTCGTTGGGTTCATGACCGAGCGCCGCGAAGCAAGGCTGCACATGTAGAGGAATCGGATAATAGACTTGGGTCTCGATCCCCTCCGCGGCAAGCGCGCTCCGCACGCGATCGCGCTCGGACACCCGTACCACGTAGTGGTGGAAGACATGCCCGGGCGTGAGTGCAGGTCGTTGCACCGCAGCGGCGAGTGCCGGCTCGGCCGCGAGCAGCGTGTCGTAGCGCTCGGCGACGGCACGCCGCGCCGCATTCCACTGATCGACATGAGGCAACTTCGCCCCCAACACCGCCGCCTGCACCGCGTCGAGTCGAGACGCGATCCCCGACACCACGTGGCGATACGGATCGCCATCGACCCCGTGGCGCGCACGCATGCGAAGCGCCGCCGCATCCGCGGCGTCGAGACAGACCACGCAACCGCCGTCGCCTGCTGCACCGAGGTTCTTCGTCGGATAGAAGGAGAAGCAGCCGAACCGCCCGAACGTTCCCGCGGATTGCCCCGTCGTCGCCAACCGCGCACCGATCGCCTGCGCGGCATCCTCGATCATCACCAGCCCCTCCTCCGCCGCGAGATCCCGGACGATCTCGATGGCGCACGGCCGGCCGAACAAGTGCACGGGCAAGATCCCCCGGACGATCTCACCCCCCGGCGCGCGCAGGAGTCCCCCGGCACGGTGGCAGTCATCGCGGAGCCAGCGCGCGGCGGCTCCCGGGTCGAGATTGAAGGATTCGGGCTCGATATCGGCGAAGTACGGTCGCGCCCCCGTTCGGGCGATCGCACTCGCGCTCGCGACGAAGCTGAACGGCGACGTCAGCACGGCGTCCCCGGGGCCGATCCCGGCCGCCACCAACGCCAGGTAGAGGGCGTCGGTCCCCGACCCGACCCCCACGACGTGCGGAACGTCGAGATACCGCGCCAGTGCGACCTCGAACGCCTCGACGACCGGTCCCAGCACGAAAGCGTGCGACCGGAACACCTCGTCGAGTGCCGCGCGCACAGCATCTCCCACAGCGGCGTCCTGCGCTTGGAGGTCGACGAACCGCACGGACGAGTCAGGCACGCGGCATTCTCGTGGCGGCTTCCAGCGCTGTCAATCGACCGGACGCCCGGGGTGATCCACCCTCGGGCCGGGCAACTAGCACGCAGCTGCGGTGTTTCCACTCCCATTGCCGACAGCATGAGTTGACGGTGCCCCGGACGCAGCGATATTGAGGAGTTGAGTAGTTCATGCCGAAAAAGCGGCAAGCGAGGAAGAAGCGGCAGCGCAAGGGGTTGTGGCGGCGGATCGTTGCGGGAGGCGTGCTCCTTCTCGTCGCCGCTGCGAGCCTGGTCGCATGGATCACCTACCGGGAGCTGACCTACGACCTGCCGTCGGTCGGGAAGCTCCTCCGCTATGAGTTGCCAGTTGCGACGCGCGTCTTCGCGCGCGACGGCGCACTGCTCGGCGAATTCTACACCGAGAAGCGCTACCTGGTCCCGATCGCGCGTATCCCACCCGTGGTCCGCCAGGCCTTCATCGCCGCCGAAGACTCGAACTTCTATCGTCACAACGGCGTCGACGTGTCGGGCATCGCCCGTGCCGCGGTCGCGAACTTCACGGCGGGCGGCGTCGTCCAGGGTGGCAGCACGATCACCCAACAGGTCGTCAAGTCGCTCCTCCTCACCCCGGAGAAGAGCTACGAGCGGAAAGCGAAGGAGATTCTCCTGTCGCTGCGTCTCGAACGCGAACTCAGCAAGGACGAGATCCTCTATCTGTACCTGAATCTGATCTACCTCGGCAGTGGCTCGTACGGCATCGGCGCGGCCGCCAAGGAATACTTCGGCAAGGATGTGTCGCAGCTCACGGTGGCCGAAGCCGCACTCCTCGCGGGCCTGCCGCAGGCACCCAGCCGCTACTCACCCCGCCGACACTGGAAGCGCGCCAAGCATCGGCAACGCTACGTGCTCGAACGCATGGCTCGCGAGCAGTTCGTCACGTGGAAGGAAGCGGAGAAAGCACTCCGCACCCCGATAGAACTCACCGATCACGGGGACCGCACACCCGCCTACCTCGCAGCGCCGTACTTCGTCGAGCACGTGCGACGCCTACTCGAAGAACGCTACGGGGGGACGGTACTCCGAAACGCCGGGCTGAACGTCCACACGACCGTCGATCTCGCCGACCAACGTGTGGCCGAAGAGGCGCTCCGCGAGCAACTGCGGAAGGTCGACCGGGGTCGGACCGGGGCGCGGCCGTTGCGACGCCTTTCGGCGCGCGAGGCCGAGCGCTATCTGGCCAGCGCCCGCACAGGAAAAAGCGCACGCCGGCCGGTCGCCGGACGCTCGTATCGCGGCCTGATCATCGGCGCGGTGGACGGTGGCGGCTTCCGAGTGCAACTCGACGGGTCGGTCGGGCATCTGATCAGCACGAAAGAGATCCGCCTTCCGCGCCTCGCCATCAATGACCTCGTCGCCGTACGACGCCTGCCCGGCCACGACACGATCGAACTCACGCTCGACACCGAGCCCCAACTCGAGGGTGCCGTGGTTTCGATCGATCTCGCCAATGGCGACGTCCGTGCGCTCGTCGGTGGCTACGATTTCCGGCGCAGTCAATTCAATCGCGCGATGCAAGCACTCCGCCAGCCCGGCTCGGCCTTCAAGCCCTTCGTATTCGCTGCCGCGCTGGACCGCGGATACACGACGGCCTCGGTCCTGGTCGACGAGCCGATCGTCCTCCCAGGCCACCGCGAGGACTGGGCACCGAGAAACTACGACAAGAAGTTCGTGGGCCCGATCACCCTGCGCAAGGCGCTGGCGCTGTCGCGCAACGTCGTCACGGTCAAGCTCGCTCAGAACATCGGCCTGAACTACCTCGTCGACTACCTGCCGCGCTTTGGCTTCGGGCGCGACTTCGAGCGCCACATGGCAATCTCCCTCGGGACGGCCGAGGTCACGCCCTTCGAACTCACCCAGGCGTACAGCGTCTTCGCGAACCAGGGGCGACGCGTCAAAGCTCGGTTCATCACCAAGATCGTCGATCCGCACGGCACCGTGCTCGAAGAGTTCCCGCCAACGTCCGAATCCGTGGTCTCCCCCGAGACCGCCTACCTCGTCACCAGCATGCTCACCAGCGTCGTCGAGCGCGGCACCGCCAAGCGCGTCCGCGCGCTGGGACGACCGGCCGCGGGCAAGACCGGGACGACAAACAACTTTCACGACGCCTGGTTCGTCGGGTACACGCCGGAACTCGTGACGGGCGTCTGGGTCGGCTACGACAGCGAACGCAGTCTCGGCAAGAAGCAAACTGGAGGAAGCGTCGCCGCACCGATCTTCGTGAAGTACATGAAGGAAGTCCTCGGAGACGCCCCGGTCAGCACCTTCGCCATCCCCGAGGGGATCTCCTGTGTCAGTATGAGCGACAACCGTACACGGCTCGGGGCCGACATGGTGGAGTGCTTCAAGGAGGGGACGGCACCCCGTAGCGGACCACCGAGCGAGCAGCTCTTCTCCGACGAGCTCGACAGTGTCATCGGTCGACTTCGCCTCAGGCACATCGGTGGGGTACCGCAGGGCGACGGGCTCGACGAAGACAACCTCGAGCCGTTCCCTGGGGGTGTCGAGGTGATCGATGCGGACGAGCGGGGCCGGGACTGGGGCCAGCCCGTGGCGGACGACTATCTCCCACCGGACGCCGACCGCGCCGAGCGTCTACGTTTCGAGCAGCTCGACGACGATGCCTACCGTGCGCGCCTCCGCCGCCGCTTCCAACGTGAGCTCGGCGATCCAGAATACCGCCCGGTCCGCGCTCCGGAGCCCAACGGCGGTATCATCGAAGAGTCGCTGCAGTAGCGCGCCGTCGCCCATCAACTCACAGATCCCAGTACGACCGCTGCACGGCTCCCGCATCGGCCAGCACGTCCACCCGCGGCGCGGGCGTGGCCAGCGGCTCGGCGAGCGCGCCACCACCGAGCTCGTCGATGACCGCCGGAACCGACGTCCGTAGCGCCTCCATGTCGTAGCCACCCTCGAGGACCGCCGCCAAGCGACCGCCCGCGTGCGCCTCGGCGACCCGCAGCAGCACCCGCGTCATGGCGCGGAACCCGGCATCGGTCACCCCCATGCCGGCGAGCGGATCCCGCCGATGCGCGTCGAAGCCTGCAGAGATCAGAACGACCTCGGGGCGAAACTGCATCGCGATCGGCTCGATGAGCGAAGCAAAGGCGCTCACGTACTCATCGTCGTCGCACCCTGCCGCAAGCGGCACGTTGACGGTCCGCCCTTCCCCCGGCCCGGCACCGACCTCACGGGCAGCTCCAGTCCCCGGGTAGAAAGGATACTGATGCGTCGAAACGTACAGGGCGTTCGGATCGGTGTAGAAGCTCGCCTGGGTACCGTTCCCATGATGAACGTCCCAGTCGACGATCAGGACACGTTCGATGGCATGCCGCTGACGGAGATGATGGACACCGATCGCGACGTTGTTGAAGAGGCAGAACCCCATGGCGCGATCCGCCTCGGCGTGATGCCCGGGCGGACGCACGAACGCGAAGCCGTTGTCGACATCGCCGGCCATGACCGCATCGAGCAGGTGCAGGACACCCCCGGCAGCCAGTCGAGCCGTTTCGAACGACGCCGACGATACGGGAGTGTCGGCATCGAACGCGCCGGCGCCCTGCCCCGCAGTTGCCGCTACGCGTTCGACATGCGCCGTGACGTGATTCAGCGCAAGCTCCTCGTACGAGGCAAGACGCGGTTCGAGCGCGACGAGATCGTCGCGGCGATAGTCCGCCAGCGTGTCCCGAATCACTCGGATCCTATGCGGGCTCTCGGGATGCCCCCGGCCGGTGTCATGCGCCTCGTAGCGCCGATCGACGACGAGTCCAGTCCTCATGGCGGAACTATACCGCGCCTTCATCGCGCGCGGGAACGGCGCGCCCCGACTTTCGGAATTGACTCCCCCGGAGCTGTGCAATAGCGTCAACCACTGCCCCGCCAGCCGGGGATCGGTCGTGGTCATATGTTCGGTATAGGAATGCCCGAGTTGTTGGTGATTCTGGTTGTGGCGCTCGTCGTCCTCGGACCGAAGCGCCTGCCGGAAGTCGCTCGCTCACTCGGAAAGGGCCTGGCCGAGTTCCGGCGCGCGACGAGCGACGTCACCGACGAGATGCGCAAGGCGAAGCGCAGCATCGAGGATGAGGCGCGCGCCGTCGAGCGAGAGACCGCGCGGGCGGCCGCGGGCAAGCCGCCCAAGAAGAAGAAAGACAAGAAGCGGGGAGCCGAAGAGTCCGAGGGCGCTGCTTCGGCAGACGCCCCGGCGGGCACCGTGGCGCACGCCGACGATACGGCGGCGGACAAACCACCAGCCGACGGAGACAAGCCCCCTGCCGACGTGGACAAGCCATCTGCCGACGTGGGCGACGCCGCTGCAACCGAACGATCCGGTGAATGATCGACGCTTCGATGCCGCTCATGGCGCACCTCGAGGAGTTGCGCTGGCGGATCCTGAAGGCCCTGGCCGCAATCGTCGTCGCGTTTGGCGCCTGCTACGCGGTCTCTGAGCCCATCTTTCACCTCCTGAGCGCGCCCCTGCTCGCGCTCAGCGAGAGCCCACTCACACTCATCGGCACGGGGGTCACCGAGGCCTTCTTCACCCGCCTCAAGGTGTCCCTGATCGCGGCCATCTTCGTCGCCAGCCCCGTGCTCTTCTTCCAGGCCTGGCGCTTCGTCGCGCCGGGAATGTACGCGCACGAGAAGCGCTCGGCGATCCCGTTCGCGCTCGCCGCCACGTTCTTCTTCGTCGCCGGCGGAACCTTCTGCTACGTCGTCGTGTTCCCTGTCGGCTTCGCCTTCTTCCTGCGCGAGTACCAGGCGATCGGCGTCGCGCCGACGATCCGGATCAGTGAGTATCTGACGTTCGCCGCCCGCATGCTGCTCGCGTTCGGCATCACGTTCGAGCTCCCGGTCGTGACGTTCTTCCTGGCGCGCATCGGTATCGTGACGCACCGGACGTTGATTGGCTGGTTTCGCTATGCGGTCCTGTTCATTTTCATCCTCGCCGCCATGCTCACGCCTGGTCCCGACATCGCCTCACAGCTGCTGCTCGCGGCGCCGCTCCTGCTGCTCTACGGGGTGAGCATTGGCATCGCGTTCGTGTTTCAACGCGGCGCCAGCGTGCCACAAGACGCGGATGCTCCGGACGACGACGAAGACGAAGACGACCCGGCCTAGGCGCGGCTAGGCCGGCAGCAGCGTCCACGGCACCTGCGGCCGCAGGGACTCGAGAATGGCGTGGGCGTCGGCAGCAAAGTCTGGCGCCGCCAACACGACCAGATCGGCCGCGTGACGATCGAGCGTCCGCACGACCGCGATGCCTTCGTACGACTCGAAGATGAACTTCACGAACGCAATGTCGGCGCGCGCCACGCGCACCTTGATCTCGACGACGTGCCGTTGCCCTGTATCGCTCACCTCGCCACCTCGCTCATCGCTTGCGGAAGAGTCGGTCGAGGTCCGCGCGCGGAGTACCACTCGACACCGTGCGCGTCGCCCCGCCGGCGGAAGACGCCGGCGCGAAGTAGTCGCAGAAATTGCTCCGCACTTTGTCTGCTACCTGCTCGGCCTGCGGCTCCCGGCATCCGTTGGAAAGGCTCGGCTCGTAGAAGGAGCAGTTGCGGCAGCTGCGGAGATCCTCGGCGCACTGCGGACAGGTATCGCGTCGGCCGACCAGATCCAGCCGCTCGACCTCCGCACCGCATGCCGCGCAATGCATGGTCAGGGGATTGCAACCGCTGGCGGTCACGCGACCGACTCGGCAACGGAGATGGAGCCCCCAGTCACGCCCGCCATCGCCACAAGCCCCCGTGTCGATGGCGCATGGTCGGAAGATACCACGCCTGCACCGAGCCGGACAACGCGGGCCCACGAGTGCGACCGATCTCACACGACTCATAGAGACCCGTCGTCCCTCGCCCGATCTGGCGTGCTGGCAGCACGCCAGGCGCAACGACCGATCCGGACAGCAGCAACACACCCAGCAAGCCAACAGATCGCGAGCACAACGTCCAACGACCTCGCCCTCCCAGGTCCCTGCGGGCCAGCGGGACTGCCGCCCGAGGCTGGACCTCACAGGAGAGGCGTTAAGAACGACGTAACCATGTTGGGTCGAACGTTACCTCCGGCGGTGTAACCGCAGTTTCAACGTTGTTACGCGCAATTTAACGCCTTCCCCGTATGGACGGGAGCGACGCCCGTAGCGACGACGCGACGACCTCGGGCGGCCCGCCCGCCCCAGAACGCGAGGCCCGCGTGCAGCTGTCGGCCCGCGAGCGCACATGGGTCGTCGATCGGCACCAGCCGCACCTGACGTTCGGGAGGGCGACGGCGAATACCATCGTCCTCGGCGACTCGTACGCTTCTCGCCATCACGGGGCCATCCTCCACCGAGGCGGCAAGCTCGTCGTCCTCGACGCCAGTACGAACGGTACGCTCATCGTACAGGAGAACGGGCTGACCATTGCGGTACATCGCGAAGCGGCTGTGCTCGAAGGAAGCGGGTCGATCCGGCTTGGCAGGTGGGAAGGCGAGTCGATCGCGTTTGCGGAAGTGGGCGTGGCCTCACCCACACCGACGGCGCACGGCCCTGGCCTACATCCGCCGGACGTCGCCCCGGATCCTGGCCGGGGGCTCATCCGCTTCGAAGGCGACCGCTGCACGATCGTGTACGAGGGCCGCAGGCTGCTCGTCAAAGACTTGAAGGGCCTGCGCTACATCGCGCGGCTGCTGGCCCGGCCCAATCAGGCGATCGACGCCCTCGATCTCTTCCTGAGCTCCGTCGAATCGGGCACGGAGGCGGGCGACGTCCCCCCGGCGGCCGCAGACGACGATGGCGCCGCCCAACGCGCGCGCGTCGCGGTCACCGTTCGTATCAAGGCCGTGCTGCGAAAGCTCGAGCACTGCCACCCGCCATTGGGCAGCCATCTCGTCGCCGGGATTCGGACCGGCCGCTGCTGCGAGTACCGCACAGATCGAAGCAATCCAATCGCCTGGTCGTTCTGAATCGGGCCCGCAGCACCCCACAGCGCCGGTCGAGCTGGATTGCAATCGCCCCCTGGCGCTGGTAGCTGCCGCGCGTGGGGCCTGCTCGTGGGCTCCGCCCGTGGTCTCTGTGTGCGGCATGGCTAGCTCGACTCGCAGCCCCAAGACTGAGCGCGACGCGGCGCGGGCCGAGGGGACCACGCTCGTTGCCCGGAGACCGCACACCCCCGAGCAACAACGACTGCGCCTCATCGTCGATGGACACGAATGGATCGTGGACGAGGCCCGTCCCACTCTCGCGTTCGGTCGGGCAACGACGAACGAGGTCTGCCTCGGCGATGAGTTCGCCTCTCGACACCATGGCGATATCGCCTACGGCGAGACACGGATTCGTCTGACCGATCGCAGCACGAACGGCACGCTCATCGTGCGCGGCACGAGTTGCAGTTTCTACCTGAATCACGAGACCCTCCTCTTGTTCGGAGAGGGCGAGATTCACCTCGGGCGCCTCGACGGCGTCGCGATGCAGTTCACGGTCGAGACCCTCGCACCCGACGGCCGAACCTGGCAGCCAACGTGGCATTCTCAACCCGAGGCCGAGTTTGCACCGGTCGAAGGAAACATCCTTCGCCGCGAGGGGGACTTCTGGACCCTCGCATACGAGGGCACCGTCCTGCGCATGAAGGACGCCAAGGCCCTCCACTACCTCGCGCACCTCATGCGACATCCTGGCCACGACATCGCGGCCCTGGACCTGATCCGCGCCGTCGCCGACGGCCGCCCCGACGACACAACGACCACCGCGACGTCGGGAAGCCGGTTGAGCGATCCACCCCTGGCGCAGGGCAGCGCCGGAACCACCCTCGATGCCACGGCCAAAGCCGCCTACCAGAGACGGTTGGCCGACCTGCGGGAGGACCTCGACGAGGCGGAGCGCTTCAGCGATCTCGGCAACATCGAGCGCGCGCGTCAGGAGATTGCGTTTCTCGAGCGCGAGATGGCAGCCGCGGTAGGCCTGGGCGGACGCGATCGTCCCGTCGCGTCACACGTCGAACGGGCACGTGTAGGTGTGACGGTACCGCTGCGAGCGCTCCTGAAGAAGCTTCAGGGGTGCCATCCAGCCCTCGGCCATCACCTGAGTACCACGATCAGGACGGGGCGCCTCTGCTCGTATAACCCCGATCCAACCAGCACGGTGACCTGGCTGCTCTAGTACCCGCCCCGGAGCCAGCGCCCCCGCCGCATCACAGCGTCAGGTGGGTATGGATCCACCCGACCGTGCGCTCGAGGAGTTCGGCGAGATGGCCCGGATCGGAATACCGGTGATCGCAGCCTGGCGTCACGACCAGCTCTTTCGGTTCGGGCAACACATCAAAGAGCGCGTGCGCGTCGTCGACCGGAACCACGCGATCGGCCTCGCCGTGGAGCACGAGGGTGGCCGCCTGCACGCGCGCGGCGGCGCCCAGGACGTCGACGCGCGCGCAGTCGTCGAGAAACGTACTGTTCAAGCGACCGGTACTCTCCTGGCGATAGCCGTCTGTCCGCCAGGCGTTCAGTGTGGCGGGATCCATGCGGGTCAGGATCTCGCCGGGACGCGACACGCCGGCGAACGTCACCATCGCCTGCACGCGGGGCTCGTCCCCCGCGAAGCGAACCACTACCGCCCCTCCCAGGCTCGAACCGACCAAACCGATCCGCGGAACGCCCGCCTCCCAGAGATGGTCGCAGGCCCCCGCGAGATCTTCCACTTCGCCACTGATCGTCAGATCCTCGAAACGGCCGTCGGACTCGCCGACGTAGGAGAAGTCGAAGCGAAGGCACGCGTACCCAAGTGCCGGCAATCGCGCCGCGAGAGCCTGATGCTTCGTGCCCTCTTTCGTGGACTCCATGCCGTGGCACAGCACGACCGTCGGAACGCCCGCGAGGCGCGACACGCCGGGCGGCAGATGCACCACACCTGCGAGGCGAACGCCGCGCCGACTGGTGAGATCCACTCGCGCCTCGGTACTCACGTGCTGCCGTCGCCTCCGGTCGGATGTTGGTCGATGCCCCGTTGCGACCGACCACGCCCGGTTGATACCATGAGCACCTGGGGCGGGCGAGTGGCATGGCGGACGTGGCAGCACGCAAACCGCGCGGTGAAGCGCGACTGATCGAGGACTTCGCGAGCTATCTGCAGCTCGAGGTGAGCGCGTCGCCCCACACCATCAAGGCGTACCGCACCGACCTGCAACAGTTCGCGGCGTTTCTCAAAGCCGATGGCAAGAAGCTGGCGACGGTCGACGTGTACGGGGTCCGCGCCTACCTCGCGAGTCTCGCCGGCGCCGCGCACAAGTCGTCGATCGCGCGCAAACTCGCCGCCCTCAAACACTTCTTTCGGTACTGCGAGCAGAACGGCCGACGAGCCGCAGACCCGGCCGCCACGCTCGGCGGACCGAAACGCGAGCGCCATCTGCCGCCGCACTTTTCCGTCGACGAGGTCTTTCGCGTACTCGACGGTGTCCAGGGTCAGGGGCCCCGCACCTGCCGCGATCGGGCGATCCTCGAACTCCTCTACTCGACCGGGATCCGCGTCAGCGAGCTCGCCTCGCTCGACTGGCGCGATGTCGATCGACGCGCCGAGGTCGTGCGGGTGCTCGGGAAAGGCGCCAAGGAACGTATCGTTCCGGTCGGAGCCGCGGCCCTGACCGCGCTCGAAGACTATCGCCGTCATTGGCCCGCCAACCAGCGCAAAGACGCGGACGCCGTATTTCTGAACCAACGCGGCACCCGCCTGACGGTGCGCAGCGTCGGACGTATCGTCGCCCACTACGTCGGACGCGCCAGCACCCGCGTCCGTGGCGGCCCCCACGCCTTTCGACACTCGTTCGCCACGCACCTCCTGAACGCCGGCGCCGATCTACGCGCCATCCAGGAACTGCTCGGCCACGCACGTTTGTCGACGACGCAACAGTACACGCACGTCAATTTTGCCCATTTGGCGGACGTCTACGACCGCGCCTTCCCGCGGGCGTGACATTTACACGCCCCCGTCTCGCCGCTACTGTCGGGAGGTGATCACCACCCCACAGCAGGCAGGTGCGACCTTCCACGCGACGACCATCGTCTCGGTGCGACACCGTGGCGGGGTCGTCATTGTTGGAGACGGCCAGGTCTCGATCGGCGAGACGGTCGTGAAACACGGTGCGCGCAAAGTCCGACGCTTGCACCACGATCGCGTACTGGCAGGCTTCGCGGGTGGAGCCGCCGACGCCTTCACTCTCTTCGAACGCTTCGAGGAGAAACTCGAGGGCGCCAACGGCAATCTCCGCCGCGCCGCGGTCGAACTCGCCAAGGATTGGCGGACGGATCGGATGCTCCGCCGGCTCGAGGCGCTCCTGATCGTTGCCGACGCCGAGTCCACCCTGGTCGTGTCGGGCAGCGGCGATGTCATCGAGCCCGATGATGGTGTCATTGCGATCGGCTCTGGCGGCAACTACGCGCTCGCGGCGGCACGCGCCCTGGTTACGCACGCGGACATGGACGCGCGCAGTGCCGCGACCGAGGCGATGCGCATCGCCGCCGGCATCTGCATCTATACCAATGACCAGCTCGTCATCGAGGAACTATGATCGGACCCACCCCTATCGCTACACCCGCGGCGTTCCCGCACACCATGACACCACGCGAGATCGTCTCGGAACTGGATCGCTACATCGTCGGCCAGCGTGCCGCGAAACGCGCCGTCGCCATTGCCCTCCGCAACCGTTGGCGTCGGCAACAGGTCGCGGAGGACCTCCGCGACGAGATCACCCCGAAGAACATCATCATGATCGGACCGACCGGTGTCGGGAAGACGGAGATCTCACGCCGCCTGGCCAAACTCGCTCACGCGCCGTTCGTCAAAGTCGAAGCCTCGAAGTTCACCGAGGTCGGCTACGTTGGGCGCGATGTCGAGTCGATCATCCGCGACCTCGTCGAGCTGGCGATCGCGATGGTCAAGGAGGAGGAGAAGGAGAAGGTCGAACGGCGCGCGCGTGAGGTCGCCGAGGAACGCGTGCTCGACCTCCTGCTCCCGCCGCGCCCCGCGGCGAGTCCTGGCGAGAGTCCCGAGAACGGCGAGACCGTCGAGGCCAACAGCTCGACACGCGAAAAGCTCCGCCGCATGCTCCGCGACGGGCGTCTCGACGAGCGCATCGTCGAGATCGAGGTGACGAAGACCGCCTCACCGACGTTCGAGATCCTGAGCCCGCAAGGGGTCGAGGAGATGGAGCTCAACGTCAAGGAACTCTTCTCGAACCTCCTGCCGAAAAAGACGAAGAAGGCGCACGTCCCCGTCACCGAGGCGCTCACCATGCTGACCGCCGAGGAGGCGAATCGCCTCGTCGATATGGACAGCGTCGCCAAGGAAGCCGTGCGGCGGGTCGAGCAGTCCGGGATCGTCTTTCTCGACGAGATCGACAAGATCGCGGGCCGGCAGGATATGGGAGGTCCCGATGTCTCCCGTCAGGGTGTCCAGCGCGATCTGCTGCCGATCATCGAGGGCTCTACGGTCAGCACGAAGCACGGCATGGTGCGTACCGACCACATTCTGTTCATCGCGTCGGGCGCATTCCACATCGCCAAGCCGTCGGACCTGATTCCCGAGTTTCAGGGACGCTTTCCGATCCGGGTCGAGCTCGATGCGCTGACCCGCGAGGACTTCGTGCGCATTCTCACCGAGCCGAAGAACGCGCTGGTGAAACAGTACATGGCACTGATGGAGCCAGAGGGTATCCGCCTCAAGTTCACCGATGATGCCGTCGACGAGGTCGCACGGATCGCCGCCGCCGTAAACGAGCGCACCGAGAACATCGGAGCGCGCCGCCTGCACACCGTCCTCGAGAAGCTCCTCGAGGATCTATCCTTCGACGCCCCGGAACTCGGCCGACGTGAGGTCGTCATCGACCGGCCCGAGGTCCAGCGTCAGCTCGAGTCCATTTTCACCGATGAGGATCTTTCGCGCTACATACTATAAAGGTTAGCCTCTGCACTGACGCCATGATGACCAATCTCGAAAAAGCCGAAGTCCTGCTCGAGTCGCTGCCCTACCTGCGACAGTTCTACGGCAAGACCATCGTCATCAAGTACGGTGGCCACGCGATGGCGAACGACGCTTTGAAGGAGTCGTTCGCGCAGGACATCGTGCTGCTCAAGTTCGTCGGCACGAATCCCGTCATCGTGCATGGCGGTGGACCGCAGATCGACGGCATGCTGGAGAAGCTCGGCATCGAGGCGAAATTCGTCCGCGGCATGCGCGTCACCGATCAGGCCACCATGGACGTCGTCGAGATGGTCCTCGGTGGCAAGATCAACAAGGAGATCGTGTCGCTCATCAATCGCCATGGTGGCCAAGCTGTGGGCCTCTCGGGCAAAGATGGCGATTTCATCATCGGACGGAAGATGCAGGGCCCGCGCACGTCGAAGCGGACCCGCGGCAACGACAGCGGCCACGCCGACATCGGCATGGTGGGTGAAGTCGTCGGCGTAAACCCATCCGTGATCGAAGCACTCGACGCCGCCAAGTTCATTCCAGTGATCGCCCCGATCGGCGTCGGACGCGACGGCGAAACCTACAACATCAACGCCGACCTGGTCGCCAGCAAGGTCGCACAAGCGCTCCAGGCCGAGAAGCTCATTCTCTTGACTGACGTCGAGGGCATCAAGAACCGGAATGGAAAGCTCCTCCCCACCCTCGCCGGCGACGAAGCCGAAGCCATGATCCGTTCCGGCGTCATCGGCCAGGGCATGATTCCCAAAGTCGAATGCTGCATCGACGCGCTCCGCGGCGGCGTCGGCAAGACCCACGTCATCGACGGCCGCCTCCGCCACGCCATCCTCCTCGAGATCTTCACCCCCGAAGGCGTCGGCACCGAGGTCGTCCGCGCCCCGACCCCCGGCAAAACCGGGCGGGTCAGCAAGCTCCGCCGCAAGGCCTGACCGGTCGCGTACTCGACTGACCGCACGCACTGACTCCCCCCGTTCGATCTTGAATCGAGCGGGTCAAAAGCGGGTGGTCAAGGGGACGACAGAGTCGGCTCCGGCGGAATCGTGACGTTGGGCGAACCCCAGGCCGCTCGCGACCGCTCCACCACCCACCTAACCACCATCCCTTGATCTCGACTCGAGCGGGTCAAAAGCGGGTGGTTAAGGGGACGACTGTGACGGCTCCGGCGGAATCGAGATGTTGAGCGAACCCCAGGCCGCTCGCGACCACTCCACCACCCACCTAACCACCATGCCTTGATCTCGACTCGAGCTGGTCAAAAGCGGGTGGTCAAGGGGACGACAGTGACGGCTCCGGCGGAATCGTGACGTTGGGCGAACCCCAGGCCGCTCGCGACCTCTCCACCACCCACCTAACCACCATGCCTTGATCTCGACTCGAGCGGGTCAAAGGCGGGTGGTTAAGGGGACGACGGAGTCGGCTCCGGCGGCATCGAGACGTTGGGCGAACCCCGGACCGCTCGCGACCTCTCCACCATCCACCTAACCACCTGCTCTTGATCTCGAATCGAGCGGCTCCAAAGGCAGTAGTTAGGGGACGACAGGCTCGGCCCCCGCGGAATCGAGACGCTGGCCGAACACCCACCGGGGTCGCGACCACTCCATCCCTGCCCCACCAGCCCCGCCATCACCCGACTTCACCTAGCCGCGATTCCGGTCCAGGTACGATCGGTGCGCGTACGAGAGCTGCGCCAATCAGGTCTGCGGGAAGCTCATGCGGACACGCCGCAAACCTGCGACACGAGTAGCCCTTCATGTGCAAGAGCGTTTGACTCGTGGGTTGGTGCGAGCTATAAGATAGCCTCTTTCAAGATGCGTAAACCCAGCAGCCAGATCTCTCTCCAACTTAAAGAACGGGCAGGCTGGGGCGGTCGACGAGAAGGGGCAGGACGCAAGCCCTCGCCGACCGCGGGCACGCCGCATCGGTGCCGGCCGGGGTTCACGTCACTTCCCGCCCACGTCACGTTGAGGGTACGCCCGGGGATCCCGTCACTACGCACAGTGCGGATGGTCCGAGAGGTCGAGCGCTCGTTTGCAGAGGGCTGCGCGCGCCCGGGATTTCGCCTCGTACACTACTCGCTCCAACGGAATCACGTGCACCTCGTGGTCGAGGCACGAAACCGCGAGGCGCTCGGGCGGGGAATGAAGGCGATCGGGGGACGTTTGGCGCGTGCGATAAACAGAATCTGCAAGCGCTCAGGCAGGGTGTTCGCCGACCGCTACCATCTGCACGTCCTGAAGACGCCCCGAGAGGTACGGGCGGGACTGCGATACGTGCTGCTGAATGCCCGCAAGCACGCCCGGCGACTCACCGGAAGGGTTCGACTCGATCCGGCGTCATCGTCGCGCTGGTTCGACGGCTGGAACCGACAAGCACTACACCGCGTCGCTCGTGACAATGAAGGACCTCCGGCCGCACCGGCGGTGGCACGCGCACGCACCTGGCTCCTGAAGATCGGATGGCGCCGACACGGCCTGCTCGACCCGGCCGACGTACCGGGCTGACGAAGGCGACCGCCGCCCCCGACCGCTGGCGCCCGCTGGCATGCACGCTTTCGGCACTGATCGAACAGATCAAAGAGCAGGCCGAGCCGACTCTCGCCGTGGCCTCCTAGCCAGCCGCTCGCGCCAATTCCACCACCCACCTAACCACCCGCTCTTGATCTCGATGCGACCGAGTCAAAAAATGGGTGGTTAAGGGGACGACGGACTCATCCCCGACGGCAGTCGAAACATTTGCCAAACACCCAGCCGCTCGCGCCCATTCCACCACCCACCTAACCACCCGCTCTTGATCTTGAATCCACCGGCCCAAAAAGCGGGTGGTTAAGGGGACGACGAACGCAGCCTCGACGGCAGTCGAGACATTCGCCAGACTCCCCAGACGCTCGCGCCCTTCCCACCGCCCACCTGACCACCCGCTTTTGCGTCGCCCCGCGGCGTAGCGCTGGGCCCCCATCCGCGCTAAGTTTCCCGGTCCTGTCATGACCCACACTGAGATCATCGCAACGGCCGAGCGCTACCTGATGCCGACGTACGCTCGGGTCCCGATCAGCCTCGCTCGGGGTGAGGGATCTCGGCTGTGGGACACGGACGACCGCGAGTACCTCGACTTCTTCTCGGGACTGGCGGTCACGAATCTCGGACACGCGCCGGCGGCAGTCGTGCGGGCGATCAGTGAACAGGCGGCGCAACTGCTGCACGTCTCGAACCTGCACTACTGCGCGCCCGAGGCGCGCTTGGCGGAGCTCCTCTGCACACACTCGTTCGCGGACCGGGTCTTCTTCGGGAACAGCGGCGCCGAGGCCAACGAAGCGGCGATCAAGCTGGCCCGTCGTTGGGGGCACTTGCAGGGAGGTGAGCGCACCGACATCGTCTCAGCACTTGGGTCATTCCACGGCCGCACGCTGGCGACCCTGACCGCAACCGGTCAGGAAAAGATCCGCGTCGGCTTCCAGCCGCTCCCGACGGGTTTTCGCTACGTGCCCTACGACGACGTCGCCGCACTCGAGGACGCGCTCACGGACACGACGGCTGCACTGCTCCTCGAACCGATCCAGGGCGAAGGCGGGGTCGTCGTGCCCAGCCCCGACTATCTGACGGCGGCGCGGCGGCTGTGTGACGAACGGGGCGTCCTCCTGATCTTCGATGAAGTCCAGGTCGGGATGGGCCGTACCGGAACCCTCTTCGCCTACGAGCAGTGCGGCGTCACTCCCGACATCATGACTTTGGCCAAGGCCCTGGCAAGTGGCCTGCCGCTCGGCGCCACCCTGGCGCGCGAGGAGGTTGCGGCCTGCTTCGGTCCCGGCACCCACGGCTCGACCTTCGGCGGCAATGTCATCGCCGCGGCCGCCGCCGTGGCAACGGTCGAGACGATGGTCGCCGATGGATTCCTGGCGACGGTGCAGACACGGGCCACTGCTCTGCACGAAGGCCTCGCCGCGATCGCTGCGCGCAGCCCACTCGTGGCCGGGGTGCGTGGTCGCGGGCTGATCGCGGGCCTCGTGCTGCACGAGGCCGGCGCGGCGCACGTCGACGCGTGCCTCGCACAGGGCCTGCTGATCAACTGCACGGCCGAGCGAGTCCTACGACTGCTCCCTCCTCTCATCATCACGGACGCGGACCTCGCGCGCGGGCTGACGATCCTCGAGAAGGTACTGTGCCCATGAAGCGCGACCTGTTGCGTCTCACCGATCTCACGCCCGAAGAATGCCAGCGCATCCTCGCGCTCGCCCTCGAGATCAAGAGCAACGGTCCATCGAGCACGCAACTCGCGGGTACGACATTGGCGATGATCTTCGAGAAGCCGAGCCTCCGGACTCGCATCAGCTTTGAAACCGGCATCTTTCAGCTCGGGGGCATGGCGATCCATCTCGCACCGCAAGACATTCGTCTCGGCGAGCGCGAGACCGTGCCGGACGTCGCGCGCACCTTGGCCGGCATGGTCGACATGATCGTCGCCCGCACGTTCACCCACGAGACCGTCTCCTCACTCGCCGCGCATGCAAAGGTGCCGGTGATCAACGGCCTGTCCGACCTCCACCACCCCTGCCAACTACTCGCCGACCTGCTCACGCTCGCCGAACGCCGGAACAGTGTCGAGACGCTGGGCGAACTCACGGTCGCGTTCGTCGGAGACGGCAACAACGTCTTCCACTCCTGGATGGAAGCCGCCGCGCGACTGGGCTTCACGCTCAGGCTCGCGTGCCCGGCGGGCTACGACCCCGACCCGAGCATCCTCGAAGAGTGCCGGCGCGACGGCGCGACGATCGATATCCTCCGAAGCGCCATCGAGGCCGCGCAGGGTGCGGACGTCATCTACACGGACGTGTGGACGAGCATGGGCCAGGAGGACGAGGCCGACGAACGCCGCAAGACGTTCGCCGACTATCAGGTAAACGAGGCGCTCATGCAGGTCACGGCCAAGGACGCCGTCGTCATGCACTGCCTCCCCGCCCATCGCGGCGAAGAAATCACTGCCGACGTCCTGGAAGGACCTCAATCTATCGTGTTCGAGCAAGCAGAGAATCGCCTGCACGCACAAAAGGCCCTCATGGTCTGGCTCGGAGAACAACGCCGATGAGCAATGCTTCCACGCGGCATTCCAAGATCGTACTGGCCTACAGCGGCGGCCTCGACACGTCGGTCATTTTGCGTTGGCTGATCGAGCAGTACGACTGCGAAGTCGTCGCCTTCTGCGCCGATCTCGGCCAGGGAGACGAACTCGACACCGTCCGCGAGCGCGCCGTTGCCACCGGAGCGAGTAGTGTCTACGTCGATGACCTCCGCGAGGAGTTCGTGCGCGACTACGTCTTCCCCGTACTGCGCGCCAACGCCGTCTACGAAGCGGGCTATCTCCTTGGCACCTCCATCGCGCGCCCGCTGATCGCCAAGCGTCAGATCGAGATCGCGCGCGAGACCGACGCGCCTGCCGTCGCCCACGGTGCGACCGGCAAGGGCAACGATCAGGTACGTTTCGAACTCACGTACTATGCGCTCGAGCCGACGATCGCGGTCGTCGCCCCCTGGCGCGAATGGGATCTCTCAGCACGCTCGACCCTCATCGACTACGCGGAGAAGCACAAGATTCCCGTCCCGGTGACGCGCGAGAAGCCCTACAGCACCGACCGCAACCTCCTGCACATCAGCTTCGAAGGTGGCGTCCTCGAAGACCCGTGGCACGAACCGCACGCGGACATGTTCCTCCTGACGACGGCGCCGGAAGAGGCTCCCGACACCCCGGAGTACGTCGAAATCAGCTACGAGGCCGGGAATCCGGTCGCCGTCGATGGCAAGCGGCTCACGCCGGCCGCACTACTCGCCCACCTGAACACCCTCGGCGGGCGCCACGGCATCGGGCGACTCGATCTGGTCGAAAATCGATACGTCGGGATGAAGTCACGTGGGGTCTACGAGACGCCCGGCGGAACGATCCTGCTCGCGGCGCATCAGGCCGTCGAATCGCTGACGCTCGATCGCGAGGTGATGCACCTCCGGGACGAGCTCGTGCCCCGCTACGCCGAGATGGTCTACTACGGCTACTGGTTCGCCCCCGAGCGCACCATGCTGCAGGCGGCGATCGACGAATCGCAGCACGACGTCACGGGGACAGCCCGTTTGAAGCTCTACAAGGGCAGTGTCACGATCGTCGGACGCAAAGCCGACCGGTCCCTCTACGACCCGGAAGTCGCGACCTTCGAAGCAGATTCCACCTACGACCAGGCTGACGCCCACGGCTTCATCCGCCTCTCCAGCCTACGCCTGCGGATGCGCGCGCTGGTTGCCAAGCGCGCCGGCAAGCAGCCATAACGAGCGGCTATGCCCACCACGCGAAAGAAGAAGCCGTCGAAGGCCGCCGCCGCGACCAAGCGCCGCCCCACCAAGCCGAGGACGGCGAAACCCCGGACCGCGAAGTCTAAGAATGCGAAGCCAGCGAAGCCCTGGCAAGGAAGGTTCGCAGCGCCCACGGCACCGATCGTCGAGGAGTTCACGGCCTCGATCAGCTTCGATCAGCGCCTGGCGCCCTACGACATCGCCGGCTCGCTCGCCCACTGCCGGATGCTGGCCTCGTGCGGAATCATCCCGTCGAGCGACAGCAAGCGCATCTGTCGTGCGCTCGAGGAAATTGGCTCGGAGATCGCCGCGGGAAGCTTCAAGTTCAGCTCCCGCGACGAGGACATCCACATGGCGATCGAGCGGCGGCTCATCGAGAAGATCGGCGCAACCGGAGGACGACTACACACGGCCCGCAGCCGGAACGACCAGGTCGCGCTCGATCTCCGCATGTTCGTGCGCGAGGAGATCGGCGCGATCCTGAAGCAGATCACCGCCTTTCAGAAATCCCTCGTCCGACTGGCACGCAAGCACGTCCGGGTGGTCATGCCCGGCTATACACATCTGCAGCGGGCGCAGCCCGTGCTGTTCGCACACCATCTCCTGGCCTACCACGCCATGCTCGAGCGGGACGGCGAGCGCTTGACCGATTGCCGGCGACGCACTGACGTTCTCCCTCTCGGCTCGGGGGCACTCGCCGGCACGACGTTTCCGATCGATCCATCGCAGGTGGCACGCGAGCTACGCTTCACGCGCATCAGCACCAACAGTCTCGATGCTGTGTCCGACCGCGACTTCATCGTCGAGATGCTGGCTGGGTGCAGCCTCCTCGCAACGCATCTCTCACGACTCGCGGAAGAGCTCGTCCTCTGGTCGTCGAGCGAGTTCGGGTTCATCGCGTTCCCCGACGAGTTTGCCACGGGCAGCTCCATCATGCCGCAGAAGAAGAATCCCGATGTGGCAGAGCTGGTACGCGGCAAGACCGGCCGCACCTACGGAAATCTCGTAGCCGTGCTCACGGTGTTGAAGGGTCTGCCCCTCGCGTACAACCGCGATCTGCAGGAGGACAAGCCGCCGCTGTTCGATAGCGTCGACTCCGTCAAGGGATGCCTCGGCGTCCTCACCGACCTCGTGCCGCGGCTGACGGTCAATGCCGACGCCATGCGGACCGCCGCCGGCGATCCGTTCCTGCTCGCCACCGATGTCGCCGACTATCTCGTGACCAAAGGCCTCCCGTTCCGGGACGCGCATCGCGTCGTCGGCCAGGCGGTTCGGCAATGTGTGCGCGAGCATCGAAGCCTGCAGAGCCTCAACCTGGCCGAATGGCGAAACCTCTCGGACAGCTTCGGTCCCGACTTCCGGGAGTGGCTGACGATCGAAGCGTCCCTCGCACGTCGAGCGGCAGGCGGTGGCACCGCGCCGGCCAACGTCGCACGACGACTGCGCGAGGTGGGATGATCCGCCACGGGGGTGGGATGATCCGCCACGGGGGTGGGACGACCCACCGAGAGGGTGGAATGACCCGCCGGACCAGCGCCGCGCTGCTGGTCGGCCTCATCGTCGTGGCCACCGTCGCCGGCTGCGGTCGGAAGACCCTCCCCCGACCACCCGCGATGGTCGCGCCTCAAACTGTAACCTCGGTGGCGCTGAGCGTGCGCCCGACGGGCATCGAGATCGGCTGGGACCGTTCGACCAGATACGTCGACGGCTCACGCATGACCGATCTCGGAGGCTTCATCGTCGAGCGGCAGAGCTTCAGCACGGAGTTCCATGAAATCGCCCGCGTTCCGGTGACCGACCGAGGGCGGTTTCGACAGGCGAAGCGTTTCGAGCATCTCGACGAGGACGTCACGCCGGACATGATGTATCACTACCGGGTCGTAGCGTTCACTTTGGACGGCTACTATAGTGCCCCTTCCGGGGCCGCAGCGATCACCTGGGTACGCCCCGACGCAGCGGCGACGCCGGCGACATCCCCGGCGGCATCCGACGAATGACTCGACATGACCACCAACGTACGCATGACGAAAATGCATGGCGCCGGCAACGACTACGTGTATGTCGACTGTCGCGCACAGGATCTCGCTGATCCACCACGCGTGGCGCGCGCCGTCTCGCGCCGCCATCACGGGATCGGCGCCGACGGTCTGATCCTCGTACGCCCATCGGAACGCGCTGCCTGCCGGATGGAGATGTACAATGCCGACGGAAGCCGTGCCGAGATGTGCGGCAATGGCATCCGGTGTGTCGGCAAGTACGTCTACGAACGCGGGCTCCGCGATAGCCCGCTCCTCGTGGAAACGGACGACGGCATCAAGAGCCTGGAGCTTCACGCCGACGCGGACGGACTCGTCCGCGAGGTCACGGTCGACATGGGCCGACCAGAGTTCGACGGACCACGCATTCCGGTCGCGAGCGAGGGCCAGGTCATCAACCAGCCTCTCGACGTCGACGGAACCCGCTACGACGTCACCTGCCTCGCCACGGGCAACCCGCATTGCGTCGTCTTCGTCGACGATGTCACCACACTCGACCTGCCGCGCCTCGGCCCGCTCTTCGAGCATCACCCCTTCTTCCCAAATCGGGTCAACACCGAGTTCGTCGCACCGCGCTCGCGTCGCGAGGTCGACTTCCGCGTCTGGGAACGAGGATCGGGGGAGACCATGGCGTGCGGCACCGGCGCGTGTGCCGCGGTCGTCGCGGGCGCCGTGACCGACCGCACCGACCGGCAGGTGCTGGTCCATTTGCGCGGCGGCGACCTCCGAATCGATTGGCGCGCGGACGATCACATGAGCATGACCGGCGGAGCCGCCGAGGTCTTCACGGCCGACGTGGATCTCGACCAGCTCTATGCCGCCACCGGGACGCCACCTACGGGGCCGTCCCCCACAGGAACGACACGATGACACCAGCATTCTCCGGATCGATGACCGCCCTCATTACGCCCTTCAAGGGCGGCGCCATCCAGTGGACCACCCTGGGCGCCATCATCGAGCGCCAGATCGACAATGGCACGTCCGGCCTCGTCCCCTGCGGGTCGACGGGCGAGTCGGCAACCCTCTCACACGGCGAGCATGGCGAGGTCATCCGCTTCGTCGTCGAGCAGGCGCGCGGGCGTGTCCCCGTGATCGCGGGCACCGGCTCGAACTCGACGAGCGAGGCCGTCGACCTGACTCGCGCCGCGAAAGAGGCCGGTGCCTCGGGCGCCCTGATGATCTCGCCCTACTACAACAAGCCGATGCAGCCCGGCCTGATCGCGCACTATCGCGCGGTCGCGGATGCCGTCGACCTGCCGATCATCCTCTACAACATTCCCGGCCGCACCGCGTCGCGCATCGATGCGGCGACGATCGCCACGCTCGGCGAGCACCCGAACATCGTCGGGGTGAAGGAAGCCGACGAGCTCGATCACGCCATCGACGTCATGCACCAGGCGGGCGATCGCATCGCTCTGTACGCCGGGGACGATGCCGTCACCTACTCCTTCATGGGCCTCGGGGGCGCCGGTCTGATCTCGACGACGGCCAACGTGGCGCCCCGCCAGATGGCCGACCTGGTCGCCGCCTGCCTCGCGGGCGATTGGGCCAAGGGCCGCGCGATTCAGTTCCAGCTGCTCCCACTCATTCGCGCCCTGTTCTCGGAAACCAGCCCGTCGCCCGTCAAGTACGCCATGGCGCGCCTCGGGTTCTGCGACCCCGAAATGCGCCTCCCATTGCTCCCCCTCACCGACCCCGACCGACAGGCGCGAATCGACGCCGCACTCCGCGGTCTCGGGCTGCTCACGTCGTGACGTCGGTCATCGTCTGCGGCGCCGCCGGGCGCATGGGCCAACTCATCATCCGATTGGTGGCCGCGGAGCCCGAGGCCACCGTCGTCGGAGCCGTCGAGGCACCGGGACACCAAAGCATCGGCCAGGACGCGGGGACGCTCTGTGGCGTCGGGGCGCTCGGCGTTCTGATCACGGACACCTACGCGCCCACCGCAGACACGGTCACCTGCGACTTCACCGCCCCGGCGGCTGCGCTCGCGCATATCGAGCAGGCGGCCGCCGCGGGCGGAGCCGTCGTCGTCGGCACGACGGGATTCTCCGCCGACGAGCGCACCCGCGCCGAAACCGCGGCCCGTCGCACGCGCGCCGTCATCGCGCCCAACATGAGCGTCGGCGTGAACGTGCTCGACAGCCTCGTCGGCGCCGCCGCACGAGCGCTCGGCTCGCAATTCGACATCGAGATCATGGAGATCCACCATCGTCACAAGCGCGACGCTCCGAGCGGTACCGCGCTCAAGCTCGGCGAGACGGCCGCCGCCGCGGGCGGGGGCAACTTCGCCGAACGCGCACGGTTCGGACGCGAAGGGGAACCGGGAGCGCGCACCGACGAGGAGATCGGCGTGTTCGGTCTCCGGGGCGGCGACGCCATCGGCGACCACACAGTGCTGTTCCTCGGAACCGGCGAGCGGATCGAGCTCACCCATCGCGCGCAGAGTCGCGAGTGCCTCGCGAGCGGCGCCGTACGCGCGGCGCTCTGGGTCGCGGACAAGCCCGTCGGCCTGTACTCGATGCAAGACGTGCTGGCGCTGAACGGCGCCTAGTCGCCCGCCGGGAACGTACTTCCGGAGATCGACCATCGGCCACCCAATGGCGGCCCGGTGACAACGTTCGCAGCGAGCTGACCGCTCACAACAACCCCAGCCGAAGAACACCGTGTTCGATCTGGCGCTCCAACCGCTGCGCGTCGTGGGAGACGAGAACCTCCACCTCGGGGTGCGCCTCCACGAACGTCGTGACAGCGCGAAGCTGCCCGGCGACCGCTCCGGTATCCTCGTCAAGAAAATACTCCGCGACTACGCGCGGACGTGAGCGCGCTGCCTCGAGATTGCGATAGCTCCACATCAGATCGCCAACGTACAGCAGCTCGCGCCCTTCGACTGTCCGGATGAAGAACATCAGGTGCCCCGGCGTGTGACCATGCGTTTTGATGGCGACGACCCCTGGAGCCATCTGCTTCAAACGCGAGAAGTCGTGAATCCGTGTGAGATCATCGAAGTCTTCGATGTCGAAGCCGAGGGTACTTGGGTCGCCTGGCTCGACCTCGGTCACACGACGAAAGCCCGCTTTCTGCTCCGGCGTCACCTCAGTGCGCGAGAGCAGGTCACGGGGATCGTCCGAGTCCACCAAGCCCCCAAGGTGATCGCGATGAACGTGCGTGATGAGGATGCTCTTCGCGGTTGCGAGGGCATGCTGCATGCGGGCGAACTCGCCCGTATCGAAAGGCGCATCATCGCCGAGCATTTCCCGATGGGTCTCAGCCCCGAAGGGCGCGTCGATGATCACGTGAGTTTCGGGGTAGAGAAGCTGCAAGGTGATGAAGACCCGACGCTCGGACGCCAGCCCTCCCCAAGCCGTGTTGAACCACCTCGGGAAATGGGTCCGACCAATGATGCCAACGCGAATCTCCGTGGGCCCTGAGCCGCCCGCGGCTCTGCGCAATTCATCCAGTGCCCCCGGCTGCGCGAGCCAGAACGTCGAAGTGTCCGGCACAGCGACGGAGCTACCAAGCCACCAAACGGCGAGGACGACGACACCGAGAAGGCCTAGCAGCAATCGACCGAGGGTACGCACCCCGTCGTCTACCCCAGCTCCCCGAGCAGCGCCTTGGCGGCCCTCAGGTCGCGGGTGTCGACACCTTCGGTGAACCACGTCGCCACCTGCTGCACGTCCACCAGCTCCTCGATCAGCTCGTCGAGGACCTCATCGTCGAGATCGAACTCGCGCTTCAGGCCGCGGCACGAAACACGGCCGTGCTCGCGCAGAGAGATCTTGGCTCTGGAGACGGTGTCGAGAAAGCTCATGTGCCCCGCTTCACTCAGGACGGTGCCAGAAGCTCGAGGGATCGGTCCAGCGCTGGCCCATCGATGCCGCCGAAACCCGAGAGGAATGCGACGTGATGCGCCCCGATGCTCTCGTAGCGGGCGAGCGTGACCGCGGCCGACTCGCGCGATCCGAAGATGCCCGTCCCCCGCTCGCACATCATGTCGTAGAGCGGCTCGCCATCGGGAACCTCGGCACCGATCAGAAGACCGACGACCCGAGCCAGCGCAGGCGCGGCCAGCTGCCGCGCATCGTCTTCGCAATCGGCGACATGCGTGAACACGAAGGTCACCGCCTCCGCATCTTCCGGCGCGTACCCGCCGTCACGGAGCCCCGCAGCGTGCGCCGCGAGACGCTCCTGAATCTCGGACAGATCGACAACCAGGGGCGTGACGATCGTCAGCATCGAAAGACCGGCGCGACCAAGCGCTCGCGCGCGTCCCGCATCCGTCGTTGCCACGTAGAACGGTGGCGGTGACTGCACCGGCCGCACGTTGATCGACGTGTGGTCCGGACCTCCCGCGGACATCCAGCGCTCCTGAAGCACCTGCAGGCGCTGTTCGAAGACTGCCATCCGATCGTCGAAGTCGGCGTCGAAGCCGGCGAACTCCAGCGCCTGGGATCCAGCCCCGACGCCCATGTTCAGCCGGCCCCCCGAAAGGACGTCCACGAGAGCGTAGTCCTCGGCGACACGGGTCGGCTCGTTCAGAGGGAGCACGGCAACGGCCGGCCCGAGACGAATACGCCGGGTCCGCGCGGCAACCGCGGCCAGGACGACGGCGGGATTCGGTGCGGTGCCGAGCCGCTGGAAGTGATGCTCGGCAAGCCACACGGTATCGTAGCCGAGCTCGTCGGCCCGGTGCGAGGACTCGAGCAGCGTCGTGTGCGCGTGCGTACTCGATTCGCCAACGTCCGGATAGGCGTCGAGGAGCTGGAACAAGGAGCGCCTCATCGCTCGCGCTCCACCATCCGATGACTCGCCCCCGCGTCCAGGTCCAACCCGTAGACGCTCTTCAGCTCGGTGATGACGCGGAGGATCTTCTCGTCGAACGGCGGTGCCTTCCCCTCGAACGAATGCAGGACGATGCCCTCGAGGAGATCACCGACGGTAATGTCGAAGTACTCGGCGAGCCCCTTCAGCACCTTCAGGATCCGCTTCTCGATACGGACCCCGGTCTGCACCCTCTCTACGATCGGTCTGGGTTCGTTTTGCGACATAGGTACACATGTACACACGTACCGACCTCAGGCAACGCCCCTGGACAAAGTCCTTGTCCGCTCGCACTCCTTTCGCTAAGTAGGCGCGTCTTCAGGTCGGCTGGCCGCGCGGCGCGGCACCAGGCCGCCAGTAAGGGGTATCAAGGACGGTGGCTGTAAGTATCCAACCTGCCGAGAGAATTCGACAACTTCCGCCCTATCTCTTCGCCGAGATCGACCGCATGAAGAATGAGGTCAAGGCGCGGGGTGTCGATATCATCAGCCTCGGAATCGGCGATCCCGACTCTCCGACCTTCCCGCACATCATCGCCGCGCTCAATGCAGGGGCGGCAAAGCCGGAGAATCACCAGTACCCGGACTACGAGGGCATGCCCTCGTTCCGCGAGGCGTGCGCGACCTACATGCAACGCCGTTTCGGGGTCAAGGCCGATCCGGCCACGGAGATCGTCTCGCTCATCGGATCGAAAGAAGGCGTCGCCAACATGGCGGTCGCATTCGTCGATCCGGGCGACATCGTCCTCGTTCCGGATCCCGGCTACCCGGTCTACTCGATCGGCACCGGCTTCAACGGCGGCAGTTCCTATTCCATGCCGCTCACTGCCGAGAACGGCTTCCTGCCAGACCTCGACGCCATCCCGGAGGACGTCGCCCGACGCGCCAAGCTGTTGTGGCTCAACTATCCCAACAACCCGACCGCGGCTCTCGCCACCGAGCAGTTCTTTGCGGACGTCGTCGCCTTCGCCACCAAGCACAACATCATCGTCGCGCACGACAACGCATACTCAGAAATCTACTACGACGACCCGCCTCCGAGCTTCCTCGCCACTCCGGGCGCGATGGATCTCGGCATCGAGCTGCATTCCCTCTCCAAGACCTACAACATGACCGGATGGCGCGTGGCATTCGCCGTCGGCAATCGCGAGGTCGTCGCGGGGCTCGGCAAGGTGAAGACGAACGTCGACTCCGGGATCTTCCAGGCGGTGCAGGAGGCGGGTATCGCCGCGCTCACAGGCGATCAGCAGCCGGTCGCCGAGATGCGAGATCTCTATCGAGGGCGGCGCGATCTCATCCTCAGCGCACTCGATGCCGTCGGCCTCCAGCCGGAGCCTGTCCGCAGCACCTTCTACGTCTGGACTCACGTGCCCAAGGGCTACACATCCTCCGAGCTGGCTTCGAAGTTCCTGCAGGACATTGGCGTCGTCGTGACTCCGGGAAGCGGATTTGGCGCAGCCGGTGAGGGCTACATTCGATTCAGCCTCACCCTGCCGACGAACCGACTGACCGAAGCCGTCGAACGCATCAAAACTCTCAAGTTATAGCGGGCGGCACCACGCACCCGCGGATCAAGCTATGCCGCATCGCGTGTATTTGGGTCTGGGCTCTAATCTCGGTGACCGGAAGGCCAACGTCCGGGAGGCCGAGGAGCGCCTGGTCGAGCTGGCCGACACGAGAATCGTGAAGGCCTCGTCGCTCTACGAGAGCGAGCCCCACGGGAACGCCAAGACGTGGTTCGTCAACAACGCCCTCGAGATCGAGACCGAGTTCGAGCCCGCCGACCTGCTGAAGCGCACCAAGGCGATCGAGACGACGATGGGACGCAAGCGCGTCAAAGGCAAGCGCTGGGGCTCGCGCATCATCGACATCGACATCCTACTGTTCGACAACCAGACGCTGAACAAGCGCAACCTGAAGATCCCACATCCCGAGCTTCAGAATCGGCGCTTCGTCCTGCTGCCGCTTTCGGAACTCGCCCCGGACTTCACACACCCCCACGTCGGCTTGTCGGTCTCGGAGCTTCTCGGCGCCCTGAAAGATACCAAGAAGGTCACGCTGATGCGGCCCTGAGCCGGGTCAGCTCGCCGCTTCGAGATCCAACGCCGCCAGCGCGGCCGCCGCACGCTCACGGACCGCCCCGGCGGCGGCCTCCAGACCACGGCTCCCCGGCCGTACCGCAGCCTCGAGCGCCCTCTCGTAGGCGCTACAGAGTTCGCGAAGCTCCCGCAGGGAGTCCCGGCCAGCAAACCGCCCCTCCACGATCCGAACGAAGTCGCGCGCCCGGTCCAGGGGATAGCGATACTCGGCCATCCGGGCCGGCCCCCCGCCCTGCGCGGTGACATCCTCCAGCTTCGTCGTCATGGAGACCAGGAGGTCGACGTGGGTCCGGGCCAGGGCGTCGTAGCGGAGCCAGTAACACCCCCCGGCCGCCAGCCACAGCACCCCCAGGACGACGCCCCACGATCGAAACCTTGACCGCATGGTGCACGCGGCCTAACATGCTTTGCGTACGACGAGAAGCGTCCGAAACCCCGTGTCCGACACACGACACACGACAGCGACCTGAATTTTCAATGTCGCTCCCGCAGGTCTACTTCGAGAAGCTCCTCGAGAGCTCGCCAGATATCGTCGTTGCGGTCGATCGCGCCGGGACCATCGTGTTCTACAACGACGGCGCCCGCCAAACGCTCGGCTACGCTTCGCACGAAGTGATGGGAAAGCCAGTCAGCCTGGTCTACCCCACCCGCGAAGAGGCCCAGCGCGTGATGCATGCCATGCGCAGCGACGAGCATGGCGCCCTCGGCAAGATCAAGAACTTCGAGACGCTGTTCACCTCGAAGGACGGTGAGCAGATTCCCGTCGCCGTCTCGGGCTCGATCATCCACGACGACTCCGGTGCCGAAATCGGCTCGATCGGCTTCGCCAAGGAGCTGCGCGAGATCCGACGACGTGACCGCCTCATGACGCTCGGTGAGATCGCCGTCAGCCTCGCGCACGAGATCAACAATCCGCTCGAGGTCCTGACGAATACGGCCGAACTCCTGGAGGAGTTTGTGCGCGGCGTCGCCTCCGACGAACAGCTGGTCATCGAAGAAGAGCGCTTCGAGGCCATTCAACGCGAACTCGAGAAGATCCAGGGCATCGTGAATCGGGTCCAGGGCCTCGCTGCTGGCGACACCTACGAGACACGCCAGTATCTGCCGGGCACGCTGATGACCGACCTGCGAAGCGCACCAGACGCAGGCGAGCCGGCCGCAAGCACGACGGCCGCTGCACCGCACGACGGGGAAGAGGGCCCCTCGCTCAGCGGACGCGAGATCCTGGTCGTCGATGACGACCTCGGCGTCTGCCAGTCGATCGCGGAGCTGCTGCGCCACCAGAAAGCCGACGTCGCGATTGCGACCTCGGCACGTGAGGCGCTCGGACTGATCGCCGGACGACGCTTCGATCTCGTGCTGAGCGACGTCGTGATGCCCGACATGGATGGCTATGACCTCTACATGGAGCTGCGCGACACCCACCCCGAGCTTCCCGTCGTGCTGATGACGGGCTACCTCTACGATCGCGACCACGTCATCAAGCGCAGCAAGCTCGCCGGACTCGACGACGGGGTTCTGTTCAAGAAACCGATCAACCCCGAACGCTTGAAGACCATCATCAGCACGCATTGCGCACCGGCCACGAGCGACGAGACCCCGAAGCGCGCGTGAGCAGTCCGACCGCACCCGGGGGCGACATGGCTCGGGCGCTCTGGTAGGTGTCGGCCATGGAAATTCGCCAAACGACGCCGCCCGAGGCGCAGACGACCCTCTCCGGCGCGCCGGATGCGGTGTACCTCGACGTCCGTACGCCAGACGAATTCGCGGCCGGCCACCCCGCCGGGGCCCGGAATGTCCCGGTGCTCTTCCTGCAAGGACCCGGGAAGCCGCCGCTACCGAACGCCGATTTCCTCGCGGTCGTCGAGCGCAACTTTCCGCGCGAGACCAAGCTGTTGATCGGCTGTCAGTCTGGTGGCCGTTCGCAGCGTGCCGCAGAGATTCTGGCGCAGGCCGGGTACACGGACCTCGCCAACATTCGGGGTGGATTCGGCGGTGCGCGTGATCGCGCCGGACAGGTCGTCGTCGAGGGCTGGAAAGCCGCCGGGCTGCCCGTGGAGGAAGGTCCTACGGCCGGGGCCACCTACGACGAACTCGCCAGCACCAAGTAGCGCGTGGCCATCCGCATCACCAAGGTCTACACGCGCCACGGCGACAAGGGCCAGACGCATCTGGTCGGCGGCAGCCGCGTCGCCAAGGACGATCCGCGGATCGAGAGCTACGGCACGATCGACGAGCTCAACGCCATCCTCGGAATCGTCCGCGCCCACAACGACGAGACGCCCTCACCCTGCACCGCACGCCTCGATCAGATCCTGCGGCAGCTGCAGAACGAGCTCTTCGATCTCGGGAGCGAGCTCGCAACACCCCCCGACGCAGCCTGGAAGGGCATGATCACGATCGGGGCCGCACAGGTGAAGACCCTCGAGCGGACGATCGACGAGTGCCAGCGTGACTTGCAGCCGCTGCAATCGTTCATCCTGCCGGGGGGAGGTATCATCGCCGCGTTCCTGCACCAGGCGCGCACGGTGTGCCGCAGGGCCGAGCGCGACATCCTGCGCCTCATGCGCGAGGAGACGGTCGGGCCGCACGCGCTCGGCTACGTCAACCGACTCTCGGATCTGCTCTTCGTACTGTCGCGCTGGACGTCGCATCATCTGGAACAACCCGAATACCTGTGGGAGAAGGGCCTGACCCTTCCCCCGAGCCGGCCGGCCCGCAAGATCGCACCCAAACGCGGCAGCACGGGACGAGGACGCACACGATGAGCGACCGCATCTACCTCCGCCAGCTCGAAGTCGGCTCGATGCAGAACTACGCCTACCTGGTCGGCGACCCGGAGACACGCGAAGCGGCCGTCATCGACGCCGCGTGGGACATCGACGGCATTCTCGCCGTGGCCCGCGCGGACGGCATGACCGTCACGACCTCGCTCGTCACCCATTTCCACCCCGACCATCTCGGGGGACGGTTCATGGGCATGAGCGTCACCGGCGCCGCCGAACTGATCACTCAGGTCCCGATGAAGGTCCACATCCACAAAGCCGAGACCGAATACGTCGGCAAGGTGTCCGATCTCTCACAGACCGATCTCGTGCCCGTCGATGCCGGCGACACCGTCACGGTCGGCAACGTTCCCATCACCTTCGTCCACACCCCCGGCCACACTCCGGGGTCACAGTGCTTTCTCGTGGACGGCAATCTCATCTCTGGAGACACGCTGTTCATCGGTGGCTGCGGACGCACCGATCTTCCAGGCAGCGATCCTGCCGCGATGTACCAGAGCCTCAACCAGACGCTCCGCAATCTGCCCGACGATACGGTGGTCTACCCCGGACACAACTACGCCGACCGGCCGCAATCGACGATCGGCCACGAGAAGCAGCGCAATCTCTACATGCGCTTCACGTCGGTCGAGGAGTTCCTGGGCTTCATGGGCCGGTGAGGGACGCGCGCGTGCCGAAGTTCCACGCGCGACGGGCCGTCATCCTCGGCTGCGCGGCGGCTGCACTCGCGGTCGCCGGCGAGACGATCGCGGCACCGCTCGCCATAGCGCCCGCCCCGGGGATCCGCCTGCAGGCGTACAACACCTACGGTAGCCTGCGTCGCCAGACCGTAGCCATACCAGCACCCACCACCTTCTCGATTCCGGTGGAGATCCCGGCGGGGGCCCGACTGATCGGCGGCCTCGCCGTTCCGGACCGCGTCTGGAAGAAATCGGTCGTGGAAGAGGCCAACCCAGTCCGTTTCCGGGTACGTTTTCGGAGCGGCGAGGAGACGATTGCGCTCTACGACCGGACCATCGACATCCGTGGTCGCGCCGACGACCGGCGGTGGTTCGATTTCGGACGTGACCTCACGGCCCTCGCCGGACGACGCGGGGAGCTCGAGTTCGAGACCACCGCGGTCGGCGACGCGCCAACTTCACCGCTCGCGCTCTGGACCGTCCCCGAGCTTGCCCGCTGCCCCGAAGCGGGGCCGAGCCTGCTCCTGGTCACCCTCGACGCCATGCGCGCCGACCACCAGAGCGGCACGGGCTATGCGCGCGCCACGACCCCGCACCTCGACGCGTTCGCGGCCGACGCCACCCGCTTCACCGCGGCCTATGCCGCCGCACCAAAGACCATCCCATCGATCCCGCAAACCCTGACGGGACGCTACTTCCCTGCCCACGGTCCGGTCGCAGCGCTGGCCCCACTTCTCGGCCCCGGGCGCTTCGGACGCCGCCGCGCCATCATCAACAACCCACACGTCCGACGCTGGCTCGACGCCCAGGAGCCCGGATTCGACGTGCGCACGGCGGGCGAGCTCGACGCGCACGCGATCACTTCAGAAGCCCTGCGCTTCCTCTCGGCTGCGGGGCGCTGCCGCACGGCGCTCTACCTGCACTACCTCGAACCGCACACACCCTACCGACCGCCGGCACGCTACGCGCGTCGGTTCATCGATCTGGCGAAACCCACGACACTCGGGCTCACGTTCGGTGACGTGACCGCCGCCTGGCAGGGACGCTACGGCCCCGCAGACCGGCAGCGGATCGTCGATCTGTACGACGGCACCATCGCTTTCGTCGATCGGCAACTCGGTCGATTGTTTCGCGGACTCGCGCGCCGCGGACGACTCGACGACACCATCGTCATCATCACGGCCGATCACGGCGAGGAATTCTGGGAGCACGGTCAGTTCTTCCACGGCCAATCGCTCTTCGACGAACTGCTCCACGTCCCATTGATCGTACGCCTGCCCCGCACCGGTCGAGCGCGCGTCATCGACGACGTGGTCAGCACGGTCGATGTGATCCCTACGATCCTCGATGCCGCCGGACACCCGCCCGCCACCACCGACGGTCTGAGCCTCGTCCCTGCCGTCACTGGGGCCACGACCCACGACGACGCCCGGATCGTGTTCGCGACCGTCTCGGATGCCGAGCCGCGCACCCCCTTCCGCCACGCGGCACGCTCGGCACGGACGAAACTGATCCGCCACATCCGCGACGGTGCACTCGCAACCTACGACCTCACGAACGATCCCGACGAACGCCAGCCGGACGCCACGCCGCCGGACGCGCGCGAGCTTCGGAGCGTCCTCGATGCGGTGCGCCTCCGGATCGCTGGCACCGGATATCAGGTCCGCCTCGACTCACGGTCAACGCAGGCGACCAGCTACGTCCTGACCATCGACGGACGCGCGCCGGCGGCCGCGGGCGACACCAACGGCCCATCGCCCCCCGTCAAGCTCCTCGACGTCGATCGACTCACCTTGGAGGCCTCCGACACCGTGCTCGTAGGAAGTGGTGCGACCAGCCTGACGATCCGCGGACAGCTCCAGCCGGGCGAGGACGACCATCTGCGATTCGACATTCCGAGGACGACTGGCGCGCTGCGGATCGCCCTGACCCTCGACGAGGCCCCCGCACCGCCCGGTACGCTCCGGGTCGGAGCGACGACCCATGCCGACGGCGCACCGATCGACCTGGCGAGCAGCGGCCTCGACGAACTGCCCGTCCGCCAGCCCGCCAGCGCCGACGCTCCACCAGTCACCGTCAGCCTCTGGCGCGTCCCCATCGTGCGGGGCGCCGCCGTTCCCCCCCCGCCGAGCCCCGAAGAAGAGGCGCGGCTCCGGGCGCTCGGCTATCTCGACTGAGGCAGGCTTCTGCCCAGCACGGAGGGTCTCGGAGCAATGCCGCGATTGGCCCGAGACGGAACGTGATCGCGAACTTGACTACGGATCCCACTAGTTGTATCTACAACTCAATGGCGAGCCGACGTCACGAAGCGCCCGCACCACCGACGGCATCCGCGCGCATTTCCAGCGAATGCCTGGCGGTGCGCGTTCGAATACTCGGCCGGGTCGTCACCTCCATCTACGATGAGGCGCTGCGCCCATTCGACGTGACCGTCGGCCAGATCAACATCCTCGTCACCGTCACTACCCTCGGGGACAACGCCGCGGGCGCAGACGCCGCTCCGACCCAGAGCATGATCGGAAACATCTTGGCGATGGAGAAGTCGACGCTGAGCAGAAACGTGGAGCGGCTGGTTCGCGATGGCTTGCTCCGCCGCACCACGGGCGAGGACGCACGCAGCAAGCGGTTACGCGTGACCGCGAAAGGTCAGCGTCTGATCGAACGCATCCTGCCGGCGTGGGAGCGCGCCCAAAGCCGCGCTCAGGAATTGCTCGGCCCGACCGCCGAGCACGCCCTGCACGAGAGCGCCGATGAAGTCTGGAGAAAGGCCGGCCGTACGGGCTGATTTCTTTTGATCTCTTAGTTGTATAGGCAACTCAAGGAGAGAACCCATGGAGACCACGACTTTGTTGAAGCGAGAGGCAAACGGGAACCTGCCCGCAGGTGCCGTGATCACCCGGCTCGATACCGAGAGCCTACGCCGTCTCTGCCTGGAGGCGGGCGCCGATGATGTCGGCTTCGTCGAGGTGGCTCGGCCATCGCTCGCCAGTGAATCCGCGGAGATCCAGAATCTGGCTCCGTGGACGAAAACACTCGTCAGTTTCTGCGTGCGCATGAACCGCGAACCCATCCGGACCCCCGCGCGTTCTTTGTCGAATCTCGAGTTCCACCGAACCGGCGACCGCACCAACGACATCGCCAGGGAGATCGTGTCAGCCCTCGAACGCGAAGGCATTCGAGCCTTGAACCCCTCAATGGGATTCCCCATGGAGATGCAACGATTCCCTGGGCGCATCTGGACCATCGCGCACAAAGTCGTCGCCGAGGCAGCCGGGCTCGGCAAGATGGGCATCCATCGCAACATCATTCACCCGAAGTTCGGCAACTTCATCCTGCTCGGCACCGTCTTGATCGATGCCGAGGTGGATTCGCCCAGTCCCGCGCTCGACTTCAACCCGTGTCTGGAGTGCAAGCTCTGTGTCGCCGCCTGCCCGGTCGGCGCCATCACTCCCGAAGGCGAGTTCCGTTTCGGCTCTTGCTACACGCACAATTACCGCGAGTTCATGGGCGGATTCACCGATTGGGTCGAGAACATCGCCGACAGCAAGGACGGCGCCGACTACCGGCACCGGGTGTCGGACGACGAGTCTGCCTCGATGTGGCAGAGCCTGGGCTTCGGTCCAAACTACAAAGCCGCCTACTGCCTCTCCGTATGCCCCGCGGGCGATGACGTCATCGGTCCGTACCAAAGCGACAAGCCGCAGTTCCTGCGCGAAGTCGTCAAACCGCTGCAGAACAAAGTCGAGAAGATCTTCGTCGTACCCGGGTCCGACGCAGACGTGCACGTCCGCAAGAGGTTCCCGCACAAGACCCCGCGCGCGGTCCACGCGGGACTGCGCCCCTGGTCGATCGGAGGCATGCTGACCACACTGGATCTCGTCTTCGCGCGCAACCAGGCACAGGGCCTCAGCGCCATCTACCACTTCAAGTTCACCGGCAACGAAGTCGTCGACGCCACGATCAAGATCGAGGGCCCCGCGCTCGAGATCAGCGAGGGATTCCACGGCAAGGCGGACCTCGAGATCACCGCCGACTCGGAAACCTGGCTGGGATTCGTACGCAAAGAGAGGAATCTCGCGTGGGCGTTGGTGAGGCGAAAAATCAAGCTCTGGGGCGACCCCCGACTGCTGGTGGCGTTCGGCAAGTGCTTTCCATCGTGAGTGGCAGGTCGCCTCTGGGCCGCCCCTAGCCGGGCGTGGATGCCCTCGGGCAAGGTTGCGCGCCATCTTGTCTCTTGGCCGACCCTGCATTAATCTCCCGCGCCTATGAGCGAGAAGCGAGACCTCTACGAGATCGGTCAAGTCCCCCCCGTCGGCCACGTCCCCGCGGAAATGTACGCGCAGGTCATTCGCGCGGAACGCTTCGGCGAGCCGAAAATCGCCTTCAAGGTCGAGAAGGTCCCCGTCCCCGAACTAGCCCCTGATGAAGTCCTGGTCAGCGTGATGGCGGCCGGCGTCAACTACAACAACGTCTGGGCCGGACGCGGAGTCCCGATCGACGTCATCAAGGTGCACGCCAAGGGCGGCGATCGCACGGGCTTCCACATCGGCGGCAGTGATGCGTCGGGCGTGGTCTATGCCGTTGGCTCCGATGTCACGACCCACAAGGTTGGCGACGAGGTCGTCGTCCACTGCGGGATGTGGGACCGCAACGATCCCGTCGTCAAAGCCGGCACCGATCCGATGTTCGCGTCCAGCTTCCAGATCTGGGGCTACGAATCCAACTGGGGAAGCTTCGCACAGTTCACGAAAGTGCAGGCGCATCAGTGCCTTCCGAAACCCAAACATCTCACGTGGGAGGCGGCGGCTGCCTATATGCTGGTCGGGGCCACGGCCTATCGCATGCTGATGGGCTGGCCACCGCACACGGTCCAGGAGAACGACGTCGTGCTCGTCTGGGGCGGCTCGGGCGGCCTCGGCAGCCAGGCCATTCAGATCGCCAAAGCACAGGGTGGCATCCCGATCGCCGTCGTCTCTGACCCATCGAAGTTCGAGTTCTGCAAGTCGCTCGGCGCCAGAGGCTGCATCAACCGCAAGGACTTCAAGCATTGGGGAATGATGCCGCACTGGGAGGACACCGCGGCGTACAACGAATGGGCAGGCGGCGCGCGCGCCTTCGGCAAAGCTCTCTGGGACGCGCTGGGAGAGCGCCGCAGTCCGCGCATCGTGTTCGAGCATCCCGGTGAATCGACCGTCCCGACCTCGATCTTCGTGTGCGACACCGGCGGCATGGTCGTCATCTGCGCCGGCACCACCGGCTTCAACGCCGTTGCCGATCTCCGCTACCTGTGGATGCGCCAGAAGCGCTTCCAGGGCTCGCACTTCGCCAACGACGACCAGGCCAAAGGCCTGAACGATCTCGTCCTGGCCGGCAAGGTCGATCCCTGCCTCGGCGAGACGTTCAGCTTCGAGGACATCCCGACCTCGCACCAGCTCATGTTCGAGAACCGCCATCCTGCCGGCAACATGGCCTGCCTGGTTGGAGCGCCGAAGAAGGGCATGAAGGACCTACCGCTGTAGGCAGGTTGGGCGTCCTCGCGAGCGCGGCCGTAGCCAACACCCGCGTCCGCGTTGACAGAATGGGGCCCGGCGTTCGTCCAGCGACCGGGTCGATCATTCGAGCGGGCTACCGACGCGCGTCGATGGAGCGTCCCCAACCGGCTCCGTCTTTCCACCCACGCACCGAGGACCGATTCCCGCGGCCGGCCCTGAGGCCCCCACCGGCGAAGTTCCACCCTTAACCACCCGCTCTTCCCTCGCGCGCAAGGAGGCCATGCCCCGAGTCGAGCACCACCCTCGACGATTCTCGCGCCGACTCACAGCGTCGGGGCCGTGCCGTCGCTAGCGGCTTCGGTCGGGCGCTGGTGAGAATCGGGAGCATGCGGCGCTTCTCGAGTAGGCCTTTCCCGACTGGACGACCGCCGAGGTTCGCAACGAAGCAGTGGCTTCAGTGTAACGAAAACGGGCCACCACGTCGGCGTCGGACCGCGCCGCCATGCATGCTGGAGGACGTGAATCCGGAAGGTTCGAGTTGACTCAGATTCCGCGAGATACTATAAAGGTAGCCTGATTCAAGATGGCAACCCAGACTTCACAACTGACACTCGAACTACCTGAGCCAGCACGCTGGGGAGGTCGGCGCCCTGGGGCGGGTCGGAAGCGCCAACCCGACAGCGACGTACCACATCGCAGCCGTCCCAAATTCTCCACGGCCCCGTCGCACGTAACACTCAGGGTCCGCAGCGGTGTACCGTCGCTACGAACGAGTCGAGTCGTCCGCGAGGTCGAGGCTTCGTTCAGCCGGGGGCGTGCACGGCCCGGCTTCCGGCTCGTACACTACTCGCTGCAGACGAATCACGTGCACCTGGTCGTCGAGTCGCGGAACCGCGTCGCGCTCGGCCGCGGTATGATGGCGATCTGTGGGCGCCTCGCGCGAGCCGTCAATCGGGCACTCGGCCGCTCAGGCAAGGTGTTCGCGGATCGCTACCATCTGCACGTGCTGAAAACACCGCGGGAGGTTCATCACGCGCTGCGCTACGTGCTCCTGAACGGCCGCAAGCATGGGCGGAATCTCAGTCGTGTCGTTCGACTCGACCCAGCGTCGTCGGCCCGCTGGTTCGACGGATGGCGACGCACATCCCGAACCAGGGTCGTAGCGCCGAAAGGGCCCGCTCCGACAATCGTACCGGTGGCACGCGCGCGGACATGGCTGCTCACAACCGGATGGCGTCGCCACGGGTTGATCGACCCCGGCGACGTGCCGGGCTGACGCCCGGAGTCCCACCAGAACGTGAGAGCAAGGGCGGGGGCGCCACGGCTCGGCGGCGTATTCGGGCTCGGCGCGTTGGTCAGAGAACGGCACCGGTTGGAGCCGTTCCCTTTAACCGCCGCTGTTGCCTTGTGCCCCGGGGAGAACAGCGGGTGGTTAGGAATGGGCACTCGCAAGCAGGGACGCCAGGGCTCGGTCGCGGAATCCGCCGCGGCGCGTGGGTGACAGGACCGCACCGCTTGGAGCCGTTCCCCTTAACCACCGCTGTTGCTTTGTGCCCCGGGAAGAACAGCGGGTGGTTAGGAATGGGCACTCGCAAGCAGCGACGCCAGGGCTCGGTCGCGGGATCCGCCGCGGCGCGTAGGTGACAGAACCGCACCGCTTGGAGCCGCTCCCCTTAACCGCCGCTGTTGCCTTGTGCCCCGGGGAGAACAGCGGGTGGCTAGGAATGACGATCGGGCGGCGCGATTGTATTCGCGCCACCTGACCTGCTCGAGGATCCGTGCTGCGCTCGCGTAGCTAGGCGAGCAGGCTCCGTCCGATCACCTTCAGCTCCAGGATCGGCTTCACGCCTTCGAAGATGGGGAGAACCTGGGCGTCGATGACGTAGCGGGAGATGGCGAATTCTTCGGCGTAGCCCCAGCCGCCGTGGAGGAGTTGTCCGTCCTGGGTGACCCAGACGGCGATGTCGGAGCTGAGGAGCTTGGCCATGGCCGCAGGGGTGGCGACGGTCTCGTCGGTGTCCATGGCGTTGGCGGCGGCGTACGTCAGTTGGCGCGCGGCGGCGATGTGGGTCGCCATGCGGCCGAGCTTGTGCTGAGTGAGGCCGAACTCGCCGATCGCCTTCCCGAACTGCTTGCGATCGTTGGCGTACTCGCAGGTGCGCTGTAGCGCCGCCTGGGCGAGGCCGGTCGCGCGACCGCCGGTCTGCAGCCGACCCGCGGCGAAACCGGCCATCTGGAGATAGAACCCCTTCCCGATGCCGTTCTCCCCACCTACGAGATTCTCGGCGGGCACGAAGTAGTTGTCGAGCATGAGAGTGTAGGAGTGCATGCCGCGATAGCCCGGCGTGGCGTCGGCCTTCCCGGTGAGCAGACCACCGCCGGGCTGACGCATCTCGAAGGAATGCCCTTCGAACGTGTCCTTGGGCACGATGAAGAGTGACAGGCCCTTGGCGCCCTTGGAGGCGTCGGGATCGGTCCGCGCCAGAAGCGCCAGGACGTTGGCTCGTCCCGCAAAAGTACACCAGGCCTTGGCCCCATTGATGAGCCAGCCGGCCTGCCCATCGACCTCGCCCTTTTCGGCGCGACACGTGATGGACGCGACATCCGATCCGGTGTCGGGCTCGGTGACGGAGATGCCGGCCATGACCTGCCCCGCCGCAATCGACGGTAGCCACGCCTGCTTCTGCTCGTCGGTCCCTCCCTGGATGAGCGCCTTGGTCAGGATCTCGGGCCGTGTGATGAGACTGCCCGCGGCCGCCAACGAAGCAGCGGAGAGCTCCTCGGTCGTGACGATCATCACGAGATTGCCCATGCCGCCGCCGCCATACTCCTCGGGCACGGCCATGCCGAAGTAGCCGAGCTCGCCCATTTTCGTGATCAGCTCTTCGGGGATGAGCTCGTCATTCCGATGAATGTGTTCGGCGCGTGGCGCGACCTCGGTCTCGGCAAACTGCCGCACAGCATCACGCGCCATCCCGGCGATCTCGTCGATGGGCGTATTGTTGACGCCGCGGGTGGTCAACTGGTGGCGCCCGATACTCTGCATCCGTTCGTCACTGAGACCGGTCCGGATGGCGGCGCGCACCGCGGTCGATCCGAGCGTCGCGTCGAGCGCATCTGCCCCGAGGCCGAGCGCGTCGAGATCCGCATCGATCTGGCCGGCGGCCTTGGCCGCGATCTCGGCGGCGAAGGCCAGCGCCATGTCGCCGACGTGCGGTGCCCCCTGCCCCTCTTCGTTCGCATACCGCGCCAGGCATCGGGCCGCCTCGACCTCGGTGGCCAGGTACGCGATCCGTTCCGTCTGCGGCTGATGTGCGTCGATCTCCCGCCCCTTGTTCGTGAGCGCCGACCCCTTGGCAACGACCTCATCCCGGGCGCGGCCGAGGGCATCGAGAATCGTCGTCGTTGCTTCTTTCGTTCCGTCGCTCATGCGGGTGAGTCCTCCGATTGGGCCGCCCGCCCGGGACCCGAGCTGCGGCATGAGATCGCGGCGCGGCAGGACCCGCGCCCGGTGCATCGTGGGTCCTTTGTAGCATCGCGCCGGGGGCGTGCAACTTCGGGCCGCGCCAGCTCCGGCCCTCGTAGCACGATTGTTGACGGCGCCCCCGGGCGCACGTAGGATCGCCCGTTCTTCCGCCAGCCGTCGCGCTACGCGCAAGGGCCCTGCTCCCTTTTGGTCCGCACCCCGGCGGCTCTCGGGCACAATTCTGACAACACACTCTCGGAGGCTGCAATGGATATTCGACGCGTCGGCGTGATCGGAAGTGGTCAGATGGGCACGGGCGTCGCCCAGGTCAGCGCGCGCGCCGGCTACGAGACCGTGCTCGTCAAGATGACCGAAGGGCCGGTCGACAAGGGGAAGCAGGCCATCACCAAAGCGCTGAAGCGCGAGGTCGACAAGGAGCGCTGCTCGCAAGAGGACATGGACGCCACGCTCGGCAGGCTGTCGTGCACCAATGACCTCAAAGACCTGGCGAGTTGCGATCTCATCATCGAGTCCGTCATCGAGGATCACGACGAGAAGGCCGGCCTTTTCTGCAAGCTGGATGCGATCGTCGGCGACGATGCAATCTTCGCCACCAACACCTCGACCCTCTCCGTCACCGCCCTCGCCGAAGCCACCAAGCGGCCCACGCGCGTCATCGGCCTCCACTTCTTCAATCCGGCACCAGTGATGAAGCTGGTCGAAGTGGTTCCGACGCTTCGCACCGACAAAGACGTGCTGGCCACCGGCGAGGAATTCGCCAAGAAGGTCGGCAAGACCGGCGTGCGCATCCGCGACTTCACCGGCTTCGTCGTCAACCGACTCCTGACACCGTACATGGTCGATGCCATCCGCACGCTGCAGGAAGGACTGGCGTCCATCGACGGCATCGACTCCGCGATGCGCCTGGGGGCCAACCACCCGATGGGACCGTTGGCGCTCGCCGACTTCATCGGACTCGACATCGTTTTCCACATGGCGACCAACCTCTACGAGGAGTACCGCGAGCCACGACTGACACCGCCCCCACTGCTGCGCCGTCTCGTCCTGGCCGGGCACCTCGGACGGAAATCCGGCATGGGATTCTACGACTACAGCGAGAAGCCCCCGCGCCCGAACGACGCACTCGTGTCGAGCGTAGGAGACCAGTAGCCCGATGCTGTCCCGCATTCATCATATCGGCGTCGTCGTCCGGAACCTCGAGCAGGCCTACGGATTCTGGCGTGACACGCTCGGCCTTCCGGTGCACAAAGTCGCCACGGTCAAGGATCAGGACGTCCGGGCCGCCCTGCTGACCGTAGGCGAGAGCGAGATCGAGCTGCTGCAACCGCTTTCGGACCAGAGCGGTATCGGGAAGTTTCTGGCCAAGCGTGGCGAGGGTCTGCACCACCTGTGCTTTGCCACCGACGACGTGGGTGCCGAGTTGGAGGGCGCACGCGACAAGGGGACCCGCCTCATCGACAAGCAGCCTCGCCCCGGCCTCGCCGGGATGATCTGCTTCCTGCACCCCGCCTCCACCCGCGGCGTCCTCGTCGAGTACGCCGAGCCCTACCCCCCTGGCCATCCCGGACTGCCCGGCGAGGAGCCGCTCCCATGAAGGTCTCACGCATCCGCAATGCTACGGTCGTCTCTCCGGATGCCGTAGCCGCCCAGAAGACATTCACGGACCTCTTCAGCCTGAGCGCCGCCGGACCGGCGGCGCTCGCGATCGGCGAGTCGCGCATCGAATTCGTGACGCCTGCCGGGGGGACGCGCCTTGGCGAAGCTCTCGCCACCTCCGGAGAAGGCATGGCGGAGATCTGCCTCCGGGTCGCGGACCTCGGCGAGGCCGCGGAGACGCTGCGCAAGGCAGGTGTTGCCTTCGTGGAAGAGGACGCCGATGGCGCGCGTGGGATTCACGTCGATCCCGGCGCCGCCCACGGCGTGCGTCTCACCCTGCGCGACGTCGACTGAACGCTGAACGCCTCACAGGTTTGTAGCGCCCTGCCACAAAACTAGCGCGCCTGCGCCCCCGCGATACCGGAAAGTGCAGCGCCCCCGGTGACGCGGATCTGGCACATCCGTTGCAGCGGCCAACGCCGTGGGCAACGAGCGTTCGATGGGGCGGTGGCGGGAATGAACATGCGGTCGTTCACACCGTGGCAGCCGTTGAGTTCCCTGGCACTCGACGCCGCACCGAGCCGCCCCGGGGTCTTCCAGCTCGCCACACTGGTCCGCACCATCGTGTACATTGGCGCGGCCCCCGATCTAGCTGCGGCTCTCGCACAGCATGTGTCGCTCACGGGAAGCCCGTACTCCCTCGGCCGCCGGTATTTCCGCTACACCGAGATCGATCAACCCGAGCAGTTGCAGCAACGACTGCTCGACGAGTTCCGCCGTGCACACCAGGACCGCCTCCCGGCGGCTCAGGCCGTGCTGCCGGCAAGTCCGTCGTCTCGCCTGCTCCGCGCTGTCTGATCCCGGCGGACAAAGCCTGGGCAGTGCACCGAGCTGGCACTGGACCCGGCTTGGCTTCGTTCGGGTCAGCCGCGGATGGCGGTCGCGTGAATCCGGGGAGGAGCTTCGACCGTGGATTCCGGCGTGTCAGATGACATGCTCTGCGGGTGGGTCCTCGCGAGACTATCGGTCATCTCGGGGAGGCGGAGTTCGACGCGCGTGCCGCCGTTCTCACCCGGGCTGAGGTGACAACGGCCGTGGAGGAGACTCAGGCAGGCGCGAACGAGGTTGAGACCGAGGCCGAGTCCATCGTGCTTGCGGGCGTGGCTGTCGTCTCCCTGCCGAAAAAGTTCGAAGATGCGACGGGAGCGCTCCGGGGCGATGCCGGTCCCGGTGTCGATGATCCGAACGATGGTATCGTTCGAGGGATGCTCGCGGACCACCTCGAGCCGCACCTCGCCCTCATCTGTGAACTTGAAGGCGTTGCCGAGCAGGTGGAAGAGCACGCGTCTGAGTAGGCTCTCATCAGTTCGACACGTGCTCGCGTCGGACGAGATCTCCATGATGAACGCTGGCCCATCACCGGTCGCGACCTTCGGCATCGCGCGCACGATCTCCTCGACCAGCGGCTGCAACGCGACCTCCGCACACGCGGGCTCGATGCGTGTGGTCTCCGCATCGACGAAGAAGAGCATGTCCTCGACGAGCTGATGGAGATGGCGTCCGTTGGTCTGGATCCGATCGAGGTATTCGCCCTGTTGCTGGTTGAGGCTCCCGGCCGCGCCTTCCTTCAAGAGGCTGCCAAAGCCCATGATCACGCCGAGTGGCGTTCGCAATTCGTGCGACATCAACGCAAGAAAGGTCTTCTTGGCTTGATTCGAAGCGATCAGCGACGTCGCCAGACCCGAGATGCGCTCGGACTGCTCTCGGAGAGTCTCCTCGTGCTGACTGAGCTGGGTCCGACTCGACCCGATCTCGAGTTCGAGGCCCCGCTGAATCCCCGCCATGGACAGACGCGTCTGCGCCAGGGTCAGAACCTGACTGACGATCTCACCGACGAGCTCGAGCGCTCGTTGACTGATGAGATCCCACGTCACGGTCAGCACCTGCACGCACATGACGGCCCCGACTCGCACTCCACTCACGGTGAGAGGAAAGCCAACGACACTCCCCTCGATCTGCGGCGGCAGCGGGCGGCGTTTACCAATGCCCTCGCCACCCCAGCGCAGGAGCGTGCGCTCGTTCACGACGTCGCGCGCGAGCGTCAGCACGACTGCGGGCACCTCGCGGGGTGCATCGCCGAAGCGCTCGGACTGACTATAGCTTCCGGCGATCTGCAGATCGTCGGCGTCGTCGCTCATGACGACGGCGACGGATTCGTATCCGAGCTCGGCAACGACGGCGCGTGCAGCTTCGGTGCAGAGTTCCTCGAAGGACGTAACGTTCTGCCCCAGGCTGACCAGGTCGCGAATGAGCGACAGGTGGGTCAGCAGCGCATCGTTCTGCTGCTGCCCCTCACCGATCGCGTCGCGATAGAGTTGTTGCGTCACCGTCAGCCTCCGAAGAAGGTTTTGAGATCGTCTTTCTGTCCCTGCAGGTTGGCGGCGATGTCGACACAATCCTCGAACGACAACCCGGCCAGGCTGAGGCTCGTGAGTTCGCTCTCCGCCTCGGGCGCCAGCACGCCGTCGCCCAGGTCGGTCCAGTGCGCGAGGCGGTTCGCCATGTTGACCACATCAGAAGCCGTCAGCTCGGCCCCGGGCGCGAGCACGGTGTGATGCCCCTGCGCAGCCAGGGCGATCCACTCTGGAAGCGCCCACGCCTCAGCGAGCCAACCGCCCGCTTGCGCATGATCGACCCCGAACGCCGCCTGCTCGCGCTCGGTAACGGCCGTGTCACCCTCGCTGATGACGCTCTCGTATTCGGCGCCGAATCTCATCCGCAGAACGACCTGTCCGATATCGTGCAGGAGACCCGCGGTAAACGCGGCCTCTGGCTCCGCCGCCCGAGTCTTCTGAGCCACGAGCTTCGACGCAGCAGCGACCAACGCAGAGTGCTCCCAGAGCTTCGCGAGCGAGAAGCTCGTTCCCGTTCGCAGCGTATCCCAGATCTTGACCCCGAGCGCGATGTTGCGCACGGCCGAGAAGCCGAGAAGCATCACGGCACGGGTCAAGCTCGCCACCTCGCGCGGGCAACCGAAGAAGCTGCTGTTCGCGAGACGGAGAATACGCGCCGTGAGCGCCTGGTCGCGTTGCAACACGTCCACCAGATCGCGTGCCGATGAACGGTCGCCATCGACGACGGCGAGAATGTGCACGAGCAGCACCGGAATCGTGGGGAGATCCTTGGTGCTGATGATCTCGGCGCGCAACCGCTCCAGCTGTCCTGCTTCGGCCATAGAGTACCCCAGAGGTGCTATCGGACGGTGCGCGAAAGGACTTGAGCCATCGCCCCACGCGCGCAAAGAGGCTCCCGATTCCGAGCGCTTGCGAGCGCCGTAGCATGTGACGAAGCGCCCCGTCCTAGACGGCCGCGGCTCATCGCCGAGCCTGGCTCAGCCCCGCTCCAGCCCCCGCAGGATGATCTCCATCATGGCGTTCGCGGTCGCCTTCGGCGGCGCCGCGGCGATCTCGAGCATATCGGACCGCGCAAACTCGCGCCCGAGCCCGCCCAGGAGATGCGCCAGCGAGGCCGTATCGACCGCCCCGATGTGGCCCTCCGCGACCGCCCGATCGAGCAAACTCCGGACGACGGCGATCACGTACTCCTCGTGACTGTCGAGCAAGCGCTTGGCGCCAGGCACTTTGGCAAAGCTCCGTCCGAACGTGACGGTCTCTGGTTGCACCGCCTCGTTCGCCGCCTGCAGATAGGCGCGGAGCGCCGCGAGCGGGGCCAGAGACGCGTCCAGCGATGCAATCGCCGTTCGCCCGATCCGATGCAACCGACGATCGACGACCGTCAACGCCAGCTCTTCCTTGCTCGGCGCCAGCCCGTAGAGAGTGCGGAGCGAGCAGTTCGCCCGCGCAGCGATCTCGGCCATCGTGAGCTCGGCGAGCCCATCCTCCATGAGGAGCCGCTCGAGCTCTCCCAGAAGCTGACGTTGCCTCTCGGTGAGTCGGGCTTCGACGTCAGGCGCAAGGAGTGGCTTCGGAGCGCGCACTCCCGGGAACCGCAGACGTTCCCCAGCCTTCGGCTTCGCCGCGCTCAAGACAACAGCGCCTCCGGAATGTCAGCGACCCGCGAACGCAGCCACTCGCCCAAGCTCTTCGCCTGCGCGTCCTGACGAGTCGATGCCGCCACACCCTCCTCGAGCAACCCATGCACGACGAAATTCAGCGAGCGAATGGCGGGAAGCCGGTGGCGATCGACGCGCAGCGGCGCAATTTCCGGCAACAGCACGCGCAACCGTTCGACGGTCAGGAAATCGTCGAGCCACGCCCAGGCCTCGTCGGTACGGGCGAACACCCCGAGGTTCGCGTTGCCTCCTTTGTCACCAGAACGCGCACCAACCACCTTGCCGATCGGGGCGCGCGCGGTCTGGCCGGCGGGCGCGGGCGTGGAGGGTCCCGCCGTCGATGCGACCGAAACCTCGCCCGCGGGAATGACCGACGATACCTCACGTGATCCACCACCCAGGATCGTCACCTCCTGTGGGACGATCGCCGCGGGGATCGTCGCCGGCTCGTAGACGCCGAAGGGTCGGCCCGCGGCCGGGCCACCACCGACGCCAAAGAAACCAGGGATGGTTGCCAGACCGAGCTCGGTCACCGCGTTCGAAAACCCACGGCCCACTTTCTTCTCGTCGGGGTCTTTCACACTGACGCGCCAGATCGCCACCGCCTGCTCGTTGCTTTCGGGATCGGGCTTGTCGTTGCGCATCAGCCGCGTCGTCACCTGGGCAAAGTCCCCGGGTGCGAACGGACAGGCTTTCCAGAAAGCCTCCTCGACGAGCGCCGCTTTGGCTTCGATATCCAAACCGGTCAAGCACACACTCATGTCGTTCCGGAAACCGCCCATCCGATTGATGCACACTTTGAGCGTGGAGGGCGGCGGCTCCCCCTTGATGCCGTACATACGCACGCGGTCAGGGCCGACCTGTTCGAGTTGAATCGTATCGAAGCGCGTGGTCACGTCCGGCCCGAAGTACTCGGGACCGCCGATTTCGTAGAGCAACTGCGAGGTCACCGTCCCGATGGAAACCTCACCACCCGTCCCTTCATGCTTGCCGATCACCGTCGATCCGTCGGCGGCCACCTCGGCCCACGGAAACCCCGTGCGGGCCAGGCCCTGCACCTCCGTAAAAAACGAGTAGTTGCCGCCCGTGGCCTGGGTACCGCACTCGATGACGTGCCCAGCCACGACCCCGCCCGCGAGTGCGTCCCAGTCGGTGCGCGCCCAACCGTGGTGCCAGGCAGCCGGTCCACACACGACGGCCGCGTCGGTGACGCGACCGGTGATCACGATATCGGCGCCCTGCTCGAGCGCATCGACGATGCCCCAACAGCCGAGATAGGCATTTGCGGTCAGGAACGCAGACGCATCGGTAATCGGAGCGCCCGTCTCAAAGTTACCAAGCTTGCCCCCCGCGATCAGCTCTTCGATGCGAGGGGCGAGATCGTCGCCACGCACGAAGGCGATCTTCGGATGCAGCCCCAGGCTCTGCGCCAGCTCGGCCACGGCGGTGGCGCACCCTTCGGGATCCAACCCGCCTGCGTTCGAGACCACCTTGATGCCTTTGTCGAGACACGAGCCCATGACCTGCTCCATCTGGGTCACGAACGTTCGGGCATAGCCGCCGTTCGGCCGCTTGAGCCGGGTGCGCGCGAGGATGAGCATCGTCAATTCCGCCAACCAATCGCCGGTGAGGACGTCGATCGGGCCACCCTCGACCATCTCTTGCGCGGCCGAGACGCGGTCCCCAAAAAAACCGGAGCAGTTCGCGATCCGAACGGGATCAGCCATCATGAGTCTCCCTTGGTCTCGGCGGACTCGACGACGAGTAGGACCGCGCCGCTCTCCACCTGTTCTCCCTGCGCGACGCGCACCTCGGTCACGACGCCGTCCTCCATGGCCGTCATCGGGTGCTCCATCTTCATGGCTTCGAGCACGATCAGCGTGTCACCGCCCTGCACCGCGTCCCCGACCGCGACGCGCAGATCGATGACCTTGCCGGGCATGCGCGCGACAAAGCCGCCGGACGTCTCCTCCGCCCCGGGCACCTCGAAACGAGGCTGGATGAGCAGCGCCACGTCGCCGCGCGGTCCGTGGACGGTCACGTGGTCGCCGGCGCGGGTCACGCGCGCCTCCGCACGACGCCCGTCGATCTCGACATCGATGCCGTCGGGGCTCCACGCATGAATGCGTGCGTGCGTCCCATCGGCCATGCGAAAGCGTCCGTCCCGTTGGTGCTGGTAGCCGATCGAGAGTTCCCGCTCGCCGCAACGCATGACCACTTGCTGATCGGGAAGGCGCGCGTTCCGCCATCCGCTTGGGGTCGTCGCCAACACCTGCGCGGCAGCCCGCGTGGTGCCCTGAATCCAGAGCGCGGCCGCCTGCGCCGCACGGACGAGTTCACCTTCGCTGAGCGCAAGCTCGCGCGCGGGCGCGACACGCTCGATGAAGTCGGTCGTGGTATCGCCCTCGAGGAACGCGGGCGTCCGCAAGGTGGCGACCAGAAAGTCGCGATTGGTCACGACGCCGGCAAGGTGGGTTCGTTCGAGGGCCAGCGCCAATCGCCCCGCCGCCTCCCGGCGCGTCGGCGCGTGTGCGATGACCTTGGCAAGCATGGGATCGAAGCTCGTCCCGATCACCGACCCGGTCGCGACACCCGAGTCCCAACGCACCGCCGGGGAGGTCGCTGGAGCAAACGCAGCGAGCGTGCCCGTCGCCGGCAGGAACCCTGTGGTCGGATCCTCGGCATAGAGCCTGACCTCGATGGCCGACCCGGTGAACGTAATGTCCTCCTGCCCGTACCCGAGCGGCTCCCCACCGGCGATCCGGAGCTGCTCGCGCACGAGGTCGATGCCGGTCACGGCCTCGGTCACCGGGTGCTCGACCTGCAACCGCGTATTGACCTCGAGGAAGAAGAACTCGCCGCTGTCGTCATCGACCAGAAACTCGACCGTTCCTGCCGAGTGATAGCCGAGGGCACGTGCGAGCCGGAGCGCGGCCTCGCCCATCGTCTCCCGGAGCGCAGCATCGACACGGGGGGAGGGAGACTCCTCGACGATCTTCTGGTGACGGCGCTGAATCGAACACTCACGCTCGCCCAGATGCACGACCGTCCCATGCGTGTCACCGAGGATCTGAATCTCGACGTGCCGCGCGCGCGCCACGTAGCGCTCCAGAAATACCCGCTCGTCACCAAAGCCACTCAGGGCCTCGCGCCTGGCGGCCGCAACAGCCTCATCGAGTGCGTCCGCCGACGCGACGATCCGCATCCCTTTGCCCCCGCCTCCCGCCGCCGCCTTCACGAGCAGCGGATACCCCACCGCGGCGGCGCCCCCGACGTCGTCCGCTCCGGGTAGGGTCGGGACCTGCACCTCCTGCGCCAGCGCCTTGGCCGCCAGCTTGTCACCCATGCGCTCGATCGCGACCGGTGAGGGACCGACCCAGACGATCCCCGCCGCGCCGACTTCGGCCGCGAAACCGGCGTTCTCGGAGAGGAATCCGTACCCCGGATGAATGGCCTCGGCCCCGCTCGCACGCGCTGCCGCGAGAACGGCGGCTCCATCGAGATAGGAACTCGGAAGACGGACCGCCTCGTCGGCGTCGGCAACGAAGGGCGCATCGGCATCCGCATCGACGTAGACGGCGATGCAGCGAATCCCCATGGCTTGTGCGCCCCGAATCACACGGCGCGCGATCTCCCCTCGATTGGCAACCAGCAGCGTTCTGAAGCTCACAGTCGGAAGACCCCGTAGCCTTTCGCGCCTTCGATCGGTCGGGTTCGCACGACCGAAAGGCAGATACCGAGCACCGTGCGCGTGTCGCGCGGATCGATGATGCCATCGTCACTGATGGCGCCCGTCGCCTCGAGCGCGACCGAACCTTTCTCCTGAATCGTCTCTACCGCCGCAGCGATCATCGCGTCGGTCTCCTCGTCGAAGGGCTCGCCCTTGCGGGCCGCCGCGGCGCGACGCACGATCGACATGACGCCAGCGATCTGCTTCCCGCCCATGACGGCGATCTTCGCGGTCGGCCAGATGAATGTGAACCTGTTGTTGAAGGCCCGGCCGGACATGGCGTACGTCCCCGCACCGTACGAGGCCCCGAAAATCACGGTGAGATGCGGCACGGTGGAGTTCGTCACCGCGTTGATCATCTGCGAGCCCTTCTTGATGATACCGGCCTGCTCGAAATCGCGGCCCACCACAAAACCCGTCAGGTTCTGCAGAAAGAGCAACGGTACGTCGATCTGGTTGTTGAGCTGGACGAAGTGCGCGGCCTTCTCCGCCGCCTCGGGCGTAAGCACGCCATTGTTGCCGAGCACGCCGATCGGATACCCGTCGATCGAGGCCCATCCGCACACCAGGGTGGTACCGTAACGCGGTTTGAACTCCTCGAAACGGGAGCCATCGACGACCCGCGCCACGACGTCGCGCACATCGACCGGACGACGGAGATCGGGACTCACGAGCCCGAGTAGCTCCTCGGGATCGTGGATCGGTGGATCGGCGCGCAGGTTCGGCGACGGGCCCGCCTTCCGCCAGTTGAGGTGTGACATGACCTCACGACACAGTCGAAGCGCGTCGCGCTCGTCCTCGGCCAGGTACTCTCCGAGCCCGGAGACCTCGGCATGCATCTGCGCCCCACCAAGCGTCTCGTCGTCCGACTCCTCGCCGGTCGCCATCTTCACCAGCGGGGGACCAGCGAGAAAAATCTTCGATTGCTCGCGAATCACGACATTGTAGTCCGACATGCCAGGCTGATACGCACCGCCCGCAGTCGATGATCCGAAGACGACGCAGACACTGGGGATCCTGAGCTTCGAAAGCTCGATCATCTCGTAGAAGAAGCGTCCCGTCTCCGCGAAATGAAACGTCTTCGCCGGGCGGCGTTTCTTCTTCTTGCCCTCGCCTCCCTCGTCGGGGTCCATGCGGAGGTCCGCGCCTGCCGACTCGACAAAGCTGACATACGGAAGACCGTTATCGCGCGCGATCTCGAGCGCCCGCATCCACTTCTTACCGACGTAGGGCGTCAGCGCACCACCGAGCACGGTCGGATCGTTGGCGAAGATCACACACTCGACGCCGGCGATCACGCCAATCCCGAGGACCGCGCCGCCGCCGATCTTGTAGTCGGAGTTGTAGCCGGCAAGGGCGCTGATCTCGAGAAACGGACTGTCGGGATCGAGCGCGAGCGCGATGCGCTCGCGTACCGGCAGCTTGCCACGACCGCGCAGACGCTCGAATGCCGCGGGACCGCCGCCGGCCTCCGCTTCATCGAGGAGTCCGTCGATCTCCTTCAGACGCTCGACCATGGCGGTGGTGTTCTCCTGGAACGCCGCCGCTCTCGTATCGAGGCTGGACCGTAAAGGCGGCGCCAACAAGGGCGCGCGCGCACCATCGACCGACCGCATCGCTCGCATTGACAACAGGTAACACCGAGGGTAATTGAATGCAACCTATCTTACCGCAAACGAGGGCTTATGGACGAGATCCTCCTGCATCGAACCGACAACGGCGTCGTCACGGTCACTCTCAACCGGCCACGCGTGAAGAATGCCATCGTGCCCTCCATGTGGGAGGAGCTGCGACGCATCTTTCAAGACGTGACGCAGAGCGAGAGCGATCGGGTGTTGATCGTCACCGGAAGCGGCGACGCGTTCTGTGCGGGCGCTCAGTTGAGCGACGACATGAACCGTGACGTGCATCCGCTGAACTCGATGCACCCGGTGAACGCCGCCGCATTGGCGTTGCACGATGTCTCGAAGCCCACGATTGCGAAGGTGAACGGGGACGCGGTCGGCGCGGGCATGAATCTGGCGCTCGGCTGCGACCTGATCGTTGCGGGAGAACGCGCGCGTTTCTCCGAGATCTTCGCTCGCCGGGCGCTCTCCATCGATTTCGGTGGGAGCTGGTTGCTGCCACGGTTGGTCGGCCTCCACAAAGCCAAAGAGATCGCCCTGTTCGGCGACATCATCGGAGCAGACGAGGCAGAGCGCCTCGGCATCGTCAATCGGGTCGTGTCCGATGACGAGCTGGACGGCGTCGTCGCCGAGTGGGCAGACCGGCTGGCCGCGGGACCACCACTCGCACTCCAGATGACCAAGCGGATGCTGTCGAACGCCTTCTCCCTGAGCCTGGCCGAGGCGCTCAATGCCGAGGCGGCAGCACAGACCGTGAACTTCGGAAGCAAGGATACAAAAGAAGGGGTGCTGGCCTTCCTCGAGAAACGTGCCCCGGTATTCCGGGGACGCTAGTCTTCATTCGAAACGGACAGGGAGCATCCGCACGCTACGCAAGAGATTGGAGCTCGCATGAACCCAGTAAAAGTAGCAACCGCGCGCGGCGTAATGACGGTGACGCTCGCCGACGTGGACAATCGGAACGCGCTCGGCGCCGCCCTGATCCAGGGCCTACGCGATGCCCTGGCCGCGGCGAACAGCGATGCCGCGATCCGCGCCGTCGTCGTCACCAATGAAGGATCGACCTTCTGCGCCGGCGCGAATTTGAAGGAGCGTGCCAGCAGTAAGACGACGGCCTCCGCCTCGGGTGGCTTCGAGACGCTCCTGCACGAGATCCAGAACTCCCCGACCCCGGTGATCGGACGCATCGCTGGCCACGTCGTCGGCGGCGGCAATGGGCTTGCGGCCGCGCTCGACATTTCGATCGCCTCCGAAGACGCGAAGTTCGGCTTCACCGAGGTCCGCCTCGGCGTCGCCCCCGCGATCATCTCGGTGGTCTGTCTGCCGAAGATGCGCCCTGGCGAAGCCATGGAGGCGTTCCTGCGCGGACACCGTTTTCCGGCCGCGCGAGCCGCCGAACTCGGGCTGATCAATCGCGCGGTGCCCGCCGCCGAGCTCGACGCCGCGATCGCGGAGGTGCTCGCCGATCTTCGCAAGGGAGGCCCGCAAGCACTGGGGTTCGCCAAGCGCCTCGTCCGCGAAGTCCCCACGATGGAGCAGCAAAAGGCCTTCGCGTGGACGACGCGTTTGTCGGGTGAGCTCTTCAGCGGCACGGAGGCCGCCGAGGGGATGACGGCCTTCCTCGAGAAGCGCAAGCCGGCCTGGGCACAAGGCGGCGACGAGGAATGACCGAGACGCAGGAAGGGGGCCCCCACATGCTGCAAGAGAGTCAGGATCTTCGTGCCGAGGCGGATGAGCTCCACGGCTTCCTCACCACCCTCGATGCGCAGGATTGGCAGCGACCGACGACGTTCATGCAGTGGACGCCGTGGGACGTCGTAGCGCACCTGCACTACTACGACCTGGTGTCGCTGTGGTCGTTGCAGGGCGAGGAGATCTTCGTTCCCAAGCGTGACGAGCTGATCAAGCAGCTGCTCGGCGGACGCACCAACGCCGAGATCGCACGCGAAGAACTCGGCGAGCTCGGCCCGCAGGCGCTCCTCGATCGCTGGATCGAGACCGACCGCGAGATGGCGGCGCAGCTCGGCACGTCGGACCCGAAGCGGCGGCTTCCCTGGTTCGGGCCCGACATGGGCGTCCGCATGTTCACGACGGCACGACACATGGAGACCTGGGCTCATGGCCAGGAGGTGTACGACCTGCAGGGCGTCACGCGCACCCCTACCGACCGCATCAAGAGTATCGCCGTCATCGGCGTGAAGACCTTCGGCTGGACCTTCGTGAATCGCGGCCTCGAGGTTCCGGGGCCGGCGCCGTACGTGCGGGTGAACGCGCCGTCAGGCGCGGTCTGGGAGTGGAACGAGCCCAGCGAGACGGAACGGATCACGGGCGATGCCATCGACTTCTGTCATGTCGTCACCCAGGGACGGAACGTCGCCGACACCGGACTCGCGGTCGTCGGCGAGATCGCGACGCGCTGGATGTCGATCGCCCAATGTTTTGCCGGCGGCCCGATCGATCCACCCAAGCCCGGCGAACGCGCCGGAGCCTGACGGGCCATGGATCTCGCGTACGGCGAACGATACGAGCAGTTCCGACAGGAGGTGCGCACCTTCGTGGACGCGCACAAGGACGAGCGACCGCTCGCCAAGGGCCTGGCACCAGAAGCCCGTGGCGAGCTGGTCCGGTGGCTGACGCTCCTGATCGAACACGGCTACTGGGCACGCACGATCCCCAAGGAGTACGGCGGATACGGCGCCACGCCCGATCTCCTCGAGACCGTCATCATGGACGAAGAGTTCAATCGCGCCGGCGTCCCGCGCGGCATGGCGGCGCAGGGTCCGGCGATGCTTGCGCCCACCCTTCTCGAGCACGGCACCGAAGAGCAGAAGCGTCGTTGGATCGGACCGACGATGCGCGGCGAGGTCATGTGGTGTCAGGGCTATTCCGAGCCGGGCGCCGGTAGTGATCTCGCGAGCCTGCAAACCGCCGCCCGTGAGGACGGCGATGATTTCGTGATCAACGGACAGAAGATATGGACCAGCACCGCCGACAAGTCGGAGATGATGTTCGTGCTGGTGCGCACGGAACCCGACGCGCCCAAGCACGGCGGTATCAGCTACCTGCTGCTCTCGATGGACACGCCGGGCATCGAGGTGCGTCCGTTGCGGACGATGTCGGGAGATCTCGGGGAGAACTCCTTCAACCAGGTGTTCTTCACCGACGTCCGCGTGCCAAGAAGCAGCATCGTTGGAAAGCGCGGGGACGGCTGGACCATCGCCAACACGACGCTCAAGCACGAGCGCAACAGTCTGAACGCCAACGCCGAGGGCATTCTCCTTCGATTGATGAAGCTGATGCGGAACGAAACTGTGAACGGCGTACCGGCGATGGCAAGTCCCGTCTACCGCGACCGGCTCATGGCGCTGCAGGGACGCGTCCTGTCGATGAAGCACCACGGCATGCGGATGCTCACCTGCTCGCTCAAAAGCGAGTGGCCCGGCGTCGCAGCGCTCGTGGCCAAGCTCCAGAACTGCCAACTCAACTTCGACATGGCGGCCCTGGCCCTCGACGTCATGGGCGAGCTCGGCGGGCTCTACGATCACGCCAAGTACGAGCGTGATCGCGGCTACTGGCAGGTCCATTCGATGTTCTCGCTCGGCCTCATCATCGGCGGTGGGACCGCGCAGATCCAGAAGAACATCATCGCCGAACGCGGCCTCGGCATGCCGCGCGAACCAAAGCCGGCGGGGAACTGACCATGGACTTTGGACTCTCCGAAGATCAACGCCTCCTGGAGACCAGTGTCCGCGGATTTCTGGCCGATCGGGTCCCGATCGATCGCGTGCGGGCACTGCGCGACCTCCCGTGCCCGAACGATCGTGCCACGTGGAAGGAGCTGGCCGCTCTGGGCGTCACCGGGATCCTGGTCCCCCCCGAGCACGATGGCACCGGCCTCGCGCTCCTCGACGCCGCCCTGGTCGCGCAAGCGCTCGGCCACGCCGTCACGCCAGCGCCGTTTCTGTCTACCGCCGTCATGGCACCCGTTGCGCTCGGCGCCCTCGGGGGCCCCGAGGCGCATGCGTGGCTGCGCGGCATCGCTACGGGCGATCTGTTGTTCGGACTCGCCGCAACCGAAACGTTCTCGATCCGCGAAGACGCGGGCATCACACTTGCGGGTGGCACCCTTCAGGGAAAAGCGATGATGGCGGCCGATGTCTGCGACGCCGACTACGTCATCGTGCCCCTCGGACAGGATCAACTCGCGGTCATCCGCGGCGACGCACCCGGACTCGCGAAAACCAGACTCGCGACGATCGACCAGACCCGCTGCGCCTCCGAACTTCTGCTCGACGGCGTCACGCCGGAGACCGTGTACCCGGATGCGCGAAGCGCGATCCTCCGGATGCTCGACGCCGGGCGGATTGCCCTGGCGGCCGATGGGCTCGGGGCTGGCGAAGCGATGATCGCGCAGGCGGTCGCGTACGCCCAGGAGCGCAAACAGTTCAACCGCCTCATCGGCTCGTTCCAATCGGTGAAACACATGTGTGCGGAGATGATCGCCGCGCTCGAACCCGCGCGCTCGCTCGTCTGGTATGCCGCTCACAGTTTCGACGCTCAGCCTTCCGAAACCCCCCTGATGGCGTGTCACGCACTGGCGCACGTCTCCGAGATCGGGCGCGACATCGCCAGTGTCGCGACGCAAGTACACGGCGGCACGGGCTGGACCGACGAGCAGAATCTTCACTTCTGGTTCAAACGCATCGCCGTCGGCCGCCACCTGCTCGGCGGACCCGAACTACTCCGGGAACGTGCGGCCGCCTTACAGGGTCTCACGGCAGGAGGACTCTCATGAGAACGAAGCTCGCCGCGGATCTCGGCCTGGAGTTCCCCATCTTCGCATTCACCCACTGCCGCGATGTCGCGGCCGCCGTCTCGAAAGCCGGCGGGCTCGGCGTACTCGGCGTCGCCGGGCACTCGGCCGACAATCTCCGGACGGAGCTCGAGTGGATCGAGAACGAGATCGGCGACAAGCCCTATGGGGTCGATCTCCTCCTGCCGGCCAAGTTCGTCGGCAGCGATCGGGGTGGTCTCGATGCATCGGAACTCGACGCCCAGATTCCGGATGCGCACCGACGCTTCGTCGATGATCTCCTGGATCGGCACGGCGTGCCGCGCCTGTCCGAGGATGCCCACGTGAGCCCCGCGTTCAGTGTCGGGTACGAACAGCAGCGGGAGGTCATCGAACTGGCGTTCAGCCACCGCATCAGTCTGATTGCCAGTGCGCTCGGGCCGCCACCGAGCTGGATGATCGAGCAGGGTCGCGCCCGGGGCGTCAAAGTGGCCGCGCTTGCCGGCACCGTGGAACATGCGCGCCGGCATGTTGCCGCGGGTGTCGATATCGTGGTGGCGCAGGGCTACGAAGCCGGCGGTCACACGGGCGAGATCTCAACGATGGTCCTGGTGCCGGAGGTCGTCGACGCTGTCGATCCGATTCCGGTACTTGCCGCCGGCGGCATCGGCAACGGCCGACAGGTCACGGCCGCCCTCGCGCTCGGCGCGCAAGGCGTGTGGACCGGCTCGGTCTGGCTGACGACCGCCGAGGCCGAGACCCATCCGGTCGTGAAAGAGAAGTTTCTGCAGGCGACCTCTCGCGACACCGTCCGCAGTCGCTCGCTCACCGGCAAACCTGCACGCCAGCTTCGGAGCGCCTGGACCGAGGCCTGGAGCGATCCCGCCAATCCCGATCCTCTCCCGATGCCGCTCCAACCCCGGCTGGTCCGCGAGGCCCAGACCCGCATCTCGCGCTCCGCCCACAAATCGCCGGGCGCGGAACAGCTGATCAACTATTTCGTTGGCCAGATCGTCGGCTCGATGAACCAGGTCACTTCCGCGAAGAGCGTGGTCGAGAACCTCGTGCAGGAGTACGCCGCCACGATGGAGCGGCTGGACGACTGGGCCGGCGGGTAGGTGCGAACCACCGCCCCTTGAGGCCAGTCACGAGCCCGGGCTAGAGTCGCGGGGCAACCCGGCGATGCAGCAGAGATGAGCGAACTGGCGACCACCCTACGCATCGCACGGCGCTTCCAGGGACCACCCGACTCGGGCAACGGCGGCTACGTTTGCGGGATGGTCGCCCGTCACATCGAGGGCAGCGCCGAAGTTCGCTTGCGTGTCCCGCCACCCCTCGAGCGACCGCTCGTCATCACGCAGCTGCCACGCGGCGTCGTCGCGCTGACGGACGATGACACGGTGGTGGCACAAGCGCGGCCGGCCCCGGTTGACGCCGACGTACCGACACCGCCGACCGTTGCGGAGGCCGAAGCGGCATCGCGCAACTTCCGGGGGTTTCACGATCACTGGTTCCCGGGGTGCTTCGTATGCGGCCCCGAGCGCGCAGAGCGCGATGGCCTCCGCATCTTCCCCGGGCCACTCGCAGACCCGCACCATGTCGCATGCACGTGGACACCCGACGCCTCGCTCGGCGACGAGAACGGACGTGTCCATAGTGAATTCCTGTGGGCAGCGCTCGATTGCGGCGGCGCCTTCACGCACGACATACCCGCAGGGAAAGCGGTCGTGCTCGGACTCCTGGCTGTGGAGTTGACGGGACCCTCGGTCGTCGGCGAAACCCTGGTGATGCTGGCGTGGCCCATCGGGGTCGATGGACGCAAGCATTTCGCCGGAACGGCCCTGCTGACTGCCGACGGCGCCCTCCGCGGGCGCGCGCGCGCGACGTGGATCGCCATCGATGCGGATCGGTAGAGACCTCCCATGAGAAACTCACGCATACCGCCCCAAGCCACCGCGACGTTCCGAACGCGGAGGAACGATGTTGGATGGAGCTTGATCCTGATCAGCGTCGTTTGGTTCGCAATGGCTGGTTCGCCCGCGACCGCCGCGGACACACACGTCCTTCGCTACAAGGTCCGCGCGGGGGCGCTGGTCGACCTTGGATGGACCGGGATCAGCCACGCGCAGCCGTGGCCGTCCGAGCAGATCCTCGCGTTTCAGCGCACCTGTCCGGACACCGGCGATCGCTGCACGCTCGGCGGCGGGAAGGCAGGCGACCCGTTCGGCGCACCCATCCCACTCTCGAGCGGCGGGATACCGGCCTGCGTCGTGAACCGTCTTCGCACGGCCGTCGGCGGAACGATGCAGCGCAAGGCTGGATGCGCCAAGATCGAGCTCGAACTGAATTCCCGAGTGTTCATGGCGGAGAACACGGCCCGACCGTGCCCCGTCTGCGAGGGTGATCCCACCGCCAACGACGCTCGCCGGGAGGGCCACTGCGCTGGTGGAGCGCGCGCGGGCAAGCCCTGCGACGCGCATGCCGCGAGCGCCCGCTTCGGCGCCTCGTCGAACGACTGTCTGCCAACCGGCGAGGGGGTCGGGGACCTGACACTCGACCTGGTGCTCGAGACGGGGAAAGTCACGCTCGAAAGCGGGCCGCCGTGCTTGCATCGCCTCGCCGGCGGCACCTGTCTCTGCGATGGGCAGATCCAGAACAACGGGTGTCGGAACGGAACGTGCGCGGCGAACGGTCGCTGTGACGAGGGCCCGTTTGACGGCCACTGTGACGGCCACCCCTATCGGGCCTGCACACTGGGGAGTGGGACCAAGGATTGCGAAGCGCAGTTTCCCGGCGCCGGAACCTGCACGTTCACTCCGCGCGCGTGTTTCCGCGCGCCAATCAAGGCCAAGGGCTCGTGCGACCCCAAGACCCCGACCTTCGTCGCGACCTTCTGCACACCGGCCACTCGCGCCGCCGCGCTGAACGCAACGGCGGGGATGCCGGGCCCGGTCCGGCTGACGCTCCCGCTCGAGCTCCTGGAGTGACCGCCGCCCGGCGTCGTGCCTCAGAGGATCTTCTGAAAATGATAGGACGTGATCTCGAGATCTTCGCGTCGGTAGAAGCGGTGCGCGGACTCCCGCTGCAGTCCCGAATCCAGATGCAAGGCCGCGCAACCATATTGGCGCGCGTGGGCTTCGAGCCAGCGAAGCATGGACGCGCCATGACCACTCGAGCGCTCGGCCTCGGCCGTGACCAGATCATCGACGTAGAGAAACCGTCCCCACGCAAGATTGCGAAGCAGGCGAAACCCCGCCGCGCACGCCACCTGGCCGCTCGCCGTGGTGAGGTAGGCAAGGTGGTACCCTTCGAGGCGTTGCCGCTGGATCTGGGCAACGAGCGTGGTCCCGGTCAGATGGGGACGAAGCTGCAGCATGACCGGTGCGCAAACGCGGTATTCCTCCTCAGAGGTCGCGAGTCGAATCAGGCTGCTCTCAGCCGAGGCCTCCATGCCCTCTCTCCTTTCACCTGGCGGCGACATCCCACCCGGATGTGCGGTGTGATCCATGCAAAAGCACAGGGCGCTCTGCGGAACAACGGCGGGCACCGATGGGAATGACGTCGTACCTCGAACTCCGCACGCGCCTGCAAACGTGGCCGAAGTACGACGGTTGCAAGACGGTGACTCGCGCCCCACTCCTGACGGCGGCCTTTCCGGGCGCGTTCAACATGAGTTCGACCGAGCACCACTGGCTTGGCGAGTACGGCGGCTTCCTGGATTGGGAGCACGACTACGTCTTCTCGACCGTGCAGAGCTGCGTACGGGCGGACGACGTCGAGCGACTGCGACTCGGCGGCCGATGGCATCTCGGTGTATTCGAGATGGCGGATCTGAATGGTGAGATCGCGTTCGCCCGCCGGCCGGACTACCACCGGCTGCAGAGCTGGCAACTCGAAGAGTTGGTGCGCTTCCTCGCGACGGCAGGCATCCCCGCGGACCGGGTACACGCCAGCTACTGCGCCGGAGGCCCGGTGGCAGAACTCACTCGCGGCGCGTACGACGTGCCGGTCGTGATCCCTCCCGACACGCTGTCTCACGATGCCCTCTGCGGCGCCGGCGTTCCGGAGGAAAACCTCATCCCGGACCGAACGCGCGACACGCTGCTCTCGCTGCACGTCCATCGCCCGACGCCATGGGGATACCGGAACGAGATCTTCGTAAACATCGGCACGCGACGTGATCCAGACCTGGTCGACGTGGCCACGTCGGAATACCTGACCTGGCGTCCCGTCTTCGAGGGCTCGCAAGTCCGACGGGAAGACATCGTCGATCTGGCCGAACTCGACGCTGGAGCGCTCGGCGTTGGAGTCGGCGTCGAGCGGCTCTGCGCCGTCGTGAACGGATTGGATCGCGTCCACGACGTCGACTACCTGCGGCCCTTCTACATCGCGCTGAGAAATGCCCTGCCAGACACCACGCCAGCCGAGATCCATGTCGCAGGAGAGAGCGTGCGCGCGCTACACCGGATCTACACCGATCTCCACTTTCATCCGGACGCCCTCTTCCGTTCGGGTGCACACGGCGAGCGGCGCCTCAGTCCGAAACGCCGCAAGCGCAGCGCGCGATTGAAGCGCAACGTGCCTCGCACCCTCGACAGCGCGACGCTCGCGCAGATCCTCCACCAGCATGCGGGGACGCAGCCGTGGCACGAGCACCTCGCGGACGCCATCCCGGCAACCGTCCAGGCCATCGCCGACTACCACGCGTCAAAGCACAGCCCGACCTGACGTACCGGCCCCCCGCACGCACGTCCCCCGCGGCTACGTGAGGGACTCAGCCGAGAAAGCGACGTCGCAGCGCCCCAAGCCGATACATGATCGCCAGCTCGTAGCGCTCGAGCCCACACCCCCGGAGGAGCGCTTCCAGGGCAAAGCGAAGGCGGCGACGGAGCAGCTCCATGCGCGACGCGGTCGTCACGACGAGCGTTCGTGGTGGTACGTCGGGCTGATCGAGCGCCCGCAGGTGCTCCGCGAAGGCTGGGGTGACGTGCGCAATCACCGGAGCCCGTGCCGGCATGCCGCCATCGTCGAACGTTCCGAGAATCGGGTTGGTGTTGATCTCCCACACCTGGATCTTGCCCTCACGAAGCGCGTAGTCGATGCGCCCGAACTCGATCCGCGCCAGCTCGAAGATCGCCATCAGCTCCTTGCGATGAGGATTCGTACGCACGTACTCGAGTTCCTCGGCGACCTCGGCAGCACGGTGCAGATCGACGATCTTCACCGCCCAGTCACGGCTGAAGAGCAGGTGGCGTGGCACGATGCGGTCGCCGACGCGAAACGCCGAGTACTTGCGATAGATACCGTGCGCATCGGCCGTGTCGCAGAACTCGACGACGATGAGATCGTCCGCCCGCGCCCCCGCACGGGTGAGGCGATCGATCTCCCGCTCGAGCTCCGCACCCGTTCGGAGCAACCCCGACAAACTCCCAGCGTGATCATCCGCGCGCCGTACGAACACCGGAAAACGCGCGGGAGCCCGCAGATCGGCGACACGGTACACATCAGCCTCGTTGACGCCCCGCTCGTGCAGGGTCCGCAAGAGCTCGAAGCGTCGCATGCTCCGGGTGGGATGATTCAAGACACGAACGATCGCGCCGTGAGCCGTCAGCGCCTCCCGGACGGCCGCCGCCTGCCCGGCAGCCGCCACCGTCAGCCGCTCGACGTCGGCAAAGATGAACGTGCCCGCTGGCAGGCTACGCAGCAGGGGCAAATGCTCGTACGGCACGACCCGGACCGTCCTGGCGAAGGAGCGGCCGCGTGTACGGAGATAGCCCGCAATCGTCGACTGCCCGTCGCTGGTGACGAGGTAGCAAATCACGAGGACCTGCCGCCGATGCTCATGGAGTCTCGTCCGCCGGCTCGTCGTACGGCGAGCGCACCAGCGATCGCGACACGCGGCACTTGCCGTTCGCATCGAGATCGAGATCGTCTACCAGGTGGACCTCGAAGGTCACTTCGGCGCCGAGGCTCTCCGCGTACTGGCGCCGAAGCTGGGTCATCGCAACGTTCGACGGTTGGCCGCCGGGCACGATGCGGAGCACTACACGATCGACGAGTTCCTGTGTGAGCTGGTACTGCTCAATCCAGGCATGCGCCGCCATCATGGGCATGGTGAGCTCATACGGATGCACGATCCGCCCACCCGGAAGCGGAAAGTAGTCGAGCATACGACCCCGAACGCCCCGGATCGTCGAAACCTGGGCTCCGCATGAACACCGCGGCGCGCCCTGCGTTGCGAGATCGCCGATCTGGTAGCGGATGAGGGGCATCGCGTAGCTGTGAAGCCCCGTGGCCACGACCTCGCCGACCTCGCCTTCCGCGACCGGCCGACCGTCGCGGAGCACCTCCAGAACCATCGTATCGTCACAGAGGTGCATCTCCTCACCGACCGGACACTGCCAGGCCATCTGGACGAACTCGATGCTGCCGTAATTCTCGTGGACGGGCGCGTTGAAGGCCGCCGTGATGCGCTGACGCATCGCGGGCGTCAGGACCTCGCCGCCCACGACGATCGTGCGCACGCCAAGATCGGCGAGCCCTCCATCGCCTGCGTGACGCGCGATGCGGAAAAGCACCGGCGGGAAGCCCCCGATCACGCTCGGACGCAAAGCCCGCAACCGCTCGATGATGGACGCTGGCTCGGCGAGGCAATCGATCGAACGATCGTCATACAACCCGAGTCTCGGCAAGAAGACACCCGGGCGGCGATGGTCGTGCGGGCGAAGCCGCTCCGGTATCTCGAGCCGCGCGCCCCGCTCCCACGGACGCCGGCCTCGTCGACGCCCGACCCTGTTGCGAAGTGCGCGTAGCACCCGTTCCTCGCTCCAGGTGCGCCGGACCCGCAGGCGACGCCCCGTCGAGCCGCTCGACTGCGCCTCGATCAGCGCGTCCGGATCGATCCCCCGCGCCACGATCTCCTCCGGGAGCAGCCGCTGGAGCGTGCGCCGGGTCGTGACCGGCACCTTCCACAGATCACGCACACCGTTGATGTCCTCGGGGCGAATCCCATGGTCCGCGAACAGCCGCTCGTAGTAGGGCACGTTGCGGCACGCATGCCCCACCAGATCGCGCACACGGCGATCGCGGAAGGCCGCGAGACGTTCTTGCGTACGGGGACGCAGGAACAACGTCGTCAGCGTATCGAGACCGGTCGGCGCCACGTTCACGAGAGGACGCTAGGCTCCGCGCAGCCGCCAGGCCGCCACGAAGGACCCGACGGCGCTCGCAAGAAAGAACCCAAAGACGACGACCGTCATCGCTTCTGCAAGACCCGCATGCGAATCCGTGAGCCACACGAGCCCGATCGCCGCCGCCCCCGCCGCCCCGAGCCCGCCCGTCACTCGCGCGCCACGACGTAGCATCCCGATCCCCGACCATCCCATGGCGACCGCCAGCAGACCCCACTTCAGCCACGTCGCAACCTCCAATGCCGGCAGCAGGCCGGCGGCAGATCTCCCCTGCTCCAGTGTCGCAGTGATATCGAGCAGGACGAGGTTCTCACGGATGTCCGCGGGAATCGTCGCCAGGGCGAACGGCACCCCGAGCCACATCAGCCGCTCACGTGCGCGGGCCATCTGCACGAGCAGGAGGGTCAGGAAGCCACCGTACGCGACAGGAAACGCCATGTCCCAGCGATGTCCTGCGTCCATTTGCGCGCGCATACCGGTCGCCGCCGAACCGCTACCCGAGAGAAAGGCGAGATCGTCCTCCGATCGCGCGAGTTCGAAGGCAAGGACAGGAGTCCAGAACCCACGGGTGAGTTCAGCCGTCGCCGGGAAGGTCGCGATCATCACCGCCGCAATTCCGACGGTCGCGGCGGCGAAAAGTGCCGTCACGGTGGTGAGGCGCGCCTGCAGACGATCGCTTTCAGTTTTCGTCACGGGGTTCAATTTCGTGCCGTGTTGACATAGACGTAGTCGGAGGGCCAGTCCGGCCCCGGGGGGACGCGGCACACCGATGGAACGACTTCTCATCACCGGCATCACGGGCGGTCAAGGGCGGCTCGTGGCCAAACGGCTGGCCGACCAGTTCGAGGTGATCGGCGTCGATCGTACGCCCTGGGAGGGGCACCCCCACCAGATCCGGGTCCACACGATGGATCTCAGGAAGAAGAAGTTCGAAGATATCTTCCGTCGCGAACGCCCGACCGCCGTCATCCACATGGCGTTCGTCCGGCACTTCCGCACAGATCCGATGGTCCGCCACGAGATCAACGTGGTGGGGACGAAGCGGTTGCTCGAATGCTGCGCGACCTACGGCGTCAAGAAGCTGGTCGTGCTGTCGAGTTCCTACGTCTACGGCGCGCTGCCGGAGAACCCCTACTACATGGATGAGGACACGGCGCTCAACGTCAGCCGCCACTATCCGGACATCCGCGACCTCGCCGAGGTGGACGCGCTCTGCAGCACCTTCTTGTGGAAATATCCTGAGATCGCGACTGCCATTCTCCGCCCGGTGAACACGCTCGGCTACTACGTGCATAGCGCCATCGGGGCCTACCTGAAGTTACCGTGGGTCCCGACGATCATGGGCTTCAACCCGATGCTCCAGTTCATGCACGAGGAAGACGTTGCCGAGGCCGTCGCACGCACGCTCGAAAGCGGCTTACGCGGAGTATTCAACGTCGATGGGCCAGGCGCCGTACCGCTGAAGGTCGCCATCCGCGAAACCGGAGGCAGCGCCGTTCCGATGCCCGAGACGGTCGCCCGCGGCGTCATCGAACGGCTGTTCCAGATGGGCCTCTATCACCTGCCCTCGGCCGCGGTGGATTTCGTCAAATACCCCTGCACGATCGACGGACGGCGTTTTCGCGATGAGACCCGCTTCGAGCCGCTCTTCACCCTGGAAGAAACCTTCGGTAGCGTGCGGCACTGACTGAGGGAGGGAGCGTAGGGTGGCAAAGACAAGGCGTTCCGCGGCAGCGTCCCGCAGCACACGACGGCCCGCCCCCGCGCGTAGTCGGGCGCGGTCTCGCGCGGCGGCTCCCGAGGCCGATGGCGAGCTCGACGAACTCGACATGGCGGCCCTCATGGCACCCTTCGAGACCCTGGGCGGCCTCGCCGGCGGCATCATGGAGAGTCTCGCGCCCCAGACCCTCCGCGACTTGAACCAGGAGATCCGCGAGCGCATCGCCGAATCGCCCCTCGCACTGAACAGCTACGGCTATGATCCGTGGGGCTTCCACGCCGATGTTGCCCGGCGTGCGCTGCTGATCATGACCCTCTTCTACCGCTACTACTTTCGTGTGCAGACCTACGGCATCGAGAATATGCCGGACGGACGACTCCTGCTGATCAGCAATCATGCGGGCCAGATCGCCATCGACGCCACGATGATCGGGGTCGCCACAGTGCTCGAAGCCGACCCGCCCCGCCCTGTCCGCGGCATGGGCGAGTACTGGCTGCCGACGATCCCCTTCTTCAACGTCTTCATGGCGCGCGCGGGCGGAGTCGTTGGCACCCCGAAGAACTGCCTCGACATCCTCGAGCACGGCGAGGCGGTGATCGCCTTTCCCGAGGGCGTCCGCGGCATGAACAAGCCATTCAGCCAACGCTACCAGCTTCAGGAGTTCGGGTACGGCTTCATGCGGCTGGCACTGCAGACCGACACACCGATCGTGCCGATCGCGGTGGTGGGCTCCGAGGAGCAGGCGCCCTCCCTCGGCAACTTCGAACCACTAGCCCGGCTGCTCGGCATGCCGGCCTTTCCGCTCGTCGCCACACCGATTCCGTTGCCCGTGCGCTACCACATCTACTTCGGCGAACCGATGGAGTTCCGTGGCAACCACAACGACGAGGACGAAGTCATCGGCAAAAAGGTCGACCAGGTCAAAAGTCGTATCGACGACATGCTGCAGACCGGTCTCAAGCGACGGACGAGCATCTTCTTCTAATGGGACGCCGACAGAAACGCGTCTTTATTCTCGGCGGCGGGGCCGCACTCGGCGCCCATCACGTCGGAGCGCTCAAGTACCTTGCCGAGCAGGGCATCAAGCCGGACGCCATCGTCGGCAGTTCGATCGGCGTCCTGAATGCGTGCGTGTACGCCTCGGGCGGCATCCCCACCCTCGAAGAGGCCTGGAGCGAGTTCCACTCCCTGCCCCGCATCTTCGCGCCGAGCTTCCGCCACAATCCCATCTTCGGCTTGTCGATGTTCTCGATGGATCGCCTTTCCCGGGCAATCGAGGAGCACATCGACTTCCCCATGATCTTCGAGAGCCGTATCGATCTCGAGTTCATCCTGCTGAACCTCTCGCGCGGACGTGGGGAGATCTGGTCGCGCAACGATTGCAACGACTGGCGCGAACTCCGGACGGTCTCGCGCGCGGGCTACGCGATCCCGATGCTCTTCCCACCGGTGCGCTTCCGCGGCGACTGGTTCGTGGATGGGGGGTTCGCCTGGAACATCCCACTCGACCACGCCCTCGCTCTGAACCCGACCGAGATCTATCTGTTGGCACCGATCGCGAGTCAGCTGCCGTACCAGGGACGGTTCGGGTCCATGCTGGACTACATGCAACGCCTGGTCGACGTCATGTGGCGGACCATCGGCAACATGGGGTACCTCTACGCGAAACTCGACGATGGCACGCTGAATGGCGTACCGGTAACGGTGATCGAACCCGGGGAAGAACTGAGCGGCTTCGGACCACTGCACGTGTTCAATGCGTATCCGCGGAAGAACCGGCGACTCATCGAGACCGGCTACCGGGACGCGAAGCGCGTCATGGCCACGCGCCGGCGCCACGAAGAGCAGACCACGCGAGCGGCGGCGGCCGCGCGCGCAGCCCGGCGCACCGCACGCGCCAACACGACCGACGGATCCGACAACGTCGTGACACTGCACGCCTCCGAGGTGCACGAAGCAGAGTCGAAGGGCGCACGCTGAGTCGCCGATACCTCACTCGCGGCGCGCTCACACGTGCCGTACTCGTCGCCGCGTTGCTGACACCACTCGGCTGCACGCATGAGCCGGAGCGGCACGAACTGACGGCTCCGTTCGATTCCGCGCGCATCATGGGTCGGACGTCGGCCACGTGGACCGTCACCGACGAGGAGCGCGCGTTCGCCGACGCCACTCGTCTGGACGAGCCCGAGGTCAGGGTCCGCTATCGCCTCGACGTCGAGAGCGACCTCCAGGACAAGATCTTCCTGCGACTCGAGAAGTTCGCGTTCGTGGACGAGGACGGCCTCGCACTCGGGAGCGCCGTGTCCGAGACGGCATGCACGCTCGCCCCGGGACGGACCGAGGCCGTCATGAGCGGCGAGGTGTGGCTGGGACGCGACGCGAGCACGCGCATCAGCGACTTCCGGGTCGCCGACCACGCGGTGCCGCTCAGCGATCCCGGACGCGCACTGTATCGCGAGTGGCAATTGCAGGGTCGCCCCGGCGCGGCGGCAGAGATCGATGCCGAAATCGCCCGCTACGCGGCTGCTCCGCCCTGCACCACGCAGTGACGAGTCGGTCGAGGCTCCTCGCGTTCGCGGCGGTCAGGCTTGCCGGAGTACCCCTTGGCTGAGACGCGGCGCATCGTCATCCTCTTCCATGCCGACGAGCGCCCCGAGCGCACGCACGAATACCGGATCATGCACTCGGTCCCCCATTGGCGCGCCGCGGGTTTCGACGTCGCCCTCCAGTTTGGCGTCGCCGCACCATTCGAGGCCGATCTCGTCATCCCGCAGATCGATCTGAGTGTCATGCCGCGCGAATACCAGCGCGCACTCGCCGCCTGCCCCTGCGTCGTCAACCGGGATGTCACCGACATCCGGAAGACGGCCTTCAGCCGCAATCTCGTCCGCCAGCACGACGGCTACGAAGGCCCGGTGATCGTCAAAACGAACGCCAACTTTGGCGGAGCGCCCGAGCGCCGCCTCGCCCGCCGGCAACCGTGGCCGCAACGGGCACTCGAGGCGCTCCGCGAGGCATCGCGACGCCTGCGTCGTGTTGCCGCCACGGGCTCGATCCACCGCCTGACCCATGCCGAAACGCTCGACCCGAACCGCTACCCGATCTTCCCGCACAAGCGCGACGTGCCACGTACCGTCTTCGGCAACCCCAATCTGGTCGTGGAGCGGTTTCGACCCGAGCACATCGGCGGGCAGTATCATCTACGGAGCTACGCGTTTCTCGGTGATCGAAGCATGACCATCCGGACCACCGCCGACGGCCCGGTCGTCAAAGGCGCCAACGGCAGCGTGCCAGAGCCGGTCCCGGTCGATGAGCGCATCGTGGCCGAACGCGCGGCACTCGGCGTTGACTACGGCAAGTTCGACTACGTGCTGCACGACGGCGAGGCGGTACTGCTCGACATCAACCCTACCCCGTCGTTCGGACCGGTGTACCCGACCGCGCTCCGTGAGCGCATCGCGCGCGAACTCGCGCCGGGGATTGAAGTCCTCTTCCCCGCATCGCGCTGACGGCGGCATCCTCGCGTTTCCCGTACCTGTATGTTACCGAAATCCACCTCATCTACTGACACGAGGAGGGATGCAGATCATGGACGTCACCAGCGAGCGCCTCACGATTCCCGTCGGGAATGCAAGCATGGGCGCCTACCTCGCCCGCCCCACGTCCGGAGGCCCGCACCCGGGGGTCGTCGTGTTCATGGAAGTCTTCGGAGTCAATGGCCACATCCGGGCGGTGACGGACCGGATCGCCGGTGAGGGCTACGTTGCCCTCGCACCCGACGTGTTTCACCGCACCGCCCCCGGGATCGAGCTCACGTACGATGAGCAGGGATTGGGTCGCGGGATCGAGCTGATGGGGCAGTGCACAGCTTCCGAGGCGATGGCCGATACCAAAGCCGCCATCGCGGCACTGCAAGCGCGGAGCGACGTCGGCGGACGCGGGATCGGGGCCCTGGGCTTCTGCTTCGGCGGGCATCTCACGTATCTCGCCGCATGCGAGCTCCCGATCGCGGCAGCCGCAAGCTACTACGGCGGCGGGGTCGCGGTCGGCGCGCCCGGCAACGAAGCGCCTCCGACGATCGCACGCACGTCGAAGATCACAGGTCGGATCGCCTGCTTCTTCGGCGCCGACGATCCGTACATCCCGGCTGAGCAAGCGGAAGCAGTGCAGAAAGCCCTGACGGATGCTGCCGTGCGCAGCGAGGTCGTCATCTATCCGGGGGTCGGCCATGGATTCAACTGCGACGAGCGCGGCGACTACAACCAGGCCGCGGCCGGCGATGCGTGGTTGCGCACCACAACCCTCTTCCGCGAGGAGCTGCGCTGAGCACACCACGCATCGAGAGTCGCGTTCGGACGGAGAGCCCCGAGTTCAAAGAGAACGCCGCCGCCATGGCGGCACTCGTCGGGGAGCTCCGCGCACGAACGGCGACCGTCCACGACGGGGGGGGTGAGAAGGCCCGCACCCGACACACCGACCGCGGCAAATTGATGGCGCGTGAGCGGGTCGATACGCTGATCGATCCCGGCACCGCATTTCTCGAGCTCTCCACACTCGCCGCGTGGGACATGTACGACGGCGCCTCGCCGGGCGCGAGCATCGTGACGGGTGTGGGCACGATCCAGGGTCGACCTGCCGTCATCGTCTCCAACGACGCAACCGTCAAAGGGGGCACGTACTTCCCGATGACGGTGAAGAAACATCTGCGCGCGCAGCAGATTGCACTCGAGAACCGGCTGCCCTGCGTCTACCTCGTCGACTCCGGCGGCGCCTTCCTCCCCCTCCAGTCGGAGATCTTCCCCGACAGCAACCACTTCGGGCGCATCTTCTACAATCAAGCGCGCATGTCCGCCGCCGGGATTCCGCAGGTCGCCGTGGTAATGGGCTCGTGCACGGCAGGCGGCGCCTACGTCCCCGCGATGAGCGACGAGACGGTGATCGTTCAGAACCAGGGCACGATCTTTCTCGGCGGTCCGCCGCTCGTGAAGGCCGCCACCGGCGAAGAGGTCACCGCGGAAGAACTCGGAGGCGGAGATGCCCACACGCGCATCTCCGGGGTCAGCGACCACCTGGCACGTGACGATCGCCACGCCCTTCGCATTACGCGCGACATCTTCACGTCGCTCCCCCGCCCGGAGTCGAGTCCGGTCCGCCGCGAGGCCCCCGAGCCCCCGGCCTACGACCCGAGCGAGATCACCGGTATCGTCCCACACGACCCGCGGAAGCAATACGATATTCGCGAGCTGATCGCGCGCCTGGTTGACGGCAGCCGCATGCACGAGTTCAAGGCACGCTACGCCCCGACCCTGGTGACCGGCTTCGCGCACATCCATGGCTACCCCGTCGGCATCCTCGCCAACAACGGCGTATTGTTCTCCGAGTCGGCGCTCAAAGGCGCGCACTTCATCGAGCTTTGCTGCAACCGGAACGTCCCTCTCCTCTTCTTGCAGAACATCACCGGGTTCATCGTCGGCAAGAAATACGAGCACGGCGGAATCGCCAAGGATGGGGCCAAGCTCGTCAACGCCGTTGCCAACGCGCAGGTCCCGAAGCTCACGGTCATGGTCGGCGCCTCGAACGGCGCCGGCAACTACGGCATGTGCGGCCGCTCGTACAGCCCGCGCTTCCTGTTCATGTGGCCGAACGCGCGCATCTCGGTGATGGGGGGTGAGCAAGCCGCGAACACCCTGCTCACCGTGAAGCTGCAACAACTCGCCGGGCAGGGAAAGAGCATGAGCCCCGAGGAGCAGGAAGCGTTCAAGGCACCCATCCTCGCCAAGTACGCCGCGGAGAGCAGCGCGTACCACTCGACGGCGCGGTTGTGGGACGACGGCATTCTCGAGCCAGCCCAGACCCGCGATGCGCTCGGCCTCGCGCTCGCAGCCTCCACGACCGCCCCGATCGAGCCGACCCGCTTCGGCGTCTTGCGGATGTAGTCGAAGCCCCGTCTAGGCGGTCGCTTTTGCGGCCGCCTCGCGCGCGGCGCGCGCAGACTCGTTGGTCTGGTTGAAGAGCAGCTTCCGGGCCCGCTCCTCTTCCTCGGGCGACTGCTTGCGATCACGCCACTCGAGTCCGAGCTTGAACCCCTTCTCGACCGCGGGGCGGCCGCGAAGCTCATCGACCCAGCGCTTCACCTGCGGAAAGCTCGTCCAGATGTCCTCGTCGATAAGCCGGCTCGCAAGCATGGCCCACGGCCACGTGATGATGTCGGCGATCGAGTACTCGGCGCCCGCGAGGTAGCGATTCGCGGACAGTTGCGCATCCATGACGCCGAGCAGGCGATCGACCTCGCCCACGAAACGCTTGGTGCCATACTCGAGCTGCTTCGGATCGTCGGTCAGCCGCTTGCCGTAGCTCTTGAAGTGATTGGCGTTCCCCATCATCGGTCCGAGATTGGCCATCTGCCAATGGACCCACTGGAGCACCTTGTAGCGCTCGCGCGGCTCGCGCGGCAGGAACTTGCCGGTCTTCTCGGCGAGGTACTCGAGAATCGCCCCCGACTCGAAGATGGCGAGAGGCTCTCCGCCCCCGAGCGGCTCGTGATCGACGATCGCGGGCATGCGATTGTTCGGACTCAGGCGCAGGAACTCGGGCTTGAACTGATCACCGAGCCCGATATCGACCGGTACGATGGTGTAGGGCAGCCCACATTCCTCGAGCATGATGGTCACTTTCCATCCGTTCGGGGTGGGCCAGTAGTGGACGTCGATCATGGAATGCTCCCTTCGCGCGCAACGAACGCCTGCCACGATGCGCCAGCCGCGGACCCTGCGCAAGCGAGGCAAACCCTCGGCCGGGTCGACGCGGGCAGGTCATCGTACGCCGGCCCGGCCTCTACCGTTGACTTGGGGCAGCGGGGACGGTTCATAGGGCTGCGGAGGAGCCCCCATGACCGAGACACGCCCGACCTGGCACAAGAAGCTCACGATCGACATTCCGGCCGAGATGGATCTCTACGAGAAGCTCAAGACGTACCAGTGGAACGCCTCGACGGAGATCGACTGGTCGCGGCCGATCCAGAACTTCAGCGAAGAGTCGTACGCCGCCGTCAAAGGCGTCTACAGCCGTGAGGACTACGATCGCCTGCGTGCGCAAGAGCGCGCCTTCACGTTCACCAACCTCTTCGTCGGTGAGCAGGCCGCCCTCGCCCTCTGCGCCCAGCTCACGAATATGGTTCCCGAGATGGAGACGAAGTTCTGCCTCGCCGGCCAGATCATCGACGAAGCGCGCCACACGGAAGTGTTCGGGCGTTATCTGGAAAAGCTCGGGGTCGAAGCACCCGCCAACGAGCCGCTGGTCGAGTTGATCCATCGCCTCCTCGACACGGATCACTACGGCGAGAAGATCGTCGGCATGCAGATCTTCCTCGAGGGCATCGCGGTCGGCCTCTTCCAGCGTTTCCAGGAGGACAGCCCCGATCCGCTACTCCGCGACCTGATCAAACTGGTGCTCCGCGACGAGTCGCGCCATGCCGCCTTTGGCGTCATCTACCTGCAGGATAAGTTCCGTGATGCGAGCGTCGCCGAGCGACAACGGATCGAAGAGTTCGTCGGCGACCTCTGGCGGCTGTTCAACCACGCCACGGCCTCGCCCTTTGGTCCGGTGAACCCGTTCCTGCAGGAGACGTTCAAGGACATCAAACATCGCCTGAGTCTCATCGGCCTCGAGATGCGAGGATAACCCGGTCCGCTGAACCACCGATGGCGCGGCGCCACGTCGCTAGCGGCCGCGGCATCCCGAGACGGCCGCACTACCGGTTCGCCTCTCCGTTTCGACCAACGCGGTCCTCGTGCTAGATGGCGATTCGTCCATGGGCGCCGTCACGAAACTCCTGATTGCCAATCGCGGCGAGATCGCCGTCCGCATCATCCGTACCTGCCGGATGATGGGCGTCGGAACCGTCGCGGTCTTCTCGGACGCTGATCGGGGAGCGCCACACGTCCGACTCGCCGACGAGGCCATGCCGATCGGCCCGGCGCCTGCCCGCGAGAGCTACTTGCTGGTCGAGAACATCCTCGCGGCAGCCAGGGCGACCGGCGCTGATGCCGTGCACCCGGGCTACGGCTTTCTGGCGGAGAACGCCGCCTTTGCGCGAGCCGTCGAGGCCGCAGGGCTGACGTTCGTCGGCCCCGCTCCGAGCGCCATCGAGACCATGGGCGACAAGGTCGCGGCGCGGCAACTGATGGAGCAGAACGGCGTGCCCGTGGTTCCAGCAAGCGGAGTACTCCCGCCCGAGCCAGCAGCCTTCGAAGCAGCCGCGGCGACCATCGGGTTTCCGGTCGTGATCAAGGCCGCGGCTGGCGGTGGCGGCAAAGGCATGCGAATCGTCCGCACGGCCGCAGAATTCGCAACCGCGGTACCCCGCGCGGCTCGTGAGGCGACCTCCGCCTTTGGCGATGGCCGCCTCTACCTCGAACGCTACCTCGAACGGCCGCGCCACATCGAGGTCCAGGTATTTGGTGATCGCCACGGACGGATCGTGCACCTCGGTGAGCGCGAGTGCTCGATTCAACGACGTCATCAGAAGATCGTGGAAGAGACGCCCTCTCCGGCAGTAGAGGCCCCACTACGGGAAGCCATGATCGCGGCCGCCCTCCGTGCCGCCGGGGCGGTCGACTACGTCGGTGCCGGCACCGTCGAAATGCTGCTCGCGGCCGACGGCACGTTCTACTTCCTGGAAATGAACACCCGCCTCCAGGTGGAACATGCGGTCACCGAGATGGTCACGGGACTCGATCTCGTCCGTGAGCAGATTCTCGTCGCACGCGGCGAGCCGCTCTCGTTCCAGGAGAGCACCCCCCGGGGCCACGCCATCGAGTGCCGGCTGTATTCCGAGGATGCCAGCCAACAATTCTTCCCAGCGACGGGCACGGTGCACGCGCTCACCGAGCCTTCCGGGCCGTTCGTGCGCTTCGACAGTGGCATCGCCGAAGGCAGTGTCATCGGTGTCGAGTACGATCCGATGCTCGCGAAGGTCGTCACATGGGGCAATACGCGCGAGGAAGCGCGCCTTCGCATGCTCGCCGCACTCGGACATACGGTCGTCCTCGGGGTCGTCACCAATCGGGACTTCCTCCGTGCGGTCGTTGCGCATGCGGCGTTCACTGCGGGTGACACGCACACGGCATTTCTCGACGAGCACCTGCCAGACTGGACGCCCCCCGTTGGCCCGCATCGCGATCTCGCCGCGCTGGCCGCCGTACTTGCGACGCGCGCGCCGGGCACACGGGTGGCGGCGAACCAAGCCGACAGCGCCAACGCGGAGCCGAGCCTGTGGGAGACGCTCGGCGCGTGGCGACCCGGCGGGAGCGGCCCGTGAAGCACCTGGTGACTATCGGTGTCGACCAGATCGAGGTCGAGCTGAACGGTGTCGGCTCCGAGATCGACGCCCGCATCGACGGGACACCGCTCCACGCGAGCATCACGCGTGACGAGTCGACGTGGACACTCACCATCGACGAGCGACCGCAGCAGGTGCGCGTGGCGCATGCAGGTGACCAGCTCTGGGTCTCCGTCGGGAGCGAGATCTATCGCTGCACCGTCAGCGAGGAGGGAGAGTCCGGACGGGCTACGGCAAGCCTGCGCTCGCCCGAGGTCACGGCTCCGATGCCCGGCAAAGTGATCGAGGTCGCCGTCGAAGTCGGGCAACGCGTCGCTGCTGGAGACACGCTGGTCGTACTCGAAGCCATGAAGATGGAGACGGTACTGACGGCGGAAGCTGCGGCCGAGGTCGTCGGCGTTCAGACGAGCGCCGGTGCCATGGTCGAGCCAGGCCACACGCTCGTCGAGCTTGCGTTCGATTGATCGGCCGTCGGCGCGCGCGATAAGCCCCGCTCGGTGAACCGCACGTCGGAGACATCGACCGACCCTCCTTGCTCCAGCCCGTCAGCGTGTCTCAGGAGCGAGCTGGCAGCGAAGGCGGGCACCGGCTACTCTACGGCTCGTGACGGGCAAACCCAACGAATTCCTGCGCCCCACCCCGTTCATCGACGCCGACGCGCCCACGATCGCCGCCTGGGCCCGTGAGCACGCCGCGGGCGCTGCGGATACCCGCGACGCCGCGGTCAAGCTGTACTACGCGGTCCGGGACGGTTTCCGCTACGACCCGTATCGCGTCGACCTTTCGGTAGCCGGCCTGCGCGCGAGCGCGACGCTCGCCAACGGGTACGGCTGGTGCGTCAGCAAGGCCGTGCTCCTCGCTGCCGGCTGTCGGGCGCTCGAGATTCCCGCGCGGCTCGGCTTCGCCGACGTCCGGAACCACCTCTCGACCGAACGTCTACGTACACAGATGAAGACCGACCTCTTCGCGTGGCACGGATACACCTCGATCGAGATCGATGGCCGCTGGGTGAAGGCAACTCCGGCGTTCAACCTCCAGCTCTGCGAGAAGTTCCAGCTACGACCGCTCGAGTTCGACGGCCGCGAGGACTCGATCTACCATCCGTTCGATCTCGCAGGGAACCGCCACATGGAGTACGTCACCGAGCGCGGCGAGTTCGCCGATGTCCCGATCGACGCCATGCGCGAAACCTTCGCAGTCATGTACCCCTACCTCGAAACATTGGAACGCGCTGATTTCGAGGCGGACGTCGCCCGCGAAACCTAGCGACGTTCCGCACCGCCCCGCACGCCAATGCGCGCTGCTCGAAGAAGCGGCGTGGCTACCCGGCGCGAGCCGCCAGCACGAACAACCAGAGGCAGCATCCCCACCCGACCAGGAAGGTCAGGGTACGGAGCTTGTCGAGATCGGCCAGGTAGAGCACCGCGTGCAGCATCCGCGCACCGACGAACGTCACCGCCGCCATCGCCGACAGACGCGCGTCGGCGCCAGCGAGATGGGCCACGGCCACCGCGGCCGTAAACATCCCCACCGCTTCCCAGGCATTGGCCTGGGCCGAATAGACGCGCGCGCCGATACCGGTGAGTCGCGGCAACTGATTGACCCGCCAGTTCTTGTTGTCGATCTCGCCGAGCTGCGATTGGCGTTGGGCGGCGCCGAAACCAGCGAGGACATACGGAATCAGGACCGTGACCAACAGACACCAGAACGGAACGGTCATGCGCACCCTCCCCAGCGACTATGACGCGGCAACCGGCTCGAGCATCACGACCGGAATCTCCCGCTCGGTCGCCTTCTGATAGTCGGCGTAGGGTGGATAGATCCCGCACATGATGGTCCAGACGCGCGCCCGCTCCTCGCCCGTCAGCACTCTGGCCTGCGCCGCTATCTGTTTCACCCCGACCATCAAGTCGCACCGGGGGTTCTCGACGAGATTCAAATACCAGTGGGGATGGGTCGGCCATCCGCCTTTGGATGCGACGACCGCATAGGCACCGTCCACTTCGCTAAAAATGAGCGGAGACGGCCGTGGCTCTCCCGACTTCCGCCCGATCGTCGTGAGCAGCAGCGTCTCGAGCTGTCCCTGCCCACCCGCCTCGCTGGCGTCCCACATCTTGGCCTTCTCCGGATCGCTCCGGTAGAGCTCGGTGTGTTTGGCGATCCACGGAATCTCGGAGAAATTCATTCGTGCCTCCTCTGGTCTGAGCCTGCGCAGCGTACCTCAGGAATGAATGCTCGGACAGAGCTGCCTCGAGACGGCAACGGCGCGCCGCCAGGCCCCACCTTGCACTTGTGCCAAACGACGAACGCCGCCACCCCGTTCGAAGACGGAGCGGCGGCGTTCGCAACGCATGCAGTAACGATCGCCTACGGTGTCGGATCGCAGACGTCGCCGATGCCGTCGCCGTCTCCGTCAGCCTGATCGGCGTTCGGCGTGGCCGGGCAGTTGTCACAGAGATCCGGCCAGCCATCGCCGTCGAGGTCGCCCGGAACGGTCACACCGTGCGCGCCGAGCGCGGCGTTCTCCTGATTGAACGCACAGCCGAACGTGGCTGGGTCGACCGCCCCGCGCAGGTTCGTCTCGCCGACGGTCAAGCCATCGAAGAGGCCGACGGTAATGCCGTCACCATCGGCGTCTACCTGCACGGCCGGCGGAAGCGCATCGATACCGGCCGCGCCGGGATCGAAGCCACCCGGACCAAAGGGAATCACCCATGGTGAGCCCAACGACTGGAAGGCATCTGGAGGCGCAGGATCGAGGATCTGCTGCGCAAACGGAATCGGGCGGGTGAACGTCAGCTTCGGCTGCACGGGCAACACAGAATCGAACGTCCCGCCGTTCGGCGAAGTCCGGTTGATCATCATGTTGCCTACGCCCTGCGGCGCGACGCCCGACAAGGTCACCCGGACGTCCCAGAGCTCGGGCGGATTGATGCCGGTGACCAGCACCGGTTGGACCGATACCAGATCCAGTGCCACGATCTGAATCGGCACGACGTCGTTACCGCCGACCAGCAACGGGGCCGTGGAGGCGGTCCGCCGAACGATCGTGTCGATCGAACCGAGGATACCCGGCGGAGTCGTCGTCAGCGGCTGACCCTGCAGGTCCACGACACCGACGAGCGGGGCGGAGCCGAGGTAGAAGAAGTTCGCGGGGATCGGCGCCACGTTGAAGTCGAGGAAGCTCACGACGCCCGGCCCCGGCGGCGGCGTCTGCCAGCCGTCGTCGCCGGCAGCAATAACCACGGCGGGTACGGGCGGATTGCACTCGGCCGGAACCGGCAGGAACTCCGGCACCCGAGCCGGATCCATGCAGTCGACCTTGAACTCGGTCACGCAGTCGACGCAGAAGACGAGATCGGCGAGCGTGTTGATGTTGCGGAGACACGGCACGGCCGGACGGTTCGGTCCCGCCGGCACGGTGACGTCCGGGCAGGTGGGAGCGCCACCCGCGAGGATCTGCGCGATCGTAAAATCATCGCCGGCACCGGTCCCGCCGAGAATCGGCGTCAGCGGATTCACCACGTCGACGAGGTCGTCGCATTCCTTGTCAGCGCCGCCGCACTTGCCGCAGATCTTGGCGATCTTCTTCGACTCGGCCTTCGCGATCTTGTCGGCGGCCTTGACGGCGTCTTTGGCGAGAATCGGATCGGCGAGGTGATCCGGACAATCGGCGGTGTGCTTCTCCTTGTACCGCTTGTCCCAACACTTCTGCAGGATCTTGTCCTTGGCCAGGAGATACTTCGTCGTCTCCTTGCCGATCGTCTGCTGACATTTGTTGAGATCCTTCTCGAGATCGGGATCGGTATCGACGAGATCGCCGTAGTAGAGCGTGATCACCTGATCGACGGCGTCCATGTCGATGCACTCGAGACACGCGGCGATGCCATCACACGTCAGCACGTCGATCGGGCCGGCACAGGCGCCGTTCTCGAAGTTCGGGCACACGACGTCAAAGCCGGCGAGACCGCCGCCGGTCTCGTTCGTCACATCCCCCCCACAAACCTTGTCGTCACCACCGCACGCCTTCTGGATCTTCGCATCGAACTTGGACGCTGCCTTGGCGATCTTCTCGGCCGCCTTCTGCGCATCGCCACCCGGAATACCACCGGCATCGGGGCAGGTCTCGGAGTGCTTGTCCTTGACCTTGGCCTCCTCGCACTTCTGCAGCGTCTTCGCTTTGGCCTTGATGAACTTCACCGACTCCTTGGCGATCGCGCGCTTGCACTTGAGCCCGACGTCGACACTGGGAAGTCCCCGTACGTCGGTCACGATCTCCTGCGTCCCGAGCGGGTTGCCGGCGCCGTCGGTCTCATCGGTGAAGAGGCGATCCTTCTGCTTGGAACTCGGAGGCCCTTGATACATCGCCACGAGTTCACCGGCGGTCACCCCGCCCTGCGCCGTCACGTCGACCTGAATGTCGGCCACCGTGCCTGCGCCCGTGCCGCCGGAAGTCATTTCGTAGGCTTCCCACTGCGTACCAGGCTCCGCCGGCTCGGCCAGCTCGATCGCAGCCGCCAAGGCCGCGCTCGACGCCCAGCCCCCGGTTCCGGCGATCTCCGTATCGGTTCCGTCCTGCACCGTCCGGACGGCGTCAACCGAGGCGATGATCAGCGGATCGACACGGAAGCCCGCGCCGCAGCTGTCGCCAAAGCCCGTGAGATAGCTGGTGTAGGCATCGAAGATCAGCGTGACCTGCACGGGCGACGTGTTGAGCACACGAACGTCGACAATGTCACTTCGCTTTGGCCCGGAGACACACGCGGAAACGAACTGAGCGTGACTGAAAAGAGCGAGAACGACTACGGAAAAGACCCAGGTGGCACGACGCATACTGACTTCCCCCTTCGACCGACTCCCCAGTGAACGCACGGCACGGCACACGTCGGTCGTCTCGTCTCTGATAGACCCACGCATTCTCGGCTGTCAACGAAAATCGGGTAGTTTCGACACTACGGCGATGCGGGATATCGACCGCGCTCGGATGCGCTCCAAAAGGCAGCGGGCATGACACCGAGCGTCATAATGACGCAGAGCGCGATCGTCAGTGCGACAATGCCTCCCAGACGCGCGGTAGGCGCGACGCGTGACAGCATCAACAAACCGAAAGCCGTGCCGACGGCGCACGCGTCGATCACGATCGCGGGCGCCGTGAGCGCGATCGCCGCCGCAACCGCATCAACGCCCTCGCGTCCCTCCGTCAAAAGACTCCGAACGCGCGCCAGAAGATGAACGCCGTAGTCCACGCCGACGCCGAGCACCATCGCCGCGAACATCGACGTCGCCACCCCCAATGGAACGCCGAGCCAGCCCATCGCTCCGAACACGCCGAACACGGCAAGGGCACTCGGAAGGACGGCAAGCACGCCAAACGTCGCTGACCGCCAGGTCAATGCCAGCAGCACCGCGATCACTACGAGCGAGAGCACGAGCGAGGCGATCTGGGTACGTACGACAGCGTCGATCATCGTCTGACTCGCAGCGAGGTCACCGGCCAGTCGCAGCGAGAGCCCGTGCGGCGCGAGTTCGCGCGTCTCGTAGTCACGGATGACCTCGATCAGATGCGCCGTGGTGCGGAAGTCGGCGTCACGCAGGAACACGGTGACGACACCCGACCGCGCCTCGGCATCGATCACCTCCCCGAGGCGTTCCTCGCCGCGCACCCGTCGGTAGTGCTCAAGAGTATTGTCGAGTAGCGCCTGCGTTGGAGGTATTCCACGCGCGGCGGGATCGCGCAGACGAAGCATGAAGTGCATCGTCGCCAGGTGCTCGTGCGGACCGACGACGCGCCCGACACCATCGAGCGTCCGACCGGCCACGAAGCCCTCCAACCGCCCGACCTGCTCCAGCACTGCAGGACGCGTAAGACGACCGACGCCATCGATGACGTAGCCCACGCGCCGCACGCTCGTTGGGATCCAGCGTCGGAGGTCTCGACCACGCGCATCGAGGGTCAACTCCACGGCCTCGCCGACAGTGCGCACACCGACAATCCGCCCCACGAGCGCGGGGATCTCGCCAGCCCCAGTTCGATCCGGCCGACGGGGATATAGACTCACGCGGTGGTGCAGAAGGACGCCGGCCGGCACCTCGGGATCGGAAATGGTGACCGTCGAGGCCCCCACTGCCTGCGGTCGGATCGTCCCGGTCAACTCGACGGCGCTGCTGTCCACGACCACGCGCAAGAGATGAGACCCGCCGAAGAGTCGCTCGACATCCGCCGTCGCACGTCGAAGCGGGCTACCAGGCGCGAAACCGCCGACCCAGCTGTCCTGCACCTCGAGCCGACCGACACCGAAGACGGCGACGAAGACCCCCGCCGCGACACCGAATAGCATCGGACGGCGCCACCCGAGCAGTACCGGACCGAGTCGATCCCAGCGCCACACGTAGGCGCTCGTGGCGGCAGCCAATCGCGCTGGCGAGATCAGGACCAGGGCAACCGGAATCACCGTCAGCGTCCAGACGAGACAGAACAGGACCCCCAGAGCCATGAAGAGTCCGAACACCTGGACCGGGCCAATGGGAGACGTCGCAAACGCGAGGAACCCGATCGCCGTGGTGACCGACGTCAGCACGACGGGTCCTGCCATGTCGCCCATCGTGCGCTCGACGATCACCCGACTCGACTCGTCCGGATGCGCAGCGCGGTAGCGAAGAAAGCAAGTAAACACGTGAAGCTCGTCGGCCGTGCCGACGGCAACGAGGATGACCGGCAACACCGCGACAGTCAGATAGACCGGAACACCGAGCCACCCCATGCAGCCGAGCGTAAAGACGAGGGCCGCGACAACCTCGACCGCAGCAAGGGCCACCGCGGCCCAGCGCCGGAACGCGAGCAGAAAAACGATCGTGAGCAGGAGGACGCTGAGCGGAATCAAGGTAGCAAGGTCGGCGAGCAGATGGTCGCCGAGCGTCGCCTCTGCCACCGGGGCGCCGGCGACGAGCAACGTCTCGTCCGGGCCGTGCACGCCTTCGATGACAGCCTCGATCTGACCCAGGAGCAGACGACGGTCGGTATCCCGTCCAACCTCGAGGACGACGGCCGCGGCCGACGGTGGAACGTCAGCGGAAATCAGCGTGCCCCGGTAGATGCCGATGTCGTCGAGATCGCGGCGGAGCCGCGCCAGTGCGTCGTCGGTCGTCGGTAGCGGATCGAGCCAGGCGCGGAAATCGAGCGTGCCCGTCCGCACGCGATCGCTACGCTCGGTCGCGAGACTCTGAACGTCCTCGGGCCGCACATCGGGGAGGCCCCGCAGCGCCGCAGTGAGGTCGACGATCGTCCGCAGGGTCCGCGCATTGAAGATGCCACGACCATCGCCCGTGCGCACGACCACGGCGATCTGATCCCCGAGTCCGAAGTGCGCGCGGATGTCGCGATCCGTCGCGGTCGCCGCCGCACCACCCGGAATGAGGGCCTGGCCGTCGGTCGCAAGCTCGAGCTTGCCGAGCCCGAGCCCGGCGAGCACGACGACCAACACCGCCAGGGCGAGGGTCGCCCGGGGTGATCCAAGCGCGGCACCCCAGAGCCATTGGCCTCGCATGCCTGTTCCATTTCAGAGAAGCGTGGAAACCTGCAAGTCGAGCGCCGTCTAGAACCTCACGCTCCGTCTCTGAACACGCCGAAACCGCGTGCCTGGTGTTGCTCGCCCTGGGGACTCAGGTGCGCCCCTGCGCCAGACGTCGTGAATCCGGCGCGCGCGCGGGATCCACCGTGTGGGTGCGATCGCAGACCTGCCGCAGCACGTGGTGCGCCGACATGATGGCCCCTTCCATCCACGCGGGCAGAGGCGAGACCTGGTCGCCGACCACGAAGAAGTTGCCGTCGGGGTGAAGCAGCCGCTTGTAGTGCCTCGTGCTGGTCTCGTCCGGCTCCCAGTGCGGCCAGCCACCGGGCATGAACGGGACGTGCTGCCAGGCAATGGACACGCCGAGACTATCGGGTACGACTCCGTGGGGGTCCTCGAACTCCGGATGGATTTTCATGCCGCCCGCGCGGGCCATGTCCAGCCGAGCTTGCCGGCCCATTTGGCCGAGTCTGATCGCGTCGCTCCCGTACACGTAGGCGCCGGTCAGCGTGCCGCTTGCGCTGAAATAATCTTCCGAGGGGTACCACATCTGCGTGATGAGGTCGTCGAGATAGCTGATGCCGCCGAAGATTCGACTGCCGTACATGATGTCGCCTTGCGCGTCCCTTTGATCCTCCTCCCAGAAGCGACGGTTCGCCTGCCAACCGACCTTGCATGCCGGATCGAAGACGACCGAACTCGCCGCCTCGATGAACTCCGAGGAGAAGTGATGGTTCTCCGTGTTTTGCAGTATCGTCGTCAGGTTCGGCAGCGGGATGTTGCTGATGCAGAACGCCGCCTCGCTGACTTCCGTGCTGTCAGGAGCGTCCGCATCGCGGTGCGTCACGCGGACCCCGCCCCCAGGAACGTCCACCAGCTCGATCGCAATTACCTCCCGACTTCGGCGGATGTTGCAGTGGATCTGGTTCAGGAACCCTTGGACGACGTTGTCCATCCCGCCTTTCGGCTGGAACAACGTCGGCTCCCACTCGAGGTCGGTTGGTTGGTACAGGCTCGCGGCGCCGTGGATCCGATCGGTGCAAGTGCTCTCCCGGCTGCCATCCGGATCGCCGACCGACCAGAAGTTCGAGTCGAGCAGTTGCTTGAGGCTGAGCTTCGCTGGGGCATTGCAGTCCTGGTCGATGGCGATACTGGGATCACAGCCGCTGCGCGTCGAGCCCTGGTAGCTGCCGCACGGGACCCCGGTCGGGATCGAGCCATCCGGGGCACGCTGGCCCTCAGGGAGACTGCCGAACACCTCGAGGAGATCCTTCAGGTCACCCGTTTGGTTGGCGACACCAGCCGCAGCGAGTTCCTCGTCGAGCGCGTTCTTGTCGACGGCCTTCGTCAGGAGCTCGGCGATGTATCCCTGCGTGTCGTTGATGAGTTGGCGCTGGCGGTACGCTTTGTTCGCGGACTTGTCGTAGAACAGATTGGCGCCGGTGTTCATGATGTAGACTTCGAGCTCGACGCCCAACTGCTTGCAGTAATTCAGTAGTCGGCGATGGTGATACGGAATACGCCCGGGACCCAGGTTGAGGTAGAGGTTCTTGCCGAAGCCGCACGTCTGCTTGAAGTCGGGGACCGGTGGGGCACCGAGGGGCGGCTGTATGTTGACCTGGTCGACGCTGCACGGGAGCGAATTGGGATGTACTTTGCCATCCCCCTCGGGACCACGCGCGGTCTGGTTCCGTCCCCCGACCCGGGGCGAGGCCTCCAGGATAGTGCAGTCGAAGCCGCGCCTGCCGAGCTCGAGAGCGCAGGTGAGTCCACCGACACCCGATCCCAGGATGAGCACCTTCTGCCCGTTGCCTACGCAGTCGGGAAGCTCCAACGGTCCGTCTGCCGCCCAGGCCGGAACGTTGAGCAGGCCCATCGTGGTCATCATCTCGTAGACGGCAGCCGCGCCACCGGCGACGCCAACCATGTTGAGGAAAGCCCGTCGCGTCCAGTTCCCGTTTGATCCGGTCATGCGGTTTCTCCCTTCGCCTTGTGCACTGTGAAACGACTCGGGTCGCGCAGCGCTACCCTGAGCTCTCGACCGTCACCGAGCCCAGCATACCGCCCCCAGGGGTGGCGGTATGGTTCTCGGAAACAAAGCAGAACGTGCCGAGCGTGTTGAACGCGTGCGTGAACGAGATCGTGCTCCCCGGGTCTCCCGAGCGAAAGCCGCCGTTGTAGGTGGAGTCTGCCGTCGCCGGACAGTTCACCTCAGCGATGTTGAAGAATCCACAGGGAAATTCACAGGGTTCGTCCGCGGAGGCGGGATTGCAGTGGAGGCCTACGAACTCCACGTCGTTGAAATGCTCGATTGTGATGTGCGCCTGGGTGAAGGCGTACTTGCTGGCCACGACCGTGGTGGTGGTGAGGGCGCCCACGCGCTTCGCCCACTTGAGCTCGATGATTCCGGCGAAGTTCGGGTAGTCTGCGGGATGGCTCTCGAGGTGCGCCGCGGCCGCCGCCGTCAAGCGCTCGAGGGTATCCCCACCCAACGGATCCGCACTATCGAGCGCCTCGATCTCGCTGCGCGTCTGCTGACGGTTGAGTGGGAACGCGGGGACATGCTCCTCGCGGATCGCGGCGCGGATCGGCGGATCTTCCCCTTTCAGCGGTACGTTGACGTTGATCGCGGAGCCGGTCGTGCGCGCGATGCGGACGTAGAAGCGCCATTGCTCGGTATCGAGTACGGGCGTCGGAGTCGGTGACGGTGACGCGCCCGCGGTCAGCGTCGGCACAGGAAGCGTCGGCAGGGGCCCGGGCACATCGGTTGGCTCGGGCGTTGCCACGGCTGACGGCTCGGGTGTTGCCTCGGGGAGTGGTGTGACGGTCGGCAGGGGTGTCGGCTCGTCGGTCGGTACAACCGTCGCTGTGGCCGTCGGCTCCGGCGTGTCGGTCGGCTCGGGTGTCGACGTCGCCGTTGGTGTCGGGGTGGGCGGCACATCCCGCTTCGCCCACTTGAGCTCGATGACGCTGCCGAAGTTCGGGTAGTCCTCAGGGTGACTCTCGAGGTGTTGCTCGGCCGCGCTCACCAGCCGGGCGAGCGTATCGCCCCCGAGCGCCTCGATGTCCAGCCGCTTCTGGACATCGTTGAACGGGAAGAAGGGAATATGATCCTCGCGGATTGCCGCGGGGAGTGGCGGCTCTGGCCCTCGCAGCGGCACATTGACGTTCACGGCCGAACCGGTGGTCCGCGCGATCCGAACATAGAAGCGCCAGTGCGCCGTCTCGAGGTCTGGCACCGCCGTGGGTTCCGGGAGGGGCGTCGCGGTCGCGACGGGCACGGGGATCTCAGTCGGAACGACCGTCGGCTCGGGGGTGGCCTCGGGGAGCGCCGTGGCGCTCGCGATGGCTGTGGGCGCCTCGGTCGGCACGACGGTTGCCGTAGCCGTCGGTAGCGGCGTCACGGTCGGCGTGGCCGTCCGCGTTGCCGTCGCCGTTGGTGTCGGGGTGGGCGGCACATCCCGCTTCGCCCACTTGAGCTCGATGACGCTGCCGAAGTTCGGGTAGTCCTCGGGGTGGCTCTCGATGTGCTGCGCCGCGGCGCTCGTCAGACGCGCCAGCGTATCACCCCCGAGCGCCTCGATATCGAAGCGCTTCTGGTGCTCGTCGATCGGAAAGAAGGGAATATGATCGTCGCGGATCATCGCGGGGAGTGGCGGCTCTGGCCCTCGCAGCGGCACGTTGACGTTCACGGCCGAGCCGGTGGTCCGCGCGATCCGGACATAAAAGCGCCAGTGCGCCGTCTCGAGGTCTGGCACCGCCGTGGGTTCCGGGAGCGGCGTCGCGGTCGCGACGGGTACGGGGATCTCGGTCGGAACGACCGTCGGCTCGGGGGTGGCCTCGGGGAGCGCCGTGGCGGTCGCAAGGGATGTGGGCGCCGCAGTGGGGACGACGGTCGCAATCGCCGTTCGTGTCGACGTGACCGTGGGTTCCGGCGTCGCCGTGGGGTGCGGCGTCGGGGTCGGCGCCACATCGCGCTTCGCCCATTTGAGCTCGATCACGCCGCCGAAGTTCGGATAGTCCTCGGGGTGGCTCTCGAGGTGCTGCGCCGCGGCGCTCGTCAGACGCGCCAGCGTATCGCCCCCGAACGCCTCGATGTCGAAACGCTTCTGGTGCTCGTTGATCGGGAAGAACGGAATGTGATCGTCGCGGATCATCGCGGGGAGCGGTGGCGCTTCCCCGCTCAGCGGAACGTTGACGTTCACTGCGGCGCCGCCCGTCCGCGCGATGCGGACATAGAAGCGCCAGTGCGCCATCCGGAGATCCGGCAATGGCAGGGGCGTGGGGCCCGGGGGTGTCGTCACCGTGACAACGGGCACAGGCCCGCCGGTGGGCACGGGCGTCGGCGTTGGCAGATCCACTTCGCAGGGGCCGAACTCCACCTCACCGCGAAGATCCCCATCGAACGTGGTCGTGCCATCGTCCAACACGCGCCCGCGAACCTCCAAAAGATCGATGCGGCGTTCGCTCCCTAGCGGGCTCCGTGCTTCGAGACGTACGCCATCGGCGAGGCAGAGATCGTCACCGGCCTGCGCCGTCTCGATGAGGACGTGGCGGCTCGAATCCAGATCGACACCACCGCTGACAACGATCGGCCCGCGGCTCCGCAGCAGGACGTCGCTGACAGTCGTGCCCCCGAGTCCGGTACGCTCGAGATCGGTGGTCAGCACCGCGCCATCGCGCACATGCAGCGTCTTGGGACCGACCTCCGCCACAGTGGACCACGTCGAGACCTCGACCTTCCGCGCACCGAGCCGCGCGCGACTGATGGACACGCTTCCGTCCGGTCCCTCCGCCAGGATGCTCATCGTTCGCGCCAGAATGGTGAAAAGATCGGCGAAAGGATCGTTGGGATCGAGCACGGGTGGGGCCAGCGTGACGTCCCCCTCGTGCGCCTCGATGAGTACCCGGTCGGCAGCCTCGAGGGCCATGGGCCCGACGAGGTGGATCGACCCGCGGGTCGCTTGCAGTACGATGTCGTCGACGACGCCGACGTCGAGGGTCCCCAGCGCGATGAGATCGTCGATCGTGACGAGAGTCACGTCACGCGCGCCTGCCGGCACGGCCACCAGCCTTCCTCCGGGCTCGACGATCAGGCTCCCTGCCTCGATCCGTGGCGCCTCGAGAAACTCGCAGGGCGTTTCCTCGAGGAAGGTGAGTGTGCCCGTAAAGCTGGTCGTGCCCGACGGCCACTCGCACAGTCCGTTCCCGTCGGCATCGACCAGGACGATCTCCTGGCCCACGGCATCAACGCAGGCGCTACCCAGACAGTCGCCCTCAAAGGGAACCCGACATTCGAGGGGCCCACCGTGCAAGCCCGCCGCTGGCCCGAGCACGGCGGTTGCAGCGACCGCGACGAGAAGGTGGAGTCGCCCTCGAATCCAACTGCGCTGGGTCGCCCGCATGTCGCCTCCCTCGTCTGGATATCTGGATCGGGAATGTTCACGCTCGGCGGAGATCGTGAAGGAGACACGCCAGCCAACGTCTCAGGGCAAGTCGTCACGCATCCGCAGCCAAGAGCGCGCAGGCAAGCATCGGATAGGAACCGCTCTGCCCTAGAGGGCTGTTCCACCAAGTGCCCGGATGATGCGCCAGGCGAACACCAACCGTCAAGGGAAAACTACGCGGGTAGATGCGCTATATCGGCACACCTCTAGCGAAACGAGCTGACTGACCAGTCGATCAGAGGCTAGAAGATCTGCTCGTCGTCGAGCAGCGGGCCTTGCTTTCGCCCCTTGCCCGGATCGAACCACTTCGGAAGCTTGCGGTTGGGTCCTCCGCCGAGCTTGACCTTCTTCGGGGGGAGCACCACGCCGTTCTTATCTTTCACCTCCAGCGTCAACTCGTAACCGCCGCCAACGCAGCCCGTGTGCCCAGAGTTGTCACCGATGCGCAGCAGATGCGGGTTCTTGTCGCCACAGGGAAGGCCGGAAGCGGAAGGGCAGGTGAAACCACAAAGCGGAGTGAAGGTGCAGGTGACGTTGTCGTCCTGAGTTGCCACAAGGAGTCCCGTGCCATCGTGGACCTGGAAGAACGGGTCGAGGGTCGCGTTGCCCTCACCATCGTCGTCGATGGTGTCGACGGACGCCGAGTACGTCCCACCTTTCGGGCATTTGAACGTCCACCCGTCGCCCAGTTGTGTGACCGTGCCGTTCGGGGCCGGCACCGAATTGGCCACGGTAATCGGTTGGGCGTGAGCGGCGCTACTGAGCAGCACGGTCAGTGCCAGGGTGGCCAGCGATTTCGATGCGGTCTTGGTCATGGTCAGGTACCTCGTCTACGGACTCTGAAGGGAGAAAGGGCCGCGGAGGCGTACCGGCCCGTCCGTTCATGAGTAGCGATAGCGCAGACGTCCTGCTCACGACAAGCAACTAAACTACGCGAAGCGTTCCCGACCGCGCTCACGTTCGCTTCCGGCGTATCTCGCCAACACCCATCCGAGAAGGCGGCTTCCAGGTCTGGGAAACGATCGCCCCCAGGAAGCCCCCAAGCCTCGCAATGCGTCAGCTCCACGACCGGGAGGATCGATCCATAGAGGCACCCCGCACTTCTCGCAGCGACCGACCGCGTGCTTCACCTACGTGAACGCCACAGGTCACGGCTTCTTTGCGCGTTGGAAGAGCCACCTGGCGCGGCCTATCGTGGGACCGGACACCGGCTGCCTGTTCATCTGCCCTGGCGGTACGTGCTTCGTCCGGGCGACGGACGGCCTCCCTGTCGAGCTAATGTCCTTCGGCGTCGAGTAGCGTGACCGTACATTCGCGCAAACAGCGCCCGGACGGGCACCCGTTGACGGGCGTCGGGCGAGTGGCTTAACTAGAGCCGGCTGGGAGGATCGAGACCCCGGCCCGCCGACATGGAACCTGTAGCCCAACGAGAACCGCTGGAGATCACGCGCCTGTCTGGGTCTTTAGGGGCCGAGATCCGTGGCGTCTCGCTGGCGGAAGCCACGCCGGCGGACGCTGAAACGATCCGGGCGCTGCTGCTCGAACACATGGTGCTGTTCTTTCCCGACCAGCACCTGACACCCGACACGCATATCGCGTTTGGACGGTTGTTCGGCGAGCTCGAGGCACATCCGAATCTCGCGTTCGCCACGGAGCACCCGGAGTTCTTCGAGCTGCACGCAGCCGGAGGTGAAGGCGCAATCGCGGACGAATGGCACAGCGACCTCTCCTGCCAGGAACAGCCCTCAGTGATGGCGATCCTTCACATGGTGAAGTGCCCGCCGGTCGGCGGCGACACCCTGTGGGCCAACATGTACAAGGCCTACGAGGCGCTCTCGCCCGCGATGCGAGATTTCTGCGAAGGGCTCACGGCGCTCCACGATGCCGACCCGCATGGCCGTCCCGACAACATGGCGCTCCACCCCGTCGTACGCGTGCATCCCGAGACTGGCCGCAAGTCGTTGTTCGTGAACGAGCACTTCACCCGCCGCATCGTCGAACTCAGCCACGAGGAAAGCGGGTCCCTGCTGACCTTCCTCACACACTGGGCCACGAACACACGATTTACCGTTCGCTATCATTGGAACGAAGGCACGATCGCGATGTGGGACAACCGCTGCACACAACACAGCGTGCTGAACGACTTCGAAGGCGAGCGGATCATCCAACGCGTCACGGTCATGGGAGACAAGCCGGAGCCGGCGTCCCCACCGCGCTGGGAGCCCTCGCTGAAGCCGCTCAGCGCCGCGAGCCGACACGACCGACAGCTGCATACGTACCTGAAGGACCGGAACACGACCGACTAGCGCGATCTCCGGGCGCGCAGCGCCAGGCCGAGCGACCAGCGAGCCGGGGGATTCCCTCCCCCTTGTGGACTAATCTTGCAACACCCGGGACCGCGCCCTATCGTCCCCGCATGCGCGCCGCCCACTTCTACGAACCGAACGCCCCCCTCCGCATCGAGGACGTCCCCCGACCCGATCCCGCGCCGGGCGAAGTCCTGATTCAGGTCAAGGCGTGCGGCATCTGCGCCTCCGATCTCCACATCTTCCACGGAGAGATCCGGACACCGACGATGCCGGTCCCGCTGATCCCCGGCCACGAAGCCTCGGGAGTCGTAGCCGCGTGCGGCGCGGGCGTACGCGACTTCACGGAGGGTGACCGCGTCGTCGCGACCGTTCCTGGGAAGACCTGCGGCGAGTGCCCACCGTGCCGACACGGCGACCCGTCGGGCTGCCTCATCCCGCGCATCGTCGGCGTCGACTACCCGGGCGGCTTCGCAGAGTACTTCACGTTCCCGACGCACTCGCTCGTTCGTCTCCCCGAGTCCATCCCGTGGGAGCAAGGTGCGATCCTCGCCGACGCGGTCGGCACACCGTTCAACGCCGTCATCGTGCGGGGCGGGCTGCAGGCTGGCGAACGCGTCGCTCTCTTCGGCGTCGGAGGCCTCGGGACGCATGCCGTGCAGATCGCCCGCATGGCAGGCGCCGGGCAACTGATCGCGGTCGACGTCCTCCCTGCGGCACTCGAACGTGCGCGCGAGCTGGGCGCCGATCACATCATCAATGCCAGCACGGAAGATCCGGTCGAGCGCATTCGCGAGATTACCGATGGCGAGGGGGTCGATCTTGCCGTGGAGCTCGTCGGACGCCCGCAGACGATCACGCAAGCCGCGTCGTGCCTGACCCGCGGCGGACGGACGGTGCTGGTCGGCATCGGCGCCGAACCGATCACCATCGCGCCGCCGATGATCTTCAACGTCATGAACCACTCGCTTCTCGGCACCCTCGGCTATCGACGGGAAGACGTGACACGCCTCGTGCGCCTCGTCGATGCGGGGAGACTCAACCTCGCGGGCTCCATCTCGGCGCGTATTCCGCTCGAGCAGATCAACGACGGCGTACGCCGCCTCGAAGAGAAGATCGACAACCCCGTCCGCATCATGGTGTGCCCGGAGCTGCAGGAGGAAGCATGAGTGACGCGACCGCCATACCGTTCATCGAACAGATAAAAGCACAGGCGCAGGTCCTGGTACCGCTGATCAAAGCCTTTGAAGCCGAGCTGGGAACGGATCGAGCACGCGCCATCGCCAGAAACGCGCTCGCTGGCTGGATGCGCGACTTCTACGCACAGATGCGCGCAGACATCGACAATCCAATCGATCTCATCGCGGCCGGCCTGCCTCTGTTTGCGGACCAGGCCCTCGAGTACGATGTCGTGCAGCAAACACCAGACGCCTTCGACTTCAATGTGAAACGTTGCGCCTACGCCGAGTTCTACAAGACACTCGACGAGCCGGACCTCGGCTTCCTGTTTGTTTGCGACCTCGACCGGGCGATGGCCGAGGGCATCGGCGACGACGTGGACTTTCAGCGAAGCCAGACGATCATGCAGGGCGCCGATCACTGCGACTTCCGGTATCGGCGGCGGTAACGCGTATGGATGGCTACGTCTGCATCGTGCAAGAGAACCAGACGCCCGCCAGTCTCCAGGCGGAACTCACCGAAGGCCTTCGGCGAATCGGTCGCGAGTTGCTCGGCGACCCGTCAAAGGGCGTCGAGATCCGATGGATCAAAGTGTCCGGCGGATTCGGTTTCACCGCGGGGGTGCCGAGTACCGCGTCGCTGGTCGCGCGCTCCGTACCCCCGGGATACCCGGACGCGAAGCGCGAGGTGTTCCTGAAGCGCGTCTGCGATCTCTGGACCGAGGTCACCGGCTGCACCACGAACGAGATCGTCGTCACGGCCATCGACGGCCCACTACCGCTCTGAGAACACAGAGGAGGATTCCATATGCCACTCTACCGCTGTGCCGTCGCCGAAGGAGCAACGTCGCTCGACCAGAGAGCCCAGATCGCCAAAGCGATCACCAACATCCACTGTGAAATCACCGGCGCACCGCCGACGTTCGTGCACGCCTTCTTCAACGAAGTTGCCGCCGCCGACTTGCCCGAGGACAAGCAGGCACTCGTCTTCGGCAGCATCCGAGCGGGACGCACCGCCGAGCAACAGGCGCAGCTCGTGTCGGACATGGCCCGCAAGATCGGCGCGGTCCTCGGCTGCACCGCCGAGGGCGTCCTCGTGGCAACGGTCGACGTCCCCGCCCGCTGGATCATGGAAGGCGGCGCGATCCTGCCCGAGCCTGGCGAAGAAGCCGCGTGGCTGGCCGAGCACGGCTCGTAGATCGCTACCTTCCCGCGAGGCTCAATTCGCGTCGTCGCGGAACTTGATGTGCCAGTGGGTGCCGTCGCAGAAGGGCTTGTTCTTGGATCCGCCGCAGCGGCACAGGGTGCGGTGTTCGGTTGACGCGCCTTCGCCACCGACCGTGTCGGCGAGCTCGGCGCCGCCGGTGACGACGTAGGGTCCGTGCTTGGCCACGAAGATGGCGGGGTCCCGGTCCTGGTCGCGGTGCTCGACGCCATCGACCGAGTAGCTGAGTGCTCCCGATGGACAGGTCTTGATGGTGGCGATGATCTCCGCGGCGCTGGCGCCGTTGGGATCGATCCACGGCTCCTGTTTCATGCGCCACACGGCCGCCAGGCCATCGGTGCAGCGTCCGGCGTGGGCGCAGATGCCGCGATTGTCGTGAATGGTGATGCCTGCGCCGACGTAGTCGTCGCGCTTGTCGAGGCTACCGTCGGCGAGCTTGGCGCTGGAGAAGCCGATCTTCTTGTGGGTGCCGTCACAGAACGGCTTCTTGCTGGACGCTCCACAGCGGCAGAGCGCCATTTTCGGCTTGGCCGTGATCGGTCCGCCGGCATTCTGCAACGTGTCGAGATTCTCCACGATGTAGGGGCCGTCGGGTGACGGCGTGATGGTCGGCTTGTCGGCCATGGTCGTGCCCTCCCTGGAGCGCACCCTACCCCTGCTACGACGACTTGCGCCAGAACTCGACGTAGAATGAGACCTCGCCGATCGGGAGCACCCGATGCTCGGTCTCGGGGAGCACGACGCCCGGGGTTCCCGGCTCCAACCGCTGCGGGCCGGTCGTCGCACCATCAATCGAATATTCGAGCATGCCGTGCTCGACGTGAATGAGCGCCCACACGCCCGCCTTGGTCGTGTGGTTGGAGAGGAGCGCCGCTGGTACCGAGTCTTCGGTGAACGACTTGGTGCGCTTGTAGGGACCGTGCGTGGTCGGGATCTCCCCGCGATCACACGAGAGGCAGTCGAGCGACACGCCGAGCCGGGACGCCCGCCCCTCTTCGGTGCGCACCCACTCGCGCTCCACGAGCGGTGGATCGTGGCGGGTGTGCTGGGGATGACCGCACGACAGTTCAGCCACCCAGTGGCGCTCATCGTCTCGATGAAACCCGGTGATGGGGCGGTGCATCGCTAGCCGGCGGTCAGCCGCGTGCCCACTTCGATGCCGGCGTCGGCGGCTGTTTCGGCGGCAGGCTTCTTCTCCTTGGTTCCGTCGACGCGAGCCTTGCCCAGCCGCACCGCCCCATCTCCCGTGGCGACCGTGATCCCGGCATCGTCGAGGGCCAGCACCGTCCCCGCGGCGCCGCTGCCGTCGGCGATCCGACTGTCGTAGAGGCGAAGGCGCGCGGCGCCCGCATCAGTGAACGCGCCTGGCTGAGGGTCGCAGCCGCGAATCAGATTGTGCACTTCCCGCGCCGGGCGCGCCCAATCAATCGCGGCGTGCTCGTCGCGGCAGAGTGGGTCGTACGTGGCCACAGCCTCGTCCTGAACCTGCCGGGGCGCCGTCCCATCGGCGATCATACGGACGCTGTCCACCATGAGCTCCACGCCCAGCGGAAAGATCGCCTTGTAGTACAGCGACCCCGCGCTGTGGTTCTCGTCGATCGGGACCTCGCGCTGGAGCAGAATGGGCCCGGTATCGATCCCCGGATCGGTCCAGAAGACTGTCGCCCCCGCCACGCTTTCTCCGCGGATCAGCTGCCAATTGATCGCGCTGCCACCGCGGTAGCGCGGGAGGAGCGACGGGTGGAAGCAGATGCTCCCGAGCCGCGGAACCTCGATCACCGCCGCCGGTATGATCTTGGTCACGAAGGCGAGCACGATCAGGTCGGGCGCGAGGGCGGCGATCTCGGCACGTACCGCGTCCGGTTTGTAGCTGGGAGGTTGGTGACACGGAATGCCGGCGGTGTCGGCGGCCGCTTTCACAGGATCGGGGCGTGCGCCGTCCGGCGGGCAATAGACCGCGGCAATATCGTCGCCCCGGGCGACGAGCCCATTCAAGACCTTCTCCGCAAAGGCTGCCTGGCCGATCAGAACGATGCGCAAACTCATGGGACCGGTTGCTAGCAGAGCCGTTGCCACCATGCACCTGGATGGCGACCAAACCACCCTCTGGCCCGCGACCTGACGACACTGACCCGGCTTGTCCGAACCGGACACGCGGCGGTCGTTCCGCGCCGCGTGCTCCCTGCACTCGCGTGCGACGAACCCCGAAGAACCTCAGAAGAACACGACGTTACCCGGGCGCCAGCGAGTGGCATCGGGGTTGCTCCTCCCGCCGTCAACGGACCGACCGAAGGGAGTAGCGTCATGCCTGTGAAGCACGGACTTCTCGCACTTCTCGCCCAACGCGACCTGACCGGATACGAGCTGAAGAGCCGCTTCGAACGCGCGCTCGGTGACTTCTGGCAACTCAACTCGGGCCAGGTGTACTCGACCCTCGAACGGCTTCGCCGGGCACGCCTCGTCACGCGGACCGGCGAACCGGCGACCATACCGCGCAACGTCGAACGCGCACGCTACCGCCTGCTGCCGAGTGGTCGCCGCCAGCTCGAGCGCTGGCTTGCGGCCCCGGCGTGCCGCCTGCGTCCGATTCGCGACCCGCTGTTCGTCAAGCTCGTCTTCGGACCGCCCGAACGCCTCCCGGCGCTCCTGACCTCATTTGCCGCCGAGACACGGCGCTACACCGACGCCGTCGAGACGCTGACGGCCCTCCTGGCACAAGAGCCCGTGTCGCGCGCGAGCCGGGCGCGGTGGCTGGTCGTCGAAGCGACGCGTCTGCAGTACGACGCACAGCTCCGCTGGCTGGAGTCGGTACGCGAGTTGCTCGCCCCGATGGCGGCTGCGCCGGCCACCCAGCCGCGCCCGACACGTCGCGGCCCACGACGGCAGGCCGCCCGATCCACACCCCGTACCGCCCTGGCAGGCGTCGCCCCGGGGACGCTTCGACGAAGCGCACGCGACTGATGCGTCCGAGCCCCCCGGGGCGTCCGTCCACCCCCGCCTCGGCTGCGGGGTGCGTGGAAGATACGCCGTTCGGGGCGTCTCCCCGAGGGCCCAGGAAACCGCATTGACAAGGGGTGCCCTGTGCTCTAGGCGTAAAATGCCGTTCCAAAGGGCGACACATGGCGAGACGCGAGAAGGCGAACTACATAATCCGGTCGGTCTCCCACGCCCTCGACGTGATCGAGCAGTTCTTCGGCGAGGCCGACGAGCTCGGCGTCACCGAACTCAGCAAGCGACTCAAGCTCCACAAGAACAACATCTTTCGACTCCTGGCGACGCTCGAGTCCCGCGGATACATCGAGCAGAACAAGGCGACCGAAAACTATCGCCTCGGCGTCCGCAGTTTGCGACTCGGCCAGGCATACGTCGGCCGCATGGGTATCCTCCGCCAGGCGCGGCCCATCATGGAAACGTTGGTCAAACAGTGCCGCGAAAGCGCCTTCGTCGCCGTCTCGCGTCGTGGCGCGATGGTGCCGTTGGATAGCGTAGATACAGACCAGGCGGTGCGTCTGGTGTCACAAATCGGCGAGAGCCTACCGCTCCACTGCACCGCCGTCGGCAAAGCCCATCTTGCCTTCGAAGCTGATGCGGATCTCAAGGGTCGCCTCCCCGAGGGCCTGAAGAAGTTCACGGGACGCACAGTCACCGAGCGCCCCGCTTTGGTGCAACACCTGCGTGCGATCATCGAGGCCGGCTACGCCATCGACGAGGGCGAGTACCTCGATGACGTCAGCTCGATTGCCGTCCCCATCCGTGACTACACGGGCCGTATGGTCGGCACACTTGCGGTGAGCGGTCCCAGCTATCGCATGTCGAGCGAACGCATCGAGAAGGACATGGTCCCGACCATGAAGAAGGCCGGAAACGAACTCTCCTCACGCCTCGGCTTCAACGCCTGAGCGCATTCCAAGAACGTCGTTTGCATTCTGATCTTGACCGCGTTTTCGCGGCGTAGTTAGCTGTCCTGTTTCTCACCCCTGAAAGGAAGGTTCACTGTGAAGATTCTCGTGACCGTGAAGCGCGTTCCCGACCCCGAGACCTCGATCAAGGTCAAGCCCGATGGCAGCGGGATCGTGACCGACAACATCAAGTGGGTCGTCAATCCCTTCGACGAAATCGGTGTCGAAGAAGCGCTCCGTATCAAGGAGAAGGTCGCCGGAAGCGAAGTCGTCCTCGTCAGCATCGGTGACAAGGTCGCGCAGGAGCAGCTCCGGACCGGTCTCGCCATGGGCGCCGATCGCGCCATCCTGGTCCTCGCCGACGATCTCGACCCGCTGGGAGTCGCGCGCGTGTTGGCCAAGCTCGTCGACGACGAGAAGCCCGATCTGATCATCATGGGTAAGCAGGCCATCGATGACGATTCGAACGCCGTCGGCCAGATGCTTGCCGAGTTGCTTGGCTGGCCGCAGGGCACGTTCGCATCGCAGGTCGCGCTTTCCGACGATCAGAAGTCCGCGAGCGTGACGCGTGAGGTGGATGGGGGACTGGAGACGTTGAGCTTCCCACTGCCCGGCGTCGTCACCGCCGATCTCCGGCTGAACGAGCCGCGCTACGCCTCGCTCCCCGGGATCATGAAGGCACGCAAGAAGGAGCTGAAGGAAATCCCGGTCGCCGACCTGGGTGTCGATGTCACTCCGCGCGTCACGATCACCAAGATGGAGCCCCCGCCGAGTCGCGAGGCGGGGAAGATCGTCGCATCGGTCGAGGAGCTCGTAAACCTCCTCCACACAGAAGCCAAGGTTATCTAGGAGACGCACATGGGTGACATCCTCGTCTACGCAGAACATCACAACGGAACCTTTCCCAAGACCACGCTGGTCGCGTTCGGCGCGGGCAAAGCCGCCGCGGCCAAGCTCGGCGGTGCGTGCAAAGCCGTCATCCTCGGCAGTGGGGTCGATGCGCTGGCGACCGAGGCCGCCTCGTACGGCCTCGACGTCCTCCAGCTCGACGACGCCCGCTTCGAGCACTATCTGGCCGATGCCTACACGGCGGCGCTGGCCGCGATCGTGAAGGACAAGGGCATCGAGACCTTCATCGCAACGGCCACGGCCCTCGGCAAGGATCTCACGCCGCGCCTGGCAGCCCGCCTCGAGGCCCCGCTCGCGGCCGACATCTCGGACATCAACGACGATGGCACCGTCGTCCGCCCCATGTACGCCGGCAACGTCTTCGCCACGGTGAAGCTCGAGGGCACGCCGCGCGTGATCTCGGTGCGTGCCACGGCATTCGAGCCGGCGGCCAAGGAAGGCAACGGCGCGGTCGAAAAGGTGTCACCGGCGCTCGAGGGCGACCTCACCATGAAGTTCGAGAATCTCGAAGAGGTGAAGTCGGACCGCCCGGTTCTGACCGAAGCTAGCGTCGTGGTCTCGGGAGGCCGCGGCTTGAAGAACGGCGAGAACTTCACGACCGTTCTCGAGCCGCTCGTCGATGCCATGGGCGCAGCCATGGGCGCCAGCCGTGCCGCGGTCGATGCGGGCTTCGTCCCGAACGATCTCCAGGTCGGGCAGACCGGCAAGGTCGTCGCACCGGAGCTGTACGTGGCCGTCGGTCTCTCCGGAGCGATCCAGCACCTGGCCGGTATGAAGGACTCGAAGGTCATCGTCGCCATCAACAAGGACGAAGAGGCGCCGATCTTCCAGGTTTCCGACTACGGACTCGTAGCCGATCTCTTCAAAGCCGTCCCTGAGATGAAGGAAGCCGTCGACAAGCTGAAAGCAGGCTGAGGCAATACATCGGCGCGCGGGCGTGCAGCGCCCGTGCGCCGGCACCCTACGCCGGCGCGGTAAGGCTGGCCGGGGCGAACGCGGCCGCGAGCACGTCGGCAACACGAGCGGCGTCCTTTGATCGAAGGGTGGCAATGGTTACCCGGACCGCCGGAGCGCTACGCAGCCGATGCGGCTCTCCCGCCCGGACCGCAAACCCGGCCGCTGCCAGGGCGTGCACGGCGCGCGCCTCCTCGGGCACGGGGATCCACACGTTCATACCCGTCGCCCCGTATGCC